>OKCP01000001.1_pt1 | contig 434989 bp, 427 predicted proteins | sample 1609981 | NCBI WGS metagenome assembly OKCP01 (sample SAMN04436604, study PRJEB24849) | human gut metagenome | biome: human gut; feature: NICU; material: stool | host: Homo sapiens | place: USA: Saint Louis, MO | collected 2009-12-11
ATAAGTGCTGAAAGCATCTAAGCACGAAACTTGCCCCGAGATGAGTTCTCCCTGACTCCTTGAGAGTCCTGAAGGAACGTTGAAGACGACGACGTTGATAGGCCGGGTGTGTAAGCGCAGCGATGCGTTGAGCTAACCGGTACTAATGAACCGTGAGGCTTAACCTTACAACGCCGAAGATGTTTTGGCGGATTTGAGAAGATATTTTCAGCTTGGATTCAGAGTCCGAAGGATTTTGCGCTGAGACAAGGCGGCAAAGGCAGCGACGGAAGGAGCATACATGAGTATGTGACTGACGTTCGCAAGAGCAGCCAACGCAGTATCGGTGCAAAAGACACAGGACAGAGTACAAAGAATTTGCCTGGCGGCACTAGCGCGGTGGTCCCACCTGACCCCATGCCGAACTCAGAAGTGAAACGCCGTAGCGCCGATGGTAGTGTGGGGTCTCCCCATGTGAGAGTAGGGAACTGCCAGGCATCAAATTAAGTAGTAAGCCGGTGCATAAATCCGGTGGTTACAGAAGTATTCGGTGGAGCGGTAGTTCAGTCGGTTAGAATACCTGCCTGTCACGCAGGGGGTCGCGGGTTCGAGTCCCGTCCGTTCCGCCACTTATTACATAGAACCGCAAGTCATTGACGTGACTTGCGGTTTTTTTGTTTTTGTATGCAGATCGTTGTTGGACCTAAAGTAATTGCAGATTACATCTACGACAATCTATCATTAACGCTTAACGCTTAACGCTTAACGCTTAACGCGGGCTGAAAAATTACAGACCCGGCAGTCTGTCAGGCAGACGGATAGCCAATCATAATGTATCTGTCATCGTACAACGATCGCCGCTTGCAAGGCCGGAGAACACAGATATGTTCTCCGGCCTTTTTACTTTTTGTCGCCGCTTCAGGAGCTCTTTCCGGCGGAACATTCGCGGTCCTCGAAGCTGTTATTTGGTATCAGGCTGCATCATTTTATTCATTTAATACAGAATGATTTAAAATGAAACTATCTTTTCAAATTTTAATAACGTTTGATATATCTATCCCGGGAATATATTTCGCTTAAATGTTTATTATATTACGATGATGAACTGATTCATTAATGTGATTTTTATCATTTATTAGCGTTTATGGTTATTATTTAATGGAGTGAAAATATATTTTTCAGAGTGGTCAGCTAGCATTGAATTTCATGTTGAGAACTTTAAGAATGAGATGAAGTACTATAAATTCATATGAATCATAATTAATCCCTTTGTTTTTTAAGTGGTATTTTTTTAATTGTGAAGGTTTTTGAAGTTTGTTTTAGTTGAGAGCTTTTTGTGAGATATAAAGACTTCTTTGCAAGTATAATATTAATCGAGACCATAGTGCATCTATCTTCAATTATTGCAATTTGTATTGGTGAGGTGATATTTTGTTTTTGCTCACTTTCTGGTGGGTATATATCCTGAGGAGGAGTAATATGGGTAACAGTTTTCAAAATGAGGTGCCAAAATCTCGAGTTAATCTTCAATTGGATCTTCACACTGGCGGGGCGGGAAAGAAAAGCGAGTTACCGTTAAAGTTACTTGCGGTAGGTGATTTTAGTAACGGAAAAGAACAACGGTCTTTATCTGAAAGAAATAAAATAAATATCAATAAAAACAATTTTGATAGCGTAATGGCTGAACTCTTACCTACGGTCGATTTGCTGGTCGAAAGCACTCTGTCAGGAGAAGCCCGGGTAGAAAATATTAAACTTAACTTTGGTAGCGTCAAAGATTTTGAACCAGAACAGGTTGCTCGCAATATCCCATCGCTTCGTGCATTGATTTCTATGCGTAATTTACTACGCGATCTCAAATCCAACTTGCTGGATAACGTCGAGTTCCGTCGTGAACTGGAAAAGATTATGAAAGATCCTGCGATGAGTAGTGAACTACGCGCAGATCTAACGGCACTCGCACCGTAAAAAAGTAATGGACAACGACCGGAATAAATACGGTTCATCAAGGAAATGAAGAGGAGGGCATGCTGATGTCTGTACAAGAACATGACGCACCGGTAGCGCAGGCGCAGGCTGTGACCAGAGAAAATGTTTATCAGTCTCTGTTTAAAAAAATTCACCTTACGCCGGTTTCTTCTCTGAAACAACTCGGAGAGTGGCAAGATAGTGAAGCAATGGCGGAAGCATCAACGGAAGAGAGGGTCTCTGCAGCCATTCAGGTACTGCTTTCCTGCGTGGCGAAATCCGGAAAAAATGTTGAAAAGTTAGATAAATCACTGCTGGATTTCCATATAAGCGAGCTGGATCGAAAAATCAGCCAGCAGCTGGATGCCGTGATGCACCACCCGGACTTTCAGGCGCTCGAATCGCTCTGGCGCGGCCTGTGGTTTCTCGTCCAGCGAACCGACCCTCGAAAGAATACCAAAATTGAGCTTCTGGATGTCAGCAAGGAAGACTTACGTCAGGACTTTGATGATGCGCCGGAAATTGTCCAGAGCGGGCTTTATCACCACACTTATGTGCAGGAATATGACACTCCCGGCGGCGAGCCAATAGCCTCAGTGATTTCCAGCTATGAGTTTGATAACAGCCCGCAGGACATCGCGTTGCTGCGTAATATCTCTCGTGTGGCCGCGGCTTCGCATATGCCGTTTATTGGTTCCGTCGGACCTGAATTCTTCCTTAAAAACTCAATGGAAGAGGTGGCTGCCATAAAAGATATCGGTAGTTATTTCGATCGTGCCGAATATATCAAATGGAAAAGTTTTCGCGACACTGATGATTCCCGCTATATCGGTCTTGTAATGCCCCGTGTACTTGGCCGTCTGCCGTATGGCCCGGATACGATTCCCGTCCGCAGTTTCAACTATGTGGAAGAGGTGAAAGGGCCCGATCACGAAAAATATCTCTGGACCAACGCGTCATTCGCCTTTGCGGCGAATATGGTGAAAAGCTTTGTTAACAACGGCTGGTGCGTACAAATACGCGGACCGCAGGCGGGGGGAGCAGTCACCGATTTACCGATCCATCTTTACGACCTCGGTACCGGCAATCAGATCAAGATCCCCTCGGAGGTGATGATCCCGGAGACCCGTGAATTCGAATTTGCCAACCTTGGATTTATTCCACTCTCTTATTACAAAAATCGTGATTACGCATGCTTCTTTTCGGCTAACTCGGCACAGAAACCGGCGCTGTATGAGACGGCGGATGCCACTGCTAACAGCCGCATTAATGCCCGCCTGCCGTATGTCTTCCTGCTGTCGCGAATTGCGCACTATCTGAAGATTATTCAGCGCGAGAATATTGGTACCACCAAAGACCGACGTTTGCTGGAACTGGAGCTTAATACCTGGCTGCGTAATCTGGTGACGGAAATGACCGATCCTGGTGATGCGCTTCAGGCATCGCACCCGCTACGCGATGGAAAAGTGGTTGTGGAAGATATTGAGGACAATCCGGGCTTCTTCCGTATCAGGCTTTATGCCGTGCCGCATTTTCAGATTGAAGGAATGGATATCAGCCTGTCGCTGGTATCGCAAATGCCGAAGGCTAAATCGTAAGCCGCAGGCGCGATGAAAACCTCTCGTCTGCTGCGGGCTGAGGAGATCGACCTTCCTCTCAGCGGCGTTTCGTTGGGAAACCTTCAGTAATAATGGCATTGCTCAACTCGCCATCTACCCTCCATCGGAGTGGCTGCTGTGGCGTTAGATAGCGCGGTGCTGGCGTTGAAAAAACTTAAAGATGCCATTCCTGCGCCTGTGTTTCCCCAACGATACGTTGATGGTACGGAAGTATCAGATGGGCTCTCTTCTGCTTGCGACCTGAATACGCGTGCGGAAGAGAATACGGTGGGCGCGGAGCAGAACATACCGTCGGAGGCGGCGGTACCTCAATCACACTAACAAGGAGAGTAATTCTCATGGCAATACCTGCTTACCTTTGGCTGAAAGATGACGGTGGCGCGGATATCAAAGGTTCCGTAGACGTACAGGGACGTGAGGGCAGCATCGAGGTCGTGGCGCTGGACCACGATGTGTATATCCCGACGGATAACAATACCGGCAAACTGACCGGCACCCGTACCCATAAGCCATTTACCTTCACTAAGGAAATCGACGTATCCAGCCCGTATCTCTACAAGGCCGTCACGACGGGTCAGACTCTGAAAACGGCAGAGTTCAAGTTTTACCGGATAAATGACGCCGGTCAGGAAGTTGAGTATTTCAACATTACGCTGGATAACGTCAAGCTGGTCAGAGTGGCTCCGCTGATGCACGACATTAAGGATCCTGCGCGCGAGAGGCACAATCATCTGGAGCGTATCGAATTCCGTTACGAAAAGATTACCTGGACCTACAAGGACGGAAACATCGTTCATTCCGATGCATGGAATGAACGTCCTTCGGCCTGATAACCGCGGCAGACAGGCAACTGTCTGCTTTTTTATGCGTATTTGCTGATAAGCCGGTCCTTCCGGTGGGGCAAACCCTATCACATTCTGACAGAAACCTGCCAGGCACAGGGTTACGGCTACGGGCGGTAGCGTGCCTGAACAGGATTCAGTAAAGGAAAAATCACTACATTGAAGAAGGGATATCTATGACCGTAAACCAGCCAGCTGCACTGCTACGCCGCCTCAACCCGTTCTGCGCCCGCGCGCTGGACGCCGCCGCATCGCTGTGCCAGACCCGCGCTCACGCCGAGATTACTATTGAGCACTGGTTGTTGAAGCTGCTGGAACAGGGAGAAGGGGATATCACCGTCGTTGCCCGGCGCTATGAGTGGGATATGGAGATTCTCTGGCAAGCGTTGCTGGGGCATCTTGAAACGCTTCCACGCTCGGTACGTGAGCGTCCGCAGCTTTCTGAACGCCTGACGGCACTGATGACGCAGGCATGGTTGTTCGCTTCGCTGGAGAGCAACGAGCCGCAGATCCGTAGTCAGCACTTGCTGATGGCGCTGACGGAGAAGCCCGAACTGCTGGCTTGCGACGATCTGTGGGTGTTGTTGAGCGTGGGTCGCGTCCAGTTAGGGCGGCTGCGTGCGCTACTGGACGAGCAGTCGGAAGAGTGTCCGGTACGGCAAAGGCAGGCTGGCGAACCGCTGGCGGAAGATATAAGTGCAAATTCTTCTGCGCTTGCGGCGGATGATAGACAAGATGATGCGCATCGAGGGGTCCTTAAACGTTTCACCGCGAATATTACAGAAAAGGCCCGGATGGGCCAGATCGATCCGGTGTTTGGCCGCGATGTTGAGATCCGCCAGATGGTGGATATTCTGTCGCGCCGTCGCAAGAACAATCCGCTGCTTGTGGGCGAGCCTGGCGTCGGCAAAACCGCGCTGGTGGAAGGGCTGGCGCTGCGTATTGTAGATGGCAACGTGCCGGATAGCCTGAAAATCGTGCATATTCACTCGCTGGATCTGGGGCTGCTACAGGCAGGGGCTGGCGTTAAGGGGGAATTCGAGCAGCGGCTAAAAAACGTCATCGACGCGGTGCAGGCATCGCCGGAGCCGGTGCTGCTGTTTATCGATGAAGCCCATACTATCATCGGCGCGGGAAATCCTGCGGGCGGCGCAGATGCGGCTAATTTACTGAAACCTGCTTTGGCCCGCGGTGAGCTACGCACTATCGCAGCGACGACCTGGAGCGAGTACAAACAATATTTTGAGCGCGATGCCGCTCTGGACCGCCGTTTTCAATTGGTCAAAGTGGACGAGCCTGATGACGACACGGCCTGCCTGATGCTGCGCGGGCTGAAGACCTACTACGCGGAGCACCATGGGGTGCACATCCAGGATAGCGCCATTCAGGCCGCGGTACGTCTGTCACGGCGTTATTTGTCCGGACGCCAGCTGCCTGACAAGGCGGTAGATCTGCTGGACACTGCCGGGGCGCGTGTCCGGATGAGTCTTGATACCCTGCCGGAGCCGTTAACTCAGCTTCAGGGACATCTGGCCGCGCTGGATATTGAGCAGAAGGCGCTTGAAAAGGATCGCGCGTTTTATCCTGCATCCGCGCAGGCTCGACTGGCAGAGCTCGCCGACCAGCGGGATCAACTCCAGCAAAAGGCGGATCAGCTGGAGTATCAGTACCAACAAGAAAAAGCGCTGGTGCAGCAGATTATAGCGCTACGCCGGGAAAGTCCGGACAGTGAACGGTTACCTCAACTACAACAGCAGCTGCTACAGCAACAGGGATTAACGCCATTGCTGGCGCTGGATGTGGATGCCCGGGCCGTCGCTACCGTCGTAGCTGACTGGACCGGCGTACCGCTCACTTCCCTGCTGAAAGATGAGCAGAGCGAGCTGCTGAATATGGAACAGATGCTCGCCAGGCGGGTGGTAGGCCAGGATGGTGCGCTAAAGGCTATTGCGCAGCGGTTGCGGGCGGCAAAAACCGGGCTCACGCCGGAAAATGGCCCGCAGGGCGTATTTCTGCTGACCGGTCCTGGCGGCACCGGTAAGACCGAAACTGCGCTGGCGATGGCGGATGCGCTGTTCGGCGGCGAAAAGTCGCTTATTACCATCAATCTCTCAGAGTATCAGGAACCACATACGGTTTCTCAGCTCAAGGGAGCGCCGCCGGGTTATGTTGGCTTCGGCCAGGGTGGCGTATTGACGGAAGCCGTCAGAAAACGTCCGTATAGTCTGGTTCTGCTCGACGAGGTAGAAAAGGCGCACCGCGACGTCATGAACCTTTTTTACCAAGTGTTCGATCGCGGTTTTATGCGCGATGGGGAAGGCAGGGAAATCGACTTTCGCAACACCATTATCCTGATGACCGCTAATCTCGGAAGCGATCACATTATACAACTGCTGGAAAAGAGGCCGGCGGCCACGGACGGGGATCTGCAGGAACTGCTGTATCCGCTGTTGCGGGAGCACTTCCAGCCTGCGCTGCTGGCGCGTTTCCAAACGGTAATTTACCGCCCTCTCGGGTGGGAGGCGATGCGGTCCATTGTGGAAATGAAGCTGGCGGCAGTGAGCCGCCGCCTGCGCGAACATTACGGTATGGAGACGGTGATCGGGGCCAGTCTTTACGATCAACTGGCCTCCTCCTGTCTGCTGCCGGATACCGGGGCGCGTAATATCGACAGCTTACTGAACCAGCAGATTCTGCCTGTACTGAGCCAGCAGCTGCTGGCGAATCAGGCGGCGCGACGGCAACCCAGGCTGCTGGCGCTCGGCTGGAGTCAAGAGGACGGTATCGTACTGGAATTAGATACGGAATAACGGGGATGGCGATGAATGCGCTGTGCTCTGGGCGTTACGACTGCCGTTTCCCGTTCATCCCGAAACCCGTCATGGCCGATAGTGATGCAAGCCTTCCCCTCGCCGGGAAAATATTCCGGACCGGAAAAAATCATAACCGATAGCCTAAGTGAGGGGGCGATGCGAATGAGTGAATTACTGCAGCAGTTAACCCGCAGCTGTTTTCCCGATCGGAATGCGCTTGAGGCGGGACAACAACAGGCGGCGCTGTGGCAGACGTGGCTGCTGCCAGTGACGACGGAGTCTCCGGTCGGGAGAGACCCCGTCTACCACGACGATTTCCAGCTGATGCGCGACGAGCTGAATAAGCTTTCCGGCGCGGATACCGCTCTGATTTGTCAGCTTGCGGAATCCCTGCTGCTCACTCAGGCAAAAGATGTACGCATCGCCACCTGCTATATCTGGGCGCGATTGCACCGCGACGGCGAACGCGGATTAGCGGAAGGTCTCGCCCTACTGGCCGGGCTGGTGCAGCGCTTCGGGACGCAACTGCTTCCCTCTCGTCCGGCGGGCCGGAAAATGGCGCTGGAATGGTTAACTGGCGAAAAGATACTCGACAGCCTGGCGCGTTACCCGGAAGTGGCAAAAGAAGACTTTGCCAATATTGTCGCGGCTCTCAATCTGCTGGACGCTTCTTTTTCTACATGGCCGGAAGAACAACAGCCGCCGTCCCTGATACCGCTGATCCAGGCGCTGGAGTCGCGGCTGGCGCAGTCGGGCGGGATGAGCGCGGTGGTGCCGCAGAACAGCGCGGCAACCGCTTCACCTCCGACAAATTCGCTACAGATACAGTCCATCAGTTCCGGGCGCGACCTGCTGGATCAGGCAAAAGCGCTGGCCCGCTACCTGAACGCGCAGCCGCAGGGCTGGCTGGCGGCGCATCGGTTGATGAAAACTCTGCGCTGGGACACCGTGCATGAACTGCCGCCTGATGTGGATGGCAGAACCCGACTGGCTCCGCCGCGTAGCGAGTCACGTACTCAGCTTAAACGGTTGTACTCGCAACAGAACTGGACCGAGCTGCTGGAACAGGCCGACCTGATGTTCAGCGCCGGGGTCAATCATTTCTGGTTTGATATTCAATGGTATTTGTATCAGGCGCTGGGCAAAGCGGGCGCGCCGTGGGACAAGTGGACGGCAATTATCCGCCAGGACCTGATGCTGTTGCTTGAGCGTTTACCTGGGCTGGAGAGCCTGGCGTGGAACGACGGCACGCCGTTTGCCGATGAGGTGACCCGCAGTTGGATTACCCGGCAGGTGCTGCCGCAAGATGAGGGGAACTGGCTTAGCAGGACGCCAACGGCCCCGGTGGAAGAGCCGGACAACGATGTGCTGGCGCTGGAACCGGAGGCGCTGGCGCTGGCGGACCGCGAGGGCGTTGATGCTGCGCTGGGCTGGCTCCAGTCCCGTGCGGGGATCGTCACGGCACGCCAGCGTTTGCTGTTGCGTCTGTTGATGGCTCGCATAGCGGAGCAGTACGGTAAAAGCGAAATGGCGCTGCTGCTGCTGGAAGAGCTGCATGGCGCTGCGCAGGGGCTGACGTTGACACAATGGGAGCCGGAGTTAATTTTCGAAGTCACGGCACGACAGCTGAAGCTGCTGCGCCTGCGGGCGCACCGCTATGCAGATAAAGCCCATCTGGCGCGGAAAATGGAAAATCTGCTGGCGGCGCTGGTGGCGATGGATCCTGCGCGGGCGGCAGTACTTTGTGATACGCAATATAAAGACTGAGAACTCACCCGGTATCGAGTTTAAAGGCGCCAATCCTGACGTTATTGCAAAGCCGAAATACGCTACCGATAAGAAGCCGACAGAGACTATGCCCGGCTTACCCTGACCGCGCGCCATTGAGAAGATAAATAGCAAGCAGCGGCTGTTTCCGCTAAAGGATAAAAATAGTATGGAAATCGCTTCGTTAAACCCAATGCCGACGTTTAATTTCAATCATGAATGGCCGCGAGCTCAGGGCAGTGAAAAGGATCGGCGGCTTCTTTCAGGGAGTCATAATATGCAATGTACTCACTATTGCCGGGCGATTATGCATTATTTGCAGCAACAGGAGCGTATATGAAGACGCCGCACTCTTCATTTATCAGCCCGTTCCGCACGGGCGGCGATCCCTGTACCTTTCGGGAGGCCGGCGAACTGCAGGCCGAAATAGGCAAACTTACGCATCCGGCGCGGCCGGATGTGGACTGGGGCAGGGTAGAGAGCCTGAGTCTGGCTCTGTTTCGGCAAAACGGCGTGGAGTTGCAAACGCTGGTCTGTTACGCGCTGGCGAGGACCCGGCAGTATGGGATAGCAGGAATGGTGGACGCTCTGGATGCCCTCGCGGCATTGATAAACCAGCGCTGGGGAGATTTCTGGCCGCTGCAGGTCCATTCAAGGATCGCGCTGCTGGCGTGGCTTGCCGAGAAGATGAAGCAGGCGCTGCGCGCGCAGGATCTTCAGTATCAGGATCTGGCGCAGATTAACCACTGCAGCCAGCACCTGACGGAAATAGAGAACGTGCTGCGGCGGTGCGAGGTCTGGCATATGTCAAAACTGGAGCAACTGGCCGTTCAGTTGCGAAATGCGGCGATGCGCCTGGAGCGGCTGGCGCCGCAGGGCGAAAAAACGGCGGCGAAGAAAATCGCCAGGGAGCGCCCCTGGCCGAGAGATGTAAAAAATGGGGCCAAAAAAACCGCTGAAGCGCAGGCATCGCGAAAGCATGACGAAAGCTTGTTATTGAAGAAAACTACGGAGAGTCCTCGCCAGCGGCGGGTATGGCCCGGCTTTATCGCCGGGATGCTGACGATGGTTTGCCTGGGAGGTTGCGGTTTCTGGGGTTGGTCATGGCTGAACCCGCCAGAAATGGGCCTACGTGAGGCACAGACCGCGACGTCGGTGTTGGCGTTGCCCTCAGCGCCGGGGAGGGATGGCAACAAGATGCTGAGCTGGGCGCAGGGAATGGCGACGACCCGCGCGCAGCTGAAGAGGCTGAATGACCTGCCGCCGCTGTGGCCCCTGCGCCAGGAAGAGGCGCTGCTCCTGGCCCTTGAACGCCGCTGGCCGAATAATTCGCAAATTAAGGCGATGAGCGCCGAGTGGCGTAAGCAGCGGGAAGCCAGCGCGCTGCCGGTGCTTGAATTACAGCGCTATGCCCAGGCGCAGGCGAAGCTACGGCAGCTTTCGCTAAGGCTGGATGCGCTGGATGAACGCAAGGGGCGGTATATGACTGCTTCTGAGTTGAAATCGGCAATTTTCAGCATCCGGCAGCTGTTACAGACGCCGCCGCTGGAAGAACAGCTCAGGCAACTGGAGGCTCAGGTACGAGCCGGAAGTCTCTCACCGGTGCTGCAAATGCAGATTGATTTTCATTTTAAGCAGTTGCTAAGCCGCTACGCTATTTTGCTGGATAGCACGGAAGTGAAACCGAACCCTCAGTAGTAGGATGTCGGCTGCGGTAGAGTAAAAACAGACGGGAAAAGTTGGCCCAGGATTTTTTCAGCCCGCCATTTGATTATTGCTGTTTTAGCAAAAATCCTCTGCGTTAAACGATCTTTTTCTCGATCCTCTCGTTGGTCATAATGTTTCTCATTAACCGCTATTGATAAATAATGAGGAAAATCATGACAATCCCTGCATTTGGTCTTGGGACCTTCCGTCTGAAAGATGACGTAGTGATCGCATCTGTAAAAACAGCGCTTGAGCTGGGCTATCGCGCCATTGATACCGCGCAAATCTATGACAATGAAGCGGCCGTGGGCCAGGCTATCGCAGAAAGCGGCGTCGCGCGCGATGAACTGTTCATCACCACCAAGATCTGGATTGAAAATTTAAGCAAAGATAAGCTCATCGCAAGCCTGAAAGAGAGTCTGCAGAAGCTGCGCACCGAATATGTCGATCTCACGCTGATCCACTGGCCGTCGCCAAACGATGCGGTTGCCGTGGAAGAGTACATGGCTGCTCTGCTGGAGGCGAAACGCCAGGGACTAACTCGCCAGATGGGTATCTCTAACTTCACTATTCCGCTGATGGAGCGCGCCATTGCTGCCGTTGGGGTAGAGAATATCGCGACCAACCAGATTGAACTGTCGCCTTATTTGCAAAATCGTAAGGTCGTCGATTGGGCCTCTGAGCATGGCATTCACATTACCTCTTATATGACTCTGGCTTATGGTAAAGCGTTAAAAGATGAAGCCATTGCCCGGATTGCGGCGAAACACAATGCCACTCCGGCGCAGGTTATCCTCGCGTGGGCAATGGGTGAAGGCTATGCGGTGATCCCATCTTCGACCAGGCGCGAAAACCTGGCAAGCAACCTGAAAGCTCAGGAGCTGCAGCTTGATGAAGACGATCGCCTGGCGATCGCCGCGCTGGACTGTCACGATCGTCTGGTTAGCCCGGAAGGTCTGGCGCCTGAATGGGATTAAGCTAACCCCTCTGTACTCTACAACCCTCTTACAGCTCCTGCGGGAGCTGTTTTACATGCTCACTAAGAAAGTCGATAAAAGCCCTGATCCGCGTGCTTACCGCCCTGTCGCTGTAGTACACCGCGCTAAACGGCATTTCAATCGGCAGCCGTTTGTCAGCCAGCAGTTCGACAAACGCCCCTTCAGCAATTTCTTTATCCACCATATAGTCCGACAGACAGGCTATACCGTTACCGGCCAGGCACAGCTGCTTGAGCGTTTCCCCGCTATTGGAAGATATCTCGCTTTCGATTTCCAGCAGTTGGCCATCGCAGCAGGAAACTGGCCAGGTATTCAGGGATACGGGCTCGCTAAAGCCGAGGCACTGATGATGTTTTAGCTCGGCGACGCTTTGCGGCGTTCCGTGCCGGGCAAGATAGTCCGGCGAGGCGATAATTTTGCGGTAGCTATTGAACAGCGGTCGGGCGCGCAGGCTGGAATCGGTTAGCGTGCCGGCGCGGATCGCGACGTCCACTTTCCGCTCAATCAGATTGATAAAGGTCTCTGACGAGACCAGCGAAAGGCTCATTTCCGGGTAGCGCTCACGGAAGGGCCTGATCAAAGGCATCAGAAAATGCAATATCACCGGCGTCGCGGCATCAACGCGAAGTAATCCTCTTGGCGTCGTTCGGCTTTCCAGAAGCTCATTTTCGGCGGCGGCCATCTCCTGAAGCACAACCTGCACTCGGCGGAAATAACGCTCGCCCTCTTCGGTCAGGCTTAGCTGGCGGGTAGTACGGTTAAGCAGGCTGACGCCGAGCTTTGACTCCAGCTTTTTTACTGCCCGGCTGACGGCGGAATTAGCCTGACCAAGCTGTTCGGCAGCGCGACTAAAACTGCCGCTCTCTACCACGGCGACAAAAATGGCGATTTCTTCTGAGGTAGCTCTCATTGTTGCACCTGTGGCAAAATTATATTGATACTTTGGCTATTTTTGTCATTAAAACATCTCTTCATACTACGTGTCATCTTAATCCTGTTGATACGGAGTACATTATGCCGCTGGCGCTACTTGCCTTAACTATCGGTGCCTTTGCGATTGGCACGACTGAATTTGTCATTGTGGGCCTGGTGCCTGACATCGCTGAGCAACTAGCTATTTCGCTACCCTCTGCAGGGCTGCTGGTTTCTATCTATGCGTTGGGCGTAGCGATAGGGGCTCCTGTGCTCACCGCGCTGACCGGGCGTATGCCGCGTAAGCAGCTACTGCTGGCGTTAATGGCGCTGTTTACCGCTGGCAATCTGCTGGCATGGCAGGCGCCGGGTTACGAGACTCTGGTTCTGGCGCGCCTGCTGACCGGGCTGGCGCATGGGGTATTCTTTTCGATCGGTTCGACAATTGCGACCAGTCTGGTCGCGAAGGAGAAAGCGGCCTCGGCGATTGCGATTATGTTCGGCGGGTTAACCGTTGCGCTGGTGACCGGCGTGCCGTTAGGCACCTTCATTGGCCAACACTTTGGCTGGCGTGAAACATTCCTGGCCGTGTCTATTCTTGGCGTAATCGCGTTAATGAGCAGCCTTATTCTGGTGCCTAATAACATTCCGGGCCGCGTCAGCGCGGGTCTGCGCGCTCAGCTTAAGGTTCTGACTCATCCGCGTTTACTGATTATCTACGCGATCACTGCTCTGGGGTATGGCGGCGTATTTACGGCATTTACCTTCCTGGCGCCGATGATGCAGGATCTTGCCGGATTTAGCCCATCGGCCGTCAGCTGGACCCTTTTGGGCTACGGTGTTTCAGTGGCGATAGGTAACGTATGGGGCGGAAGGCTGGCGGATAAACATGGCGCCGTGCCCGCGCTGAAGCTGATTTTTGCCGCCCTGTCTGCGCTACTGGCGATCTTTCAATTTACGGCCAGTGTGCATTATGCTGCCCTGGCGACGGTTTTGGTGATGGGGATCTTTGCTTTTGGTAACGTTCCGGGACTGCAGGTGTACGTGGTGCAGAAAGCGGAGCAATACACCCCTGGCGCGGTTGACGTTGCCTCTGGCCTGAATATTGCGGCATTTAACATTGGCATTGCGTTAGGTTCGGTGATTGGCGGGCAGATCGTAGCGCATTATGGTCTGGCCCAGACGCCGTGGATCGGCGCTCTGATTGTGCTGGTGGCGCTTTTACTGGTCGGAATTAGCGGCCGGCTTGATAAGCCAGGACTTCGCGCTAACGGCCCTGGCGTAGAAGGCTAAAGGTTTCTGGCAAATTGCATTGAAAGTGTCTACAAAAATCCCTATAACAGAAGAACCAGCTGCAGTCGGGCTGGTTTCCTGTTATCGAGGTTTGATGCCTAAATTGCGAAAGAATACCTATGCCATGCGCTATGTCGCCGGACAGCCTGCGGAGAGAATTTTACCTCCGGGGTCGTTTGCAGGCATGACTCCGGCTTTTCCGGCGGGAGTACCGTTAAGTTCGGATGAAAAAATCCGCGTACTGGTGTGGAACATCTTCAAGCAGCAGCGCGCCGAGTGGAAATCAGTTCTTAACAACTTTGGTAAAGATGCGCACCTGGTGTTGTTACAGGAAGCGCAAACTACACCTGAATTAGTGAAGTTTGCCACGTCCAACTACCTTGCAGCGGATCAGGTTCCGGCGCTGGTGCTGCCCCAGCATCCTTCCGGCGTGATGACGTTAGCCTCTGCGCATCCTATCTACTGTTGTCCTCTGCGTGAACGCGAGCCTATCCTGCGGTTGGCGAAGTCGGCATTAGTGACCGTGTATCCGTTACCGGATTCCCGCCTGCTGATGGTGGTCAATATTCATGCGGTTAACTTCAGCCTTGGCGTCGATGTCTACAGCAAGCAGCTGCTGCCGATTGGCGATCAGATCGCCCATCACAGCGGGCCGGTGATTATGGCAGGCGACTTTAATGCCTGGAGCCGCCCGCGAATGAATGCCCTGTACCGCTTTGCGCGCGAAATGTCGCTGCGCGAAGTTCGTTTCTCTGACGATCAGCGCCGCCGTACGTTTGGCCGCCCGCTTGATTTTGTCTTCTATCGTGGGTTAAGCGTACACGATGCTTCCGTACTGGTGACGCGTGCCTCCGACCACAACCCTCTACTAGTCGAATTCAGTCCCGGCAAGCCTGATTAATTAAGGTATGTCAGGCCTGCCACGGGGCAGGCCTGCGTATGCATGGTGCTGCCTTTATTACTCAAAAAAACCGAAGGACAATGCAATGACAACACGCTCTCATCATGACCATGTAGAAATGCAGTTTGGCTCACAGGCCAGCGCCTACCTGACCAGCGCCGTACACGCCTCCGGGCGCGATCTGCAACGTCTGGCCGAAAGGCTGGCGGATTTTCCTCAAGCGCACGTGCTGGATATGGGATGCGGCGCCGGCCACGCCAGCTTTGCGGCGGCAGGGCAGGTTGCACAGGTGACGGCGTATGATTTATCCAGCCAGATGCTGGACGTTGTGGCTCAGGCCGCACGTGATAAAGGTTTTGCTAATATTACCACTCAGCAGGGATATGCCGAGTCTTTGCCTTTCGCTGACGCCAGCTTTGATGTAGCGATCAGTCGTTATTCTGCGCATCACTGGCACGATGTCGGTCTGGCGCTGCGTGAAGTGAAGCGAGTGCTGAAGCCGGGCGGAGTAATGATTATTATGGATGTGATGTCGCCCGGGCATCCGGTTCGCGACGTCTGGCTGCAGACCGTTGAGGCCCTGCGCGATACTTCCCATGTCCGCAACTATTCCAGCGGCGAATGGCTGGCAATGACGAGTGAGGCGGGTCTGGTGATTAATCATCTGCTGACCGACCGCTTGCCGCTGGAGTTTGGCTCATGGATTGCGCGCATGCGAACGCCAGCGGCGCTGGCGGAAGCGATTCGCTTATATCAGGAGAGCGCATCGGCTGAGGTTAAGGCCTATTTTGCCCTGCAGCACGATGGTTCGTTCACCAGCGATACGATTATGTTTGAGGCCCACAAGGCGGCCTGACGCCGGGATAAAAAAAGGCACCGCATGGGTGCCTTTATCATGCCTGATGAATCATCAGGATTCTGGTCTGTCGCTGTTTTTCACGAACAGCGTCAGCTGATCGCCGGGCTTCAGGTTGCCAGTATCGCTATTCCAGCGCATGACATCACGAATGTTGACGCCATGGCGTTTCGCAATGCTCGACAGGGAGTCGCCTTTGCGCACGCGATAAGTGATGCTATCGCTGTTGTTAGCCAGACGCTCGGCGCTGCTGCCTGCGCCAATCACCAGATTCTGACCAACCTTCAGGTTAGAACCGCGAATACCGTTCCACTGCTGCAGATCTTTGGTTGATACGCCGAGACGCGACGCAATGCCGGAAATCGTATCGCCGGAACGCACCTTGTAGCTACGGCTGGTTAACGGCTTGTTGTCAGCCAGCAGCGTCGGCTGCACGGCTGCAATATCGCCGGAAGCCAACGATTCGCGCAGCTGTGCGGCGTGCTTCTGCGGCACCAGCACGTAGTTTGGCCCATTCGCGCCCAGGGTTGATCCTTTGACGCCAGCATTGAAGGTCTTCAGCTTGCTGACCGGCATTCCTGCCATATCGGCTAACTGTGAAATCTCAACCGGGCTGTCGAGACGTACGCGCGCCAGAGCCCGGCTTTCGTCTGCCGTCGGCAGCCTCACGCCGTAGCGCTTGCTGTTCTTGAGGATATCGCTCAGGGCCAGCATTTTCGGTACGTATATTTTGGTTTCATGCGGCAAAGACAGCGACCAGAAATCGGTGGGTTTACCACGCGCTTTGTTCGCTTTGATCGCCTTCATGACCCGGCCTTCGCCGCTGTTATACGCCGCAACGGTTAACAACCAGTCGCCGTCGAACATTTTGTTCAGACGTTGCATCATGTTTAACGCTGCCGTGGTTGAGGCAACGATGTCACGACGCGCATCGTAACTGCGGGTCTGTTTCAAACCATAATTGCGCCCGGTGCTCGGAATGATCTGCCAGATGCCTGCGGCATTGGCGCCAGACGTTGCGTGCGGGTCAAAAGCGCTCTCCACTATGGGTAGTAATACCAGTTCCATCGGCATGTTACGTTTCTTAACTTGCCCGGCTATCCAGTACATATACGGCTCTGCCCGTAAAGTTACATCGTGGAGATAGCTCTTATTTCTTAAATACTTCTGTTTTTGTTCGCGAATCCGGACGTTTTCCGGAATTCCCATCTTTAGCTCGTCGCCTATCGAAGTCCACAGATCCTGGTCTTGCGCGTAGAAGGTTCCATCATCTAACCAGCGCGCTCGACTTGTGAACTTGCTTGCTTCCCCTTGACTCGCTGCAGAAAGGCTCTGTGCGTGCTGTTGTACGGTGCCATCGTTCTTAGACGCCTGGCACCCCACCAGCAGGACAGAGGCGAGTAAAATCGCTCGTGCCTTCATGTGTGTGTCAATAGTTGCTTAAAAGACGAGCAAGGATAACGGTGAAGTCCCCCGAAGACAAGAATTAAATCTCAGAAGTCGTCTTTCTTTGACCTTAACCACGCAAATCTCTGAACAGAGTGTTGCAAATTTGTTTCTTTGTTTATTTCTTCAATTAAATCATGATCATCTGTACGTAAAAATAAATTTATACGACGTTCATTTTTCAGAGTTACGGGTAGTGTCTTTTGTTTTTTTGCGCGTAACTCATTAACTTTGCGATAGTAATCATTTATATCCTTATCATGGGGCAAGATGCTCATTGCAAACTTCATATTTGCTAAAGTGTACTCATGTGCGCAACATATTAACGTTTCATCAGGAAGGGCGTTAATCTTTTTAAATGATTGATACATCTGGTCTGGTGTGCCTTCAAAGAGTCTGCCGCAGCCGCCGGAAAACATTGTATCGCCACAAAATAGATAAGGTTTACTGTAGAAACAGATGTGTCCTAAAGTGTGACCTGGCGTAGCAAAAATAGAAAATTCGCGGCCCAAAACGGACAGGCTTTCTCCGTCCTTTACGATGCAGGTTGCTCCCTTATCCTGGGTTTCTGCCGGTCCGTAAACCGCTATTGCCGGGAATTTTTCACATAGTTGTTTTACGCCGCCAACGTGGTCGTGATGGTGATGCGTTAAGAAGATGGCTTCCGGCTGCCAGCGGTTTTGTTCTATCGCGGCGAGCACCGGCGCGGCTTCTCCCGGGTCGACTATCAGACAGCGGCCGCTATCTTCACTGAGAACCCAGATGTAGTTGTCCTGAAATGCGGGAATACTGATAAGATTCATAAATTACCTCTAAAGCGTAGCGGAAGGTTGCGATGAAGCCGGCAAGGATACCTCAGACAGTTACAGCGCCAGAGCACTGGTCCAGCATGCCCTGGGGCGAATACTACCGCGAATCGCTGGAACGGCAGATGAAACCGTGGCTGGCTAAATTATATGGCTTTCATTTACTTAAGATTGGCAATCTGAGCGCGGAAATCAATACGGAGTCCTGCGCGATTTCCCATCAGGTGAATGTCTCTTTACAGGGTAATCCCGTGCAGGTAAAGGCCGATCCGCTGCATTTGCCTTTTGCCGAGAAGTCGGTTGATGCCTGCCTGCTGGCGCATACCTTACCCTGGTGTAGCGATCCGCATCGACTGCTGCGGGAAGCAGACCGAGTGCTGATTGACGATGGCTGGATCATTTTGACCAGTTTTAACCCCATGAGCCTGATGGGATTACGCAAGCTGGTGCCGGTCTTGCGCAATAAGCCCCCCTATAACAGCCGCATGTTTACTTTAACGCGTCAGATGGACTGGCTGGCGCTGCTGAATTTTGAAGTGATGCATCACGGTTGCTACCAGGTCCTTCCCTGGTCTCGTCACGGGGGGAAAATGCTCAGCACCCATTTACCTGCTTTAGGATGTTTACAGCTCATTATTGCCCGTAAACGTACGATCCCCTTGACGCTAAACCCGATGAAATCGGGCAAAGCAAAAAAACGGATACCGCAGGCGGTGGGCGCCACACGTCAGTGGCGCAAGGGGCAAAATTAGCGCTCTGCCAGATAACCGGTATCATCCCGGGTGGGATGAGAGGCGGCCGCGCGCGCCAGTTCGTCGCAGCGTTCGTTTTCCGGATGCCCCGCGTGGCCTTTGACCCACTCCCATTTTATTTTGTGTTGACCCAGCGCAGCGTCCAGGCGCTGCCAGAGATCGACATTTTTGACCGGTTTTTTATCCGCCGTTTTCCAGCCGCGCTTTTTCCAGTTGTGGATCCACTGAGTAATACCCTGACGCACATACTGGCTGTCGGTACTGAGGATCACTTCGCAATGTTCTTTCAGCGCTTCGAGGGCGACGATGGCGGCCATCATCTCCATGCGGTTATTCGTCGTGAGGTTAAAGCCTTCGCTAAAGGTTTTTTCTTTTCCGCGATAGCGTAAAATTGCACCGTAGCCGCCGGGGCCTGGATTGCCCAGGCAGGAACCATCGGTGAAAATTTCTACCTGTTTGAGCATCTCTGGTAGACTTCCTGTAATTGAAATCGATACGTAAAACGGTAAGTCTGACATAAATGACCGCTATGAGCACTGCAATTACACGACAGATCGTTCTCGATACCGAAACCACCGGTATGAATCAGATTGGTGCGCACTATGAGGGGCATAAGATAATCGAGATCGGCGCGGTAGAGGTGATCAACCGCCGCCTGACCGGGAACAACTTCCACGTCTATCTTAAGCCGGATCGCCTGGTGGACCCTGAAGCTTTTGGCGTCCACGGTATTGCGGACGAATTCCTCATGGATAAGCCCGTGTTTGGCGATGTTGTCGATGAGTTTCTCGATTACATCCGCGGCGCGGAGCTGGTCATCCATAACGCATCGTTCGATATCGGCTTTATGGACTATGAATTTAGCAAGCTGAATCGCGGCATTCCGAAGACCGATACTTTTTGCAAGGTGACCGACAGCCTGGCCCTGGCGCGTAAGATGTTCCCGGGCAAGCGCAATAGCCTTGATGCTCTTTGCTCGCGTTATGAAATAGATAACAGCAAGCGAACGCTCCATGGGGCTCTGCTCGATGCCCAGATTCTGGCCGATGTTTATCTGATGATGACCGGCGGTCAGACGACGATGGCTTTCTCTATGGAAGGGGAAGGGCAGCGGCAGGCCGGAGATACGGGAATACAGCGCGTTGTCCGGGCAGCCAGTAAGCTACGCGTAGTTTATGCCACTGATGAAGAGCTGGTGAACCATGAATCCCGCCTCGATCTGGTACAAAAGAAAGGCGGAAGCTGCCTGTGGCGGGCATGATTGTGCAGTAAACGCGTTAAAAATAATCTGATGGGTGATTTTTGCAGCAAGCGATTCAAAAATGAAGAAAAAGCGTTGACGGAGTAGAGGGGAAACCGTAATATTCGCCTCGTTCCCAACGGAACAGTATGTGGAGCGGTAGTTCAGTCGGTTAGAATACCTGCCTGTCACGCAGGGGGTCGCGGGTTCGAGTCCCGTCCGTTCCGCCACTATTCAGAAAGCCTGAATCAGAAATGATTCAGGCTTTCGTCGTTTTAGCCTGCTGAATCATTACTCTTCCCTCTTTTCGCCAGCGAGCGGTATGCCGCATTAACGCTTTTGCTCTGAGCAGCGTGAGTTTTCTCTGGGGTCTCAGGGGCGCGTTATCGCGGGGGTTTAAGGCATAAAGAAAGGGAGCACAGGCTCCCTGATATGCGGTCTTTAATTGAGCGTGAAGGGGTCGGCATCCTGCCAGGCTGGAAACTTCTCGCGATACTCGTTCAGCGCCGTCAATGAAAGCTCTGCGTCAAGGCGAGTGGCCTGATGCGGCTCGGCGGTGGCGATAATTTCGCCCTGCGGCGTAATTATCCGACTGTCGCCCCGGTAATGGTGGCCATTGCCGTCGGTACCGACGCGATTGCATCCGGCAACATAAGCCTGATTTTCGATAGCCCTGGCCACCAGTAGCGACTGCCAGTGCGTTGAGCGTGGTGCGGGCCAGTTGGCAACATACAGCGCTAAATCGTAGTCGTTATGATTGCGCGACCAGACCGGGAAGCGCAGGTCGTAGCACACCAGCGGCAGGATCCTCCAGCCGCGCCATGCAAAAATGACCCGTTCGTTACCCGCCTGGTAATGGTGATGTTCATCCGCCATGCGGAACAGATGTCGTTTATCATAGAAATGGATTTTACCCTCGGGCTCCACCAGCAAAAAACGGTTAACGGGCCCGCGTTCCGTTTGCAGCGCCGCGCTGCCGGCAATCAGCGCATTGGTTTGCGCGGCTTTAGCTCCCATCCAGGCAACCACTTCCTCTTGCGATAGCGACTGTTTTGCCGCCTCCATCGCGAAACCGGTGGTGAACATTTCGGGTAAAACAATGAGGTCCCGCCCGGTAATCCCTTCCAGTTGACGATCGAAATGACGCAGGTTGGCGGGACCGTCCATCCACACCAGCGGTTGTTGTAAAAGGGTAATTTTCAGTCCGGGCACGGTGGTAACTCCAGCGTTGTGAAAGGAATGATAAATACTTTAACACCATATCAGCAGGCGGAGGGCTCACGGAATAGTTTGTCAAAGAAATGACAGGACGGGATATCGCTTATGGAGAACTGCCAGAAAAAAGAGAGGCGGGAGGCCCGCCTCGATCGTGATGTGATTATTTTTTAGTTTTAGGCCGCTTCAATCTTGCGAACCTTCTCCGGCAGCTTTACCGGTCGGGTCGCCAGTTCATCCGGGGCGAAGTCGTCGACGTTGATGCTGCGCAGACGGCTGGTTTCAGCACGGACCAGGATGTCCGCCTCGTCCTGATTGATTAACCCTTTTGCCAGCGCGTTACGGGCCAGTTCATCAAGTCGGGTAAAGGACAGATTCTTGCCCAGCTCTTTACAGATACGCTGGTGGATAGGATCTGCCGCCATCACATCAAGCAGCGCTTCCTCCAGCAGACCGACCGGGTTATGCTCGCTCGGCGTCAGATACTGACCGCGGCCGATACGAGAACGTGTCGCGCTCGGAACCTGCAGGATTTTCGCGACTTTATGATCCAGCTTGTCTGAAGGCGCCAGGTAATGACGTCCGGTCGGGAAGATAGCCACGCGAAGCGCGCCCGCTACCAGACGATTCGGGAAGTTCACCAACAGATCGTCAATCGCCTGCTCGGCCTGATACAGCGCATCCTGCACCCCCCAGTGCACCAGCGGTAAGTCCGCTTCGTTACGCCCCTCATCGTCATAGCGTTTCAGGACCGCCGACGCCAGGTAGAGCTGGCTCAGCACATCGCCCAGACGCGCAGAAATTCTTTCACGACGCTTCAGACTACCGCCCAGTACCGCCATTGAGACATCGGACAGCAGAGCCAGGTTGGCGCTCAGGCGGTTCATATGCTGATAGTAGCGACGAGTGGCATCGCGGGTCGGCGAGCTGCTGGTAAGGCCGCGAGTCAGGCCCAGCCAGAAACTGCGTACCTTGTTGCTTCCTACGTGGCCGATGTGTTTAAACAGCAGCTTATCGAAAGCGTTAACGTCGTTATTCTGCGCCGCCGCCATTTCATCCAGCACGTATGGATGGCAACGAATCGCCCCCTGGCCGAAGATCATCATGCTGCGGGTAAGAATATTCGCGCCTTCAACGGTGATGGCGATTGGCGCGCCCTGATAAGCCCGCGCCAGGAAGTTTCCGCTGCCGAGCATAATGCCTTTACCACCGGTAATATCCATTGCATCGATGATCGAACGCTGGCCGCGGTGGGTACAGTGGTACTTCACGATTGCCGACAGTACCGCAGGTTTTTCGCCAAGCATAATGCCGTAGGTAATCAACGAGGCGGCAGCATCCATTACGTAGGCGTTGCCTGCAATACGCGCCAGCGGTTCTTCGATCCCTTCCATTTTACCGATGGAGATTTTGAACTGGCGGCGAATGTGCGCATAGGCGCCGGTGGCCATGGCGACAGACTTCAGGCCGCCGGTGGCGTTCGATGGCAGGGTGATACCGCGACCTACGGATAAGCACTCAACGAGCATCCGCCAGCCCTGGCCGGCCATGGTTGGGCCGCCGATAATGTAGTCGATAGGAACGAAAATATCTTTTCCCTGGGTCGGACCATTCTGGAATGGAACGTTCAGCGGGAAATGACGACGACCGATCTCAACGCCCGGCGTGGTTGTCGGGATGAGGGCGCAGGTAATACCCAGCTCTTCTTCACCTCCCAGCAGACGGTCGGGGTCGGAGAGTTTAAATGCCAGCCCCAGCACGGTGGCGATAGGGGCAAGCGTAATATAGCGTTTGTTCCAGGTCAGACGCATACCCAGCACCTGCTGGCCTTGCCATTCGCCCATGCAGACCACGCCGGTATCCGGAATCGCGCCGGCATCTGAACCCGCTTCCGGGCTGGTCAGCGCGAAGCAGGGAATTTCCTGGCCGCGAGCCAGGCGTGGCAGATAGTGATTTTTCTGTTCTTCCGTACCGTAATGCTGCAGCAGCTCGCCCGGGCCTAATGAGTTAGGCACGCCGACGGTAATCGCCAGAATACCGGAGACACCCGACAACTTTTGCAGAACGCGAGCCTGTGCATAAGCGGAGAACTCCAGCCCGCCGTACTCTTTCTTAATGATCATCGCAAAGAAGCGATGCTCTTTCAGATAAGCCCACAGCTCCGGCGGCAGATCCGCCATTTCGTGAGTGATTTCGAAGTCGTTCGCCATTCGGCAGGCTTCTTCAACCGGGCCGTCAATAAAGGCTTGTTCTTCGGCAGTCAGGCGCGGCTGCGGGTAGTTGTGCAGTTTCTGCCAGTCGGGATTGCCGCGGAACAGATCGCCTTCCCACCATGTTGTCCCGGCATCAATTGCTTCTTTCTCGGTACGCGACATCGGCGGCATGACCTTACGGAAAGCGCGGAAGGCTGGCACTGAAATCATAGATTTGCGCATCGGCGCAAAATTGAACGGCAGTAAAAGAATGGCCAGCGGGACCAGCAGCCAGATATTCCACAGCCCTGCAACGCCGAGCGCGGCGGTCCAGAGCAGCAAAATCGCGCTGCTGAGCAGCAGACTGATTCGGTGATAGAAGAGCGCACCGAGTAAAACAACGGTTGCAACAATACTCAAAATCATCATAGAGAAATGCTCCCTGTCTTGTAGGAGGTCTGACCACTTGTAATGATATGGTTGTAGTGGATGTAATTTGTTTTAGCAATGTGTTTACAAAATAATTACAACCTTGCTCACATTGTTGTACGGAATTGCGGCACATAAAAGCAAAACGCCAGAGGATAACCGCGCCTGCGGCTTCTCGCTTCGCCGGCTATCCGGTAAACTGCCTGGGTTATCCCACCCATACTGAAGGATTATCCTCATGTACCAGGATCTTATTCGTAACGAACTGAACGAAGCCGCCGAAACGCTGGCCAATTTTCTGCAGGACGAAGCCAATATCCATGCGATTCAGCGCGCAGCGGTGCTGCTGGCGGATAGCTTTAAGGCCGGCGGTAAGGTGCTCTCCTGCGGTAATGGCGGTTCGCACTGCGATGCGATGCACTTTGCGGAAGAGCTGACCGGGCGCTATCGTGAAAATCGCCCCGGCTATCCGGCCATTGCGATTTCAGACGTGAGCCACCTTTCTTGCGTGAGTAATGATTTTGGCTATGAATATGTTTTCTCTCGCTATGTGGAATCTGTGGGGCGTGCAGGGGACGTACTGCTGGGGATCTCCACTTCCGGAAATTCTGGTAACGTCATCAAAGCGATCGAAGCTGCCCGCGCTCAGGGCATGAAAGTTATTACCCTGACCGGTAAAGACGGCGGTAAAATGGCAGGTTCTGCGGACGTTGAAATCCGCGTACCGCATTTTGGCTATGCCGACCGCATTCAGGAAATCCATATTAAAGTGATTCATATCCTGATTATGCTGATCGAAAAAGAGATGGTTAAAGCTTAAGAGGCTATTTTGTTAGCCATTTTGAACCCGGTCAGTGCTCAGACAAAACTCACCGAGTTTTGAACGCCCTTCAGGGCGGCCCGGAGGGTGAGCGTAGCGAATCATCCTCACGTACATGATGTACGCTCCGGTTTCTGTGCGCTGGCCGTGTCCAAACTGACAGCACCAGTAACGCCTTTTATGTTTCAGTAAGTGGTATGAGGTGATCTATGTGCGAACTGCTCGGGATGAGCGCGAATGTGCCAACTGATATTTGTTTCAGCTTTACCGGGCTGGTTCAGCGCGGTGGCGGAACCGGGCCGCATAAGGACGGCTGGGGAATTACCTTTTATGAAGGTAAAGGCTGTCGCACATTTAAAGATCCGCAGCCTAGCTTTCAATCGCCCATCGCTAAGCTGGTGCAGGAATACCCCATTAAATCCTGCTCGGTTATCGCCCATATTCGTCAGGCCAACCGCGGTATTGTCGCGCTGGAAAATACTCATCCCTTTACCCGCGAACTCTGGGGACGTAACTGGACCTATGCGCATAACGGCCAGCTGGAGGGGTATGAGTCTCTCGAGACGGGAAATCTGTATCCTGTCGGGGAAACCGATAGCGAAAAGGCGTTCTGCTGGCTGCTACATAGCATCACCGAACGCTATCCGGAAATGCCGGGAGACATGGTTGAGGTTTTCCGGTTTATCGCCACGCTCGCCGGGGAGCTGCGTGAAAAAGGCGTGTTTAACATGCTGCTCTCCGATGGGCGCTACGTCATGGCGTTTTGCTCAACGAATTTATACTGGATTACGCGACGGGCGCCGTTTGGCGTAGCGACGCTGCTGGATCAGGATGTCGAGATTGACTTTCAACGCGAGACCACACCGAATGATGTGGTCACCGTTATCGCCACCCAGCCGCTGACCGGTAACGAAACCTGGCATAAAATCATGCCAGGCGAGTGGGCGCTATTTTGCCTCGGGGACCGTGTAGTTTGAAGCAAGCTGTGGCTGAACGACTTCGTGGCTGAGCGGTTTGCTCACTACGTAGCGGCCATCTACTACGGAAACCACCGGCGGCTTGTGCGTCAGGCGGAAGTAATCATACCCGGGTTTCAGCTGCTTCCAGAAATCCGCGAAGTAGGAAAACTTGTGGCGCGCCATGTTGGCATCGGTCATGCGGAAAGGATAAATACTCACCTGAACGTTGGGCTGACCAAAAACTAAGGCGCCGGTGACGAACTGGAAAATCTCGTCAATGCCGGTATCGGTCATGGCGTAGCAGCCGACCGATACGCAGGCGCCGTGAATCATCAGATATTTTCCTTCGTAACCATGCGCGCGATCGTAGGCGTTCGGAAAGCCGATATTGATCGCTTTATAGAAACGACTATCGGGTTTTAACTGGTTACGGGAAACATTGTAAAAACCTTCCGGGCTTTTGAAGTCGCCCTGACGCTGCTTTGGCCCGAGACCGCCGGAGTAGTTACAAATGCGGTAGCTGTCGAGAAGCTGCCAGGTTTCGCCCATCTTGACGTAAAGATCGAGCATGCGCTCTTCTTTAAAGATCTCAATGTAGACCGGCGAGCCCATGAGCTGCTGCTTATACTCTTTGCTCATCGGCGTTGTCGAGCTGTTACTGCTAAGTAGCCCTGCGAATGAAACGCATGGCAACAGAAGCATCGCAATAAATAATGCGATTTTGCGCATACTACTTGTTCCTTGATAAAACAAATAACCACATTGCCAGGACGGCAAGAGAGACCCGAAATCAGAGTATTCTGGTTTTAGAGCGCTCACATTAGCATCACGGCATTTTTTCGCAAGCACGACGTGCTGCGTTTACGTCTGAGTTTTCCGTTATAGCGAATCCTGGGGCAAAGCGCAGTCAGAACTTTGCGTAATAGCTCGCATTTTAGAACCACTTAGTGGCGGTTTGTCTACAGGCGCCGCTCACGAAATGTTACACTTGGCCCGCTAACTGTTCAGGGTAAGAAAGGATGCTTCTCTCCCGTCTTGTGAATCACCAGGACTATGATGTTCCTTTCTTCCTCATATATTCCATTAATTATGCTGGCCTCGGCCCGAAACCGGGGTTTAAGTAACGGATACCTGCTAACGATATGATTAAAATCACGAAAGGGCTGAATTTGCCCATAGCTGGCATGCCATCACAGCAGATTTCTTCGAAGACTGCGGTCAAGCGCGTTGCGCTGTTGGGTGAAGAGTACATCGGTATGCGCCCATCAATGGCGGTGCGTGAAGGGGACCGGGTGCAAAAAGGTCAACTTCTGTTCGAAGATAAAAAAAATCCTGGCGTGCGTTTTACAGCACCTGCGAGTGGAACCGTCAGCGCCATTCATCGCGGCGAGCGCCGGGTTCTGCAGTCGGTCGTTATTGATGTGGATGGCGAAGAGTCCGTTCATTTTCCCCGCTATGAATTAGCCGATCTTGCCGGATTGACGCGCGAGAGCGTTCAGCAGCAGCTGCTGGAGTCCGGGCTGTGGACGGCATTTCGCACCCGCCCTTTCAGTAAAATACCTGCGCCGGGCAGCGTTCCTGCGGCCATTTTTGTCACCGCGATAGACACGAATCCGCTGGCGGCCGATCCTCAGCCAATCATTCTGGCCCAGCGCGAAGCGTTTGACGCCGGTTTGACGCTGTTGACGCGGTTGACCGACGGTAAAGTTCACGTGTGTCAGGCCGGCGGCGGCAAGCTTGGCGGGCATCCTGTCGGCCAGGTGACCTTTAATCAGTTTGCCGGTCCGCATCCGGCCGGGCTGGCGGGGACTCACATTCATTTTCTTGAGCCGGTCAGCCTGAAAAAGCAGGTCTGGCATCTTAACTATCAGGATGTTATCGCCGTCGGCAAAGTGTTCCTTGAAGGGGAGTTGTACAACGAACGCATCGTTGCTCTTGGCGGCCCGCAGGTCAAAGAGCCTCGTTTGTTAAAGACCTGCTTAGGCGCCAGCCTTGATGAACTGCTTGAAGATGAGCTGCTGGACGATGAAAACCGCATTATCTCTGGTTCAGTCCTCAGCGGAACCCATGCGTGCGGGCCTCATGCTTTCCTTGGACGCTTTCATTTACAGATAAGCGTTGTGAAAGAGGGGCGCGAGAAAGAGCTATTCGGCTGGGTGATGCCGGGGAAAGATAAATTCTCCATTACCCGTACCACCGTCGGCCACTTTCTGAAGCGTAAGCTATTTAATTTCTCGACGGATACCAACGGCGGCGAGCGGGCTATGGTACCGATTGGCAACTATGAGCGAGTGATGCCGCTGGATATTCTGCCCACCATACTGCTGCGCGATTTGCTGGCGGGAGATACCGACAGCGCGCAGGCGCTGGGCTGTCTGGAACTGGATGAAGAAGACCTGGCGCTTTGCACCTACGTTTGTCCCGGCAAGTATGAATATGGTCCGGCATTGCGCAGCGTGTTAACCCAGATTGAGCAGGAAGGATAAGTGATGGGCTTAAAGCAACTGTTTGACAAACTTGAGCCGCACTTTACGCACGGCGGCAAGCTGGAAAAATACTACCCGTTGTTCGAAGCGACGGCGACCCTGTTCTATACACCCGGTCAGGTGACGCGCGGAGCGGCGCACGTCAGAGACGCCATCGACCTTAAGCGGATGATGATACTGGTGTGGTTCGCCGTTTTCCCGGCGATGTTCTGGGGAATGTATAACGTTGGTCTGCAGACCATACCGGCGCTGGCTAAATTATATAGCGCTGAACAGCTGCAGCAGGTCATCGCCGGGAACTGGCACTACAGCATTGCCCAGTGGCTGGGGGTAAACTTCACCGCTGATGCCGGCTGGCTCAGTATGATGACGCTGGGTGCGGTATTTTTCCTGCCTATCTACATCACCGTGTTTCTTGTCGGTGGGTTCTGGGAAGTCCTGTTTGCTATCGTGCGTAAGCACGAAATAAACGAAGGCTTCTTCGTGACCTCAATCCTGTTTGCGCTGATTGTACCGCCATCGCTGCCGCTATGGCAGGCTGCGCTCGGGATCACGTTTGGCGTCGTCATGGCCAAGGAGATCTTTGGCGGAACCGGGCGTAACTTTCTCAACCCGGCGCTGGCGGGGCGGGCCTTTCTGTTCTTTGCCTGGCCGGCGCAAATTTCCGGCGATCTGGTGTGGACCGCAGCGGATGGCTTTTCCGGCGCGACGCCGCTGTCCCAGTGGGCTAGCGGCGGCGGTGAATCGCTGGTTAATGTCACAAGCGGACAGCCGGTAAGCTGGATGGATGCCTTCCTCGGCAATATTCCGGGCTCGATTGGCGAGGTTTCGACGCTGATGATTCTGATCGGCGGCGCCATCATCATTTTCGGTCGCGTGGCTTCCTGGCGCATTGTCGCTGGGGTATTCCTCGGCATGGTGGCTACCGCGACGCTGTTTAACTTCATTGGCTCTGATACCAACCCGATGTTTGCCATGCCGTGGTACTGGCATCTGGTTCTCGGCGGTTTTGCTTTCGGCATGATGTTTATGGCGACGGATCCGGTGTCCGCGTCGTTTACGGATAAGGGTAAATGGAGCTACGGCCTGCTGATCGGCGTGATGTGCGTCCTGATTCGCGTCGTCAACCCGGCCTATCCGGAAGGGATGATGCTGGCGATCCTCTTCGCCAACCTCTTTGCGCCGCTGTTCGATTACCTGGTGGTGCGGGCCAATATTAAGCGGAGGAAGTCGCGTGGCTGAGAATAAAAGTAACGATAGCATCGGCAAAACGCTGCTGGTGGTGCTGGTGCTTTGTCTGGTCTGCTCAATCGTGGTCGCCGGTTCTGCCGTCGGGCTAAAATCACGCCAGCAGGAGCAGCGCGCGCTTGATAAACAGCGCAATATCCTGGCGGTTGCTGGTCTGATGAAGCAGGGAATGAGCGCAGATGAAGTGGCCGATATTTTTAAGGCCCGCATCTCTCCACGATTAGTCGATCTCGCTAGCGGGGAGCTGCTGGATAAAGACCCGAGCAAATTTAATCAGGCCCAGGCCCTGAAAGATCCGCAGCAGAGCTTGCAGCTGGAAGCCAGCCAGGATCCGGCGGGTATTAAACGCCGCAGTAATATCGCCGAAATATATCTTGTGCGTGATGAAAAACAGCAGATTCAGGAAGTCGTACTCCCTATTTACGGCAACGGTCTGTGGTCGGTGATGTACGCGTTTGTGGCGCTGGAAACCGATGGCCGTACGGTAAAAGGGATCACTTATTACGATCATGGCGAAACGCCGGGGCTGGGCGGTGAAATTGAAAACCCCAACTGGCGTCAGCAGTTCGTCGGTAAACAGGTGCTTGATGATAAAGGGATGCCTGCGCTGAGAATCGTCAAAGGCGGCGCGCGTCCTGGCGACCTGCACGCCGTTGATGGCCTGTCGGGCGCAACGCTGACGTCAAATGGTGTGCAGCATAGCTTTGATTTCTGGATGGGCAAACTGGGCTTTGGCCCATTCCTGCAAAAGGTGCGAGAAGGGGAGCTGAATAATGGCTGATTTGGGCGACATGAAAGAAATGAAGCGCGTGCTGGTGGGGCCGCTTATCGCTAATAACCCTATCACTCTGCAGGTACTGGGCGTCTGCTCCGCGCTGGCGGTGACCACCAAGCTGGAGACCGCTTTTGTAATGACCATTGCGGTGACGCTGGTTACGGCATTCTCCAGCATGTTTATCTCCATGATTCGCCACCACATTCCGAATAGCGTGCGCATCATTGTACAGATGGCGATTATCGCTTCGCTGGTTATCGTCGTCGATCAGGTGCTACGCGCTTTTGCCTATGAGATCTCGAAACAGCTTTCGGTTTTCGTCGGTTTGATCATCACTAACTGTATCGTGATGGGGCGCGCCGAAGCCTATGCCATGAAGTCGCCGCCGTTGGCGAGCTTTATGGACGGTATTGGCAACGGTCTGGGATACGGGGCGATCCTAATCATCGTCGGTTTCCTGAGAGAGCTGATCGGCAGTGGTAAGCTATTCGGTATTACCGTGCTGGAAACGGTGCAGAACGGCGGCTGGTATCAGCCAAATGGTCTGTTTCTTCTGGCACCCAGTGCGTTCTTCATTATCGGTTTGTTGATTTGGGCGGTGCGCAGCTGGAAGCCTGAACAGCAGGAAAAGGAGTAACCGACCATGGCTCACTACATTAGCCTGTTTGTCCGCGCCGTGTTTGTTGAAAACATGGCACTGGCCTTCTTCCTGGGAATGTGTACCTTCCTCGCCGTGTCGAAAAAGGTCTCAACCGCTTTCGGTCTCGGCGTTGCGGTAACGGTCGTACTCGGACTGGCGGTACCGATCAATAACCTCGTGTATAACCTCGTGCTGCGCGATGGCGCGCTGGTGGAAGGCGTTGACTTAAGCTTTCTGAACTTCATCACCTTTATTGGCGTGATTGCCGCGCTGGTACAAATTCTGGAGATGATCCTCGATAAGTACTTCCCGACGCTTTATAACGCGCTGGGGATCTTTCTGCCGCTGATTGCCGTTAACTGTGCGATTTTTGGCGGCGTCTCCTTCATGGTACAGCGCGACTATAACTTCACCGAATCCATCGTTTACGGCTTTGGTTCCGGCGTCGGCTGGCTGCTGGCGATTGTGGCGATGGCGGGTATTCGCGAAAAAATGAAATACGCAAACGTGCCTGCTGGTCTGCGCGGGTTAGGGATCACCTTTATTACCACGGGTCTGATGGCGCTGGGCTTTATGTCATTCTCCGGTGTGCAGCTATAAGGGCGGAAAGTATGGAAATAATTCTTGGCGTAGTGATGTTCACGCTGATCGTCCTGGTGCTATCCGGGCTGATATTGGCCGCGCGTTCGAAGCTGGTGAATGCGGGCGATGTGGTCATTGAAATCAATAACGAAGCGGATAAACAGATCCGTACTCCGGCGGGTGACAAGCTGCTGAATACGCTCTCCAGCAACGGAATCTTCGTCTCGTCGGCCTGCGGCGGGGGCGGCTCCTGCGGCCAATGCCGGGTGACGGTGAAAGAGGGCGGCGGTGATATCCTGCCTACCGAACTTTCTCATATCACCAAGCGTGAGGCGAGAGAGGGCTGCCGCCTGGCCTGCCAGGTCGCGGTGAAGCAGAACATGAAAATTGAGCTGCCGGAGGAGATTTTTGGCGTTAAGAAGTGGGAATGTGAAGTTATCTCGAACGATAACAAAGCCACTTTTATCAAAGAGCTGAAGCTGCGCGTGCCGGACGGCGACGCGGTTCCGTTCCGCGCAGGCGGGTATATTCAGATCGAATGTCCATCGCACAAGGTCGCTTATGCTGACTTTGACGTTCCGGATGAGTATCGCGGCGATTGGGATAAATTTAATCTCTTCCGCTATGTCTCGGATGTAAAAGAGCCTACGTTACGCGCCTACTCCATGGCTAACTATCCGGAAGAGAGGGGCATCATCATGCTCAACGTGCGTATCGCAACCCCGCCGCCGCAGGTACCTGATGCGCCTCCGGGAATTATGTCTTCCTACATCTGGTCGTTGAAGCCGGGCGATAAAGTGACGATTTCCGGGCCGTTTGGGGAATTTTTTGCCAAAGAAACGGACGCTGAAATGGTCTTTATCGGCGGCGGAGCCGGAATGGCGCCGATGCGCTCGCATATTTTTGATCAGCTTAAGCGCCTGCACAGTAAGCGTAAAATCAGCTTCTGGTACGGCGCGCGCTCTCTGCGAGAAATGTTCTATGATGACGAATTCGAGCAGCTGGCACGTGAAAATCCGAACTTTACCTTCCACGTGGCGCTCTCCGATCCGCAGCCTGAAGATAACTGGACCGGTCATACCGGCTTTATTCACAATGTCCTGTATGAAAACTATCTGCGCGATCACCCGGCGCCGGAAGATTGTGAATTCTATATGTGCGGGCCGCCGGTGATGAACGCCGCGGTCATCAAAATGCTGAAAGATCTCGGCGTTGAGGATGAAAACATCATGCTCGACGATTTTGGAGGCTAATGATGCTGACGGTATTTGTCGCGACCTTTGTGATTTTCGCGCTGGTTATTCTGGGAATGTCGCTCGGGTATCTGATCAAGCGAAAAACTATCCAGGGCAGCTGCGGGGGGATCTCATCGCTGGGTCTGGAAAAGGTCTGCGACTGCCCTGAGCCCTGCGATGCGCGTAAAAAACGCATGGCACGCGAAGCGCAGCGCAATCAGGATCGCATCATTTAACTAGCAGGCCGCACCATGCGGCCTTTTTTGATTTACCACGTTTTCGCTTTTGCCGGTGAGTCAACCATTACGCCGTCGGCGCCAAGCTCGCTTGCCGTACGAAAATCATCAGCATTATTAATGCCGAAGAATATGATATGGGCTTTGCCCTGTGAGCGGAAACAGTCCATCGCTTCTTTATCCCAGGTGAGCGTGGCCGGCGATACGCCTTCGCCCAGGGTGAACTTCTCGATGACTTCTACTTTGCGTTTCAGCTCAAGGCCGTACCAGTACTCGTCCCCTGGTGAGTTGGTGGGCTGACACTGGTGGCTAAGAGAAATGGTCGCCAGCTTTGTTCGCGTTTCGTCCCGGCTGACGAAATGGGGAATTGACTCTGGTAGCGCTGCGATATAGCGAGCGTCCGTTGAATACACGCGTACGCGGGCGAGGCTATGGGTTTTATTTAACACATCGCCAAGCCGAGCCGCCATTATCGCAGGGTCGGCATCAGGCGATTTGATATCGATATAAAAGAAGGTCTCCGGCCACTGTTCCAGCACCGATTGTAGCGTGGGAATCGTTGCATTTTTACCGCGCCAGGGGTGAGTTTCATCGCCCCATTTCCACCCCGCGTCCATGCGTGCCAGTTCGGCTGCGCTATAGCTTGAGATTTTCCCTGTATGATTAGTCAGCGCGGAAAGATCGCCAGGACGATATAAAACCGGGACGCCATCCTGGCTTAATTGCACCGTTATCCAGATCGCCTCGGCCTTATTTTCCAGGGCGAGTTTTATTGCTGGAAGTGTATTTTCCGGGGCATCGCCGGTACCTCCGCGATGAGCAATAAGCTGAGGTGCTGCGCAGGCGCTGCTGGCAATAAGTAAACCGAGCGCAGTTACTATTGATTTCATGATTGGGTTTTACCTTATTTATTAATATAACTATATGAAAAATAAATCATATTTGTTGCATTTTTATGTTGTAGCACGTTTTTTAAGGTTGTGGATTTAAAAAGATTAAATTTCGCCATAGTTTGCTATACTGTATGCATGTACAGTCTAAGGTTTGGCTATGCGTAAAATCATCCATGTAGATATGGACTGCTTCTTCGCAGCGGTTGAAATGCGTGATAACCCGGCGCTGCGCGATATCCCTATCGCCATTGGCGGCAGTCGGGTACAGCGCGGCGTTATCAGTACGGCTAACTATCCGGCGCGTAAGTTCGGCGTGCGCAGCGCTATGCCTACCGCCACCGCCCTGAAACTTTGCCCACACCTGACGCTCCTTCCCGGCCGTTTCGACGCTTACAAAGAGGCCTCGAACCATATCCGGGAGATTTTTTCCCGCTATACCTCGTTAATCGAACCCCTATCGCTGGATGAAGCCTATCTTGACGTCAGCGACAGCGTCCATTGTCAGGGGTCAGCAACGCTGATGGCGCAGGAGATCCGTGAGACCATCCATCGCGAGCTCAATCTGACTGCTTCTGCCGGCATTGCGCCGGTAAAATTTTTGGCAAAAATCGCCTCGGATCTGAATAAACCTGACGGCCAGTTTGTCATTGCGCCGCACCAGGTAGCGGAGTTTGTCAAAACGCTGTCGCTGTCGAAGATCCCGGGCGTCGGCAAAGTCTCCGCCGCGAAGCTGGAAAGCATGGGCCTGAGAACCTGCGAAGATGTACAGAACAGCGATCTGGCAATGTTGCTCAAGCGCTTTGGTAAATTCGGGCGAATATTGTGGGAACGCAGCCACGGCATTGATGAACGAGAAATCAGCAGCGAGCGCCAGCGCAAATCGGTGGGGGTTGAGCGAACCCTGATAGAGGATATCCACGAATGGGTGGAGTGTGAGTCGATTATTGAGAACCTCTATCCAGAACTTGAACGGCGCCTGGCGAAAGTTAAACCGGATTTGCGGATTGCTCGCCAGGGGGTCAAGCTGAAGTTTAATGATTTCCAGCTCACGACCCAGGAGCATGTCTGGCCCCGGCTGAATAAAGATGATTTGATTTCTACCGCGCATAAAGCCTGGCACGAGCGGCGCGGAGGGCGGGGAGTCAGGCTGGTGGGGCTGCACGTGACGCTGCTTGATCCGCAGCTGGAGCGACAACTCGTTTTGGGACTGTAACGATGTTAACGATAAGAATGTACGAAGAGCGGGATTTTCCGGCGCTATGCGCACTCTTTTTACGCGCCGTTAAAGAGACCGCCAGCGCCGATTATTCCCCCCGGCAAATTGCCGCCTGGGCACAGGTTGATGAAGAACGCTGGCGACAAAAACTCGCGGCGTCATGCGTACTGATTGCGATAAAAGATGCCTCGCCGGTCGGGTTTATCACTGCCGTAGATGATTATATCGATTTACTCTTCGTTTCTCCCGACTATAGCCGCCAGGGCGTCGCCAGCGCGCTGCTCAATACGCTATTGAGGCAGCTTCCTGAGCGCGTTTATACGGTAGAGGCCAGTATTACGGCAAAGCCCTTTTTTGCGCGTCATGGCTTCACGGTTATTCAGCCACAGGAAGTGGAGGCGCGGGGTGAACGTTTTCTTAATTATTTGATGCGGCGGCAAATCGGCTTGCAATAGATTTAACGCCTGATTACTATACGCGCACTTTCACCTATTTATTAACTGCAAAGGAGGTTCACCATGAATACAGATTTCCAGAACGCACTTTGCAGGCCTTCCCAGGAATAACTCTCTTTTTTGCCCTGGTAACGTCTGCCACATCCTTTATTTATTTTTTAATATGGATTGGTATATGGGCAATAATGTTCATTATACGTCTGAATCTATTTCTTATATTCGTTCAGACGATCTGTGGATCGAAGGTTTAGCGATCCAACAATTACACACGACGGCAAATTTACCCCACATGCAGCGCGTGGTGGGAATGCCAGACTTACATCCCGGGCGTGGCTATCCCATCGGCGCAGCCTTCTTCTCGCTGGGCCATCTCTACCCGGCACTGGTGGGTAACGATATCGGCTGCGGCATGGCGCTGTGGCAAACGGATATCCTCGCGCGAAAATACAATGCGGATAAGTTTGAGAAGAAACTGTCCGCTATGGAGGACGTTGCGCAAGCAAGCTGGCTGGACGAGCATCTGCCGGAAAATTTGTTGACCCATCCCTGGCGCAGCGCCCTGGGATCGATTGGCGGCGGTAACCATTTCGCTGAACTGCAGCAGGTGGAGCAGGTTGTGGATAACGACCGTTTCCAGCAGGCCGGCCTTGATGCTCAGCGCCTGCTGCTGCTGGCGCACAGCGGATCGCGCGGCCTCGGGCAATCCATACTGCAGCGCCATATTGCGGCTTTTTCGCACGATGGCCTGGCGGAAGGTAGCGCTGCGGCTCGGGATTATCTGGCAGAACATGATGATGCGCTGGCTTTTGCCCGCGTGAATCGTCATCTGATTGCCACCCGCATCCTGCAACAGATACGGGCCGACGGACGGAGCGTACTGGATATCGCGCATAACTTTGTCGAGTCCTGTTCTGTTGCCGGGCTGCAGGGTTGGCTGCATCGCAAAGGGGCTACGCCGGACGACCGGGGCCTGGTGATAATCCCGGGATCTCGCGGCGACCACAGCTGGCTGGTGCAGCCTGTTACCCGCGAGGAGACCCTGCATTCGCTGGCGCATGGCGCCGGGCGGAAATGGATGCGAACCGAATGCAAAGGGCGCCTGTCCGGCAAATATACGCCGGCTCAGCTGGCGCGCACCGAGCTGGGAAGCAGGGTGATCTGCCGCGATCGTCAGCTGATCTATGAAGAAGCGCCGCAGGCGTATAAATCCGTTGAAAGCGTACTTAACTGTCTGGTGCAGGCCGGACTGGTCGAACCGATCGCCCGTCTGCGTCCACTGCTGACGCTGAAAACCAGCGGAGGGAAAAGCGCATGATTTTATTGCAACTCTCTTCCGCTCAGGGGCCGGATGAATGCTGTCTGGCGGTGAAACTGACGTTGGAGCGGCTCATAAAGGAAGCCGCAGAGCGGCGGCTTTCCCTGACGCTGTTGGAAAGTGAGCCAGGACGTCATGCCGGCACCCTGCGTTCTGTTCTGCTTTCGCTGGATGGTGACGGCGCGTTTGCTTTCAGCGAAAGCTGGTGCGGCACTTTACAATGGGTCTTTTCCAGTCCGTTCAGGCCGCATCACGGGCGCAAAAACTGGTATGTTGGCGTAGGGCGCTTTTCCTGCGATGAACAAATGCTCTCCAGCGAGATCCGCTTTGAAACGCTGCGCTCTTCCGGACCTGGCGGGCAGCACGTGAACAAGACCGATTCCGCGGTGCGCGCCATTCATACGGCAAGCGGCATCAGCGTAAAGGTGCAGTTGGAGCGGAGTCAGCATGCGAACAAACGGCTGGCGCGTCTGCTGATTGCCTGGAAGCTGGAACAGCAGCGGCAGAATGAGAGTGCGGCGTTGAAGTCTGAGCGGAGAATGTTCCATCATCAGATTGAGCGCGGCAATCCGCTGCGAACGTTTAGCGGGCGTTAATGAGCGAGTCGTTATAAAGAAAAGGCCCACTTCCTGAGGAGTGGGCCTTTGTTGTCTTACTTCGCCGGAATGGATTTCAGCAGCTCAGTCAGCAGCGTCCAGTACTGGCCCACGCTTTCGATATGCACCTGTTCATCCGGAGAGTGAGGGCCAGTAATGGTTGGCCCGATGGAAACCATATCCAGTTCCGGATACGGTTTCTTGAACAGACCGCACTCCAGGCCCGCGTGGATAATCTGGATATTCGGCGTTTTGTTGAACAGACGCTGATAGGTTTCACGTACCAGATGCATCACCGGAGAGTTGGCGTCCGGCTGCCAGCCTGGATAGGCGCCTTTGGCTTCGGTTTTCGCACCGGCCAGCTTGCCCAGAGAGTCCAGCATGCTCACGACGTAATCTTTACCGCTGTCAATCAGCGAACGAATCAGGCAGTGAATCTGCACGTTGTCGCTGGTCATGGTCACCACGCCGACGTTCAGAGAGGTTTCCACCACCCCTTTTGCCACGTCAGAGTTGCGGATGACGCCGTTCGGCGTGGCGTTAAGCAGGCGCACAAAGGTATCACGAGATTGAGTCGTAAGCGCAGGCTGGCCATTTTCCGCCGACTCCAGCAGCACAGCGAGATTTTTCTCTTTAGCCGCCAGCTCGTTTTGCAGGATCTCCTGGTACTCATTCGCTCGCGCTTTCAGCGTTTCCGCTTTGTCCGCGGCTACGGCTACCGTCGCGAACGCTTCGCGCGGGATGGCGTTGCGCAGGGTGCCGCCATTGAAATCGACCAGGCGCAGATCGAGCTCTTCAGCATGGCCCGCCAGGAAGCGTGCCAGCAGTTTGTTCGCATTGCCTAAACCGACGTGGATCTCGCCGCCGGAGTGGCCGCCTTTCAGCCCTTTAAGGGTCAGTTTAAAGCTCTGGAAACCGGCCGGAACGGCTTCACGGGTCAGCGCCAGGTCAGAGGTGAAGTCGATCCCACCCGCGCAGCCCATGTAAATTTCACCCTCTTCTTCGGAGTCGGTGTTGATCAGGATATCCGCCTGCAGCCAGTTGGGCTGCAGGCCAAAGGCGCCGTCCATACCGGCTTCTTCCGTCATGGTCAGCAGCACTTCCAGCGGGCCATGAACAACGTTGTCGTCAGCCAGCACCGCCAGCGCGGAAGCCATGCCGATACCGTTATCGGCGCCCAGAGTCGTGCCGCGCGCTTTGACCCACTCGCCGTCGATGTAAGGTTGTATCGGGTCCTGAGTGAAGTCGTGAACGGTATCGTTGTTTTTCTGCGGCACCATATCGAGGTGCGCCTGCAGCACTACCGGTTTGCGGTTTTCCATACCGGCAGTGGCGCCTTTACGAATCAGAATGTTGCCAACCTGGTCGCGTTCCGCGTGTAAGCCTTTTTCTTTTGCCCAGCCCATAATGTGCTCAGCGAGCTGTTCTTCGTGATAGGACGGGTGGGGAATAGAGCAGATTTTGGCAAAAATATCCCACAGCGGCTGAGGGGATAATTGAGACAGTTCAGACACGATGAGTCTCCTTACAATCATCTGCAAAAGTCGTTTGCAGATCGAGGGTTAGCAATCAAATACACTACAAGCCCGGGCTTGCGCGATGGGGTTGAGAATACCACTTTCCGCGTACTCTGGTAGTGTAAACCACGTAAAAAGAGTCGTCGTGGCCGCTTAACGCTGGTTTTTAGCGCGTCAGATCTCTATAATCTCGCGCAACCATTTTCCCCCTCGAACATTATTTAAGCCGTATTACACAGGCTGGGACACTTCACATGAGCGAAAAATACGTCGTCACCTGGGACATGTTGCAGATTCACGCCCGCAAGCTGGCAACCCGCCTGCTGCCGGTTGAACAGTGGAAAGGCATTATTGCCGTTAGCCGCGGCGGTCTGGTACCGGGAGCACTACTGGCGCGTGAACTGGGTATTCGTCATGTTGACACCGTTTGCATCTCAAGCTACGACCACGATAACCAGCGTGAGCTGACGGTTCTGAAACGTGCAGAAGGCGACGGCGAAGGCTTCATCGTTATCGATGACCTGGTCGATACCGGCGGTACCGCCGTTGCTATCCGCGAAATGTATCCTAAAGCGCATTTTGTCACTATTTTCGCAAAACCGGCCGGCCGTCCGCTGGTTGACGATTATGTTATTGATATTCCGCAGGATACCTGGATTGAACAGCCGTGGGATATGGGCGTGGTGTTCGTACCGCCTATCGCAGGCCGTTAATTTCCCGCATAAATGCTAATTACCACGCCCGGTTTTGCCGGGCGTGGTTTTTTTTACCCTTGCGCAGGTTACAATAGCTTCAGTGGCAACATGATGGAGGCTGCACATGTCCCAGGCTAACCTTAGCGAAACGCTGTTTAAACCCCGATTCAAACATCCGGAAACCTCTACGCTGGTGCGCCGGTTCAATACCGGAGCGCAGCAACCGATCCAGTCCGCGCTCAGCGGCAATAACGTTGATCACTGGTATCGATTGATTAATCGCCTGATGTGGATCTGGCGTGGCGTGACGCCGCAGGAAATCCTCGACGTGCAGGCGCGCATCGTCATGAGCGATGCGGAGCGAACCGATCCGGAGCTTTACGATACGGTTGTCGGCTATCGCGGTGGCAACTGGATCTTTGAATGGGCGAAACAGGCGATGGACTGGCAGCAAAAGGCCGGCCAGGAAGAGGATCTGCTCATCAGCGGCCGCCACTGGCTGCATGCGGCAAACCTGTACAGTATTGCCGCCTATCCGCACATTAAAGGCGATGAGCTGGCGGAACAGGCGCAGGTGCTGGCATACCGGGCTTACGAAGAGGCGGCTCAGCGGCTGCCCGGCAAGCTGCGCGAGCTGGAGTTTTCCATCCCTGGCGCGGCGCCGATCACCGGGTTCCTGCATATGCCGCCAGGCGAGGGGCCGTTCCCGACGGTGCTGATGTGCGGCGGCCTTGACGCGCTCCAGACCGATTATTACAACCTGTATGAGAACTATTTTGCGCCATTGGGCATCGCTATGCTGACCGTGGATATGCCTTCAATTGGTTTCTCGTCAAAATGCAAGCTGACCCAGGATACCAGTATGCTGCACCAGTATGTGCTGCAGCATCTGGCCAATGTGCCATGGGTCGATCATACCCGCGTGGCCGCCTTTGGTTTCCGTTTTGGCGCCAACATTGCCGTACGGCTGGGCTATCTGGAATCTCAGCGCCTGAAGGCGGTTGCCTGCCTGGGCCCGGTGGTGCACGGCCTGCTGGTGGATCCGCTGCATCAGGGACGGGTGCCGGAAATGTATCTTGACGTTCTGGCTTCGCGTCTGGGAATGCACGATGCTTCCGACGAAGCGCTGCGCGTGGAGCTTAACCGCTACTCCCTGAAGGTTCAGGGACTGCTGGGGCGCCGCTGCCCTACGCCAATGCTTTCGGGCTTCTGGAAAGACGATCCGTTCAGCCCGGAAGAGGAGTCGCGATTGATCACTTCATCCTCATCCGACGGCAAGCTGCTGGAGATCCCGTTCAATCCGGTTTATCGCAATTTCGATCACGCCCTGCGGCAGATCGCCCGCTGGATTAGCCATAGATTTAGTTAATATATTGCTAAATTCTATCGATTTGGTAACGTCATGGCATCACCAAAGGAGATTGCAATGACGTTACCGAGTGGACACCTAAAGAGTAAGCTGATTAAGAAATTCACGGCGCTAGGCCCTTACATCCGTGAGGAGCAATGTGAAGACAACCGCTTCTTTTTCGATTGCCTGGCAGTTTGCGTCAACGTAAAACCGGCGCCTGAAAAACGCGAGTTCTGGGGATGGTGGATGGAGATGGAAGCGCAGGCATCGCGCTTCACCTATAGCTACCAGTTTGGATTATTCGATAAAGAAGGCGACTGGCGTCCGGTCGCGATTGACGATCCTGAAGTCACCGAAAAGCTCGAAAAGACGCTGCGCGATTTTCACCAACGAGCCGAAGCGCTATTGGCAACGTTTAACCTTAAGCTGGAACCTGCTGATGATTTTAGCGAGCCGGTTAAGCTGAGAGCCTAAGAGTCAACCTTCTGTTGCCATCCGGCTAGCAATAAAACCCGCGTTTCTACCAGCGTGGGTTTTGTCCCCAGGCAAACCCACACTAATTGCCGTTTAATACCCGATAGGGTTGACCGACGGCAATCATGCCTGCGGCCAGATCTTTGGTCACTACCGTGCCTGCCCCGACTTTGACGTTATCGCCTAGCGTGACCGCGCCGATCACCACGGCGTGGGCGCCAAATTCTACGTTATCGCCGATTCGCGGGCTGTTGCCTTCCTGACCCTGGCTATCGGTCACGCTGCCAATAGTGACCCCCTGGCGCAGAGTACAATTTTGGCCGATGATCGTTCCCCGATTAATAACGATGCAGTGCGGATGAAACAGCTTCAGTCCATATCCAATGCGCGCTCGCCACGGCAGCTCAATGCAAAATAAACACTCGTTAATCACGATATTGAGAATAACGAAGGGAATTGCGCAGATCTTCCACAGCGGGTTACGACTGCGGTAGAGCGTTGCCAGACGATAGAGCAGAAGCGCGATTTTCGCTTTAATGCCGCCGCAGGATTTGATTTCCCGGCCGACCAGCCTGATAGCCTCAAACATGGTTATTCCTTAAGGTTAAACGAAGCCAGTGAATACCATCCGTCACCGGTTTGACCTTCGTTAGCAAGTTGTATACGCGGTAGATTTTGATGGTTGGTCAGCGCCGCTTCCAGGCGGTACTGGCCGTCAGGCAGGCCCGCAGGCAGCGGCAGCGTGACGTTGCTTTGATGGTCGCCGGGCAGCCACTGGCGAACATCGTCCGACGTACGGACTTGCGTCATCGTCGTACCCGCATCATTCACTATTCGCCACTGTACAAGCCACGGGAGATAGGCTGGAGCGACGCCGTCGTTACGCCAGGTAACATTCAGCGTAAGCGGAGTGCCGCTACGCACGGGCGTATCAAATTCCAGCCGGCTCACCCGGTAGCGATAGCCGATACGCAATAATGCGTTATCAACGATATCGCGATAGGCGGCCGGTACCGGACGCGATTTCAGATTCAGGGTACTGGCGTGCTGCGCTAATGCCCAGTCAAAGCTGGCCTGAACCTCCTCGCGGGTATAGTGCTGAACGCTTTCCCACTCCGCCATATAACCGCAAATTTCAAGACTAACGGGAGCGTGCTGCCAGCCAGTGTTAAAACCGGCCCACGCCTTCTGCGCTGCGGCCAGGCGTTGAGGATAGTCATCGCGCATATGGCTCCACTCCGGGGAAAAGTTATGCCAGTCTCCCCAGCAGTCCGCGCGCCATCCGGCGCCCTTTTGGCTGGCCCAGGCCAGCGAGTCGCCGCCGCTGATTAACATAATTTTGGGCGTTTTCGGGAAACTGCTGAAGTGCATATCAACGTAGCGATTGAGCTGTTGCGGAGTGTACTTTTCCATCAACGGCGCGACGTCAGGGAAATTGGAGTTATGCCATTCGCCCCAGGAACCCACCATGCCGATATCGACAAACGCCAGTTCAGGATTGCCGTCATAACGCGCGCCGAGGGCGTTAAGCAGCTTTTGCGCATAGGCGATAAAAGTCGGATCGCTGAGATCCGGGACAAAGGTTTTGCCATTTTCGACCCATTGTCCCTGAATGCCTTTGGCGATAAGCCAGGCGGGGATTTTCGAGCCTGATTGTGGCTCATCGAGCGCCATGAAACGTAATCCGACGTTCATCGCCGGCTGATGCTGGGCGGCGACGCTGAAGGCATGATCAATCGGCGCAAAATGATAGACGCCTTCTTCAGGCTCCAGATCGCTCCAGTAAAAGCGATCGTATTCAAATCCGGTGTCCGGATACTCTTTCAGAGAGGGCTTCTGACCATAACCATCGTGGAAACTGGCCACGCCGATTCCAGGATTCGTTAACAGACCGGTGAAGGCCGGCGGGGTGACAACCGTACGTTCAGCCAGTACCGCTGCAGAGGGTATGGCTCCGGCCAGCAGTAGCGCCAAAAGCAGCGCGGCGCGGCGCAGTGAAAAAGAGCTCATCGTTAATTCACTTTATCGTGGAGGTTTACAAACCACGTCCAGATACCCACGTGGAAGTTCTTAAACACATCGATACCCAGCGCAGATTTAAGCATATAGAGCGCCAGCAGCACGGCAAGAATGGCAAACAGTACGGCAAACGTAATCGCCAGGGTGGAAAATATACGCCCGAGCAGCGTGCTTTCTCGCGGAATTTTGCGCAGATCGCGACCGCATAAAAAGACTACAAAATAGCGACGATGCAGAAACGGAAAGCTATGGCGAAAGTCGATACGATGGCGCGACGCCAGGCTCGATCTCACCAGCGCCTGTTCGATACCGCGTTTCTGCTCCGGCGTTAATGAGGCTTCTGTTTCCGGGTCAAGCGCGGAATAAAAGCGCTCGATGACCAGGTCGGATGTTGATTTTGTCACGGTTGACTCTTATTCGTTAATCGCTGATAGACCTGAGCCGTTTTCGCTGCAATGTCCGGCCAGCGGTATTTGGGCATTAACTGGCTGTAATCCACGGTCTCCTCGCCGCTCCAGGACTGCAACTTTTGCGCCAGCGCGGCGACATCACCCGCCGGGAAATAGTCCCCCGCAGGCAGGCCAATCTCCAGGTTAGCGGGGATATCGCTGACGATAACCGGCAGTGACCAGGACATGGCCTCCAGCAGGGCAATAGGCAGCCCTTCATGGTAAGACGGTAGAACAAAAAGCCCGGCCTGTGAGAACAGGGTATGCAACGGATCGCCGCTAATAAAACCGGTCATGATCACCCCCGGGGTAGCGGCCGCCTGTTTCTTCAGCCGCTCGCTATACTCATCCGGATGATCGGCATCGCCAATCAGCACCAGCGGCTGCGAGCAGTTGGCGGCTTTGTGGGCGGCAATCAGATCGTGCAGCCCTTTTTCTTCAACAAAGCGGGCGACGGCGACAACGTATTGCCCGGCTTTGAGAGAGTACTGATCCAGCGTGGCCTGGCGGGCCTCTTCGGCGGGGAGCTGCGGCTGGCGCACGCCGTTATAGATCACGTTCGCGTTATAACGGCCATGTTTGGTCTGAATCAGCGTATTAATCACTTCCGAGATAACAATGACCTCGTTGGCATATTTCACCGCCCATTTTTCACCGAGGCGCAGCATCTCCTTCGCCATTTTCCCCCACTTCTGCCGGTCATAGTCCGGGCCGTGGTGGGTAAAAACGACGCGTTTGCCGAGCAGGCGCAGCAGCGGGACCACCAGACCCGGCCCGACCGCGTGAACATGCACGACATTTGAACCGTCGAACAGGGTACTGAAGGCGGCCAGCGTAGAGTGAATAATGGCTTCGAACTTGCGGCTTTTGGGCGCCCACAGGCTTTTCAGCTGTACGCCTTTATATTCGCTACGGCGGTAGTCGACGTACGGCGAGCGGGCAATGACGCAGATATCAGCATGATTCTGTTGATAGATTTCGGGATACAAATTCTGGCAATGGGTCTCCACGCCGCCCTGGACGTTCGGTATACCGCGGGTGCCGAGCACCGTCACTTTAAGCTTCATTTCGCTTCCCCCACAAGCTGCTGATAGAGTTCCTGCAGAACCTGCATATGCCGGGCGAGATCGTATTTATCCTCTAACCGCTGGCGTGCGTTAATGCCCATTTCACGCGCCTGCTGCGGATTGGCGGCCAGGCTATCCATGATGCGCGCCAGCGCGTCGGCATCTCCGGGTTCCACCAGATAGCCATCAATGCCATCGCGAATTTGCTCCGGAATACCGCCGATATTGCCGCCGACGACGGGGCGGCCGAACGCCATCGCCTCCAGCACCGACATCGAGCAGTTTTCATAATATTCGGAAGGGACGATCACCGCTCGCGCGCCGCGAATCAGCGCGTTGAGCGCTTCTCCATGGCGCATATAGCCGAGAAATTCCGGACCGCTAAAGCGGGCGCGCAGGTCGCTGCCGAGAGGGCCATCGCCGACGATTTTCAGCGGCATGGACTGCTGCATTTTTTGCTGCGCCAGCGCCAGGGTAGCCACGCCTTTCTCACGGCTCAAGCGGCCGATATAGAGGAAATAATCCCCCGCAGTATCGCCCGGGACCGTGGTGCTGGCATCAATACCGTTGACGATCACATCGATCCGCGACCTGGGTAATTTACGCAGCAGCGTCTGACGCATAAATTCGCTGGGAGCGATAATGCAATCGAGCATGGCGTAATTTTGCGCGAACTTTTGCCAGTAGGCCTCAAGCGAGAGCAGCAGGCTTTTAAAGGTGTCTCCTTGCTGGCAGCGATGGCGAAAGGCATTGCTCACCGAACCGGTAAGACAGTCATCGCAGACGTGGCCATCGCGCAGCATGGTGTAAGATGGACAAACGATTTTATAATCGTGCGCCGTCAGTATCGTTTTGCAGCCAAAGCGTTTAGCGACGCCAATCAATGCGGGCGTCAGCTGATGATAGATATTGTGAAAGTGCACAATATCCGGGCGCTGTTCCAGCAGCAGCGTATTGAGTTTATTGCAGGCCTCGGCGTTGTAGATAAAATCGATACCCGCTTTGAGCTTACCCGTCAGGCCGTGGCTTTGATGATAATCCACGTTATGTACGAAGAAAGTCTCCCAGGGTGAAGGCTTATTTTCCGCATGCTGCATGCTAAAGTCGACAACCTGATAGCCGGCTTGCAGCATGGCGTCTCGTTCCTGAAAAAAAACGGTTTCCGCTCCGCCCTTAATAAAGAAGAATTTATTAACGAATAATATTTTCATGTTCTGTCTGGATATGTTTTGGGTTAGAGACGGTCACGGCGGGCTGTTTCAGCGGATCGCGAACGGGGTTAATGACGCCTCGCACCATGCCTGCGGAAAATAACGATAAGTTGATTACGCTCTGGACGCCGTCGCGCAGCGATTTATTTTTAATCGCCTTCAGCGCGATAAACGCCAGCAGCGGAAGCAGGGCGATGATAATCACCCCGGGATTGAACGTCAGCAGGCAAATAATCAATATCAGGATATACAGCGTGAATATCAGTTCGTTGCGAACAATCTTAAGCGCGGCGGGGAAATGCTTTTTTCCCCAGCAGTTGCGTAATAGCTCACCCGGCGCCCATAAAAAGCCGTTCTTCCAGCGATAGGCCAGCATTTTGAAGGTCGGCATGGTATAGGATGCATGGCTAAAATAGGGTGCGGCAAGACGATGGAGCTTATAGCCCGCGGCCTGCAAACGGATCCCCAGTTCAGCTTCTTCATAACCGTGAAGGTTCAGATTAGTCAGATAGCCTATTTTCTCGATTGCTGAACGGCGATAGAGCCCACCGCCGCCAAGATGATCGGTATCGCCCTGCGGATAGATAAGATGCAGACGCTGCTTGCGCGATTTAAACTCATAGTTAGCGGCGTCATCCATCTCGACGCTGCCCGCCACGCCCGCATATTCGGGATGCGTTTCGAGAAAAGCCACAGCGGTGTCGAGAAAACCCGGCTCCAGCTCCATATCGCCATCCAGCAGCAGCAGGTAATCCCCTTCGCTGAACAACCAGCCCAGCTGATGACCCACGCCGCAGCAGCGATCTTTCGCGTTATCGAGGCAGACCACCATCGCGTCTTTGGCGACGGCCAGCTCCCGGGTATTGTCAGTGGACAGGCTATCGGCGACGATAATTTGATGCGGATAAGGCTGCAATTGCTTGCGGACGCTGTCGATCGTTTTTTCAATACCTTGCGCTTCGTTGAGGGTTTTAATGCTGACGGTAATTGATGGCGTTTTATTCATATTGGGTACCGGAATTCAGACGGACAGAACGATGAATGACAATAAGCGCCCCGAGGGCCAGCCATAATAAAAACTGTAGCATGGGAATGATCATCAGGATCTGGCTGTAGGGAAGACTGAGCAAACAGCCAATGGCAAAGACGTAAAATGCAGGCGCGGAGCTGAGCAGCTGTAAATCTTCACGTTTAAGATCGTAGCGGGAAAAGGTCTCTTTCGGCCGCATACCGACGAGAATAGAAGCAATCATGGCGATAAATAAGATCACGCCGATAATACCGACTTCCCACAGCAGCATGCTCAGCGCGGTGGAATCGAGAATAAGGTGATACCAGGCGCCAATATAGCCGGGGGAGACGGTACTGCCGCTGTTGGTGGCGTTCAGACCGTAACCAAACAGCATTCCGCCGGGGCCAAAAAGTTCGTTATGCTGGAGCCAGAAGAAAATAGTGGTAAATCGGCCGAGCTCGCCGCTTTCCATAATGTAGTTGGTATCAAAGATATAGCCGAGGGAATCGATAAATACCGAGAGCGCGCTTTTTGTCGGATCTCCGCCGAAGGCCGACGAGTAGTTGGACGCCAGAATAGTGATAGCGGCAAAAATTAATACCACCATGCCGGCGGCGATAATCATCAATGAGCGCAGGGTGACTTTACTGATACCGCTAACGTAAGCGGGCATGATCCACAGCAGTGCCAGTAAGAACGGCGACAGCAGAATCACGAATTTTACCTCGCCGACCACGCAGAGGAAAAAGGCCAGCACGATATGCGTCGCCATCGACTTGAACGAGCAGATACCGTGCTTGAATTCGGACACCTTCAGCAGCATAATCAGCAGGCAGAACATCCCCATTGCTGCGGTATTGCCGCCGCCCATCGGGTCGCCGCCAAACGTGCCGACCACCGAATCCCACTTTTCATCCTCACCGCGTAGCGCCACGCGTTTTGGCACCACTACCAGCACCTGATAGATAGCCAGCGGGAACTGGACGTAGAATAGCCAGTAAAAAAGCTGTGTCAGGCGATGCAGCTGCGACTCGCGAAACATGCCGAGCAGCATGCAAAACATCACCAGCGACAGAGCCAGTTCGTTTTTAAAGCCGACGATAGCGGTGACGATGCCGGATTGTAAAACCGTGGCGCAGAGGCTGAGGATGATAAAAGTCAGGTACAGCGCCAGCACCACCTTCTCGCGCGCGCTAAGCGCCAGCGGCTGCGCCCGGCTTTGCATCATCAGCAGAATCACCATCACCAGCACCATGAAAAAAGGAAGCCACAGTACGGCTGCCACGCCGGTGAAATACTGAATCGTGCCGCAGAAGACGATGGTCGTCAGCGCGAATGCTTCCAGATAGCGGCCGGTATTTAGCTGCATATTTTCTGCTCCTGCCGGGAGAGCTGTAGCGCCCGTTTGTTCATTTTCAGCAGGATGAACAGATAGCGAATGCTGGTCAGAAGAGAGAACGTCAGCAGGGCTATCTCATAGCTCTGGCCCAACTTAGGCAGAACGACAAAAGCGACGGCGATGATTAGCAACTGCTCTATCTGAATACGTAAAAAATAGCGTTTAGAACCAAAGATAAGCTCAATAACGGTCAGCGGACTGACGGCCAGCGCGGCGAACAGATAGGGCAACATATAGCGTGAGGTCGGAATGGAATTGAGCCACTCCTGGCTAAAGCCGAGGCGCATAACCAGCGGATAGAAAATCCAGATCCCAAGGATACAGATCAGCGCCGCGGCCATCAGCAGCAGGCGAATCTTTTTGTACTCCGGATAGTTAAAGGTGCTGTTGCGAAAATCCATCGACCATTTTGAAAAGATGGAGTTGCGCACCGCGTTACCGACAATCATCACCGGAGATAAACAGAAGCGGCTTACCACCGAGAAATAGCCCGCGACCAGCGGTGAAAACCAGACATTTATCAACATCGTCGGCAGGTTATTGCTGGCCATCGCCAGCACTTCCGCGCTGCCGACGCGACTGAGATGCTGCCAGTGCTGACGCGCAAAAAGAGCGTTCGCGCGCGGAGAAAAATGCGCTGGCGTCAGGGTACTGAAGCGGAACAAGCGCAGCAGACAGAGGCTGAGCAGCAGCAAAATACCGGCCATCCAGGCGATATAGAACAGCGTGGTATTCGGCATCGCCAGCAGGGCTATCGCTACGACCAGCGACACGGCGATGCGCTGAAAGGTCAGAAACTGATAGTTGCCGCCGCGCAGCGAGAGGTTCTCGGCAATCAAAACCAGCGCATAGCCGAAGGTGAGCAGATAGAGAAACGCAATATTGAGATGGAAAATCAGCCCGGTGATGACCGCCCAGGGCAGCGCCAGAATCAGGCTTTGTAGCAGGCAAAACACTACGTTCTGCCCCAGCTCATGCTCCTCCTGGCGCGGGATAAGCAGCTGCGACGCAAAGGTGCAAACCTGAGCGCCAATCAGCACGTTGCTGTAGATCATCGCATAGTGTCCGACTTCCGCCATGCCGTAGCGATGGGAAATCAGCCACACGGAAAATGCGCCGATCGCCTGCGAAAGAACCGAGGAGCTGGCGATTGAAGAAATACTCTTAATTAAATTCATAATCGCTACTTCGGTGAAATCAGTTCGCCCATGCCGCGCTCGGGCAGGCGTTTGCCTTCCTGAGTCTCCAGATTCTCTTCTTGAACCCGGTTAAGCATGGTGGCGACTGGCGTAGGCGCGGCGGTTTGCAGACGATTCTGCGCGTCGCGAATGCGCGACGCCTGCTCGCCAGCGTTGATCGCCAGCAGGGTAATATCGACGTGCGGCGCCAGCAGCAGGGCGTCCTGCGCCAGCCCGAGCGAAGGCGCATTAATAATCAGATAATCGTAGGTCTGCCGCAGCGTCGTCAGCAGCGCCGGGAGCCGCTCAGAGGTGAACAGCAGCAGCGCGGAGTCGCTCAGCTCGCCTCGCGGCATAAAATCAAGCGTGTCGGCCAGGGGGACCACCGCCTGAGGCGCGGCGCTGCGGCCATCAAGACGCTCGCTAAAGCCCGTTTTATGCTGCGGATAGCGCGCGGAGAGCCCATCGCTTGCCAGGTAGTCCACATCAATGAGCAGCGTTTTACCTGACTTAGCGGCGGACCACGCCAGCATTTCGGCAATCAGGCTGCTGCCGGCATCGGCCTGCGCCGAGGTCACCAGTATCATCCCGCCATGATTATTCTGACCGAGCAGCGCCAGGCGCAGGCTGTGGATCATGTCGGCATACAGCAGGTTCTGGAACGTCAGCTTCGCGCTGTTCGCCTGAGGCAATTGCGGGAATTCACCGCTGGCATCAAGGCCCGTTTTAGCTTTAAGTTCGCTGATGCTGTTGACCGTTTTATCCAGCGCGGTGCTGACAATCAGGTACATAATGTACAGCGCCAGCGCCATCAGGGTCGCCATCACGATAAGCAGACCGCGCTGCGGTTTAGACGGTTGATTTGGCGGCACGGCGGCATCGTAGATCACTTCATCAGGAACCGAAAAGCTCTCGGAGAGCTTCTGCTCGTTCGCCCGCTGATACAGCGATTTATACAGCTCTTCGGTTTTGTTCAGCGCGGTCATCATGGTGTTGTATTTATCGCGCTTAGCGCCCAGTGCCTGGAAGTCGGCTTTCTGATCGTTGAGCATCTGCTGATAGTGCTGCTCATCGTCCAGCGCAATCTGATACTGCTGACGTAACCCATTGAGCAGTTCACCCAGCACCTGGCCTATTTGTCCGTTAACGACCTGCAGCTGGGCCTGAGCCTGGAGGTATTTCGGATGCTTAGGGCCATAGTGTTTTGCCGCTTCCGATAAGTTACGTCGCGTCTGGATCAGCGCGATCCGCAGATCCTGAATCTGCGGATGACCGGAAATTTCCGGCAGTGAGATGATCGCTTCCGGCGCTTTTCCCTGCTGGCGGCGCACTTTGTCCCATACCGTTTGCGCTTTCAAACGGCGCTGGGTCGCGTCAGCCAGATGGTTAATCACGATCCCCAGGCGCTCGGTTTCGTAGCCATCCATGCTGCGAAAAGTCAGCAGACCGTTCTGTTTGAGAAAATCATCGATATCGGCTTTCTGGCGATCGAGTTTATTGCGCAGATCGTCCATCATTTTTTCGTTCCAGCCCTGGGCCTGAAGTAATATTTTCTGCTTCTGCGCCAGGCTGTAATCGATAAAGGCCTGCGCCACGCCGTTGGCAATATCGGCGGCTTTTTGCGGCGATTTCGCCTCCATCGAAACGGATACCAGCTGCGTGGTGCGCACGCCGGAGATGGTCAGGTTTTTTTGCAGGGCGCGCACGGCATTATTGACGCGCGCGGCCTCATCAAGCTTATCCCCGCCGTTAAATTCCGGGTCCTGATCCAGCTTTAGCGCTTTCACTGCGGCTTCCAGTACCACGCGGGAGCCCATCAGCGCGTATTTGGTTTCATAGTAATCGCTGCGGGTGGAATCGTAGTTTTCCAGCCGCGGCAGGGGGGTTACATCCTGCGACTGCGCTTTAAACAGCACCGTTGCGGTTGCGGTATAGCTGGATGACATAAAGCGCGTCAGGATCCACGACGCCGCCGCAGCCACCACGACCACCACCAGGCACCAAATCAGCTTGTGCTTGATTTTGTTGAAATAAGGCGTGAAGTCGATAAAGCCTTCTTTCTTCTTTCCATTTTCAACTAATGAAATAGCCATATCAGAAGAAACTCATGCCAATGATGATGGTATCTCCGGCCTGTACGGCGGAGTCGGCGGCGACGTTTTCCAGCAGTTTACCGCTGCGAAACTGGCGAATGCGGATGTCATGGCGATCGGCGCGGTCGGTGAACCCTCCGGCCAGCGCAATGGCTTTTTCCGCCGTTAAGCCGGGCTCCCAGGCGTAGCCGTCCGGTTTTTTGACTTCGCCTAACAGATAAATTTTACGGTATTCGGCAATGCTCACGGTGACCATTGGCGCTTGCAGATAGCTTCCGCGCAGCTTATCGGCAATTTCATTGCCGACCTGTTCGGGCGTTTTTCCTTTCAGCATCAGGGAGCCTATATAAGGATAATCAACGCTGCCGCTATTATCGATTTTTACGCGCATAGTGAGATCCTGCTCGCCGGAAACCGCGATATTGATCTCATCCCCCTGGTCCAGATGATAAACGGCATCCGGCGGCGTTCGGATCGTCTGCGGCGGCGCCGAACAGCCCGCCAGCCATAGCGCCAGAAGAGAAATCGCCGCCCGTTTTCCATAGCTAAGGATCATATTTGTACCTGCGTCATAAAAATAATGGCCGAGTCGTTGTAGCCCAGCGTGCGCTCGACCTCATGGTCATAGTCTGGCCCAATATAAAAGGCATCTTTTTCTTTATTCGAATGCATCGTGTTCCATTGCAGCTTCAGCTGAAAATTAACGGATGGTCGATAGTCGTAGTTGAAGGTCAGCGATACGAGGTTTGATCGATCTTTACGTCCGTTGGTCTGGTGCTTGTAATCCTCTGTAATATAAGAGTAATCAACCAGGGTGGAGAATCTGTCGACCAGCCAGTGGTGCTCGTAGCCCAGGCCAAAATTGGATACCAGAATATAGCCGCCGGAGTCGGTGGGATCTTTTATCCGCTGTGAACTGTGTAAGTTGAGTTTTATCTGTTCAAGCGGTTTCCAGTCGGCATTAATATCCCAGTTCAGGCCGTTGAACCCCTGTGAGTCGGGGTTATGGATAAAATCTTTATACAGCCATGCGACGTTGCCGTTGATCTCGGTCTTGCCGGAAAGGCGGTTTTTCATACCCATCAGCAGATAGTATTCATTACTGTCCTTTAACGGGTTGAGCTCATAGCGACGCTGGTTGGTAATAAAACTGTAGCGGTAGCGCAGCGTTTTGGCTTTTTGATCAAAAAGCTCGGCGACCAGGCTGTTTTCATGCCACTCCTGATCGTGCATGTAGTAATGAAAGTCGGCGCTGGCGTCCTCAATGCTGTCAAGATTGCGAAAGCGCAGCTGTTTATGCATCAGCGCAACTTCTGCTTTGCCGCGCCCTTCCGGCGCCCCGTAGCTATAGCGTAGTTCACTGTTAAAGAAGCGCGTGGCGATGGGCTTGTTAATGCCAAACTCTTTGAACTGCTCGGGCAGAAACCCCTCGGTGGTATCGCGGCCGCGCTCTTCATGGCCGAACGTTTCATCAAGATCCAACGACAGGCCATGCATACTGCCGAAGCGCCACTTACCGTTAAACATAAAAAAATGGTTATCACGGTTATCAGCGCTATCGCTGGCGTAGCGGCGGTAATCGCCCGAGTACATCAGTAAATAGCGATCTTCATAGCGCTCGCCGATCGCTTTAAAAATCGGTTTAATACCCTGCCAGGAGGAAGCGGTTTCGTTGCCGCCGTAGCGTTGCCAGGTCACGTTGTCATTGTAACCGACGTCATAACCCACCTGGCTCTCGAAATCGATGCCAGCCACGCCGGTATGTGGTTTTGCCTGCAGGTCCGCCCATGCGCAAGGTATCGCCAGCAGACCCGCGAGGAAAGTGAGTTCAGAACGCATTTTTGCCCACAAATCCGCGGAAAAACGTTAAAAATACAATTTTGATATCCAGCAGCAGCGACCACGACTGAATATATTCCAGATCGTACTGAATGCGTTTTTCCATTTTATCAATCGTGTCAGTTTCGCCGCGAAAGCCGTGAATTTGCGCCAGCCCGGTAATGCCGGGCTTCACTTTATGGCGAATCATGTAGTTTTCCACCAGCACGCGATATTGCTCATTGTGCGCGACCGCGTGCGGGCGGGGACCCACTATCGACATGGTTCCCTGCAGCACGTTAAAAAACTGCGGCAGTTCATCAAGCGATGTTTTGCGTAGAAAGGCGCCGAAGCGGGTAATACGCGGATCGTTACGCGTGGCCTGGGTGACGACCGCGCTGTTTTCCATCACGCGCATGGTTCTGAACTTCCATACCGCGATCTGCTTACCGTTCAGACCATAACGATTTTGTTTAAACAGCACCGGGCCTGGCGACGTCAGCTTGATGCCGATGGCCACCGCGAGCATTACCGGCAGGCTGACGAGGGTGAACAAGGTGCCGAGAACAATATCTTCGATACGCTTGAGCACCGCTCCTTCGCCTTCAAACGGCGACGTAAAAATGCTGATGGTCTGGATATTGCCAAACATCCGCAGCTGCGAAATATGTGAGCTATAGGAAAACAGGTCCGGTACCAAAAACACATCTACGGTGGTATCGGAAAATTCGTTTAAGAACTGGCGAATGCGCTGCTGGGCGACCATCGGCAGGGCGATATAGACTTCATCTATCTCGCCTGCTTTTGCCAGCGCCAGCAGGTCGCGCGAGTTGCCTTTTTTCTCAATGCTGAGCAGGCGGCTGTCGCGCTGTACGGCGCGGTCCTCAAAGAAGGTAATTTCAATACCGTTATGGGTATACTCCTTAAACAGCGCCTGCTCAATGGCCAACCCGGCTGGCGTAATACCTAAAATAGCCACCTTGAGTCTGGATTTGAAAAAATAGCGGCTGGAGATAATACGAATAAGAAACATACTAATGAATATGGCCAGCGAGCATAGTGCAATCACTTCAGCCAGCAGCAGCGCGTTCGTACTGGCATGATTGTTCATTAATAGTTCAGCAATCACAAACAATAAAAACGTCAGCAGCCCGCTAATACAGACGCTAAAAAAAAGCTTCGTTAATTTTTTAAAATACTGACCTTTAAACTGGCCTGAATATAACTGAAAGTGCTCGTTGGCCCGGATAAAAATCAGGGAATATATTATTCCGAGGAACAGAGAGGCCGTAGATGGTTCGACGAGAAAGTATTTTAAATAAGCAAAAATGAACAAGTTAACGGCAAAAAAATCCAGTAGCTTCATTAGCTTACTGTAGCGGGCGTTATAAATTTTAATTGTGCTATCCGTCATCTTTTTGCTCGTTTTATAGTCAATAAAATGATGTCATATCCCGCTGAAAAGCAAAATTTATCTCTATGAATCTATTAAGAAATTAAGCTTCAGACCGGCGTTGATTATTGTAGCCTACGATTAATCCTATGTCGAACCTGCCCGGAATGGATGATTGATAACTTTTTCTTATAGCCAACGCCCTTTTTCGCATTGTTATTAAGCATAATGAATGGCGCTGAGACGGGCAGGATATCGGGATGTCCTCATGAACCCAGCCGCGAAACGTATTTCCAGCTATTACCGAGGGAAATGACCGCTAAATAAGCTGCGCCAGCAGAAGCTGGCGCGAGGGTTGATTAAATCCCAATACACATGTATTTGATTTCTAAGTAATCCTCTATGCCATACTTCGAACCTTCGCGACCGAGGCCGGAGGATTTCACGCCGCCGAAGGGAGCCACCTCGGTGGAGATAAGGCCGGTATTAATACCGATAATGCCGTATTCCAGCGCTTCGCCAACGCGAAAGACGCGGCCCAGATCGCGGGCGTAGAAATAAGCCGCCAGGCCGAACTCGGTATCGTTGGCCTGAGCGATAACATCTGCCTCATCTTTAAAGCGGAAGAGCGGGGCGAGGGGCCCAAAGGTCTCTTCTTTCGCTACTTTCGCATCGCTGGGGACGTCCACCAGAATTGTGGGCTGAAAGAAGTTTCCGCCCAGCTCATGGGATTTCCCGCCGGTAGCCACCCGCGCGCCTTTGTCCAGCGCATCGGCAATATGTTCCTGCACTTTGGCGATCGCTTTCTCGTCAATCAGCGGCCCGATGGTGACGTTCGGCTGCAGGCCATCGCCGATTTGCAGCTTACTGACCGCCTGCTGAAGCTTTTCGGCGAAGCGATCGTAGACGCCATCCTGAATGTACAGGCGGTTGGCGCAGACGCAGGTCTGTCCGGCGTTGCGGAACTTGGAGGCCAACGCGCCTTCGACAGCTTTATCCAGATCGGCGTCATCAAAAACGATAAACGGCGCGTTGCCGCCCAGCTCCAGCGAGACCTTCTTGATATCTTTCGCGCACTGTTCCATCAGCTGGCGACCTATTTCCGTCGAGCCGGTAAAGGTGAGTTTGCGCACCAGCGGGTTACCGGTGAGCTCGTTACCCACTTCGCTGGCCGAACCGGTCACCACGTTAAATACGCCTTCGGGGATCCCGGCGCGATTAGCGAGCTCCGCTAGCGCCAGCGCGGAGAACGGCGTCTGGCTGGCGGGCTTGAGCACCATCGTGCAGCCTGCGGCCAGCGCCGGGCCCGCCTTACGGGTGATCATCGCCGAGGGGAAATTCCACGGAGTGATAGCGGCGGTTACGCCAATCGGTTGTTTAATCACCAGCAGCCGTTTGTCGGCCTGATGACCGGGAATGGTGTCGCCGTAAATGCGTTTACCCTCTTCGGCAAACCACTCGATAAAGGAGGCGGCGTAGCCGATCTCGCCTTTTGCTTCCGCCAGCGGTTTCCCCTGCTCCAGCGTCATCAGGCGCGCTAAATCGTCCTGATGCTCCATCATTAAATCAAACCAGCGGCGCAGGATAGTGGCGCGCTCTCTGGCGGTAAGGGCGCGCCACGCGGGCAGCGCGCGAGCGGCGGCATCGATCGCCTCGCGAGTTTCCTCGGCGCCCATTTTGGGCACGCTGCCCAGCTGCTGACCGTTGGCGGGGTTAGTAACCCCGAGGGTTTCTCCGCTGCTGGCGTCGCGCCAGCGTCCGTCAATAAATGCCTGCTGGCGAAAAAGGGTAGGGTCGTTAAGTTGCATGATTGCGTCCTGTCTTGATTTGTTTTAAACCGTGGATGCGCCTGAATCAGCTGCGTCAAACACCTGTCCCTGTTTAGTGTAGACGAACGCGTTCAGAGAACCGGGAGCAGTGCTGGGTGATACAACAATAACCCTCAATAATTTACGGATATTTGAACTGGCAGAACGTTATTGTGCAAACAATGCTGTATTTTTTATGCTCAATTTGCGAGAAAGGAGCGCCCTATGTCACAGCAAGAACGGTTTTGTCAGGCCTGCGGAATGCCGATGTCCGCCGAGGAGGCGAAAAGCGCAAGCGACGATTACTGCGCCTGGTGCTGCGATAGCGAGGGGAAGCTTAAGTCCTGGGAGGATGCCGTTTCCGGCCTGGCTGAGTTCCTCGATTCCTGGCAGAAAGTTGGGCCTGCGGAATCGCGCAAGCGAGCGATGCGCTATTTAACGGCCATGCCCGCGTGGGCTCATAAAGCGGAAGATTAACCTGCAGCCCGGAGCAAAAACTCCGGGCTTTTTAGCACGATCAGAACTTCCAGGAGACGCTGCCGACGATACTGCGCTCTGCGCCAAAGTAGCAGTAAGAGAGCGAGTTACAGGCGGCAACGTAGCTCTTATCGGTCAGATTATTGACGTTCAGCTGCGCGCTAAGGCCTTTAATCCCGACCTGCGACAGGTCATAGCCAATCGTCATATCCACCAGCGTATAGGATGGAAGGGTATGCGTATTCAAGCGGTCGCTGGTAATACCGTTGACGTAACGCACGCCGGAACCCAGCGTCAGACCATCCAGCGGGCCGCTTTTCACATCATAGCTCAGCCAGGCGCTGGCCTGATTGCGCGGCGCGTAAACGGCGCGCTTGCCTTGCTCTTCCGGGCTGCTTTTCTTATAGCGGATGTCGGTGTAGGTATAGGCCGCCTGCAGACGGAGGCTGTCGGTTAGCTGACTGATGGCCTCCAGCTCCACCCCTTTCGACTCAATTTCGCCAATCGAGCGGTACGGATCGGTCGGCTCTTCTTTGGTGGCGATATTGGTCTGATTGATGCGGAATACCGAGGCGCTGAACTGGCTGTTCATTCCTTCTGGCTCATACTTCAGCCCGGCTTCCCACTGCTTGCCTTTCATAGGATCGAGCACGTTGCCGTTTTCGTCGGCGAAGCTGGTGGGCGTAAAGGCGGTAGAGTAGCTGATGTACGGGGCAAACCCGTTGTCGAACAGATACAGCAGGGCGGCACGGGTGCTGAAATTGTTCTTATCCAGATCGCTGCGCGTTTGATTCAGCTTATCGATATTCGACACGCTGACCTGGTCGTAGCGCCCGCCCAGGGTGAAGCGCCAGCGGTCCCAGGACATCTGGTCCTGAAGATAGTAGCCGGTCTGGCGCAGCTTGTGTTTTTCACGGCTGTACATGGTGATGTAATCCGGCTTCGCGCCGTAGACCGGATTAAACGCGTCGATGGCCGGGAATGCGCCATAGTAGCCGGTGGTGTTGTTGCTGCGATCCTGATAGTCAATGCCTATCAGCAGGCGATGGTTCACGGCCCAGGTATCGACGCTGCCGTCGAGTTGGTTATCGAGAGTGATGGCGTTCATCTTTTCGTCCGAGCCGGAGTAACCGCGGTTCAGTTCGGTTTCGTTCAGCCAGCCCGCGGCATAGACCTGATTCAGCTCGACTTTGGTATGCAGGTAGCGCAGCTTCTGCCGCACCGACCAGCCGTTATCAAACATATGCTCGAAATTGTAGCCGACCATATTTTCACGGCGGTCGTACTTGTCGTAATCATCTTCACCTTCGAAGAAGGTGTTAGCAATTTTCTTGCCGTAGTGCGGTACCACGGTACCTTCATAGGGGAGACCCGAGTGGCTGCCGCCCTCCGGATCGCGATGCAGATAGGCCATTAAATCAAGGCGCGTCTGGTCGGTGATGCGCCAGGTCAGGCTGGGCATAATCGCGTAGCGCTGCTCTTTCAAGGTATCAAACTGGGAGTCCGCATAGCGGGTCATGCCGCTCAATCGCGCCGCCACCCGATCGTTATCGTCCAGCGCGCCGGTGACGTCAAACGCCGCCCCGCGCTGGTTGTTATTACCGGCAAACAGCTTGATTTCCCCTCCGGGATCGAAAGAGGGCTTACGCGAGGTGAGGGCGACGATGCCGCCGGGCGAAGAGCGACCATACAGCACCGAGGCCGGGCCGCGCACCACTTCGATATTCTCCAGGAACCACGGATCGACCACCAGTGAGCTATGGGAGTTGGTATCGCCCATCATTTTCAGGCCGTCAAGATAGACGTTATCCAGGCTGCCATCGGAGAAGCCGCGCAGGACGATATAGTCAAAGCGGTTGGAAGCGCCAATCTGGTTGCTATAAACACCGGGGGTGTAGCTCACGGCCTGACGGACGCTGATCGCTCCCTGCTCTTCAAACTGCTCGCGCGTGATGATGGATACCGATTGCGGGGTCTCAATATCCGGCGTGGCAATTTTGGTCGCGCCGCTTTGCATCTGCGAAGTGACGACGATGGTTTCGTTTTTTGTTGTTTCCTGGGCCAGCAGCGGGAAAGCGACGCCGCCGGTCACCCATCCTACCAGTAGCGCCAGGCGAGTTTTCGCAAACATGAACATCTCCAAAGGCATTTCTAATTGTTAATAAGAATTATTACCTTTTTGAAGCGTTCTATAGCTATGCGCAATGCCAGGATGCGTATGCGCGCTGCCAAAGCGGCGAAACAGACTTCGCGAAAAGGTGAAAAATAGATTAGCCCGTCTTTTGCACGTCGCAGGGGGAGATACCGTAGCGTCGACGAAAGGCGGTAGAGAAATTGGTGGCGTGCTGATAGCCCGACATCCAGGCCGCCTGCTGCACGCTGTACCCCTCCAGCAGATAGCCTCTGGCCCGCGCCAGCCGGCAATCGCGCAGGTAATCAAAAACCGAACAGCCGTAGGCCTGGCGAAACTTACTGCGCAAGCTGCTGGAGCTCATCGCGGCCCGCTGGGCCAGCTCGTTCAGGGTGTAGTCGTTTTCCGGCGCCTGCTCCAGCAGGCGGCGAACTCTCTCCAGGCGCAGCTGCTCGCCGCCCGCCGGGAGGATCTGCTTCGCGCTTTCATCCTGGCACACGCTCAGACCATGGCCGAACAGCTGCAGGATCAGCCCCTCCAGCATCAGTTGCCGGGAAACGCGGCCCGGCGCGCTCTGCTGGGCATATTGCAGGCCGCTCAGCAGAAAACCCGGTATCTGCCAGATGAGCGTTGGCGTCTGGCATCTTTCCCATTCGCGCATTAATGAAGCAAGCAGTCCGTCGCGCCAGGCGCCGTCCGGGTAGAGTCCAAGGGAGAGCGTGCGGAGCCTGCTGTTGGCATCGTGACGGGCGCACATGGCCTGATGTTCGCTAAGGCGTGAGGTGAACGCCATCCCGGAACGTACAAGGTGCTGCTCGCCGTTGAGAGTCAGGGAAACGCTGCCTTCCAGCACCACCAGCATATAGAGAGGGCTGCTATGGCGGGAGGTGGTTTCATAGGGCTGCAATACGTGAACATCTGAGTGGGTGATGCACATCCCGCAGGGCAGCGTCATCTCTTCCACTTCACCTTGCAGCACCGGGCTGGCGTGCGAGGGCTCCGGCGTTTGCAGCAGCGGAAAGCGATAGTCGATACCATAGCGTTCACCAAACGCCATAAACTCGCTGACGGAGAAGGTTCTTCTCAGCGCCCGGCGGGCCGGCTCGTTCTGCCCAGGAGTATTGTTCATGCGGTTTTCTGCACTGGAGATGAGGCTTCATCGGATGAGGTAACCTTACCATTGCGCGGGCAGGGCGACAATAAAGATGAGAATGATTATCAATTTTTGCATTGCATGCTGCGGTTACTGCAGAACGGCGCGCGGATAGCCGCTATCCGCGCGCGGGAGAGTCAGGCGTCGGCGTTATCCAACGGCCAGGAGTCAAACAGGTAGCCGTCGAAGTAAATATCATCGACGTTGGAGAACTCCAGCAGACGGCGTTTAACATTTTCCAGATGCTGCCACATGGCGAGTTTTGCCGCCCGAGCGTCTTTTTTGATTAAGGCGGCAAGGATCCGTTTATGATCCACCAGCCACTCCTCACGGTAGTGAGTGTCGCCGAGATGGCGGTGCAGCTGGATCCACATGGGATTATTTTCCCGCCACTGCCATGACTGGCGGAACAGTTCTACCAGCATACTGTTGTGCGTCGCTTCGGCGATGGCCAGATGAAACTGCATATCGCCGCTTTCGGAACCGCCCGGCGCGCTGCTGGCCAGCTCGCGCTCTTCCAGCTGTAAGGCCTGGCGCATTTTGATGATATCTTCCCGGGTTGCCTGCAGGGCGGCAAATTCGGCGATATTGCTTTCCAGCAGTTGGCGGGCCTGCAGCAGCTCAAATGGACCGGCATCATTACAATGCTTCATGTCCGCGCTCTCCGCCGCACCTTCCGCCGCGACGTTATCCAGCACATAGATCCCGGCGCCGCGGCGCACTTCGACCAGCCCTTTAATTTCCAGCATGATCAGCGCTTCGCGGACCACGGTACGGGTTACATCCAGCATCTCGGCGATCTCGCGCTCAGGCGGCAGGCGATCGCCAGGGTTATAGGGCGTCTTGACGATGAGATCGCGAATTAACGCGCCGACTTCCTGATAAGGTCTGTGCTGAGAAGTTTGTGATTTCATGGTGTTAAGTTGTGATATGCAGTAGCCCGGTGGTTGACTATAGCATTTGGCCGGCGGGTTGGCATCACTCTCGGCCCGGAGAGGGAAAACGGGTCAACCAAATTATTGTTCAGTTGACCCGTGAAAGAAGGGAGATTACAGACTGGCGCTAACCGCCGCCACGCACTCGCGGGCGCCGCGCTCGCACAGCTGTTGATACGCCAGGGTAACCGCGTTGACGAAGTCGCCATTGTCCGGCAGATCGTGGGCAAAGATCCCGCTGATGGCCAGCAGTGCGGCGACACGCTCCGCGCCCTGATAACGCTGATTAATCTGCTGGATCTCCGTTAGCAGCGGGTCGACAACATCAATGGGTTGTCCCTGCTCATCGCTTCCCTGGGTATAGCGCATCCAGCCCGCCACGCCGAGCGCCAGATGGCGCCAGCTGCTGCCGTTTTGCAGATGCAGACGAATTGGGTCAAGCAGGCGCTGCGGCAGCTTCTGGCTACCGTCCATGGCGATCTGCCAGGTGCGGTGACGCAGGGAAGGGTTGCTGAAACGGGCAATCAGCAGCGTGGCGTAGGCCTGAAGATCGGTGCCTTCCGGCATCGAGAGCGTCGGCGCCTGCTCCTGCATCATCAGGGCAAAAGCCGCTTTGCGGTATGCCGGGTTAGTCATGGTGTCGGCGATGGTTTCATAGCCGCCGAGATAGCCGAGATAGGCCAGGAAAGAGTGGCTGCCGTTGAGCATGCGTAGCTTCATCATTTCAAACGGCACGACGTCTTCAACAAACTGCGCGCCGACTTTGTCCCACTCCGGGCGGCCGTTGACGAAGCTATCTTCAATCACCCATTGACGGAACGGTTCACAGGCGATGGCGCACGGATCGTAGACCCCAAGCTGGTCGGCAATCTCCTGTAGGGTTTCAGGCGTCGCCGCGGGCACAATGCGGTCAACCATGGTGCACGGGAAGGTCGCGTGAGCTTCAATCCACGCCGCCAGCGCTGGGTCACGGGCCTGGGCCAGGCCAAGTACCGCCACTTTCGCCACGTGGCCATTCTCGCGAACGTTATCGCAGGACATCACCGTAAAGGCGTTTAGCCCCTCTTCGCGGCGCAGGCGCAGCGCCTCGACGATGTAGCCTATAGCGGATTTCGGCGTCGCCGGATGGGCAAGGTCGTGTTGAATCAGCGGATTATTCAGATCGAGCTGACCGCTGGCCGCATCGGTGCAGTAGCCTTTTTCCGTTACCGTCAGCGAAACGATCGCCGTTTGCGGTCGCGTCATGGCGCGCAGAATGCCGTCACAGCCATCGATTTCCGGATGCAGCGCCTCTTTCATCGAACCGATAATTTTCAGCGCGGTGCTGTCAGCGCCTTTTTCCGCCACGGTATAAAGCAGCTGCTGATTTTTCAGATTCTCAATCAGGAGGCGGTCGTTGCCCGGCATCAGGTTGACTTCGCAGATGCCCCAGTCGCTATCGCTGGTTTCCAGCAGATGATGGGTATAAAGCGCCTGATGCGCGCGGTGAAATGCGCCGCAGCCCAGATGAACGATGCGGGATTCGAGACGAGAACGATCCCACGCAGGGCGCGTAACCGGCAGGTTGCTGTCGGCAATGGTTGCAGTCATAGCAAACTCCAGAGTGGGCCGCAACAGGCGGCCGAAGAGGAAAAGGCGGAGCCTGCTGCTCCGCCGGTCAGGAATTAGCGGCTAAAAAAAGCGCGCTGGATCGCCAGCTCCACGCCGCGGACTTCGGCCAGCCCTTTCAGGCGACCAATTGCGGAATAGCCGGGGTTGGTTTTCTTTTTCAGATCGTCGAGCATCTGGTGGCCGTGGTCAGGACGCATCGGGATAAGATCCTCTTTACCTTCCGCTTTACGGCGGTGCTCTTCTTCGACAATGGCCTTCACCACTTCATACATGTCCACGTCGCCGTGCAGGTGCGCCGCTTCGTGGAACGTTTTCGGGTTCTCTTCACGTAGCGTAGAGCGCAGGTGGGTGAAGTAAATACGCGGACCGAACTGCTTAATCATATCAACCAGGTCGTTGTCGGCGCGTACCCCGTAGGAGCCGGTGCACATGGTAAAGCCGTTCGCCATGCTGTTCACGGTATCGACCATCCACTGCATATCTTCAATCGTTGAGACGATGCGCGGCAGGCCGAGGATCGGACGCGGCGGATCGTCCGGGTGGACCGCCATACGCACGCCAACCTCTTCGGCAACGGGAATAATCGCTTTCAGGAAGACGGCGAAGTTCTCGCGCAGTGCGGCTTTATCGATATCTTTGTAGGTTGCCAGATGCTGGCGGAACTGGTCGAGGGTATATCCTTCTTCCGCGCCCGGCAGACCGGCAATGATGTTACGGGTCAGGCGCGCTTTATCCTCTTCGCTCATGGTGGCGAAGCGCTGATTCGCCTTGGCGACCTCTTCGGCGGTGTAGTCCGCTTCCGCACCCGGACGCTTAAGGATATGCAGCTCAAAGGCGGCAAATTCAATTTGATCGAAACGCAGGGCTTTGGAGCCGTCCGGCAGGACGTATTCCAGGTCGGTACGGGTCCAGTCGAGGACCGGCATAAAGTTGTAGCACACGGTACGAATGCCGCACTGGGCCAGATTGCGTAGGCTCTGCTGATAGTTAGCGATCCACTGCGCGTAGTTGCCGGTATGGGTTTTGATCTCTTCGTGAATCGGTACGCTTTCAACTACCGACCACACCAGCCCGGCTTCTTCCACGATGGCCTTACGCTTGAGGATCTCGTCAACCGTCCACACTTCGCCGTTCGGGATATGGTGCAGGGCGGTGACCACTCCGGTCGCGCCCGCCTGACGGACGTCAGCTAAAGTGACCGGATCGTTAGGGCCATACCAGCGCCATGTCTGTTCCATGCTTAACCTCTTTCACGTTTTGACCTGTTCCAGGCCGCTGCTTTGATGGGAGTGTCGGTTCCGGTCAACCATCGTAACGGAGAGAAACCAGACGATATGGCGTATAAGTTCCTCCAATTGGTCAAACATGTCAACCATAACAGCAAAATTGGTAAACCAAAATGTGATAGAGATTCGCTAATGGCCTGAGTGCTAACCCATCGATATTTCAGGCTCGTTGCGTCGCGCGAAGAGATTCTGCTGAAGCTCAGGAGGGCATGAGGCCCCGCGAAGCGGGTCTTTATAAATGGTTAACCAATGGCGTCAACATATCGACCAGATGCGTCAGAAATCCGCTGGGCTTGCAACAGATCACACTTTTTAATTAATACGATTTCCTTATAAAAACTACGTGTTATCATTTCGCTGGTAAATATCTTTTCAACTCTCACCGAGGCTTTGATGCTGGAGAATGTCATCATTAGATAATCAGCTTCCCGACCTTATCAGGCCGGACTGGTTATCGCTGCGCTTAAACTTTACGCGAACACACCGTGGGTGTTGGCTCGTTTTTACGCATGATGATTAACAGGTTTCTTCAGTATGAATCTATCCCGTCAGGAACAACGTACCTTACACGTTCTCGCTAAAGGTGGCCGGATCGCGCATATTCGCGATGCATCAGGCCGCGTAACCTCTGTTGAATGCTACAGCCGCGAAGGGCTCCTGCTCAGCGACTGCACGCTCGCCGTTTTCAAAAAACTCAAAACCAAAAAACTCATTAAGTCCGTCAACGGGCAGCCCTACCGTATCAATACCACCGGGCTGAACAACGTTCGCGCTCAGCTGGACAACCGCTAAGGAGCAACTGATGACAAACCATAACTTCACCTTTCACATCACCTCAGAGCGTGATGCTGATGATATTCGCGAAGTTGAAACCCGGGCCTTCGGCTTTAGCAAAGAGGCCGACCTGGTTGCCGATTTGCTCAACGATGAAAGTGCTCACCCGAGATTATCTCTGCTGGCCAAACATAATGGAAAAGCAGTTGGGCATATTTTGTTCACCCTGGCGACGTTCAAAGGGGAGTCTGACTCTCCGATGATGCATATCCTTGCCCCCCTGGCGGTGGTGCCGGAATACCAGGGCATGGGTGTTGGCGGATTACTTATCCAAAGCGGTATTGAGCATCTGAAGGCAATGGGGAGCCTGGCGGTATTCGTTCTGGGACATGCCACTTATTACCCGCGGCATGGCTTTGAACCCTGTGCCGGAGATAAAGGCTATCCGGCGCCTTATCCCATTCCCGAGGAGCATAAAGCCTGCTGGATGCTGCAGCGGCTTTCGTCCCGGCCGCTGGGGATAACCGGTCAGATACAGTGCGCCCGGGCGTTAATGAAACCCGAGCACTGGCGCGAGTAATCAATAAGGAAATGATGATGACGATTAGTACGATTATCAGGGATTCCGCAAACGCAGTTTTGCCGGAGGTGGAGCGCAAAATCCCCTGGGATGAACCGGCGTTTAGCCAGCGTATGCTGGAGAATCATCTGTCGCAGGAGCACGACTGGGCCAGCCGCAGGCTGGCGGTTATTGAACAACAGGTGGCATGGCTTGCCGGGCAGCTGCCCGCCGGCGCGCGCATTCTGGATCTCGGCTGCGGGCCGGGTTTTTATACGCGCCAGCTGGCGGAGCGCGGCTTTTGCTGTACGGGCGTGGATTTTTCTCCGGCGTCGATCGCCTGGGCTCGTCAGCAGGCGCAGGCGGTCAGCCTTGATATTACCTATCACCAGCAGGACGTTCGCCACTACCAGCCGGAAGAACAGTTCGATTTCATTATGATGACCTTCGGTGAACTGAATGTGTTCAGCGCGGCTGAAACCCGGGCGTTGGTTAATCGCTGCGCGCAGTGGCTGGTGGCGGGAGGAAAACTGCTTATCGAAGTTCATACTTATGCTGAAGTTAAACGGCAGGGGATGGCTGAACCCAGCTGGCAGCGCTGTCCGCAGGGGCTATTTCTGGATGTACCGCACCTGCTGCTGACGGAGCACGCCTGGGATCCCGCTGCGCAAACCAGCGCAACGCGATTTATGGCGATTGAAGAGAACGGCAACGTGACGCGCTTCGGCAGTCAGATGACCGCCTGGCAGGATGACGCCTGGCTCGACCTGCTGCATACGGCAGGTTTTACCTCAATTATCCGCCCGGATGGGGCGGCATGGCCGGTCAGCGATACTTTTACCGACAAGCTGTACGCGCTGCTGGCCGAAAAAAACGAATCTTATTCTCTTACTACCCACTCAATGAAAGGAATACCAACATTGGATATCCCACGTATTTTTACGATTAGTGAAAGCGCCCACCGCATCCATAACCCGTTTACGCCGGAAAAATACGCCACGCTTGGCCGCGTGCTGCGGATGAAGGCCGGAACGCGGATACTTGACCTTGGCAGCGGATCGGGGGAGATGCTCTGTACCTGGGCGCGCGACCACGGTATTAGCGGCACCGGCGTCGACATGAGCGCGCTGTTCAGCCAGCAGGCTAAGCAGCGGGCAGCAGAGCTCGGGGTTGCCGACCGCGTCACGTTTATCCATCAGGACGCCGCTGGTTATGTGGCCGATGAAAAATGCGACATCGCCGCCTGCGTAGGCGCGACCTGGATTGGCGGCGGCGTAGCCGGGACGATCGAACTGTTGAGCAAAAGTCTCAAGCCCGGCGGCATGCTGCTCATCGGCGAGCCGTACTGGCGTCAGGTTCCGGCAACGGAAGAGATAGCGCAAGCCTGTGGCGCCTCTTCGCTCGCCGATTTTCTGACGCTTGCCGATCTGGTTTCCTCTTTTGATAAGCTTGGCTACGACCTTGTGGAGATGGTGCTGGCGGATCAGGAGGGCTGGGATCGCTACGAAGCGGCGAAATGGCTCACCATGCGCCGTTGGTTAGAGGACAACCCCGGCGATGAATTTGCGCCAGAAGTTCGGGCGGAGCTGACGATTGCGCCAAAGCGCCATGCGACTTACACGCGTGAATACTTTGGCTGGGGGGTATTTGCGCTGATCAAGCGGTAGTTGAAATCCCCGGCGTAGCAGGCAAGCTATGCCGGGGGCAAGGGTATTCAGAGCCGCAGGAAAGGACAACCTTAAGATGTTATCTCGTCAGTTTATTTTTGCCCCGGACAGATGCCTGTTAGCGGTGAAAATCCCGCGATACTGACGGTGGCGACATGCTTCATCAGAATTTGATGGTTACCTGATTGCCGAGCACCCAGGCGTTTTTAATCTCTTCGCTTCCTCCCGGATGAACGAGCAGCTGCAGGTTAGGGCGGACGCTCAGCCATGGCGTCGCGCGAAAGCTATAATGCAGCTCTGCGGCATACTCGGCTCTGCGAACCGGGACATACAGGGGGTTATCATAATCATCTATCCCCCGCATCTGGTTCAGGAGCTGCGCCCGACGGGCGACCCTGTCGTTGGCGTGCATTTTACTGACGCCGAAGCTGATAAAGTCCTGCGGACGGCTGGCGAAAGGGCCTTTATAAATAGCCCCCGCCTGGATCTGATAATCCATGGTCGCCGTCTTTTTATCATTTATTGCCAGATGGCCGAAAAGGCTCAGGCCATTTTGGCGCTGGCTGCTCGAGGGGGTTATCTGCTGGCCAATATAGAGATAACCTCCGTAACGCCCTCCGTGTCGCCGGGCGGCCTGCTGCGTGAGGACATAGGGATCGCCATTGTCGTCATCCAGCACATCATTGGCGTCCGCCGTGTTATACCATCCGCCGAGTTTCCAGCTTCCGGGGAGTTTTGCCGCGCCGAGAGTAGGTCGATATCCCAGTTCAAAAAGGTACATGTACCCCAGATGCCCGGTACCATCCAGCTGGAAGCTTCCGTGGCGGGTGGCGTAGGCAGGGTTGTACTGAAACGCGCCGGCCTGGACGTAAAGCGCCGGGGCAGGGCTGTATTTAATACGGCCGCCCCACTGGCCTATGGGGGTGTTATACCAGACGCCGCTGCCGTGGCCGGCCAAAGAGCCGCACAGCGACAGGTTTTGAAAAAAGCAGCCGTTGTTATCAAAATCCTCTCCTGGCGGCATCAGGCCCACCTTGAGATCCAGCTTTTTATCCCACCCGGTTTTTTTGAACCAAAACTGCGTCGCGTGCCATGTTTGTCCCCGACCGTAATTGCTCTGCACACCGGAGCCTATTACCGGCGCACGCGGATCCTGCAGGCGATCCTGAGTCAGGTCTCGCCCGTTACGATTATTCACCGAGGCTTTAAATTCACCGTCCTGAATACCAAAAACCTTTTCCAGGTCCATATCTATGCCGAGAATATACTGGTCGCTATAGCGCAGAGTTTTATCGCGATCGTAACCGCCGGACATATTTGTGGCCGTCATTGCGCTATATTCCAGCGTAAAATCATAACCATGACGGCGCAGATCCGTACGCACGCCTCCCCACTCTCCGGTCATATTTTTTGCCGTGGGAGAAAAAAGCGTCTCGTTGGCCAGCGCCAGAAAAGGATGTAGTAAAGCCAGCAGCATCGTGCCGCTGTGGATGAGTTTATTCATGTTTTTCACCGCCCGTTGATGAGCCAGGTCTATGAATGATCCCGGGTCAGGCGCAGCTGAATCAGCCGACTACGCCGACCTTCTGTCAGAAGCGGCTCCGTGCTTCCCGGAGCCACCGATCGTCTATGGCGACAGCTCTTCTAACGATTTCCCTTTGGTTTCAATGGCAAAAAGCCAGGTAATTAAGCCGCCAATCAGCGCAATGACCGCGAAAGTGATAAACACAAAGCGGATCCCGAAGCCGCTGACGATAAAACCGACCATCAGGGGGCCTATGGAAGACCCCGCCCGGAGCCATGCGCTGGAATAGGCGGTGCCGATAGCGCGCAGTCGGGTGGGATAAAGCTCAGCCGCGTACAGATAAAGCGAAAAGGCGATGGTTTGCAGAATGGCGTAGGTGAGGCTGCCCAGAATCAGAATTTCAACGGCGGATTTTGCCCCCAGAACAGAAAGCGCAATCAGCGGAACGACGGCCAGGAGAAAGGCCCATGTGTACCAGCGCTTGCGGCCAACACGGTCGATCATCAAGGCGCAGATCACCGAAGCCACGACGCCGCAGGAGGAGGTGATCCAGCCGTAGGCCAGGCTGGTGTCGAGGGAGAGGTTAAACCAGGTTTTGTACAGGGTAGGGAACCAGGTGATCATCCCATTGTTGACGCTATATACGGTCAGCCACAGCCCCCACAGCATAAAGGTTCGGGATTTGTAGATACCGCCGAAGAGGGCTTTTACTCCTTCCGGAGCCGCTTTGTGCACCGTCGGGGCTTTTATTTCCGGTTCGGGCAATGACATCCCGCGCCTGATAACCTCAGATTCCAGCGTTGATACGACGTTCTCCGCTTCTTTCAGTCGGCCTTTTGCGGTCAACCAGCGCGGTGATTCCGGCATCAGCCAGCGCAGGGGAACGGTCAGCGCAGAAGGCACCAGACCGATTAAAAACATGACTTTCCATCCATAGATGGGCACCAGAAAATACCCCACCAACCCGGCAAACATCATGCCGATGGGGAAAATTACCTCATACAACAAAAAGAAACGCCCGCGCTTTTTGGCGCCGACAAATTCATTGATATAGGCGCTGGCCACGGGAACCTCGGCGCCGATGCCCACGCCCTGTAAAAAGCGAATGATAAGAATTGACCAGCCGTTCCAGGCAAAAAGGCAGGCGGCATCCATCAGCACGAACATGATAATGGTGATACGCAAAACGCCGATACGGCCTATTTTTTCCGCCAGTGAGCCAAAAAAAAGTGCGCCGCACAGCTGTCCCACATAGCTGGCAGCAATAATAAGACCGACAAATGTCGGCGTAAGACCCCATTCCTGAGTAAGCTGGGGGAGAGCAAATGCGATTGCAATAATGGTATAAGCATCGAAAAACGTCGATAAGCCGACGATAACGCGGATCGCTTTCAGCCGTCGGGTGATGGGGAGGCGTTCCAGCCTTGCCAGCAGCGCATCTGGCGTGGACGCCGTTCCGCTGGCAACGGCGTAATCTGAAGCAATGGCCTGAGTTGACATAGTATTACCCTGTTAAACGTTGTCTGGGGCATACACGTAAGGTTCTGAATAACCACAGGGCAACGAACCCTTATTCATAGACGTGCTGCATATAATGCTGTCTGAATTGGTTTGTGATAACGTTACTGCAATCGATTTCACTTGCAGCTAATCCTTTGCTGGATTTGTCGCTAAGTCAATTGCGCCAGTTGTATAAATGTCGAACAGTTCACAATCTGAAAAAACTTACGCGTAAAAAGGCCAGGCGGCGAACGTCGAGTAAAGTGAACAAGCTGAGTGAATTAACCACCGGGGGAGCGGACCCTGGCAAAGTGAAGCACCATTCCTTTTGTCCGGGCGAGGTTTGACGTAAGATCCTTTAATCTCTCGGTTTGCATGATGGTATCCCTTGAACGGGCAACACGGATATTTACCCGCTTTGATGAGTTGGAGCAGCAGATGGATCAAGAAAGTGAACTGAACGATTTGCCGGAAAAAAAGCTGGCGACAATGCGGGATGTTGCTCGCGCTGCGGGCGTGAGCGTCTCGACCGTTTCGCGCGTACTCGATGAAAGGTTACCCACCTCGCGCAGCGCCTCGGCAGATAAAATTCGCCAGGTGGCGCGCGAGCTTGGCTACCGTCGGGACTATGTTGCTTCCAGCCTGCGGCGTGGCGATACCGGAACGCTTGGCGTCCTGGTTCCGAGACTGACCGATGCCGTCACGGCGATGCTGTTTGAAGAGATAGCCAGGGCGGCGGCCCGGCGAGGCTACTTTGCTATTGTCGCGACCTGCGGAGATAGCAAGGAGCAGGAGAAAAACGCCGTTGAATCGCTGCTGGATCGCCGCGTCGATGGGCTGATCATGTCCACCTGCCGGCTGGACGATCCTTTGCCGCAAACCCTGCGTGAACGGGATGTTCCTCACGTACTGGCGCTGCGCACCGATGGCTTTAGTCCCTCATCGGTCGGGGACGATGAGCTTGGCGGCTATCTGGCTACCCGACACCTGATTGATTTAGGCCACCGGGATATTGGCCTGATTGGCGGCCCTGACTTTGCCTCCAACGCGCGCAACCGGCGTAAGGGTTTTGAGCGGGCAATGCAGGAAGCCGGGCTCAGGATCGAAGCGGAATGGTGCTGTCACTCTGATTTTAATATCGCCTCGGGGGAGCTGCAGGGAATGAAGATCCTCAGCCAGCCTCATCGCCCGAGCGCGCTGTTTGCCGTAAATGATGAGCTGGCGATTGGCGTCCTCGCGGCCGCTCACCAGCAGGGGCTGGTGATTGGCGAAGATCTCTCCCTGGTGGGCTATAATGACATTCCCCTGGTGAGCAGACTCCCCGTGGCGCTGACCTCGGTCAGGACGCCGCTGGAGCATATCGCCAGCAATGCGGTTGATATGTTATTGAATCCAGAGATAAATAATAATATGCGGGTTACCACGCCCTCCCTTATTCCACGTAAGTCTACCTCGTCTCCACGTAAATAATCCGCCTGAGATCCTCCCCGGCTTTCTTGGAGAAAGCGGGGAGGGTTGATTTTTGTAAAACGGATCTCATCCCGGATGCGGATCGCTGTTTAGTTTGTGATCTGCGTTGCATTTTTAACCAACATGGCGTTGACGGTTTTATTTTTCAGGTTCAATGTCAATGGCGTGAAAACGATTGCAGAAACGATTTCACTTGCGTTTCAAATAATCGATTAACCGTAAACAAATGCTTATTCATCAAGGGGATATTTATGATTAACATCGATCTGAGAGGTTTGACTCCGGCTCCGGTTACACCATTCACTCGCGATGGACGCGTAGACTATGATGCCATTCAGCGCCTCGGTAGCTGGCTGGGCAGCATCGACGGTGTGAAAGGTCTGGTGGTGCTTGGACACGCGGGAGAAGGGACTTTTCTGACCCAGGAAGAGCAGGCGAATGTGATCCGCGCATTTGTGAAGTCCGTGGATGATAAGCTTCCCATTATTGCCGGTATCACCGGGGAAGGGACGGAAGTGGCCGCGCTGGAGGCGAAGCGCGCCGTTGCCGCCGGCGCATCCGCAGGTTTGCTCTATCCTTCACACGGCTGGCTGCGCTTTGGCTATCAGGACGGCGCGCCTCAGGATCGCTACCGCGTGGTGTATGAGGAAAGTGGCTTGCCGCTGATTCTTTTCCAGTATCCGGATGTCACTAAAGCCACCTACAACCTGAAAACGCTGCTGGATATCTCCGCGCAGCCGGGCGTATTTGCCATGAAGAATGGCGTGCGTAATATGCGCCGCTGGGATACTGAAATTCCGGTTATTCGCCGCGAGCGTCCGGATCTGCAAATCTTAAGCTGCCACGATGAATATCTGCTGCATACCGCCTTTGATGTGGATGGCTTCCTCGTCGGCTACGGTAATATCGCGCCTGAGCCGTTAATTGAGATGATCAAAGCGGGTAAAGCGGGCGATTACGTTAAAGCGCGTCAGCTGCACGACCGGCTGCTGCCGGTGACCAAAAGCGTCTACCACCGCGGTTCGCACATGGAAGGGACCGTGGCCCTTAAACATGCTCTGGTTGCGCGCGGGATCCTTGAACATGCCACCGTTCGCTCTCCGCTGCTGCCGCTGGAAAATGGCGCTGAAAAAGAGATCCACGACGCCATGCGCGCCGCTGAGCTGGGCCGCGTCGGTTAATTTGTTCTGAGTCTGTTGTTAATCCGCAATACAGAAATATCGCTTACTGTATTGCGGATCATCGGTTACTTCGCCCCGCTATCTTTTGCTGCTCTTCATCATAATGCCGGGGCTTTCACCTCTGTATATTCCTGGGTGATTTATGAAACTATTAAGCTTTCGCGTTAATGATAAAAACAAATATGGCCTGGCGACCGCTGACGGCGTCATTGATCTACAGGCGCTGTTTCCTCAATATGGCAGCCTGCTGGAATTTATACCGCATCTTCATCTTGTTGATACTCTGCCGCCGTCTGCGAAACAAGCGAACTACTCTTTCGACGAGATCGCTTTTCTGCCGGTCATGACTGAACCGAAAAAAATCATCTGCGCTGGCGTGAATTATCGCGATAAAAACGCTGCCGGTAACGAGAAGTCCTCTAATCCCGTGTTGTTTATCCGCTTTGCGGATTCACAGACCGGCCATCTGACACCGCTCCTCAAGCCGGAGTGCAGCAATGAGTTTGACTATGAAGGCGAAATGGCGCTGGTGATCGGCCGTGGGGGGCGCAATATTCCTCAGCAGGAGGCGCTGCATTATGTGGCTGGCTACAGCTGCTATATGGATGGCTCGGTGCGCGACTGGCAGCATGCCTGCTTTACCGGCGGGAAAAACTGGCCTGCGACGGGCGGCTTCGGCCCCTGGCTGGTGACGGCGGATGATATCCCCGACCCGCAAAATCTGAATATTACCACCCGGCTCAATGGCCAGACGGTGCAGCAGGATAATACGGGCAGCATGTTGTATTCAATTGCCGAACTCATTGCGTATATCAGCACCTTCAGCGCGCTCTCTCCGGGAGATGTCATTCTGACCGGTACGCCCGGAGGTATCGGAAAAAAACGTACCCCGCCACTCTTTATGCAGCCCGGGGACAGGGTGGAAGTCGAGATTGAGCAGATCGGATGCCTGATGAATACCGTACGCAGCGATGCCGCTGTAGCGCGATAAATTGTCTTTCACCGGCAGGTGACATCCAAAGGTATGGTGAGCGCGCGTTTGTCCGGCGGCCATGTCTTCTTGCGAAGGGGTAATGCCGGATTGGGAGCCGTGGAGGCAATATATGATATTGGTTCAGTTTCTGGTGGTGCTGCTGTTTCTGTACATCGGCATGCGGGTCGGGGGGATCGGCGTGGGGTTTGCCGGCGGTGCCGGCGTAATTGTGCTCAGTGCGCTCGGCGCCACGCCGGGTGATATGCCGATGCTGGTTATCGTATTTATCATGGTGGTGATCGTGGCGATTGCCGCCATGCAGGAGGCGGGCGGTATTGAATATCTTGTTGACCTCACCGAGCGTCTGCTGCGCCGCTATCCGCGATTGTTAGTCATCACCGCGCCGCTTTCCACCTGGCTATTGACCATGATGGCTAGCACCGGTCAGGTCTCCTTTGCCTGTATGCCGGTTATTGTCGGCGTGGCGAAAGAGAACAATATAAAACCTACCCGGGCGCTTGCTCTTTCCGTCAGCGCCTCTTTGCTGGGCATTGTGGCGTCGCCCATTTCTGCGGCGGTGATTTTCTTCTCGGGGATTCTGGAAAAGGGCCATTCCGGCTGGGGCTATATTGAGCTCATTGCGGTATCCATACCCTCCACCTTTCTGGCGCTGCTGGTCACCTCCGTTTTTTACCTGTGCTGGGACAGGATCCGCCATCAGGATCGGCTCGATGACAATCCGGTTCCGATTAAAGCAAGGACTGAGCGGGCGATCCCGCCCTGTGCCGGACGTTCGGTGCTGATTTTTATCGTCGGACTGGTTGTGGTGCTGGTTTATGCGATTGTCACCAGTCCAAAATTAGGGCTGATTGTCCATCCGGCCATGAGTAGCGGACAGGCGCGGGTAGGGGTGATGCTGGGCGTTGCGCTGCTGATTGTGGTGTGCTGCCGGGTTAACGTACACAAGGTCCCGTCCGGATCGGTGTTTAAAACCGGCATGACCTCCTGCATCTGTATCCTCGGCGTCGCCTGGCTGGGTTCAACTTTTATGGATAGCAATCAACAGTGGTTGCAAAGCGCGGTCTCGTCACACTTGTTGGATTCGCCCATTATGTTGGCCATCATTATTATGGCGGCCTCATGCTTCTTGTATTCTCAGGCGGCCTCCACAAAAATTTTATTTCCCGCCGCGCTGAGCATGGGCGTAGCCCCGGCTATTTTGGTGGCCTGCTTCCCGGCCACGGCTTCTCTTTTTATTTTGCCAAACTATCCGACGCTGTTGGCGGCGGTAGAGCTGGATGATACCGGCTCCACCAGACTGGGCCGACATATTATCGATCATCCTTTTCTGCTGCCCGGCCTGGCATCGGTGCTGCTGTCAATGCTCTTCGCCGCGGGGCTGGCTTATGGCATTCAGTGAATCCTAATAGTCCTTCATGTTGGGATGAGAAACGGATATGGGCCGTATCATCATTTAGCTCAATCCGACATGTTATACCTTGTGTAGGCCGGTGGAATATCGAAGATAGCTTTATCTGGCAGGGAACTTAAAAAGCCTGCGAGGCTAAACGGGGGATTTACAGTTTTCCGGTATCCGTCTAACCAGCCGTACTCGGACTACCTGACCCGCCCCTTTCTTGCGGAAGGGGGCTTTCACAATGGGGCTGAAAATTGGGGGTGCCTACAAATTTGCGCGGGTGACGGAACGGGTTCTGGAGGACTGGGTAAATTAACGGGAACGGCTATCAGGGGAAATTCCCACCCATCAGCCTGTTCTGAGGGGGGTTATTTCTTTTTCACATCGGGCAAATCAGCGTCCTCCGTTCCGGGGGGCACGGGGACACTTTCGCAGCCGCGTTTCTGACTCATGCTGGCGCCCGTCAGTGATGCGGACGACAAGGGGGGCGACGTTTTCGCCTGAATATCGTGAATATAATTTGCCTGGCAGGCCGGTAGCTGCGGAGTGAAGGCAGCAACAGAAACCCTGTGTGAATATTTTTCATCTTTATTTACTCCTATAATAGTAATAATATCCGGAATGAGAACAACAGCTTGCAACGTTTTTCTTCCCCGCTGAGGGAATGTTGTTCTGACTAAGAGTTAGCCATAACGTCCCCCGTGAAAAGGAGTTTATATGGGCAACACTACTGTAGATAACCGGTATGCTAACCGGGCGTTACTGTTTGTTACGCTGGCCTGCATCATACCGTTGCTGATTATCTTCTCTGTTTCTCTCAGCAACCCGGGCAGCCCGTTTCTTAATCAGATCGCTGATGCCACCCGCAGCACTCCTTCCGTAACCTCGGCATTCAATCCGGTGATGACTAAAGTGATGGATATCTACGTTAAGTCGGCGCCTGTTGCAGGTATATTGGCCTTTATGTTCTTGCTCAAAAAAAGAAAACCTCTGGAAATAAAAAAACGGGCCGAACTTATACGGGCATGTTTTTTAAGTCCTTTCGTTTATGTGTTTTTTATTTATTTCTTTCTTATGCACAACCTTGAGCTGACCACTGCCGGAAGAACGATTAGATGGATGTCTGAAAATAACTTTAGTTTATTGCTTTTATATATCATGCTTTATATAGCAACATTCTTCATAACCTATGCTGTTTGCTACACTCCTGTTCTCGCCTGTAAATTAATGAGAGAAAGGCAGTAAGCTGCCTTTCTCCTGTTCAGTTAGTAGGCCGGGCGAATAATCTCGTTGTTCAGCTTGTCAATGAACTTATCGTCAATCAACGCCCCTATGAGACCCGCGATAATAATGCCAATAATGCCGACCACAGCTGTAGACACACCAGCAGCAACGAGCATAGCCCCCAATGTGGCCGAAAAAACGGCCAGAGCTACTGATGAGGTTAGTCCGCTGACAGTCCAGGACTCTACTTCCCTCATCAGAGGCCCCCAGTTACCGGTCTCGTAACCCGTAATTGACTTCTCCCTGACATTATTTCCCTTCGTGACATAATCAGCCACTTTAAAGGCTCTACCAAGCGCAGTGAATTTGTTTCCCATATCTTCAACATTAAATGCTTTCCATGCATTAATAACTGCAGTTTTATCCGCAGCCTTGATCTTCATATTGGGGTTAGTCATCAGTTTATTCATTGAAGCCATCGCCTGATCATAGGTGCGGATCTGCTTCCCCTGAAAATTTTGGATATTACTGGCAACTTCGCGGGATAGCGCTTTATATTTTTCTCCCAGAAGAGCACCGGCCTTATCCCCGACGCTGATGATGACTCCGCTGGTTTTATCCAGAACCTCTTTATCACTCTCATTTTTAACTGATGCAAAATTTCTGACAATATCTTTAGCAAATTCTGCAGTAAATAAAGGATGCCCCTGCGCAAGGGTGGTGAGTTTCATGTTATCCAGGTCACCGTTTTTTACCTCAATTTTATACAGTGCTTTGATATCTTTAGCCTTAAAATACATGGTGTATGTATCAGTCTCTTTATTCCTTGAGACTGTAAGATGGTGTAGTAGCCGCATTGGTACTGTCGTTCCGACATAATAAAAGGATTTCTCGTCAGTCGCTCTCCAGTTCCGGTATTTTTTTGGGGTAGTATCTATATTTTCACCTCCGTTAAAACCATCCAGTGGAGTACCGACTCCGATAGAATTGAGCTTTTCCGGATTTTTCAGATTGTATTTATGTCCTGTTTCAAAATCTCCGACCGAACCAATATATCCGGGTACAGTTATTCCCATGACTAGCCCCGTGAGACCAGCCTGTCTGGCCTGAGTGGCAGTAAGACCTTCCATACTTATCGCCATAGTCCCTTCCGGGGAGATTGCGTGCACTGTAATCTTCACTGAAGGGTTGAGCTTGCGCGCGGCCTTAATTAGATTTGAAAGCCTGGCTCTTACGTTTTTATCAGCACGTATGGCATTGATCTGTTTCTGCTCAGCTGGTGTCGTATTACTATGGTTCCCACTGTTGCCTGAAGATCCTCCACCTGGTAATGGACCCGTTCCCCGCTCTTTACTCCAGGTTGTACCGTCACCGAAACCACCATAACTGAATCCCGCCATATGAATTTCCTCTTTGATTTTAATAGAAAAAATAATGATAAACTGTATAAGTAAACACTGTATATTTATACAGTGTTGTACCCTGGTTATTTTCACCTGTCAACAGTGTGGATTACGTTTTCAATGAGTTTTATAAAATGGTAGATAGCAGGGGAATGATAACGGAATTGAATGTTTCCCTGTTGTGGCACACTAAATTTGGCCACGTGATTAAAGGTGATATTCTCACCTCAACACAAAACAGGTGACTTAATGAACAAGAAAACCTAACGTACTTTTACCCCTGAGTTCAGACTGGAATGTGCACAGCTGATTGTCGATAAGGGTTACTCATATCGACAGGCTAGTGAAGCGATGAATGTCGGTTCTACCACGCTTAAGAGCTGGGTTCGCCAGCTCAGGCGGGAGCGTCAGGGTATTACGCCCTCTGCAATTCCCATTAGCTCAGAGCAGCAACGTATTCGCGAGCTGGAAAAGCAGGTTCGCCGCCTGGAGGAACAGAATACGATATTAAAAAAGGCCACTGCGCTCTTGATGTCCCACTCGCTGAACGGTTCACGGTAGCCGCCAGATTGAGTGGCAGCCACACAGTTGTCAGCCAGGATAACATCAATACTAAAATGCCCGTCAGGCGTATACATGCCTGCCGAATCTGCTTAAGCGCCAGTTCGCGGCACCGAATCCTGACCGGGTATTGTGCGGAAATATTACGTATTTCTGGTCACGAAATTGCTGGTGCTATCTGGCGGTCGTTATGGATCTTTTTGCCCGCAGAATCATCGGCTGGAGTCTGTCAGCAAATGCCGATACAGCGTTGGTAAGCGGTGCCTTGCGGATGGCCAGTGAGATGTGTGGCCAACCACGTGATGTCATGTTCCATAGCAACCAGGGAAGCCGGTTACCGGCCTTAAATATCAGTCACTTCTCTGGCGTTACAGAATAAGTCACAGCATTAGCCGGCGGGGAAACTGCTGGGATAATAGTCCCATGGAGCGCTTCTTCCGCAGTCAGAAAACAGTATGGGTGCCGACGGAGGTTTACGCAGGCAAGGACAGGGCCCGGCAGCAAATTAATGATCATATATGGAGCTACTACAATAGCGTCAGGCCTCACCATTACAACGGTGGGCTGACGCCGGAAGAGTCGGAGAACAGATTTCTTAGCCTTCTCTGTCGCACCGCGGCTTTCCATTCGACGCAGTACATTCAGCAGCACCAAAGGCTTAATGTTTTTCACCGGCAAGTGGCCGAGAAAGGGGAAAATATTTTTATTAAAGGCTTCGATAATGTCAGAAGCATACCCTTCTGACCATCTGCTCGCCTTCGTACCGTGCCATTCAAGCGCCACAGACTGGAAGGTATTATTGAGTTGCACATCGCGAACCAGCTTTTCTTCTTTCTTGGCAAACGATGGATCCATACCTTCGGCCAGTTTTTTCTTGGCTTCATCATGTAGTGCCCTCGCTTGTGCAAGGGACACTGCTTGATAAACACCAAAAGCCATACGCTTCTCTTTTCCATTGAGGCGATACTTCATCCGCCAGTCTCGAGAACCCGAGGGAACAACCTCAAGATACAAACCCGCACCATCTGCCAGCTTGCAGGCTTTCTTCTCTGGGTTTAGTAGCGTGCGCATTAAGCTTCATTGGGGGCATCTCTCAGGACTGAACCCAAAATGCCCCCACTTATGCCCTCAACTATGTCTTGATTTCGGATGAGTCCAGTTGATAACAGCAAATAAGATACGCGCCAGAAACAGCAGTAGAAGGGCCTCGAGTTGATTTAGATAGATCTGGGAAAAGTTTGAGATGGTGCCGATAATAGGAGTCGAACCTACGACCTTCGCATTACGAATGCGCTGCTCTACCAACTGAGCTATATCGGCCCTGCAAGACGTGCTGACGAGCGTAAGCACGGGTTAGAAGGTTAAAACTAAGTGGGTGATGCGTCAATGCCCTTGTGAATCAAACGGCTACTTTTGCATCACCCAATGCGCATTAAGCACGAATGGTATCGTCGCCGAAACCAATCCACTTATAGGTCGTCAGGGCTTCCAGCCCCATCGGGCCGCGCGCGTGCAGCTTCTGGGTGCTGACCGCCACTTCCGCGCCGAGGCCGAACTGGCCGCCGTCGGTAAAGCGGGTAGAAGCGTTGACGTACACTGCCGAGGAGTCCACCTCGTTGATAAAGCGGTTCGCGTTGCCCAGGGTGCGCGTCAGGATGGCGTCGGAATGCTGGGTGCCGTGCTCGCGAATATGCGCTACCGCTTCATCCTGATCGGCCACCACCTTCACGTTCAGATCCAGCGACAGGTACTCGTTGTCATACTGCTCCGCTTTCACCGGCTCTACGCTGGCCGGGCCGTTTTGCAGCGCGGGCAGGGAGGCCGCATCGGCGTGCAGGCTGACGCCGCTTTCCGCCATCTGCTTGCTCAGCGCGGGCAGGAAGCGTTCGGCGATATCCTGATGTACCAGCAGCGTTTCGACCGAGTTACAGGCGCTCGGGCGCTGCACTTTGGCGTTAACGATCACTTTCAGCGCTTCGGCAACGTCAGCGGAGTGGTCGATATAAATATGGCAAACGCCGATCCCGCCGGTGATCACCGGAATCGTCGACTGTTCGCGGCACAGCTTATGCAAACCTGCGCCGCCGCGCGGGATCAGCATATCGATATACTTATCCATCTTCAGCATCTCGCCGACCAGCGCCCGATCCGGACTCTCAATCGCCTGGACGGTGGCTGCCGGTAAGCCGCACTCCTGCAGCGCCTGCTGAATCACTTTCACCGTGGCGGCATTGGTGCGCCAGGTCTCTTTGCCGCCGCGCAGAATCGCCGCGTTGCCGGTTTTCAGGCACAGAGAGGCGACGTCGACGGTCACGTTCGGGCGCGCTTCGTAAATCACGCCGACCACGCCCAGCGGCACGCGGCGGCGCTCAATGCGCAGGCCGCTGTCCAGCAGGCCGCCGTCGATCACCTGACCAACCGGGTCCGCCAGGTTGCAGACCTGACGAACATCGTGAGCAATCCCGCTCAGGCGCGCCGGGTTAAGCGCCAGGCGATCGAGCAGCGCCTCGCTCAAACCGTTAGCGCGCGCTTCCGCCAGATCCTCAGCGTTAGCCCGCAGGATCGCGTCGGTCTGCGCTTCAAGATAGTCGGCAATCTTTTCCAGCACCTGGTTTTTTTCGCGGCTGGAAAGCTGCGCGAGTTTGTACGAGGCCGCTTTGGCAGCAATGCCCATTTGTTCCAGCATTTTCAGCTCCTTAACGGATAATCATGTCGTCACGGTGGACGGCGACCGGGCCATATTCATAGCCCAGAATGGCATCGATCTGCTGCGAGTGCTGCCCGGCGATACGGCGCAGCGCATCGCTGTTATAGCGGCTGACGCCGTGGGCGATATCGCGGCCTTCAAGGCTGCGAATGCGGATCACTTCGCCGCGCGAGAAGTTGCCGGTGATGGTTTTAATCCCTTTCGGCAGCAGGGAACTGCCGCGTTCAAGAATTGCCTGGGTCGCACCGGCGTCAACGGTAATTTCGCCCGCCGGCGGCGCGCCGAAAATCCAGCGTTTGCGGTTTTCCAGCGGCGACTCCTGGGCGTGGAAGCGGGTGCCTACGGAAACCCCCTCCATCACGTCGCCAATCACGCCAGGGCGGCTACCGGCGGCAATGATCGTATCAATACCCGCGCGGCAGGCGACGTCGGCGGCCTGCAGCTTGGTGCCCATACCGCCGGTACCTAAACCCGACACGCTATCGCCCGCGATAGCGCGCAGGGCGTCATCAATGCCGTAAACGTCTTTAATCAGCTCGGCCTGCGGGTTGTTGCGCGGGTCGGCGGTGAACAGCCCCTGCTGATCGGTCAGCAGCAGCAGTTTATCGGCGCCCGCGAGAATTGCCGCCAGCGCCGAAAGATTATCGTTATCGCCGACTTTAATTTCAGCGGTCGCCACGGCGTCATTTTCATTAATGACCGGCACGATATTGTTATCCAGCAGCGCGCGCAGGGTATCGCGGGCGTTAAGGAAGCGTTCGCGGTCTTCCATATCGGCGCGGGTCAGCAGCATCTGGCCAACGTGAATGCCATAAATAGAAAAAAGCTGTTCCCACAGCTGGATAAGACGGCTCTGGCCGACAGCTGCCAGCAGCTGTTTCGACGCAATGGTCGCGGGCAGTTCCGGGTAGCCGAGGTGCTCACGTCCGGCGGCTATCGCCCCGGAGGTGACGATCACAATTCGATGACCCATCGCGTGCAGCTGCGCGCACTGACGCACTAATTCAACGATATGGGCGCGGTTCAGGCGGCGGGATCCGCCCGTTAAAACACTGGTGCCCAGTTTTACCACCAGCGTCTGGCTATCACTCATGATTCTCTGCCGTTCAAAAAGGAGTTTCGATATCGAGTTGATGTTGTAACAGGAGTGAGCCCGCTTGCCAACACCTGGCGTGGTGGACGAACCACTTCATTGCGCGGATCGGGCATTCTGGCGAGAAAATATGACACATTCATGACGGAAATAATTTAATACTCTTTTTAAGTAAAAGTTCCATGTTGTCATAAATTTTTAATATTAGAGCGTTAAAAAACCTGCAGTTTTTGACAGGGCTTCCGCCCGGAATTGATTAGCGCGTATAAATAAATTACCAGGACTGAATAATGAAAAAGAGCTCACTGGCATTAATGATGATGGGTCTTATTGCTTCTTCGGCTACCCAGGCGGCAGAAGTTTATAATAAAAACGGTAATAAACTGGACGTCTACGGCAAAGTCAAAGCGATGCACTATATGAGCGACTATGACAGCAAAGATGGCGATCAGACTTACGTTCGTTTCGGCATTAAAGGTGAAACGCAGATTAACGACGATCTGACCGGCTACGGCCGTTGGGAATCGGAGTTCTCCGGCAACAAAACCGAAAGCGACTCCACGCAGAAAACGCGTCTGGCGTTCGCCGGGGTGAAAGTGAAAAACTACGGCTCATTCGACTATGGTCGTAACCTCGGCGCGCTGTACGACGTCGAAGCCTGGACCGATATGTTCCCGGAATTCGGCGGCGACTCTTCCGCGCAGACCGATAACTTTATGACCAAACGCGCCAGCGGCCTGGCCACCTGGCGCAACACCGATTTCTTCGGCGTGGTAGATGGCCTGAATCTGACCCTGCAATATCAGGGCAAAAATGAAGGTCGCGACGCGAAGAAACAGAACGGCGACGGTTTCGGCACCGCCCTAAGCTACGACTTCGGCGGCAGCGACTTCGCCGTCAGCGCGGCCTATACCAGCTCCGATCGCACGAACGACCAGAACCTGCTGTCTCGCGGTACGGGTAAAAAAGCGGAAGCCTGGGCAACCGGCCTGAAATATGACGCCAACAATATTTACCTGGCGACCATGTACTCAGAAACCCGCAAAATGACGCCAATCAGCGGCGGTTTTGCCAATAAAGCGCAGAACTTCGAAGCCGTGGCGCAGTACCAGTTCGATTTCGGGCTGCGTCCGTCCCTGGGCTACGTGCTGTCAAAAGGCAAGGATATTGAGGGCGTAGGCAGCGAAGATCTGGTCAACTATATTGACGTTGGCGTGACGTATTACTTCAACAAAAATATGAATGCCTTTGTGGATTACAAAATTAACCAGCTGAAGAGCGATAATAAGCTCGGCATCAACGATGATGATATCGTTGCTGTCGGTATGACCTATCAGTTCTGATAAGTTAACAGCTAACAGACAACAAAGCCGCCGTGGTGACAGGGCGGCTTTGTTATGAGTGATTAACGATTTTTTGCCAGATGCAGATTATCGTTATTCATGGTTATCTGGGCGTTATATTCCTTCGGCAGGCGGCGAGCCTGGTAGAATACCGATTGCCAGTATGGATTATCCAGCGAAGAGCGCATCACGCCCTGGCTGGTGGAGGCATGAAGAAAATTACGGTCGGTATCATAGAAACCGACGTGCATGCCGCCTTTAATACGGAAGAAGACTAAATCTCCCGGCCGCAGCTGCCGCGGGCTTACGCGCTCGCCCATATGCAGAAGCTCGCGCGTCGTAATGCGCTCCATCGGCAGGTTGAAGCGATCTTTGAGCGTGCGCCAGACAAACCCGGAGCAGTCGACGCCGCTTTGCTCCGTCCCGCCCCATTCGTAGGGCGTTCCCTCCCAGGTATGCATTTGATCGTGCAGCGCGGCGATCACCGGGATCAGATCGTCTGAACCTCCGTCGATGGTCGAGTGACTACTCTGGGCGGCGGTTTTATGCGGTTTCGATGAGGATGAACATCCTGCCAAAAGCAAAAAAGGAACAAACAGTAGCGCGTGAGAGAGTCTGGGCTTCATATCATTGTTTTTCGTCACTGAAAACGGGCCGTGATATTTTATAGCCGATTCGCTACGGCCTCAGAATGACCAAACGCAAAATTTACGAAACCTTACGTAATTAATACGGGCAGGATCGTGCAGCGAAAAATAACGCGCATTATTTAACGCCAACCTGAACTTATCGTATTAATAAATTTTTTCTCCGTGAAACAATATTTCACAAATATTCGCGTGTGACGCAACCGGGCAGATTCACTTCAAGGTGAAAGATCCTCATCATCCCGCCATTGCGCCGCCAGGCTCCCCTCCAGTACTTTTGAGGGATAAAAGAGAGAGTGGGGCGGGCTAATGCATCTGGATTTTCGCCAACTGCGCAACTTTGTGGCGCTCGTTGAGTACGGCAGTTTTAATCGCGCGGCCGAGGCGGTGTGCCTGTCGCAGTCGGCATTCAGCCGCAGCATCCAGGCGCTGGAGCAGAGCGTCGGGCATCCTTTATTTGACCGGCAGAGCAAGCTACCGACGCTCACTCTGCATGGGCAAAAGCTGCTGCCCTACGCCCGCCGTTTTCAGGAACTTAACGTCGAGCTCAGCAGCCAGCTGCGCGAAGCGGACGATGCGCAAAACGGCGAGGTCGCCTTTGGCTGCGGCCCGGCCCCCGCTGCGAGGCTGATTCCGGCTGCCATCGGCGAGTTTCATCGTCTTTTGCCGCAGGCGAGGGTGCGCTTTCAGATTGATAACTGGCTGGCTCTGCATCAGGCGCTCACCTCCCAGAGCTATCCTTTTGTCGTCGCCGACAGCTGGCAGGCCGAGCTCGACCCGCAGCTGCGCGTTCAGCCACTCAGCCCGCAGCGCTGCTTTTTCGTCTGCCATGCCGGGCATCCGCTGGCAAAACAGGGGCCGGTCTCTATTCAGGCAATGCTGCGTTACCCCTTTGCGGCACCCTATCTGCCGCCGGGCGTGCGCAAAGTGCTGGCGACCCTCAGCCAGCAGCAGGACTTCGCGCCGGCGATTCAGTGCGACCATATCTACGCGCTGCTTTCGACCCTGGCGCGAACCAATGCGATTAGCTTCGCCAGCGAGGATGGCTTCGCGCTATGCCAGCACAGCCATCGGCTGGTTAAGCTGGAGCTCAGCGATCTGCCTGAAGAGTGGCGGCTGATGCAGACCCGGTTTGCCATTATCTCTCCGGTTCATGCGGCTCAGCCGCCGCTGGTTGCGAAACTGATAGAGATGATCCTCCATACCGATCGTCAGCATCAGCTGCAGCTGCTGGCCCAGGAGGAAGGGAGTTAACCGGCGTTTTTCGCCTGGCCTTGGGCATCGTACTGCGGCCAGCGATTTTCCAGCTGCTGGGCTTTCAGCGCCCGCTCGACAAACTGGCCGTCCACCCACTGGCTGACGTCGAAAGCGCTGCGGATCAGGCGGCCCGAGTGAGCCTGCCCGACGCTGCTGCTAAAGCTGGCGGTCAGGAACGGGTCGATGCGCGGCGAGGTGGTAAAGTTCAGATCCTGCGGCTGCAGCTCTTCGAGAAACAGCGCCTGCGGGATCTGGCTCTGCTGCGCCATCTCGGCGGACCAGGCGTCGCGATTGGCGGGGTCACTGATTTCAGCGGCGTTCTTCACCAACACGTTAACGATCTGCTGGGTCGCCTGCGGCCAGGCGTCTATAAACGTCTGCGTGCCGAGGAACCCGGCCTGAGTGGTGTTCTGGCGGCCGGAGTCACCGCTTTTGACGACCACATCAATCTTATCGCCGCGTAGCGCCAGCAGCGAAACGCCGCCCCACACCGCATCGACGCGACCGGCCGCCAGCGCCGCTTTGCCGGCGTTCCAGTCGAGGTTGATCACCTGCAGGCTGCGCTCGTTGAGGCCGACGGTTTGCAGCGCCCGGTCAAAGGCCAGCTGGTCCGCCGTGCCGCGATAAACCGCCACCCGTTTGCCTTTCAGATCGGCGAGGGTTTTAATCCCGGAAGCTTTGGTCACCGCGAGGTAAGATTCCGAACCCCGGCTGCCCAGCAGCAGGCGCGTCGGCAGCCCGTTGGCCTTACCGATAATCGCCGCCAGATCGCCGAGGTAGACAAAATCCAGCTGGCGGTTGGCTAACGCTTCATTTACCGCCGGACCGGCGCCTTTGAAAAACTGCCACTGCACTTCCACGCCCTGCGGCTTAAACACCTCTTCCAACTGATGGCGGATAAACGCCATGCCGACCGGCCCCTCAATAAAGGGTTTACTGCCCGCGCTCTGGTCCGGCACGCCGATGCGGATAGTGCGTAGCGTTTCGGCCTGGACGCTGGACGCCAGGCCGATGACCGCGACCAGCGCCAGCAAGGTGCGGTTGAATATTGCTTTCATCATAACGTGTTGCTCCCTTGAGTTTTTTCTCACCCTAAAGAGCCGACGGGTAACGTGTTAAATGCTTTTATTCGCCAAGCATTGCCGAAAAAAAGCTAAATCAGAAGCCGCGTGCCCGCCAGGCTGAAATGCATTTGATGCATCGGGATTATTCGCCTTACGCAATGGCGGCGAAGCGTGAGGCACGTTTTGATAGCGACATGACTGACTGAAAAGTGGACCGAAATGTCGCAGATGATCTTAAGAACGGATGCTCCCGGCAGGCCGGGGTTCAGGCTTAACGGCTGGCCATGGCTGCTGCCTGCGTTACTGCTGCTGCTGTGGTACATCGCCGCTCGCGAGGGATGGATGCCGGAGCAAATTTTGCCCGCGCCGTCGGTGGTTGCCGATACTGCCCTGTCGCTGCTGAGCGGCGATCTACTGGCGCAGTGGGGATTTAGCCTTCAGCATCTGGCGCTTGGCCTGCTGCTGGGCGCCATCGCAGGCACGCTGCTCGGGGCGCTGTTCGGCCTGGTGCCGGCCGCCGCGCAGCGGGTGGAACCGCTGTTTTACGCGCTGGCGCAAATCCCGACGCTCGGCTGGATCCCGCTGTTTATGGTGCTGTTCGGGATCGATAACGGCCTCAAGCTGGCGGTGATCGTCAAAACCACCGTAGTACCGATGACCATTAATACGCAGCAGGCGGTGGCCGGCGTGCCGTTGACCCTGAGCGAAGCCGCAAGAGTAATGAATTTTTCCCGCTGGCAGCGGCTGCGCTGGCTGGTGATCCCGGCAAGCCTGCCGGGCTGGTTTACCGGCCTGCGTCTGGCGCTATCGCAGGCCTGGGTGTCGCTTATCGTCGTGGAACTGCTGGCTTCTTCGGAAGGTATTGGCTACCTGATGGTCTGGGGTCGTCAGCTGTTTCAGCTGGATATCGTCTTCGTCACCATTGCGGTGGTTGGCCTGAGCGGCATGCTGATGGAGTGGGCGGCGAACCGGGCCTGTTCCCGGCTGGTGTTCTGGCCGCAGCCTGCCGCCGGACGCCTGGCGTGGAAACCGCAGGCCAGTTGGCGGGCGCTGCAGCTGCCGTTAGTTCTGCTGGCGCTGTGGCAACTAGCCAGCCAGTCAGGCTGGATTGATGAAGCCTTGTTCTCTTCGCCGCTGGCGGTAGCGGTGCGCTTTATTCAGGGCATCCTGAGCGGGGAGCTGACTACGGCGATGTTGGCCAGTCTCGGACGGGCCTTTGTCGGCGGCGCGCTGGGGATTACGGGCGGCCTGCTCTGCGGACTGCTGCTGGCGCTGCGCCCGCGCGCCGGGCAAATCTTCACGCCCACGTTAAACGTGCTGCGCCATATCGCCCTGTTTGCCTGGCTACCGCTGCTGACCGCATGGGTGGGCAACGATAACGGCGGCAAAATCGTCTTTATCGCGCTGGCGTCGTTCTTTCCGATGTTCTTCAGCACGCTGCAGGCCGTGCTGCAGCGTAACCCGCAGCTCGATGAAGTGGCCAGGGTACTGCGCCTGGGCGAATTAGCGCGCCTGCGCAGGGTTATTCTTCCCGGCGCGGCGCCGGGGATCTTCGCCGGTCTACGGCTGGCGCTGATTTACGCCTGGCTTGGCAATATCGGCGCGGAATATTTCATGTCCTCCGGCGTCGGCATCGGCAGCCTGATGATCAACGCCCAGCAGCTGCTGGATATGCCCACCATTCTTTGCGGCATGGTGCTGGTCGGTATCACCGGCGCGGCGCTGGATAAAGCCGGACGTTTACTGGAAATGCGCGCCACCCGCTGGCGTCAACAGGAGCAGCTATGACCTCTTCAACTCTGGTCTCTTTTCGCCACGTGCGTAAATCCTGGCAACAGGTAACGGCGCTACAGAATTTCAGCCTGGATATCGCCGCCGGTGAACTGGTGGCGCTGGTGGGCAGCAGCGGCTGCGGTAAATCGACGCTGCTGCGGATGCTGGTAGGCCTGGAGTCAGCGACCCAGGGCGAAATTCGCATTAACGGCGAGCCGGTCACCGGCGTGGGCAAAGAGCGCGGCATCGTATTTCAGGAGCCGCGCCTGTTTCCGTGGCTGAAGGTGATCGACAACGTGATGCTCGGTCTGGCGGATGAAAAGCTCAGCCGGGCGGATAAGCGCCAGCGGGCGCTGGAAATGCTGGAACGCGTGCAGCTCAGCGAATTCGCCAACGCGCTGCCCGCGCAGCTCTCCGGCGGTATGGCCCAGCGGGTCGCCATTGCCCGCGGCCTGGTGGCACGTCCGCAGATTCTTATGCTCGATGAGCCTTTCGGCGCGCTGGATGCCCTGACGCGCCATACCCTGCAGCAGGAACTTTTACAGATACATCAGCGCGCGGGAACCACCACGCTGCTGGTGACGCACGATGTGGAAGAAGCCGTCGCCCTGGCCGACCGGGTCGTTGTGCTCTCGCCGCGTCCGGGGCGGATACGGGAAGTGGTAAGCCTGGCGCTGCCCCATCCGCGCCAGCGCGATGATGCCGCGTTTACCGCCGCCTGCCGCCAGATACGCAATCTGATTACTTCTGCCTGATTCTTTAATGTAAGGAGCAACTTATGGGACACCCCTCCGTCTTCCCGACCGGCGCCACCCTCTACGATCCGCAGCGCGCCTGGAGCGGCTACACCCTTTTCCAGGCCACCGAACACGGCGCGGTGCTGGTGGATATGAACGGTCACGTGGTACGCGAATGGCCTGAACTGCATGGATTTCCCAATAAAATCCTGCCCGGCGGCGCCATCCTTGGCCACAGCGGCGAGCGCGATCCGCGCTACGGCATGCAGGATATGCTCGATCTGATCCAGGTGGACTGGGAAGGCAATGTGACCTGGAAATTCGATCGCTATGAGCAGGTGAGCGATCCCGGCAATGAAACGCGCTGGATGGCGCGAGCTCATCACGACTATCAGCGGGCAGGCAATCCGGTGGGCTATTACGCGCCGGGGCTGGAGCCGCAGGTGGATGGCGGCAATACCCTGATCCTCGCCCATACCAACCTGCTGAACGAAGCGATCTCCGACAAGCTGCTGCTGGACGACACCATTATTGAAGTTGACTGGCAGGGCAACGTGGTGTGGGAGTGGCGCTGCAGCGACCATTTCCACGAGCTGGGTTTCGACGACGCGGCGCGTACCGCGCTCTACAACAATCCGAATATGCGCGCCAGCGGCGGTGGAATGGGCGACTGGATGCATATCAATTCGATGTCGGCGCTGGGGCCGAATAAGTGGTATGACGCTGGCGATGCGCGTTTTCATCCCGACAACATTATCTGGGACGCCCGTGAATCCAACATTATCGCCATTATCGACAAACAGAGCGGCAAGATCGTCTGGCAGCTGGGCCCGGACTACAGCAAACCGGAGTTGAAACACATCGGCTGGATTATCGGCCAGCATCATGCGCATATGATCCCGCAGGGGCTACCGGGCGCGGGCAATATCCTGATTTTCGATAACGGCGGCTGGGCCGGATACGGCGCGCCGAATCCGGCATCGGCGGACGGAGTGAAAAACGCCTGGCGCGATTACTCCCGGATCCTGGAGATCAATCCGCTGACCCTTGATATCGAATGGCGCTATTCGCCTTATGAAGCGGATTTGCCGCAGCCGACCGATTCGTACCGCTTTTACAGCCCGTACATCAGCAATATGCAGCGCCTGGAAAACGGCAATACCCTGATTAACGAAGGATCGAACGGGCGCATTTTTGAAGTGACCCGCGATCACGAAATTGTCTGGGAATATCTTTCGCCGTTCTGGGGCAAGACGCTGAACAACAATATGGTCTATCGCGCCTACCGCATTCCCTACGCTTGGATCCCGCAGCTGGCGCAGCCGCAGGAGACGCCGATTGCGGCGGTCGATGTACGAACCCTGCGCCAGCCCGGTGCGGCGGCAGCGGGACCGGCGCAAAGCGTGGTGCGGGTGGCGGGCGTACAGCCGTACAGTAAGAGCGCCGATGCGCTGTGCGTGGCAACCGATAACGATACCCTGCGCCGCAGTCCGAAGCTGTTCCGCGTCGCGGAAAGCGCGTTCACGCCGATAAGCGCGGCGAGCGAGCTGGATAGTAAAAGGCCCGTGCTGCTGTTCGTAGGCGCGGAGCGCTGCGTGCACTGCCGCAAGCTCTGGCAACTGCTGGCGCATGAGAAACTCAGCTCGCGAATTGCTCAACTGGATACGCGCTATCTGGATGCCGACCAGCATCAGGATCTGGCGACCACGCTCGGCGTGCGCGGCCTGCCGACGTTGCTGCTGCTTAAAGCGGGGCAGCCAGCAACGCGCGCGCCCGCGCAGCTTTCGGTGGACAATCTGTTCGACTGGCTGAATCGCGCAGCAGAGTAAGTCGCGATTATTGCGGACTGGCGTTTGCCGGTCCGCCGTTGATCTGGCGGATAAAGGCCATCGGCGAATAGCCCATCGCTTTGCGGAACATCGCGGTAAAGGCGGCTGGATACTCATAGCCCAGACTCAGCGCGACTTCGGTAATCGAATCCCCTTCACGCAGCGCCGTCATGGCGTACATCAGGCACGCCTGCTGGCGCCAGTCGCAAAACGCCATCCCGGTCTCCCGGCGAAACAGACGATTAAAGGTGCGTACGCTTTTGCTCAGCTTTTGCGCCCACTGCTGCGGCGTGCTGCGGATACTGGGCTGTTGCTGAAAATCGCCGCATAGCGCCGCGAGGTGGCTGTTCTGCGGGAGCGGGGTAAACATCGGCAGCGGCGCGGCGGCGCCCAGTTCATGGAGCAGGAGCGCAATCAGGGCGGCATCGCGCCCGCTCTCTTCATACAGCAGCGGTAGCTGGCAGGCGGCCAGCAGGAGCTGATGGGTCAGCGGAGAAACCTGTAACACTTCGCAGCGCTCGCTATCACGCGGGGCGATCTGCGCATCAATATACAGGCTGTGGGTGCTGACGCCGGGCATCCAGACGCGATGCGGTTTTGTCGCCGGGATCCATACTCCGCTGAACGGCGGGACCAGCCACTGGCCGTCATCCGTTTCGACCTTCATTAACCCGTTCATCGCGTACAGAAACTGCGCCCGGCGGTGGCTGTGGCGCTCCAGCAGCGTATTGGGCGGATAGTCGCTGCCCAGCGCCAGCACCCGGCGAGGCAGATGATCGACGTCATTAATCGCAACGTTGCGCATAAAAAGTTGCCCTGGCTGAAATTCGTAATAGATTGGCTTTAAAGCGTAAGCCGGCCATGAGGTTATTCTATATCGTTACCTCCTTTTGTGGAGGAGTTTGAATGAGCGACTGGCTTTTTCTGTGCGGCATACTATCCGGCGTGACCACCTGGCTCTTTGGTTTCGGCGGCGGTTTCGTTACTGTCCCGCTGCTCTATTTACTGGTCACCGGCGCGTGGGGAGCGCAAAGCTCAGTCGGACAGCAGGCGATGCAAATCGCGGTCGCCACTTCGGCGCTGGTTATGCTTTGTTCCGCGCTGCTGGCGACCTGGCGGCACGTGCGTACCGGCACCCTGAGCTGGCGTCGTCTGTGGGCTATGCTCACCGGTATTGCCGTTGGCGGCATCGCCGGCGCGCTGTTGGCGCTTGAGGTGAGCGGGGAGTGGATCCGCTGGCTGTTCGTTATCTACCTGCTGGCAACCGTTGCCGATTGCTACCTTCGCGCCGGGTTTATGACCCCGCCCTCCCGCCGGGTGGCGCCGTCGGTGTCATACGAGCTCACGACAGGCGGCATCATTGGCCTGATCGCCTCTTTTCTCGGCGTGGGGGGAAGCGTGATGACCGTTCCTCTGATGCGCCGTCGCGGCGTGCTGATGTCCGAAGCGGCGGCGATGGCCAACGTGCTGACGCTGCCGCTGGCGGCAACGGCGACGCTGACCTGGCTATTGCTCGCCTGGCTGTCGCCGGTGGCGTTACCGAATGGGTTTATCGGCAACATCTGGCTGTCGGCGGCGGCGCAGCTGGTGGCGGGAAGCTGGCTGGGATTAAAAATAGCCTCCCGCTGGCTGGCGCGTTTACCGGATCGCTGGCATGTGAGAATTTATCCGCTATTGCTGATAGCCGTACTGCTGGTGATGAGCGTGCGGGGATAATGAGGGACGCGGCGCTGCGCATCCATCCGAGAGTCGCCTGGGTAAGCGTAGCGCGACCCGGGAAAAAGCTGCTGTTTCGCGCGGCGAAAGACAGCGCCGCATAGCCACCCTCCCGGGCGTTATGCCCGGTTCATTCTGCTGTCATTTTACTTGCGCATGCTCTCGCGAGGCGCTGTGGCCGATAAAGGAAAATAAACGATGGGTAAAACGCTGACCATTTTCGATCTGGATAATACGTTGATTAAGGGCGATAGCAGTACGCTGTGGAGCCGCTTTATGGTGCGCGAAGGCTGGGTAAACGATGCCGATTACCTGGCGCGGGAAGCGATGCTGATGGACGATTACGATCGCGGCGAGATGAATATCGCCGATTATGTGGCTCTGATTCAGGCGCCGCTGGTTGGTGTGGCAAAGCAGGACGTGGATGCGCTACTGGCGCGCTGCGTGCGTGAAGAAATTATGCCGCGCGTTTATCCGCAGGCCTGGGATCTGATTCGGACTTTACAGGCAAAGGGCGAGCAGATACTGGTGATCTCAGCCTCGGTCAGCCTGCTGGTACAGGCAGTCGCGGCGCAGCTGGGCATCGAGCAGGCGCTGGGCATTGACGTCGAGATGGTGGACGGCGGCTATAGCGGAGTGATTGCCGGTACGCCGAGCTATCAGCAGGGGAAGGTGGTGCGTCTTGAGCAGTGGCTGGCGGCGCATCCCGCCTGTTCGGGCGAGGTGACCTTCTACACCGATTCGATTAACGATCTGCCGCTGTGCCTGCGCGCCGATCGCGTACGGCTGGTCAACCCGTGTCCGCAGCTGACGGCGGCGAATGCGCAGCATCAGTGGCCGGTACTGACGTGGCGGCTGTGATTTTCCCCCGGGGGGGGCGTAAACGCCTTACCCGGCTACTTTTTCGTGCAGTTTGGGTAACCCGGATAGCTGCGCAGCGCCGCCTCCGGGAATGTTGTGATATCAGACTTCCCCGGGGAGGCGCAGCGCGATCCGGAAAAAACTAATCCGCTTTAAACAGCGGCACCACGCTGCCGCCAATATAGCGGCGGCGCAGCCAGGCGGACAGCATATCCATCGCCATCACCACCGCCACCAGCAGCAGGGTAATAAACATCACCACGTCCCAGTTCCACAGACGCATATTTTCTGCATAAATCAGGCCGATCCCTCCCGCGCCGACAAAGCCGAGCACCGCGGCGGAACGGGTATTCGATTCGATCTGATACAGGCTCAGCGCCAGGAAAGTGGGGAAAGATTGCGTGAAAATGCTGAAACGGTGCTTCTGTAACCCGTTCGCGCCTACCGCCGTCAGCCCGCGTCCCGGCGAGCGCTCAACCGCTTCGTGCCCCTCAGCGTACAGACGCCCCAGCAGCCCGGTATCCTGCATGATTATCGCCAGTACCCCGGCCAGCGGCCCGAGCCCCACCGCGCGGACAAAAATCAGCCCCCAGATCGCCATATCGATACCGCGCAGCACGTCGAACAACCGGCGCATCAGCAGGGCAATCGTCCCCGGAATCACGCCACGCATAATGTTGCGCGCCGCCAGGAAAGAGAGCAGCAGGGCGATAACCGTCGCGGTAAGCGTCCCGGCGAAAACAATCGCCAGGGTAATAGCGATTTGCGTGAAGTAATAGCGGAACGGCCAGTTAAAAAAGTCGTGCCAGACGAACATCCGCAGCAGATAGCGACTGATTTGCTCCAGTCCGCTGGCGAGTTGCTCGCCGCTGATGCCGAACTGCATAAAGAACCAGACATAGTAGAGCAGGCAGGCCAGCGTCAGCAGGCCGATATAGCGCAGATAGCGCCCCTGGGCCTGATACAAATGCCGATGCCGGCGACGGCTGGCGGCGATATCCGGTTGATTTTGCCACTGTCTCATTTTTTCCCCTCCAGAACCCACTGCCGCAGGCGGCCGGACAGCATATCCAGCAGCGAGACCACGAGAATAATCAGCAGCAGCGTGATGCTGACCTGATCGTAACGGTCCAGTTTGATATTGGTCATCAGCTCCTGGCCGATGCCGCCCGCGCCCACCAGCCCAAGGATGGTTGAGGAGCGGAAGTTAATTTCGAGGCGCATAAAGCCGTATGAGAGGAAGATGGGTTTGACCTGCGGCCACAGGGCAAAGCGGATACGCTGCAGATGCGACGCGCCGCAGGCGGCCAGGCCGCGCACCGGTTTATCCTGGGCGCTCTCTACCGCTTCATAGAACAGCTTGGTCAGGCTGCCGATAGTGTGCAGCATTAATGCCAGGAAGCCGGGGATGGCGCCGATACCAAAAGCCATCACGAAAATCACCGCCCACGCCAGCTCCGGCATGGTGCGCAGAAAAGCCACCAGCACGCGGACGGCAACACGCAGCGGGGCAGGGGACCAGGCATTATTAGCGGCAACGAACGCCAGCAGGGTGGCAATCACCACCGCAACCAGCGTCGACGCCAGCGCCAGCTGCAGCGTTTCCCAGATAAGCGGTAGCTGAATCGGCAGGCGATAGCCCCAGTAAGCCAGAGAGCCCTTAGTATGCGAATCGGCAAACAGATCGGCGATGTGCAGCGTGGGCAACGTCTCAAACAGGTAATCGAGAAAATTGGGCAGCGAGTGCCAGATGGTAAGGAGATTAAACTCGGCCAGGCTGCCGGCGGCAAAATAGAGTACCAGCAGCAGCAGGGACCCGCTAAAGGTATCGCGCTTTTGCCGCGAGCGTACCTGCTGATAGTAGCGTTCGAATTGGGTGTGGGTGTTATTCATGCGTCGCTGTGTCTTCAACGAGTCGCTGCCCCCCGCGACACTCGCCGGGCGGCAGCGTCAGGGTGGGATTAACGCGCGCTAACCAGTTCGCGTTTCATATCAATAATCTGCTGAAAATCAGCCACGCTGCCCGGGCCGATATGCTGCGTGCCGCCCATCGCTTTAATAAAGCAGGCGTGATCCTCGGTATCCAGCTTTTTAATCGCGGTAATGACTTTGGCCTTAAAATCAGCAGGCAGGGAATTGCTGACCAGGATCGGGCCGTTCGGGATCAGCGGCGATTGCCAGATAATGCGGATTTGCTTCATCAAATCCGGGTGATCCATGCGAATCAGGCGGTTGAAGGCGCCGACGCTGTAGCCGCTATTATAGTCACCGACCATGGAGGTCCAGGTCACCGCACCGGCAAACTGACCGTTCAGCACGCCGAGAATATCCTGCTCGTGGCCGCCGGAGAAGGTCACGCTGGAGAAGAAGTTATTATATTTATTATCCGCGGTGCCGCCGAACTGCTGTTTAAAGGCGTGGTTAGGAATTAAAAAGCCGGAAGTGGAATCCGGGTCGGCGAAGCCAAACGCTTTGCCCTTCAGATCCTCTAACTTTTTATACGGGCTGTCCGCTTTGACAATCACCACCGAGTGGTAGCCGCGGGACCCGTCTTTATCATCTACGGCAATCCCAACAATATCGACCGCTTGCGGATTGTTAATATAAACGGAGGCGTAAGAAGACGGCGACATACTTAATACCACGTCAACTTTGCCACCCAGTAATCCCTGAATGACGCCGGAATAGTCGGAGGAGTTACGTAATTTTGTATCGACCTTCAGCTCTTTATCAAGGAATTGCTTAACGCACTGGTTGTCGCCAATTTGCTGCGTTGCGTTCTGACCGCCAAGGATACCCAGGTTTAATTCCTTCGGTTGTTCAGCAGCGCTTGCCTGCCACGCCATCATAATGCCTGCAACCGCTGCGGATAAACGAACTGCGCCAGTGATGTACTTTTTCATTATTTTGCCCGTGTGAGTGAAATTAATGCAATTGGCTAATTTCATCGCCATACAGCCGATGCAGAATATCCTGATTCAGCTGCGTGGGATGGTCGTCAAAAATAATCTTGCCTTTGGCTATGCCGATAACCCGCGTGCAGTATTCTCGCACCAGCTCCACCGAATGCAGGTTTACCATCACGCTGATGCCCTGTTCGCTAATTTCGCGCAGGACATTCATGATCCGCTGCGTATTTTTCGGGTCGAGAGAGGCGACCGGTTCATCGGCCAGCAAAATCCCCGGGTTTTGCATCAGGGCCCGGCAAATGGCCACGCGCTGCATCTGGCCGCCGGAGAGATTTTCCGCTCGCTGCAGCGCATGCGGCAGCATATTCATCCATTCCAGCAGGGAGATAGCGCGGGCGCGGTCGGCGTCGGGGAAGATTTTGAATAATGATTTCAGGGTTGAGGTTTGGCTCAGGCGTCCCAGCAGCACGTTGGTCAACACGTCGAGACGCGGAACCAGGCAAAAATCCTGGAAAATCATACCGCACTGGCTACGCCAGGCGTTCATCGCCCGCCCGGACAGCTTTGATACGTCCTGCGGCGTCCCTCCTTCCGGGAAGCTGAGGATTTCGCCGCCGCTGGCGCGATGGGTACCGTTAATGACGTGCAAAAGCGTCGATTTTCCGGCGCCGGAGCGACCGATCACGCCAACCAATTCGCCCGCATGCAGATCGAAACTGATGCTATCCAGTACGGTTTGCTGCGCGCGCCAGGCTTTGCTCAGGTTGCGTACGCTCAGGACCTTACGCTGCCGGTCGATAAACGGCGGCGTAAACGGTTGATAATCGGTTTCTGCAACCGCAGCCAGGGAACTGTTCATAAGTGCGTCCAGATTCGTCAGTAAACTGGGCACTATTAATGGTGTTTTATATGACTGCCAGATGACAATAAGGCGAACAAATAGTGAACGAACCGGTGAGTCAGCGTAACGGATGACGAAAAATTCCGTCAGTGATCACATTTTTGCATCGGCAATCCGGCGTCTGAAAATACTCAGCCTACCTTTAATACGCTATGCGTACGATATTAAGAATGATACGTATTTCATCTGATAGAGATGCCGCGTTTTATGCGACATTAGCCGCAACGGTTTTATTGCCGCTGGCGCAAAGCAAGGCCTCAGGATGTTCGTGCAAATCTTCTTTCTGCGTCGATTTAACCGAATAGATAATCTTTTCGTGCTTGTTTACGATTCACCGCGCTAAATTTTTTGTCGGCGACTATACCTTTTGTGCGGAGCATAATTTCATTATTTACGCTAATTAATGAAATTAACCACTATTTTTGTATTGATTATTGGTTTTTTCTTCTTATTTTTTGAATTTCTTCGGTTTTTTTGCTTTTTCGAATGAAAGTGTGGTTAAGAATAGTCTTAACAGCTAATAGCTAAGATCCTGGAACATATAATATTCACTTAAGAATCGACGCATATCCCACCAATAACCATATGAAAACAAATACTTTTTGTGTTTAACTCAATATCCTTATTTTTATTCTTCAGGCTTAAATTGACCTGGTCGGTAATTAGCCCCCAGCGCACTTATTGACACACATGGCGAAAAATCCTAAATTTGGTGACACAAGAAACAAGCAAGTCATTTAGTGTTCTTTGCCTCAAGCAATACTATTTTGTGGTTTTAGATTGGATATATTTATAAGAGGGAATTTGCTGAATTAGACTTTGCAGGCCTGGGCTATCAGCAGTGTTGTGATACGTTCAAGATTTCCAGGACTATGGGGTTTAACACTATATGGATTATAAATATTCTTTAGATCAGTGCATCTGGCCGGCGCATGATAGCTTTTTTTTAAAAGGTCTCGCTGAGCTTATTCTGGATATCGATGACTTAATCTATCTTTCACTAGAAAAGGTACGCCGGGAATTTGTATTTATTAACCTTAGCGCCAGTTCGCTGAATTATTTTATCCGCCGCGATAATGAGTGGTTGGCTGAAATGAAAGGAAAGCAGATTGTACTTATTGCTGCAAGGCGCTCGGAGGCGCTGGCCAATTACTGGTATTACAATGGCTCCATTCGAGGCGTGGTCTACGTAGACTTAGCTAAGGATATTCGTCAGGAGCTGGCTTACGTTATCAATGGCCGTTTTCTACGTAAAGATATAAAGAAAGATAAAATTACTAACCGGGAAATGCAGATAATTCGTATGACGGCGCAGGGAATGCATCCGAAATCTATCGCCAAAATTGAGAATTGTAGTGTGAAAACAGTCTATACCCATCGGCGAAATGCTGAGGCCAAATTGTATTCAAAAATATATAAGTTAGCGCTGTAATTAGTAATAAACGTTGTATTTAAAAATTGTGCACCAGGTCGTAACACCCAAAATAATTTGCGTCGCAGATAATAATGATGCGGCCTGAACTATGGCGGGAATGCACACAGACGTGGGACATCAGGTCCCTTAATAAACTCAGGATGAAAAAGCTATGAAAAAAAAGGTTCTTGCAATTGCTCTGGTAACCGCGTTTGCCGGTATGGGTGTCGCTCAGGCAGCTGACGTTACTGCTCAGGCAGTCGCTACCTGGTCCGCAACCGCCAAAAAAGACACAACCAGCAAGCTGGTTGTGACTCCGCTGGGCAGCCTGGCTTTCCAGTATGCTGAAGGGGTTAAAGGCTTTAACTCACAGAAAGGCCTGTTTGATGTGGCTATTGAAGGTGACACCACCGCGACCGCATTCAAGCTGACCTCTCGTCTGATCACCAATACCCTGACTCAGCTGGATACCTCTGGTTCCACCCTGAGCGTGGGCGTTGACTACAACGGCGCTGCGGTCGAAAAAACGGCTGACACCGTCATGATCGACACCGCTGCGGGCACCCTGGGCGGCAACCTCAGCGCGCTGTCTAACGGCTATAACACCGCTGGTCGCACCACCGCTCAGGACGGCTTCACGTTCTCCATCATCAGCGGCACCACCAACGGCACAACTGCCGTTACTGACTACAGCACGCTGCCGGAAGGTATCTGGAGCGGTGACGTCAGCGTACAGTTCGACGCCACCTGGACCAGCTGATCCTCTCGTAGCACCAGGCAGGGGGTTCTCCCCCTGCTTTCTTTCACGGAATGAAATGATATGAAAAAACACATTCTGGCCATCGGCCTGTTGCTCAGCACAATGACGCCTGCCCTGGCGCTGGATGTGGGCGATATCTCTTCGTTTATGAACAGCGACAGCAGCACGCTGAGCAAAGAGATCAAAAATACGACCGACAGCGGTCGCTTAATCAACATCCATATGGAACGCCTCTCTTCGCCGCTGGATGGCGGTAAGGTGATCCCGATGGATAAGCAGGACGAGATTTTACTGACCCCCGCCAGCCTGCTGCTGCCCGCGAAGGCCAGCGACGTGATCCGCTTTTTCTATAAAGGCCCGGCGGACGATAAAGAACGCTATTACCGCATTGTCTGGTTCGATCAGGCGCTCAGCGATGCCCAGCGCAACGGCTCGACCCGCAGCGCGGTAGCCACGGCTTCGGCACGCATCGGCACCATCCTGGTGGTGGCCCCGAGAAAAGTGAATTACCGCTATCAGTACGCCAACGGCACGTTGACCAATACCGGCAACGCCACCCTGCGCATTCTGGCCTATGGCCCGTGCCTGAAACCGGCGGATGGTAAGGATTGCAAAGAAAACTACTTCCTGATGCCCGGAAAAGAGCGCCGCTTTACGCGCGTCAATGTGGCTGACAAAAAAGGACGGGTCGCGCTCTGGCAGGGCGAGCAGTTTGTTCCCGTGAAATAGACAACTGTGCTGACGGACCAAAACTATGCTTATACCAGGGATTGCCCCAGGACTTAAAGTGCTCCTTGCCTCTGGCATGGCCATCTTGCTTGTTCCGCTCAGCGTTTCCGCCGCGGCTGACAAAGTACAGCAAATCGGCGGCGTCATTATCCCTCAGGCCTTCAGCCAGGCGCTGCAGGACGGAATGAGCATTCCTCTGTTTATTCACCTCGAAGGCAGCAACGGTACCCAGGACGATCAGCGCATCGGCAACGCTTTTATCTGGCTGGATAACGGCGTACTGCGCGTCCGGCAAATACAGCTGGAAGAGAACGATAACAATGCCACCGTCAGTGAACAGACCCGCAAGCAGCTGACCGCGCTGGCCAATGAAGCATTCACTAAAGAACTCAAAATTAGTCTGACAGATGATGCGCAGCTACAGCTCAGCCTGCGCCAGCTGCTGCTGCAGCTGGTGGTGAGAAAGGAGGCGCTGGGTACCGTGCTGCGTTCGCGCAGCGAAGATATCGGTCAGTCCAGCGTCAATACCCTCAGCAGCACGATGAACTATAACCTCGGCGTATATAACAACCAGATGCGCAACGGCGGCAACAACACCTCCAGCTATCTGTCGCTGAACAACGTCACCGCGCTGCGCGAGCATCACGTGGTGCTCGACGGCTCGCTGTACGGTATAGGCTCCGGCAATCAGGACAGCGAAGTCTATAAAGCGATGTATGAACGCGATTTTGCCGGCCATCGTTTTGCGGGCGGGATGCTGGATACCTGGAATTTACAGTCCCTCGGCCCGATGACCGCCGTTTCGGCAGGGAAGATTTACGGCGCCTCATGGGGCAACCAGGCCAGTTCAACGGTGTTCGACAACTCCCAGTCGGCGACGCCGGTGGTCGCCTTTTTACCCGCCGCCGGGGAAGTGCATCTCACCCGCGACGGGCGCCTGATGAGCGTGCAGAACTTTGCCATGGGTAACCACGAAGTGGACACGCGCGGCCTGCCGTATGGCATTTACGATGTCGAGGTTGAAGTCATTGTGAACGGCCGGGTGGTCAGCAAGCGTACCCAGCGGGTCAATAAATTGTTCAGCCGCGGACGCGGAGCCGGCGCGCCGCTGGCCTGGCAGTTCTGGGGCGGCAGCTTCCATATGGACCGTTGGTCTGAGAGCGGTAAAAAGACGCTTCCGGCTAAAGACAGCTGGCTGGCGGGCGCCTCGGCCTCCGGTTCGCTCAGCACCTTAAGCTGGGCGGCGACCGGCTACGGTTATGATAACAACGCCGTCGCCGAGACGCGCCTGACCCTGCCGATCACTGAGTCCATTAACGTGAACCTGCAGAATATGCTGGCCAGCGACAGCTCGTGGAGCAGCATCGGCAGCATCAGCGCCACGCTGCCCGGCGGCTTCAGCTCGGTGTGGGTCAACCAGGAAAAAACGCAGATTGGCGACCGGATTCGGCGCAGTAATGCCGACAACCGGGCTATCGGCGGTACGCTGAATCTCAATTCACTCTGGTCAAAACTGGGGACGTTCAGCATCAGCTATAACGATGACCGCCGCTATAACAGCCACTACTACACGGCGGATTACTACCAGACGCTTTATACCGGATCCTGGGGATCGCTGGGCCTGCGCGCAGGGATACAGCGCTTTAATAACGGCGACAGCAGCGCCAGCACCGGGAAGTATATTGCGCTCGATTTCTCGCTGCCGCTCGGCAACTGGTTCAGCGCCGGGATGACCCATCAGAACGGCTACACCATGGCCAACCTGTCGGCGCGTAAACAGTTTGATGAAGGCAGCACCATCCGTACCATCGGCGCCAACGTTTCGCGGGCGATTTCCGGCGACACAGGCGATGATAAAACCCTCAGCGGCGGCGCATATGCTCAGTTTGATACCCGCTACTCCACCGGTACGCTGAACGTGAACAGCGGCGTGGATGGCTACGTGAACACCAACCTGACCGCCAACGGCAGCGTGGGCTGGCAGGGGAAAAATATCGCCGCCAGCGGCCGCACCGACGGCAATGCCGGGGTGATTTTCAACACCGGACTGGAAAATGACGGCAAGCTGAGCGCCAAAGTTAACGGTCGCATTGTTCAGCTCTCCGGCAACCGCAACTACCTGCCGCTGTCGCCCTACAGCCGCTATGAAGTGGAGTTGCAGAACAGTAAAAATTCGCTCGACAGCTACGATATCGTGACCGGGCGCAAGAGCCAGCTGACCCTTTATCCGGGGAACGTGGCGGTGATTGAGCCGGAAGTGAAGCAGATGGTCACGGTCTCCGGGCGCATTCGCGCGGAAGACGGCACGCTGCTGGCCAATGCGCGGATTAATAACCATATCGGTCGTACCCGCACCGATGAGAACGGTGAGTTTGTGATGGATGTGGATAAAAAGTATCCCACCATCGATTTCAGTTACGGTAAAAACCAGAGCTGCGAAGTGGCGCTGGAGCTAAGCCAGGCGCGCGGCGCGGTATGGGTGGGCGATGTGGTCTGTAGCGGCCTCTCCACCTATGCCCGCGTGCAGCCGACAGGAGAAGGTAATGAAAGCTAAGTGGCTGGCATGTTTAGTGATGTTAACGGCGGCGCTGTGCGTGACGCGGGTCAACGCCGCGGTCACCAAAACTACCTGGCCGGATGCGGCGGCCATGCAGTTTGTTTTCGTGGAAAACAACTCGGATGATAACTTCTTTGTCACCCCGGGCGGCGCGCTGGACCCGCGTATGACCGGGGCTAACCGCTGGACCGGGCTGAAATATAACGGCTCGGGCACCATTTATCAGCAGAGCCTGGGCTATATCGACAACGGCTATAACACCGGCCTGTACGCCAACTGGTTCTTCGATATGTGGCTGGATAACTCACCGGCTTCGCACCCTTTACTCGGCCTGCGCTGTATCAACTGGTATGCGGGCTGCGATATGGCCACCAGCCTGATCTTGCCGCAAACTACCGATGCCAACGGCTTCTATGGCGCGACGGTAACCACCGGCGGACAAAAGTGGATGCACGGCATGATGTCCGATGCTTTCTACCAGTATCTGCAGCAGATGTCGGTGGGCAGCAGCTTCTCAATGACCATCAACTCCTGCATGACGTCGGTGAGCTACGATGCCAGCAGCGGCGCACGCTGCAAAGATCAGGCCTCAGGGTATTGGTACGTGCGTAACGTCACCCATACTAAAGCGGCAAACCTGAAGCTGATTAACACCCATGCGCTGGCGGAAGTGTTTATCAACAGCGACGGGGTTCCGACGCTGGGCGAAGGCAATGCCGACTGTCGCACCCAGACTATCGGTACCCGTTCCGGTCTGAGCTGCAAAATGGTGAACTACAATTTGCAAACCAACGGCCTCAGCAATACCTCAATTCATATTTTCCCGGCTATCAGCAACTCGGCGCTGGCCTCCGCGGTGGGCAGCTACGATATGCAGTTCAGCCTCGACGGCAACTCATGGAAGCCGGTGAGCGGCATCTCTCAGTACTATACGTTTAATGAGATGAAATCATCAGATTCAGTGTATGTCTTCTTCTCAAGCAACTTTTTTAAGCAGATGGTGACGCTGGGCATCAGCGACGTGAATACCAAAGATCTGTTTAATTTCCGTTTCTATAACACCACCTCGCCCGAGTCTGGCTGGTACGAGTTTTCAACCTCTAACACCCTGATAATTAAGCCGCGTGATTTCAGCATCAGCATTATTTCCGATGAGTACACCTCGGCGCCGACCCGTGAGGGCTACGTGGGCAGCGGCGAGCCGTCGCTGGATTTCGGCTATATTGTGACGACCAGCGGTAAGACCGCCGCCGATGAAGTGCTGATTAAAGTCACCGGCCCGGCACAGGTTATTGGCGGGCGTTCATACTGTATTTTTAGTTCATCCGACGGCACGGCGAAGGTGCCGTTCCCGGCGACGCTGGCGTTTACGACGCAGACCGGGTCAACCAAAACTTACGATGCCGGATGCGATGATACCTGGCGCGATATGACCGATGCCCTGTGGTTAACCACGCCATGGACGGATATTTCCGGCGATGTCGGGCAGATGGACAAAACGACGGTGAAGTTTTCCATCCCGATGGATAATGCGATATCGCTGCGAACGGTGGATGATAACGGCTGGTTTGGTGAAGTGAGTGCTTCAGGAGAAATTCATGTCCAGGCGACGTGGCGTAACATTAACTAATTTGCTGCGGATGCTGATCTGCCTGCTGTCGCTGGGACTGGCGACAGCAGCGCAGGCTATTTCGGTGGGGAATTTAACCTTCTCGCTGGCAGCGGAAGACAATTTCGCTGCTAAGCGGGTTATCAACAACAATAAAAGCGCCCGGCTGTATCGGGTCTCTATCGTCGCTATCGACCGCCCCGGCGGCAAAGAGGTGCGTTCCCGTCCGGCGGACGGCGAGCTGCTGTTTGCCCCGCGTCAGCTCACTCTACAGGCGGGGGAGAGCGAATATTTTAAGTTTTACTACCACGGCCCGAAAGATAACCGCGAGCGCTATTATCGGGTATCGTTCCGGGAAATTCCGACCCGTAATTACGTAATGCGTAATCAAAGCGGTACGGAAGTGAGTATGGATCCGGTGGTGGTCATGGACACTATCCTCGTCGTTCGCCCGCGCGAGGTACAGTTCAAATGGGCTTACGATCGCGCGGCGGGGACCGTCAGCAACACCGGCAATACCTGGTTTAAGCTGCTGATCAAGCCCGGATGCGATACGACGGAAGAGGAAGGGGATGCATGGTATTTGCGGCCCGGGGACGTTGTCCGCAAGGCTTCGCTGCGCCAGCCGGGGAACCACTACATTATCTATAACGACAAATTTATTAAAATGACAAAAGACTGTCCGGTGAAGTAGCCGGGCAGCGCTCGCTATCCGGATAACATTCATCATTGAGAATGATCTATTTTTGATTTTTTATGTTTTTTTGATGTTATTTTGCGCCGAAAAAATATCAACATTATGTCCGCTTTGATACGTGATGAAATGATGTTTTCGTATCCCGAATATATATGATATTCCATCATTAAATAATTCATGCTAATTGTCTTTATCGTTCCGGCTATGAATTTTTTCTATTAATATGGCTTTTCCTAAGAAAGTTCCTAATGGCTGGTGGGGAAATTCCTGGACCAGATGAATTGAGAATTATTTTCAAGCGCCATGTTTTTCCTATCTCATTGTAATTAATGGTTTTTTTGTGATTTCGTGTTTTTAAGTTAATTAAGATACTCTAATTTTTTTTATCATTTTATTTTAGGGGTTCTAATTTCTTAGTTGTGAAGTGCCATTTCATCCATCCTTCATATTGACTCGTCTTAATTAAACACATAACTTCTGAAACATAAAGTGGCTGTTTCATATTGTGATTGCGCATTTAAATACAAATTATATGCCATGCGTATGTTTTATTTTGTGTTATATAGAATCTGAATTATTCATCTTATATATGTTTAGTGGCGTTTTTTGAGCAGAGGAGTCGCCTTCCTTTGTACTCTTCCCGTTAAGGAAAGCGGCAAATCATGGATGAGGAGCGCGTGATATATGGACTATCTCACTGATTTACGGTCATGTATCTGGCCGAGAGAAGATCGCTACTTTGTTGACGGATTATCCACGATTATTTTTGATATCCGCGATTTGATCTACCCATCTCTGGATGAACTACGCGACGGGTTTATGTTTATTAATATTAGCCCTAAATTTATGAGCCACTTTATCAGCCATGAACACCAATGGCTGAAAATCGCCGAGAAAAAACAGGTGATATTAATTGCCGCAACCAGGCTGGAGGCGCTGGCCAATTACTGGTATTTCAATAGTCAGGCCAGAGGCGTGGTTTATACGGAATCCTTATACGCTATTCGCCATGAGCTGACCCGAGCCATAAACGGTCGTTTTCGCCGCAGTGATATAAAAAAAGGAAAAATGACCCGAAAGGAGATGCAAATCATTGGTCATCTTGCGCAGGGGATACAGCCGAAATCTATTGCCAAAATTGAGAACTGCAGCGTCAAAACGGTTTATACCCATCAGCGTAACGCGGAGGTGAAGCTGGATTTTAAAATAAATAAATTAGCCATCTGAGATTTAAGCTCGGCGGCCGTTTATCCCTTCGCCGGGCGAGCGTAAATGTTATGGGTCGTAAATAATATATATTATATAAATCAATGTATTACCTGAAATAGTATCAAGCAGCCTTGCTCCGGCGCAGAAGAGACGCGTTGCTCAGGAAACGCAGCGTGGCGCGATAATCCTTCACCGCGCCACGGCCGATGGCTACCCGGTCGCTCTCCCATATCGGCGATTCGCCAGCAGACTCAGTCCGCAGCACAGCAGATAGTAAACCGCGCCGGTAAAAACAAAAATCGCCAGCGGGTAGATCTGCACCCGGTTATTGACCTGCCCGGCGACGGTAGTCAGCTCCGGCACGTTGACGATAAAGGCCAGCGAGGTGTCTTTGAGCAGGCCGATAAATATCCCAACCAGCGACGGCTGAACGTTACGCAGGGCCTGCGGTAGCAGGATCAGGCGCAGCGTTTGCCCGGGAGCGAAACCCTGGGTCAGCGCTGCTTCGTATTGCCCACGGGGTAGCGATTGCAGGCCCGCCAGCACTGAATGCATCACCGAGGCGGCGGTAAACCACGCCAGCGCCACCGTGACGGTGACCGCGCCCGGGAGATCGCTGCCGGTGAGCATAGGAAGCAGATACCACAGCCAGAAAATCACGAAGATCAGCGGGATGCCGCGAATAATTTCCGCCCACAGAAATAGCAGCCGCCGCACGATCCCTTCGTAGCGCCAGGCGATAGCTGCCAGCAGAACGCCGCCCGGCAGCGCCAGTGCGGCGGCGCCGATAGCCATCAGCAGCGTCAGCACCACGCCGCCGGGGATACCGTCCGCCAGCCGCCCCCACAGCAGATAATCGAGGTTATCAACGATGACCGCCAGATTAGCGTTCATAACCGGCTCTCCTTTGCTGAGCTCTTCCCGGACCGAGACGCGTCAGCGCCACGCCCATCAGCACCCCAAGCGCCAGATACAGCGCGGTGCCGACGGCAAACGCCTCCAGCGCATGCGCGTTGTAGCTCTCGATTTGCCGCACCTGATAGGTCAGTTCGGCAAAGCCGATACCGCTCGCCAGCGAAGAGAGCTTCATCAGGTTGAGATACTGGCCGATAATCGGCTGCCAGGCGTTAGCCAGCCCCTGCGGCAGCAGAATGTGGCGCAGCTCCTGCCAGGGCGTAAACCCCTGCGACAGCGCTGCTTCCCGCTGACCGTGGCTAACGGCGCGCAGCCCGGAGGCGATCTCTTCAATCAGAAACGCCGAGGTAAAGACCCCGAGTCCCCACATTGAGCAGAGAAACTCCGGCGTCAGCCACCAGACGTTGCCCGGGAGAATCGACCAGCTGCGATCGTCATTAATAAAATCCTGCGCCCCCAGCGGCAGCAGATTCCAGGCGGCAAAATACCAGAACAGCAGCTGGACCAGCAGCGGCGTATTGCGGAACAGTGAAACCCAGGCCGCCACCAGCCAACGGCCGGGCCTGCCGCCCCCGAGACGCAGTGCCAGCAGCAGGATGGCCAGCACGGTCGCCAGAACCATCCCGGCGATGCTGACCCAGACGGTGGTGAGAAAACCGGAGATGATCCATTGCAGCGGCTGCCCGCTCAGCACGCCATGCCAGTCGAGATGCGGGATCACGCCTCACTCTCCTGGTGCAGCGGATCGAGCACCTTTTGCAGGAAACGGCGGGTGCGGGCGTGCTGCGGCCGGGCAAAAAACTCGGCCGGCGGCGCGACTTCGAGAATATCGCCGCCGTCGATAAACACCACCCGGTCAGCAATCTCGCGGGCGAACTGCATCTCATGCGTCACCACCACCATGGTGATCCCGCTATGGGCGAGGTTTTTCATGACCTGCAGGACTTCGCCGATCATCTCCGGATCGAGCGCCGACGTGGGTTCGTCGAACAGAATAATCTGCGGCGAGGAGGCGAGGGCCCGGGCGATCGCCACCCTCTGCTGCTGGCCGCCCGAGAGCTGGGCCGGCATCTGCCGGGCTTTATCCGCAAGGCCGACCTGGTTGAGCAGCGCCAGCGAGCGCTCGCGGGCGGCGCTTTTGCCCCAGCCGTGAACGCGTTCCAGCGCGAGGGTGATATTCTCCTGCGCCGTCAGGTGGGCATAGAGATTAAACTGCTGAAAAACAAAGCCGACCCGGCTGCGCAGCTGGCGCAGAGCGCTGCCGGTGAGCTGCGCTGTCGGTTTGCCGTCGATCAGTATTTCGCCGCCGCTGAGTGATTCAAGCTGGTTGATCAGCCGGATCAGGGTTGATTTGCCCGATCCCGAAGGGCCGAGGATCGCCACCACTTCGCCGGGTTCAACCTGTAAGTTAACGCCGTTCAGCACCCGATGGTCGCCGTAGCTTTTGGCAACATCGCGAAACTCAATGCTGGCGCGCTGCAGATGCGAAAAATCCGCGGACGATGCCGCGGAGCGTGAAAATAGAGCCGATAACATCATCTTTCTCTGCTTATTTCGCTTCGATAGTAAAGGCGCGCGGCTGCGGGGTTTTGGTGCTCGGGCCAAACCAGACGTCGTAAATTTTGGCCGCCTCACCGGATTTCTCCAGCTTGACCAGCTCGTCATTGACCGCTTTCAGCAGGGCCGGTTCGCCTTTCTTCACGCCGACGCCAATCTCTTCTTTGCTCAGCAGGTCGGGGATGATTTTGAAGTTAGCTTTGTCCGGCGCTTCCGCCAGCAGTCCGGCCAGGATGGTGCTGTCCTGAGTGATGGCCTGCACGTTGCCGTTGCGCAGGGCGGTCAGCGCCAGCGGAATATCATCATAAGAGAGCACGCGCGATTGCGGGAAACGCTGATGCAGCGCCTGTTCGCCGGTGGTGCCTTTTACCGCGCCGATGCGCGCTTTGCTGTAATCATCGAGCTTATCCGGTGATTTTGCCGGAACGAGGAACTGCTGGCCGGTCACAAAGTAAGGTGTTGAGAAATCAATGACCTGTGCACGTTCCGGAGTGATGGTGATATCGGCGACGATCAGGTCGGCCTTGCCGGACTGCAGCAGCGGAATGCGGTTGGCCGGGTTAGTGGCGACCAGCTCCAGCTTAACGCCGAGAGATTTGGCCAGCGCTTCGGCGAAGTCCACGTCGTAACCGACGATTTTATGCGTTTTCGGATCTACCGAACCGAACGGCGGGTTGGCGTCGAAGGTGGCGACTTTGACCACGCCGGCGGCTTTGATATCGGCTAATTGATCGGCCTGAGCCTGCGCGGCGAGCACCAGCATGCCCAGCGCCAGCGCGATTTTTGTTTTTGCAATGCGCATTGTTATTCCCCTGAATCCCTGTTTTGTTTTGTGTTTATCACGCTCCCACAAATCGCCCATCGGCGGCAAAGAAGAAAAAGTTCTTATCTATAACAAAAAAGAACTTAACAAAACTGTGGGTATTGTTTAACCGGATGGGCTACTACGCTGGGGAAAAGTAGCCCGGACAGGTGCGTAGCACCGCCTCCGGGAGGGTGTAGAGGGGTTCCGTTCACCATCAAGTCGCAGAAAATGCCTCATCGAGGTACGTGAACGGGAAAAGGGGGAGAAAACCGTCTCCCCCTTTACAATCCCCGCGGTCCCGCAAAGAAATCGGTGCTGCGCACTGCGCTCACCTCCCGGACCTCAGCCTGCGGTCGGCTCAACTCGACCTTACTCGTCCCATCCCTGGGACTCGCCCCTACGGGGCCAGCGCAAGCGCTGTTCAAAATTGCTCCAGGCAATTTTGTCGTGTCTCGATTCGCCTCTGGCCGCCATCCCTGGCGGCCAGCCCTTGTCTTCGGTCCTCCGGTTCGCCGATTTCAGCGGGGGCCAGGGCATCGCTGCATAACACGTTGTTTCAGAGATATCTCCGCTGCTGTATGAAACTCTCCCGGAGGCGGCGCTTGACGCGCCTGTCCGGGCTACCAAACCGAGGAAAAGTAGCCCGGATAAGACGTTTACGTCGCAATCCGGGAAAGGCCCCAATATGCATCCCGCAGCATTACTAATCCGGAATTGATATTTCCCGCTCGCCGTCAACTGTGGTTGAAATAGACCCAGGCAAAAATGCTTCCTGACGGAGGAGAAAATGAAAGTGGCGCTGTGGCAACGCATAACGGGCTGGCTGGCTTCTTTATCTGACGGTGAAGCCGGGCAGCAGGATACCCAACGCATCATGGAGGCAATATTACCGGTCGCCAGTCTCTACGGAATTGAGCTCGGCAACGTTGAAACAAGGTGGTTTCGCCATGATAAAACATACTGAGCGGCGCAGGACGCGTGAAGCCTACTGGAACGAGGTGTGCTTTGTGTAGCGCGAGGCTGTTTGCGGTTGCGGCGACGCAGGAAGCGAAGCCGCAGCTCTGAACAGCTTTATCCCCCCAGATACATTCGCTTGATTTCCGGATTCGCCAGCACCTCCTGCGCAGGACCCGAGAGCATAATCTTCCCATTCTCCAGCACATAGGCGCGATCGGCGATGGTCAACGCCGCCGTGGCGTTCTGCTCTACCAGCAGCACGGTAATATTCTCCTCCCGTAGCTGCCTAATCGTGGCGAACAGCTCCCCGACAATTTTCGGCGCCAGCCCGAGACTTGGCTCATCGAGCATCAGCAGTACCGGTTCGCTCATCAGCGCTCTGGCGATAGCCAGCATCTGCTGCTCGCCGCCGCTCATGGTGCCCGCCATCTGAGCACGCCGCTCCTTGAGGCGGGGAAACAGGCTGTACATGCGATCGCGCAGGCGGGTAAAGCCGGCGAGATTATTGTAGGCCCCCATGCGCAGATTTTCTTCGATGGTCAGGTTGGTGAAGATGCGCCGTCCTTCGGGTACCAGCGCCAGCCCCTTACGCACAATCTGATGCGTCTGGCTGCGGGAGATATCCTCGTTGAGAAAATTGACCCGCCCCGTGGAACGCACCAGATTGACGATGCCGTTGAGGGTGGAGGTTTTCCCGGCACCGTTGCTGCCGATAAGGGTAACGATCTCCCGGTCGTAAATATCAATATCAACGCCTTTTAGTCCCTGAATCACGCCGTAAAACACGTTTAATTCGCGCGCGCTAAGCATAACGAACGTCCCCCAGGTAAGCGGAAATCACGCCCGGATCCTCAATGGCTTCCGACATCAGGCCGCTAAACAGCGGCTTGCCGTACTCCAGCACCATCACCCGCTCGCACAGCTTGTTGACGAACGGCATATCGTGCTCGATCAGCAGTACGCTGAGCTGATAGTCGTTACGCATGCGGAAGATCAGGTCTGCCAGATCTTCCGTCTCCTTTGGGTTCATCCCAGCGGCGGGTTCGTCGAGCAGCAGTAATTTTGGCGAGGTCGCCAGCGCGCGGGCGATCTCCACCTTGCGCTGGTTGCCGTAGCTAAGGTTGGTGGCCTGCACGTCGGCGAAATGGGCGATACCGATATCGTCCAGAATCGCCATCGCTTTGGCCTTTGCCGCCCGCTCGGCGGGGTAGTAGCGGCCGATATGCAGCGCCGCTTCCAGCAGCGAATAGCGGCTGGCGCTGTCGAGGCCAACCATCACGTTTTCTAATACCGTCATCGAGTTGAACAGGCGGATATTCTGAAAGGTGCGGGCAATCCCGGCGTTGACCACCCGGTTCGGCTTCAGCCCTTTTAGCGATTTTCCCGCGAGGGTCACGCTGCCGCTGGTCGGTTTATAGTTGGCGGTGATGACGTTGAACATCGTGGTTTTGCCCGCGCCGTTGGGGCCAATCAGGCCAAAAATTTCCGCCTCGTCGACGTGGAAACTGACGCTGTCGATAGCCCGCAGGCCACCGAACTGCATGGTCACGTCCTGCACCTGTAAAATGACCTTATTTTGCGCCATCGCCGCGTCTCCTTTTGCCCACCTGCCAAATCTCTTTTTTGCCCAACAGACCTTCGCGGGCGAACAGCATGATGATCAGCAGCAGCAGCGAGAACACCACCATCCGCAGGCCCGGATACGCGCCGAGATCGTGACCGAAGAACTGGAGCGGCTGGTCGAGAAAGCGCAGCCACTCGCCGCTGCCGACCACCAGTATGGTGCCGAGCAGCGCGCCGGTGGTGCTGCCCAGGCCGCCGAGCACGATAATAATCAGCAGCTGGAAGGTAAGCATAAAGTCGAACAGGCCCGGCGAGATGGTGGTCAGCAGCGAGGCCAGCAGGCCGCCGCCGATCCCTTCGAAGAAGGCGCTGGTGGCGAAGGCGCAGGTTTTAATGCGAAACGTGTTCACGCCCATGGCGATAGCGGCGTCTTCGTCGTCGCGCACCGCTTTCATCATTCGCCCGTACTTCGACCACACCAGCTGCAAAATCATCCCGGTCGCCAGCAGGGCGAACAGCCCGCACCAGAACAGCAGATGCGGCTGCTGCGGAATATCGTTGAGGCCAATCGCGCCGTTGGTGATCTGCGGATTGTTGATTGCGAGGATTTTAATGATAAAGCCGAAGCCGAGGGTCACAATCGCCAGGTAGTCGCCGCGCACGCGGAAGACCGGCAGGGCAAGGCAAACCGCCAGCGCCGCCGCGCACAGGCCGCTAATGAGCAGCGCGGGCAGGAACCCGGCGTGCAGCACGAGGATCCACGGGCTGGGCGCGGCCATCTCAAACATATCCAGCTTGCTGTCGCTGGGGAGGATCAGCAGGGCGGTGACGTAAGCGCCGACCGCCACAAAGCCGTTGGGCTCCAGCGACAGCTGGCCGGTCACGCCGTTGATCAGGTTATAGCTGACTGCGAGGATCATAAAGACGAAAATGGTGCTGATGACGCGAATAATGTAGTCGTTGAAGACGACGTTGATCCCGGCCAGCAGCGCGACGCAGAGAGCAATAATGACCAGGTTGCGCAGCTGCGCCCCGGCGGTAGTCGTAGCGTTGAGCATCAGAAACGGCTCCTTTCCAGACGTTCATCGCCCATAATGCCAACCGGGCGGAATAAGAGGACCAGAATCAAGAACATAAAGGCAAAGGCGTCTTTGTAGCCGCCCAGCTCGGGAAACAGGGCGACCGCCACCACCTCGGTAAAGCCGAGAATAAAGCCGCCGAGCACCGCGCCGGTGACGCTGCCGATTCCGCCGAGCACCGCGGCGGCGAAGGCCTTCAGGCCGATCAGCACGCCCATCAGCGGGTCGATGGTCGGGTAGCTGATGGAGTAGAACACCCCGCCCAGCGCCGCGAGGCTGCTGCCGAGGGCGAACACCAGCGAGATAATGCGGTTGGCGTCGATGCCCATCAGGCGCACGGTATTAACGTCGAAGGCCACCGCGCGGATCGCCATCCCGTAGCGGGTGCGGTACAGCAGCCAGAGGATCGCCAGCAGCAGCAGGACGGTGATCAGCGGCACGATCCACGCCACGTTGGTGATAATCACGTCACCAAAGGCGCGAGTGTTGTTGAAAAATTCCGGTGCGGAAAAGAAGCGCGAGCTGCCGCCAAACAGCACGTTGAACAGGTTTTCGAGGAAGAAGCTGACGCCGATGGCGGTGATCAGCATCGAGATTTTTGATGCCTGACGCAGCGGGCGATAGGCCACCCGGTCGATCAGCATGCCGAACAGGCCGCACAGCGCGAGGGTCAGGAAAACGGCTACCCCGAAGGGTAGCCCAATGGAAGAAAACAAAAACAGGGTGGTAAACGCCCCGACCATCATTACGTCCGCATGGGCGAAGTTGATCAGGCGCAGCACCCCATAAACCATCGTATAACCGATGGCAATCAGGGCGTACATGCCCCCAAGGCTCATTCCATTGACCACTTGCTGGAGAAAAATGGCACCATCCATCTGATATCTCTCTTATTTTCCCTAAATAATTCGAGTTGCAGGACAAAACGGTTAACCGTTTTGAACAGCGCTTGCGCTGGCCCCGTAGGGGCGATGCTCATGGATGAGCCGAGTAACACAGCCAGCGCACATGCAACTTGAAGTATGACGGGGTTAAGGATTAACCACGGTACGAAACGCCAGCTTGCCATCCTTCACTTCGTTGATGACCGCGCTGCGGATAGCGTCGCCGTTTTGTAACGTCAGCGTACCGGTTACGCCCTGGAAGTCCTTAGTAGCGCGAATTTTTTCGTTAACGCAAACCCGGTCGCGCGGGTCGCTGCACTGGTTCATGGCGTTGATAATGACGTTATAGGCGTCCGCCGCCATCGCGCCCCAGGTATGGGTCGGCTGCTGGTATTTGGCTTCCCAGGCTTTGATAAACACCTCGCCCGCCGGCGTTTGCTCTTTGGCGTTCGGCGAGTAGTAGTCGGTGGTCATATAGCCGTTGACCGCGTCTTTGCCGACGTCAAAAAAGACCTGATCCGCCGCCAGCCCGTCGCCGCCGACCACCGGCTTGCTCAGCCCCAGTTGCTTCGCCTGTACGGCGATCAGCGCCCCTTCGGTGTAGTAGATCGGCATATAGATCATGTCGACGTTCTTCGCCTTCACGCTGGCCAGCTGGGCCTTAAAGTCTTTGCTGCCGCCGGGAGCCTGAACTTCGATAGGAATGGTGCCGCCGTTTTTCAGGAACTGCGTGCGGAAGGCTTTCGCCAGGCCAACGGAGTAGTCGTTGCTGCTGTCGAAGACGATGGCGGCGGTTTTAGCCTTCAGATCGCGCGAGGCGAGGTTAGCGCCGACCACGCCCTGGAAGCTGTCGGAGAAGCAGACCCGACTGACGTAAGGGTGGTTGCGGGTGACGCGGTCGTTGGTGGCGGTTGAGGAGACCAGCGGCGTTTTACTGTCGTCGGCGATTTTGGTCATCGCCAGGGTATTGGAGGAGGTGACTTCGCCGATCACCGCGTCGACTTTATCGCTGGAGACCAGGCGCTGCATGGCGTTAGCGGCTTCGACCTTGTCGCTCTTATCGTCAATCACGATAAGCTTCACGGTGTCGCCATTTTTTAACGTCGGCGTAATGCTCTGGATGATATCCAGCCCTTTTTGCGAAGGTTGTCCGTAGCCGCTCAGCGCGCCGCTCAGCGGCAAGACCACGCCAATTTTAATTTCAGCCGCCTGCGCGCTGCTGGCACCGACCCACGCGGCAACCAGCGTGGCCATTAAAGACGCTTTCCCGGAAAACTTGTTCATTTTTACCTCACCGTCGGTCGATTATTTATACCCTTCATACTTCAAGTTGCATGTGCGTTGGCTTTCCTCGCTCACCCCAGTCACTTACTAGAGTAAGCTCCTGGGGATTCCCTGCGTCGCCGCCTTCCTGCAACTCGAATTATTTTGGGTATATCTTTAACCATCAATGACTGCATAACATTGAGAAATAATTCACCTGGATATCCGGCGAATTATTGGCTGTTATATTGAATAGATAACGAGATATATTTGGTATGCAGATTTACCTTACAACGTCCGTTTCGTTTTTACTCATGCAATATTCTTATTACCTGCAGGAAAGGGCATAAGGCTGATGACAACCCTGTTTTGGGTACGGTGAACGCATTATGCCGGGGGCGGCTGACGCCTTACCCGGCCTGCAAAATCCGCAATGCCAGCGCGCACCCGAAAATAATATCCAGGTGCGCCCGGTAATATTAAAAATCTATTCTGCTGTCCGCCTGGTTTATTATTTTAGCTGGCTCAACGGTTTTATTTTTCCATGCAGCGCAGGATTATCACTTTCGTCTTTCAGGCGCACTCCGGTAAGCCGCCGCAAAAAGGCCTGCTCCAGTAACCAGGCCAGCTTAAAAGCGGCGGCATCAAAGCTCAGCCCTTCCGGACGGATATTAGAAATACAGTTGCGCTCCGACTCCAGCCGCTGACGATGCGGCTGCCAGGTTAAATACACTCCGAGGCTGTCCGGCGAAGAGAGCCCGGGCCGTTCGCCAATCAATATCGCCACCGCTCTGGCCTTCAGCGTTTCGCCTATATCATCGCCCAGCGCGACCCGCGACTGGTGCGCCAGCACCACCGGGGCCAGGCTCAGGCCGAGGGTTTTCAGATAGGGCAGCAGGGCGCGAATCAGCGGCACTGCCTGGCGCTGCACGGCGTACGACGACAGCCCGTCGCCAATCACCAGCAGCAGGTCGGCGGGGCGCGCGCCGCTGGCGGCGAGGTCGGCGCGGCTCTCTTCGTTCAGCTGCCGCCCCAGATCCGGGCGATTCAGATAGACATGGCGATCGCTGGCGGCGCTGCGGACGGTCAGCGTCGACAGCCCCAGCTCCGCCAGCGGCTGAACAAGCTGGTCGCTGGCTAAAGGTTGGTGGATAGCATCGCGCGCCCGGGCGTGGGCGAGGCCGAAATTCAGCACTTCGCGGGTCGGCAGGCTGGCGCCGCTGCGCCCCAGCGCAATCCGCGCATCGGTAAACTCACGCAGCGGGTTCCAGGCGTCGGGAGGATTCATACCGGTTCTCCTTGCGGCAGGACGGAAAGCAGCGGATGGCGGGCATCGGTCAGACGCAGCGCGCCGTGGCGGTCAATAATTTGCATCTTCGTCAGCCAGTCGGCGAACTCAGGCGCATGCTGTAAACCCAGCAGTCGGCGGGCGTAAAGTGCATCGTGGAACGAGGTGCTTTGGTAGTTGAGCATAATATCGTCTGCCCCCGGTACGCCGATCAAAAAGGTCAGCCCGGCCGCGCAAAGCAGCGTCAGCAGGGTATCCATATCGTCCTGATCCGCTTCGGCGTGATTGGTGTAGCAAACGTCGCAGCCGATGGGCAGCCCCATCAGCTTGCCGCAGAAGTGATCTTCCAGTCCGGCGCGGATAATCTGCTTACCATCGTACAGATACTCCGGGCCGATAAAGCCCACCACCGTATTGACCAGCAGCGGCTCAAAATGGCGGGCGACGGCGTAGGCCCGGGCTTCGCAGGTCTGCTGGTCAACGCCGTGATGGGCGTTGGCGGAAAGACAGCTGCCCTGGCCGGTTTCAAAATACATCACGTTGTTGCCCAGCGTGCCGCGGTTCAGGCTAAGCGCCGCTTCCCGCGCTTCCTGCAGCAGCGCCAGATTAATGCCGAAACCGCTGTTGGCGGCTTCGGTACCGGCCACCGACTGGAACACCAGATCCACCGGCGCGCCGCGCTCAATCAGCTGCAGAGTGTTGGTGACGTGGGTCAAAATGCACGACTGGGTGGGGATGGCGAAGCGCTGAATAATATCGTCAAGCATATGGTTTAGCTGCGCCAGCACCGGCAGGCTGTCGCTGGCCGGATTGATGCCGATCACCGCGTCTCCTGCGCCGTACAGCAGGCCGTCGAGCATGCTGGCGGCGATGCCTTTGAGGTCATCGGTCGGGTGATTGGGCTGCAGGCGCACGCTCAGGCGCCCCGGCAGGCCGATAGTGTTGCGAAAACGGGTGACGACCCGGCATTTGCTGGCGGCGAGGATCAGATCCTGATTGCGCATCAGCTTGCTGACCGCGGCGGCCATCTCCGGGGTTATCGCGCGGGCGACCTGGCGCAGCGCCGCTTCATCGGTGGCGTCGTCGAGCAGCCAGTCGCGAAAATCGCCGACCGTAAGATGGCGAATCGCCGCGAAGCCCCGGGCGTCGTGGGTATCGAGGATCAGCCGGGTCACCTCATCCTGCTCGTAGGGAATCAGCGGATTATCGAGAATCTCGGTGAGCGGAACCTCCGCCAGCGCCATTTTTGCCGCCATCCGCTCTTCGGCGGAGCCGGCGATAACGCCCGCCAGCGCGTCGCCGGAACGCGCAGGGGAGGCCTTCGCCAGTAGGGTTTTCAGGCTCTCAAAGCGCCATACCTGGCCCGATAGCGTGGTTTTATACATGTGTCGCCTCCTCAGGAGACCGTACGCAGCTGCGGATCCACCGCCGCGCGCTGGCGGGCCGCTGCGGTCTTGCGAAACCACAGGTAGCCGCCGAGCATCATGGCGGCGAAAATCAGCGCCAGCAGCGTGTTGTACCAGACCATCGCCACCAGGCAGAGCACCGCCATGGCCAGCGCGAAGGCCGGCGCCCACGGATAGAGCGGCGCGCGGAACGGTCGAATCAGCTTCGGCTCGCTGCGGCGCAGCTTAAACAGCGCCGCCATCGAGGTGATATACATAACAATAGCGCCAAATACCGACATCGTGACGATACAGGCGGTCAGCGGCATCCCGCTAATGGTGATCAGCGAATCGGAGAAAATGGCGGCGATGCCGACCACGCCCCCGGCGAGGATCGCCAGATGCGGCGTGCGGGTGCGGCGGTTCAGCGTCGCCAGCCCGGCGGGGAGATAGCCCGCGCGCGCCAGAGAGTAAATCTGCCGCGAGTAGCCCATGATAATCCCGTGGAACGAGGCCACCAGGCCAAACAGCCCCAGCCACACCAGCATATGCAGCCAGCCGCTGCTGTTGCCGACCACCATTTTCATCGCCTGCGGTAGCGGGTCGTTGATATTGGCCAGGGTTCGCCAGTCGCCGACGCCGCCGGCAAAGACCATCACGCCTATCGCCAGTACGGTCAGGGTCAGAATGCCGCCGCCCAGCGCCCGGGGAATAGTGCGCTGCGGATCTTTAGCTTCTTCGGCGGCCATCGATGCGCCTTCAATCGCCAGAAAGAACCAGATCGCGAACGGGATGGCGGCAAACATGCCCGGCAGCGCCAGGCCGCTAAAGCTTTCCGCGCCCGCCCAGCCGTTAGCGGTAAAATGGCTCCAGGAGAAGCCCGGCGCGACCACGCCCATAAACACCAGCAGCTCGAAGATCGCTAATAACGTCACCACCAGCTCAAAGGTGGCGGCAATCCCCACGCCGAGAATATTCAGCGTCATAAAGATAACATAGGCGCCGCAGGCCACCCATTTGGGGTCGAGCGCCGGAAACTGCACGTTCAGATAGGCGCCGATGGCCATAGCGATGGCGGGCGGGGCGAAGACGAATTCAATCAGGGTCGCGAAGCCGGCGATAAACCCGCCGGTGGGGCCAAAGGCGCGGTAGGCGTAGGCAAAAGGTCCGCCCGCATGCGGAATGGCGGTGGTCAGCTCGGTGAAGCTAAAAATAAAGGCGCAGTACATCGCGGCGATGGCCAGCGCGACGATCAGAAAGCCCAGCGTCCCGGCCTGGGACCAGCCGTAGCTCCAGCCAAAATACTCCCCGGAAATAACCAGCCCAACGGCGATCCCCCATAAGCGGAAACTGCCGAGCGTTCTTTTAAGCGTTGTGGTTTGCTCTGTCATGTTCGTTGCCTCGCCAGATAAAGATATCGGGAGGGTTGCAAAGAGAATGCCAGGGCATACCACCGATAAACGCGGCGGTTTAAGAACCTATCCCATTAGGGCTATCTTATTTGCCAGTTTGGCCCTGGGCAGTGCTCAGACAATACTCACAGAGTGTTGAACGCCCTTCAGGGCGGCCCGCAGGGGGAGCGTAGCGAATCATCCTCACGTACTACGTGTACGCTCCGGTTCTTGCGCGCTGTCCGTGTGCAAACTGTCTGCAACGATTACGCCTGTTGGGCCAGGCTCTACGCCAACGAGGATCAAAAAAGGGGCAGACCGCGCCCGGCGGAAGAGTCGCCGTGGTGCAGCTGCCCGCAAATGTGGCGTTACTGGTGCACGATGGCGCCAGCGTCTTGTTGAATTACCGGACCTGCTTTCACCTGCAGGTTAAGTCCTTTACTCTCCAGCTCGGCATTGCGAATGCGCAGGCCGCGGTCGGCTTCAATATTGACGTTGCTAAAATGGAAACCGCTGAGCGGCGCTTCCGGGGTACCGATAATATAGGCCGCCGCTTTGCTGTCGCCGGTGGAGGTTAAATTCTCAACGGTGATGTTACTGAAGTGCGGAGTCTTGTATTTATCGAACGGCTGTTTCGGGTCGCTGTCCGGCGGATAGATCTGCTCGCCGAGGGTAAAGCCGCCTGCCTGCAACAGCTTATCGACCTCGGCCTGCACAATCGGCGCGGCTTTGTAATAGGCGGAGAACACCAGCGGCACCTCAACGTTATGCATTCTGGTATTGCGGTAGACGATATTTTTTACCTCGCCGCCTTTGCCGCGCGGGCTTTTAATCCGAATGCCGTACATCGAACCTTCGAAGGTATTGTTTTCCACCAGCACGTTATTCACGCCGCCTGCGCTCTCGCTGCCGATGGAGATCCCGCGCCCCTGCTTCAGAGTGTTGTTGGCGATATAGATGTTATCCACCACGCCGTCCGGGAAGCGCGGGTCGGCTTTCTCCGCCTTGATGGCAATATGGTCGTCGTTACAGTCGATATAGTTGTTGGTAATACGGATATTCTGGCTATCGATAGGATCGATGGCGTCGGTGTTCGGCGCATGCCACGGCGAAAGAATACGCGTGCCGTTGATATCGACATCGTGCGCGTAGCGGGTGACCACGTGGAAGCTGGGTGAATGGGTGAGGGTCACGCCGTCGATAAGCACGTTGCTGGCGCGGGTGATATAAATCAGCCGCGGCCGGTCGGTACCGCCTTTCTTGCCGGTGGCGCGGATATTTTCCCGCCAGCGTTCCCACCACACTGCGCCCTGGCCGTCGATAGTGCCTTCACCGACGATGGCCACGTTTTGCGCGTCGGCGATGCTAATAAACGGCAGCCAGCCGTTTTCCGCTTCGGCGTATCGCGTTTTATCATCGCCGCGATAGGCAGCCACTTCGGTTGAGGCCACCAGGGTGGCGTCTTTCTCCAGCTTAAGCTGAATATTATTCTTCAGAAACAGCGGGTTGGTGAGGAAATTACCTTTCGGCACCAGCACCGTTCCCCCTCCGGCGGCGGCGCAGTCATCAATCGCTTTTTGAATGGCATCGGTGTTGAGCGCGATTTGCAGCCGATGGCCTTCTGCGCCGTAGTGGGTGATATCACAGACTTTATCGGGAAACTTCACGGAACTCGCGGCCTGAGCGGCGTGCAGCGGTAGAAGGCCGACGGCGGCAGCGGCGGCCCACAGAGGCAAAGCGCGGGGTATCATGGCATTATCCTTTTTTGGTTTGTTGTTTTGTAAAATTAGCACCAATGTTTTGATTTAATGAGGGCGGCGATCACGGTTTCTCTTTTGTCGTTATTCTGCCCATAAGTGGCGATGATGATTTGGGCGAATGCATAGATGACAGGCCCGGCGGCTTTGCAATTTGGCGACAGGCGGGGTATAAGGAACCTCTTATCTGGATGTTTAGATGTCTATACGCCCATGGGGTCAAATGCAAACAACACAACAACAACAAGGTGGGCAGCTTAAGCGCACCATGAAGACTCGCCACCTGATCATGCTGTCGCTGGGTGGCGTTATTGGCACAGGGCTATTTTTTAATACCGGCTATATCATCTCCACCACCGGAGCGGCGGGCACGCTGCTGGCCTATCTGATTGGCGCGCTGGTGGTCTGGCTGGTGATGCAGTGTCTGGGCGAACTTTCGGTGGCGATGCCGGAAACCGGGGCGTTTCACGTCTACGCCGCGCGCTATCTCGGCCCGGCGACCGGGTATACCGTCGCCTGGCTCTACTGGCTGACCTGGACCGTCGCGCTTGGCTCAAGCTTCACCGCCGCCGGATTCTGCATGCAGTACTGGTTCCCGCAGGTGCCGGTATGGGTCTGGTGCGTGGTATTCTGCGCGGTGATTTTCGCGCTTAACGTTATCTCCACCCGCTTCTTTGCCGAAGGTGAATTCTGGTTCTCGCTGGTGAAGGTGGTCACCATTATCGCCTTTATTATTCTCGGCGGGGCGGCGATCTTTGGCATCATTCCGATGCAGGATGGCTCTCCGGCGCCGGGGCTGCGCAATATCACCGCCGAAGGCTGGTTCCCGCACGGCGGTCTGCCGATCCTGATGACCATGGTGGCGGTTAACTTCGCTTTCTCCGGCACCGAGCTTATCGGCATCGCGGCGGGGGAAACGGAGAATCCGCATAAAGTCATTCCGGTGGCCATTCGTACCACCATCGCCCGGCTGATTATCTTTTTCATCGGCACCGTCTTCGTGCTGGCGGCGCTGATCCCGATGCAGCAGGCGGGAGTCGAGAAAAGCCCGTTTGTGCTGGTGTTTGAAAAGGTCGGTATTCCCTACGCGGCGGATATCTTTAACTTTGTGATCCTGACGGCGATTCTGTCGGCGGCCAACTCTGGCCTTTACGCCTCCGGGCGGATGCTGTGGTCGCTCTCCAATGAAAAAACGCTGCCGTCCTGTTTTACCAAATTGACCAGGAACGGGGTACCGCTGACGGCGATTTCGGTCAGCATGCTCGGCGGCGTGCTGGCGCTTTTCTCCAGCGTCGTGGCCCCGGATACGGTGTTTGTCGCGCTGTCGGCGATTTCCGGTTTTGCGGTGGTGGCGGTATGGCTGAGCATTTGCGCCTCGCACTTTATGTTCCGCCGTCGCCATCTGCAGCAGGGGAAGGCGCTAAGCGAACTGCACTATCGCGCGCCGTGGTATCCGCTGGTGCCGGTGCTGGGATTTGTGCTTTGCCTGGTAGCCTGCGTGGGTCTGGCGTTTGACCCGAGTCAGAGGATTGCGCTGTGGTGCGGGATCCCGTTCGTGGCACTGTGTTATGGTGCGTATTATCTGACTCGTTCACGGAAACTCACCCAGGAGCCTCAACATGTCGCAGAATAATCCGTTAACCGCCCTCCTCGACGCAAAGCCCTTTATCCTGCTGGACGGCGCGATGGCGACGGAGCTGGAAGCGCGCGGCTGCAATCTTGCCGACAGCCTGTGGTCGGCGAAAGTGCTGGTCGACAACCCGGAGCTTATCCGCGAAGTTCACCTCGACTATTTCCGCGCCGGCGCGCAGGTGGCGATCACCGCCAGCTATCAGGCCACTCCGGCAGGTTTTGCCGCCCTCGGCCTTGATGAAGCGCAGTCGAAAGCGCTGATCGGCAAAAGCGTTGAGCTGGCCCGCAAGGCGCGGGAAGCGTATCTGGCGGAAAACCCGCAGGCGGGCGCGTTGCTGGTTGCCGGTTCGGTCGGGCCGTACGGCGCCTTCCTGGCGGACGGCTCGGAGTATCGCGGCGATTATGTCCGCAGCGATGAGGAATTTCAGGCATTTCATCGTCCGCGCGTGGAAGCGCTGCTCGACGCCGGGGCCGATCTGCTGGCCTGTGAAACGATGCCGAATTTCGCCGAGATGAAGGCGCTGGCGGAGCTGCTGACTGCCTATCCGCGCGCGCGGGCATGGTTCTCGTTTACCCTGCGCGATGCGCAGCATCTCAGCGACGGCACGCCGCTGCGGGAAGTGGTTGCCGTGCTGGCAAACTATCCGCAGGTGGTGGCGCTGGGCATTAACTGTATCGCGCTGGAAAACACCACCGCCGCGCTGGCGCATCTGCATAGCCTGACGGCGCTGCCGCTGGTGGTTTATCCTAACTCCGGGGAGCACTATGACGCGGTATCCAAGACCTGGCATCGCCACGGCGAAGCCTGTGCAACGCTGGCGGAATATTTACCCCAGTGGCTGGCGGCGGGGGCGAAGCTGATTGGCGGCTGCTGCCGCACGACGCCGAAGGATATTGCCGAACTGAACGCGCGGCGTTGAGTTTGCGCCAGGTGGCGGCTGATGCCTTACCCGGCCTACAACGTGCACGAATCGTAGGCCGGGTAAGCGTAAGCGCTACCCGGCATCAATCACTTGGCATCCGCTAACACAAACATCCCGTACGGGTGGATTTCGAGATAATAGTGCTCGCCGACATCCGGCTGCAGCCGCGTCGCGTTCACCTGCAGCAAAATTTCCTGCCCGTGCCACTCTACCGTCACCTCGTACTGCGGTCCCATATAGGCCACGTGGCGAATCGTGCAGCGCTGGCTCTCCTCGCCGCGATCGCTCAGGGTGATTGCCTCCGGGCGCACGCCGACGCTACCCTCGCCCTGGGCGGCAAAATGCGGCGGCCTCGGCAGCCGATAGCCATAAATATTGACAAAATCCTCGCTAAAGGCGGCCGGGAACAGGTTGGCATCGCCCATAAAGCTCGCCATAAAGCGCGACGCGGGCTGGCGGTAAAGATCCTGCGGCGAGCCGATCTGCATGATATGTCCCTTATTCATCACCAGCACGGTATCGGAAACCGCAAAGGCTTCGCTCTGATCATGGGTCACGTACAGCGAGGTGATATCAAACTGCTTCTGTAACTCGCGGATCTTATCGCGCATGCTGCGCCGCAGGTTGGCATCGAGGTTGCTTAAGGGCTCATCAAACAGCAGCACCTTTGGCTTGAGGATCAGGGCGCGCGCCAGCGCCACGCGCTGCTGCTGACCGCCGGAAATCTGATCGACATAGCGATCTTCGAATCCTTCCAGATCCACCATCGCCAGCGCCTCCTTCACCCGCGCTTTCACGTCGCTGCGCGACACGCCGAGCATCTTCAGACCGTAGCCGACGTTGTCCCCCAGCGACATATGCGGAAACAGGGCGTAAGACTGAAATACCATACAGATGTCGCGCTGCTGAATGGAGCGATGAGTAACGTCTTCGCCATCGATGAAAATCTGTCCTTCGCTCGGTTTTTCCAGCCCGGCGACCAGGCGCAGAATGGTGGTCTTGCCGCAGCCGGACGGGCCGAGCAGGGTCACCATTTGTCCCTGGGGGATGGTGAGATTGATATTGTCGATAACCGTGTTGCTGCCGAATCGCTTGGTGACGTTGCGCAGCTCAACAAAATTTTTCTGACTCATAGTGCGCTCCATTACGCCTGGTTTTTGGCTTTTGACCGGGAGATACGCGCTTCCCCGATCAGCCAGTCAAAGATAAAAATAATCGCCAGCATCACGACGATCAGAATCGATCCGTAGGCGATCGCCACGCCGTATTCGCCGTCTTCCACCCGGTTGAGGATATAGGCGGTAGCGACGCGGGTGTCCGGCGTCACGAGGAACACAATGGCGCTGACGGTGGTAATGGCGCGCACAAAGCTGTAGATCAGCGCCGAGAGGATCGCCGGGCGCAGCAGCGGCAGCAGGATATGCGTAATGGTGCGCAGGGAACCCGCGCGCAGGCTGAGCGACGCTTCGTCCAGCGATTTGTCGATCTGGCCTAAACCGGCAATACCTGCCCGAATGCCCACCGGCACGTTACGCATGACCATCGAGATAATCACAATCGCCGCCGTTCCGGTGAGGTACACCGGCGCGCTGTTAAAGGCGAGAATATAGGAGACGCCCGCCACGGTGCCCGGCACCGCGAAGCACAGCATGGTGGTGAACTCGATGGTCTTTTTGCCTTTAAACTGCTGTCGCACTACGATCCAGGCGATCAGCAGGCCGAAAGCGGCGGTGATGGGCGCGGCGATCCCGGCGTAAAGCAGAGTATCGAGCAGCGAAGGCCAGGCGCCGTCGCTCATCCCCTGGCCGAACAGCTTGATAAAGTTATCCAGCGTCAGGGTGTAGTCCACGCCCCAGTTAACGGTAAAGCTGCCGTAGAAAATACTGCCGTAGAGCAGGGCGTTGAAGGCGATCCACACCGCCAGAATGGCGATCACGCTCCACACCAGGGTCACCGGCAGCGGCTGCACGTCGCCACGGTAGGACTTGCCGGAAACCGTGACGTAAGAGCGCTTGCCGATCCACATATACTGAATGCAGAACACCAGCAGCGAGAACAGCAGCAGGAATGCGCCGAGAGTACTGGCGGCCTGATAATCGAGCTGCGAACCGGTGATATAGAAGTAGATTTGCGTCGCCAGTACGTCGAAGTTGCCGCCGAGCACCAGCGGGTTGCTGAAGTCGGCCAGCGACTGAACGATGACGATTAAAAACGCGTTCGCCAGCGCCGGTTTCAGCAGCGGGACGAAGACGCCGTTGAAGGTCTGCCAGCGGCTGGCGCGCAGGGTGTACGACGCCTCCTCCAGCGACGGATGAATGGTCTTAATCGCGCCGTCGAGGATCATAAACGCCATCGGGGTGAACGCCAGCACCTGCGCCAGCCAGATGCCGGTAAATCCGTACAGCCAGTTGGTGTTGGTTAAGCCAAACCAGTCGACCATCAGTTCGGTGATGTAGCCGGAACGGCCCATCATCAGGGTAACGCCGAGACCGACGACAAACGGCGGGGTGACGATCGGCAGAATCGAGAAAATGCGGCCAATAATCGCGCTGCGCTGGGCGATACGGGTGGTGTAAATCGCCAGCACCAGACCAAAGAAAGTGCAGCCGATGCCTACCGCAATTGACAGGGCGATGGAGTTGAGGATCACCTGGACAATATGCGCCTGCGACAGCACGGCCATAAACGCCAGCGGGGCAAACTCGCCGGCGTCGTTAGTGAACATCGGGATGAAAATAGCGATGCTCGGCCAGACGATAAAGACGCCGATTAACGCCACGATGGTGACCAGCGAACCAATGACAAAGCGGTCGCCCCCCAGCCATTCCAGGCGGGTGAGCGCCAGGGTCATGATGGCCCCCAGCGCGACAAACAGCACGATGGTGGCGTAGCCTAATCCGCGGCCTTCCACGGTGGCGCTGACGACGATAAACGCCATACAGCAGAACGCCCAGCCAGCATCGAGATAGTGGCGGCTGCGCTGCTCCCGCCTGGCTTCCTGAAAGGGACGAATCAGCAGCAGGCTCGGTAACAGATACCACAGCCAGCTGATATTGAACTGTGACCAGCCGTAGGCCGCGAGAATTTCATCGCTCGTGGACTCCAGCAGACCGTAATCCAGGCTCCAGCTCGGCAGCAGGGCAAACGCCAGCCAGCCGAATAAAACCCAAAGGAATATCGCATCCCGCTTTTTCACGGGATGGAGTGCAAGTGTGTGTGACATAAGTTTTCCGGTGTCGTAGGCCGGGTAGGGCAGTGATGCCGCCACCCGGCAAATGAACGCAATGCGGGCTTATTTACCCATCTTCACTTCGCTAACCCATTTATTGATTAGCGCTTTACGCACGTCCGTTGAGCCGTATTTATCCATGTCATAGTTGATGAGCTTCAGGTCGTCGAGCTTCAGCGAGTTCGGCGAGGTGTCGGCGGTAGTGTTGGTCAGGATCTGATAAGACTTGCCTTTCTTCCACGCCAGCTCTTGGGCATCTTTCGACAGCACCCAGTCGACAAACAGTTTGGCGTTGTCGAGGTTGCGCGCGCCCTTCAGGATACTGACGCCGCCAATTTCATAGCCGGTGCCTTCGCACGGCGAGATCAGCTCCAGCGGCGCGCCCTGTTCTTTTTCCAGCGAATAGTCGTGCAGGAAGCCGATGCCGATGGCCGTTTCACCGCGGGCGGCGTTGCGGGCCGGGGCGATACCGGACTTCGTGTACTGGGAGACGTTAGCGTTAAGCTGTTTGAGATAATCGAAAGCCTGATCGTCCCCCCACAGCTGGGCGAAGGTCGCCAGCGCGGTGTAGGCGGTGCCGGAACTCTGCGGGTCGGCAATCTGAATTTCGCCTTTATATTCCGGTTTAGTCAGATCTTTCCAGCATTTCGGCACCGGCAGATTTTTCTCTTTCAGGCGCTGGGTGTTCACGCCGAAGCCGAGTATGCCAACGTACACCGCCGAGGAGTAGTTGCCTTTCAGCTTCGCCGGATCGCGGAACTGCTCCATCACCTGCGCAAGATTGGGCGATTTATAGGGCTGCAGCAGGCCCATTTCACCGGCCTGGGACTGCGGGTCGAGGGTGCCGCCGTACCAGACATCCGCCTGCGGGTTTTTCTTCTCGGCATCGACCTTCGCCAGCGTGCTGCCGGAACCGTTGCGAATAAATGAGGTTTTTACGTCATATTTTTCGCCGAAGGCTTTGGTTTCCGCCTCACACATTTCGTTGGTGGCGCTGCAATAGACCACCAGACGACCTTTGGCGTGCGCCGCGCCGCTTAACGTCGCCAGCGCAATGCCGGAAGCAATCAGGGTAGTGACCAGCGTTTTTTTCATTATTTTATCCTTTGAGCAGCAGAGGTAGTAATGCTCGCCATCAGCAGCGGCATCAGCAATAAACCCATCAGAACTGCGGCGACCGAGAGTAAACTGAACATGCCCGACCAGCCGTAGCGTTCAATGACCAGCGACAGAGGCCAGCCCGCCAGCGCTGCCCCCAGATAGGCGAACAGGCCAAGAAATCCGGTAATTGAACCCGCCGCCGCTTTGTGTCCGCACTCCACCGCCGCGAGGCCAATCAGCATTTGTGGGCCAAAAACGAAGAAGCCCACCGTAAAGAAACACACCGCCAGCAGCGCGTAGTGATGGACCGGCGCCAGCCAAAGCGCGGCGACGGAGACCATCAACCCCAGCGTGAACAGTAAAATCATCGGCGCCCGCTGGCCGCTGAACAGCAGATCCGAGCCCCATCCGGCGAACAACGCCCCGAGCAGACCGCCCGCTTCAAACAGCATCACCGTGGCGTTGGCGCTGAGCAGATTGACGCCGTGGCTCTCCGTCAGCCAGATGTTGCCCCAGTCGTTGAGCGCGATGCGGATCAGATAGACCAGCACGTAAGAGACGCCCAGCAGCCAGATCATCGGATTCTTCAGCATCGTGGTGCGCAGCATCTGCCATAGCCCCATCGGCGGGCTTTGCTGCTCCTGGCGCAGCTCCAGCGGGTCGTTACGCCAGCGGCCTACTGACGGCAATCCCTCTTCGCGGGGCGTTCCTTTCAGGTGCAGCGTTAACCAGATGCCTGATGCCATGCTGATCGTCCCCGGTGCCAGCATCGCCGCCTGCCAGCCCCACCAGTGGGCGGCAAAGGCGCTAATCAGCGGGATAATCGCTCCGCCGATATTGATCGACATATTCCAGCAGCCCCACCAGAAGCCGCGTTCGTTGCGCGAGTACCAGTGGGTCAGCAGGCGGGCGCAGGGAGGCCAGCCCCAGCCCTGAAAAAATCCGTTCAGCGTCCAGACCGCCAGCAGCAGCGTCAGCGATTCGCCGAAGGCGAACACCACGTTCAGCAGACCGGTGGCGAACAGGCCCACGCCCATAAACCAGCGCTGCCCGTGGCTGTCGTGCCACAGTCCGGCGGTAAACTTCGACAGACCGTAGGTCAGGTAAAACAGCGATCCCAGCAGGCCGATATCGCCTTTATCCAGACCCAGATCCGTTTGCAGCGCCGGCAATACGTAGTTGACGCTTTTGCGCGTCAGGTAAAACGCCGCATATCCGATGACCATGTACATCAGCAGCTGCGGACGCAGCGTCCGGTAATGTTGATTAATGTCGGTTGCTGAGCGCATCGCCGTCTCCGTTTTGCTGACTATATGAAAGTGAAATCGAAAGGGGATGAGAGAAAGTCCGGAGTGACTAAGACTTTTTCCTGGTTAGCCGGCTGTTTGTTGCAAATTTGTGGGCAAGTTAACAATTACCCGCGTCCCATGCTGCGACTCCAGGGTCAGCTCTCCGCCCAGGGCGCTGACCCGTTCACGCATGCCCTGAATGCCGAAGCCGGCCATTTTGTCGGGGCTGATACCGATGCCGTTGTCCTTGACCTCCAGGCGCAGCAGCGTCCCCTGCTGATACAGAGCAATGGCAACCTCGCTGGCGTCGGCGTGTTTACAGACGTTGTTAAGCAGCTCCTGTAGCAGCCGATAGAGGGTAAAACGTACCGTTTCGCTCTCCGGCGTGGCGGTGAGCCGGTAGTCAAAGCGGCAGCGGATACCGCGCTCGGCAAAGGCAAACTCATTGAGCAAATGGTGCAGCGCCTCTTTAAACGACAGTTCATCAAGGGCCGGGGGGCGTAGCTGGCGCAGCAGCTGGCGGGTAGAGTGGTGAATACGCCGGGCGAGATCGTTAATCTGGCTGGCGGCGGCCTGGGTTTGCGCCGGATCGCGCGCTCGCTTCACCAGCTGCGACTGGATCTGAATGGCGGTAATATTCTGGCCGATTTCGTCGTGCAGCTCGCGCGCCAGGCTTTTGCGCGTATCCTCTTCGGTATGGATCAGCTTTTCGGTTAGCGCCCGCCGCGCCGCCAGCTCCGCCTCCAGCCGCTGGCGATAGTGGTGCAGGTTTTGCGCCAGGTGCTGCTGGCGACTGATGGCAATCCCCAGCCCGATACCGAGCAGCGCCTGGGTCGCCAGAAAAATCTCCAGCTCCACCAGGTTGCTGAATCCGACGCCAACCTGGCGGGCAATGGTGATCATCATGCTGCCCAGCAGACCGGAGAGAACGCCGCCCTGCCAGCCGAACTTCCACGCCATCACCACGTTGGGCAGAAACACCACAATTAACAGCAGACGCTCGATTTCCGGCGACAGAACCATTTGGGTGCCGATGCCGATAATAAAGAACAGGCTGCACCAGATGATCAATGAGGTGCGCAGCGGCGGATTATTGGTATCCAGCCCCAGCAGGTGGTAGCGGTGCTGCTGGCGCAGGAATTCAAAAATCAGATAGACAAACGGCGTCAGCAGCACCCCGCCGGTAAACGAGGCCAGACCGAGCATCATCGCCGGACTTTTCACAAACGGCGAGAGCAGGGCGGTGTTGAGCAGCGCGCTGGCGGTGACCGTGGCCAGCAGCAGCGTCAGCCGCTGCCAGTAAAGGGGGAAGCGGTGCCAGAACTGTTGGGCGATGCCGGCGGGAAGCAGGCCGATCAACGGCGCGGCCAGCAGAATATAGCCGTTCAGCAGCTGTTCGCCGTGCAGCCAGAACAGCATCAACACGGGAGGCAGCACCAGCGCGGGCCAGTAGCGGCGCGAAAGCAGGATCAGCAGCGCCAGATAGACGCCGTGAGGCAGGAACAGCGCCGCCTGCTGGCCGTTATGGGTCAGGTAAAACCCGAGCGTCCACAGCATCAGCCAGCCGCTTCCCCAGGCCAGCACGATGAACAGCGAGATGACGCTGTGGCGAAGGCTGCGCGACATTAATGACCCGCCAGCAGCTGGTGGTCGAGGGCGAAATGGACCAGATCAATGGTGCTGTGGCACTGCAGTTTGCCCAGCACGTTGGCGCGATGAACGTGCACCGTCTTGTGGCTGAGATCGAGCTTGAAGGCGATTTCCTTGACGCTGTCGCCTTTAACGAGCAAATCAAACACTTCGCGTTCACGCGGGGTGAGCACCTCGAGCACCTGCGCCGGTTGCTCTCCGCCGCGCAGCGCCCGCAGGGCATCGGCGCACAGGTAGTGTCCACCCATACCGACGGAACGCACCGCCTGCACGAGCTCTTCCGGGCCGCAGCGTTTGGTCAGATAGCCGCTGGCGCCGGCATCAAGGGCGCTCTGCACGAAGGCCGGGGTGTCGTAAATGCTGAGAATAATGGCGCGAAACTGCGGCTTTTGCGCGCGCAGGCGCTTTAGCAGGCTCAGGCCGTTCTCATCCGGCATGGCGATATCCATGACCGCCACGTTGACGTCGTCGCGCAATAATGCCGGCCAGGCTTCCGCCGCGCTGCTGAACTGGCCAACCACCTCGAGATCCTCTTCGAGGCTGAGTAACTGCGCAAAGCCTGAACGCACCACCACATGGTCATCGACCAGCACCACTCGAATCATGTTTCTTCTCTCTTAGCGCATCATGGTTCTATGATGCCTGCCGCCGCTGCGCTGGCAATCAATCAGGCGCAGTTATGCAATGAATGTAACAAAATCGCAATACACTTCATCCTTCAAGCTGCCTCTTTGTTGGCTTCGTTTGCCCGCCCCGGTCACTGACTTATGTCAGCTCCCGGGGACGAACAACCTTGCCGCCTCGATGCAGCATGAATGATTTTGTGTATAAGCATTGCCGATTTTTTTCTAAAAACGCTTTGTTCTTAGCAAGAATTTTTAATTACTTCATCAAACGCATCGCGCCGGAAATACTGCACCCATAACAACTATGGGAAGCAGACACTATGGCACTATCATCGCGTATCACACTCATTGCCGCGCTGGCGCTGGCGGCATTCCAGGCCCAGGCGGTGAACGTCACCGTGGCGTATCAGACCTCCGCCGAACCGGCGAAAGTCGCCCAGGCGGACAACACCTTCGCCAAAGCGAGCGGGGCGACCGTCGACTGGCGCAAGTTTGACAGCGGCGCGAGCATCGTGCGGGCGCTGGCTTCCGGCGACGTGCAGATCGGCAACCTCGGCTCCAGCCCGCTGGCGGTCGCCGCCACCCAGCAGGTGCCGATTGAAGTCTTTCTGCTGGCCTCAAAGCTCGGTAACTCCGAAGCGCTGGTGGTCAAAAAGAGCATCACCAAACCGCAGGATCTGATCGGCAAACGCATCGCCGTGCCATTTATCTCTACGACTCACTACAGCCTGCTGTCGGCGCTGAAGCACTGGGGGATTAAACCGGGGCAGGTGCAGATCCTCAACCTGCAGCCGCCGGCGATTATTGCCGCCTGGCAGCGCGGCGACATTGACGGCGCCTACGTCTGGGCGCCGGCGGTCAACGCGCTGGAAAAAGACGGCACGGTTCTCACCGACTCGTCGCAGGTGGGGGAGTGGGGCGCGCCGACGCTGGACGTGTGGGTGGTACGCAAAGACTTTGCCGAAAAGCATCCTGATATTGTCAAAGCCTTCGCCAAAAGCGCCATTGACGCGCAGCAGCCCTATATCGCCAACCCGGATGAGTGGCTGAAGCAGCCGGAAAACATCAGCAAGCTGGCGCGCCTGAGCGGCGTACCGGAAGCCGACGTGCCGGGGCTGGTGAAAGGCAATACCTACCTGACCGCCGCCCAGCAGGCGCAGGAGCTGAACGGGCCGGTGAATAAAGCCATCATCGACACCGCTAAATTCCTGAAAGAGCAGGGTAAAGTCCCCGCAGCGGGAAGCGACTACAGCCAGTACGTTACCGACCGTTTTGTGAAGTAAAGGAGGTCATGATGCTGCAAATCTCGCATCTTTCCGCCGACTACGGCGGTAAACCAGCGCTGGCGGATATCAACCTGACGCTGGACAGCGGTGAACTGCTGGTGGTCCTCGGGCCTTCCGGCTGCGGTAAAACCACGCTGCTGAACCTGATTGCCGGATTCGTGCCTTATCAGCACGGCAGCATCACTCTTGAAGGCAGGCGGGTTGAAGGGCCGGGAGCCGATCGCGGCGTGGTCTTTCAGAATGAAGGGCTGCTGCCGTGGCGCAATGTGCAGGATAACGTTGCGCTCGGGCTACAGCTGGCGGGCGTCGGCAAAACGCAGCGCCGGGCAACCGCCGCGCGGATGCTGAAAAAAGTCGGCCTCGAAGGGGCGGAAAAGCGCTTTATCTGGCAGCTTTCCGGCGGCCAGCGTCAGCGGGTGGGCATTGCCCGCGCGCTGGCGGCCAATCCGCAGCTGCTGCTTCTCGACGAGCCGTTTGGTGCGCTGGATGCCTTTACCCGCGAGCAGATGCAAACCCTGCTGCTCAGCCTGTGGCATGAGACCGGCAAGAAGGTACTACTGATCACCCACGATATCGAAGAGGCGGTGTTTATGGCCACCGAGCTGATACTGCTTTCGCCGGGGCCGGGCCGGGTGCTCGAACGGCTGCCGCTCGATTTTGGCCGCCGCTTCGTCGCCGGCGAATCCTGCCGCAGCATTAAATCGGACCCGCGGTTTATCGAACAGCGCGAGTACGTCCTCAGCCGGGTATTTGAACAACGGGAGGCTTTCTCATGAGCGTGGTCATCAATGATAAACCGCGTCAGCGGAGGCTGAAGTGGCGCTGGCCGTTCTCGCGTCAGCTCACTCTCAGCGCGGCGACCCTGGCGGTACTGCTGGCTATCTGGTGGGCCGTTGCCGCCCTGCAGCTGATTAGCCCGCTGTTTCTGCCGCCGCCGGGGCAGGTATTGCAGAAACTTATCACTATTGCCGGTCCGCAGGGTTTTATGGACGCCACCCTCTGGCAGCACCTGGCGGCGAGCCTGACGCGTATCGTTATCGCGCTGCTGGCGGCGGTACTGCTCGGCGTGCCGGTCGGGATCGCCATGGGGCTGAGCCCCACGGTACGCGGGATCCTCGACCCGCTGATCGAGCTTTATCGCCCGGTGCCGCCGCTGGCCTATTTACCGCTGATGGTGATCTGGTTCGGCATCGGCGAGACCTCGAAGATCCTGTTGATCTACCTGGCGATATTCGCGCCGGTGGCGATGTCGGCGCTGGCGGGCGTAAAGAGCGCCCAGCAGGTGCGCATTCGCGCCGCGCAATCTTTAGGGGCCAGCCGGGCGCAGGTGCTGTGGCTGGTGATCCTGCCCGGCGCGCTGCCGGAGATCCTCACCGGCCTGCGCATTGGGCTCGGCGTGGGTTGGTCGACGCTGGTGGCCGCGGAGCTGATTGCCGCCACCCGCGGGTTAGGTTTTATGGTGCAGTCCGCCGGTGAGTTCCTCGCCACCGACGTGGTGCTGGCCGGGATCGCGGTGATTGCCATCATCGCCTTTTTACTGGAACTGGGGCTGCGCGCGCTGCAGCGTCGACTGACGCCCTGGCATGGAGAAGTACAATGAGCGAACGTTTAAGCATTACCCCGCTGGGGCCGTATATTGGCGCGCAGGTATCCGGCGTCGATATTACCCGCCCGCTGAGCGACAACCAGTTTGAGCAGCTGTATCACGCGGTGCTGCGTCACCAGGTGGTGTTCCTGCGCGAGCAGAATATCACTCCCGAACAGCAGCGGGATCTCGCCCTGCGCTTTGGCGACCTGCATATTCATCCGGTCTATCCGCACGCGCCCGGCGTCGATGAGATTATCGTGCTTGATACCCACGACGATAACCCGCCGGATAACGATAACTGGCACACCGATGTCACCTTCATTGAGACGCCGCCCGCCGGGGCGATCCTCGCGGCAAAAGAGCTGCCGTCAACCGGCGGCGACACCCTGTGGACCAGCGGCATTGCGGCCTATGAGGCGCTCTCCGGGCCTTTACGCCAGCTGTTAAGCGGCCTGCACGCGGAGCATGATTTCCGCAAATCGTTTCAGGAGTATAAATATCGTAAAAGCGAAGAGGAGCATCAGCGCTGGCTGGAGGCGGTCGCGAAAAATCCGCCGCTGCTACATCCGGTAGTGCGCACCCATCCGGTGACCGGTAAACAGGCGCTGTTTGTCAATGAGGGCTTTACCACCCGCATCGTTGACGTCACGGAGAAAGAGAGCGAGGCGCTGCTCGGCTTCCTGTTTGCTCACGTCACTAAACCGGACTTTCAGGTGCGCTGGCGCTGGCAGCCGAACGACGTGGCTATTTGGGATAACCGCGTCACCCAGCACTACGCCAACGCCGATTACCTGCCGCAGCGGCGCATTATGCACCGGGCGACGATTCTCGGGGACAAGCCGTATTACCGGGCTGGTTAATTTCTATAGCCCGGCTAAGGCGTCAGCCGCGAGCCGAGGAGGAAAGTGGCCGCTGCATTGTGCGCTGTTTCCCGGAGGCGGCGCTTAACGCGCCTTGTCCGGGCTACCGCTCCGCAGAACGCGGTTAACCCGTAGCCCGGCTAAGGCGCAATATGCCACAAGCCGGGAAACAACCTACGATAAACGCACTGCAGCCCGGACAGGCGCAACGCGCCGCCTCCGGGAAAAGGCTTTTATGCCGATTTTTGCGCGTCCAGATGTACCCCAATATAGCGCTGATAGCGGTTGGCCTTCAGATAGGTCAAATCCACCAGCACCAGCCCATCCACGCAGTTGTTGAAATCCGGGTCGCTGCCGAAATCGATAAACTGCACGCCGCCCGGCTCGCAGACTTCTGAGTACTGTTTATACAGCGGCGGGATCGCGCAACCGAGGTTGCCGAGCAGGGACTTTAGCCGCGCCAGGTCGTCGTTGTAATCTTCTCCGCCAAACTGCGCCAGTACATCGGGCAGCGAGGCCGGATAAGGACGCCGCGACTCTGCCAGCGGATGCGTCGCCGGGAACCACAGCCGATAAAAAGCCACCAGCAGATCGCGCGCCGACGGCGGCAGCCCGCCGGAAATCGACACCGGGCCGAACAGATAGCGATAGTGCGGATAGCGCGCCAGATACGCGCCAATGCCGGACCACAGGTAGTCCAGCCCGCGGCGGCCCCAGTAACGCGGCTGGATAAAACTGCGACCCAGTTCAATGCCGTGTTGCAGAATATCGTCCATGCGCGCGTCGTAATGAAACAGGCTGTAGCTGTAGATGCCGTTCAGGCCGCGCTTTTCCAGCTGTATTGCGGTTGGCATAAAACGGTAAGCGCCGACGATCTCAAGATCTTCCTCATCCCACAGAATCAGCTGCAGATAGTCGTCGTCATAAACGTCAACGTCGCGACGTTTGCCGCTGCCTTCCCCCACCGCGCGGAAGGCGATTTCCCGCAGACGGCCCAGCTCGCGCAGTATCGGCGCATCTTCCTGGTCGCGGCGCTGCCAGAGATAGATGACTTTACCATCCGCCGTGCGCCCCAGCGTTTCAGCCTTCCCCAGCTCGCGCTTGAGCAGGGCGCGGTCTTCGGGACGGGCGATAGCGCTTTCGGTTTTGAATATACCCGGCAGCCCTTTGCCGAGTAGCTCCAGGTGGCGATAGCAGCGCTCGGTCAGTTCCCGAGAAGAGCTTTGCGGATTGAACCAGTTTGACCAGGTTATCTGTTGACCAATATTCACCGGCAGGCTGCTGTTGCGGCGACGGAACATTTGCTGCATCAGCAGCAGTAACGGCAGATTCTCGGACATCAGGGTACTGGCGTAAAACAGTGCGCTGTTGCGCGCGCGGATCCACGCTGGTAGCAGCGGGGCGCGGTATTTCGCCGCCAGCTTAATAAATCCGGAGTGCCATTTTTTATCACGAATACCGCGCCGGGTGAGGCGTGAAACTTCGCCGGCCGGGAAGAAAATCAGCACGCCGCCGTTTTGCAACTGCTGGTCCATCTGCTGCAACGCCGCTTTGGCGGTGCGGCCATTGATATTATCGACCGGAATAAACAGCGAGCTCAGCGGTTCAAGGTGAGTCAGCATGCGGTTGGTGACCACTTTGACGTCGCGGCGCACGCGGGACACCGCGTAGAGCAGGGCCAGGCCGTCAAGTGTACCGGTGGGGTGGTTGGCGATGATGACCAGCGGACCATGTTCGGGGATTTGTTCGAGATCGTGCGCCGGGATAGCGCAGCGGATATTAAGATGTTCGAGCACCTGTTCGACCGTATCCAGTCCTTTCAGGTGATGATGACGCGCGGCAAACTGCTGAAACTCTTCCTCATGCAGGAGCTTTTTCAGCACCTTTTTCTGCCAGAGCGCTGGCTTTGCCTGAGGCCACAGGTCATCGATGACATTGTCGAGACTAAACATAGCGGCACCTCCTCCGTCCTGCCCAGACAGTAGAAGGCGCAGATGTCGTTCAGATTACAGTTGAGTGAAGATTTGGGATTGGCGGGAGCGGGTAGCCCGGACAGGCGCGCAGCGCCGCCTCCGGGAAGGCCACAGGTGAAAAGTTGCGAACGCTTTTCCAGATTGATCTCCGGTTTCTTGCCTTTCGGTCTCCCCCTCTTTTAACCTGGGGAACAGGCAAATATCTTCGGCAGGGAGCATCCGATGGTCGATTATCGTCGTTATTACCTCAAGGGTGGGAGCTGGTTTTTCACCGTCAATTTACGCGACAGAGAGAGTCGATTTCTGGTTCAGCATATTGATGCGTTACGACAGGCGGTGGCAATAGTCCACAAACAGAAACCTTTTCATATTGATGCCTGGGTGGTGCTCCCCGAACACCTTCATTGCATCTGGACCTTACCTGACAACGACAGCGATTTTCCATCGCGCTGGAGAGCAATTAAAAAGCATTTTTCAGGTTTAACAGGCGCGCATAACGTGTGGCAACCGAGATATTGGGAACACGCCATTCGCAACCAGAAGGATTACCGAAGCCATGTTGATTATATTTATATCAATCCGATTAAGCATGGGTGGGTAAGGCAGGTACGGGATTGGCCCTATTCAACCTTTCATCGCGATGTAAGCCGTAGTTTGTATCCTGTTGATTGGGGTGGGGAAGTGAAGGAATTATTGTGCGGCGAGCGTTATTAAAATGACTTCCCGGAGGCGGCGCGCTGCGCCTGTCCGGGCTACCAACCCACAGATAGCTGTGAGCCTGTAGCCCGGTCGTACAGCCGCGACCGGGGAGGCAGTAATAGCCGAATTAACGCAAGATTTTCTTTTCGGCCAGATCGAGGGCGAAATAGCTGAAGATCAGATCTGCGCCGGCGCGCTTGATTGCGCCGAGACTTTCCAGCACCACTTTCTCTTCATCGATAGCGCCAGCCTGGGCGGCGAACTTAATCATCGCGTATTCACCGCTCACCTGGTACGCGCCGATCGGCAGGTTGGTGCGCTCGCGCAGATCGCGCAGGATATCAAGATAGGGACCCGCCGGTTTGACCATCAGGCAGTCGGCGCCCTGGGCTTCGTCCAGCAGCGATTCACGAATCGCTTCGCGGCGATTCATCGGGCTCATCTGATAGGTTTTACGATCGCCTTTCAGCGCGGTACCCGCGGCTTCGCGGAACGGGCCATAGAACGATGAAGCGAATTTGGTGGAGTAGGACATAATCGCCGTATCGGTAAATCCGGCGGCGTCCAGCGCCTGGCGAATAGCCTGCACCTGGCCATCCATCGCGGCGGAAGGCGCGATAAAATCCGCGCCTGCGGCAGCGGCGACCACCGCCTGCTTGCCGAGATTCTCAAGAGTTTTGTCGTTATCCACGCCGTGATCGCACAGCACGCCGCAGTGGCCGTGGGAGGTGTATTCGCAGAAACAGGTGTCGGACATGACGATCATCTCCGGCACCGCCTCTTTACAGATGCGGGACATGCGCGCCACCAGGCCGTTTTCGTTCCAGGTATCGCTGCCAACGGCATCGGTATGATGGGAAATGCCGAAGGTCATCACCGAACGGATGCCGGCGTTGGCAATGCGCTCGATTTCGCGCGCCAGGTGTTTTTCCGGAATACGCATCACGCCGGGCATGGCTTCAATGGCCGTGTAATCGTCGATTTCTTCTTCAACAAAGATCGGCAACACCAGGTCGTTCAAACTCAGTGTTGTCTCTTCAAACATGGCACGTAGCGAAGCGGACTTGCGCAGGCGGCGTGGGCGAGTGATTAAATCTGTCATGGTTTGCCTGATTTTGTGAAATGAAAAAAGTGAGTTTACCTCAATTGGCGGCGGGATGTTTCGCCAAAACGATCCTTATCAATCGTCGGCAAAACATCCCCACAGGTTACTGGCTGGCGGTCTCAATCCCGGTGCGGACGCCGCTTAATTCACTGACCAGCTCGTTGATCCCGTCGCTCATGTTGTTGAAACGCGTCAATGAAGAACGGGTGACCACCACGAAGGCGCCGACGTTGGCCTGCGGGTTCATCGCCATGTAAGTAATAAAGCCGCCGCCGCCGCCGGTCTTCTGAATAATGCCCGGCTGGCCGTTTTTCGGCTTCATGTAGACCCAGCCGAGGCCCAGCGCATCGGCTTGACCCGGCACGTCCATACCGATCACCTTCGTCAGCTGGCTGCGTTGATAAATCAGCGTTTGCATCCGGTCCGCCTGCTGCCCACGGGCGAAGAAGTCGGAAGAGAGGAACTGCTGCATCCAGCGCATCATATCGCCCGGCGTGGAATAGACGCCGCCGCTGCCGATAGCCGCCAGCGTATTGTTGCACGGGCTGGCTCCTTTCTCCGGAATCATCAGGCGCCGGCACTGATCGGGCGAAGGCGTAAAGGTGGTGTCTTTCATCCCCAGCGGACGGGTGATCTGCTCTTCAAACAGCTGCGGATAAGGCTTGCCCGCAGCGGTAGAGAGCGCATCGGCGAGTAAATCGAATGCCAGATTGGAGTAGGCGGCCTGGGTGCCGGGAGCGGTTTTCAGCGTTGCGGTGGATAACCAGTTCCAGCGCTGCTGGCGAGTTGGCCAGACAAATACCGGCCGGTGCGCCGCGCCGCCGGGCTGCTCGCGCGGCAGGGCACTGGTATGGGTCGCCAGATTTACCAGCGTGATAGGCGCCCCCTGGTAAGTCGGCACCCGCGCACCCGGCGGAGCATATTTGCTTAGCGGATCGTTGAGCTTAACCACGCCCTGATCGAGAAGTTTGACCAGCATTTCACTGGTCATCAATTTGCTGATAGAGGCAATGCGGATCACCGAATCGAGCTGCGGGTGCTCATTATTGCCCGGGCGCGTCTCGCCGAAGCTGCGGAATACGCGCTGGTTTCCGTCGATAACCACCAGCGCCATACCGACTGCGCCGCTGCCGTAGTAGATATGGTTAGCGTAACGATCGACCACATCAGCGGCGAATTCCGGGTCGACGCTCGGCTGTGCGGCCTGGACCGATGTCAACGACGCCGCGCACAGCGCAGCAAAAATGAGCAGACTACGTTTCAACGGGAGCATCCATCATGATGAAGAAAAAAGATAGAGCGTATTTATACTACGAAGCGCCGCCGTGCAAAGCGCTAATAGCACGATTCTGTGCGGAAAAACGTAACCTGGCGTAAAAAATCCTTTTTTTGCTTTCGGATAGCGGCATTCACCTGCGGGCGCGTATGATGATCGTTTTGGCTAAAGAGGGGGGCAAGAGAAGATGGCGGCGAAACGGGTAGTGATGGTAGTGGATATGCAAAACGGCGTTTTCGCGACGCCGCGAGTTGAGCGCGAGCGCTGCGCGGCGCAAATTAACCGCCTGATTAACGCTGCGGACACCGTAATTTTCATTCAGCACTGCGAAGCGGGCGGCCTCGAAGAGGGGAGCGAAGGTTTTGCTTTGCTCCCCGAGCTGATCCAACCCGCAGGCTCCCTGTACGTGACTAAGACCGCCTGCGACGCCTTTTACCGTACCCGTCTGGAAGAGGTACTGCGCGAACATCACATCACGCAGTTTGTGATTTGCGGCTGCGCCACCGACTACTGCGTGGATACCACCATCAAAAACGGCGCCAGCCGGGGCTACGCGATTACCGTCGCGGAAGATGCCCACACTACCGCCAACCGTCCAGCGGCGCCGGCCGTCACGCTGATCGCCCACTACAACGATGTGTGGCGTTCACTGACCGTTCCCGGCAATCCTTTACAGGTGAAACCGACAGAAACAATTCTTAGCGGATGGCAGGCGAACTAAGCTGCTGATATCCGGTCTCATCATCCGCCCACTTTGCTTCGCTGCGACGGCTTTGCGGCGGGCGCTTTTGTGGTACACAGCACAGCAAAACGAAAAAGAAGTTAGCAGGAGAGCAAGATGTTTAAATCCTTTTTCCCCAAACCGGGGCCGTTTTTTATTTCTGCCTTTATCTGGTCGCTGCTGGCGGTGATCTTTTGGCAGGCGGGCGGCGGCGACTGGCTGCTGCGGGTCACCGGCGCATCGCAGGATGTGGCGATTAGCGCGGCGCGCTTCTGGTCCCTCAACTACCTGGTGTTCTACGCCTTCTACGTATTCTGCGTGGGCGTTTTCGCCCTTTTCTGGTTTATTTACAGCCCGCACCGCTGGCAGTACTGGTCGATCCTCGGTACCTCGCTGATTATTTTCGTTACCTGGTTTCTGGTCGAGGTTGGGGTGGCCATTAACGCCTGGTATGCTCCGTTCTACGATCTTATCCAGGCCGCGCTGGCAACGCCGCACAAGGTCAGCATTAACCAGTTCTATCATGAAATTGGCATCTTCCTCGGCATTGCGCTAATCGCGGTGGTGATCGGCGTGATGAACAACTTCTTCGTCAGCCACTACGTCTTCCGCTGGCGTACCGCGATGAACGAACACTATATGGCGCACTGGCAGCATTTGCGCCATATCGAAGGCGCCGCGCAGCGCGTGCAGGAAGATACCATGCGCTTTGCTTCCACGCTGGAGAGCATGGGCGTCAGCTTCCTTAACGCGGTGATGACCCTTATCGCCTTCCTGCCGGTGCTGGTAACGCTCTCCGCGCACGTCCCGGATTTACCGATTGTCGGTCATCTGCCTTATGGCCTGGTGATTGCCGCCATCGTCTGGTCGTTAATGGGTACCGGCCTGCTGGCGGTCGTTGGGATCAAGCTGCCCGGCCTGGAGTTCAAAAACCAGCGCGTTGAGGCCGCCTATCGTAAAGAGCTGGTTTACGGCGAAGATGACGCTAACCGCGCGACGCCGCCGACGGTGCGTGAACTCTTTGGCGCCGTGCGCCGCAACTATTTCCGCCTCTATTTCCACTATATGTATTTCAATATCGCCCGTATTCTTTATCTGCAGGTGGATAACGTTTTCGGTTTGTTCCTGCTGTTTCCGTCGATTGTTGCCGGTACGATTACGCTGGGCCTGATGACTCAGATAACCAACGTCTTTGGCCAGGTTCGCGGTTCGTTCCAGTACCTGATCAGCTCATGGACTACACTGGTTGAGCTGATGTCTATCTACAAACGTCTGCGCAGCTTCGAGCGCGAGCTGGATGGCAAAGAGCTGCAGACCGTGACGCAAACATTAAGTTAATCAACGCAAGGATGAACCATGCCGGTAGCGCAATCCAGAATCACTTCTCTCACCCTGACGCTACTGGCAGGGATTGTCCTCAGCGCCTGCTCCAGCAAACCGGAGCCGGAGCTGAAAAAGGGCGAAAAGGCGATTGATGTCGCCGCGGTAGTGCGGCAGAAAATGCCCGCCAGCGTGAAGGATCGCGAAGCCTGGGCGCAGGCCATCGCCAAAACCTTTGCCAGTCAGAAGCTGGCGCCGACGGAAGAGAACGTCTGTTCGGTGCTGGCGGTGGCGCAGCAGGAATCCAACTATCAATCTGACCCGGCGGTGCCGGGGCTGAATAAAATCGCCTGGCAGGAGATAGACCGCCGGGCGGAAAAAATGCACATCCCGGTTTTTCTGGTACATACCGCGCTGAAAATCAAATCACCCAACGGCAAAAGCTATAGCGAACGTCTGGATAGCGTGAAAACCGAAAAGCAGCTGAGCGCGATTTTCGATGATTTTATCGGCATGGTGCCGATGGGACAGAAGCTGTTCGGCTCGTTGAACCCGGTACATACCGGCGGCCCGATGCAGGTCAGCATTGCTTTCGCCGAGCAGCACACCGACGGCTATCCGTGGAAAATCGACGGTACCGTGCGCCAGGAGGTGTTCAGTCTGCGCGGCGGTCTGTGGTTTGGCACCTATCATCTGCTGAACTATCCGGCGAATTACAGCGTACCGCTGTACCGTTTTGCTGATTTTAACGCCGGATGGTACGCCAGCCGCAATGCCGCCTTCCAGAATGCCGTCTCTAAAGCAACGGGCGTGAAGCTGGCGCTGGATGGCGACTTAATTCGCTACGACAGCGACGAGGCGGGAACCACCGAACTGGCGGTGCGCCGCTTATCCTCCCAGCTGGCGATGAGCGATGACGAGATCCATCGTCAGTTAAAGAAAGGTGACACGCTGGCGTTTGAAGAGAGCGATCTTTATAAACAGGTATTTCGCATCGCCGATAAGAAAGCCGGTAAAACGCTTCCGCGGGAAGTCCTGCCGGGTATACAGCTTGAGAGCCCCAAAATCACCCGTAATCTGACCACCGCCTGGTTTGCCAAACGCGTTGACGACCGACGGGCCAGCTGTATGGCGCGCCGCTAACGGCGGCTGCGCCAGCGGAAAATCAGCCCTGATATGCCAATTAACAGGCTGGCCGCCACGAAGGGAATCAGGCCAAACAGGGTGCCGACCAGCAGGCCAATTTCGACCCGGGGGCGGCTACTGTCCTGCATCTGAATCAAGTGCTCAAGAACGCCCGGCGCGTGGATTAACATGCTCAGCATTTGCGCGCCGGCCCAGAAGCAAAACAGCACAAACAGAGCATAGGCGATGTTGCTGCTGGTAATAGCGCTCCTCTTTTTGCCGCCGTTGACGGTCTTTGCAAAGGTGAACTCAGCCATATTGACCTCCGGACTTCGCTTTCTTGCCGATTTTTTACTTCGGCTACATACGAGTCATTCTGGCAACCCCGGGGGGATTCCAGTATCAGATTGCTGGTAATTTCCGCCCAGGAATATTCCTGATTTCATCGGCTTGTGAGTTTGCTACAAATTTGTGAAATTTAGACCGCTATCGCAATGTGCGACAATTCTCCACGCGGCTGCAGACCGGCGGTGATGGCTATGCGAAGATGCTTTTTTTGTTGTCGGAGTGGTTATGAAACTCACTGAAAAAATCCGCCGCGACTGGCACTACTATGCGGTTGCCCTGGGGTTAATTTTTATTATGAATGGCGTAGTCGGGCTGCTGGGGTATGAAACCGAAGGCTGGCGTTCATACGCGGTTGGGCTGGTGACGTGGGTGATTAGCTTCTGGATCGCCGGTTTTATTATTCGCCGCCGTCCGCCAGAGGAAGCGTAAAGCGGAGGTGGTGAACCCGTAGCCCGGGCAGGCGCTTGCGCCGCCCCCGGGGAGATAACCTGAAGCCGTGTTGGATGTGGTTTCCCGGAGGCGATGCTGCGCATCTGTCCGGGCTACCGGCCCGGTAAGGCACCAGCCGCCACCGGGCGATACCTTGATTAATTCATCGATGTTTTCAGCGCCCGATCGGCGGCGTGACGCTCCAGCGCCAGTTCAATCAGGCGGCTAATCAGGCTGGTGTAATCCAGGCCGCTGGCCTGCCATAGCTTCGGATACATGCTGATGTTGGTGAAACCCGGCAGCGTATTGATTTCGTTAATCACCACGTCGTTATCGGCGGTCAGGAACACATCGACGCGCGCCATGCCGCTGCAGCCGAGGGTCTGATAGGCACGAACGGCGATCTCGCGAATTTTATCGTTTACATCGCTGTCGATGGCCGCCGGAACCACCACTTTCGCGCCCTGATCGTCAATGTACTTGGTGTCATAGGCGTAGAATTCGCTGTTGAGGACGATTTCACCGCAGGTGCTGGCCTCGGGATTATCGTTGCCCAATACCGCGCACTCGATCTCACGCCCTTTAATCCCCTGTTCAACCACCACTTTATGGTCAAATTCGAAGGCCAGGGCGACGGCCTGCTGATACTGCTCTTCGCTGTTGACCTTGCTGACGCCCACCGAGGAGCCCTGGTTCGCCGGTTTAACAAACAGCGGCAGGCCCAGCTTCGCCTGCACCTCGGCAAAGCTTACCTGATTCCTGTTAGCGCGGGTCAGGGTAATAAAAGGGGCAATCGACAGCCCGGCATCGCGCAGCAGACGTTTGGTGACGTCTTTGTCCATGCAGGCGGCGGAGCCGAGGACGTCGGAGCCGACGAAGGGCAGGTTGGCCATCCGCAGCATGCCCTGCAGAGAACCATCTTCGCCAAGAGTGCCGTGAACGATCGGGAAGATGACGTCGATGGCCGCCAGCGGCTGGCCGCTATCGGCGTTAATCAGCTGCTGCGCCTCGCGTCCGGGAATCTGCGCCAGCGTAATATCGGACGGGCGCAGGGCAATATGGGCAGGATCCTGCGGATTGAGCAGATAGTTACTGGCGTCGTTAATATGCCATTGCCCCTGCTTATCAATCCCCAGCAAAACTACGTCGAAGCGCGTTTTATCGATCGCTTCCACGATATTTTTCGCTGACTGAAGCGACACTTCATGTTCTGCCGACTTACCGCCGAAAACGATCCCAACCCTCATCTTAGCCATTTCAACTTCCATCATGATTACATCAAAGGGCATAACATAGCATGTGAAAGAGCCCCCTGGCTGCCATAATATTCACCGGGTAAAGCATTGGGAGGCGGCGCGTGAAAGGAAAAGGTCTTATCGTTCTGTTGGCGCTGCTGGCGGCCGGATATTACGGCTATCGTTATCTTCCCGCACAGTACAATCCATTCGCGCCGCTGCGCCTGGAAGACCCCCCGGGACTCCTCAGCCACTATAAACTGCGGCGATTAACGCCCGCCGAGTGCGCTGGCCTGCTTGAGGAGGCCAACCGGCGGAAGCTCATTTCCAGCCAGCCGGTGGCCGATAGCGGAGGAGCGTGTCCTCTGCAGAATGTGGTTCGGGTGCGTGATTTTGGCACGGTGAAGCTCAGCAGCAGCTTTCTTGCCAGTTGTCCGCTGGCGTTGAGCAGCGCGCTATATCTGCAACAGCAGGCGAAACCGTTGACTCGCCGGATGCTGGGGCAAGAGCTCCGCCAGATTGACCATTTTGGCAGCTATGCCTGCCGTAATATTTACCATCGCCAGAACGCGCGGCGCAGTGAGCACGCTACCGCGGAGGCGCTGGATGTCAGCGGCTTTCGTCTGTCCGATGGCCGACGCGTCAGCGTGCTGAAAGGGTGGCCCGATGCGCAGTATCACCCCTGGCTGCAGGCGTTACTGGCCGGCGGTTGCCGCTATTACGGCAACGCTTTAGGGCCGGACTATAACGCGGCCCATACCAACCATTTTCACTTCGGGATGCGCGGCCAGGGTTTCTGTTTCTAAGCATAACTCACTGTACACCACGATTTTCACCACGAAATCATTCACAACAGGGCTATATGGTGTCATAAAACACTAAACTCACCTCTGGCGCATCTCTGGTAGTACGGCGGATCGGGGAAATTGCTAAGCTAGGTAATAATTGCCAAAAAATTAATGAATACGCGTAGTTATGGAATCCTGGAAGGTTAATCTTATCTCCGTCTGGTTTGGCTGTTTTTTTACCGGACTGGCTATCAGCCAAATTCTCCCCTTTTTGCCGCTGTACGTTTCTCAACTCGGCGTAACCTCGCACGAAGCGTTATCCATGTGGTCTGGGCTGACCTTCAGCGTCACCTTTCTGGTGTCAGCGATCGTCTCGCCGATGTGGGGCAGCCTGGCCGACCGCAAAGGGCGCAAGCTAATGCTGCTGCGCGCCTCGCTGGGGATGGCCATCGCCATTTTACTCCAGGCCTTTGCCACCAACGTCTGGCAACTGTTTATCCTGCGTGCGGTGATGGGGCTGACCTCCGGCTATATTCCTAACGCTATGGCGCTGGTGGCGTCTCAGGTTCCGCGCGAGCGTAGCGGCTGGGCGCTGAGTACACTTTCAACGGCGCAAATCAGCGGCGTGATCGGTGGGCCGCTGCTCGGCGGTTTCCTGGCTGACCATGTCGGTTTGCGCGCGGTCTTTATCATCACTGCTGTTTTACTGACCGTGAGTTTCCTGGTGACGCTGTTTCTGATCAAAGAGGGCGTCCGCCCGCAGATGAGTAAGGCGGAGCGGCTGAGCGGTAAGGCGGTGTTTGCCTCGCTGCCTTATCCGGGTCTGGTAATCAGCCTGTTTTTCACCACCCTGGTGATCCAACTGTGCAATGGTTCAATTGGCCCGATTCTGGCGCTCTTTATTAAGTCGATGGCGCCGGATAGCAATAACATCGCCTTTCTTGCCGGCATGATCGCCGCCGTACCGGGCGTGTCGGCGCTGATTTCGGCTCCCCGTCTGGGGAAACTGGGCGACAGGATCGGCACCTCGCGGATCCTGCTGGCGACGCTATGCTGCGCGGTGGTGATGTTCTTTGCCATGTCGTTCGTCACAACCCCATTCCAGCTTGGCGTGCTGCGTTTTCTGCTCGGTTTTGCCGATGGGGCAATGCTGCCGGCGGTGCAAACGCTTCTGCTGAAATACTGCAGCGACAGCGTGACCGGGCGGATTTTTGGTTATAACCAGTCGTTTATGTATCTTGGCAACGTGGCCGGTCCGTTAATCGGCGCATCGGTCTCGGCCATGGCCGGCTTCCGCTGGGTGTTTATCGCGACGGCGGTTATTGTCCTGATCAATATCTGGCAGCTGGCCATCATGCTGCGTCGCAGCCGTCGTACAACGGCTTAATCCCTTCTCTTCTCCTTCGCCGGTATTGACATCACAGCGTCAATGCCGGTCGCCGACCGCCTTCAGCTTCAAATGTATCACCGATCACAAAACGATCATTTTCCCCTCTCATCCTCTTCTATTATTAACTGTTACGCGTATACAGTTACGCGTAACAGTTATCTTAAAAAGAGGTTTTATGCGAAATTTATTCGATTTGACAGGGAAGCGCGCGCTGATCACCGGGTCTGCTCAGGGGATAGGCAATTTGCTGGCCGGCGGCCTTGCGGAGTATGGGGCAGAAATCATCATCAACGATCGGACTCAGGCTCGTGCGGACCAGGCGGCGCAGGCGCTGGTGGCGCAGGGCTTCCGCGCGGTAGGGTACGCATTTGATGTCACTCAGGCGACGCAGGTCGAGCAGGCGATAGCCCGCATCGAAGCGGAGGTCGGCGCCATTGATATTTTAATTAATAACGCCGGGATTCAACGACGTTTCCCTTTTACCGAGTTTCCGGAGGAGGAGTGGGATAACGTTATTGAGGTCAACCAGAAGGGCGTTTTCCTGGTTTCGCAGCAGGTGGCGAAATATATGATCGGCCGCCGCGCCGGGAAGATAATTAATATTTGCTCAATGCAGAGCGAGCTGGGGCGTAAAACCATTACGCCTTATGCGGCCTCGAAAGGGGCGGTTAAAATGCTGACCCGCGGCATGTGCGTTGAGCTGGCGGAATACAATATTCAGGTTAACGGTATCGCACCGGGATATTTTGCCACCGAGATGACCACCGCCCTGGTCAACGATGAGGCGTTTTCCGCCTGGCTGTATCAGCGCACCCCGGCGGCACGCTGGGGCAAACCGGAAGAACTGATTGGCGCCGCGGTGTATCTGGCTTCTTCAGCGGCAAACTTTGTTAACGGTCATTTGTTATTCGTGGATGGCGGGATGCTTGCCGCCGTCTGAATCACTTCACGTCCTTCGAACCGCATGCGCGCACGCACTGCCTGAAGGACGGATTATTAAACCCGTGTGATGGTATTCAACACCTGAGGATGGCTTATGCAAATGCTCGCGAAATTACCCGTGCGTCGCTGGTGGTATTTAATGCCGATTATATTTATTACCTATAGTCTGGCCTACCTTGACCGCGCAAATTATGGTTTTGCCGCTGCGGCGGGAATTGAAAGTGATTTAGGGATTACGAAAGGAACGGCATCGCTTATTGGCGCACTATTTTTTCTCGGCTATTTCTTTTTCCAGGTGCCCGGTGCGATATATGCGGTAAAACGCAGCGTGCGAAAAATGATTTTCTTCAGTCTTATTTTATGGGGATTTTGCGCGGCGGCGACCGGGTTCGTCAGCAATATTCCGATGCTGATGGCGATTCGCTTTACGCTGGGCGTGGTCGAGGCGGCGGTGATGCCGGCAATGCTGATTTATATCAGTAACTGGTTTACCAAAACCGAACGTTCACGCGCCAATACTTTCCTGATCCTCGGAAATCCGGTGACGGTGCTGTGGATGTCGATCGTTTCGGGCTACCTCATTCAGGCGTGGGGCTGGCGCGAGATGTTTATTATCGAAGGCATTCCGGCGGTGCTGTGGGCGGTATGCTGGTGGATTCTGGTGCGCGATAAACCGTCCGAGGTTTCCTGGCTGAATGAGCAGGAAAAAGAGACCCTGCAGAAGGTGATGGACAGCGAGCAGAGTCATATCAAGCCAGTGCGCAACTACGGTGAAGCGCTGCGCTCGCGCAATGTCATTATGCTCTGCGCGGTCCATGCGCTGTGGAGCATCGGCGTGTACGGCTTCATGATGTGGATGCCGTCAATTCTGAAAAACGCCGCGCAGATGGATATCGTGGCGGTGGGCTGGCTGGCGGCGGTGCCGTACCTGGCGGCAATCATCCTGATGCTGACGGTTTCCTGGCTGTCGGATAAGTTTCAGAATCGAAAGCTGTTTATTTGGCCATTATTACTGATTGCCGCTATCGCTTTCTTTGGTTCGTGGATGGTGGGCAACCAGGCGTTCTGGCTCTCTTACCTGCTGCTGGTGATTGCCGCGGCGTGCATGTACGCGCCCTATGGCCCGTTCTTCGCGCTCATTCCTGAACTGTTGCCGCGTAACGTCTCCGGGGTATCGATGGGCCTGATCAACAGCTTCGGCGCGCTCGGCGCTTTCCTTGGCGCGTGGCTGGTGGGGTATCTGAACGGTATTACCGGCGGACCGGGGGTATCCTATACCTTTATGGCTATCGCGCTGTTGTCCTCCGTCGTGCTGATGTACAACGTGCGCGCTAACCCACAACCCGCCACCTCCTCGGTGACGGCAAAAAAGGTCGCCGGTTAACATAAACCGCCGCTGCTGTGGTAAGGTTCTCTGCAAGGACATAAGTCGTTTGTCGTAGAGAACCTGATGAAAAACAACCGGATGACATTGCAGGATATCGCCAACCTGGCGGGGTTGAATAAAATGACGGTCAGTCGTTATTTACGCGACCCCGGTCAGGTTTCCCAGCGCAGCCGTGAGCTGATTTCGAAGGTCATGGAAGAGAACAACTATATTCCTAATCGGGCGCCGGAAATCCTGCTTAATGCCCGCAGCAAAACGATTGGCGTGCTCATTCCCTCTTTTCGCAATCAGATTTTTGCCGATGTGCTGGCCGGAATCGAATCCGTCACTTCCGCTCACCAGTACCAGACCCTGATTGCCAACTACGAATACGATCCGCAGCGTGAAGAGCGCGAGGTGCTTAACCTGCTCTCTTATAACATTGACGGGCTGATTTTGACCGGAAAACAGCATAGCGATCGCATGGTGCAATACGTCCGCGCCAGCGGTATTCCTGTTGCTGAACTGATGGATTTTGGCGGTCAGCAACTGGATATCCAGGTAGGTTTCGATAACGAAAAGGCGGCGTGGGACATGACGAACGCCTTTCTTGAGAGCGGTAAACGGGCGATCGCCTTTTTTGGTTCAATGGACGATCCCCGCGATTTAAGCCGCTTTCACGGAACCGAACTGGCGCTGGCGGCCCACGGTTTGAAGCCCTATCATATGGCGCCGCGCACCATCTCCTCGGTTGCGCTTGGCCGGCAGATGTTTCTGCAAATGCAGCAGGTGCGGCCGGATATCGATGCAATCTTTTGTACCAACGACGATCTGGCGGTAGGCGTGCTGCTGGAGTGCCAGGCTCAGGGAAAAACCGTCCCGCAGGAGATGGCGATTGCCGGTTTTCACGGGCTGGAAATTGGCCGCGCCCGGCTGCAAAAAATCGCCAGCGTCATTACCCCACGTTATGAAATCGGTAAAACTGCGAGCGAAATACTTATTGCACGTCTGGCCGGAAAAGACGCGCCGGACAGCGTTAATCTGGCCTACCAGATATATTATGGCGATACGTTATAGTTATCGATAGAATAGCGATATTCCATTTTATTCTTATTTGTTAAATTTGGTTGTGTCGCTTATTAATCCGTCATTGAGTCATTTCCTGGATGGCGGGGTGTAAAGAGCAAAACGTTTCGCTTGTTATTCATCGATGAGCCGATTCATTTTAAAAAAATAATTGTGGCAACCGACGGCTAATGTATGACATAAATAGCAGACTACGGACCTCGCATAAGGATAAAGCGCTGTGAAGAATCTCATTGCTGAGCTACTGGTAAAACTCGCCCAAAAGGAAGAAGAATCGAAGGAACTGACGGCCCAGGTCGAGGCGCTGGAAGTGGTGGTCACTGCTCTGCTGCGCCATATGGCGCAGGACGCCCAGCAGGCGCTCATCAGCGATATCGAGCAGGCGATCGACGAGGCCAGCCCCGGCCCGCTGGTCGATGACCGCGATACCCAGCTACTGCAGCAATATATAAAAAAGCTGTTACGGCATCCTCGTAGTTAGTTTCGTGACAAGGTATGGATGCTGTCATTTTACTGTCACATCGCTTTTATACAGTCTCCCTCGTTTTGTTTTTTAAAGTATTTTTTACATGGAGACGATAAAAGTGAAATTAAGCGCCCTGTTTATTGCCCTGCTACCTCTGCTGGGCTCCCCGATTATTCACGCAGAAACAACAACCGCACCGGTTCTGGAAAATCGCGCCGCCCAGGGCGATATCACCACGCCGGGCGGCGCGCGTCGTTTAAGCGGCGATCGGACCGAGGCGCTGCGCGCTTCGTTAATCAATAAACCGGCTAAAAATATTATTTTGCTGATTGGCGACGGGATGGGGGATTCTGAAATTACCGCCGCGCGAAATTATGCAGAAGGGGCGGGCGGATTTTTTAAAGGGATTGACGCGCTGCCGCTGACTGGCCAGTACACCCACTATTCGCTGGATAAGAAAACCGGCAAGCCGAATTATGTGACCGACTCCGCCGCTTCCGCTACCGCATGGACCACCGGCGTAAAAAGCTATAACGGCGCGCTGGGCGTCGATATCCATGAAAAAGATCATCAGACTATCCTTGAGCTGGCGAAAGCGGCGGGTTTAGCCACCGGTAACGTCTCAACGGCGGAACTGCAGGACGCGACGCCGGCTGCGCTGGTGGCGCACGTCACTTCGCGTAAATGCTACGGCCCGAGCGTGACCAGCGAAAAATGCGCCAGCAATGCGCTGGAAAAGGGCGGGAAAGGTTCCATTACCGAACAGCTGCTGAACGCGCGTCCCGACGTGACGCTGGGCGGCGGAGCGAAAACCTTCGCTGAAAGCGCGACGGCCGGCGAATGGCAGGGCAAAACGCTGCACGAGCAGGCGGTGGCCCGCGGCTACCAGATCGTTACCGATGCCAGCTCATTGGCCGCCATTAGCCAGGCAAATCAGGATAAACCGCTGCTCGGTCTCTTCGCGGAAGGCAATATGCCGGTGCGTTGGGAAGGCCCAAAGGCGTCTTATCACGGCAATATCGATAAGGCGGCAGTAACCTGTACTCCGAACCCGAAACGCGATGCATCGGTGCCGACGCTGGCGCAGATGACTGAAAAAGCCATCGATCTGCTGAGCAGCAATGAGAAAGGCTTCTTCCTGCAGGTGGAAGGCGCTTCCATCGATAAACAGGATCATGCGGCGAATCCGTGCGGCCAGATTGGCGAGACCGTCGATCTGGATGAAGCGGTACAGAAGGCGCTGGAATTTGCCAAAAAAGAGGGCAACACCCTGGTTATCGTCACCGCCGACCACGCTCACGCCAGCCAGATTATCCCCGCCGATACCAAAGCGCCGGGCCTGACGCAGGCGCTGAACACCAAAGATGGCTCGGTGATGGTGATGAGCTACGGCAACTCTGAAGAAGAGTCGATGGAGCATACCGGTACTCAGCTGCGTATCGCCGCCTATGGCCCGCATGCGGCTAACGTGGTGGGCTTAACCGATCAGACCGACCTGTTTTACACCATGAAAGCCGCACTTAATCTGAAATAACCGGACGCCGGTGATGAATTTTCGTTACCGGCTGGTTTTTTCTCCATCAGCGACCAGACTTACAGTGTTCCACTCATAGAGGATGGTGCGATGAAAATAACATTACTTGTGACCCTACTTTTTGGCCTGGTATTTATGACAGCGGTGGGTGCCTCGGAAAAAGAGTTGACCCCCCAGCAGCAAAAGATGAGCGTCTGCAATAAAGAAGCATCAGCGAAGTCGCTAAAAGGGGATGAGCGTAAAACGTTTATGAGCAGCTGCCTGAAGAAAGAGGGCGCGGCCCAGGACGGTAAGGGGTTAACGCCTCAGCAGCTAAAAATGCGCGAGTGCAACGGTCAGGCGACCCAGCAGTCGCTGAAAGGTGACGATCGCAGCAAATTTATGAGCGCGTGCCTGAAAAAACAGGTGTAGAAAATGAGCGGGTGAGGGATACCCCACCCGCTGTCCGATGTGGATATCAGGAACGGCTCAGCTGCTCTGATTTTTCCATGCATTTCGCCATGGCTTCGATAACGGCGGAACGGAAACCCTTCTCTTCCAGCACGCGCACGGCCTCGATCGTCGTGCCGCCCGGCGAGCACACCATATCCTTCAGCGCGCCCGGATGTTCCCCGCTTTCGAGCACCATTTTGGCCGAGCCCATCACCGCCTGGGCTGCGAATTTGTATGCCTGAGCGCGCGGCATTCCGCCGAGTACGGCGGCATCAGCCATTGCTTCGATAAACATAAAGACGTAAGCCGGCGCGGAGCCGCTGACGCCTACCACCGGGTGGATCATCGGCTCAGCAATAATTTCCGCCTGGCCAAAGCAACGGAAGATGGTCAGGATATCCGCGGTCTCTTCGGCGCTAACCAGCGCGTTTGGCGTAACCGACGTCATGCCCGCATTAACCAGCGAAGGCGTATTGGGCATCGCGCGGACTATTTTACGATCGTGGCCCAGAGCGCGCGCCAGCTGGTCGAGGGTGACGCCAGCGGCAATGGAAACCACCAGAGAGTCTTTATTCAGGCTGGAGGCAACGTCGCTGAGAACTTTCACCATCACGCCCGGCTTAACGGCGCCAAAGATAATATCCGCTACCTGAGCCACTTCCTGCGCGCTTTGCGCCGCATTTATGCCGTACTGGTCGTGCAGGGCCGCCACTTTATCCGGCGACGGGGTGTAGACCCAGATTTGTCCCGGCTGAACCTGTCCGCTGGCGATCAGGCCGCCGAGAATGGCCTTGCCCATGTTGCCGCAGCCGATAAAGCCGATTTTCTTCTCCATCACCAATCCCCTTGTTTGTTTGATCGTTAGCGACATAGCTTATCATCTTGTTGCTTTCGCGGAAGGCCAAAGCAGGCGACAATACGTTATCTCTTTTTCATCGACAGGAGCCGCAATGGCTATTTGGGTTGATGCGGACGCGTGTCCGAACGTCATTAAAGATATTTTGTTCCGCGCCGCCGAGCGTACGCAAATCTCGCTGACGCTGGTCGCTAACCAGCCGCTGCGCGTCCCGCCGTCGCGCTTTATTCGCACGCTGCGCGTGGCGCAGGGTTTTGACGTGGCGGATAACGAAATCGTACGTTTATGTGAACCGGGGGATCTGGTGATTACCGCCGATATCCCGCTGGCGGCGGAAGTGCTGGCGAAGGGTGGGGCGGCGCTGAACCCGCGCGGCGAACGCTACAGTGAGGCGACGATACGCGAACGCCTCACGATGCGCGATTTTATGGAAACGATGCGGGCCAGCGGCGTGCAGACCGGCGGCCCGGATAGCTTATCCCAGCGCGATCGACAGCAGTTTGCCGCCGCGCTGGAGAAATGGCTGCTGGACGTCAAGCGCCAGCAGGGTTAAACCCAGCTGTCGTCGTCGCTGCCGAAATCATCGTTGCCAAAACCGGCGTCGAAGTCGGCATCATAGTCGTTGTTGTCGGCAAGGAACTGACTGTCATCCTGGCGGAAGGTATCGTCAGCGACGCTATTGTCCTGCGCCTGGCTGAGATCCGGCTGCGGTTTCTCTTCGATGATATTAACGATCTCCTGCGGATGTGAGCCGCTAAACATATTGGTGAGCATGTTTCCCAGCACCACCCCGCCCGCAACGCCCGCCGCCGTTTGCAGCGCACCGGCCATAAAACCGCCGCCGCTGCGGGCGCCCTGAGGCGCATAGCTCTGCTGTTGCGTCTGCGGAGCATACTGAGGCTGGACGCTGGCCTGAGGGCGACCATACTGCTCGGCCCCAGGAATGGGATCGGAACCGCGAGACTGACCGCCGCCAAACAGACCAGAGAGAAAGCCACCGCTGCTCGGCTTCGCGGCCTGCAGCTGGCTGACCTGACTTTCCAGCGCCTGAATCCGCTCGTTGAGCTGCTTGATTGCCGCTTCCTGAATCAGAATCGTTTGCGCCATATAGTAAGGGGCGAACGGTTGTTCTTTAATGTGCCCGGCAATCCGCTCCTCGGCGCTGGAATCGCGCGATGCGCTGCGGCTCTCGGCCTCTTTTAACCGGGAAAACAGTCCATCGATAAGGCGTTGCTCTTCAGATTGCATACTACATACCTCTGTCATACTGATTGATTAGCCTCAGATTCGCTCCGAAGCACGGATGTTGTAAATATGTGGCTGCGTAAAGCTGTGCAGAAATGTGTTACTGTTTACGCCAGACTGCGAACAAAAAATAACTTTTGTACAAAAGTAAAGCTGGCATAACACCACATGCAATGATAAGTTTACATTTAAAGTCCTTTCTAATACTAAGGTGAAAGGGTTTGCAGATGGTGTGTAACGTTTATTTTACGGTTATCGTCGGGTAAGTTTGCGGTACCATTGTTTCTCTTTTCGCTTTCATTTATCCGCAAAACGCGGAACCAAGGGGTCTTCGGTAATGACACAGCTAATTTTTCTTGTCGGGCCTCGCGGCTGCGGTAAAACGACGATCGGTCATGCGCTGGCGGAAGCTCGCGGTTTCCAGTTCGCCGATACGGATCATGAGCTTCAGGAGCATGAACAACGCAGCGTGGCGACTATCGTTCAGCAGGAAGGCTGGGAACGCTTTCGCGCTCTGGAAACGCAGGCGCTGGAACGCGTCGCTCAACCCGCAACGATCATCGCTACCGGCGGCGGCATTATTCTCAGCGAATACAATCGTCAGTTTATGCGGGAAAATGGCGTCGTGATCTATCTTGAGGCCACGGTTTCTGCCCTGATTGGTCGTCTTGAAGCCTATCCGAAGGCGGAACAGCGCCCTACGCTGACCGGAAAGCCGATCCGCGATGAAGTGGGGGAGGTGCTGGCACAGAGGGAAGCGCTGTATCGGGCCGCCGCGCATCATATTATCAACGCGACCGTCCCGCCGGATGAAGTCGTTGAACAGATTATGACGACCGTCTGCGGTGAGACCTATACCAGTTAAGACTTTACCTGGGGTAAACGGATCGGCAGCGCCTATACTTTAAATCTCTTAAGGTAAAAAAAGGAAATGCTATGCCGACCAGACCTCCATATCCAAGGGAAGCGCGCGTTGTCGCCGTTGAGAAAGGCCCCGAGGGGCAAACGGTGACCTGGTATGAACTGCGCGCTGACCATCCGACGCCTGACTCGCTTATCAGTGAGCACCCTACAGAACAGGAAGCGCTGGACGCTAAACGGCGTTACGAAGATCCTGATAAGTCATAATCCCCCAATAAATGTCCGGGATTCGCTCTGAAAAAGTCGTAACCGGGCATATATCACATTTTTAATTAATTAACAGTACTAATGATTAACTAAGATACGGATTTTCAGGAGCGTTTTAAGCGCTTCTGGAATCTTTACATTCCATATTAGCCGTAACCTGCTACGCTTCACGACGGTTGATTTTGGTCACCAGGGGGCAGAAGTCGTAAATAGAAGCCTGTTTTGAAACAGCGGTTGTGACAAAGGTAAATGATATGAGTAGTGCATCGATGGCAATTTTGACCATTGGGGTGGTACCGGTGGCGGAGATGTTGCCGCTTTTAACTGAACATATCAGGGAAGATCAGATTAATCATATTAGCCTGTTAGGCAAAATGGCGCGCGAAGAGGTTATGCGCGATTACTGCGTGGAACCCGGCGATGAAGCGCTGTTAACCTTGCTCAATGATAATCAAATCGCGCAAGTCTCGCGGCAGAAAGTTGAACGTGATTTACATAGCGTCATTGCGATGCTCGATAAACAAAATTACGACCTTATTTTACTGATGAGTACCCATCCTTTTAGCGGATTTAAAGCAAATAATGCAATCCTGCTCGAGCCGCAAAGGATCATTCCGCCGCTGGTCGCGTCGATTGTTGACGGCCATCAGGTGGGAGTAATTGTTCCGGTGGAAGAGATGCTGCCGCTGCAGCGGGATAAATGGCAGGTGTTAACGCATACTCCTTTTTATGCTATCTGCAGTCCGGTTAACGGTAGTAAAGAACAGCTGCTGGCCGCGGGCAGGGAGTTAATTGAACAAGGCGCTGACGTATTAATGCTGGATTGTCTTTGTTACCACCAGCAGCATCGCGATATATTACAAAAAGCGCTGGATATTCCGGTTTTATTGTCAAATATACTGATTTCACGGCTGGCGGCAGAACTATTAGTTTAACCTGTTGTAACACGTTAATTTTACGTGACAGGGGCAAGGAGCGCCCCCTATATTGTGCCTTCAACACAAGATCATAAGGGCGAGTTTATGCTTCAAAGCAATGAATACTTTGACGGAAAAGTAAAATCCATTGGCTTCACCAGCAGCAGCACCGGTCGTGCGAGCGTGGGCGTTATGGCGGAAGGGGAATACACCTTCGGGACCGCGCAGCCGGAAGAGATGACCGTAGTCAGCGGCGCGCTGAACGTTCTTCTGCCGGGTGAAACCGAGTGGAAAGTCTATGCTGCCGGGGAAGTATTCAACGTTCCGGGGAATAGCGAGTTTAATTTGCAGGTGGCTGAACCCACGTCTTATCTGTGCCGCTATCTGTAACGTTCGTTTCCTTCCTGCGCAGGCAGGAAGGAATTTACCCGATTAGCGCTGCGCTTCGCCGCCTAACCCTTCTACCAGATTCTGAATTAGCGCGGCCAGTTCGCCGGTCATCAGAATAAAGTCCGCGTCAAAGCGCTGAGCGAAATCTTCCCGGTCGATATCTTCATTCTGGTCCCGCAGCTCGTCGCAGAACTTCAGACGTTTAATCGAACCATCATCGCACATTAAGAACTGAATGCGCTGTTGCCAGTCGAGCGCCAGCTTGGTCACCACCTTACCAGCCTCAATGTGCACAGCGATCTCATCGCTGACCAGATCCTGTTTTTTCGCGCGGATCACGCCGCCATCTTCCAGCATCGCTTTCAGCTCGGCTTCATCCAGCAGCTGGAAGCCCTGAGCCACGGTACCGGAACGCACCCACTCGGTCAGCGTCAGTTCGATCGGGGTTTCCAGCGCCAGCGGAACAACCGGCAGCGAGCCCAGGGTTTTACGCAGCAGCGCCAGCGTATCTTCCGCTTTTTTGGCGCTGGCGCAGTCCACCATGATCAACCCGTTGACGGTATCGATCCACATCATGGTCTGGCTGAAGCGGCTAAAGGCGCGCGGCAGCAGGGAATGAAGCACTTCATCCTTCAGCGAATCTTTTTCCGTTTTTTTCAGCTTACGGCCCTGTTCGGCTTCCAGCTTGAAGATCTTTGCTTCCAGCGCCTGTTTGATCACCGGAGACGGCAGGATCTTCTCTTCTTTACGCGCGCAGATAACTATCTGGCCATTTGCCGTATGGGTCAGCGCATCACTGTGCGAGCCCATCGGCGGAACCCAACCGGTTTTGGCCATATCCTGGCTGCCGCATGGGGTAAATGTCAGCTCGGCCAGCTGTTTTTCCATCTCCTCGGCGCGCAGGGAAATGTCGCGGCTGAGACGATAAACCATTAAATTTTTGAACCACAGCATGATAATTTCCACGGCTTTGTCGTTAAATCCAGCGGGCATGATAGCGAATTGTCGCTATGCTTGCATTGTTAATCGGGAGAGGAATTCACAGTGCGCATTGGGATTGATTTAGGCGGGACCAAAACGGAAGTCATCGCGCTGAGCGACCAGGGAGAGCAGCTATTTCGCCACCGCCTGCCTACGCCAGGGGGGGATTATCGCCAGACGATAGAGACGATAGCCTCGCTGGTCGAGATGGCCGAGCAGGCTACCGGGCAGAGCGGCACGGTCGGCGTCGGCATCCCCGGTTCGATTTCGCCTTATACCGGCGTAGTTAAAAATGCCAACTCAACGTGGCTCAACGGCCAGCCGTTTGATAAAGACCTTTGCCAGCGCCTGCAACGTGAAGTGCGTCTGGCCAACGATGCCAACTGCCTCGCGGTGTCGGAAGCGGTCGACGGCGCGGCGGCCGGGGCGCAAACGGTATTCGCGGTGATCATTGGCACCGGCTGCGGTTCAGGCGTGGCGCTTAACGGACGCGCCCATATTGGCGGCAACGGCACGGCGGGCGAGTGGGGACACAATCCGCTGCCGTGGATGGATGAGGATGAACTGCGCTATCGCGCTGAAGTACCGTGCTACTGCGGTAAACAGGGCTGTATCGAAACCTTTATTTCCGGCACCGGCTTTGCGACCGATTACCAGCGCCTGAGCGGTCAGCGGCGACAGGGCAGCGAGATTATGCAGCGCGTCGGCGAGCGGGACCCGGTAGCGGAACTGGCGCTAAGCCGCTATGAGATGCGGCTGGCGAAGTCGTTGGCTCACGTGGTCAACATTCTCGATCCGGACGTCATTGTGCTTGGCGGGGGAATGAGCAACGTTGATCGTCTCTATCAAACGGTGCCGAATCTGCTAAAACCATGGGTATTCGGCGGTGAATGCGAGACGCCGATTCGCCGGGCGGTGCACGGGGACTCCAGCGGCGTGCGCGGCGCGGCCTGGCTGTGGCCGCTGTAATCTTCAACCCGCTGCGCGGCCTGAACGGTGCAGCGGGTACCCTGCGGATTATCGGTACGGGATCTCTTCCAGGCTGTAGTAAATCGACAGCCCCCTTTTTTTGCCTTCCTCAATATCCAGATCCGCGCCGCGAGATTCGCCCGGCAGGCGTAAAATAGCGTCACAGCGGCTAATTAACCGGTGGGCGACGGGGTAGAGATATTCCTCGCTAATCGCATCGCCAATTTCCGTGGAGCCCGCGGCTTTGGCAATGGGGAGAGCCAGCCATTCGCCGACCACGGGGATATGTCCTTTCTGATAAACGCGTAGCGCAACCTGGGCCATATTGTTCAGGTTAGCGTCGATTAGTTCCGCGCGATTGTGAGTGCCGCTGCGTACCGGGCCGGCAATCAAAATTAGTAAATTTTTCATGGTTAAGACCTTCTTAATGGGCCAGAGGGGATGGGACGATGCTGCCGGAGGCCGCAGTTCGCCCGTCAGAAAAGTTATCGATGCACGTTTTTGCACGAAATGATGCGATGACGATAATAAACGCGTTTTCATGCATGAATTAGCCTGATTTTCATCATTAAAGCAATTTAATTGAACTTATCATGCGTGTTCGTGCGATAGCAAGATGTATCGTGAATTTCTGACCCGGACAACGGAGCGACCTCTCCCGTGGGAGAGGTCTTGAAGGCAGGTGCGGAGGGAGAACATTACTCGACGGCGAAGGTTTTATCCAGGCGGCTATAGCCCAGCCCGTTGATCTTTTTAACTTTAATTTGCACCGGAATGCGCTCTTTCATCGCCTCGACGTGGCTGATGACGCCGATAACCTTGCCGCTGGCGTTGAGCGCGTCCAGCGCATCCAGCGCGGTATCGAGGGTTTCGCTATCCAGCGTGCCGAAGCCCTCATCAAGAAACAACGAGTCTATCCGCGTCTTATGGCTCACCAGGTCGGAGAGCGCCAGCGCCAGCGCGAGGCTTACGAGGAAACTCTCGCCGCCGGAGAGGGTCCGGGTGTCGCGCACCGCGTCCGCTTGCCAGGTGTCGACCACTTCAAGCTCCAGGGCATCGCTGGCTTTACGTTGCAGCAGATAGCGACCGTGCAGGCGATTAAGCTGGTGGTTGGCCAGCCACACCAGATTATCCAGCGTCAGGCCCTGGGCAAATTTACGGAATTTATCGCCCTCCCTGGAGCCGATAAGCGAGTTCAGCCATCCCCAGTCTTCCACTTCCTGCGCAGTGCGCTCCATCTGCTGGCGTAAAGCGTGCTGACGCTGCTGGTTTTCTGCATTCTGTTTCAACTGCTGGCGAATCTCTCCCTGACGGGCGCTGTTTTCCCGCAGCAGCGTCGTTAGCTGCTGAAGCTGTTCCTGCACCTGCTCAAGAGACTGGCTGAAGTCCATTTCCGCCGGCGGCTGCCGGCTGTGGTTATCGAGCGCTTCGCGAGCCCGTAGCGCCAGCGCCTGATTCTGCTGTAGCCTGCTCTCCAGCGTCTGTTTCAGGTTTTCGAGACGCTGGCGCGTTTCCTCATCAAGCAGCGCGGCGAGAAATGCCTGCCGGTCCGCGAAGGGGCTGGCGGCCAGCGCTGCGCTGAACTGCGCTTCGCTCTCTTTCAACTGAACCTGCTGCTGGCTCTCCTGCTGCCCCAGAGTTTGCCACTGGCTCTGGAGCGCGAGGCAGTCATCGTGCACCTGACGCCAGCCGTCGAGCGGCGCGGGTTCTGCCGCTAAGTCCGTTTCCGGTAAGGCCTCCAGCAGCGGGGTCAGCTGCTGGAGCTGTTCCTGCAGGGCGAGCAGTTCATTCTGTTTGGCCTGCCAGCTGCGGGTCTCTTCTTCCCGCAGCGCCAGCCAGCTCGCGGTCTGCTCTGCAGCCGGTAGGCTCAGGCTTAAGGCGCTCAGTTCGGCCGCCAGCGCGGCGCTGCGCTGCTCTTGTTCCTGCTGTAGCTGCTGAAGCTGCTGCTGGCACTCCTGCTGCTGAGCCTGCCAGGCCAGACGCTGCTGATGCTGATAGAGCCGCTGTTCATGCTCCTGCTGCGCATTTATCCAGCCCGGAATATCATCCTTTGGCGTCAGGTCGATATTTAATCCGCCGATCGTCTCCTGCCAGCGTGATGTAAGCGCTTGCTCCTGCTGCAGAAGCGATGCTTTCTCAGCCGCCTCTTTTTGCTGGTGCTTAATCAGGGCGTCCAGCTCGCCGCGCACCAGGGCGCCAGCCTCCGCCAGCTGTTTAACTTCGCGCTCCAGCGCATCGCGCCGCGCCTGATTAACGCCGGGAACCAGCGCCTGATATTCGGCGACGGCCGGATGCTGCGCGGAACCGCAGAGCGGACAAGGGGTACCGGGCTGCAGGCGAGCACGCTCGGCCTCAAGACCGGCAATGCGCGCTTCCATTTCGCACAGGGCTTTCACATCGCTCAGCTGCTGATTCTTCTCTTTATAAGCCTGACGGCGCTGAGCCAGTATCGCTTCCAGTTTTTCCTGCTCCTGCCTGGTGGCCTGCCCGGCGGCGTTGAGCTGCATCAGGCGCTGGCCCAGAGGCTGAAGTTGACTATGTAGCGCTGAGAGCTGCTGGCGCAGAGCGCGAGCCGCGGCGTGCTGCGCCAGCCCGGCGCTGACCTGTTCGGCATCCAGCGTCAGCCCGGCGGGCGGCAGGTCTGCCAGTCTGCGACGGGTTTCCGCCAGACGTTGCTGCAGGGCGGCTTGCTGCTGGGTATCGCGAGTCTGCTGCTGGAAAGCCGCCCGCCAGCCCGCCAGCGCATTGCCCCACCGCTGAAAACGGTCATGCTCTTTTAGCCATGCGGAGAGCGTTTGCTGGTGGCTCTGCAGGCGTTCAGACTGCTGGCGGGCGGCGAGGCGAATCCCCGCTCGCCGTCGCAGCCTTTCATGTAAGCGAGTATTTACTTCTTCTCTCAGGCGACGGGTTTGCGCCAGCGCGGTGGTTTGTTCCTGCTGACGCGTCCACTGTGGACGTAAGTGCTCTGCAGGCTGGGCATTCAGCAGCACGGTCAGCTGCGGCTGCGCCTGCTCCAGCGCAGATTGGGCTTCGCGTAGCGCGCTCTGCGCCTGCAGATCTTCTGCTGTCAGCTCTGCGCGGCGTACCAGCCACTGACGGGCATTTTGCAGACGGCTTTGTTCGCTAACCTTCTGTTTTTCTTCATCAGTAAGCGCTTGCAAACTTTGCTGTAGCGCCTGCTGCTGGTCGTCGCTTAGCAGCAGGACGCCGGAAGCCTGAGCCTGGATTTTCTCCAGCTCGACGCGGGCCTGCTTATGCTTTTCAAAGACCTGCGCGGAAATCTGGCCGTAAATTTCGGTACCGGTCAGCTCTTCCAGCAGCTCGGCGCGCTCTTTCGGTTTAGCATTCAGGAAGGCGGCGAACTGCCCCTGCGATAGCAGCATCGAGCGGGTGAAGCGGCCATAGTCCAGGCCGGTGAGCGAGGCGGTCATTTCCAGCTTGTCTTTGATCTTATCGGCGAGGATTTTGCCATCCTCGCAGCGCGCCAGCTCGACGCGCGGCACCTGCAGGTTGCCGTCCGGCTGGTTTCGCGCCCGGTTCTGACTCCAGAAGGCGCGATAGGCGATGCCTTTGACTTCGAACTCCACTTCCGCCAGACATTCGGCGGTGTCGCGGGTCATCAGATCGTTTTGTGATTGCGACACGCTGCTCAGGCGCGGGGTTTCGTGATAGAGCGCGAGGCAGATAGCATCCAGCAGCGTGGTTTTTCCGGCGCCGGTCGGCCCGGTAATCGCGAACAGACCGTTGCTGGCGAACGGCTCAGCGGTGAAATCAATTTTCCATTCACCTTTCAGTGAATTGAGGTTTTTCAGGCGTAAGCTGAGTATTTTCACAGGCGATCCTCACCGTTCAGGCTATGCAGCGTTTCATTAAAAAGCTGTTCCAGGCGCTGCTGCTGCGCGGCTTCCAGCGTTTCCAGCGCCAGACGGCGGGCGAAGACATCCTCCACCTGCAGTTCGCTGAGGGTCTCTCGCTGAGCGCCGGCCAGAATGCGGTTGCGCTGGGCGCGACTGCGGCGCACCAGCAGGACTTCCACCGGCAGCGTTTCGGTCTGCGCCTGAATTTTACGCTGGATATCATGCATATATTCGTCGCTGGTGATTTCGATATCCAGCCACACTGCGGGCTGCAGGACGCTATCCTGCCATTGGTTTAGCTGCTCGCTAATGCTGGCGAAATCGCCCTTCAGGACCGCCAGCGGCTGGGTGACGGGAACGATAAGCGGCGTGACATCCGCCAGACGCCCGTGGGTAAAAGTGACCAGATTGACGCTTTTATTTTTCCCTGTTTCATCAAAGCTCAGCGGGATGGGGGAGCCGCTGTAGCGGATATGCTCGCAGCCGCCCACCACCTGCGCACGGTGAATATGGCCGAGCGCAATATAGTCGGCAGGCGGAAAACGGCTCGCCGGAAAGGCGTCCAGCGTACCGATATAGATTTCGCGCACCGCGTCGCTTTTGCTGGCGCCGACGGTGGTTAAATGGCCGCTGGCGATAATCGGTAGCGCCCGGTCGCCGCGCAGTTCGCAGGCCTGCTGGTACTGCTGCTGGTAATAGTCGCTGATGGCGCTCAGGAGCTGCTGCTGCTTTTCGCCGCTGGAGTGCCCGGCCTGGCTGGTTACCAGTTCACGCGGGCGCAGGAACGGCACCGGGCAAAAAATCGCCCCCGGCGAACCGTCGCGCAGCGGCAGAATAAAGGGGGCGTGGCCGGCATTGGCCACGACCGTGGTTTTCAGGAACGCAAGAATGTCTCGCGACTCGTTGAGGGTGGCGACCGAATCATGGTTGCCCGCCAGCACCACCAGCCGACAGCCGGTTTGCTGCAGCTGAACGACAAACCGGTTATACAGCTCGCGCGCGTAGCTCGGCGGGGAGCCGGTATCAAAAATATCGCCCGCGACAATAATGGCATCGACGTCATGTTCCTGCGCGCTGGCCAGCAGCCAGTCGAGAAACGCCTGATGTTCGGCGGCGCGACTTTTACTGTAAAAATTTTGCCCAAGATGCCAGTCAGAGGTATGAAGGATGCGCATAGTTGTTCCATAGCGTAAAAGCGAAAGCGGCATTATATACCCGTCATCCTTCAAGTTGCTTATGCGTTGGCTACCCGCGCCCACCCAGTCGCATCGTTATCTCTTTTTTGGGACTTACGCCCTTGCTGCCTTTAAGCAAGCCGAATTATTACGGGGATAAGACTGCTCTCAGGCGCGATAAGTCCGTGTCACAATTCGAAATCCGCGTTCATCCGGCGGTCATTTTTTTCATAAATCTGTCATAAATCTGACGCATAATGGCCGCGCACTTCTATACTGATGGCTAAAAAATACAGGGTAAATAATGGCGAGAAGAATTCTGGTCGTTGAAGATGAAGCTCCAATCCGCGAGATGGTTTGCTTTGTTCTGGAGCAAAACGGCTTTCAGCCCGTCGAGGCGGAAGATTTTGACAGCGCGGTTAATCAGCTCAATGAACCCTGGCCGGATTTGATCCTCCTCGACTGGATGCTGCCGGGTGGGTCGGGTCTGCAGTTTATTAAACAGCTCAAGCGTGAAGCGATGACCCGCGATATTCCCGTGGTGATGCTCACCGCCCGCGGCGAAGAGGAAGATCGCGTCCGCGGTCTGGAGACCGGCGCCGATGACTACATCACTAAGCCGTTTTCCCCGAAAGAGCTGGTGGCGCGAATTAAAGCCGTGATGCGGCGCATTTCGCCGATGGCGGTGGAAGAAGTGATTGAAATGCAGGGGCTGAGCCTCGACCCCTCTTCGCATCGGGTCATGACCGGTGAAAATCCGCTGGATATGGGGCCGACGGAGTTTAAATTATTACACTTCTTTATGACCCACCCGGAACGGGTTTATAGCCGCGAACAGCTGCTGAATCACGTCTGGGGAACCAACGTTTATGTCGAAGACAGAACGGTAGACGTGCATATTCGCCGTCTGCGCAAAGCGCTGGAACATAGCGGCCATGACCGGATGGTACAAACGGTTCGCGGTACGGGATATCGTTTCTCCGCCCGATTCTGAATGTTGACAGGAGTGTGAACCGTGCTGGAACGGCTGTCATGGAAAAGGCTGGCGCTTGAGCTTTTCTTGTGTTGTATCCCGGCCCTGATCCTCGGGGCGTTTTTAGGTCATCTGCCGTGGTTTTTATTGGCGGCAGTGACCGGTCTTCTTATCTGGCATTTCTGGAATCTGATGCGCCTGTCATGGTGGCTGTGGGTTGACCGCAGCATGACGCCTCCGCCGGGTAGTGGCAGCTGGGAGCCGCTGCTGTACGGACTGCATCAAATGCAGATGCGTAATAAAAAGCGTCGCCGTGAGCTGGGCAACCTGATTAAGCGCTTTCGCAGCGGGGCGGAGTCTCTGCCGGATGCGGTAGTGCTGACCACCGAAGAAGGCGCGATGTTCTGGTGTAACGGCCTGGCGCAGCAGATCCTGAATCTGCGCTGGCCTGACGATAACGGGCAGAACATCCTTAACCTCTTGCGCTATCCTGAATTTGCCAATTACCTGAAATACAGGGATTTTTCTAAACCGCTCAACCTGGTACTGAATAACGGCCGCCATCTGGAGATTCGCGTGATGCCCTACAGCGATAAACAGCTGCTGATGGTTGCGCGCGATGTTACGCAGATGCACCAGCTGGAAGGGGCGCGGAGAAACTTTTTCGCTAACGTCAGCCATGAGCTGCGTACGCCGCTGACGGTGCTGCAGGGGTATCTGGAGATGATGCAGGAGCAGGTGCTGGAAGGGGGGACGCGCGAAAAAGCGTTGCACACCATGCGCGAGCAAACTCAGCGAATGGAAGGCCTGGTGAAACAATTGCTGACGCTGTCGCGAATCGAAGCCGCGCCGGTCCTGGCGATGAACGATAAAATCGATGTGCCGATGATGCTGCGGGTCGTTGAGCGCGAAGCGCAAACGCTAAGCCAGCAGAAGCATGCGCTGCATTTTTCGGTTGATGAATCGCTGAAAGTGCTGGGTAATGAAGAACAGCTGCGCAGCGCGATTTCCAACCTGGTGTATAACGCGGTCAATCATACGCCGCCGGGAACGGATATTACCGTAAGCTGGCAGCGAGCGCCGCACGGGGCAATGTTCAGCGTCGAAGATAACGGGCCGGGCATCGCGCCGGAACATATTCCGCGCCTGACCGAGCGTTTCTATCGGGTGGATAAAGCGCGCTCGAGACAGACCGGCGGCAGCGGTCTGGGGCTGGCGATTGTCAAACATGCGGTCAGCCATCACGATAGCCGCCTCGAAATTGAGAGTACGCTGGGTAAAGGCACCCGCTTTAGCTTCCTGCTACCGGAACGTTTAATTGCCAAAAATTGAACGCCTGCATGTGGGTGTCAGCATAACTTGCCAATGACCAGCTTCGGCTGGTCATTTTCGTTTGCAGTAAAATCGAAGTTGAGTAATTAACGAACGTTAGCTGCTTTTTTGTTCGCATGATAAGCCAGATGTTTTCCATCCATCAGGTAAATAATTCTACGCATTAAAATAGAGTCAGCATAATCATCTGCTTTTGCGATCCCTCCTTGCTTTAAAACGTTATAAGCGTTTAAATTGCCCCCCTACGGTCGCAGACAGACTGTTTTTGCGTGGTAATTCAAAAAACAATTCTTTTCCACGCCGCTTTGGGAGCATATCCCGCTGAGTTTACTGACAATGGCCGCTGTATCATCCCCAGGGGAAAGGCGCGGTATTTATCCGTTTTTACAACACCACATCCACAGGCTGTAATGAATTTATGACCCATCAGTTAAAATCTCGCGACATCATTGCGTTGGGCTTTATGACCTTCGCGCTGTTCGTCGGCGCAGGCAATATTATCTTTCCTCCGATGGTTGGCTTACAGGCCGGCGAACACGTCTGGACCGCGGCTATTGGCTTTCTGATTACCGCCGTGGGTCTGCCGGTGCTAACGGTTGTGGCGCTGGCGAAAGTCGGCGGCGGCGTAGAGAGCCTGAGCACGCCGATTGGTAAAGTTGCCGGTATCCTGCTGGCGGTGGTTTGCTATCTTGCCGTTGGGCCGCTGTTTGCGACTCCGCGTACCGCCACCGTCTCTTTTGAAGTGGGGATTGCTCCGCTGACCGGCGACGGCCCGCTGCCACTGCTGATTTATAGCGTTATCTATTTTGCCCTGGTGATCCTCGTTTCGCTCTATCCGGGCAAGCTGCTGGACACCGTCGGGAATTTCCTCGCGCCGTTGAAAATCATCGCTCTGATTATTCTCGCCGTTGCGGCGATCGTCTGGCCAGCCGGTCCGCTGAGCCACGCGATGGAAGCCTACCGTACCGCGCCATTCTCCAACGGCTTCGTCAACGGCTATCTGACCATGGACACCCTTGGGGCGATGGTCTTTGGGATCGTGATTGTCAACGCGGCGCGTTCTCGCGGCGTGACCGAAGCCCGCCTGCTGACCCGTTACACCGTCTGGGCTGGCCTGATGGCCGGCGTGGGCCTGACGCTGCTGTATCTGGCGTTGTTCCGTTTAGGTTCCGATAGCGGCACGCTGGTGGAGCAGTCCGCTAACGGCGCGGCGATTCTGCACGCTTATGTCCAGCACACCTTCGGCGGCGCGGGGAGCTTCCTGCTGGCAGCGCTGATCTTCATCGCTTGCCTGGTGACGGCGGTAGGCCTGACCTGCGCCTGTGCGGAGTTTTTTGCCCAGTATCTGCCGTTCTCCTATCGTACGCTGGTCTTTATCCTTGGCCTGTTTTCGATGGCGGTTTCCAACCTTGGCCTGAGCCACCTGATTCAGATTTCGATTCCGGTGCTGACGGCTATCTATCCGCCGTGTATCGCACTCGTGGTATTAAGCTTTACCCGTAGTTGGTGGCATAATTCGTCCCGCGTTATTGCCCCGGCAATGTTTATCAGCCTGATGTTTGGTATCATTGACGGCATTAAAGCGTCGGCGTTTGCAGAGATTTTGCCATCCTGGACCGCGCGCCTGCCGCTGGCGGAGCAAGGGCTGGCGTGGCTGATGCCAACCGCCGTGATGGTGATTCTGGCCGTTATCTGGGATCGCGCAGCAGGGCGTCAGGTGGCCTCCAGCGCGCACTAACCGACGCTTTACACAGGTGTTTAACCACGGGACTTCAGGTCCCGTGGTTTTTTGTTTTTTTGGTCATCCTCCCCGGTGCTTTGCCCCCGCGAAGGCCAGAGGAGAAAAACGGCATGGAACATGATGGAAAGTAGTAACAAGCTTAAGCGCGGGCTAAGTACCCGGCATATTCGTTTTATGGCGCTGGGGTCGGCAATCGGTACCGGCCTTTTCTATGGTTCGGCTGACGCGATTAAAATGGCGGGGCCGAGCGTTCTGTTGGCTTATATTATCGGCGGCGTCGCGGCCTACATTATTATGCGCGCGCTGGGCGAAATGTCGGTACACAACCCGGCCGCCAGTTCGTTCTCGCGCTATGCCCAGGATTACCTTGGCCCGCTGGCGGGCTATATCACCGGCTGGACCTACTGTTTTGAAATCCTGATTGTCGCCATAGCCGACGTCACGGCCTTCGGCATCTATATGGGGGTCTGGTTCCCGGCGGTGCCGCACTGGATCTGGGTACTCAGCGTGGTGCTGATTATCTGCGCCGTCAACCTGATGAGCGTCAAGGTCTTCGGCGAGCTGGAGTTTTGGTTCTCCTTCTTCAAAGTCGCCACTATTATCATCATGATCCTCGCCGGTTTCGGCATCATTATCTGGGGGATCGGCAACGGCGGGCAGCCGACGGGTATCCACAACCTGTGGAGCAACGGTGGCTTCTTCAGCAACGGCTGGCTGGGGATGGTGATGTCGCTGCAGATGGTGATGTTCGCCTACGGTGGGATTGAAATCATCGGCATCACCGCCGGTGAAGCGAAGGATCCGGAGAAATCCATTCCGCGCGCCATTAACTCGGTGCCGATGCGTATCCTCGTGTTTTACGTCGGTACGCTGTTCGTGATTATGTCTATCTATCCGTGGAACCAGGTTGGAACTAACGGCAGTCCTTTCGTTCTGACCTTCCAGCATCTGGGTATTACCTTTGCCGCCAGCATCCTGAACTTTGTGGTGCTGACCGCTTCGCTGTCGGCGATTAACTCCGATGTCTTTGGCGTGGGGCGTATGCTGCACGGTATGGCGGAGCAGGGCAGCGCGCCGAAAATGTTTACCAAAACGTCCCGTCGCGGGGTGCCGTGGGTAACCGTGATGGTAATGACTATCGCGCTGCTGTTCGCCGTTTACCTTAACTACATTATGCCGGAGAACGTCTTTCTGGTGATCGCCTCTCTGGCGACATTCGCCACCGTCTGGGTGTGGATTATGATCCTGCTGTCGCAGATCGCCTTCCGTCGCTGTTTGCCGCCGGAAGAGGCGAAGGCGCTGAAGTTTAAGGTGCCTGGCGGAGTAACGACCACGGTGATTGGCCTGCTATTCCTGGTCTTTATTATCGGTCTGATTGGCTACCATCCTGACACGCGCATCTCGCTGTACGTGGGCTTTGCGTGGATTATTCTGTTACTGATTGGCTGGCAGTTTAAAACTCGCCGCGAGCGTAAGCTGGCGAAAGCCTAGTCCTTTTCGTTCTCTTCTTGCCGGATACGCACGGGCTATCCGGCAAGCCGTTCCTCCACCCCCGCCATCCTCCCCCAATAATTCTGCCGACGATGAGTCATACGCCAGTACGCTATGGCAAGGTGTGCCCATTCTGCAAAGAGAGGAATAATGATGTTGAAGGCATGGCACCTCCCGGTTGCTCCGTTTATTAAGGAGCAGCCGGAACGACTGATTATCACGCTATGGTTAAGCGGCGAGGATCTGCCGCCGCGGGTCACGCTACGCGCGGAAGAAGATAACGAGGAGCTGTCGCTGCCGATGCGCCGCCTGCGGCAGGAACCGCATCCGGGCGTGGTGGCGTGGCGCGGGGAAATCAGCCTCGTCAACGGGCTACCGCGTCGCCGCTACAGCTTCAAGCTGCTGTGGGCCGACCGCCAGCTGTGGTTCACTCCGCAGGGGTTCAATCGTTTTCCGCCGGCGCGGCTGGAGCAGTTTGCGGTTGATATGCCGGACAGCGGGCCGCAGTGGGTGGCCGATCAGGTGTTTTACCAAATCTTCCCTGACCGCTTCGCCCGCAGCCAGTCACGCGACGCCGGGCAGGATAACGTTTATTACCACCATGCCGCCGGTCACGATATTGTGCGCAAGGCGTGGGATGAGCCGCTAACCGGCGAGGCGGGCGGCTCCACCTTCTACGGCGGCGATCTCGATGGGATCAGCGAAAAACTGCCGTACCTGAAGCAGCTTGGCGTCACGGCGCTTTATCTGAACCCGGTATTTGTCGCTCCCAGCGTACATAAATACGATACCGAGGATTACCGTCGCGTTGACCCGCAGTTTGGCGGCGATGCGGCGCTGCTGCGCCTGCGTCACAACACGCAAAAAGAGGGGATGCGCCTGATCCTTGACGGCGTGTTCAACCACAGCGGCGATTCGCATGCCTGGTTCGACCGCCATCAGCGCGGTAGCGGCGGCGCCTGCCACAACCCCGATTCGCCGTGGCGCGACTGGTATAATTTTTCTCCCGAGGGCATTGCCCACGATTGGCTGGGATACGCCAGTCTGCCTAAGCTCGACTACCGGTCGGCGACGCTGATAGATGAGATCTATGGTGGAGAAGATAGCGTGGTGCGCCACTGGCTGAAAGCGCCGTGGAGCATGGACGGCTGGCGGCTGGATGTCGTGCATATGCTCGGTGAAGACGGCGGGGCGCGTAATAACCTGCGCCATATCGCCGGCATTACCCAGGCAGCGAAGCAGGAGCGGCCGGAAGCCTTCGTGTTCGGGGAGCATTTCGGCGACGCGCGCCAGTGGCTACAGGCCGACGTAGAAGACTCGGCGATGAACTACCGCGGCTTTACCTTCCCGCTATGGGGCTTTCTCGCCAATACCGATATCTCCTACGACCCGCAGAAAATCGATGCGCAAACCTGCATGGCGTGGATGGACAACTATCGTGCCGGACTGTCGCATCACCAGCAGCTGCGGATGTTCAACCAGCTTGATAGCCACGATACCGCGCGCTTTAAGTCTCTGTTGGGTAAAGATGTTGCGCGTCTGCCGTTGGCGGTGGTGTGGCTGTTCAGCTGGCCTGGGGTACCGTGCATCTACTACGGCGATGAAGTGGGCGTGGACGGCAATAACGATCCGTTCTGTCGTAAACCCTTCCCGTGGGATCCGGCTTTGCAGGATGGCGAACTGCTCGACCTGTACAAGCGCATGAGCAAACTGCGTAAGGCTAATCAGGCGCTACGCTACGGCGGCTGTCAGGTGATCTATGCCGAAGAGAACGTGGTGGTGTTCGTGCGAGTCTATAAGCAACAGCGCGTGCTGGTGGCGATTAACCGCGGCGCGGCCTGCGAGGTGGTGGTAGAAGATTCGCCGCTGCTTGACGTTCACGGCTGGCAGTTGAAAGAGGGCGCCGGTGATCTGCACGAGAGCGTGCTGACGCTGCCAGCGATCTCCGCCAGCGTGTGGTTTAGCCGTTAGTCATAGAGCTGGCTCAGGCTCTCGCTCTGCAAAATGGCCTCGCGCCACCAGCGCTGGGCCAGTCCGTCATTACCGCTGCGCCAGGCCATATAGGTGATATCTTTCTCGCGGCACGAGATGACGGCCTTTTCGACCAGCTCGCCGCTTTCCAGCCACCGCCGGGCAATATGGCGCGGTAAAAAGCCGCAGCCCAGCCCGGCGCGCAAGAGTTCAACTTTACTGGCGAAATCATCCACGCGGATTTGCGGCTGTTCGTCGAGCAGGTTGCTGTTGAGCGGATGACAGTAGCGGGCGCTGTCGCTGATCACGACCGCGCGGTGCAGGCTGAGCTGCTTGTTGGTCAGCGGTTGGGTCGTTTGCGCCAGCGGATGCCCCGGCGCGATGACGAAAATATTGTCCATGGCGCCGAGCATTTTCCACGACCACTCGGCGGAGGTTGGCGGTTCATTGATCGCCCCAAGAATAATATCCGCGCCGTTGTGGGTGAGCTCTTCCCACGAGCCCGCGAGGGTATGGTGGGTAAAGTTAAGCCGGGTTTGCGGGTGCTGGGCGTAGAAAGCATCGATCAGCGGCAGCAGCGCGCTAAACGGGAAAGAGTCATCCAGCGCGATAGCCAGATCCCGCTCCCAACCGGCGCTGAGCTGCACTGCCTGCTTTTCCAGATCCTTAGCGGCATTCAGCAGCAATCGACCCTTCTCCAGCATCATTCTGCCCGTATCGGTAAATTTAGCCCGGTGGCCGGAGCGATCCAGCAGAGTGATATTCAGATCGTTTTCCAGCTTTTGGATCATGTAGCTCAGCGCAGCTGGGGTCTTAAATAGCGATTCGGCGGCGGTGGCAAAAGAGCCATGTTTGTCCAGCGCGTCGAGAATTAACAGTACATCAAGATTCAGGCGCATGCGTCAGATTCCGGTAAAAATGAGTGCCTCCGTTTTACCGGAGCGCCCTGTTCAATTCCAGTGAATAATTTAGAACGGTTAACCGTAAAAATTTGATAAACATAATTTTGCTCGTTTTGTAATGGTTAATCTAATCGCCATAACCTTTCGCTTTGGAAATAAATTAGAAAAAAATCTTTAATAACTCGTTAGAAATTACTGACTATACTCACCATGCTTTATCAGTCAGGATCCAGACAGCTCAACGGCAACGGTAGTATCTTTTTAACTCATTGATTAACAGGATATGTTATGTCTATTCGTGAACTGATTGATCCCTCTAACTCGGCGCTTATTTTTATTGACCACCAGCCACAAATGGCTTTTGGTGTGGCAAATATTGACCGCCAGACCCTGAAAAATAATACGGTTGCTTTAGCCAAAGCAGGCAAAATTTTTAATGTCCCGGTAATTTATACTTCCGTCGAAACCAAAAGCTTCAGCGGCTATATCTGGCCGGAATTGCTGGCCGTCCATCCTGATGTGAAACCCATTGAACGTACCTCGATGAACTCCTGGGAAGACGCGGCTTTTGTTGAAGCGGTAAAGGCGACCGGACGCAAGAAACTGATTATTTCTGCTCTGTGGACTGAAGTCTGCCTGACGTTCCCGGCGCTGATGGCGCTGGATGCGGGCTATGAAGTTTACGTGGTGACCGATACCTCCGGCGGCACCTCGGTTGATGCCCACGAACGCTCCATTGACCGTATGGTGCAGGCCGGTGCGGTGCCGGTGACCTGGCAGCAGGTGCTGCTTGAGTACCAGCGCGACTGGTCGCGTAAAGAGACCTATGACGCGGTGATGGATCTAGTGCGCGAGCATAGCGGCGCTTACGGCATGGGCGTGGATTACGCTTATACGATGGTGCATGGCGCGCCAGAGCGTAAAGCTTAAATACACTTCATCCTTCAAGCTGCCTCTTTGTTGGCTTCGTTTGCCCGCCCCGGTCACTGACTCATGTCAGCTCCCGGGGACGAACAACCTTGCCGCCTCGACGCAGCATGAACGATTTTGTGCATTGTTGTTTATGGCTAATGGCGGGGATATCCCGTCATTCCCCTGAAGCAAGGAACTCTTAATGGCGCAGCAGAAATCGGTGACCCTGGTTATCAGTCATGTGCTCGACCCGGAGCATGGCCAACGGTATGAAGCGTGGCTGGGCAAAATTATGCCGATTGCGGCTGAATTTCCCGGTCATCTTGGCGCAAACGTGATTCGCCCGGCTCCCGGGCAGAATTTATGGAGCATTATCATTCGCTTCGACACCATTGAGCATCTTTACGCCTGGACCCAGTCGGAAACCCGGCGCGAACTGGTGGCGGAAATCGCACCGCTGCTGAGCGAAGGCGATCGTACCGAAGTCCGGACTGAACCGGCCTTCTGGTTTACGCCGCCTGCGGCGAATGTGCGCCAGCCGCGACGCTGGAAGCAATTTTTAATCACCCTGCTGGTGATTTTCCCCAGTACTAACCTGGTGCCGTCGATAACCGGAATGCTGCTGCCCTCGCTGAAGGGAAGCCTGCTGCTGCACCTCATCAATGATGCCTGTGTGGTCGCGCTGGTGGTCTGGTTCTGGATGCCCATCGTGACCCGTCTGTTTGCTGGCTGGTTAAAGAAAAACTGAGCCAGCCTCCTGAAGGAGAACGTTATGTCGCAAACTGCCACACTGATCCTGACTCACGGTCGGGTTCATACTCTCGATCGTCAAAATCCCCTGGCCGATGCGGTGGCGATCGCTGACGGTAAAATTCTCGCCGCCGGTAGCCACGATCGGATCATGAGCTTTGCCGCGGAAGGGACGCAAATTATCGATCTTAAAGGTCATACGGTGATCCCCGGTCTTAACGACTCCCACCTGCACCTGATCCGCGGCGGTCTGAACTACAACCTGGAGCTACGCTGGGAGGGGGTTCCCTCGCTGGCGGATGCGCTGCGGATGCTGAAAGATCAGGCCGATCGCACACCGTCGCCGCAGTGGGTGCGGGTGGTCGGCGGCTGGAGCGAATTTCAGTTCGCCGAACGGCGGATGCCGACGCTCGAGGAGCTTAACGATGCGGCGCCGGATACCCCGGTATTTGTCCTGCACCTGTACGATCGCGCGCTGCTGAACCGCGCGGCGCTGAAGGCGGTGGGCTACACCAAAGAGACGCCGGATCCGGCGGGCGGCGAGATCGTTCGCGACGGCAACGGTAATCCTACCGGCATGTTGATTGCCAAACCCAACGCGATGATCCTCTACTCAACGCTGGCCAAAGGGCCGAAGCTACCGCTGGAACTGCAGGTCAACTCAACGCGCCAGTTTATGCGCGAGCTGAATCGTCTGGGGCTAACCAGCGCTATCGATGCCGGAGGCGGTTTCCAGAACTACCCGGAAGATTATGAAATTATTGAACAGCTGCACGCCAAAGAGCAGATGACCGTGCGGATCGCCTATAACCTGTTTACCCAGCGACCTAAGCAGGAGCTGGAAGATTTTGAGCGCTGGACCGATATGCTCAAGCCGGGACAGGGCACCGACTTTTACCGCGCCAACGGCGCCGGGGAGATGCTGGTTTTCTCGGCGGCGGATTTTGAAGATTTCCTGCAGCCGCGTCCGGACCTCCCGGAGGGAATGGAAGATGAGCTGGAGCGGGTGGTGCGCCACCTGGTAGAGCACCGCTGGCCGTTCCGCCTGCACGCCACCTACGATCAATCCATCAGCCGGATGCTCGACGTCTTCGAGAAGGTAAATCGCGAAATTCCGTTCAATGGTCTGCACTGGTTCTTCGATCATGCGGAAACCATCACCGAACGCAATATCGAACGCGTCAAAGCGCTGGGCGGCGGCATAGCGGTTCAGCACCGTATGGCTTTCCAGGGCGAATATTTTGTCGACCGCTACGGTAAAGATGCGGTCAAACATACGCCGCCGGTGGCGAAAATGCTCGAGCTGGACGTTCCGGTAGGGCTGGGGACGGATGCTACCCGCGTGGCGAGCTACAATCCGTGGACCGCGCTCTACTGGCTGGTTTCCGGACGTACCGTCGGCGGAATGGCGATGTACGACGACAGCAACCGCCTGCCGCGCGACGTGGCGCTGGAGCTGTGGACGGCGGGAAGCGCGTGGTTCTCAAGCGAGCAGGGTAAGAAAGGGCGCATTGAGCAAGGCCAGCTTGCCGATCTGGTGGTGCTGTCGAAAGACTATTTCAGCGTCGCGGAAGAGGAAATTAAGGGGATCGAGTCGGTACTGACGGTCGTTGACGGCAAGGTGGTGTACGCCGCCGGACACTTTTCGCCGCTGGCGCCGCCGCCCATTCCGGTGCTGCCAGAGTGGTCACCGGTGGTGAAGGTGCCGGGTCATTACCGTTCCGCGCCGCCGACCGCCGCGAAAATCGGCGCGATAGTTCAGATGCACCAATGCTGCGGCAGCTGCGGCGTACACGGGCATCAGCATGATATTGCGCGCCAGTCGGCGATTCCGGTTGCCGATGAGCAGGCGTTCTGGGGCGTACTCGGCTGCTCCTGCTTTGCGTTTTAGCACCAGCTCAACCCGCCCCGGTATTGTCCGGCGGCGGGTTCCCTTCCTGACGAAAGCGCTTGTCTTTCCGTTTTTTAATAGCGGTTCTGTGAACCAAAAAGCGCGATGCGCCGCGCAATCATTTCGCGTACCGGTTTCAGTCCCTGATTAATCACTTTGCGCGGGTCGTTCACGTCATGACCGGTATCGGCGGCAAGCAGGGCTTTCACCTCCTGACACCAGGCGTACATATTTTCGGTATTGACGTTGATTTTGGCCGTACCGCAGGCGATGGCTTTACGCATGTCGTCATCGGCAATACCGGTACCGCCGTGCAGGACCAGCGGAACATTGACTCGCTCAGAAATGGCTTTCATCTCCGTAAAACCCAGTTTGGCTTTGCCTTTATACAGTCCATGGGTCGAACCCAGCGCCGCCGCCAGGCAGTCAACCTGAGTTTCTTTCACCAGGGTGTAGCACTCCTCAGGGTCGGCGTAGATGACCGCCGAATTGACGATGCCATCTTCGCTTCCGGCAATCGTCCCCAGCTCCGCCTCGACGGAGATGCCTTTGCTGTGCGCCAGCGCAACCAGATGGCGAGTGATGGCGAGGTTTTCGCTGAACGGCAGATGCGAGCCGTCAAACATAATGGAGCTGAATCCGGCCTCGATAGCCGCCTCGCAGGCCTCGCGGGTGGTACCGTGGTCCAGATGCAAAGCCACCGGAATATCAATATGTAAATAATCCATGGCATTGACCACGATGTCATGAATACATTTTAATCCCAGCATATGTTTCACCGTACCGCCGGAAACGCCTAAAATAATGGGCGATCGCAGTTGTTGTCCGGTACTTAATACAGCGCCGACCCACTCAAGATTATTAATATTGAATTGCCCTACGGCATAACCGTCCCGTAGGGCATGCTGAAGCATGTCCTTCATAGAAACTAACATAGTCACCTCGTGTTATTAATTAATAGCAATCATTCATCAAAATATTGCTTTAAGTTTCTTTCATAGCTATTTAAAGAATTGTGAACGACGGCAAGATCCGGCATCGATTCACGTACACCTTTTTTCTCAATAGAAATAGCGGCGGTGAGGCTGGCGAATAAAATAATATTGTCAATGTGCCAGGAGTAGTGAACGCCGTAGGTAAAAGCGCCATGGAATACGTCTCCCGCGCCGGTGGTATCAACAGCATTGCACAGCCAGGAGGGAACTATTTTCAGCATCCCGCTCTTTAAAAATGCGCAGCCTTTTTCACCAAGGGTAATAAAGGCTTCGCCGCGGCAAATTTTATTAAGCTCAATGAGCGCCGCCTTAATTTCTGCTTCTGTACTCAGGGCGCGATATCCCATATAGTCCCGGGCAAAATGTTCACTGACCACAAAATAATCGGTCCAGGCCGCCAGCTTAATATTACTGGCGCGTAGTGAGCCGCCATCCATGACTACCCGAGCGTTTGGCAGTTTCTTAATTAAATACTCGCTGATCTCGGCTTCATGGCCATCCACTAATAGCGTTACCGGTTCTTCAGCGGCGATGAGCCGTTCGGCTAAATCATCGAGCTTGAGCTTCTGATCGTAGGTCAGCGACGGCGGCGTCTGCATTTTACGGGTGATGATCGTCCGCGAACCCGTCAGGCGATTGACCAGCACCGAAGCCAGGGGGGTGATCATTTCATCAGAAAAGACCACCTGACTGGTATCAACGCCCGCTTCGGCAAATTCAGCAATAATTCGCTGGCCGTAAAGATCCTGATTCAGATGGCCGATGTAATAGACATCCTCCCCCCATAGCCCCAACAGCCATGCCGCATTCGCTGCCGGCCCGCCGCCGCTTTCAATAAAATCGTGACAGAAATTTTTGGTATTCTCCTGCGGCCATTCATTTAAAAAGAAAAACTGATCAAAACATGAAAACCCGATGGACAAGATAGCCATAACCACTCCTGATTATTTTGTCAGCTGCGGGAAGAGAGGCTCCTTCCCGCAGGGAAAAATGAAACCGCTTATTCATTTTTCTTATCCGCAGTGAGCTCCTCATAGCTGAGCGTGTCACCGACCACGCGTACTGAACGAAAGCAGAATGGCACCAGCAGTGCGACGATCAGTGCCAGACAAATCAAATAGATAGTAATCTGGCCAAACTGGGTGAAAGCGTTGCCGATGATGATGCCCCAAACCGCGAAGTCGAAGTCGGCGAAGGTGCTATTTTCAAAGCCCAGATTACCCAGCGCCGGCAGCAGCATCGCCGGAAGGAATGCAAGGAAGATACCGCCGATAAATGAGGCGATGATGCAGCCGCGTTTACCGCCCAGCTTATCGGCGAAAACACCGGAGGTGCCGCCGCAGAAGAAGTGCGGCACCATGCCCGGAATAATCAGCGCCATACCCAATCCGCCAAGAAAAAGCATGCCGACCAGTCCACCAATGAACGAGCTGATAAAGCCGACGACGACCGCGGTTGGGCTAAAGGTGAAGAATACCGCGCAGTCAACGGCGGGGATGGAGTTGGGGATCAGCTTCTGGCTAATTCCCTGGAACGCAGGTACCAGATCGCCGAGGATCAGCCGCACGCCGTTGTAGACGATAGCGACGCCAACCGCAAACTGCAGGCCGGTCAGGACAGAGAAGATCAGCATATTTTGATCCGTAATGGTGCTGAGATACTCGCTACCGGCGACGGCGCTGCATACAAAGTAGATGACGAACATGACGATCCCGGTGGTGACCGTGGTATCGCGCAGAAAGCCCCATTTCTCTGAGATTTCGGTATCGGCGAACGAGTTCGCCGGGTTGCCGGTTTTGGTGGCGATCCACGCTGAAATGTAGTAGCCCAGAGAACCAAAATGTCCCATCGCAATACCGCCATCTTCGGTGACCTGCTTGGTATAGCGTTGGCCAATGGCCGGAGATATCGCCGACCATGAGCCGAGCAGGAATCCGCCGATGAGCACCAGCATCCAGCCGCGGAATTCCGCCGCCTGTAGCACCGCTGAGAACAGACAGGCAAGGAAGAAAGAGTGATGGCCGGTAAGGAAGATATATTTATACTTAGTGCAGCGGGCAATAAGCAGGTTAAAAATAAAACCTAACAGTAGAATACTCATGGTTTCTACGCCCAGCACCTTCTGGGCGACGGAGACAATGGCCTCGTTGTTAGGAATAACGCCACGGATATTAAACCCGGCTTCGATAATCCCACCCAGCGGATTGAGGTTAGCAACGATAACCCCTGCGCCGGCGCTTAGCATTAAATAGCCCAGGATAGGCTTTAAGGTGCCGGTGAGTAATTTATTTCCGGGGGAGCGCAGCGCCACTAAACCGACAAATGCGATAATCCCCATCAGAAATGCGGGTTGACTAAATATTTCCGATAAGAAACTAAGAATAGCCTGCATGATCGTTCCCTCAATAATGATTAAGAGTGAGTCGCAGCAATTTTGGTGAGTGCTTCGGTAATATCCTCGGCGATTTTCGCTTTATGCACGTAGCTGCGAATAATGGCGACATTACAATGCGCAGGAAATTGGTTTGCCAGCTCTTTAATTGTGACGTAAAGGTCAGCTTTTTCTCCAACAGCGTTGGCAAAATCAACGGAGGCGACGTCGGCTTTAATACCCAATTCATCACAGATCTTTTTGACATTATTCGCAGCCATTAATGAACTGCCAATACCGTTACCACAAACTGTTCTGATAACTAACATAATGACTACTCCATTTGTTGTTGGATGAAATGTAATACTGAATCGATATCATTGGCCTGCTGAAGGAAGGTCACAATGTCAGACTCAATCAGCGAGGCTATTAGCTGAATCATTTTTATGTGGCTATCGGCATCCGCGCCGGCGATGGCGATGATGACGTTAACCGGATCAAACTCCTCATGGCCAAAGACGATTGGCTGCCTGCTGGTGACTAAAGAGAAGCCCGTGCGCAAGGCGCCTTTTTCTGGCCGGGCATGAGGCATCGCCAGGCCGTAGTCGATAACAATGGCGGGACCAAAATCCTGATAGACCTCGACCATTTCATTCACATATTCCGGATGACATATATTTTGTTGAGTCAGCAGCTTTCCGGCGAATTCGATACCCTGTACGGCGTTGGAAATATCCTGCTTAAGCGCAACCAGTTCAGCGTTAAAAATAATATCCATCATCCGATCCTTACTGGGTTCATATTCTTGAACTCGATCATGACCAAATATATCAATAAAAATTATGGGTTAGATCACAGATGGATTTTTAAATATTGAAGTCGATCACACTGACGGCAAAAGTGAATTACTTTATCGGTTCTGAGGTTTTTTATTATCTTGTTTAATATCAATTGGTTGTGTTTTTTCTTTTTGCCGGTAAGAAAATGGGAGCAGGAGCTAATGGTTAAATCGCTGAATTTAAAATGAAGAAATGTAATACTCATCACAAATATTGGGCGGTTTTTTTTACAAAGTTTGAACGAGATACCAAAAAAAGCCCTGACGGAGGATCTTACTTATTCGTGACATCAATATTTGTATGCTGATGAGTTAAAAAGCTGTGGCGAGCGGGTAACTCCAGGCGGTAAAAACAAAAAAGGCCCGCATCTGCGAGCCTTTTGCTGAACGTTTGCCGATTACAGGCTGGAAACGTTCTCGGTCAGGTATTTAGCCACGCCTTCCGGAGAAGCGGCCATCCCTTCTTTTCCTTTTTCCCACTGCGCCGGGCAAACTTCGCCGTGCTCTTCGTGGAACTGCAGCGCGTCAACCATGCGCAGCATTTCGTCGATGTTACGGCCCAGCGGCAGGTCGTTAACGACCTGGTGGCGAACAACGCCGTTGGCATCGATCAGGAAGGAACCGCGCAGGGCAACGCCTTCGTCCGGGTGCTCGATACCGTACGCTTTCTGGATTTCGCGTTTGATGTCCGCAACCATCGCGTATTTCACCGGGCCGATGCCGCCCTGGTCCACTGGAGTGTTACGCCATGCGTTATGGACGAACTCGGAGTCAAAAGAAACGCCAACCACTTCGACGCCGCGTTTCTGGAATTCTTCGTAGCGTTTGTCAAAAGCGATCAGTTCGGACGGGCAAACGAAGGTGAAGTCCATCGGCCAGAAGAACAGAACGGTCGCTTTACCGCTGGTATGCTGTTTGAAGTTGAATTTCTCAACGATTTCGCCGTTACCTAAAACTGCCGCCGCGGTGAAGTCCGGAGCCTGACGAGTAACCAGAACCATATGATTCTCCTGTTAATACTAAGGTTAATTGGAACGCAACGCGGGCAAGTATAGGGAGAGGGGCTGGGGAACTCAACGCGACGCTGACAATCGCTGAGATAGTTTTTGCCTATCAATCGTTATTTAAAAACGCTTTTCAGAATAGCCTTTTCCGCCAAAAGCGCAATCATTTATAGTTCGCGTTTTTCCGCCTGCGTCATCATCTGCGGATAAAAGCGCCAGAACTGCCGCTCAAGGCGATCGTAGTGGGTATCCAGATCCTGCCAGGAGTCGCGCAGGGCATCGAGTCGCGGGCGGCGGCTGGCCATCCCGTTCAGCACGCGCTGAATAAAATCCATATCCCGGTAACGTTCAAGCCAGCGCTCCGACCACAGATAGTCATTGAGATTGATAAAGCGCGGCGGGGAGGCTGGGAGGATCGGCGTGACCTGGGCGTGAGCGTAGCGGACAAACTCCGGCAGCGGCAGTTCCGGCGACAGCTGCGCCCAGTGGCGTGACAAAAAATGGTCCCACATCACATCCAGCGTAATGGGGGCAACCCGGCGCGTTTCGGCGCGGAACCACGCTTTGGCTTCGGTGACTTCCGGCAGGTTATCGGTCAGCACATCGATCCGGCGGTGCATAAAGATGCCCTCCACGACGTCAGCCGGCCACTCATCAGCGGGGTTGCCGCGAACGAAATCGGCCAGCAAATTGCCGGAAAGGGAGCTATCGGCGAGATGAGCAAGATGCAGGTGCGCGAGAAAATTCATATAAACTTCATCCTTCAAACTGCCTCTTTGTTGGCTGCTGAGTTACTCGTCTCATCCATGAGACTGGCCCTTACGGGCCGCCGCTGCGCGGCGTTCAAATCTGTTCCTGGCAGATTTGTCACTCACTCAGTTGCTGTTTCGATGCATCTTGAATGATTTTGTGTATAGATTATGTTATTCATCCCGAGGGGTAAAGGTTGCAGGGATAACCTCCCGGCACTAGACTACCCGCCTCTTTATTAAGTCTGAGTTACCGTCATGCGCGTTGCCGATTTTTCCTTTGAATTACCTGAATCCCTGATTGCCCACTATCCGATGCCTGAGCGCAGCAGCTGCCGCTTGCTGTCATTAGACGGGCCGACAGGCGCGCTGACGCACGGTACTTTCACTGATTTACTCGATAAGCTCAACCTTGGCGATCTGCTGGTATTTAATAATACCCGCGTGATCCCGGCCCGTCTGTTTGGCCGTAAAGCCAGCGGCGGCAAGATTGAAGTGCTGGTTGAGCGGATGCTCGATGATAAGCGTATTCTGGCACATATTCGCGCTTCGAAAGCGCCGAAACCGGGCGCAGAACTGCTGCTCGGCGACGATGAAAGTATTAAAGGGACCATGGTTGCACGTCACGACGCGCTGTTTGAAGTTGAGTTCGATGACGCGCGCAGCGTGCTGGATATTCTCAACGCTATCGGCCATATGCCGCTGCCGCCGTATATCGATCGTCCTGACGAAGACGCCGACCGCGAGCTGTATCAGACCGTCTATAGCGAAAAACCGGGGGCCGTTGCCGCGCCAACCGCCGGCCTGCACTTTGATGAGCCCCTGCTGGCGAAGCTTCGTGAAAAAGGCGTGGAGATGGCCTTCGTCACGCTGCACGTTGGGGCCGGAACCTTCCAGCCGGTGCGCGTAGACAGCATTGAAGATCACATCATGCACTCTGAATATGCCGAAGTGCCGCAGGAGGTGGTCGATGCGGTGCTGGCGGCAAAAGCGCGCGGCAACCGGGTGATTGCCGTCGGGACGACGTCGGTGCGTTCGCTGGAAAGCGCGGCGCAGGCGGCAAAAAACGACCTGATTGAGCCTTTCTTTAACGATACGCAGATTTTCATCTACCCGGGCTATCAGTACAAAGTCATTGATGCGCTGGTGACCAACTTCCATCTGCCTGAATCGACGCTGATTATGCTGGTCTCTGCTTTTGCCGGCTATCAGCATACGATGAACGCCTATAAGGCTGCGGTAGAACAAAAATATCGCTTTTTTAGCTACGGGGACGCGATGTTTATCACGTACAATCCGCAGGCTATTTTTGAGCGTCCCTAAGAAGGCGATCTCACTCGCCATTTTGACGCCAGGCAGTAATCGCCATTCTCACGGACACGGCGTACGCTCCGGTGGCTGTGCGCTGAGCGATTGCAAACAGGCTGCGCCGGTGACGCCTTCAGGAATTTATTAGCTATGGAATCATTCCGTAGCGAATCGTTAAACGTCAGACTGTTTTTCTGACGCAGGAGTGATAATGAAATTTGAGTTAGATACTACCGATGGTCGCGCGCGTCGCGGCCGTCTTGTGTTTGAGCGCGGCGTCGTTGAAACGCCAGCCTTTATGCCGGTTGGCACCTACGGCACCGTAAAAGGGATGACGCCGGAGGAAGTCGAAGCGACAGGCGCGCAAATCATCCTCGGTAATACTTTCCATCTGTGGCTGCGTCCTGGTCAGGAGATCATGAAGCTGCACGGCGATCTGCACGACTTTATGCAGTGGAAAGGACCGATCCTCACCGACTCCGGCGGCTTCCAGGTCTTCAGCCTTGGCGATATTCGCAAAATCACCGAGCAGGGCGTGCACTTCCGTAACCCGATCAACGGCGATCCGATTTTCCTCGATCCGGAAAAATCAATGGAGATTCAGTACGATCTCGGCTCCGACATCGTGATGATCTTCGACGAATGTACGCCATATCCGGCGGACTGGGACTACGCTAAGCGCTCAATGGAAATGTCCCTGCGCTGGGCGAAGCGCAGCCGCGACCGTTTTGACGGCCTCGGCAACAAAAACGCGCTGTTTGGTATCATTCAGGGCAGCGTTTACGAAGATTTACGTGATATCTCTGTTAAAGGTCTGGTAGAGATTGGCTTTGATGGCTACGCTGTCGGCGGTTTGGCTGTCGGTGAGCCGAAGGCAGATATGCATCGTATTCTGGAGCACGTCTGCCCGCAAATCCCGGCCGACAAACCGCGATACCTGATGGGCGTCGGTAAGCCGGAAGATTTGGTCGAAGGGGTGCGCCGCGGGATCGATATGTTCGACTGCGTCATGCCGACGCGCAACGCGCGCAACGGCCACCTGTTCGTCACCGACGGCGTGGTGAAAATCCGCAACGCGAAGCATAAGAGCGATACTTCGCCGCTGGATGCGGAGTGCGATTGCTACACGTGTCGCAACTATTCACGCGCTTACTTGCATCATCTTGACCGTTGCAACGAAATATTGGGCGCGCGTCTCAATACCATTCATAACCTGCGATACTATCAGCGCTTAATGGCTGGTTTACGCAAGGCTATCGAAGAGGGTAAATTAGAGAGCTTCGTGACCGATTTTTACCAACGTCAGGGTCGAACCGTTCCACCTTTGAACGTTGACTAATTTTAATAATGAGGGAATTTCAATGAGCTTTTTTATTTCTGATGCGGTAGCAGCAACCGGTGGCGCGGCGCAGGGCAGCCCGATGTCTCTGATCCTGATGCTGGTGGTGTTTGGTCTGATTTTTTACTTCATGATCCTGCGTCCACAGCAGAAACGCACCAAAGAACATAAAAACCTGATGAACTCCATCGCTAAAGGCGATGAAGTGCTGACGAACGGTGGCCTGGTTGGGCGCGTCACTAAAGTTGCCGAAAGCGGATACATCGCTATCGCACTGAACGACACCACTGAAGTGGTTATCAAACGTGACTTCGTAGCTGCCGTTCTGCCGAAAGGCACCATGAAGGCGCTGTAATTACCCATTTTCCCTAAGGGAACTGCCGTGTTAAACCGTTATCCTTTGTGGAAGTACGTCATGCTGGTCGTCGTTATTGTCGTCGGCTTAGTGTATGCGCTTCCCAACCTGTATGGTGAGGATCCGGCCGTTCAAATCACTGGCGCGCGCGGCGTCGCCGCCAGTGAGCAAACGCTGATCCAGGTCCAGAAAACACTACAAGAAGAAAAAATTACCGCGAAGTCTGTGGCACTGGAAGAGGGCGCAATTCTTGCGCGCTTCGACACCACTGATATCCAGCTGCGCGCGCGCGAAGCGCTGATGGGCGTGCTGGGTGACAAATACGTCGTGGCGCTTAACCTTGCTCCGGCAACCCCGCGCTGGCTTGCGGCCCTGTATGCCGAGCCAATGAAGCTGGGTCTTGACCTGCGCGGCGGCGTGCACTTCCTGATGGAAGTCGACATGGATACCGCGCTGAGCAAGCTGCAGGAACAAAACATCGACAGCCTGCGCAGCGAACTGCGTGATAAAGGCATTCCTTACGCGACCGTGCGTAAAGAAGACAACTACGGCCTGAGCATCGCCTTCCGCGATAGCGCCGCGCGCGACCAGGCTATCTCCTACCTTAGCCCTCGTCATCGCGATCTGGTTATTTCCGCTCAGGGCAGCACTGGCCTGAAAGCCGTGATGACCGACGACCGTCTGAAAGAAGCCCGCGAATACGCCGTACAGCAGAACATCAATATCCTGCGTAACCGTGTAAACCAGCTGGGCGTTGCCGAACCTCTGGTTCAGCGTCAGGGCGCCGACCGTATTGTGGTTGAACTGCCGGGTATCCAGGACACGGCGCGAGCCAAAGAGATTCTTGGCGCGACCGCGACGCTGGAGTTCCGTTTGGTTAACACTAACGTTGATAGCGCCGCAGCGGCTTCCGGTCGCGTTCCGGGCGACTCTGAAGTGAAATATACCCGCGAAGGCCAGCCGGTTGTGCTGTACAAGCGCGTGATCCTCACCGGTGACCACATCACCGACTCGACGTCGAGCATGGATGAGTACAACCAGGCGCAGGTTAACATCTCCCTCGATAGCGCTGGTGGCAACATCATGTCTAACTTCACCAAGGACAACATCGGTAAACCGATGGCGACCCTGTTCGTGGAGTACAAAGACAGCGGTAAGAAAGATGCCAACGGTCGTGCGATTCTGGCGAAAGAGGAAGAGGTGATTAACATCGCCAATATCCAGTCTCGTCTGGGTAACAGCTTCCGTATTACCGGCATCAGCAATGCGACCGAAGCGCGTCAGCTCTCTCTGCTGCTGCGTGCAGGTGCGCTGATTGCGCCGATTCAGATTGTTGAAGAACGGACTATCGGCCCAACCCTGGGGATGCAGAACATCAAACAGGGCCTGGAAGCCTGTCTGGCCGGTCTGGTGGTCTCTATCCTGTTCATGATCTTCTTCTACAAGAAGTTCGGCCTGATTGCGACCTCGGCGCTGATTGCCAACCTGGTGCTGATTGTCGGCATTATGTCCCTGATTCCGGGGGCGACGCTGACTATGCCGGGGATTGCGGGGATCGTGTTAACCCTTGCGGTAGCGGTCGATGCGAACGTTCTGATTAACGAACGTATTAAAGAAGAGCTGAGCAACGGGCGTTCCGTGCAGCAGGCGATTGACGAAGGATATCGCGGCGCGTTCAGCTCCATCTTTGATGCCAACATTACGACGCTTATCAAAGTCATTATCCTGTACGCGGTCGGTACCGGTGCCATTAAAGGGTTTGCGATTACCACCGGTATCGGTATTGCGACCTCAATGTTTACCGCTATCGTCGGCACCCGTGCCATCGTGAACCTGCTGTACGGCGGCAAGCGCGTTAAAAAGCTGTCTATCTGAGGAGTGCGTTGTGGCACAGGAATATACTGTTGAACAATTGAACCACGGCCGTAAAGTCTGGGACTTTATGCGCTGGGACTACTGGGCCTTCGGCATTTCAGGTTTTTTGCTGATTCTGTCCATTATTATCATTGGCGTGCGCGGGTTTAACTGGGGTCTGGATTTCACCGGCGGTACGGTGATTGAGATCACCCTCGAAAAGCCTGTTGATATGGATCAGGTGCGCCAGTCGCTGCAGAAGGCGGGCTTCGAAGAGCCGCAGCTGCAAAACTTTGGCAGCAGCCGCGACATCATGGTGCGTATGCCGCCGGTACATGACGCCAACGGCAGCCAGGAGCTGGGCAGCAAGGTCGTTAACGTGATTAACGAATCGACCAGCCAGAATGCGACGGTCAAGCGTATTGAGTTTGTGGGGCCGAGCGTCGGCGCAGACCTGGCGCAGACCGGTGCGCTGGCGCTGATAGCCGCGCTGGTGTGTATCCTGATCTACGTAGGGTTCCGCTTTGAGTGGCGCCTGGCGGCAGGGGTTGTTATTGCGCTGGCGCACGACGTGGTGATCACCATGGGCGTGCTGTCGCTACTGCATATCGAGATCGACCTGACCATTGTGGCCTCGTTGATGTCGGTTATCGGCTACTCGCTGAACGACAGTATCGTGGTATCTGACCGTATTCGTGAAAACTTCCGCAAGATTCGCCGCGGTACGCCGTACGAAATCTTTAACGTGTCGTTGACGCAGACCCTGCACCGTACTTTGATCACCTCCGGGACGACCTTGATGGTTATCCTGATGCTGTATCTCTTCGGTGGCCCGATTCTGGAAGGCTTCTCGCTGACCATGCTGATCGGTGTCTCCATCGGTACGGCTTCTTCTATCTACGTTGCGTCCGCGCTGGCGCTCAAGCTGGGCATGAAGCGCGAGCACATGCTGCAGCAGAAAGTCGAGAAAGAAGGGGCGGATCAGCCGTCAATTCTGCCGTAAGGCAATCGTGCATTGATAAACGAATCCCGGTCGTAAGGCCGGGATTTTTTTTATTACAACCGGCCGGATTTTGGTTACTCTCCTGTATCAGCGCTAAATGACATGGAGAAATGCCGATGGCTGTCGTAACTCTTTCCACCGTTCCTCAACCCCCGCTCTGGTACGATGTGCCTTCCGTCACGCTTAACGACGACACGCTGCGCCAGCGCAAAGCGAAGGTGCTGGCGAATATGCGGCAGCAAGGGCTGGATACGCTTATCATCTATGCCGATAAAGAGCACGGCGGCAACTTTGAGTATCTCACCGGTTTTATTCCCCGTTTCGAAGAGGCGCTACTGGTAGTGCATCGGGACGGTGAGGCGGTGCTGGTACTGGGTAACGAGAACCTGAAGCTGGCAAGCTACGCGCGGCTGGAAAATCGTGTGATTCACGCCCCGTGGTTTTCGCTGCCCAATCAACCGATGGAACCCCGCAAAACGCTGGCTCAGCTGTTTCAGGAGGCGGGCGTTGTGGGGGAAAAAAGAATTGGCCTCGCGGGCTGGAAGCTCTTTACCGGCGCGGTTGATGACCGCGCGCGGATGTTCGATCTGCCCGCCTTTATCGTTGACGCTATTCGCGAGGCAGCCGGGCCGCAGGCAAGTATAACCAACGCCACCGGCATTTTTATCGACCCGGCAAGCGGAGCGCGAATCACCAATAATGCCAACGAGCTGGCGCACTATGAGTACGGTGCTAATCTCGCCTCAACCGCGATTCTGACCGCGCTTAACGCCATTGCGCCGGGAAAAACGGAAAAGCAAATCGGCGCGCTGCTGGCGGCGGAAGGGCAAGCGAATAGCGTGGTGATGATTGCCGCCACCGGCGATCGCTTTGCCGGAGCGAATCTCTACCCCAGCGATAAAGCTATCCAGCGCGGAGATAAATTCTCGCTCACCACCAGTTTTAAAGGCGGCCTGAGCAGCCGCGCAGCCTACGTGGTGGCCGATGAGAGTGAACTGGCGCCTGAGGTGGCTGATTATCTGGACGTAGTGGCGAAGCCCTATTTCAACGCGGTGGTGAACTGGCTGGAAAATCTGCGCATCGGCATGCGCGGCGGCGATATGTATGCCCTGATCGAGCGAGTATTGCCGAAGGCGGAATATCACTGGCACCTGAATCCGGGACATCTGGTCGCGGATGAAGAGTGGCTCTGCTCGCCCATTGGCCCCCATTCAGCCGCCTGTCTGCAAAGCGGAATGATATTGCAGATCGACATTATTCCTTCCCGAGCGGGCTACGGCGGCGCAAGCATTGAAGATACCGTGGCGCTTGCCGACAGCGCGCTGCGTCGGGAGCTGGCGCAAAGTTACCCCGAGCTCTGGCAGCGCATTGTCGCCAGACGATCGTATATCGGCAATCGGCTTGGCATTGCGCTTCCTGAAGAGGTGCTGCCTTTCTCCAGTACCGTCGGCTACCTGCGTCCGTGGCTGCTTAGCCCGGAGCGCGCGCTGGTCTGCGCACCATGCTGACACAATGCTGTCAGTAGGCCTGTCATACACTCCTCCTGAACCCAAACAATGGACAGGAGGAAGTATGAACAACGTCATTAACTGGTTTGAGATCCCGGTTGCCGATATGGATCGTGCCGTGGCGTTTTACGAGCCGGTGATGCAGGTCACGCTGAAACGGGAAAATATGGAGTGTGCCGAAATGGCCGTATTTCCTTATCAGGACCCGGCTCCCGGCGGCGCGCTGGCAAAGTTTGATAGCGTTAAGCCCTCCGATCAGGGATGCATTATCTATCTGCATACCGATAATCTGACGGCCACGCTAGAACGCGTCAACTCTGCGGGCGGAAGCTGCGTTTTTGGCCCCTTTGAGCTGGCGGACGATATCGGCACGATTGCCCTGTTTATCGATAGTGAGGGGAATCGGATTGGTTTGCATCAACCCGCATAAATGAGATAACAAAAATGAGCCGACGCGCCGACCGTCTTTTTCAAATCGTGCAGATCCTGCGGGGGAGGAGATTAACCACCGCGGGATTGTTGGCCGAGCGGCTTGGCGTGTCAGAGCGCACTATTTACCGCGACATTCGCGATCTCTCGCTTTCCGGGGTTCCGGTTGAGGGAGAGGCCGGAAGCGGCTATCGGCTGCTGGCGGGCTATGATCTACCGCCGTTAATGCTGACAACCCAGGAATCGGAAGCGCTGATAGCCGCTATTCGGCTACTGCAAACCTGGGGCGGCGCGTCGCTGTCCCGGGCGCTGGAATCGGCGCAGGAAAAGGTGCTGGCGATATTGCCCGCGGAGAGCCGACGTAAGGCCGAGCAGTCGCGGCTGTTCGCACCGGACTTTGGTTCCCAGGGCTATAGCAAAGATCAGTTTGATTTGGTGCATCGGGCGGTCTCCGCTCAGCAGGCGCTCGCGCTGCGCTATCGTGATGAAGCGGGAAATCAGTCGCAGCGAGAAGTGCTGCCGCTGGGGCTTTTTTTCTGGGGCGAGCGCTGGCTGCTGGTGACCTGGTGCGAGCTGCGTGAGGATTATCGCTGTTTCCGTCTCGACCGCTGTCTGGAGATTTCCGCCACCGGGCGTCATTTCAGCGAACGAGCCGATCGTTCATTGAGTGATTTCTTGCGTAAGGTAAGGTGCGAAGAGCGTTAGCTTTAATTATCCCCGGCGCATTTGCCGGGGATAATCGGGCCGATTAGAAGTTGTAACCGACCACGAAATAACCACCCCAGCCGGTAGAGCGGACGTTAAAGTCGCCGTCGCCGAAGTTCAGTTTCGCGTCATCCGCCCACTGGCCGCCGTTGTGGAAGTAACGCGCCACGACGGAGTAGTGCCAGTGATCGTAGTTCAGCGCCAGGATATGGCTGGAAGCGATGGAGTTGCTGGTGCGTGAATGCTTACCGTTCAAATCATAAGAGTTGTCATCGCCCAGATCGGAGCCCCAGTCAAAGTTGGTGAAGCCGATATAGCTCAGTGAACCGCCCCACAGATCGGTCAGCGGCACAAAGTATTTCACTTTGAAACGGTAACCGTCCCATTCGTTCTCGTTAGATGCGCCATAGTTTTGCCACTGATATTTCGCATAGACGTTCAGGGAGAGGCTCATCGGCAGGCCGGTATCGATATCGGTACCCAGACCCATATACCAGGTGCTCTGACGACCGGATTTGTTGCGGCCCATGTCGTAGATATAGTTGTTGGCGAAATACCACTCTTTGAACGGGCCGAAGCTGAGGTCGGTACCGGTCAGTTTATCGATAGAGAAGCGCGGCTCAATTTCCATAAACAGCGGAGAACCGTGGTTCCAGATACCTTTCGCGTCGGTGTTGCCGCCGAAGAATACCGGCGCATCCATATAGCCATAGAAATCAAACCAGTCTTTCTTAGCGAACGCTTCATATTCCAGATAAGTATCGTTACGAATCTGCGGCCCAAAACGAGTGTGGTAGCTGCCCACCACGTTCACACTCTGGTGCCACCAATCAGACAGATATTGCGGTTTGTCGTTTTCTGCCGCGCTGGCAGAGAAAGATGCGGAGAGCGCCAGAGCTGCGCCAGCTGCCAGTAATGTTTTTTTCATAATGATGCCACTGTTTAAATTAAGCCTGAAGGCGTTAAAAGAATCGCCGTAGCGTTTCTAAATATTTCGTATTTCTGTGGCGTCTATTATAGGAATCATTGCTCACAAAAATATGTGTTGTTTCACATAACGAAGACATAGGTAATCGATTGCGTTCACGATTTTATGCATTTCTTGACGAAATGCCACCGAAATTCATAATTCCTGTCAATTTTTAGTGAACCGATCGGGAAATCTGTAAGTGGATTTGCACAGCGGAAAAAAAGCCGGATGTTGAACGCATCCGGCAGACGGCATTACTGCATACTGGCGGGCTGAATATCGTGGATGCGAACGAAGCCAACCTGCTCTGGCGTCACGCCATTCAGGCGCAGCGGAATGTCGACATCGCTCGGCGCCAGGACGCTTGCCGGAGCGCTAATGAGCTGATTTTGTACATTAACCTCCTGGTAGCTATCGGTTGTGCCGCTGATCTGCCCGGAGGCGACCGTCGCGCTAAAGGCCGGCAGCGGATCGTTTGATTCCCCCTGAATGCGCAGGGTGAGGCGGGTACCGTCGCCATCCGGGGCGATATTGAGCAGCGACATGCGCAGGGTACCAATCTGGCTTTTCAGGCGAGCTGGCGTTTTCGCCTCCGGCAGCAGGTATACGCCGCTGTTAGATTTCGCGTTCAGAACGTTTTGCTGAGTAATTTTTACCGTTTGCTGATTGAGCTGGGTCATCTCTTTGCTCAGAGTGCTCACGCTCTGGTTCATCTGGCGAATTTCGCTTTGCTGCGCGCAGGCGCTAAGGGTGAAAATGCTACCCACAATGGCCAGCTTTAAATAACGTCTTGTCATAGTCGAGATTCCGTTAACAGAGGATGCTTAATGGTAGATCGTTCGGCTAAACGCACTATAGATCCTTTGTCTCAAAAGCTCTTTCTTTGTTGTCGGGTCACTTCGCGGTAAACTACCTGTTAGTTTAACTACTTGTCAGGACGCGCTATGCATTGCCCTTTCTGTTTCGCCGTAGATACCAAGGTTATCGACTCACGTCTGGTGGGCGAAGGCTCTTCCGTGCGTCGTCGCCGCCAGTGTCTGGTCTGCAACGAACGCTTTACGACGTTTGAAGTGGCGGAGCTGGTGATGCCGCGAGTCGTAAAAAGCAACGACGTGCGCGAGCCTTTTAATGAGGACAAACTGCGCAGCGGCATGCTTAAAGCACTGGAAAAGCGTCCGGTCAGCTCAGATGACGTCGAAATGGCGCTTAACCACATTAAAACCCACCTGCGCGGAACTGGCGAACGTGAAGTGCCGAGCAAAATGATCGGCAATCTGGTGATGGAACAGCTGAAAAAGCTCGATAAAGTGGCCTATATCCGCTTCGCTTCCGTCTATCGCAGTTTCGAAGATATCAAAGAGTTTGGCGAAGAGATCGCCCGCTTACAGGACTGATCCATGCAGGACGAAATATACATGGCGCGAGCGCTGAAGCTGGCTGCGCGCGGACGCTTCACGACTCACCCAAATCCGAATGTCGGCTGCGTGATTGTCAAAGATGGCGAGATCGTCGGCGAAGGTTTTCACTATCGCGCCGGTGAACCGCACGCGGAGGTGCATGCGCTGCGCATGGCGGGCGAAAAAGCCCAGGGCGCGACGGCGTACGTGACGCTGGAACCCTGTAGCCATCACGGGCGTACGCCGCCGTGCTGCGAAGCGCTAATTGCCGCAGGGGTAACCCGCGTCGTTGCCGCAATGCAGGACCCCAATCCCCAGGTCGCGGGGCGCGGTCTGTACCGCTTGCAGCAGGAGGGCGTTGACGTCAGCCACGGGCTGATGATGAATGAAGCCGAAGCGCTGAATAAAGGTTTTCTCAAGCGCATGCGCACCGGCTTTCCGTGGATCCAGCTAAAAATGGGCGCATCGCTGGACGGCCGCACGGCGATGGCCAGCGGAGAGAGCCAGTGGATCACCTCACCGCAGGCGCGGCGTGATGTCCAGCGCCTGCGCGCGCAAAGCCACGCTATTCTGACCAGCAGCGCGACGGTGCTGGCGGACGATCCGGCGCTGACCGTACGCTGGGACGAGCTCAACGCTGAAACCCAGGCGCTGTACCCGCAGGAAAATCTGCGCCAGCCTTTACGCATCGTTATTGATAGCCACAATCGCGTCACGCCGCAGCACCGTATCGTGCAGCAGGCGGGCGAAACGCTGTTTGCCCGCACCCGTGAAGATGAACGGCAGTGGCCGGAGAGCATACGTACTCTGCTGGTGCCGGAGCATAATGGTCGGCTGGATCTGGTTTTATTGATGATGCAGCTGGGCAAACAGCAAATTAACTCGATCTGGGTGGAGGCCGGGCCAACGCTTGCCGGCGCGCTGTTGCAAGCCGGGCTGGTGGATGAGCTTATCGTCTATATTGCGCCTAAACTGTTAGGCAGCGATGCGCGCGGATTATGCGCGCTGCCGGGGCTTGAGAAACTAGCGCAAGCACCCCATTTCAAATTCAACGAGATACGTCATGTAGGCCCGGATATTTGCCTGCATTTAGTGAACGCTTGATTTCCCTGGTCAAAAGGGAAAGCAGTGCGCCGATTATTATGATAGAATCCGCCCCCCTTGCGGGGCCAAATGAACTGAACCCGAAGGAAGAGTATGAACATTATTGAAGCTAACGTTGCTACCCCGGACGCTCGCGTCGCCATCACCATTGCGCGTTTCAACAACTTTATCAACGACAGCCTGCTGGAAGGTGCGATTGACGCCCTGAAGCGTATTGGCCAGGTTAAAGATGAAAACATTACCGTTGTTTGGGTTCCAGGCGCGTACGAACTGCCGCTGGCGGCTGACGCACTGGCGAAAACCGGTAAGTATGACGCGGTGATTGCGCTGGGTACCGTTATCCGTGGCGGCACTGCGCATTTTGAATATGTGGCTGGCGGTGCAAGCAATGGCCTGGCGCACGTCGCTCAGGACAGCGGAATCCCGGTAGCCTTCGGTGTTTTGACCACAGAAAGTATTGAACAAGCCATCGAACGCGCTGGCACCAAAGCCGGTAACAAAGGCGCTGAAGCAGCGCTGACCGCGCTGGAAATGATTAACGTATTGAAAGCCATCAAGGCCTGATTTTTGTAAGGGGAATTCCGTGAAACCTGCTGCTCGTCGCCGCGCCCGTGAGTGTGCTGTCCAGGCGCTCTACTCCTGGCAGTTGTCCAAAAACGACATTGCTGATGTCGAATACCAGTTCCTGGCGGAACAGGATGTAAAAGATGTCGACGTTCTGTATTTCCGCGAGCTGCTGTCCGGAGTGGCGACTAACAGCGCGTATCTCGACGGCCTGATGAAGCCGTACCTTTCTCGTCTGCTGGATGAGCTGGGTCAGGTGGAAAAGGCGGTCCTGCGTATCGCGCTGTTTGAGCTGTCAAAGCGTAGCGATGTACCGTACAAAGTTGCGATTAACGAAGCCATTGAACTGGCGAAAACCTTTGGCGCTGAAGATAGCCACAAGTTTGTCAACGGCGTGCTGGACAAAGCTGCCCCGGTAATTCGTCCCAACAAAAAGTAAACTCCAGGGCCGGATTTGCAGAGTCTCACTTCTGCAAACCGGCCTTATTCTTTTCTTTTTCTGAGGCATAACGTATGGCATGCGGCGAATTTTCCCTGATTGCCCGTTATTTTGATCGCGTAAAAAGCGCACGTCTTGATGTTGAAACCGGCATTGGCGACGACTGCGCGCTCCTGAATATCCCCGAGAAAAAAACGCTGGCAATCAGCACCGACACCCTGGTGGCGGGAAACCATTTTTTACCCGACATCGACCCTGCCGACCTCGCCTATAAAGCGCTGGCGGTAAATTTAAGCGATCTGGCGGCGATGGGCGCCGAACCGGCGTGGTTAACGCTGGCTCTGACCCTGCCGGAAGCGGACGAAGCCTGGCTTGAAGCCTTTAGCGACAGCTTGTTCGTACAGCTTAACTATTACGATATGCAGCTCATTGGCGGCGATACTACTCGCGGACCGCTGGCGATGACGCTGGGTATTCACGGCTATGTGCCAACGGGACGCGCGCTGAAGCGTTCCGGGGCAAAGCATGGCGACTGGATTTACGTCACCGGCACGCCGGGAGACAGCGCTGCTGGCCTGGCGATTTTGCAGGATCGGCTGCAGGTGGAAGATGCCACCGACGCGGATTACCTCCTGGCGCGTCATCTGCGCCCGCTGCCGCGGGTTCTGCAGGGTCAGGCGCTGCGCGATCTGGCGAATTCGGCCATCGATCTTTCCGACGGCCTGATTTCCGACCTGGGGCATATTCTCAACGCCAGCGGCTGCGGCGCGCGCATCGACCTTGATGCAATGCCGTTCTCGGATGCGATGCTGCGCCAGGTGGATAAGGAGCAGGCGCTGCGCTGGGCGCTCGCCGGCGGTGAAGATTATGAACTGTGCTTTACCGTACCTGAACTCAACCGCGGGGCGCTGGACGTGGCGCTTGCCAATCTCGGCGCGCGTTTTACCTGTATTGGACAGATCGTTCCTGAATCAGAAGGCCTGCAATTCACCCGTGAGGGCAAGCCGGTAACGCTGGACGTTAAGGGGTATGACCATTTTGGCGCGTAGTAGAGATGTGGCGAAAAGCCGGCTGAAGATGAGCAACCCCTGGCATCTGCTGGCAACGGGATTTGGCAGCGGTCTTAGCCCCGTGGTCCCCGGCACGATGGGGTCGCTGGCGTCGATTCCCTTCTGGTACTTGCTGACCTTTATTCCCTGGCAGCTCTATTCGCTGGTGGTGATGATGAGTATCTGTATCGGCGTCTATATTTGTCACCGTACGGCGAAAGATATGGGTACCCACGATCACGGCAGTATCGTCTGGGACGAGTTTGTCGGGATGTGGATTACGCTGATGGCTTTGCCGACGATGGACTGGCAGTGGGTTGCCGCCGGGTTCGTGATTTTTCGCATCTTTGATATGTGGAAGCCGTGGCCTATCCGCTGGTTCGACCGCAATATCCACGGCGGGATGGGGATCATGGTGGATGATATCGTCGCCGGGGTGATTTCCGCCGGGGTGCTGTACGTCATTGGCCACCACTGGCCAATTGGGCTTTTCTAAAGGCCGTGCGGCCCGCCTGGCGTGTACCGTCAGGAGTTCGCGTAAGCCGGCGTTTCCCGTAGGCGGTGCTGCGCACCTGTCCGGGCTACTGTCTCGCAGACGGTGGAGAACTCGTAGCCCGGGCAAGGCCCTTTGCGCCGCCCCCGGGAGCAAAGCGCAGAGTGGCATAATTTCCCGGAGGCGGTGCTGCGCACCTGTCCGGGCTACTGTCCCGCAGACGGTGGAAAACTCGTAGCCCGGTAAGGCGCTTTGCGCCGCCCCCGGGAGCAAAGCGCAGAGTGGCATAATTTCCCGGAGGCGGTGGTCAACCCGTTGTCCGCAGATATTGGTGAATCTGTAGCCCGGCTAAGCGCAGCGCGAGCCGGGAATCTGGTAGGGACGGCGGGTTACTTGAACCCCACGATCGGGTGAGGTTTATACGGTGCTTCCAGCTTCTCAATCTGCTCTGGCGTCAGCGTTAAATCGACCGCATGCAGCAGTTCATCCAGCTGTTCCTGCCTTGACGCGCCGATAATCGGCGCGGCCACGCCGGGCTTGCTCAATAGCCAGGCCAGCGCGACCTGAGCGCGCTCGGCATCAAGCTCTTCCGCGACCTCAGCAAGGTTTGCGGCAATCTGCTCGTCATTCTCATCCATGGCATTATAGAGCGACTTACCGAATTCATCCGATACCAGGCGGGCGGTGGTTTCTCCCCAGGGACGCGTCAGACGACCGCGCGCAAGCGGGCTCCAGGGCATTACCGCGACCCCTGCGCGGCTGCACAGCGGTAGCATCTCATTCTCTTCTTCACGGTAAATCAAATTGTAATGATCCTGCATGGTGACGAAGCGAGCCCAGTTATTTTGCTCCTGCAATGCCAGCGCCTGCGCGAACTGGCGCGCATGCATCGACGATGCGCCGATATAGCGGGCTTTACCCGCCTTGACGACGTCGTTGAGCGCCTCGAGGGTTTCTTCAATGGGCGTGGTGTAATCCCAGCGATGGATCTGCAGCAGGTCGACATACTCCATACCGAGACGGCGCAGGCTGTCGTCAATAGATCGCAGGATCTGCGCCCGCGACAGTCCCTGCGGCAGATCGCCCACCTGATGATAAACCTTGGTCGCGACAATCACGGAATCGCGTCGGGCATATTCGCGCAGCGCGCGGCCGAGGATCTCTTCGCTGCTGCCGTCAGAGTAATTATTGGAGGTGTCGAAAAAGTTAATCCCGCCTTCGAGGGCGTATTTAATGAGTGGGCGGCTGCTCTCTTCCGGTAAGGTCCATGCATGGTTGCCGCGGTCCGGTTCGCCGAAGGTCATACAGCCAAGGCAGAGCCGGGAAACGCGGAGATCGGTATCGCCAAGAGGGATATAGTGCATAGTGCGCTCCTGCTACGGATAAAAGTATCCCTTAAGCATAGCAGGAGCGGTGACGGCAATTATGCTAGCCAGGCGTGGATTTTGGCTTCAATTCCTGCGGCGTCGAGGCCGAGATCGGCATACGCTTCTTCCTGGGTTCCCTGCGGGATGAAGAAATCAGGCAGGCCGAGATTCAGCACCGGCACCGCGCGACGGCGAGACATCAGCAGCTCATTCACGCCGCTGCCCGCGCCGCCCATAATGGCATTCTCTTCCAGCGTAACCAGCACCTCGTGTTCTGCGGCCAGCTGTAGCACCAGCGCTTCATCCAGCGGTTTGGCAAAGCGCATATCCACCAGAGTGGCGTTAAGCTTCTCCGCGACTTTAGCGGCCTGCGGCAGCAGCGTGCCGAAGTTAAGGATGGCGATCTTCTCGCCTTCGCGTTTCACCACGCCTTTACCAATAGGCAGCGATGCCAGCGGTTCAAAGGCAGCACCGGTACCGGAGCCACGCGGATAGCGCACTGCGCTCGGGCCGTCGTTGTAGTGATAGCCGGTATAGAGCATCTGGCGACATTCGTTCTCGTCGCTTGGCGTCATGATAACCATATCCGGGATGCAGCGCAGGAAGGAGATATCAAATGCGCCCTGATGGGTCTGACCGTCAGCGCCAACGATTCCTGCGCGGTCGATAGCGAACAGCACCGGCAGCTTCTGGATAGCGACATCGTGAATCACCTGGTCGTAGGCGCGCTGCAGGAAGGTTGAATAAATCGCCACCACCGGCTTATAGCCGCCAATCGCCAGGCCAGCGGCAAAGGTGACCGCATGCTGTTCGGCGATAGCCACGTCGAAATACTGGCTGGGATACTTTTTCGAAAACTCGACCATTCCTGAACCCTCGCGCATCGCGGGGGTAACGGCCATCAGCTTGTCATCCTTTGCGGCGGTTTCGCACAGCCAGTCGCCGAAGATTTTCGAGTAAGTTGGCAGGCCGCCGCTGCTTTTAGGTAGCACGCCGCTGGTGTGATCGAACTTCGGCACCGCGTGGAAGGTAATCGGGTCTTTTTCGGCGGGCTCATAGCCGCGGCCTTTTTTGGTCATGATATGCAGGAACTGCGGACCTTTCAGGTCGCGCATGTTCTTCAACGTGTTAACCAGACCGATAACATCGTGGCCGTCCACCGGCCCAATGTAGTTAAAGCCCAGCTCTTCAAACAGCGTCCCCGGAACCACCATCCCTTTGATATGTTCCTCGGTGCGTTTGAGCAGCTCTTTAATCGGCGGTACGCCAGAGAAGACCTTTTTGCCGCCTTCGCGCAGCGTGGAGTAGAGTTTTCCGGAAAGCAGCTGCGCCAGATGATTGTTTAGCGCGCCGACGTTCTCAGAGATCGACATTTCGTTATCGTTGAGCACTACCAGCAGGTCGGGTTTGATATCACCAGCGTGGTTCATTGCTTCAAACGCCATCCCGGCGGTGATCGCCCCGTCGCCGATCACGCAGACCGCGCGACGCTGCTTATCTTCTTTGGCTGCGGCGATGGCTATGCCGATGCCGGCGGAGATAGAAGTGGACGAGTGGCCGACGCTAAGAACGTCATACTCGCTCTCCCCGCGCCAGGGAAAGGGGTGCAGTCCGCCTTTCTGACGGATAGTCCCGATTTGATCGCGGCGTCCGGTCAGAATTTTATGCGGGTAAGCCTGGTGGCCGACGTCCCAGATAAGGCGATCGAAAGGCGTGTTATAGACGTAGTGCAGCGCCACGGTTAGCTCTACCGTGCCGAGGCCGGAGGCAAAGTGCCCGCTGGAGCGGCTGACGCTGTCCAGCAGGTAGCGCCGCAGTTCGTCGCACAGTTTCGGCAGGCTATCTTTCGGCAACAAACGCAACTCCTGGGTGGAGTCCACCAGCGCCAGGGTCGGGTATTTGGCAATATCAAAACTCATCAGAGACTCATTTATTGTTTATTTATCACGCTGAATTATGTAATTCGCGAGCGCTTCCAGTGCCGTGGTATCCAGAGATTGCGCGGCCAGCTCGTTTAACGACCGGCGGGCGTCGGTAATCAGGTCATGGGCCTTTTTCCGGGCTTGCTCAAGTCCCAGAAGGGCGGGGTAGGTACTTTTGCCCAACTGCTGGTCGGCTCCCTGACGTTTGCCAAGGGTGGCAGTATCCCCTACCACGTCGAGAATGTCATCCTGGACCTGGAAGGCGAGACCGATATTTTCTGCGTATCGATCGAGAGCGGGCAACGCTCTGCGTCCGGCTTCACCTGCGCTCAGTGCGCCCATTCGTACCGCTGCGCGAATCAATGCACCGGTCTTATGGCGATGAATACGCTCCAGCGACGGCAGGTCAACCTGATGACCTTCCGCTTCCAGATCCAGCGCCTGACCGCCGCACATCCCGGCGATGCCGCTGGCCTGCGCCAGTTCAGAAATCATCGCCAGACGATCGCGATCCGGTACTTCCGGCATCGGCGCATCACTCAGTATAGAAAACGCCAGCGTTTGTAGGGCGTCTCCAGCAAGAATTGCGTTCGCCTCACCGAATTTTATATGGCAGGTCGGCTGTCCACGGCGCAAATCATCATCGTCCATTGCCGGAAGATCGTCGTGCATTAGCGAATAGGCATGGATGCATTCGACGGCGGCGGCGGGAGCGTCCAGCGTAGCGCGGCTAACGCCAAACATGTCGCCGGTCGCGTAAACCAGAAACGGGCGCAGGCGCTTGCCGCCCAATAGTGCGCCGTACTGCATGGCTTCGACCAGCGGAGTGTTCTGAAAGGGCTGCGGAGCGATAAAACGACGCAGCGCTTCGTTAGCCTGCTCAACGCACGACTGTAGCTGTTGCGGAAAATCCATTTATTCAGCGTCCGGCGTAAAAGGCGTCAGCGGCGCATCTTCGCTATCCGCCAGCAAAATTTGCACGCGCTGCTCGGCCTGCTGCAGCTTTGCCTGCCCCTGGCGCGCAAGCTGTATGCCGCGCTCGAATTCGCCGAGCGCTTCTTCTAGCGGCAGCGAGCCGCTTTCCAGACGATTAACAATCTGCTCCAGCTCGCCCAGGGCGGTCTCAAAGCTGGCCGGGGCCTCATTTTTCTTTGGCATAGTGAATATAGACTCTTGTTATGTCTCGATGGCTATCAATATGGTAACGAAGTCGCGCGGTTAATCAAATAACGCGCAATGCCAGGTGAAAAGCGTCCAATAGTGGTATACTCCGCGCCCTGGATGCAGACGCCGATCGCGCCTGTACAACTTTTTATGCTTAAAGCCCCGTCGGGCTTGCCAACGAATATTGTCGCCATGAAGTTTATCATTAAATTGTTCCCGGAAATCACCATCAAAAGCCAATCTGTGCGATTGCGCTTCATTAAAATTTTAACCGGGAACATTCGTAACGTTCTCAAAAACTATGATGAGACGCTTGCCGTCGTTCGTCATTGGGATCATATCGAGGTTCGGGCAAAGGATGAAAACCAGCGCCTGGCTATTCGCGATGCCCTGACCCGTATCCCCGGTATTCACCATATTCTTGAAGTCGAGGACGTTCCTTATACTTCCCTGCACGATATTTTCGAGCAGACGCTGCCGCTGTGGCGTGAAGCGCTGGAAGGTAAAACCTTCTGCGTGCGCGTTAAGCGCCGCGGTAAGCATGAGTTTACCTCAATCGAAGTCGAGCGCTACGTTGGCGGCGGTTTGAACCAACATATTGAAACGGCGCGCGTGAAGTTAACCGACCCCGATGTGACGGTGAACCTCGAGATTGAAAACGATCGCCTGCTGCTGGTTAAAGGGCGCTATGAAGGTATTGGCGGTTTCCCGATAGGCACCCAGGAAGACGTGTTGTCGCTTATTTCCGGCGGTTTCGACTCCGGCGTCTCCAGCTATATGCTGATGCGTCGCGGTTGTCGCGTGCACTACTGCTTCTTTAATCTCGGCGGCGCTGCGCATGAAATCGGCGTACGTCAGGTGGCGCACTACCTGTGGAACCGTTTCGGCAGTTCCCACCGGGTACGTTTCGTGGCGATTAACTTCGAACCCGTGGTTGGCGAGATTCTGGAAAAAGTCGATGATGGCCAGATGGGCGTGGTGCTCAAGCGTATGATGGTTCGCGCGGCGTCAAAAGTCGCCGAGCGCTACGGCGTGCAGGCGCTGGTTACCGGCGAAGCGCTGGGACAGGTCTCCAGCCAGACGCTGACCAACCTGCGTCTGATCGACAACGTCTCGGATACCCTGATTCTGCGTCCGCTGATTTCACACGATAAAGAGCACATTATTAATCTGGCGCGTGAAATCGGTACCGAAGATTTTGCCCGTACCATGCCGGAATACTGCGGGGTTATCTCGAAGAGCCCGACCATTAAAGCGGTAAAGGCGAAGATCGAGGCGGAAGAAGAGCACTTCGATTTCGACATCCTGGAAAGAGTGGTAGCGGAAGCGACGAATATCGATATCCGCGATATTGCTCAGCAGACAGAACAGGACGTGGTGGAAGTGGAAACCGTCAGCGGCTTTGGCCCGAACGACGTAATCCTCGACATTCGTTCTGTCGACGAACAGGATGACAGGCCGTTAAAGGTGGAAGGCGTGGATGTGGTCTCTCTACCGTTCTATAAGCTCAGCACCAAATTTGGCGATCTCGACCAGAATAAAACCTGGCTGCTGTGGTGTGAACGCGGCGTGATGAGCCGCCTGCAGGCGCTGTATCTGCGCGAGCAGGGCTTCCAGAACGTGAAGGTGTATCGCCCATAACAAATTGATAACAAGGATGTTATATGATTCCTGAACAACCCGCAGGCCAGGATGGCGTGCCGTTGACGATTTATATTCCGGGACAGTGTTTGTCGTTTTCCCAATACCAGTGGGGAGCGAGGCTGGCCCGGCTCGCATTGCCAGAACGTCGCCGCCGTTTAGCTCCTGTACCCGCATTTCTTATTAGCACACTTATTATGTGGCTGATTTTTGCCTTTTTTGCGTCATTGAGCGATGGTCATTATCAGTTCAGATTAAGCGCCTGGTCCATTAGCGATGGGGCGGGCGAGTATCTTTTCAGGTTACGCAATTCAAAGGTGATAGCCGTTTTTCTGGGATGCTACATTGTCGGCGTGTTGACCATCCGGCTTCTTTATCGCCGATTTCAGAGATGTTGGTCCCGTCGCTTTTATGACGCCAATGAAGCTATTCGCAGCGGATATTGCCTTCAGCTGTGGGAGGAGGGCGTAAGCTGGATGGATCACTCTAATCAAAATTACCGGGCTTTTCTGGCGTGGAGACACGTTAAGGGGATCGTAAGTCACGGAAAAATGGATTATTTAGATTTAGGGACCTTAGGATTTTTGTGGATCCCCGTTGATTTAGATGCGTATCCGCGAGCGCAGGTATTCAGGTTTATTGAACGTCATATGTGAAGGTAACGGCGGAAATTTCCGCCGTTGGCTCACGCTTCGTAGTAGTTATAAATTCCCGCCGCCATGACCAGCTGTGATGCGACTTCATGGGCTTTTTCACGCCCAACCAGCAGATCAATTATCTTTAAAGCGAAATCAATGGACGTCCCGGGCGCCTGGCTGGTAAGTAGCTTAACGCGAGCATCCCAGACGACGCGCCTGTCCTGCCACTGCCCGGCAGGAATGCGATCTTTCAACCCGGGAAATCCGGTCATATTGCCGATGGGGAACAGATTATGCGGCACCAGTACGGTGGCCGCCGCGGCGCAGATCGCTGCGACGATACGCCCGGAAAGGTGAAACTGACGCACGGTCTCAACCAGCAGAGGGCTGTCGCGGAAGCACTCGGCGCCCTTAATGCCGCCAGGAAGAATGATGATATCGAAGTCGCCATCGGCCACTTCCACCAGTGGCGCATCGGCCAGCAGCTTGACGCCGCGCGAGCAGACAATCGTCAGATCGCCATCGCTGGCGACGCTGGCGGTTGTGACCTTTATGCCGCCGCGAACGAGTAAATCTATGGTGGTGACCGCTTCGGTCTCTTCGCTACCAGGGGCGAGGCAAATCAGTGCCGACGCGCTCATATTCATTCTCCTTACGCTTAACCAGTTCAAACAGACGGGTATTTTCAGGTACGGCTATACCGTGGGCTCGAGCACGCTTTAGCAGAAAACCGGTAATATAGTCGATTTCCGTATGGCGCTGGGCGAGAATATCCTGCAGCATTGAAGAAGTATTTTCTGCCGTACTTTCAATAACCTGATGAACATAGAATAACAGGTTTTCCGGCGAGGTATGCATCCCCTCGCGCTCCATAACCGCCGCAACTTCATAGCAGATGTCAGCGACCTCCTGAGGATATTCGCGTAAGGCGCCGTTATGGCAGTTCTTCAACGCCGTCAGCGGGTTGATCACGCAGTTAACAGCCAGCTTACTCCAGATTGCGGGGTAGATATTATTATGCCAGGCAACGTCAGGTAGCACGCCCTGGAGCACATCGGCAAGATAACTGTAGTCCTGCGGATAATTTTTCGCTGGACCAATGTGGCTGGTGCCATTGGCAACATGGACAATGACGTTGCCGTCGCGGCGAGCAGCCTGGGTTGTCGAAGCCATCAGCAGCGGCTGTCTGATGCTTTTAAGCTCATCCACGGTTCCCATACCATTATGCATGAGCAAAACAGGCGATGATGAGGGCAAAATTGCGCTCAGATTTTTCACCGCGTTGGAGACCTGCCAGGCTTTCAGCGTGACCAGTAACAGGTCGCTACTGGCGAGAAAATCAGGATCGTTAGCGATAAATGATTCATTAAACACGCTACCGTCGGTATCAATGACATTGACGCTACAGAATGGCTGGGGGACGCGTAACCAGCCCTGGACTTCATGCCCGTGTTTGTACAGCGCAGTTAGCCATAACTGTCCCAGTGCACCGCATCCGAGTACGGTTACTTTCATTATTCCTCCTCACCTGTGAGTGCTGCATCAGGTGCTCATGGCTAAAGTATAGCGTTATCAGTTATCCTTTCGGGATAACAAGTTGAGTTATGTCGCGTTGCAGGTATTATGCAACGCAAAAGAAACTGAAGGAGAGGAAAAGATGCCATCTTTCGATATTGTCTCTGAAGTCGATCTTCAGGAAGTTCGAAACGCCGTAGAGAACGCGACCCGTGAAGTTGAATCGCGTTTTGATTTTCGTAACGTCGAAGCGAGCTTTGAACTGAACGAAAAGAACGAGTCCATCAAGGTCCTCAGTGAGTCTGATTTCCAGATTAATCAACTGCTGGATATTCTGCGCGCCAAGCTGCTTAAACGCGGAATTGAAGGCAGTTCTATTGAAGTTCCGGATGAGTTCGTGCACAGCGGTAAGACCTGGTTTGTCGATGCAAAGCTGAAGCAGGGAATTGAGAGCGCGACGCAGAAGAAAATCGTTAAGCTTATCAAGGACAGTAAGCTGAAGGTGCAGGCGCAGATCCAGGGTGAAGAAATTCGCGTTACTGGAAAATCTCGTGACGATCTGCAGGCGGTTATGGCTCTGGTACGCGGCGGTGATTTAGGTCAGCCGTTCCAGTTCAAAAATTTCCGCGATTAGCCAGTATGCTCAGATAGTACACGCTTATCCGGCCCATTAGAACGGTCGGATAAGCCGTCGCCCATTTTCACTCACGTTCTGAATCATGACATTTTAAATGTGAAATTAATGAGTTCAACTACACAATAATATTCCCTTTAGTTAATCAATCTCCTTTCAGCCTTGCAACAGCGGCTTGCTCTCAGACATTAAACCCGCATATCGATTATGACTGGTAAGCGGTACAGCACGCCAGTTGCATAATACTGGCGATAGCCGGCAAGGTTATGTCCTTGAGCTTGCATTCAAATATATTTCATGTTTTGCCATACTAATTCCTTAATAGACTATTCATTGACGTATTAGCGCTTTTACTCATCAAAGAGTCGGTTGAATTATTCGAATTTCACTATGTTGCCACCATATAAAATTTGTCTGGTAGGGGAATATGGAGATGTTTTTATTCATCGTACTTATTATTTACCTGCCTGGTATTTTTATAATTTAATGTTCAATAACACATCGCATAAGGTATCAGAAATTGATGAAAATAAAATTAAAGCGATTTCAGATAGGTAACACTAACATCCGGATGTTTACCAGAACCCTCACTTTATTAATATTGTGAAATGAGTTTTCGAACGAATAGCGCCTGTCTGAATGGTGTGTTTATCTGAGGTTGCTGCTAAAATCCAATAAAATCAGATTGTTGAAGCCCGGATTTGAGCGGTGTTATTCTTTTTGATTTCGCATGAAACAATAGTAAACACAAAGTTGAGGATATTAGAAATCTTCCGATTTAATTTAAAGATAATATTCATTCTTGATCTTCATCATGAAGGTCTGGAAGTTGATATAATGGGTAATAATTCACTTTTGTTTATGAAACTATTCGAGGAAAGTATAGCGAAGTCAGTTAAGTGTTGTATGAAAGCTGTGGCCGGCAGGGATAATATCAGCGGCCTAAACCATAAGGTGCAGAACAGAGATAAGCTTACGCGGATACAACCTCTGCAGAGGGTAAAATTCGTAAATTAAAAATATAATCGACTAAATATTTTGCTTAAAAATACTAAAGTTTATGCTTCATATATTTCATAAATCATATTAGTTGCTGTATACAAGATGTTGATGAATTGGATGTGATTTATACACAAGGATCGGTGCACTAATTAGTGTGCTAAAAATGGCCTGATGTGAATGATGATGCTTGCACATTGTGTAATTCCATTAGGCTGTGCTCTATCAATACTATCTGAAAAGGTTTATATGAAACATTACGCGAATAAAAAAAGAATGCTAAAATTAAATCCTGTTGCTGCTTCAATATTACTGCTTTTACCGGTAATGGCCCAGGCTGATATCTCAATCATTAATGGGAACGTCACGTCAGCAAACGGTGTTCCTGTTGTGAATATTAAAGAAGCAAATAGCAAAGGACTTTCACATAACGTTTACGAAACACTGAACGTGGGCAAAGAAGGGGTGATTTTCAATAACTCCGCCAGCGCTGTGCAAACGACTCTGGCCGGGCAGATTGAAGGTAATGCTAATCTCGCGGGTGGAACCGCGAAAGTTATTCTGAATGAAGTAACTTCAAAAAATGCAAGTACCATCAACGGGATGATGGAAGTGGCCGGCGACTCTGCTCATCTGATCATTGCTAACCCAAATGGGATTACCACCCAAGGGGGTGGTTTCATCAATGCGGAAAAAGGGACGCTGACGACCGGTACGCCAAATGTAAAAGATGGTGCATTAACCGGTTATACCGTGAAGGGCGGCAATATTACTGTTGGTAACTTCCAAAGTGAATCACCCACAGAAATTTTAGCCCGCAGCGTCAAAGTGAACGGAAGTCTAAGAGTTGATGAGCTATCAGTCACCGCAGGCAACAACGTTATCGATGTCGATGGTTCTATCACCGGCACAGTGGAGGCCATCGATAAAGCTGCTTCCTATGGCGTGGATGTCTCTAAACTCGGCGGTATGTATGCCAACCGCATTAATTTGATAAGCACTGAAGGCGGCGTTGGGGTACGTAACGAAGGGACTATTGCCGGCGGTGCCAGTGGCCTTAATATCACTAGCAACGGTAAGCTAATAAATAACAGCGCTATGATTCAATCTAGTGGCGACATAGCTGTAAATACCAATGGTGCTCTGGATAATATAAACGGTAAAATTAACAGCGGTAGAAGTATTACAATTGATACTGCCAAAAGCAGCATCAATAATACCACTGGGGGAAATATTTCTGCTGCATCAGATATTAACATTCTAAGCGGTGCACTGGATAATGCCAATGGTAAGATTGCATCTGGAGGAATGTTAACGGTTAATACCAACAATAATAAGCTGAACAACTCCGGAAGAAGCAAAAACGCTGGTATCGAAGCGGCAATAGTACTTATCGAGAGCGGAGAACTCAGCAATAGTAATGGTCAAATACATGGCAATTATATTAATCTAAAGAATAGCTCTATGGCTAATAACTCTGGCGTTATTGATGCCGATGGAAACGTAGAGATTAATAGTACTGGTAATATAGAAAATATAACTGGCTTGATTCGCTCCAGTGCAGCTAATGTGAAAATAACAACTACTAAAGCTATTAAAAATAACAATAATAAATCACTCGATCCGGCCGGTGCTGAGGCCAAAGGTATAATTTCTGGAAGCGGCACAGACATCTCGGCAGATTATGTCTTTAATAATGCTGGAACAATCGCCTCAGCTGGTGATATTAAATTAAAGACCACTAGAGATATCGATAACTACCAGGGGAAAATTGAAAGTAGTCAGAATATTTCAATCGAAGGTCGTGAGCTGCGGACCAGCCAGGCAGGAATCAATGGTATAAAAGGTGTTAATATCGAGCTTAGCGACAAATTTGATAGCCGTCTTGCTATGGTAACGTCTACCGAGGGTGACGTATCGATTAAAGCTAACAAAATTATTAACGACAGCTCATTGATTCTCGCCAAAAATATCAACGTTGAATCAGGCTCATATCTGGACAGCAAGTATTCAATGATGGTCTCCGATGAAAACCTGACGTTAAAGGCGGAAGGCGACATTAATGTTAGTTCTAGTAACATGTTTGGAGCTTATGCTGGACAATATTTCGGTTATATCAACCAGGAAGGCGGTGTAATCGCCGGTAAAGATCTGAATATTACCGCAAAAAATGTCAACAATACTTCTGGACGTATTATCTCTCAGTCGGGAGATGCTAACATTAACCTTTCTGGTAACCTGGCAAACAACAAAGGGCAGGTGGTTGCTAATTCTGGCAACATGAACATCGCTGCCAAACATGTTGCTGCAGATTATTCAACCGTTTACAGTGCAGGCAACATGAATATTAATGTTGACTCGCTGTCTTTAGAAGGTAACGGTTCTATCGCTAAAAATACCGCAACTGGTATTATTTCCTCAGATAGAGATATTTTCATAAATGTTAATGGTGATTATTTCAATAATGGCTGGATTAGTGGCAAGGGGGATGTGACTGTAAAAAGCACCGGCTATTTAAGAAATTCTCATACCATTAATGCTGACGGGAATCTTAACGTTAGTGGATACACTATAGCTAACAATAAAGATATCGTTTCTGGGAAGGCATTGACAATTACTACCAATACTGACTTGACCAACAATGCTAATGGTAATATCACTGGGTATACGACCAGGGTCGATGCTAATAATGTCTCTAATATGGGTAACCTGGTTGCTTCATCCCAACTCAATCTGAATGTGGCAAATAATATCTATAATTATTTGAATATCTATACCGAAGGAAAAGCAGTAATCAATGCCAAAAAAGTTATCAATACTGGCTTTTGGGCTGTCTTTGGTGGGGCTCAAGGACTTCAGACAGCTGCAAATATAACAAATATATTTGGTACTGTGGTTGGTAAATAGATAGAACGCTAAATATAAGGTAAAGGCAGCAAGGGATTGCTGCTTTTACCTGTCAGGAAACGAAATGGATATTCGATATATTTTCAGCGCGGCCTTGATATTAATCAGTTTCAGCTCAAAGACGTTTGCAGACATGCCGCTCGGGCGTATGATAAAAGAACAGCAGAGTAATGATAATACATCAATCAAAGAACGGAAGATTGAAAAAAAAGATGTTTTTTCGCAAGCCGTACAGGAAATAGCGGAGGATAGCGATTTTCCGCAAGAGACGCCATGCTATGATATTGACGAGCTTATTCTCGAAAATGACTTCCTGAACGATCGCTGGATCCAAAAAATTAAAAAAAGAATCACCGGTAAGTGTTTGGGGGTCAAAGGATTACAAAAAGCAGCTGTCGTTTTGCAGGATCACTTTATAAATTCCGGGTACATAACAACCCGAGTCGAGATACCTTCTCAGGATCTTTTGACTAAAAAACTAAAGCTGCGAGTTATTCCTGGGCGAATATCACAAGTTATTATATCTGATAATGATATAAGTACATGGGGGTTGCCCTTTAAGGAAGGAGATATTCTGAATGTCAGGGATATTGAGCAGGGGCTGGAAAATATACAGAGGACGCCTTGGGTTGATGTTAAGATAAATATCATACCTGGCGTTAACAACGGTACCAGTGAAGTTGAGATTAAACCTCAGCGTACTAAAAGATGGAATTTAAGAACAACATATAACAATTTTGGTGATAAAAGTACTGGCAACCAACTCTTAGGGACAACCGGTTATCTTTATAATTTAACGAAATCTAGCGATCTTTTTTATTTGGCCGGTACCAGTAGTCAGACAGGAGGGTATAAAAATGTTAGCACCTACTATAGTATCCCTTTTGGATACTCTGAATTAAGCCTTTTTTATAGTAGTAGTAAATCAAAACAGAGTATTGATGTTGGCCCCTATGATTTTGACTATGTGGGTAAGACGCAGTACTTCAGCCTTAAGGGATCACGAATGCTGCATCGTGATGCGAGTTCAAAGCTTTCCGCCAATGCAGAACTTATCAGACGCAAGTATGATTATACATTAGGGCGGGAAGAATTAGTTTTACAAAAACGCGATATGAGTAATTTGAAGTTCGGGGTAAATTACAAGAAAAATTTCCCCGGGGCCGTATTAGATTCCAGTTTAAGCTGGCAACGTTTTATCAAGGCCTTAGGAAGTACAGAAACGCCGGATATGCGTAACGGAGATGTAAGTCGCCAGAGTCAGATCATGAATCTGAATGTGAATTATATGAAATGGCTAACTTCATTACCTGTTGATGCTTATTATGAACTTAATCTCGGTGTACAGTATACGCCGGATAATCTTACTCTACAGGATCAGCTTACTATAGGCGACCGTTGGAGTGTTCGTGGCTTTGATGATAGTGGAGGAATTTATGGTAATAAGGGATTTTATATACAGAACACGCTCAATCTTATTACAGGTTATAAAAACATAACTCCCTATTTTGGTCTGGATTATGGCCAAATCATCGGTAAGGTCCCGGTGCAGGAGATTGAGAGTAAAAAAATAATGGGCGGCATAACCGGTTTAAAAGGAGTTGTTTATGGTTTGGAGTACGATTTATCCTTATCGAGCCCTTTTGTCTACCCCGATAATTTAAATGTAGATAAGTATAAAGTTAAGTTTAACTTTAATTACCAATTATAACTATCGTAGCGATAAATCATGCGTGTTGGTACGGATATTGTTGAAGTGGAAAGAATTATTCAGGCCTTGACGAACAGCAATTCTTGCTTTTTACAGAGAGTGTTTACTCATGCTGAGATTAATAAAATTAACCCGCACGACCCAAATTATGAGCGCGCTTCTGGGTTCTGGGCGGCAAAAGAATCAATTGTAAAAGCAGTAGGTTATGGGTTTAACAATAAAATCCGCTTTCATGATATTGAGGTCACGCATGATGAATATGGAAAGCCAGCGTTTTTGATAACCGGAAGACTGAAGGAAATCCTCGATGAGCAAGGAGTTGCTAATATCTCCTTAAGTATCTCTCATTGCCGTACTCATGCAATCGCAGTGACTATTCTTTGTTAATTAAGGTGATCAATAGATATGTATAATTATAATGACCTCGTTGATAAAACCGTATTAGTCACAGGCGCCAGCGGTGATATCGGTCACGCCATTTGCGGCAAATTTCTTGAGCAAGGATGCATCGTTTATGCACTTTACTGCACCAATAAAGCGCAGTTGAAGGAGCTTCAATCACATCATCCTGCTGGAAAAAAACTTCATCTCCTGCAGGGGGATCTATCGAATCAGGAAGATGTTGCGGCCATATGTGCACAATTATCCAGTGATAAAGGAAAACTGGATGTTTTAGTGAACAATGCAGGAATAGTGAAAGATAACCTCTTTGCTGCTATGACTTTTGATGATTTTAGCTCTGTTATTAATACTAATCTTCTGGGGCTTTTTCGCTTGACTAAAGAGGTCTTACTTTTATTACGTTCGGCCCAGAACCCTACAATCATTAATGTTGCATCTATTGCTGCTATTGTTCCGAGTATTGGTCAGGTTAATTATAGCGCTTCCAAAGGTGCCATTTTAAGTTTCACACGAACGCTGGCCGCTGAGCTTGCGCCGCGGGGCGTACGAGTAAATGCCGTTGCGCCGGGAATGATCGAATCAAAAATGGTTAAAAAAGTGTCTCGTACGGTAGTGCGTGAAGTCACTAATTCAATTCCGCTTAAGCGCCTTGGGAAATGTGAAGAAGTTGCAGATACTATTGTTTATTTGAGCTCTTCTGCTTCAAGCTATATTGTCGGGCAAACCATCGTCATTGATGGTGGTATGGTTATGCGGTGATATATGTCAAAATTTAAGATCCCGACAAAAGTTTTTCTGGCTATGGGTGGGTGGCGCCAGCCATTGTTAATGGTAGATAGAATCGATGATTTTAAGTATGGCGAGAATGGGTATGTTAAAGTGATAAAGCATGTCACTTATAATGAACCGTATCTTCTTGGCCATTTTCCTGAAGATCCTATCATGCCAGGGGCTATTATTTCGGAGATATTTGGCCAGGCTAGTGAATATTTCTCTTTTTTGTGTGACATTTGCGATATTTATCAACTACGCACAGGGCGAGAATTTCTGTCTCTGCGTGATATCCACACATATATAGATCAACCTGATATGCTTGAAGTTATACATAAGCGTCGGGCACAGGTTCGTGGAGTACTGGCTGCGCAAAATTTGAAGTTTAAAGCCTCAGCTTATCCGGGGGATACTATTGAAGTGGTAAGTAAACTCGCGTTTTCTGATAATAATGGCTTTAAACATTACTCGGTTATTGCCAATGTAGGGAAGAAAATTATAAGCCAGGGCACCATTATCAATTTTCGGGAAGTTTTATAATTTATCGTAAGGGAATGTTATGACTGATATTAATGAGAAGATCGATCAAAGAAAATCAATACTTGTGACTATAAAAGCGGAGCTTATTCATCGGCTTAATATTCAACGTGAAGAGCATCAAATTGATGACGATACTCCTTTGTTTGGCAATGGACTGAAGCTGGACTCTGTTGATGCGACGGAGATTATCGTCATGCTTGATAAGGCTTTTAACATTCAAGTGCAAGAAGGGGGTGATCCATCATATATGAGAAGTATTAATAGCCTTGCTTCATTTATTATTCAGAAAAAACATTCCTGATGTCAATCATGTTAATTTATAAAGGTGTTTTATGAGCTCGCTTTTCGATTTACATTTAAAAGATAATGCTGTGATGGGCAATTATAACAACCGGAGCATACCTTCATCCTATCATGATATTTTAGATGAATATAAAGCGGTGAGAGAGAATGCTTTGCTGGTCGACTACTCTCATATGGCCATTGTTAGCGTAACAGGTGAAGATGCATGGATTCTTGTAAATCACATTGCCTCTGCTGACATTTCAATTGTACGAGATGAACAAGGAATTTATTCACTCGTCTTGAATGACGACGGGACTATCCTTGGTGATATGTATGTGCTGTGTGCCATGGATGGTTATTATATATTGTCTGAAAATATTTCTGTTGCCAGGATTATAGAAGTCCTTAAGTTCGCAGCGGAAAAATATGATGATTTAGGTATTCAGGAGAACCCGGAAATAAAATCCATGGAAGACGATAACTGGGGGGCTATCATGCTTGAAGGGCCATATTCCTGGGAGTTGATGTCCGAGATCTATGGATATGATATCATCGGTCTTCCTTATTGCGAATACATGAATACTGAAGATGACTTAATTGTCTTCCGCTGCGGTAAGCATGGGGAGTTTGCCTATCAAGTAATTGGCCCTCAAAGTTTACTCGTTGAACTATGGGTTAAATTACAAAAGATAGGAGTTAAGTACTTACTTAAAACTGGCGGTTTGGATTACCAGCGTATAGTTCGCGTAGAAAATCCTGGCTGGGATCAAAGCATTTACGCAGAATATTCAACAAACCCTGTCGAATTACAATTGCAGTGGGCTATCCAGTATGACAAGGAAGATTTCATCGGCAAAGCTGCTGTTGAGCTGATGTCTGCCCAGAGTGCTGCTCGCAAAGTTGTTGGCATTGTTCCGTGCGTTAATTGCGCGTCGCTTAGCAAGGATGATAAAATCCTTGTTAATGGGCAGACCGTTGGGTTTATTAGTAATGCTGTATATTCTCCGGCTGCGCAAAGTTGGATAGCGTTGGCGTTTATTAATACCCCTTATGCACTATCAGACATCGACGGTTACATAATAAAAACAGAGTACGGTGATATTGCGGCAAAAACTAAAACTTTACCATTTATATATAATTTCAGTTTGCTGGTTAACCCGACAACGCATAGCTATATTGAACCATCGAAAGCGAAAAGTGTTTTATAAAGCATAGAGTATTAAAGTTAACTTGCTAAACACGGTCATTATTTTTTATTTGCTGTTTAAATCAAGGGTTTTCCGGATATTATGAAAACAAACAGGAAAAGAGTAGTTATCACAGGGATGGGCATCCTGTCATCTCTTGCGGATAATATTAAGGATTTCAGACTAGCCCTGCTACAGAAGGAAAATGGTATTACTGATAGCGCACGTTTTTCAGAATGGTTTGAAAATGCACGGGCGGCCGAAGTACTACATGAAATCGATTGTCCTGAATTATCTGAGGAGATTATTGCCTCGCTCGATAACGCTGCGCTGTGGGCATATAAGGTTGGCAGGGACGCGTTGATACAGGCCGGCCTGGTTAACTGCCCTCGTTGCCTTGATGAGATGGGCTTAATAGTTGGCGTTTCCTCTGCGGGTACAGAAGCCTTCCTGCCGCTTTTTGAGCAGCGAATTCAGGATTTTTCCTTACGTAAGGCGATGTATTCCGGTGGCTTCTCTTCCTGCTGTTCCAGCGTTTCGACATTGTTAGGGCTGAAAGGTGGAGTCGAACTTGTTGCCACGGCCTGTACAGCAAGCCCTAATGCCGTAGGTATGGCATTCGATTATATTCAGAATGGCAAGAGTAGCGCTATGCTGGCAGTTGGGACGGAGCCGATCTATTTACCGACCTTTGCTGGCTTTTATGCTCTCAATGTCATGCATCCCGTATCCTGTTCACCTTTCTCTGGCCAATCCGGTATGTCAATTGGCGAGGGGGCGGGGGCTATTGTACTGGAAGAGTATGAACACGCCATTGCACGCGGCGCTACCATCTATGGCGAGATTCTTTCTTATGCCACATCCTGCGACGCTTACCACGAAACAGGGCCCGATCCGCGAGCCAGCGGAGCAGTACAAGTTATGTTAAAGGCCATGGCTAATGCGGGGATTACACCCGATCAGGTTGATTATATTAATGCGCACGGAACAGGTACTGAAGCTAACGATCAAATCGAAACGTTGGCGATGAAAAAAGTGTTTCGCGACATTGAAAATATTCCGATCAGTTCTACGAAATCCTACTTTGGCCATAATATTGGCGCTGCCGGAATCGTTGAACTTATAGCTTGCCTGGTCACTTTGCCTGACCAACAGGTACTACCTACCCTTAATTTCACTGAGGCACGGCCTAACTGCGATCTGGATTACGTCCCGAATGAGTTCGTAAAAAAAGATATTAATATCTTTATGAAGAATAACTATGCATTCGGGGGTAACAACTGCTGCATGATTGTAAGCACCAGGCCGGGCTCGGTTCCGGTGACTACATATGAGGCCAAAAGGGTAGCGATAACTGGCATAGGAGCTGTATCCGCTATTGGGCATCGTATCAATGAAATACTTACGAATATTAGTCAAATTGAAAGCAGCGCCGTCGAGCTTGAGGAGATCATTTTCCCTCAAGATGTATTAAATGAAGCTGAAGAGCTGCTGCATGTTTTAATAAAGAGCAGGCAGTTTGAGGAGCTTTTTGGGGCAAATTATGGCATTGCCAGCTGTGAAGCATCGCATGAACCATCCACCTTTAAAACTTTCCAGGTCAAAGAGCTTGAGCCGCGTAAACACCTGCGTCGCTTCGATTCGCGTAAGGCTACTCGCGGCGGTACCTTCGCGCTAATTGCGCTTACGGAAGCGCTAAATATGGCTAAGCGACGTATTAAGCGCGATGGAGAAGAACTCGGTCTGGTTATGGGCATGGCACGCGGGCCACAAGAGACGACTTATAAATATTTGCAGAGTCTGAAGCCAGACCCTGGAAAGGTACGTACGTCGGAGTTTCCTGGTTCACTGATGAATGCGATTGCAACTTTTTGCGGTATTTCTGAAGGGGTAAAAGGGTACACCACTACTCTTGCAACCGGTGAAAATGCGGCTCTTGGCGCATTAACTTATGGTTATGAGATCATTCGCCAGCAGCTTCAGCCGCAAGTTATTGTCGGGGGCGCTGATGAGTATTTCCCTTCCATGTCTCTATACATGGATGGGGTGACGCAGAAGATTCACGCGGCATCTGATGTCAGGGACTATCAGGTCTATGCTAAAGAAGCGAAGGGCTACGTACCTGGCGAAGGCGCCTGTATGTTAATGCTCGAAGATCCGCTTGCGGCCGCTGCGCGCGGCGCTGAGGTTTTAGCGGAAGTTGTCGGGTATGGTAAATCATGCAACAACAGCTATTTTGATGTTACTCAAATTGATGAAAAATCCAGCGCAATGGCCTTAGCCATCGAACGCGCGCTAAATGATGCAGGAATTTGTGCCAGAGATATCGATTTGGTGTGTGGCACCAGCAACGGAAGCATTGAGAATTCAACAATTGAGTTGAATGCCATATATGAATCATTTCGTCAGGTTAATCCAATAGTCCCGGTAGTCAACTACAACGCCTTTTTTGGCTTCGTGGCTTCGTGTGCAGGCTTGTTGAATCTGATCATACTTCTTGATTGTATTAAAAAGCAGGCAGTTCCTGCTATACCGTATACCAGTGACTTTGTTGATCAGCGTATAAATTTTGTGCGTCAGCCTCTGAATATCAAAATTAAATATGTATTGCTGGTAGGGGCGACGGAAGGCGGCAACTATTACGCAATTATTATCAAAGGATAATACGATGGACAGGAAGTCTATTATTTCTGGTTATAGCGTTCATTTACCATTTGCCGATGATGGTTCACAGCTCATTGCAAATCTGAAACAGGGAAAGCGTGTCAAAACCGCGCCTTGGTTCAAGTCGAATGATGAAGCTATTAAATGTGGGCTTCGTGGTAATGTCAATGTTGCAAAGATGAAATATAGTAATGATAGCATTCCTGAATTACTCTATCGCCTAATTGATGAGGCCTTAAGGCAGTCAATGCTGGATGAGAATTGTCTTCGAGAAGATAATATCAGAGTCTATATTACTGGTATAGGGCCTCGAGTTGATGCTATAGATTATCGTTCTTTCGCTACTTATAATGATATTGAAGATCTCGCGCTGACTCCTTCAATAACCAATTTATGCGCCAAAAATATGTCTCAGGATATAATTGCAGAGCTTTTGGCTAAAAAATATCGTTTGCGGTATCTACCACCGAATATTAATTGCACCAGTAACTCCGGGCTTACAGCCGTTCATCTGGCAAGCCATGCAATTGAGCGCGGTGGTATAGAGCTTGCTCTCATTATTAATATATCCCAGGTAAAATCTCAGGATATTTGGTTTCTCTCAACTCAATCAATGTTGGATACGGATCTTGTTCAACCGTTTGGTGTAAATAGCAAAGGGGTGATCTTTGCTGAAGGTTATAGCGTTCTGGTACTTGAAAGTGACCATCATCGCCTGGCTCGACAACTTGTTGATGGAGTGAGTATCAAGACGGCTTATAAACAGATTAATGCCAGTAGAAGTAACGATGTTTACTGGCAGAGTACCTGTATATTAAAACTAGTCAACCAACTCTTGAATGATACGAGAGTTAAAATTGAGGACGTGTGCGCTTTTATCCCTCATGGTAATGGTACAGCGTTCAGTGACAGCATTGAAGCGAAAGCTATTGCTATTCTGGCAGGGGAGAATATGCTACCAGTCCTCGCTTACAAAGGGCAAATAGGTTATACCGCTACTGGTTCTGGATTGGTAGATTTAATAATTGGTCATCATTCAGTAAGTTGTCATGAGTTAATAAAACCGGTAATTAATGAACCCATTGTTAATGGTATAGCTCACCACTTTCTTACCGGGCCGGGAGTAATAAAACATCACAAGAGTCATTTGCTTAAAACCGGCTTAGGGGTAGATGGTTCTATTATCGCAGCTTTGCTGTCCAATACCGCCAGGGAAGCTAGCTAAATGGATGATGCTATGCATTTATTATCGTTGTCTCTTATGGAGCCCGAGGCACCTTTATTTTTATACAGTCCCAGTTGGCTAAATGTTTGGGAAGCACATTCCTATGATATAGCTTTGAAAAATACCGATACAAATAGCTGGGCTTTTAAACGATTTGGTACTCGCGCAGATGCCTATGACAAAGAAGTAGTGAACAGAACTAATTACATGGCGTATATCTCTGCGTTAGAAAAAGTATCCGATGTCGCAATGCAGGCGTTGCCTCAGAAGGAACGTATGCTATTGATGAAATCACGAACTGCTTTTATCTATGTTGACTCATGGGGAGAAGCGGCTGGCTTTGAATATGATATAAGTACGCTGCATTTATCTACCATTGATACACTACCAAAAAATTTAGTAAAAAAGTTTTCTGTAGATAATGTGACATGCAAAATCCGCGGTGAAAAAAATGCGCTGATTCAGGCAATGCGCCTGGCGCAAGACTATTTAAGCTGGGATATCTTTGATTTTGTCATTGTTTGTGGTGGTTATCGTGCCATACCATTGTTAGCGTTTACCGCAACAAATATTAATCCTCGTAGTAAAATGAAAGAATCTCGAAAAATTCCTGGGATGAATTTATCAATCGAACGCGTAGGATGTTTTATTTTCAGTCAAACAACTGGTGATCTAAAAGTAAACTGCGGGCCCTATTTTAGCGCAGACTCATCACAGTATCAAAAAAATTATGCATCAGATATTGATCTGGTTGCATTTTCCGGCAGGGCCAGTTCGATAACGCCATTTTTTAACCATCCTGTAAAATTACTCGATCTTGAAAAGAAATATGGTTCTAGTGGTTGCATAACGCCTGCTTTGAGCTGGCATCATATTTTTCAGCACGCTTTTAAGGGTGGTCGCATGAGAACAATCTTGCCCGATTATAATGGCGGCTTAACTTATTTTGATACCTGGTATTAACCATGAGGCCACAGTGAGAGCTAATATTAAAGAATTGCCAGCTATTTCTTTGCATGGTATTTATAAAAATTATGGAATGGGCGAGAACGAGGTTGTTGCACTTAAAAATATCAATGTTGATATCGCTGCTGGCGAGTTTATGGCTTTATGTGGGCCTTCTGGGAGTGGTAAAAGCACATTGTTAAATATATTATCCGGAATTGATAAACCCTCCGCAGGGCATGTTTTCTTTCTCAATAAAAATATGAATGCATTGTCAGAGAGAAATCTGGCAGCAATACGTAGTAAGCATCTGGGATTTATTTTCCAGTTCTTTAATTTAATCCCGGTACTTAACGTGTTTGATAATGTTTTTTATCCATTGATACTTAATGGCCATTTCGATGCCAGAACTGCAAAGGAGCGAACCCTCCATTTTCTGAATAGCGTGGGTTTATCCGGCCTGGAAGACCGGAAACCGGGGCAGCTATCTGGCGGGCAACAACAGCGTGTCGCCATAGCAAGAGCACTCGCACATGAACCTCAGATTGTCGTTGCAGATGAACCTACGGGAAATCTCGACCTGGCGACGGGAGACGCAATTCTGGATCTTTTACTAGATATCAATCATCAAACGGGCACCACTTTTATTATATCGACCCACTCCACCCAGCTAACGGAACGTGCGCGCCGAGTGGTGGAAATCCGTGATGGAGAATTAGCTTATGATTCATATGAATAATTTCTTCAGGTTACTGTGCCTGAGCCTGTCTCTGGTTATTGTAGCCGCCACGGCGGCTCCCACTTATACGCCTGTAGTTGAAAGCATACTCCATAATGGGTTTCCAACTCAGCCTGACGTGTTAGCAAAAACTACTCAATCTCTATCCGATGAGTTCAAAAAGACCGGAAATATTGCTTCGCTGGTTTTTTATGCCTACGGGATGTTGAGGCAAGCAAACTATTTTTTGGCCACTAATGATATTATTAAGGCTTCAGAGTATGCTAAAACAGGCTTCTTTTATCTCGATGAAGCTGTGGATTTAAATCAAAACATACCACTCATCAGATATCTGCGTGCCAAGGTCGATGCGTACCTACCCGCCGAGTTGGGACGCTGCGTTATTACCCTCGAGGACACAGACATACTGCTAAAACAAGAATTAAGTAGCAGAATTCGAGATAACGTCAATGATATGCGCTACAGAGCATTTTATAACTGTAAACTTTATCAACAGGCTGGCCAATTATTATCAATATTACAGGTGGATAATCCAAATAAAAAAATTGATATGGCTTATAACGGTTCATCTACCTGGGAACTTGATGAAGTTACGCAAATTATTATACCCCTTATGAGGGCCAAATAAATGTCAATGAATATGATCTTTGTAAATGGTTTTGTGCTTATAATTGTTTTATTTATCATCTATTGTGTCGTTTTCCGCTTCCGTGATGCTAAGTTTTCTTTTTTGAATTTATTAAGGCATCGCAGAAGAACTTTGTCAACAATTTGTGCGATAATTCTTGGTGGTGTTGCCATATTTTTATATGGCGGCTTTATTAATTATTCTTTCTGGATTCTCCAGCAGCAAACAATCCGCACAAACATTGGTCATGTACAAGTTTATAACAAGGAGTACTTTGATACTGCAAACAAGAGTAAACATCTCATCAATAATTATGCTGCTCTAAAAAATGATATTATGCATAATTCTTCGCTAGCTAATGATATATCCACCCTTTCAGGGCAGCTTGAGTTTACAGGAGTTATTTCTCAATATGAAAATGAAACCTCAAGCTATTTTTCTGCTCAGGGGGTCGAGCCTTTACCTGCCTTGAAACTGGGTGCCTTTGATAAAATCATTTTAGGCAGTGATTTATCGCGCGTAAAACGTAATGAAATCACAATAGGCAGCGGGCTGGCAAAAACTCTTGCCGCGGGTTATGGCGACTGGCTTGATGTGATGGTAGTTAATACATCAGGTGGCCAGGGAGCTTTATCGTTAAAATTGCGTGGGATATTTGCATCCGGTATTAAAGATTATGATGATGTAGCATTGAAGGTTCCGCTAGATACAGCACAAAGGATTATGGGCACAGATGGCGTGAGTAAAGTACTTATATTGCTGAATAATAATAATGTTGATGAATTTATAGTTAAGTTGAATAAATATATTGTTGACAATAAGTTGCCGCTGGTTGTGAAGGACTGGAAAGAAACATCTATTTTTTATCAACAGGTCGAGGGAATGCTCTCAGGCATATATTTCTTTATCAAACTTATTGTCGCGCTTATTGTCGTGTTTATGATTGGTAATTCAATAACGATGAATATTGCTGAGAGAACGCGTGAAATAGCCACCCTGAGAGCCATTGGTCTTGAGGCCTCCCATGTGACATTATTATTTTGGCTGGAAGGTGTTTTTATTGGCGTGTTTGGTGCCATGGGGAGTGTTTTGGTGGGATATTGTTTAGCTGCGATGATCAATGTTTATGGGATTGCTATGCCGCCATCCCCGGGTCAATCGATAGGATATACTGCGTTTATTAAGATTGATAATGTCGAGCTTTTCTGGACTACGCTGGTTTTACCGATTTTAACGTCAGCTCTTGCGTCTGTTCTTCCTTCGTATCGCGCATCACGGCTCAATATTTCTGCGGCGTTTAAATATTCCTGAGGAATGAGTATGAAACACCTGAAACTGCGCTTACTTATTCTTATTACTTTTTTTTCTTCATCCTGGGTAATAGCCGAGACTCCGGCACCTCAGGCTATAGATATTATACGTTTGGCTGATGATATACGTTCGCCTAATGTACCTTTCCGCTATACGGTAACTGTTCTTGAATATAAAGAGGGTGGCGAGCAGCCGGAGAGTAAACAAATTCTCGATGTGTCAATGCGTTTTATGAAACCTGAAAATGGCTCGCGGGCAGATGCGCGTTCTTTAGTCCGGTTTATTTATCCTCCACGGGATAAAGGGAAGATTATGCTTTCTGATTGGTACGATCTCTGGTTTTATACACCTGAACTACGAAAACCGATACCTATTTCACCGGCACAAAGGCTGAGTGGGCAAATCTCAAATGCAGACGTTATCGTCACTAATTTTGAGTACGCCTACGATTCTACAATCGAAGGTACTGAACCTTGCGGACAGAAAGTCTGTTATAGACTATCACTGATACGCAAATCGGATAAGGTAACTTATCCAAAGGTGATATACCTTGTAGAACAAGGAGATGATTTCAGGCCTTACCAGGCATCTTATTACTCCCTTGATAACCAATTGCTCAAAAAAGTCTCCTATAAAAATTACCAGAAAATTTTAGGTAAATATCGGCCATCTGAAATTGTCGTACAGAGTGCTCGATATGCAAAAGGCTATTCAGTGATGAAATATAGTAACGTAAGACTGGAAAAATTACCTGAGTATTTTTTTACAAAAGAGGCGATGTTAAGGGGGGGGCAATGAAAATATCTCTCTACGTCCTTATTCCCTTTTTTACTTTAGTCTCTACCCTGGTTCAGGGACACTGTCTGTCCGCAAGTGTGTTGCAAGATAATATGGATGTTACTTTGGCAGCGCAGATTTCATATGTAAATAAAGAACCGTCAATCTGGAAAATTGATGGTCGCAATCCGTACGTGGCCGACAATGTTTATAATGATATTGCGTTAGGCATAAAAGGTCAGTGCGATCTAGTGGATAATAATCTCAATATGGATTTTTCATTTTATTCTTTAGGTTATTATCCGATTCGCAGTCCCGGAGTCTTTGAAAAAGATAAAAATCGTGCAAGGATAATGATAGATCGACTGCGTTTTACCTATGCTTTATCTGATACAACACGCCTGGAAGGAGGGAAGCTGAGACCTTCAAAAGGGGCCTTTTTCTTAAGATCCCCCGCTACATTGCTGACAAATTATTATTCCGGTTTTAAAACAAACCGAATATATGGGCCAGCAATGGAATCAGCTTATAGCGAATCATTTTGGGGGGGCACATTATCTAAAGAGTATCAGGATTATAATTTTTTACTTACGCTAGCTCCCAGATTGAGCAGTATCGATAAGTACTATGAATCATCAGGCAACTGGTCTGCAGCACAACGCTCAAATAGTGAAGAGCGTTACCTATTAACTTATAATGATTACCGACTAGCTAGTCATCGCCTGTCCGCTAATTTACTATTAGGCGATAATCCGGCGTTTTCATTATCAGAACTATATAATTATACATCACAGTTTTTAATTAATGCTGAGTTTTCCTGGCATAAAGGCCAGCAGTGGCGTCACTTCTCAAATGATAAAAAAGAGGCCGTACTGGCTGGCTCATTTCCATCCTCACTCTATTCTGTGGAGGATAAACAAGGCGTTGAGTTTGCGCTTGGCGGGCAGTATACAACTGATAGCTTTAGCGTATTCGGCTTAGAATACTATTTTCAGAGTGAGGGATATTCGAAAAAGGCCTGGCAGGAGCAGATTGATTTCATTCGCTTGATGGGATACAGGACTGGCTACGATTTTTTAGACCGGGCGTTTGATAGCTATAAGTATCTTATGGCCTCAGAGATTGGTAACACTTCAAATAAAGGCATGCTGTTATCCAAACATTACTTTAATACCTATTTTAGTCTGCGTAATAATGACCAGTCCACCCTGCAACCCTATGCAATGATAAATATAGCGGATGGCAGCGTATTATTTGGGGCCCATTTTATTAAACCCTTGCAAGGTAAGTGGGCGCCGTTTGAGTTATATGCCGGCGCATACAGCTCCCTGGGAGGTTCTGAATCAGAGTTTGCGCTATTTGGTGAAACACTAAGCATTTATGTCGGTTTTAAATACTATTTATAAGGATATTTTATGGTATCACAGCTATCAACACCTTCTGTCGCTCTTATCTTTGCAGGACAAGGTAACCCTGTTATTGGAATGGGGTCTGATTTGTGGGATCTGAATGCAGTCACAAAAAATATTTGGGACTGCGCGAGCGATATTACCCAAATTGATATTCGCCGTTTATGCGAGCGCGGGCCGATGAGTCGCCTGGTCCAGACAACGGCTCAGCAAGTTGCCGTTACGGCTATTAACGTGACGCTCTATTGCCTCTGTCTGGAAAAAATGCCTGATTTGCCAATCGTGGGTTCTTGCGGGCATAGCGTTGGCGAGTACAGCGCGCTTTTCGCTGCGGGTGCATTTAACCTGGAGGCGCTTTTTAGGATGATACATACCCGTTCAAAGATTATGAATGATTTAAGTAAAATTCATAAAGGAGCTATGCTCGCGGTTAAGGGCGCTGATTTTGAAACCTTAACTAACATGATTTCCGCATCTGGTATACCTGTCGAGGTGAGTTGTGATAACAGCTGTCGTCAGCAGGTTATCGGTGGCACGACTGCTGATCTGGGCCGTATCTCACAGATCCTTTATGGTGCCGGTTTAGAGGCGGTTAAACTGGGGGTTAGCGGCGCATGGCATACGCGTCTGATGGCCGATGGTGTTCAGATGATGCGCGATTTTTTGCAAAAAATCGATATTTGTTCGCCTAAATACAGCGTGCTGATGAATGTTACCGGGCAAGCAGAATTCCTTCCTGAGCAGATCAAAGAAAATCTGGCTCTACATCTGACGCATACGGTGCAATGGTCAAAATCTCTTACGGCTCATTTACAGAATTCTCAGCCGGTAACTTTTCTGGAGTTCAGCAATAAAGCTTATTTAGGACAACTCCTTTATGACTTCCGGCGTTTCGCGCCAGAAAATGTCGTGCATTGTAGAAAGCTGATTGGCTTGTAATGGAGGCGCTATGATCCCTGACTATTTAACATTTACTCGTTATCAGGATAAACGAGTGATTATTTATCTTTATCTTTTAACTATGTTTTTACTTTTCCTTTTCTGGAAAAACAATGGTTATAACTTACTGCCAAGTAATGTATTGAGCCTGAGCGTTATCCTGGCATTAATTGTCTTTTCTTTTATTTACGAGCTGAAAAACTATTGGGGTTATAAATGTGTCATGAAGCATATAGATTTTTCCTGTTTTCAGGGGAAAGCTATATCCTCGTATGAGGCGTTTTTGTGGCATCCGGCAGTGGTTACCTTCTCATACTTTGCGATCTTTTATCTTCTCATTACGAGCTGCCTGTCGTTTATGTCATCGGGTCATGCACTACTTTGTATTGCTATTATTTCGCCATTGGCTATTTACCTGGCGTTTAAATATGCACGTTATAGCTATGTGAAGCGAATGAAGGATTTTACTGCCCAAAAGGTAGTCTGGCGCAATCTACATCATTACGTCGGTTTTAATCTTTTTATCACCTTTTTAATGAATAGCTTGATAGTCAGCCCGTTAGCAAATGAGGATGATTTTTCTTTGGCGGATGGTTTTTTTTCAGCCAGATTAATGATAGCGATGTTTATTCTTTGCGTTATTGTTTTGTTTTTAGATATGATCTTCATCCGTCCATCGAAACGCTACATTTTTCTCGGGCGATTGTTCCTGAGGGAATTTGACTTCCATCTATCAAAGTCAATCCCCTGGCCATGGCTCTATAATAAAGCGATGTGGCTTAGATTATTCATGGTTTTAATCACTCAGTTTATTTGGATTGTATTGCTCAATGTCATTTTGGCATTTTCGGGATTGAGTATTTATTTTGAATTTTATTTTTTATCCTGCTCTCTGCCTTCATTTTTTTATTTCTATCTACATGCTTACTGGCATTGGCATAATGATTATATCGTCGCATGTGATATGTATTTTCGTTGCGATCGAATTGAACGTTAAAATGAAATAAAACTTACTAAGGAGATATGCACGACAGCATTGCAGTTTACAATCCTGAATGAGCGGATGTAGATTATATGTGAATGTTAATCTGAAAAGATGTATTGTTGAATGGATAAAGCCAGTCAGTTCCCTGACTGGCTTGGTTTTTTATTTCTGTAAAGAAGAAACTACGTCGCCCCAGTTCGTCGCTGCATCATAGACGAAGTTTGACCAGATACCTGATTTTTCATACATCATTGAATTCAGGTGATCTGCCAGTATGCTACCAATACTGGATGGGGAGCCACTCAGCAAGTTGCTAAGCATATCCAGAGAGGTTTCCAGCGCCGTTTTGGCAATGGTAAGGGAGCCATCAAAGCCGACTTTCATCAGTCCAAGTGCGGATTGAATAGTGAAATCAACCAGGGCACAAGGCAGGTCAAAGAGGCCAGCACCCGAGATATTTTCCATTTCATATTGTGTTAATTCTTTCATTTTTTATTCCTGTGCTATTACTATTTATAATTACTTAGTTGCGGGCAAGCTGAGTACACCCTCGTAAATATTAACCAGGGCTTTGTTTTGATAATAGTGAATATTTAAATGAACCGGTAATTCATTATGAATAGTTAACGTGATGATAAATTCGTGCTTCTAATAAAAATTCCGAATAATTGCGTTTTTTATAATTGATTGATTTTATATTTTATGGATATGGGTTTACTACCAATCTTTTATCTCTCTTACTGAAAGTAATCGCTATGTGGCATTTTTAGAACGTAATTTTTAAATTTTATGCTGCGGGTATTATGAATTCACATAGTGATGTTAGATTGTTTTATGTGAATGGCCCTATACTGCTATCCATAAAAATAAGCTATCTATAATTCACCGTCGCTTTCTTCGTTCTAATATAGATAATCCCTCAGGCAGTTCATGTTTGTCCTTTACCTATTTCAAAAAAGTTGTTTTTGATGTTTATCACCAGGTCAGAACAGCTGCACGGTGATAATCCCAGAGACTGAGCGGCGCTGCTATCCTCCCGGTGCGTTTATTGCGAAGCATCTCATGCCGCTTTCTGCTTGTCTGCCTGGGCTCAGCCCTCTTATGGGGAGGTGAAGTGGGGATTTGAAACGTAGCGTTAGCTTAAAGAAGATGAGAGGGATAACGCTAAACCAACGCTTAAAGCGGCGAAGATAATTGGGAGGGGAGACCGTCACGCAAGCTTTCGCCAGTACGCAGCAGGGACATCATACCTGCCACGTACCATGTCCCTGGCTGCTTAACCACTTTACGCGGGAACGGTCTGAACTGCCCCCTGCTTAATCACCTGCTCAATCTCAAAGCGGTTAGTCACCTTACTGTCGATTTTGATATACACCGAACGTTCGTTGTTAACTACCAGTACCTCTTTAACTCCTGCTTGAGCCTGTAGCCGTTGCTGTAGCATTTCATCCGCCACCACGTCGGCAGGGATCTCGACCCGCAGGCTACTAACGTAAGGCGGTTCGCTCATGGTGCTGGCCACCAGTAACCACAGCATTGCCAGCAGGGCGCCAAGCAGGAAAACGGTTTGTGAATCAAAAAAGCCGTCTACCCAGCCGCCTAGCGAACCGCCAATCGCGACTCCAAGAAACTGGCTGGTAGAGTAAATCCCCATCGCTGTTCCTTTGTAGCCGGCAGGTGATTCTTTACTGATTAACGAAGGCAGTAACGCTTCGAGCAGGTTAAACGCGAGGAAAAATAGCTGAACGCCGGCAACCAGTTCCCAGAAATAGCCTCCCGCTCCCCAAAGTACGATCTCGGCGATCAGTAAAATGGCAACGCAGAGCAGAAAAACGCGCTTCATTTTGCGCTTTACTTCGGCGTAAATAATAAACGGCACCACGGCAACAAAAGAGACCAGCATGGTGACCAGATAGATTTTCCAGTGCTCAGCTGCGGGAAAACCGGCAGCTTCCAACTGACCCGGCAGGGCAACAAAGGTGGACATCAGCATAATATGCAGGCACATAATGCCGAAATTGAGCTTCAGTAGTTTTGGCTCGGCAAGCACTTTGCTAAAGCAGCCTTTCACCATACCGGATTCACGGTTAAGCACGTGATTATGGCTATTTGGCACAACCCACAGCGTAAGCAGAATCCCGAGCATCGCCAGAGCGGCAATCATCCAGAATAAGGCGTGCAGGCCTAACTGGTGGGTGATAATAGGTCCGAGGACCATGGCGATGGCGAAGGTAATACCAAAGCTGACGCCGATAAACGCCATGGCTTTAGTGCGATTCTGTTCGCGGGTTAAGTCGGAAAGCAGCGCCATTACCGCTGCGGCAATCGCTCCGGAGCCTTGCAGCGCGCGGCCAAGAATAATGCCCCAGATCGATTCGGAAAGCGCGGCGATAATGCTGCCGAGAACGAAGATTAACAAGCCGCCGACGATAAGCGGTTTACGGCCAATGCGATCGGAGAGGAGGCCAAAAGGAACCTGGAATATTGCCTGCGCCAGTCCATAGATGCCTATAGCCAGGCCAATAAGGGCTTCACTTGCGCCCTGGAGCGCCATGCCATAAGTGGTCAGAACCGGCAGGACCATAAACATGCCGAGCATGCGCAGAGAGAAAACGGTCCCCAGACCCCAGGTTGCGCGCAGTTCGCCTGGCGTCATTTTGTTATCGTTCATTACCACCTCAATCTAAAAACTGCGCCTAGTGTAGTGGGGGGAGCCAGAAGCGTAAATAGATGTTTGTTTAACAGATATTACTGCTGTGTTGCACGATGAGGTGAGGGCGGTAGACAAAAAGAAACCAGCGGAGCGGGCTCCGCCGGCTAGCGGAGATTATTGGCAGTTAAAATCAACCCATTGGCCGCCTGCATCGGCGGATTTGACGCATTGCTCAACCCAGTAGACCCCGTGGAGCCCGGCTTCGACGTCCGGATACCAGAAGTTATCCAGAAACGCCTGGTCACTGCGATCCATTGCATCGATAGCGATGGCGTAACGGCGGTAAAGGTTGGCCCATGCCTCAAACAGCCCTTCCGGGTGGCCGCCGCCGATGCGGTCGTCTGCCAGCGCCTGCGGACTTAAATAGGGCATTCCACGTTCCAGAACGCGCGCGGGTTCGCCCTGCACCTCATAGCTGAGCTGATTTGGGCGCTCATCCCACCACTCAAGGCTGGCTTTTTCGCCAATGACGCGGACTTTTTGTGAGTGCATAGCGCCGCTGTTGACTGCGCTGGTCCACAGTGAACCGACGGCGCCATTATTATATTCCATCAGCACGAAGGCGTTATCTTCCAGCGGCGCGCGCGATTTGACGAAGCTCTGACGTGCGCACATCAGCCGGGTGATATTCAGATTTGGCACCATGGTTTCCGCAATAAATAGCGGGTGAGTCGCCAGATCCCCCAGCACGTAGCTAGGGCCGGCATATTTGGGCGTTACCCGCCAGCGGGTAGATTCAGCCTGCAGTTCAACGGCTTCATTATGAAAACCGTGGGCAAACTGCATATTGATAATGCGGATCTCCCCGAGCATACCCTCCGCGATCATCTGCCGCGCCTGCTGAATCATCTGGTGCCCGGCGTAGCCGTAGGTAACGCCGATTATTTTGTTCTGCTTTTTGCTCAGCGCCAGCAGCTCGCGGGCCTCGGCGGCGGTAAAGCACAGCGGTTTTTCGCAGATAACGTGCAGCCCCGCTTCCAGCGCTGCTTTGGTGATCGCGAAATGGGTATTGTTCGGCGTAGTGACCGAAACGGCTTCAATGCCGTCAGGGCGTTTGGCTTCCTCTGCAAATAGCGTTTGATAGTCGGCGTAGCAGCGCTCGGGGGCGATTCCGAGCTGCTCGCCAAATTGACGGCCGCGTTCGGCATCAATATCGAGCGCGCCGGCCAGCAGGGTAAAGACATTGTCGCGCAGCGCTGCACAGCGGTGGCTGTAGCCAATCTGGCTGGTGCCGCCGCCGCCGACCATTCCCCAGCGCAGGGAGCGAGATAAGGGTTTCATGCCGTTTAACATGATGATGCACTCCTCTAAATAGAGACTTCGGATTTCAGATGTTCTTCTGGATAGCCCGCACCCGGAGAGCGCGGACCGGGTTTCGGGCTTTACATTTCTCCACGCGCCTCGCGCTCTTTCAGCTCTTGCATAATCTGTGGGTACTGTTTATCCAGCCGATAAAACAGCAGGGTGATGATGACCACAATCCACAGGAAGAACGAGCCGTAGAGATAAACGTTATTAATCATGTCGATAGCGCTTTGCGGTTGAACGCCGGATCCGCTGCTGGAACTGACGTAGCCCGAGAGGCTTAACAGGCCGGAGATAACCGCGGCGGCAATGCCTGCGCCGAGCTTCGTACCGACAGACCCCGCAGAGAAGATCATTCCCTCCTGGCGGACGCGCGTTTTCCACTGGCCGTATTCGACGGCGTCGCCGCAGAAGCCGAATAGCACGGCATTCAGCGGCGCGAAGCCGATACCGCGAATAATGGCGTTGGCCAGCGCCCAGTGGTAGTCGTCAGAATTAAACATAAACAGCACCTGGCCTATGGTCGCCAGCACAATGCCGCAAAGGGCCACATTGCGTTTACCGTATTTTCGAATGGGGACGGAACTCAGGAAGGTGAAAATAATGATGCAGGCGGTTTCGGCCACGAAAATGGAGCTGTAGAAAGTATCGTCGCCTAGCACGTAGCGGCAGTAGTAAGGTAGCGCGATACCAACCACGGTGTAATAAACGCTCTGGGCTGTCCAGAGGATCGCACTGGCCCAGAAGTACTGGTTACGGAAGAGGGCGTAAAGCTGCGTTTTTACCGCTACGTTTCCCTGCTTTTCACGCGCTTTGATAACCACTTTTTCTTCACATTTGTAGAAGCAAAACAGCAGTAACAACAGCGCCAGAAAAGCCCAGATGGCCATGGTTTTAATCCATGCTGCCTGATCGTCGCCGAAATATTTCACCAGCGGCAACGTACAAGCTACGGCGAGGATGCGGCCAAATGGCGACATCGACATGCGGGTGATGCTAAGCATATCCCTTTCCCAGGAGGTCCGGGTCATCATCGCGGAGAGGCTGCCATAGGGGAGATTGATCGCGGTGTAGCACACGGTGGTACAGAAGTTATAGGCTACCAGCAGGTAGAGAAACTGCAGCGTTCCGGTGGTTTGGGGCACGGTAAACAGCAGAATCGCCGATACGGCGTAGGGGACGCTCATCCACAGCAGCCAGGGGCGTGATTTTCCCCAGCGAGAGTTTGTGCGCTCAACCATCAGACCCATAATGACATCGGAAACACCGTCAAACAGACGTGAGATCAGCATTACCAGACCGACCGTGGCGATACTAATGCCGACATAATCCGTATAGAAAAGCGTTAAAACTGTGCCGATCATGCCGAAAACGACGTTACAGGCGGTATCGCCTCCACCATAGGCTATTCGGGTTGTCCAGGTTAACTTATCGCCGCGTGATGCTACGGGAGAAATAAGGATCTGCTGTTCACTCATGGTCTATTCCTTTGTCGGGGGGACAAGTAAGGACCTCAGCGCCAGTTCCACCGGCACTACCTTATCCTGATGTCAGCCAGAACATAAGGAAATGTTTGTTTCGTTTCAATGGTTATATGAAATTTAACTTCTGTATATGAGAGGCGGATCGAAAAATAGAAAAGATTGTGCGTCCGATGTGGCTCGGGGAATCATCAAGTCATTCTGATTAATAAGGTTATTTGCTGCCTTTTTTGACGCTCATTGATTCATCTTGTATATGCCATTTGTGATTTTGAGTGCTGATTTTGTGAAGTGAATCGATAAGGCATCAGGTTTTTATTTTTCATTATTAATGTAAATTGAAATTAATTTTTCTTTTTTTGTGGTCGGGCATGCTGCAGCATGCCCGACTGATTAACGCATTTAACCGGTATTGCCGAACGCGGCGGTGGAGGAGGTGGATTTTGGCGCCGAATCAGCCGCGAAAATTCCTTTGGCCGCGAGCCCGGCGACGGTGATCGCGGCGGGGATGCCAAGGATCAGAAAAACGCTTTCGAAGCTAATATTCAGCGCCAGCATCTCAGCTCCGGCAAAAGCGCTGAGGATGGCGCCCATGCGGCCCACGCCGTGCATCCAGCTGGAACCTGTAGCCCGCGCTTCGGTAGGATAGTAGCGGGCGGAAAGCGCATTCATACCGGTATTGGCGCCGTTTAAACAGGCTCCGCTGATAAACGCCAGCAGGCAGATGAGCGCAAAGCTTGCCGCTGCATATCCCATTGCCATCGTAAACAGGCCGCCAACGGCGTAAATCATTCCGAGCGCCCGATGCGGATTAATCCGGTCCATCAACCAGCCCGCAAACAGCGAGCCAATGGTTCCTCCCGCCTGGTACATTGCGGTCATCACCGCCGCCTGGCCAACCGTTAATCCCACCTCTTTCACCAGCGTCGGTAACCAGCTACCGAGAAGATAGACCAGAAAGAGCCCCATAAAATAGACCAGCCAGAGCATCATCGAACCGAAGCGATACTGGCGGGAGAGAACGATGCGCATCGCATTTGCCTGCACGGGCTGGGCTGGGAGAGTGAACTCGGCATCATCGGCGATTTGGCCCGGATAGAGGCGCTGCAAAATCAGCCGAATACGTCGGGCTGGCGCGCGCTTAACCACCAGAAAACGCACCGATTCCGGTAACAGCCAGATCAGGAGCGGCGCGAACAGCAGCGGGAGGATGCCGCCGAGCAGCATCAGCGAGTGCCAGCCAAACTTCGGGATTAGCCATGAGGCGGAGAATCCTCCCGCCGCGGCGCCAAAGGTGAAGCCGCAAAAAATAATCGTAATCAGAAACGAGCGCTGACGCTCAGGCGCATACTCCGACACCAGAGTGCCGATATTCGGCATGGCGGCGCCTAATCCGAGCCCGGTCAGAAAACGAAAAAGCACCATCTGTTCGATGTTTTGCGAAAGGGCGGTGGCAATGGTCCAGAAGCCGAAGAAGAAGACGCTATTGATGATGATTTTTTTCCGCCCCAGCCAGTCGGCGAGCGGCCCGGAGAATATAGCGCCCAGCGCAAGGCCTATCAGCGCGGCGCTGATGACAAAACCGAGTTCATGGTTGCTTACTCCCCATTCCTGCTTCAGCGTCGGGGCGATAAATCCCATGATGGCGATATCAAAGCCGTCCAGCGCAATCACGCAGAAGCCTAAAAACACCACCAGTTTTTGAAAGCGGCTGAGCGGATTGGCGTTGATTAACTCCCTGACGTCCAGGCGTTGAGTCTGTGTCATGGGATGCTCCTTATGCGCAAGGGCGCAGGTAGGACTGCGCGGCGTTAAACAGCAACTGAGCGCGAGTGAGTGCCGGCAGCGCGCCGCGTTCGCCGCTTAGCGGAACCTCGATAGAAACCGGCAGCGTCGCCGGAAGCGCCGCCATCAGTCCATGCAGATCGAGCCCGCCTTCGCCGGGCACCTTACGCGCGGCGCGGGCCTGGTAAATCAGCTCCTGTTCATCTGCGGGGATCTGCGGCGAGGCATCGCAAAGCTGCATATAGTTGAGGCAGTTTTTCGGCAGCGCGGCGAGCGTAGACAGCGACTCGCCTGAGCGCCAGAAATGAATCGCGTCGATCAAAATACCGATATCCTGGCGGCCGCTGGCGGCGATAAGTGCCTGGGCTTCGGCGATGGTGCGCAGCTGTGTCCAGGGCATGGGCTCCAGGTTCATGGTTAAACCATACTCCTGGCCAGCTTCGGCAAGCCGGGCCAGATTTTCCGCGCTGCGAGCGCGGTTGTCATCATTTCCGGCGACTAAAACCTGTCTGGCGCCCAGACGCGCGGCGGTATGGAGAAAGAGCTGCAAACGAGCGTCCAGCGAAAAATCTGGCGTCAGGCGGACTATCTCAACGTCCGAGACGCGAATACCGGTTTCCATCAGCGCTGCCAGGGTATCGCGGACAGCGGCAGTATCGCCCAGCATGCCATAGTCAGGGTCGGTCGCCGTGGCGGGAAGCAGGCGCAGGCCGACGTGAGTAAATCCGGTTTGGGCCGCGATCCGCACCTGTTGCGGTGGCGGGACGTCGAGTAGGGTAAGCGCGGCGAGTGACAGGGTTCGCATGTTCATAAAGGACTCCAGTACAGTTGCAGGTGATTGTTGTTATGCGTATTGCCGTCCCTGGTAAAATGCTTTACTGCGTTGCTTTATTAATGTTTTCTGCCAGTTTTTTACCGACCATGTAGCCAAAGGTCATGGCCGGACCAAGCGTGATACCGCCGCTGGGATAGAATCCCCGCATCACGCTCGACATATCGTTGCCGATGGCGTAAAGGCCCTGAATCGGCTGCTGCTGCGCGTTGAGAACCCGCGCATTCTCATCGGTAATTAAACCGCTGAAGGAGCCCAGCGAACCGGGCAGAATGCGTACCGCATAAAAAGGCGCGCGGCTGAGTTTCCCAAGCGTAGGGTGAGGGGAACGGCTGGCGTCCCCCTGCGCGCGGTTGTATGCCGACGCGCCGCGCTGATAATCCTTATCCTCTCCCTGGTCTACAAAACCGTTAAAACGGGCGATCGTTTCCGCCAGCTGCTGCGAATCGATAGCGCATGCTTTCGCCAGCGCTTCCAGCGTCTCGCCGACGTACAGATAGCCGGTGCGTCGCCAGGACTCCGGGGCAAAAGGAAAAGGGCGGGCATGGCCTAACCCATAGCGCCGAAGCGCACGGCTATCGCCAATCAGCCACGCCTGTGGCGCTTCGCCAGGCGGCGTGGCCTCCAGCAGCGCGGCGATAAAATCGTGGTAGGAATCAGCCTCATTGGTAAAGCGTTTACCGTTGGGCAGTACGGCAATAAAGCCGGGCTTGGCGCGTTCAACCAGATGTGGGAAGACCAGCTGCAGACCGCTGGCCTGCGTCACGCGCGAAACGGGCGCCCAGGCCATCGCATGCCTGAGCGTGGTATCAAACTGGCCGCCGACCGTTTCGCCAAGGCGGATGCCCTCCCCCTGATTACCCGGAGGCGCGGCGGAGAAGTGGCCATAGCCGCTGGCGGCGTGCGGCACGTTTTCGGCCAGGCGCTGTCTGTCGTGAGGAAAGCCGCCGCAGGCGAGGATCACCGCACCGGCCCGAACCTCTATCCGGCCGTCGTCGCTGCGTAATATCGCGCCCTTTACTCCGTTTCCGGATGCGAGCAGCCGTTCAACCGGCGCATTAAGCTGAAAAGTCACTCCTGCATCCAGCGCCGAGCGCAGCAACCGGGCAACCAAAGCGTTGCCGTTAACCAGATGCTGTCCGCGTCCGGCGCGCACTCGCTGCCAGCCGTGGCGCAGCAGGCGACGGCTGGCATACAGCGCCGATCGCGGCGAGCGAGTGGCGTTGAAAAAGTGTGCCATATCCGTGCCGCCGGCAATGCCCATCCCCGCGAGGCTGATAGTCTCCAGAGGCGGGCGCAGGCGATGCAGCCAGTCGCCGAGCAGCCGCCCATCGAAAGGCTGCGCCGTGACCGAGCGCCCTCCGGCGGCCGATCCCGGCGAATGATGAAAATCGGGCATTTTGCTGCCGGAAAGAAACTGCACGGCAGTATGGCGGCGGAAAAAGTCAATCATCTCCGGTCCGTGCCGTAAGTAGGCAAGCAGGCGCGCATCGGCGGGTTCACCGTTCATTTCATGCTGCAAATAAACCAGCGGTGCGTTGGGCTCTTCCTTAATCCCCTCTTCACGCGCCAGCGGATTATGCGGGATCCACAGCCAGCCGCCGGACCAGGCGCTGGTGCCGCCAATCACCGACTCTTTCTCCGCAACCAGCACGCTGGCGCCGCCAATGGCGGCAGTGACGGCGGCGGAGAGCCCCGCCGCGCCGGAGCCGACCACCAGAACATCCACGTTCATCTGCCCGCTCATAACCGACTCCTTATTGCAGCGGTGAAAAATCAGTAGGGCGCAGAAGAACCGACTCCAGGCGCTCAACGGCGGCCAGTTCGCGGTTCTTGCGTGAAAACGTCAGCCAGCGTTCGTCCTGCGCCATGCGCGCCCGACGCACCAGGCGATCGTCCAGGCTTTCATAGGCCCAGATATGCACCACTTGATTAACCACCCCAATTTCAGTAAAGAAAAAGCCGATGAGTTTGCCGAGATGTTCGGTTTGTACGGCGTAAGCATCGCTTTTATATAACGCCAGCCAGTCGGCCATTTTCAGCGGATTAATGGTGTAGGTACGTTTTTCATAGATCATAATTTTCTCCTGTTGAGAGTGCGTGTTGTTGCGCCATATGGCTGGCTGAGAGATAGCCGAAGGTGAGCGCCGGGCCGAGAGTAATGCCTGGACCGGGATAGGTGCCTGCCATAATCGAATCCATATCGTTACCGACGGCATAGAGCCCTTTAATGGGGCGCCCCTGCTGGTTAATGACCTGAGCATTGGCGGTAGTGACCAGGCCGCGCGAGGTGCCGAGATCGCCGGTATAGAGGGTAATGGCGTAAAACGGCGGGCTGGTCAGCGGAGCGTTACAGGCGTTTGGCCGATGGCCGGGATCGCCCATCGCGCGGTTATAGCTGTTGCCGCCTTTGGCGAACTCCGGGTCGTGGCCCTGGGCGGCATCGCGGTTATAGCGTGCCACCGTTTCTGCCAACGTCTGCGGGTCCAGCCCGAGCTGTTGCGCCAGTTCCGCCAGCGTTTCGGCCTGGTGCAGATAGCCCGCCTTCACCAGCGCGTCGTTATTCACCGGAGCAGGGCGCGCAAGGCCCAGGCCATAGCGCTTCATGGCCAGAGCGTCACAAATCAGGAAGCAGGGGGCGTTTTCTGCCCGGCTTTGCATGGCGCTGGCGAAATGGTGATAAGAATTTGATTCATTCACGAAGCGAACCGCTCGCTGGTTAACGGCAATGATGCCGGGTTTCGCGCGGTCGGTGACCAGGTGAGGGAAGCGCTCTTGCGTGCCGTCGGGACGCCGTAGAACCGAGACCGGCGCCCAGAAAAAGTTAGACGGCAGATCGGCGCCTTCGCGGGCATTGACCGCGGCGGCAAGGCGCAGCGCGGCGCCGTCGTTGGCGGCGGGCGACATGGTGTAGTGCTCGCGAGTAGCAGGGCGATAGCGTTCAGCCAGTTTGCCTGCGGCAAAACCTCCCGCCGCCAGCACCACGCCGCAGCGGGCTTCGAGGAGCTGTGGCTGCCCATCGTTCTCGATTTCCACACCGGTTATTTCGCCATTGCGTTCGCTTAGCGAAAGCACATTCACGTTGAGCCTGAGCTGCATTCCTTTGCGAAAGGCGAGCGTCGCCATGCGCGCTATCAGCGCGTTACCCATCGCCAGCCGTGTTCCTCGAGGGTATTTGAGCCGATCGCGGCCGTAGCGCAGCAGCAGCTTGCCGCAGTGGGTGATAGAGCGCAGGGAGCGGCGCAGATCGAGAAAGTGCTGGATATCGACCCGATTAACCATCATTCCGCCAAATAGCAGCATCCCCGGCGGAGGAGAACGGAGATCGCGGAAATGTTCGCCCAGCTTGCGCCCGTCAAACTCCACCACCTCCAGCGCCCGGCCGACGTCGACGGCACCGGGTTCATCCGGGTAATAATCCGGAGAAAGCGGACGCAGGCTATATTTCACCGCCCCCTCTTTTTCAAGAAACGCCAGCGCCTCGCGTCCCGAAGAGATAAAAGCTTCGATCAGATCCTGACGATAGTTGGGCTCGCCGATGATGGTCCGCAGATAGGTTTTGATTGCCTGCTGACTATCGTCTGTAGTCATTGTTCGCGCCTGATCGCTATCGTGGATCCATACCGCGCCGCCGGAAATGGCGGAGGTGCCGCCAAACTGCGGTGCTTTTTCCAGCATCAGCACCGACAGTCCTTTACAGCAGGCGGTCACCGCCGCGGCAAAGCCTGCTGCGCCGCTGCCGATAACGATGACATCCCAGCTTTTCATGCTGCCGCTCCTTGTTCCTGCGGAATGGCGCCAATGAACTGCCCCATGAGTTTCATCTGCGCCAGCGCCATCTCCGGCCCGGTCTGGATAGTGCAGCCGCGATCGCGGGCGAAGGCCAGAAGCGGGGTGACGATCGGCGCGGTTACCACGTCAGCGACATGCGTTGCTGCGGGAAGGGTTTCCAGCAGCGCCTGCGGCAGCGGTAAAGAAGCGAAACCGGTCATTCCCGCCGGAGAGCCATTCACCACTAAATCCAGACCAGTAAGGGTAGCGGGCAGGTCGCTGAGCTGAACGTGGGGAAAATGGGCTGCCAGTCGGTTATGCAGTTGCTGAAGAGTAGCGGGATTCTGGTCATGCAGGGCCAGCTGAAGGATGCCCGCTTCGCATAATCCCCAGGCAATTGCGCTGCCGACGCCGCCGCAGCCGGAGAGCAGCGCCTTTTTACCCGCGGCATTAAATCCATGCGCCTCTGCGGCAAGCTGGAAGCCGACGCCATCCAGCATATCGCCTTGCAAACGGCCATCGGCCAGCTTACGGATGACATTGACGGCATTCAGGTGTCGGGCTCGCGGCGTTAACTCATCAACCAGGGCAGCGGCACGCTGTTTATGCGGAACGGTAACCAGCACGCCGCTCATATTGTGCCAGCCGCGTAGCGTATTGAGATAATCAGCAACGGCATGCGGAGCGATATCCACCGGGATCATGACGCTATCCATCTGTCGTTCGGCAAAGTAGCGGTTGAAGTTCTCCGGCGATTTAACCTGGGTAATCGGGTGGCCGATAACGGCGACGACCTGAGTGAATCCACTGACCATTTCCAACCTCATTTTGTTAAATGAATGTTGTGAAAGTATTTCAGCGGAAGCTGAGAGCGACAACGCAGAATTCGGCCATACTGGTTGTTAATCGCACCACCACTGCGATAATCGCGCTAAACTGATCATATTGTTGCGAAAGTGTGAACAGCTATGCAAAACCAGATTCATTCCCGCGATCTAATCGTCGGCCTGCAAAAGGGGCTGGCGCTGATCCAGCTATTTTCGAAAGAGTTTCCACGTCTCACGGTGCCGCAGGCGGCGAAAATGAGCGGTCTGACGCCTAGCGCCGCACGCCGTTTTTTCCTCACGCTGCTGCATGAGCGCTATCTGCAGACCGACGGACGTCACTACTGGCTGACGCCCAAAGCGTTAAGGCTGGGGCAGGCGTATGTGGATTCGGCGCAGTTTCCGCGGATGGTGCGACCGATCGTGGAGTACATCGCCAGCCGAACGGAAGAGCATGCTTCGGTAGGTGTGATTGATGACGATGAGCTGGTTTATATCGCCCGCAGCAAGCATACGCCGTTTAACTCGACTTCAGTGCGTCTGGGAGAAAGGGTGCCGATTTACTGTACCGCCGGAGGGCGGCTCTGGCTGGCTTCGCTGGCGGAAGATGAATGTGAAACCGTTTTGCAGCGGATCCGCCGCGAACAGCGCACGCCCTATACGGTAACGGACGTAGCGGCTTTAATGGAAAAGATCGCTCAGGTGCGTCGGCAGGGCTATGCCGCGATTGAGCAGGAGTTTGAAATTGGCATGCTGGTGCTGGCGGTGCCGCTGTCCGACAGGGAAGGGCTCTACTGGGGGGCGCTGAGCTTAACCAGCCATCAGTCGAGAACCTCGCTGGAGGCGCTGTGTCGCGATCATCTGGATTTACTCTATAGCGCCCAGGCGATGCTGGTGGGCTAACCCGCGTCGCAGCGCGGAGTAGAAATGGGCAGGCTGATAGCCTGCCCGCATAATTACGCTTTCGCGACGTCGATAAAGCTGTTCCAGTCGGAACCTGCGTTGTTAACGAAGGTTGACCAGCTGTTAGAGGCCGTATTAACGAAGCCATTCCAGTTATCCAGACCTGCGGAGACAAAAGCGTTCCAGTCCACTTGACCGCTGAGGAATTTGCCAAACTGTACCGTGCTATCGATCACGAAGTTAGCGAAGGCTGCGCCGGAGGTCGCGACAAAAGAGCTGAAACCAACTCCCGAGTTGACCACGAAATTGGTAAAGCTCGTGGCAGCATCGACGAGGTTGAAACCACCGGAAACGCATTCCATTTCGCAAATATTTAATTCTTTCATTTTTTATTCCCTTATTGGACATATTGTAAATTGCGAGCTACTTGCTCGAGCGAAAGGCTAACACCATGGGAAAGAGAGAAACCAGATGCCAGGCTGAGGGATATGCTTATTTTTCTATCAATTTTTAATGAATCTAATACATATGATGTACATCATTCACCTGTTAGAAAATGAAGCGAATGGCCAGTTTCTTTAAATAATGTGAATTAGAAGGAAGGGTAGATAAAAAAACAGCCCCCGATCTTACGAACGGAGGCTGTAGAACGATAGCTGACCTGCGAGTTATCTCGCCATTGCCAGCAGGCTATGTGAATCCGGCACCATAAAGTCAACGGACATCATCACCGACAGCGCGGTAATGGCGACAATCGAAAAGACGAACAGCTTACGCGCCCAGACTTTATCATCCGCCACTTTATAGCCGCGCAGCGCCATACCGAGCCACCAGACGCTCACGGCCGCAGCGACAACCAGATATTTATATCCGGCGTAGCCGCCCAGAGAGAGCATCAGCGTAGCCACGGTGAAGGCGATGATGTAAACGGTAATATGATTTTTGGCGACTGAAATGCCTTTCACCACCGGCAGAACCGGAATATTCGCTGCCTGATAATCCTTAAAGCGGAAGATCGCGATAGCGTAGGAGTGGGGCATCTGCCACAGGCTGAAAATCGCCAGCAGAATCGCGGCACCGCTGTCAAAATCACCGGTAACCGCGCAGTAGCCAATCACCGGCGGCGCAGCGCCGGAGAGAGAACCAATCAACGTGCCGTAGACGGAGTGGCGCTTCATGTACAGGCTGTAAACGCCGACATAAACCACGAACCCCATCACCCCCAGCCAGCAGGCCAGGGGATTAGCGCCAAACCACAGGAGCATGAAGCCAGCAATACCCAGCACGGTGGCGTATACCAGCGAAGCTTCTGGCGAGATCAGCCCTTTGACCAGCACCCGGTTTTTCGTCCGTTCCATCTTACGATCGATATCACGGTCGATATAGTTGTTGAAAACACAACCCGAGGCGACCACCAGGGATACTCCGAGGAGCGTCCAGAGAAATAGCGGGTAGTCGATGTGGCCTTTGGAGGCCAGCAGGAAACCGCCAATCACGGAGATCAGGTTGCCAAAAATGATGCCTGGTTTCGTTACTTGCAGGTATTGCTTAAACATACTCGCCGCTCTTAGTGCATCATCATGTTGTAGTTCAGGTTCCACATAATCCAGATGGAGCCAACGACTACGATAGCAATGATGATTACGGTGAAGATAAATGCGGTCAGGTTCCAACCTTCGTCCGATTTACTGTTCATATGCAGGAAGTACACGAGGTGTACCACAATCTGCACAACTGCAGTAACCAGGATGGTTCCCAGAATTGCCGCATGCGATGCGGAGCCACTCATCACCATTGCAAACGGGATAACCGTCAGAATGATCGACAGAATAAATCCTGTCATGTAGCTCTTCACGCTGCCGTGAGAAGCGCCGCTATGATCGGTAGAATGACTCATTACATCGCCCCCATCAGATAAACAACAGAGAACACGCAGATCCACACGACGTCCAGGAAGTGCCAGAACAGGCTCAGGCACATAATACGGGTGCGGTTAGTGCTGGTCAGCCCACGACGGGAAACCTGAACCATCAGCACCGCCATCCAGATCAGACCTGAAGTCACGTGCAGACCGTGGGTGCCGACCAGCGCGAAGAACGCTGACAGGAAGCCGCTGCGATCCGGACCCATACCTTCAACAATCAGATGATGGAATTCATAGAGCTCCATCGCGATGAATCCTGCCCCGAAGAGGAAGGTCAGCGCGAGCCAGGAAACGACCTGGCTCTTGTTGTTTTTGTACATGGCGATAGCCGCCATGCCGTAGGTGATGGAGCTGAACAGCAGCAGCGCGGTTTCAACCAGAACGAACGGCAGTTCAAAAATATCTTTACCGGTCGGACCGCCCGCCGTGCCGTTCACCAGAACGGCATAGGTAGCGAACAGAGTGGCGAAGATAATGCAGTCGCTCATCAGGTAGATCCAGAAACCGAATACCTTCATCGGTCCTGTATCATGGTGCCCGTGTTCGTGCGCGTGGGCGTTATGCGCAAGAGTATCAGTTGCCATTTTTCAGCCCTGCTTTGTTAATCTCATCGAAATGCTGATTTTCCAGTTTTTCGACTACTGCAACCGGCACGTAGTAATCCACGTCCTCGTCAAAGCTCTTAATGATCCAGGTTGCCAGGATGCCGACGAAGCTTGCAATCGCCAGCCACCAGATATGCCAGATCATTGCGAAACCAAACAACGTTGCGAAAGCTGCAATGACAATGCCCGCGCCGCTGTTTTTCGGCATATGAATCTCTTCATAGCCAGCCGGTTTCTTATACGCTTCGCCTTTTTCTTTCATTTCCCAGAACGCGTCACGCTCGTGAACGACAGGAACGATAGCGAAGTTGTAGAACGGCGGAGGAGAAGAGGTTGCCCACTCCAGCGTACGGCCGCCCCATGGGTCACCGGTGAGGTCGCGGTTCTGCTCGCGATCGCGGATAGACACGTAGAACTGAATCAGCTGGCAGAGGATACCGCAGGCGATCAGCGCCGCACCGCAGGCTGCAACAACCAGCATCGGATGGAACTGCGGGTCAATCTGCTGGCTCAGGCGACGGGTCATACCCATGAAGCCCAGCACGTACAGCGGCATAAACGCCACGAAGAAACCGATGATCCAGAACCAGAAAGCGCGTTTGCCCCAGGTTTCGTTCAGCGTGAAGCCAAAGGCTTTCGGCCACCAGTAGGTCAGACCTGCGAAGCAACCGAACACCACGCCACCGATGATGACGTTATGGAAGTGCGCGATCAGGAACAGGCTGTTGTGCAGCACGAAGTCTGCGCCCGGTACCGCCAGCAGAACGCCGGTCATACCGCCTACGGAGAAGGTCACGATAAAGCCAATCGTCCACAGCATTGCTGAGTTGAAGACGATGCGGCCCTGGTACATGGTGAACAGCCAGTTGAAGATCTTAACCCCGGTCGGGATAGCGATGATCATGGTCGTAATACCGAAGAAGGCGTTTACGTTCGCGCCCGCACCCATAGTAAAGAAGTGGTGCAGCCAAACGATGAACGACAGAACGGTAATACATACTGTTGCCCATACCAGCGAGGTGTAGCCAAACAGACGCTTACGCGAGAAGGTTGCGGCGATTTCGGAGAAGACGCCGAATACTGGCAGAACCAGAATGTACACTTCCGGGTGACCCCAGGCCCAAATCAGGTTGATGTACATCATCATGTTGCCACCCATATCGTTGGTAAAGAAATGGGTGCCCAGGTAGCGGTCCAGGGTCAGCAGCGCGACGGTGACGGTCAGAATTGGGAAAGAGGCGATAATCAGGATGTTGGCGCACAGAGATGCCCAGCTAAATACCGGCATCTTGAACATGGTCATGCCAGGGGCACGCATCTTGATAATCGTAACAAAGAAGTTAATACCAGTTAACGTTGTACCAATACCGGATAGCTGGAGAGCCCAGATCCAGTAATCGACCCCGACGCCTGGACTGTACTCAATTCCCGATAGCGGCGGATAGGCCAGCCAACCGGTCTGCGCGAATTCACCGACGCCCAGAGAAAGGTTAACCAGAATCACGCCCACAACGGTGAACCAGAAGCTCAGGTTGTTAAGGAATGGGAAGGCAACGTCGCGCGCACCGAGCTGAAGCGGAACCACCAGGTTCATCAGACCGATAACAAACGGCATCGCTACGAAGAAGATCATGATAACGCCGTGGGCGGTAAAGATCTGATCGTAGTGATGAGGCGGCAGGAAGCCTGCTTCCCCGGCCGAGGCCAGCACCTGCTGGCTACGCATCATAACGGCGTCAGCAAAGCCACGCAGCAACATGACGATTGCTACGATAACGTACATGATACCGAGACGTTTGTGGTCAACCGAAGTCAGCCACTCGTTCCAAAGGTAGGACCACTTACCGAAGTAAGTGATGGCAGCCAGAAGCGCCAGCCCCCCAATGATAATTGCAGCCACCGTAACCACAATAATGGGTTCATGGTAGGGCACTGCATCCAGTGTAAGTTTTCCGAACATCGTTTTCTTCCTCGGCCCCTTAGTGAGCGGTTTCCGCGTGGCTCATGTCCATGCCTTCCATTCCTTCGTGCGCTGCATGCTCGCCCTCGGGTTGGGTCATATCCATGCTCTTACCGTGAGACATAAATTTGTTCACCACATCTTTAAACAAATCAGGTTTCACGTTAGAGAAGTATTCCACTTTGTTGTATTCGCTAGGCGCAGCCAGTTTGTCGAACGTTTCCATGGAGTCCATAGCGTTCGCAGACTGTTTGGCTTTCGCTACCCACTGATCGAAGGTTGCACGATCCGGCGTGGCGATAGCTTTGAACTTCATTCCTGAGAAGCCCGGGCCGCTATAGCTGGCGGAGATACCGTCGTAAGTACCAGGTTCGTTCGCGATGAGGTGCAGCTGAGTTTGCATCCCGGCCATTGCGTAAATCTGGCTACCTAAACGTGGGATAAAGAACGAGTTCATCACGGAGTTGGAGGTCACTTTGAAGTGTACCGGTACGTTCGCCGGGAAGGCGATTTCGTTGACGGTAGCAATGCCTTGTTCCGGATAGATGAAGAACCATTTCCAGTCCATCGAAACGACTTCGATGGTGATAGGTTTTTCATCGTGAGCAAGCGGTTTGCTCGGCTCTAATGCGTGAGTTGTTTTCCAGGTCAGAACGGCCAGGAACAGGATGATCAGAATAGGAACCGTCCAGACCACAGCTTCAACTTTGTTGGAGTGTGACCAGTTCGGGCTATACTTCGCATCTTTATTGCTCGCACGATACTTCCAGGCAAATCCTACTGCCATCAAGACGGCTGGAATAACGACGATCATCATCAGGCCAAAGGCCGTCAGAATCAGAGAGCGTTGCTCCAGTCCAATCTGTCCTTTTGGGTCGAGGAGTGCAGAATCACAACCACTGAGTAATACAGTGCCTGCGATTAATGACATCCATCCCAAACTTTTATTGTATTTCCTAAGTCTCATTGAACGACCTCAATTCCACGGAATCTGGTGGCGCTTAAAGTGTACGGGCATTTTACGGGAAGGTTGCATTACTGTAAACATAGTTGGAGCTGTGTCTGTTCTATGTTAGCGGCTTCTGCTTGCCTTGTCACATATGTTACGGAGTGTGACATTATAGCTTGCAAACCTTGATTTACGCGGGATTGATAACGAAAGGGATAAGAATGAAAGGGTTTATAAGAGAATGAGCATAACCACCTGCAAAACAACACAAATAATTAACAATTAATTATCAAATTAAAGACATCATAAAAGCCGAAAATAAAACCAGCTGAGCTGAATCGGTTAAATTATTTATAGATTCGCATAAAAATTGTCAATAATTTCCAGAAATCTAAAACGCACAAAACAACAAATCAGGTACATTGAATATAAAATCGTTAATAAGACGTTATAATTACGTTTAGTAATTACAACGTCCATTTACGTTCTTGCGCTGATTTAAATCAACTCGGTTTTGCGCAATGCGAGGTAGTCAAGGAACGCGCCGAGCAAAATACCCGCAACGGCGGTAAGAACGGCAACCTCAAGCAGGCCCGCGAGGAAGGAAAAGGTGGTGTAATCCAGCGCGTTGAGGACCAGCAGCAGTAGCCATATCGCCAGTATCAGGCAGCCAATCGCCAGAATAACTAATGCCAGCCCGTAGGCCTGAGGAAAAAGCGTGCGCGGCATAAAGCTCTCCGAACGTTGAGTATGTTCAAGCGTACGGCGACAAATTAACAGCAGCAAAATCCCCGGAACCGCAGCAACAACGGAAAAGAGATAGAAAGCAGGCCATCCGTGAGCTTCGACAAACCAGCCGGCGATAGGCCCCACATATACGCGCCCAACGGCGGAGAGCGCTGAGAGCAAAGCGAACTGGGTGGCTGAAAATGACTTATTGCACAGCGTCATCAGCAGCGCAACGAATGCCGCCGTGCCCATTCCGCCGCACAGGTTTTCGAAAAACACCGCCGTCGCCATGGAGAAAAGGTGTTTATCGGTAATTGAGAGCAGCCAATACCCGGCGTTGGATACCCCCTGCAGCAGGCCGAAAATCAGCAGCGCGCGGAAAAGCGTCAGGCGCTGCATAAGCACGCCGCCATAAAGCGCACCGACAATCGTGGCGAACAGGCCGAGCGTTTTATTGACCATGCCCACTTCGCCCGCATCAAAACCGACGCCGCGAATCAGGAAGGTGGTGGTCAGACTCATGGCAAACGCGTCGCCAAGCTTATAAAGGACGATAAGCAAGAGAATAAGCCAGGCATTATTGCGGCCGAAGAAGTCGCGCAGCGGTGCGGCGACGGCCTGCTCCAGCGTCTTCGGCACCGGAATGACGTCGCTGGGTTCCGGGGCCAGCAGAGTAGCAATAATGCAGGGGATTAGCAGTGCGGCCATCAGCCAGTACATTCCCTGCCATCCCAGCCAGCGATCGGCCAGCCATAGCGCCAGCCCGCCGGAAACCAGCATCCCCAGACGATAGCCCAGCACGCTGATTGCCGCCCCGGTGCCTCGCTCTTCAGCGGCCAGCACGTCGGTCTTCCACGCGTCAAACACGATATCCTGCGAGGCGGAGCAAAAGGCGATAACGACCGCCAGCGCCGCCATCCAGCGTAGTTGCGTGGAAGGTTCAAGGAATCCCATCGCCGCAATGGCAATAAGTAGCAGGATCTGGGTCGCCAGCAGCCAGCCGCGTCGACGACCAAGAAACGGCGGCGTATAGCGGTCCATTACCGGCGACCAGAGGAATTTAAAGACGTAGGCCTGCCCGACGAGCGAGAAAAAACCGATGGTTTTGAGATCGATGTTTTCAACGGTCATCCACGCCTGTAGCGTGCCGGAGGTCAGGGCTAGCGGTAATCCAGAGGCGAAACCGAGAATCAGCAGGATAGCTGATTTTGGCTGCGTGAAAATGCGTAAATAATGATTGGACATAGCATATCGTGCAGACCCGACGCGAGGCCGGGTCTGCAACTCAAATTAACGCGCGTTTTGCTTGATGAAATCGTGAATGCTGGTGTCCTGCGCCATGTCGGAGATGGTGTCGGTCATGACGCTATTAACCGCATCGGCAATATTTTTGTTCGAGGCCTGGAAGGCGCCTTCAACAGAGTAGCTGGCACGGTAGTTTTTCGTCATCTTATTGCCGTTGGCGGCGGTCGCGATAATCGCAATATCCGCTTTGGTCGCAATGTTGTAGCGTACGTTGCCTTGAGAAACGTCGGCGTACAGTTTGTTGACGATGATTTGCAGGTCAACCGCGCCGTTTGGACCAATCATGTAGCCACGCGAGGTCATCTGCTTCTCGAGCACTTCCTGCAGCAAGAAACGCAGGTCGCGGGAGGCGGTTAGCGTAACCTGCTGATTATCACGGGTGACTTTCGCCAGCGCCTGATCCGGACGCTGATCGGCGCCGTTAATGCTGACGGTCACGCCCATCAGGCTCGGATCCTGCTGCGGCAGCGTGATTTTCGGCGATACCTCAATAGTGGTCGGCGGAGTGGCGCATCCGGCCAGCATAAACAGCGCGACCAAAGGAAAGAGAATTTTCTTAAACATGTTCAGGGTCTCAACGCATGGTGGAGTGGTAATGAGGAAAATTCCCGCCATCATAACATCGCCAACGGCAAGGGGAAGTGGCAACGCATGTAAATTCATCGTCTTGTGCGTTTTCTGGCCTTGCCATATCGGTTATCGCCATCCGGACGGGGCTTCAGCGAGACAGAATCAGTAAACCTGATACTTTTGCCGCAAAATATCAGAGGAATGCTAATTTTTTGTTGTTTTCGCCCAATGGAAGCGGTAAAAGCGGCTAACATTTAAAGGGAATGGCGGCAATACAGCGTTGTCGGAGGAGAAAATTCATGATGATACGTGAACAGATCGAAGCAAAACTTAGGGCAGCGTTCGACCCGGTGTATCTTGAAGTCGTGGATGAAAGCTATCGCCACAACGTTCCTGCGGGCTCTGAAAGTCATTTTAAAGTGGTGTTGGTAAGCGATCGCTTCCTTGGCGAGCGTTTTCTTAATCGTCACCGTATGATTTACGGAACGTTGACTGAGGAACTATCAAGCACCGTGCACGCTCTGGCGTTGCATACCTACACAATCAAAGAGTGGGAAGGGCTACAGGATACCGTCTTTGCTTCTCCTCCTTGTCGCGGAGCTGGAAGTATCGCGTAGAAATCACATTTGCAACCGCTGGAGCTTTTCCAGTATGTTGCGTGGAGATTTATGAGAAAACGGCCTGCGGGCCGTTTTGTTTTGCCTGAAAATTGTGCGATGCGCGCGTTTTGGCAGGCAAATTTGCTCGGGAAATGTGAAAAAAGCCGCAGCAGTGGGCGACAACCGTTCTCGACTCACAAAAGTGATGCCGCTATAATGCCGCGTCTTTTATTATGAATGTCTTCGGGATGATTCTGACGACAGGGAATGTGTTTCTGATTTGAAGAGGGCATCCCGGTTCTGCGAAGCAACCAGTTCGCGCTTCCAGAGTTGACCGAGCACTGTGATTTTTTTGAGGTAACAAGATGCAAGTTTCAGTTGAAACCACTCAGGGCCTTGGGCGCCGTGTAACGATTACTATCGCCGCTGACAGCATCGAGAATGCTGTCAAAAGCGAGCTGGTCAACGTAGCGAAAAAAGTTCGCATTGACGGCTTCCGTAAAGGCAAAGTGCCGATGAATGTTGTTGCTCAGCGTTATGGCGCATCTGTTCGCCAGGATGTGCTGGGTGATCTGATGAGCCGCAACTTCGTTGACGCGATCATCAAAGAAAAAATTAATCCGGCCGGCGCGCCGAACTATGTTCCGGGCGAATACAAGCTGGGTGAAGATTTCACCTACGCGGTAGAGTTCGAAGTTTATCCGGAAGTTGAGCTGCAGGGTCTGGAAGCGATCGAAGTTGAAAAACCGGTTGTTGAAGTGACCGACGCCGATGTTGATACCATGCTGGATACTCTGCGCAAGCAGCAGGCTAACTGGAAAGAAAAAGACGGCGCAGTTGATGCTGAAGACCGCGTTACCGTTGACTTCACTGGTTCCGTTGACGGCGAAGAGTTCGAAGGCGGCAAAGCCTCCGACTTCGTCCTGGCGATGGGCCAGGGCCGCATGATCCCGGGTTTTGAAGAGGGTATCAAAGGCCACAAAGCTGGCGAAGAGTTCACCATCGACGTGACCTTCCCGGAAGAGTACCACGCTGAAAACCTGAAAGGTAAAGCGGCGAAGTTCGTTATCAACCTGAAAAAAGTTGAAGAACGTGAACTGCCAGAACTGACTGAAGAGTTCATCAAACGTTTCGGCGTTGAAGATGGTTCCGTAGCCGGTCTGCGCGCTGAAGTGCGTAAAAACATGGAGCGCGAGCTGAAAGGCGCCGTGCGTAACCGCGTTAAGTCTCAGGCTATCGAAGGCCTGGTAAAAGCTAACGATATCGACGTACCGGCTGCACTGATCGACAGCGAAATCGACGTTCTGCGTCGTCAGGCTGCTCAGCGTTTTGGCGGTAACGAGAAACAGGCTCTGGAACTGCCGCGTGAGCTGTTCGAAGAGCAGGCTAAACGCCGCGTTGTTGTTGGTCTGCTGCTGGGCGAAGTGATTCGTACCAACGAGCTGAAAGCTGACGAAGATCGCGTAAAAGGTCTGATCGAAGAGATGGCTTCCGCTTACGAAGATCCGAAAGAAGTGGTCGAGTTCTACAGCAAGAACAAAGAGCTGATGGACAACATGCGCAACGTTGCGCTGGAAGAGCAGGCCGTTGAAGCCGTGCTGGCGAAAGCTAAAGTGTCTGAAAAAGCCACTTCCTTCAGCGAACTGATGAACCAGCAGGCGTAATTTCGCCTCCAGGTTTAAGGTTTGAGTAAAAACCCGTTGCCGAAAGGCTGCGGGTTTTTTTATTGCAATGATAGCCTTAGGATGAGTGCGAAAAGGCGATTTCAGTGATAGCGTTACGGCAAAAGATTGTTATGCTTGAATTATGGCGACGTCATCCCCATAACCGGGAGACGTAACTGCATTGGCATAATCATGCGCCGTAATGAAGCGTGCATCTATGCACTTCTGCCCGACAGCAGAAATTCTGGCTGATAATCCGTCCGTAAGGTTACAATCAGTGCAGCGGTTTTTTTCAAATTAATCCAGGAGACGGAAATGTCATACAGTGGCGAACGAGACAACTTTGCACCCCATATGGCCCTGGTGCCGATGGTCATTGAACAGACCTCACGCGGCGAACGTTCATTTGATATTTACTCCCGTCTGCTCAAGGAGCGCGTCATTTTTCTGACCGGCCAGGTAGAAGATCACATGGCTAACCTGATCGTGGCGCAGATGCTGTTTCTGGAAGCGGAAAACCCGGAAAAAGATATCTATCTGTACATTAACTCTCCGGGCGGCGTGATTACCGCCGGGATGTCTATCTATGACACCATGCAGTTCATTAAACCAGACGTGAGCACCATTTGTATGGGCCAGGCGGCCTCTATGGGCGCATTCCTGCTCACCGCCGGGGCGAAAGGCAAGCGTTTCTGCCTGCCGAACTCACGCGTGATGATTCACCAGCCGCTGGGCGGCTACCAGGGCCAGGCGACGGATATCGAAATCCACGCCCGCGAAATCCTGAAGGTGAAAGGTCGCATGAATGAACTGATGGCACATCATACGGGTCAATCTCTTGAGCAGATCGAGCGTGACACCGAGCGCGATCGCTTCCTGTCTGCCTCAGAAGCAGTGGAATACGGCCTCGTCGACTCCATTTTGACTCATCGTAATTGATGCCCCTGGCGCAAGGGTGCCGCTATACTTGGTTGTAAGAGGGCGGCACAACGCTTCATAGCGGTTTGCGCCTGAGAATGGCATTTGCGTCGTCGTGTGCGGCACAAAGAACTTAATAAGAGGTTTGGACTCATGACAGATAAACGCAAAGATGGTTCGGGCAAACTGTTGTACTGCTCTTTTTGCGGCAAAAGCCAGCATGAAGTGCGTAAGCTAATCGCCGGGCCATCCGTGTATATCTGCGACGAATGCGTTGATTTATGTAACGACATCATTCGCGAAGAAATTAAAGAAGTCGCGCCGCATCGCGAGCGCAGCGCGCTGCCGACTCCGCACGAAATTCGCCACCATCTGGACGATTACGTTATCGGCCAGGAGCCGGCGAAAAAAGTGCTGGCGGTGGCGGTATACAATCACTACAAACGTCTGCGCAATGGCGACACCAGCAACGGCGTAGAGTTGGGTAAAAGCAACATTCTGCTGATCGGACCGACCGGTTCCGGTAAAACGCTGCTGGCGGAAACGCTGGCGCGCCTGCTGGATGTGCCTTTCACCATGGCGGATGCCACCACTCTGACCGAAGCCGGTTACGTGGGTGAAGACGTTGAAAACATCATCCAGAAGCTGCTGCAGAAGTGCGACTACGACGTACAGAAAGCCCAGCGCGGTATCGTCTACATTGATGAAATCGACAAAATTTCCCGTAAATCGGATAACCCGTCGATCACCCGCGATGTCTCCGGCGAAGGCGTGCAGCAAGCGCTGTTGAAGCTTATTGAAGGCACCGTTGCCGCGGTTCCGCCGCAGGGCGGTCGTAAGCATCCGCAGCAGGAGTTCCTGCAGGTTGATACCTCTAAGATCCTGTTCATCTGCGGCGGCGCCTTTGCAGGACTGGATAAGGTCATTTCTCACCGTGTTGAAACCGGTTCTGGTATCGGTTTCGGCGCGACGGTTAAGGCTAAATCCGACAAGGCCAGCGAAGGCGAGCTGTTGTCTCAGGTTGAACCGGAAGATCTGATTAAGTTTGGTCTGATTCCTGAGTTCATCGGGCGTCTGCCGGTGGTGGCGACCCTGAGCGAGCTGAGCGAAGAAGCGCTGATTCAAATCCTCAAAGAGCCGAAAAACGCCCTGACCAAGCAGTATCAGGCGCTGTTCAGCCTCGAAGGCGCTGAGCTGGAGTTCCGCGACGAAGCGCTGGATGCTATCGCTAAGAAAGCGATGGCGCGTAAAACCGGCGCTCGCGGCCTGCGTTCTATCGTTGAAGCTGCGCTGCTCGATACCATGTACGATCTTCCGTCAATGGAAGATGTGGAAAAAGTGGTCATCGACGCCTCGGTTATCGATGGTCAGAGCAAGCCGCTGCTGATTTACGGCAAACCGGAAGCGCAGCAGGCATCTGGTGAATAATTAACCAATTTGCTCAAGCAGTTAACAAAAAGGGGGGATTTTATCTCCCCTTTTATTTTTCCTGCATTCCCGCCGTTGAATGTATGGAATACATCCCCATATACTGGTTTACATATTAACGGCGACGCGTCGTTGAGTTGCGTCGTCGGCTACCTGGCGGACTTTAAACTAAGAGAGAGCTCTATGAATCCTGAGCGTTCTGAACGCATTGAAATCCCCGTATTGCCGTTGCGCGATGTGGTGGTTTATCCGCACATGGTCATACCCCTGTTTGTAGGGCGGGAAAAATCTATCCGTTGTCTCGAAGCAGCCATGGATCATGATAAAAAAATCATGCTGGTTGCGCAGAAAGAAGCCTCGACGGATGAGCCGGGTGTAAACGATCTTTTCACCGTCGGGACCGTGGCGTCTATTTTGCAAATGCTGAAGCTACCGGACGGTACTGTCAAAGTGCTGGTCGAAGGTTTGCAGCGCGCGCGCATCTCTGCGCTATCTGATAACGGCGAGCATTTTTCGGCGAAAGCTGAATATCTCGAATCGCCGGCGATTGACGAACGCGAGCAGGAAGTGCTGGTTCGTACCGCTATCAGCCAGTTTGAAGGCTACATCAAGCTGAACAAGAAAATCCCGCCGGAAGTGCTGACGTCGCTGAATAGCATCGACGATCCGGCGCGCCTTGCGGATACCATCGCAGCCCATATGCCGCTGAAGCTGGCGGACAAACAGTCCGTGCTGGAGATGTCCGACGTTAACGAACGTCTGGAATATCTGATGGCGATGATGGAGTCAGAAATCGATCTGCTGCAGGTTGAGAAGCGTATTCGCAACCGCGTGAAAAAGCAGATGGAGAAATCTCAGCGCGAGTACTACCTGAATGAGCAAATGAAAGCCATTCAAAAAGAGCTCGGCGAGATGGACGACGCCCCTGACGAGAACGAAGCGCTGAAGCGTAAGATCGACGCGGCGAAAATGCCGAAAGAGGCAAAAGAGAAAACCGAAGCGGAACTCCAAAAACTGAAAATGATGTCCCCGATGTCGGCGGAAGCAACCGTCGTTCGCGGCTACATTGACTGGATGGTGCAGGTACCGTGGAACGCCCGCAGCAAGGTTAAAAAAGACCTGCGTCAGGCTCAGGAGATCCTCGACACCGATCACTACGGTCTGGAGCGCGTGAAGGATCGCATCCTTGAGTACCTCGCGGTGCAGAGCCGTGTTAACAAGCTCAAAGGGCCAATCCTGTGCCTGGTTGGGCCTCCGGGGGTTGGTAAAACCTCGCTGGGTCAATCTATCGCCAAAGCAACCGGACGTAAGTACGTGCGTATGGCGCTGGGCGGCGTGCGTGACGAAGCGGAAATCCGCGGTCACCGCCGTACCTACATTGGCTCAATGCCGGGCAAACTGATCCAGAAAATGGCCAAAGTGGGCGTTAAAAACCCGCTGTTCTTACTGGATGAGATCGACAAAATGTCTTCGGACATGCGGGGCGATCCGGCATCGGCGCTGCTGGAGGTGTTGGATCCGGAACAGAACGTGGCTTTCAACGACCACTATCTGGAAGTGGATTACGATCTCAGCGACGTGATGTTCGTCGCGACCTCTAACTCCATGAATATTCCGGCGCCGCTGCTGGATCGTATGGAAGTGATTCGCCTCTCCGGCTACACCGAAGATGAGAAGCTGAACATCGCCAAACGCCATTTGCTGTCAAAACAGATAGAGCGTAATGCGCTCAAAAAAGGCGAGCTGACGGTTGATGACAGCGCGATTATCGGCATTATCCGTTACTACACTCGTGAAGCGGGCGTGCGTGGTCTGGAGCGCGAAATCTCGAAACTGTGTCGTAAAGCGGTCAAACAGCTGTTGCTGGATAAGTCGCTGAAGCATATTGAGATTAACGGCGACAACCTGCATGACTTCCTGGGCGTGCAGCGCTACGACTATGGCCGTGCGGATAGTGAAAATCGCGTGGGTCAGGTGACTGGCCTGGCGTGGACGGAAGTGGGCGGCGATCTGCTGACCATTGAAACCGCCTGCGTTCCGGGTAAAGGCAAGCTGACCTATACCGGTTCACTGGGTGAGGTTATGCAGGAATCTATCCAGGCTGCGCTGACCGTGGTGCGTTCGCGTGCGGATAAGCTGGGTATTAACTCAGACTTTTATGAAAAACGCGATATCCACGTGCACGTACCGGAAGGCGCAACGCCGAAAGATGGCCCAAGCGCCGGTATTGCGATGTGTACCGCACTGGTTTCCTGCCTGACGGGTAATCCGGTGCGCGCCGATGTGGCGATGACCGGGGAAATCACCCTCCGCGGTCAGGTGTTGCCAATCGGTGGTCTGAAGGAAAAACTGTTGGCTGCACACCGTGGCGGCATTAAGACTGTTCTGATTCCTGATGAAAATAAACGTGACCTTGAAGAAATTCCAGATAACGTTATCGCCGATTTAGATATCCATCCGGTGAAACGAATCGAGGAAGTTCTGGCACTTGCACTGCAGAACGAGCCGTTTGGTATGGAAGTCGTCACGGCAAAATAGTGATTTCGCGCAAATAGCGCTAAGAAAAATAGGGCTGGTAAGTAAATTCGTACTTGCCAGCCTTTTTTTGTGTAGCTAACTTAGATCGCTGGCAGGGGGGTCAATTACAACTCTGTTGTAAGGGCATGACAGTCCTGATATAACTGCTGCGCGGTCGCGCCACGAAGGATTCTGGTGCGATATAAATTATAAAGAGAGGAAGAGAACAGTGAATAAATCTCAACTGATTGACAAAATTGCTGCCGGTGCGGACATTTCTAAAGCCGCAGCTGGACGTGCGTTAGATGCTTTAATCGCTTCTGTTACTGAATCTCTGCAGGCTGGGGATGACGTTGCGCTGGTAGGGTTTGGTACTTTTGCTGTTAAAGAGCGCGCTGCCCGTACCGGTCGCAATCCGCAAACAGGCAAAGAAATCACCATCGCTGCTGCTAAAGTACCGGGTTTCCGTGCAGGTAAAGCGCTGAAAGACGCGGTAAACTGATCGACTTCCCCACTGGGGTCTGTGACGAAGTACAAGGGCGCATCGCAAGATGTGCCTTTTTTATTTGCCAGAATGAGACTTAATGTGACTTTATACGCACTTGTGGGCTGACAATCACCCCGTTTTCTTGTCAAAATACGTCCTCACGCGCGGCGGCCATCACATGCTATGCTGCGCGAGCAAAAGTCATCTACAGCGGAGCGTTGTTACACCATGATGGACAACCTACGCACGGCCGCCAACAGCGTCGTGCTCAAGATTATTTTCGGTATCATTATCGTCTCGTTCATTTTGACCGGGGTGAGTGGTTACCTGATTGGCGGTGGAAACAACTATGCCGCAAAAGTTAATGACCAGGAGATTGGTCGCGCACAGTTTGAAAATGCCGTTGCCAGCGAGCGTAACCGCATGCAGCAGCAGCTTGGCGATCAGTTTTCTGAACTGGCGGCCAATGAAAATTACATAAAGACCATGCGTCAGCAGGTGTTGAACCGTCTGATTGACGAGGCGCTGCTCGATCAGTACGCCCGTGAACTGGGCCTTAATATCAGCGACGACCAGGTCAAGCAGGCTATCTTCAAGACCCAGGCTTTCCAGGCGGATGGCAAATTTGATAACGAGCGCTTCAGCCGTATCGTTAATCAAATGGGGATGACGACGGACCAGTACGCTCAGGCATTACGTAATCAGCTGACGACTCAGCAACTGATTAACGCCGTTGCCGGTACCGATTTTATGCTGCCGGGCGAATCCGACCAGCTGGCGGCGCTGGTGTCGCAACAGCGCGTCGTCCGTGAAGCGACGATTGACGTAAACGCGCTGGCGGCGAAGCAAACCGCCACCGACGATGAAATCAACGCGTTTTACCAGCAGAACCAGGCGCGTTTTATGGCGCCTGAGCAGTTCCGCGTCAGCTACATCAAGATGGATGCTGCGAGCATGCAGGAAAACGTCTCTGACCAGGAAATTCAGTCATGGTACGACCAGCATCAGGATCAGTTCACTCAGCCGCAGCGTAATCGCTACAGCATCATCCAGACCAAAACCGAAGCGGATGCTCAGGCGGTGCTTGATGAGCTGAAAAAAGGCGCTGATTTCGCCGCGCTGGCCAAAGAAAAATCAACCGATATTATCTCTGCCCGCAACGGTGGTGATATGGGCTGGCTGGAAGATGCGGCTACCGTGCCGGAGCTGAAAGAGGCCGGTCTGAAAGAAAAAGGCCAGCTTTCAGGCGTAATTAAATCTTCCGTCGGTTTCCTGGTGGCGCGTCTGGATGACGTTCAGCCCGCTCAGGTAAAACCGCTGGCTGACGTTCGCGATGATATCGCGGCTAAAGTGAAGCAGGAGAAAGCTCTGGATGCTTACTATGCGCTGCAGCAAAAAGTCAGCGACGCGGCGAGCAACGATAACGAATCCCTGGCTGGCGCGGCTCAGGTTGCCGGTCTGAAAGTGGTTGAAACCGGCTGGTTTGGTCGCGATAACCTGCCGCAGGAGCTGAATTTCAAACCGGTTTCTGACGCTATCTTCAACGGCGGTCTGGTTGGCGAAAACGGTACGCCGGGCAGCAACTCCGATATCATCACCGTCGACGGCGATCGCGCATTTGTTCTGCGCATCAGCGAGCATAAACCGGAAGCGGTCAAACCGCTGGCGGAGGTGAAAGCGCAGGTGAGCGATATTGTTAAGCACAACAAAGCGGAGCAGCAGGCGAAGCTGGATGCCGATAAGCTGCTGACGGCCCTGAAAGAGGGTAAAGGTGACGAAGCGATGAAAGCCGCCGGACTAAGCTTTGGTGCGCCGCAGACGCTGTCGCGTACCGGTCAGGAAGCGTTGATCCAGTCTGTCTTTGCGCTACCGCTGCCGCAGGCGGGTAAGCCCAGCTACGGCGTGGGCACGGACATGCAGGGCAATGTGGTACTGCTGGCGCTGGATGAAGTGAAAGCGGGTACGATGCCGGAAGAGCAGAAAAAGGCGATGATTCAGGGCATCACCCAGAATAACGCACAGATCGCCTTCGAAGCGCTGATGAGTAACCTGCGTAAAGCGGCGAAAATTAAGCTCGGCGACATTATCGATCAGCAACAATAATTACGTGCTGCTTCGCAAAAGCAAGTAACGTGATGCAATTATCAAAGGCCGCTTTCGCGGCCTTTTCCATTTCTGCATTTTGCCTTTTGTACTCTTTTTCCCTCATCGCTATCGTGACCTTGCTGTCTACAAACAAGGAGATAACAGCATGAAACGAGGATTGAAAACGCTTCTTACCGTCGCCGTACTGGTTTGCGCAGCGGGAAGTCAGGGCGCTTTTGCCGCGCCTTCCAGCGGGAAGACGTCGCCGGCAACAAAGGAGAGCGTGCAGACGCCGCAGGCAAAGGCACCTGATGCGTTGAACGCGCCCGATAGCGAAGGTACCAGGGTGAGTATCAATAACGCCAGCGCCGAAGAACTGGCGAAGGGGCTGAACGGCGTTGGCCTGAAGAAGGCGCAGGCTATTGTCAGCTATCGTGAAGAATATGGGCCATTTAAAACCGTTGACGATCTTAAGCAGGTGCCGGGGATGGGCAATTCGCTGGTAGAGAGAAATCTGTCACATTTGAAGCTGTAAATTTTCTTCACAAGTTTGCACAGTCGTTATTATTTGCCAGACTGAAGAGGTCACACCAGTGGTGTGACCTCTGACCTCAAAACAACAATTAAAGATAAGGCATTTGCGCTATGCAGACACAAATCAAAGTTCGCGGCTATCATCTCGACGTCTATCAGCATGTCAATAACGCGCGGTATCTGGAGTTTCTCGAAGAGGCGCGCTGGGATGGCCTGGAAAGCAGCCCGGCCTTTCACTGGATGACCGCTCGCAACATCGCCTTTGTGGTGGTCAATATCAATATCAACTATCGCCGACCGGCGGTACTGGGCGATGTATTAACCGTCACCAGCAAGCTCGAACAGCTGAACGGAAAAAGCGGGACGCTAAGCCAGGTGGTTACCCTTAACCCTAACGGCGAGGTGGTCGCCGATGCGCTTATCACTTTTGTCTGCATTGATCTAAAAACGCAGAAAGCGCTGCCGCTTGAGGGCGAACTGCGCGAAAAGCTGGAGCAGCTGGAGCCTCGCTAACAGGCCAGCCGGAGGGGGATGTCCCGGAGGCGGTGCTGCGCACCTGTCCGGGCTACTTCTCCACAACCACCTGCGATCTGGTAACGCGGGCTACGCGTCCTCAGCAGCCTGCGATCCGGTAGCCCGGGCAGGCGCATCGCGCCGCCCCCGGGAGCAAGCGCACAGAAAGGGGCAGAACTAGCCCCGAAGGCGCTGCTGCGTATCAGACCAGGCTATGCATCGTGAGCCGCCTGCGATCCCGCCACGCCGCCGGGAAATAACCGGCTACTGCAGTCCTGTTTTCTGCTTCATGTCAGTCATCACCCCAACCTTATCGCCCAGATACTGGCGCAGCCCGTTGGCGCGGAGGTTACAGGAGGCGCACTGCCCGCAGCCGTCGCCTTTAATGCCGTTATAGCAAGTCAGGGTTTCATGGCGTACCAGGTCCAGCTGGCCCCAATAATCGGCCAGGGCCCACGTCTCGGCTTTATTCAGCCACATCAGCGGCGTCTCAAAGCGAATATCTTTCGCCATTCCCAGACTGACGGCCTGGTGCAGCGCTTTGACGAACTCATCGCGGCAGTCCGGGTAGCCCGAAAAGTCGGTCTCGCAAACGCCGGTGATGATAGCTTCCGCTTTAACCTGATACGCGTAAATGGCCGTCAGGGTTAAGAACAGAATGTTGCGACCGGGCACGAAAGTGTTGGGGATGCCGCTGGCGTCCGGTTCATAATCCGGAACCGGAATGCTATCGCGGGTCAGGCTGCTGACCGCCAGTTCGTTAAGCAGCGTGACATCAAGGACTTTGTGGGCAACGGCGCCCAGCTTTAGCGCCAGTTCGCGAGCAACGTCAATCTCCGCGCGATGACGTTGGCCATAATCAAAAGTGACGCAATGCACTTCATCATACTGTTGCAGAGCCTGCACCAGGCAGGTCGTCGAATCTTGTCCTCCACTGAAGACAACTACGGCGCGTTTCATGGTAATTCCTGACAATCGAAGTGAAGCGCATATGGTAGCGCCTGATGAAGATGACCACCAGCCCCGTCACGGCGTCGAAGCCGGTAGCCAGGCGCTGGCGAAATCAAACCAGCCTCGCGCGTTCAGGCGCAGCCCGTTGACGCCAGGCGGTGCGCTGATGCGATAATTATAATTAAACAGCGGCGTCATGATGGCATCGTCCATCAGTGTGTTAAAGACGTTGCGCAAAGCTTCGCTGCGGCTGCGTTCGTCCGGTAATACCTGAACGGCATCCAGCGTTGCCTGAAGATGCGCATATTGCGCCCCGGTCAACAAATTAGGCCACAGGGCATCGCAGCGTAGCCACTGCTCCAGCGCATAAACCGGCGCTTCGCCAATCAGGCGATCGCCCATCATCAGGTCCGCCTTCGCAAACTGCTGGCAACCATCCCAGTTTTTCGCGTCATGAAAAATTATCGTCAGCTCGCAGCCGAGTTCTGCCAGCCGTTGCCGAAGGCGCTCCGCCATGGCGTGTAGCTCTACGGGAAGGTGATAGAGCAGAGTTAGCCGTTCGGGCAGCGGTGTATCACCATTTTCTGGCCACTGCGGAATAGTCCATCCCGGCAATACTTCGTTGCTCGGCGCGATCAGGTCTTCATCCAGCGGCAGCGTTTCTAACAGACCGGAGCGATGAATCAGCGAAACCAGTCTTTGGGCCTGCGCTTTATTCAGGCGGGGGCTCTGGCGTAGCGTCAGATAGCAAAATCCAAGACTGATGCTATTGCTGACCTGGCGCAGTCTGGTCAGCTCATCAGGGTCGCCAATAGTTATCTGTACCGGATGACGACAGCTGGTGCCCAGATCCTGTTCGAACAGCTGCGGCGTGATCCAGAATTCAACGGCCTGCAGCAGCGGATGGGTGAGATGATAACGCTGATGGTTTTCCAGCCGCACCAGTTCCTGAGTTAACAGCTTCAGGCGAAATGGCCCGCTGCCGATCGCCGGATCGTCCGGATGCGCCAGCACGCTGCAGTAGCTGGCAAGGCGGAACGGCAGCCAGTAATCGGCGCGGTGCAGGGTGATAGTCAGACACTGGGAGTGGGTGACGCTAATCTCGCTGATACTGGCGAACAGCGTACGCAGCGCGGGGAGCTGCAACAGCATCAAAAGCCGCTGCTGCAGCTGTGAGGTTTTTATCGGATCGCCGTTATGCCAGAACAGGGTGGAACGAATATAAAAGTGCCAGCGCAGACCGTCAGGCGACACCTCCCAGTGATGGGCTAAATCGCCTATCGGGCAGGTACTTTGCGCATCGAAACGGGTCAGGCCGGAAAATATCTCCCCTGCCAGGTGCTGCTCCGCGCGTCCCGGCATAAAACCCGGGCGCAGCGGCTCCAGCGGACGGTAATAAGGAATACGCAGGGTAGGCGTATCGTTCTGCCATTGGCCGCCGAGAAAGGGGGAAAGCAGCGCTTTAAGCTCTACAGGCGCCAGCTGGGCCAGTTCGAGGGCGTTCTGCTGCTGTCCTTTACTTAGCGCCTGCTCCATCATTTCATTGCGCAGCGTTTCCGGCGCTTTGTAAAACTGGAGTAGCCCGCGCTTTCCGCGACCGGAGCTGGCCTTCCAGCTTAGCCAGCCGGATTCTTGCGCCTGGCGCAGCAGGGTTCGGATATGTCGTTCGCTGCAAAAGCAGCGCTCGGCCAGCTCGCCGACGGTCACCTGCTGCGGCTCGCCGGAAGAGGGTAGCCAGAGTCGCTGATACTGATGCAGACGGTTTAATAGCCTCATCGCTGTTTAGTCCTGCGGTAGATGATAAACCCGGAACAATAAAATTTATCTATTCACTATTACTTCCGTATATCTCAGGCAATACTGCAACACAAGCAAAATTCACCACGATAGGGGGAACAGGACATGGCCAGACTGGCTGCATTCGATATGGACGGTACGCTACTGATGCCTGACCATCGTCTGGGAGAAAAAACGCTTTCGACGCTAAAACGCCTGCGCGATCGCGACATCACCCTGACTTTCGCCACCGGTCGTCATGCTCTGGAGATGCGCCACGTTATCGGCGAGTTCTCTCTGGATGCGTTTTTAATTACCGGCAACGGGACGCGCATTCACTCTCTTGAAGGTGAAGAGCTGTATCGTCGCGATCTGGCCCCTGATGTGGCGGAAGAGGTGCTGCATAGCGCCTGGGATACCGCGGCGAGTATGCATTTTTTCAACGACGGCGGCTGGTATACCGGGCAGGAGATTCCAGAAATTCTGCAAGCGCACGTCTTTAGCGGCTTTCGCTATCAGCTATACGATCCAAAGCGAATGCCGGCGCATCAGGTCACCAAAATCTGCTTCTGCGGCGATCATGACGATCTCCGGCGGCTAAGGCTGCAACTAAGTGAAGCGCTCGGCGGCCGAGCGGATCTCTGTTTTTCAGCGATGGATTGTCTGGAAGTTTTGCCCGGGGGCTGTAACAAAGGCGCGGCGCTGGCGGTATTAAGCCAGCATCTGGGCCTGACGTTGCAGGATTGCATGGCGTTCGGCGACGCCATGAACGATCGGGAAATGCTTGGCAGCGTCGGGCACGGCGTGATCATGGGCAACGCGATGGATCAGCTGAAATTTGAACTTCCGCATCTACCGGTTATTGGCGACTGCCGTCATCAGGCCGTTTCCCATTTTTTGACTCATTGGCTGGATTATCCTGATCTTCCTTATTCCCCCGAATAAAGAGACCCTGCCAGCAAGCCGGATATCCTGTGATATCTGGCTTTTTTTATTTTGCCTGCAGCATTTGCGCAATTTGCGCCTGCCAGGGAGAGACGTCGCCGATATTGGCCGCCACCCACTGCGGGTTGTAGTAGCTTTCCAGATAACGTTCGCCGCTGTCGCACAGCAGCGTGACGATAGAGCCGGTGCGTCCCTCTTCGCGCATCCGTACGGCCAGCTGCAGTACGCCCCACATGTTGGTGCCGGTTGAGGCGCCGACCTTGCGCCCAAGCAGCGTTTCCAGCCATAGCGCGGTGGCGACGCTGGCGGCATCCGGTACCCGCAGCATCTCATCGACCACGTCGGGAATAAACGATGGTTCGACGCGCGGCCGGCCAATGCCCTCAATTTTACTGCCGACCGGGCTGCGCAGGCTGGCGTCGCGGCTTTGCCAGTAGTCCAAAAACACGGAGTTTTGCGGATCAACCACCAGCAGCTGCGTATCGTAACCCTGACTGCGAATGTAGCGTCCGATAGTCGCAGAGGTACCGCCGGTGCCCGCGCTCATCACAATATACGACGGCTGCGGATGCGGCTCATGGCTCATCTGACGGAAGATACTGTCGGCGATATTATTATTCCCTCGCCAGTCGGTAGCCCGTTCGGCAAAGGTAAACTGATCCATATAATGACCGTTCAGCTCGCGCGCCAGCGTTTCGGAGGCGGCATAGATTTCACAGGCGCTGTCGACGAAATGGCAGCGACCGCCGTAAAACTCAATTTGTTCAATTTTACGCTTTGCCGTACAGGAAGGCATCACGGCGATAAACAGCAGGCCTAAGAGACGAGCGAAGTAAGCTTCAGAGACGGCGGTCGAACCGGAAGAGGATTCGATAATCGTCGTTCCTTCTTTAATCCAGCCGTTGCACAAGCCATACAGAAACAGCGAGCGGGCCAGGCGATGCTTCAGGCTACCGGTTGGATGGGTGCTTTCATCCTTCAGATAGAGTTGGATCCCAGGGAACGCCGGCAGCGCCAGACGTATAAGGTGCGTGTCGGCGGAACGCTGATAATCGGCATTAATTTCACTAATCGCGTGTTTTACCCAGGCGCTGTTCATCTCAAATTCCTGTTTGTCATTTTGTGCCCAGCTTAGCGGAAATTGAAGGAAAAATTGTTGCCATTTAGCCTTTCAATTACAATAAAAGGAGTAAATTTTTCTCCTGAGGCGCCCAATGTTAGATAAAATTGATCGTAAGCTGCTTTCTTTACTGCAAACCGACTGCACCCTCTCTTTGCAGGCATTGGCCGATGCCGTTAATCTGACCACCACGCCCTGCTGGAAGCGGCTGAAGCGGCTGGAAGACGAAGGTATTCTTCGCGGGCGCGTCGCGCTGCTGGATGCGGAAAAGGTCGGGCTTGGGCTGACGGCGTTTGTACTGATTAAGACTCAGCACCACAGTAGCGACTGGTATTGCCGCTTTGTCAGCGAAGTCTCGCAGATGGCGGAAGTCCTTGGCTTCTGGCGTATGGCCGGCGAGTATGACTATCTGCTGCGGGTCCAGGTAGCGGATATGAAGAACTATGATGATTTTTATAAACGTCTGGTTAACAGCGTGCCGGGACTCTCGGATGTCACTTCGAGTTTTGCCATGGAACAGATAAAATACACCACAGCCTTGCCTATTGATTAACGGCAGCAGCCGCTACGAATTACACACTCAGGATTTAACTGCTTGCGATTATTTGCCCAACTTAGCTGGTATTTCCGCCGGGAGTGGCGCCGTTACCTCGGCGCTATTGCTCTGCTGATTATTATTGCCATTCTGCAACTGGTGCCGCCGAAAGTGGTGGGCATCGTGGTTGACGGCGTAACAAAACAACATTACACCGCGGAAAAGGTGTGGATGTGGATTGGCCTGCTGGTCGTTATTGCGGTGATGGTCTATCTGCTGCGCTACGTCTGGCGCGTGCTGTTGTTCGGCGCATCGTATCAGCTGGCCGTCGAGCTACGTGAGGATTTCTATCGCCAGCTCAGCCGCCAGCATCCGGCCTTTTACCTGCGCCACCGTACCGGCGATCTCATCGCTCGCGCAACCAACGACGTTGATCGGGTGGTGTTCGCCGCCGGTGAGGGGGTGCTGACGCTGGTGGATTCACTGGTGATGGGCTGCGCGGTGCTGATTGTGATGTCGACGCAAATCAGCTGGCAGCTCACTCTGCTGGCGCTGCTGCCGATGCCGCTGATGGCGCTGGCGATTAAGCGTAACGGCGATGCATTACACGAGCGTTTTCGCGTCGCTCAGGCGGCCTTCTCCAGCCTCAATGACCGCACCCAGGAGAGCCTGACCAGCATTCGCATGATCAAAGCTTTTGGTCTTGAAGACCGACAGTCGGCGCAGTTTGCTGCCGACGCTGCGGATACCGGGGCGAAAAATATGCGCGTGGCGCGCATTGATGCTCGCTTCGATCCGACGATTTATATCGCTATCGGGACCGCTAACCTGCTGGCTATCGGCGGCGGCAGCTGGATGGTGATCCAGGGCAGCCTGACCCTGGGTCAGCTCACCAGCTTTGTGATGTACCTCGGCCTGATGATCTGGCCAATGTTGGCTCTGGCATGGATGTTTAACATCGTGGAGCGCGGCAGCGCGGCCTACGCGCGCATTCGCACCATGCTGGAGGAGGCGCCGGTAGTGAACGACGGCAGCGAGCCGACGCCGGAAGGGCGCGGTACGCTTAGCGTCGCCGTGCGCGAGTTTATCTATCCGCAGGCGAACAAGGCCTCGCTGGAAAAAGTTAACTTTACGCTCCAGCCCGGGCAAATGCTGGGAATTTGCGGCCCAACCGGCTCCGGTAAGAGCACGATTCTGGCACTGATTCAGCGTCATTTTGACGTTACCGATGGCGATATCCGCTTTCATGACGTTCCCCTGACCCGACTGCAGCTGGATAGCTGGCGCGCCAGGCTGGCGGTAGTCAATCAAACGCCGTTCCTGTTCTCCGATACCGTCGCCAGCAATATTGCTCTCGGTAAACCGGACGCCACGCAGGAGCAAATCGAACGCGTTGCCCGGCTCGCCAGCGTGCATGAGGATATCCTGCGCCTGCCGCAGGGGTATAACACCGAAGTCGGCGAGCGCGGCGTTATGCTTTCCGGGGGGCAAAAACAGCGTATTTCCATCGCCCGCGCGCTGCTGCTGGAGGCGGAGATCCTGATCCTGGATGATGCGCTGTCGGCGGTGGATGGTCGAACGGAGCATCAGATATTGCACAACCTTCGCCAGTGGGGTGAGGGGCGGACGGTAATTATCAGCGCTCATCGCCTGTCGGCGTTGACCGAGGCCAGCGAAATTCTGGTAATGCAGCATGGGCATGTTGCCCAGCGCGGTCGTCATGAGGCGCTGGCGACGCAGCCGGGCTGGTATCGCGATATGTACCGTTATCAGCAGCTGGAAGCGGCGCTGGATGATGTTCCGCTGGAAGATGAGGAGGTCGCCGGTGCGTAGTTTTACTGAACTCTGGCCGACATTAAAGCGCCTGCTGGCCTACGGCTCTCCGTGGCGTAAACCGTTAACGATAGCGGTTGCTATCATGTGGGTCGCGGCGGTGGCGGAGGTGAGCGGCCCGCTGCTGATCAGCTACTTTATCGACAATATGGTAGCGAAGAACTCGCTGCCGTTGAAGCTGGTCTGCGGCCTGGCCGCAGCCTACATCGGCCTGCAACTCCTCGCCGCGGGTCTGCATTACTGCCAGGCGCTGCTGTTTAACCGCGCGGCGGTGGGCGTGGTGCAACAGCTGCGCAGCGACGTCATGGACGCCGCCCTGCGTCAGCCGCTCAGCGAGTTTGATACCCAGCCGGTCGGGCAGCTCATCTCGCGGGTGACCAACGATACCGAAGTGATTCGCGATCTCTATGTGACCGTCGTGGCTACCGTCCTGCGTAGCGCGGCTTTGATTGGCGCGATGCTGGTGGCGATGTTCAGCCTTGACTGGCGAATGGCGCTGGTGGCTATTGCTATTTTCCCGGCAGTACTGATCGTGATGATGATTTATCAACGCTACAGTACGCCCATCGTCAGGCGGGTTCGCGCGTGGCTGGCGGATATCAACGACGGTTTTAATGAAGTGATTAACGGAATGGGCGTTATTCAGCAGTTCCGTCAGCAGGCGCGGTTCGGCGAACGGATGCGCGAGGCCAGCTACGCGCACTATCTGGCGCGTATGCAAACTCTGCGCCTTGATGGTTTCCTGCTGCGCCCGCTGCTGAGCCTGTTCTCTTCATTAATACTCTGTGGTCTGTTGATGCTGTTTGGTTTCAGCAGCAGCGGAACGATTGAGGTTGGGGTTCTGTACGCTTTTATTAGCTATCTTGGACGGCTAAACGAGCCGCTGATCGAACTGACGACCCAGCAATCAATGCTGCAGCAGGCGGTCGTCGCGGGCGAGCGCGTTTTCGAACTGATGGACAAACCGCGTCAGGCGTGGGGCGACGATAGCGAACCGTTGCGCAGCGGCTCGATTACTATCGAGCATCTCTCTTTTGCCTACCGTGACGATAGCCTGGTGTTGCAGGATATCAATCTCGACATACCGTCGCGCAGCTTTGTGGCGCTGGTCGGCCATACCGGGAGCGGTAAAAGCACCCTGGCCAGCCTGATGATGGGCTACTACCCGTTAACTCAGGGAGAGATTCGCATCGATGGTCGTCCGCTGTCGTCCTTAAGCCACAGCGCGCTGCGTCAGGGGATTGCGATGGTGCAGCAGGATCCGGTGGTGCTGGCTGACACCTTCTATGCCAACGTTACCCTCGGTCGAGACATCAGCGAAGAGCAGGTCTGGGAGGCGCTGGAGGCGGTACAGCTGGCGGAGCTGGCCCGTGAAATGGAAAACGGTATTTATACTCAGTTGGGCGAACAGGGGAACAATCTCTCCGTTGGGCAGAAACAGCTGCTTGCGCTGGCGCGGGTGCTTGTCGATACGCCGCAGGTGCTGATACTTGATGAGGCGACGGCTAATATTGATTCTGGCACCGAACAGGCGATTCAGCAGGCGCTTGTACGGGTGCGCGAGCATACGACGCTGGTGGTCATTGCGCACCGCTTATCGACTATCGTTGAGGCTGACACGATCCTGGTGCTGCATCGGGGGCAGGCCGTCGAGCGCGGCAACCATCAGCAGCTGCTGGAGGCCAAAGGCCGCTACTGGCAGATGTATCAGCTGCAGCTGGCGGGTGAAGAACTGGCCGCCAGCTCGCAGGAAGAGTCGCTTATCGCCTGATGCACCATAAACAGGCAGCTTCTGCTTTGCGGTTTCCGGTGGTGCAAAAACGTCACAGAATGCGCACTGAAATGGTGCATTTTAAGGCTAAAGCGGCTTTTTTCCGCTTCGTTTCCGCCTGATTCTTCTTTTTCCTCCTCAAAAAGGGCCGCCTGGCGGCCCTTTTTCATTTCTGGCATAGCCCTTGCTTTATTAGATTCGTGTTAGCTGCGGCCATTACCGAATTCTGACTGGAGGGGACTTATGAAGCTGGTTACCGTGGTAATCAAACCATTCAAACTGGAAGACGTGCGTGAAGCATTATCTTCAATGGGGATTCAGGGCCTGACGGTCACTGAGGTTAAAGGGTTCGGCCGTCAGAAAGGCCACGCGGAGCTCTATCGCGGCGCCGAATATAGCGTCAATTTTCTGCCGAAAGTGAAGATTGACGTCGCGATTGCCGACGATCAGCTGGATGAAGTCGTCGATGTCATCAGTAAAGCGGCTTACACCGGAAAGATTGGCGACGGCAAAATTTTTGTCGCCGAGCTGCAGCGCGTCATTCGCATCCGTACCGGCGAATCTGACGAAGCGGCACTGTAACTTTCAGACCACACAGTGATGGGGAACGAAACAATGAAGATAGCAACAATGAAGACAGGTCTGGGAGCGCTGGCTCTTCTTCCGGGGCTGGCGATGGCCGCACCGGCGGTAGCGGATAAAGCCGACAACGCCTTTATGATGATTTGCACCGCGCTGGTGCTGTTTATGACCATTCCGGGCATCGCGCTGTTCTACGGCGGGCTAATCCGCGGTAAAAACGTTCTTTCCATGCTGACGCAGGTTATCGTCACCTTTGCACTGGTCTGCGTGCTGTGGGTGGTTTATGGCTACACGCTGGCTTTCGGTACCGGCGGCAGCTTCTTCGGCAACTTCGACTGGGTGCTGCTGAAGAATATTGAGCTGAAAGCGCTGATGGGCAGCTTCTATCAATACATCCACGTTGCCTTCCAGGGCTCGTTTGCCTGTATCACCGTCGGACTGATCGTCGGCGCGCTGGCGGAACGTATTCGTTTCTCTGCGGTACTGATTTTTGTTGTGGTGTGGATGACGCTTTCTTATATCCCGATCGCCCATATGGTATGGGGCGGTGGTCTGCTGGCTACCCACGGCGCGCTTGATTTCGCCGGCGGAACGGTTGTACACATTAACGCCGCGGTTGCCGGGCTGGTGGGCGCTTATATGATGGGTAAACGCGTGGGCTTTGGTAAAGAAGCGTTCAAACCGCATAATCTGCCGATGGTATTCACCGGCACCGCTATCCTCTACGTTGGCTGGTTTGGCTTTAACGCGGGTTCAGCCAGCGCGGCGAACGAAATTGCCGGTCTGGCTTTCGTTAACACCGTGGTTGCCACAGCGGCGGCTATCCTGGCGTGGACCTTCGGCGAGTGGGCAACCCGCGGCAAGCCGTCTCTGTTGGGCGCCTGTTCAGGGGCGATTGCCGGTCTGGTCGGCATCACTCCGGCCTGTGGTTACATCGGCGTCGGCGGGTCTCTGATCGTGGGGATTGCCGCGGGTCTGGCGGGTCTGTGGGGTGTCACCGTACTGAAGCGCTGGCTGCGCGTTGATGACCCGTGCGATGTGTTTGGCGTCCACGGTGTCTGCGGTATCGTCGGATGCATCCTGACCGGTATCTTCGCCGCGACTTCTCTGGGCGGCGTCGGTTATGCGGAAGGCGTGACCATGGGCCACCAGGTTCTGGTACAGCTGGAAAGTATCGGTATCACCATCGTCTGGTCCGGCGTGGTCGCCTTTATTGGTTACAAAGTCGCCGATATGACCGTTGGCCTGCGCGTACCGGAAGATCAAGAGCGTGAAGGTCTGGACGTCAACAGCCACGGCGAAAACGCCTACAACGCCTGATTCATCGTTACCTTGTTAATCGTAAAAGCGGAGCCAGGCTCCGCTTTTTGCATGGTTAGCTAATCGATTGGATCCAGGGCAATAGCGTTGAGACCCAAAGCCAGGAGAGGGGCATGACGATGATCAGACCTGGCAGTAAATTGGCGACCGGGAATGATTTAATACCGCAAATTCTCAAACCCGTCACAAACATAATAAATCCGCCTAACCCGGAGAAATCAGCAACCATATCAGGCGTTAGCATTGGCATTATTGATTGCCCGATTAAGAGCAGAATCATTTGGACGATAAATTGCGGGATCGCGATAGTGGCGACCGAAAGACCAAGCAGGGTGGCAAAAATACCGGCAGTCAGGATATCGAGAAATGATTTAGTTAACAGTATCGATATGTCGCCGGTTATTCCTTCCTGCATAGCGCCAAAGATGCCCGTTCCCGAAGCCACGAAGAGCACCAGAATTCCAACGAATTTGTCGAGATACTCCTCTTGCGATAACGTGCTGCCGCTTTTCTGTGGGGCAATTTTATCAATGATAAAACGTAGTTTTGATGCGCCACGGCCAATGTTTCTCTCGATAGAAAATATTTCACCGATAATTGCGCCGAAGAGTAACGAGGCGACAACAACGGGTAGTGCATGTAATTTGATAATAACCGTAATCCCCATTCCCATGGAGGCTGCGCCAAAAGTCAGAGGCAGCGCGGTACGGAATTTATCACTTAATCGATCCCCAATTAAGCCGCCGACGATCCCGCCGATAAGCGTTGAAGTAGAGTTAATGATTGGCCCAATCATTGTTTTTCCTTGTTAGTATTTGCTAAATATCGCTTGCTGTTGTCGGACCGCAAACGCACTCACTTTCCGGCAGGTTTTGCGGATTGCGAACCTGCCAAAAGTGAGCGACTATTTTTTGAAGCCGGGAATAAAGCGATTGACATCCACTTCAAGGAATTTGCTGCGCTGAAAATTCTCTTTCAGGTTCCAGGGAACGGTACAGTCAAAAATTGTTTTACAGGCGATTCCGTGGCCGAGTATTGACGGGCTGAATGCTGGGTCGGATGAAGGATCGAGCGGGTGACAGCGTACTCCGGGAATAAAAATAGTACTGACATCCCCCTGGTAACGCGTTGTCATTGCCCACATCACATCGTTAATATCAAATACATCCACATCCTCATCAACCAACATGACATGCTTCAATTCTGAGAAAGCTGAAAATGCGAGAAGTGCGGCTTGACGCTGCCTGCCCTCATCTGCTGGTCCGCGTTTTTTTACCTGTAAAACGGCGAGATACTTGCCCGTGCCCGGCGAGGGGCAATGAACGTTCTGCACGAAGCCGGGCAGTGCCTTTTCAACCATTTGTAAAATACTGGCTTCCGTTGGGATACCGGCCAGATTGGTGTGCTCATCGCTTGGCCCGATGCAGGTTTGCAGGATTGGATGACGGCGATGAGTAATGGCTTTGACTTTGATGACCGGCACCTGCGCCTGGGCGCTGCCGGTATAGCCAGGAAACTCTGGCATGGCTTTACCTGTATCAGTGTTCTGATCTTCACGGACCCTTACGTCAGGCAAGAGCTCGCCTTCGATGACGACTTCGGCATTAGCGATAGCCAGTGCATTCACGCTGACACAATCGGTGAGTTCTACTGCCTGGTTGCGCAAGCTACCGGCAATTGATAGCTCGTCAAAACCTAAAGGCGTTGTCGGGGGCTCGAAGCAGGCACCGATTTCAATTGCCGGATCGACGCCAATACTAATGGAGATAGGCAGGGCTTTTCCGGCGGCTTCCGCTTTCTGGCGAAAAGTATCAAGGTGGCGTCCCGGAACGAAATACATTGAGATTTCATCTTTGCTCTGGACGCACAAGCGATGGATCGTGACGTCATGCTCGCCAGTTTCTGGATCGGCGGCGTAGCACATGCCCAGCGTAAAGTACGGGCCAGCATCTTCCGGGGTATTAGTTGGCGCGGGCAAGATTTTCAGGATATCAAAGTCAGGATCGGTCGCCAGGTGGATAACTTCCTGACATACGGCCTGGTCGCGTGGAATAACAATCGGCGCAATAGGATTGGCGACGGAATCTTTAAGCATAAAAGCCAGGTTTTCAGGCGTGGTGCCAAAAAGGCGGGCGACGCGCTTGCGCGAGCAAAGCAAGCCGATCAAGACTTTGACATCATCGTATCCTTTGACTTTGTTAAAAATCATGGCCGGGCCAACTCGTGTGGGGCGCTGAACGGTGCCATGTGCGCCGACGTAGCGATATACGCCAGATAATTCTGCGATTGGATCAACGGGTTCATCGGTATAGATCAGTTCATCATCGTAGTGGCTTAATACAGCCAATGCGGAACGCAGATCGGTCACTTTTTGCTGTTCCTTAACCATTAAATTCTCCTTTAAGTATTACTAAACGATGATAGCGGCGGCTATATAGCGCCGACCCTGATTTTTAATCATCGTGACAGGCTTAATTTTCGATAAATAGAAATAAGAGTCCAATAACATTACCCATTGTTTTAATAAGGACCTATTATTAGTGACTTCAAGGAGGACGCTATGGATTATCGGCAACTACATGCCTTTGTGGTTCTGGCTGAAGAGCTGCATTTTGGGCAGGCGGCGTTGAGGCTGAACGTGACGCAGCCTGCGCTCACGCAGCAGATTAAAAACTTTGAGAACGCGCTCGGCATAATGCTGTTTGTTCGCGATCGGCGTCATGTTTCACTGACCGCGGAGGGACTATTTTTGCTTGACGAAGCGCGGATTATTCTGGGCCACTGCGACAGGTTTCTTGAAAGTGTAAACAGTTTGCGTCGCGGGCATCAAGGGCAGTTAAAAGTGGGTTATGTTGGCTCATCTATTCTCGATCCGGCATTAACTTTGTTAATAAAAAATTACCGATATAAGAAACCCGAGACCGATCTGATAATTGAAGAACATAACGCACATGATTTATTAACATTATTATTGGATAAACGGTTGGATATTGCTTTTGTTCGCTCACCGATACCGCAATATGAACAGCTGGAATATATGAATATCGCTACTCGTTCACTTATTGCCGTCTTGCCGCGTAATCATGAACTGGGCAATCGCCGAAAAATTTCTCTGGCATCGCTGCGCGAAGAGCAATTTTTTGTGCAAAAGGATCCCTACGGCGTAGGGCTAGGCTGGTCGGCGGTTAGCGCCTGCCGGGAGGCCGGGTTCACTCCTCAGAAAATTCAGTATACGCGTGATGTTTCGGTAGCTATCGGTTTAGTGTCAATGGGCATGGGCGTTGCGCTGGTGCCTGAAACGCAGAGCTCTGTACTCATGCCGGACGTGAGCTACTGTCTGCTGGAAGAAGCGTATGCAACAACCACCTTAACCTTGTGCTGGCGGCGGCATACTCAAAATAACCTTTTACGCGGATTTATAAACTATACCCGGGACCTTACCGGCCGCCAGCAGTACCAGTCAGCGCAATGTACGGCGGACCAGTAAGCTGGCGGTTTACGCTAAGCCTGGCGCTTACCAGCGGAAGCGCCTATTTTGCTGGGAAAAGGCTTCGGTTACGCATGACACCTTCCTGTACTGTCGACGCCACCAGCGTACCGTCCTGCGTATAGAACTCGCCGCGGACAAAACCGCGCGCGCTGGAGGCGGAGGTGCTTTCTACGCTGTAAAGCAACCAGTCGTTGATGTTGAACGGGCGATGGAACCACATTGAGTGATCGATGGTGGCCACCTGCATTCCCGGTTCCAGAAAACCGACGCCGTGCGGCTGCAGCGCAACGGGAAGGAAATTGAAGTCAGAAGCGTAGCCCAGTAGAGACTGATGGATGCGCAGATCTTCCGGTACAGCGCCGTTGGCGCGGATCCAGACCTGACGCGTCGGTTCTGCAACGTGACCTTTCAGCGGGTTGTGGAATTCAACCGGGCGAATCTCCAGCGGCTTATCGCAAAGAAATTTCTCTTTGACCTGCGGCGGCAGCAGATGGGCCAGCTTGCGGGCGATGTCCGTTTCAGAGGGCAGCGCATCCGGCGCGGGGGCTGCTGGCATGGTTTTCTGATGTTCGTAGCCGGGTTCTGGCGCCTGAAATGAGGCGGTCATGTAGAAAATCGGCTTCCCGTTCTGAATCGCCGCCACCCGGCGGGCGCTGAAGCTATTGCCGTCACGCAGGACTTCAACATCATAGATGATGGGTTTCTGGCTGTCGCCGGGACGCAGGAAGTAGCTGTGAAACGAATGGATCAGGCGTTCTGCGGGGACGGTCTCCTTTGCCGCATATAGTGCCTGACCGACCACCTGGCCGCCAAAGACCTGACGTAATCCCAGATCCTCGCTCTGCCCGCGGAACAATCCCTCTTCGATTTTTTCCAGATTTAACAATGCCAGCAGATTGGTTAATGCCTGACTCATAATTACCCTCAATCAATGATGACTGCCTTGCGCAGCGCGTTATTGAGGCAAAGTATAACCTGGAATCGTAAGTGGTCCGATGGGTGCAATAAACTGAATAGGGACGTTTTTTCCGACGTAAATCTCCCAGGCTGCGGGATTGTTAGTTATGGATGGTTGCAACTATTCATCGCCTGTTGGTTTCAGAACCCCGCGCGAGCTTTCGTGGCGGCCAACCCGTAAACGGGGAAGAGGCGCCATCTTCACTCTTGTGAGCCGAGGCTACGCGCCAGACGAGATGATTCATTTGCTTTTAGCTGCTTCCGGCAGGTGGTAATAACCCCTGTTTCCGGCCGACAGAGGATCCCCAGAAAGCGGCATTATGCTCACCGTATCACTTTTGCTGCCGGGACGTTGCAGGCAGTAATAATCTGAATATGGCGCTTTTCCGGGCGAAAATTGAGAACTGTGCCACACTTATTCATGATGAAAATGTTTCGCCGCATTGCATTGCGGTCGAACATGCTCAAAGGGATGAAAGGAGAAAAGAATGAAATTTGCCTATATGTTAAGTGCTATAGCCGTAGCGGCTACGTTGTCTGCCTGTGCGAATAATCACAACAGCAATGCAGCGAACCAGGCGGCGCCCGATCCTTATGGCATTGCTTCACTAAGCTCCTCGCAGCAGCAGCCTAACGTATCCGGGACTATCAATATTCGCCAGCGCGTGGCGTTACCGCCGGACGCAGTATTGACCGTAACTCTGTCGGATGCGTCGCTGGCCGATGCGCCTGCGCACGTGCTGGCGCAAAAAGCGGTCAGGACCGAAGGGAAGCAGGCGCCGTTTAATTTTGTTCTGCCCTATAACCAGGCGCAAATCCAGCCTAATGCCCGCATTCTTCTCAGCGCGGCGATTACCGTTAACGGTCAGCTGATGTTCATTACCGATACCGTACAGACGGTGATTAACCAGGGCGGCAACCGTGCCGATCTGGTGCTGGTGCCGGTCCAACAAACGGCGGTACCGGTGGCGAACAACAACGTTCCGCCCGTGCAGTAACTCCACATCATGCCCCTTCTCAGGGGCATTTTTTTGTCTTCAATAAATCCAGCGGTAGTGCTGTAGATCAATATGCCCACTGCCTGACACCTGGACTCCCTCCGCTAATAGCGCCTGGCGTTGACGCTGCAGGTCCGGCCCGGTGAGAGAGATATCGCCGTGACGGTTGACCACCCTATGCCAGGGGAGAGTGGAACCTTCCGGCAGACGTTTTAATACCCCACCAACCTGACGCGCCGCGCGCGGTGAACCCGCCAGCTGAGCAACGTCGCCGTAGGTCGCCACGCATCCTTCTGGTATTGAGGCGACAATTTGCCAGACGCGCTGCGGAAAAGTATCGTGAGAATCCATGGAAGGTCCTGTTGCCGGTAAAAGTTCAGAATAAGCGTTACATCATGGGCTGTACAGCGGGTGGATTAAGCCGGGTTTACTACGGTGAATTCCAGCGCCAGACCCAGCATACTATGGGCATTTTCATGCGGCGTATTGGTTAGCAAGGCTTCAAGAAACTTTGGGCGTTAATCATCAGTTTGGCGCGCGTGGCCGGGAGCTTAAGGGGTGATATCGGATACACCACGAGACCGCTGGCTTCGATGGGAAGTTTACGTAATTCAGCGTGCTGAAGGACGCCAGAAGTTGAGTAGAGCAGCGCAACCGGGGGGACGGCCAGCAGCTGATTAGCGCTAATCGTGACAAAATCAATGAGCAGTCCCGGACGCAAAAAATGTAAACCGTGGAAGGGCACAGACACTTCAGGAATTGGCGGCATTGTCAGGGTGGTGATGAACGCGGTGATTCACTCATTTATATTCCGTTGAGATCGTGCCTTGATGATAAAAGGGGCGGTGAATAATCCACATTATGGCTGCCGGAAAGGATTTTCGCTGAGAGTGTGCTCGCAATCTCTTGAGGGGCGCGGGATCATTTACCGTGAAAAGCCTGTGGAGACGCGACTTTGCACAATAAACCAGCACCCGATCGGCGGTGGCTTGCAATTCAAGGATTCAGCAGGGATAATGCGCCAGCGCGTTAGGTAACTAGCGCTCTCAATGGGGGCTCTGTTGGTTCTCCCGCAACGCTACTCTGTTTACCAGGTCAGGTCCGGAAGGAAGCAGCCAGAGCAGACGACGTGTGTGCCGGGATGTAGCTGGCAGGGCCCCCACCCATTTCAGCGTATCCCTGGCGCGATTCGCACAAATCAGCTGCTTCATATCCCCTTCATGGTTAATATCCTTAATTAAAGTGTGAATTTATTTCGTTTCTAAAACTCCACTTTTTTATGCTAAAAATTCACTGCGTCATAAATTTGAAATTTAAGTGAAATATTATTGTCATCTTAATGTCATATATCAGGTGCAGATTACTGGTGGGAAACTGTTGTTAGATATAAGCTAAAAATATATCTCTGGATCAGCATGTTAAGTTCGTGTATTAGTTATATGATGATTATATTTCACGGGAAGCGTGACTATGACTACTGTGGTTCTGAACGTCAAAATTGATAGTGAGTTAAAAGAAAAGCTGCGTCAGTATGCGGAAGAAAATAACGAAAATTTAGGAACAGCTACGGAGAAACTACTGCTGCTGGCCTTCCAGGTAGCGGAATCAGCAGACGAGGCGGGGGTTTCGGAAGAAGATATTGATAGCCAGCACACCGAAGAGGAAGCATCTCCATTAACCCCTAAAGAAATCAAAGCATTACGTAAACTCCTGAAGAAGAAAAAATGAAACAACAACTCTCTACAGCCAGCAACTATAGCGAAGCGTGCGCCATGCTGCGTTCCGGCTATGTGAAGCATGTACGCCTGAACTGGAATATCGGTAGTGATGAGTTCTTTCGCATTGCCTCCGACTGGTGTGACACGGGCGCAAAAATTAAAAAAGATGAAGACGGTTTTATTATTTCCCTTAAAGGTTTTCCGATTCCGCGACAGCATTAATGAAAATATTTCATTTTTGTCATCGGACTGACACAACACGAAGACAAACTTGAAGCGCAATTTTATAAAAACATCTCATATGCATCACGGATGATGGCTTTTGACGGGCTGGCTCCAGCCCGTCGATATTTTATTAAATAATTTTCCGTGGGCGGAAGCTCTCTTTCTGCTCCGTAAGACTATGCCATAACGGCTGCAATATATTAAAAGCGTGACGTAGTTCATCATCCGCAAGCGTAAACGGTAAGCGTAAATAGCGGTCAAAGGCGCCCGCCAGGCCAAATCGCGTTCCTGTTCCGATGTGAATTCCCCGGCTTTCCGCGCGAACGGAAAACAGCGTTGCCAGCATCCCGGGTAACTCAACCCAAAAAGAGAGTCCTCCTTCCGGCGGCGTGAAGCGCCAGTGGGGAAAATACTCCGCCATCAGCGCGCCGCACATATCCCGACGGGTTGCCAGCATGGCGCGCCGCGACGGCAACAGCATTTTCTCATTCTCCAGCAGCCAACAGCAGGCCAGCTGCTCCAGCAGCGGGGAGCCGAGATCGAGGGAGTCCCGCGCCTGAACCAGAGATGCAATGGTGCGCGAGGATGCGCGGATCCAACCTATGCGCAAACCGCCCCAGAAGCTTTTTCCCGCAGAGCCGATGGTTATCACCGGAGCATCAGGATTATACGATGCTAAAGGCGGCGGCGGCGGGGCGTCGTACCATAGGTCGACCATCGTTTCATCTACTACCAGCGTGGTGCGGGTTTGCGCGGCGATCTCTGCTACCCGCTGGCGCGTGGGGCTATCCATACAGCGACCGGTAGGGTTATGAAAGTCCGGCATCAGCCATGCCAGCCGCGGCGCCGTTTGGGCAATTGTCGCCGCTAAACCGTCGCAGTCCCATCCCTGCTGCGGTAACGCCACGCTGACCGGGCGGCATGATGCTCCCTGAATCGCGCTAATCGCCATAGGATAAGTCGGCGCATCCACCACCACCCGATCGCCGGGCCCGGTAAATAAGCGCAAAACCAATGCCAGGCCGCTAAGTGCCCCGTTAACAATCATTACTTCATCGCTTCGGGTTGGCAGGCCGCGTTCGCTATAGCGGTGGGCGATCGCTTCACGCAGAAGCGGCAGACCCTGCTGATCGTAACCGGTATTGGCTAAGTGCTGCGGCATGATTTTCAGGGCCTGGCTGAAAGCCTGATGAATTTCAGGCCCGGCGCTGAGCGCGGCGACGGCCAGATTGACCGACGGCGAGTCCGGTTTATTGGTCTTGATCTCCACCGTCCGCTCCGGCAAAGCGATCCGCGAACCGCTTCCCTGACGGCTGTAGAGATAGCCTTCTTCCCGTAGCTGTCCAAGCGCGCTGGCAACCGTAGTACGGCTGATATTCAGCGCCGCCGCCAGCTCCCGTTCGCCGGGCAAACGGGTTTCCAGCGCAAGGCGGCCATCGAGAATCAGCAGGCGCAGCGCTTCCGCCAGCTGACGCCAGAGCGGCATGCGGGAACCGGATTCCTGCCAGTGACCGAGCAGGCGCACCAGCGATTGTGAACCAAAGCGACGAGATGACATAGCAATCCACTTTTTTAAAACTGGCCATTAATTATCAATCCATTTTTACTGATGATGAGGGGAATCGCAATTGTCCTGAGGTGGAAAATGGTACGTCGCTTGCTGCAACTTTATATTGGTCTGGTCCTGTACGGCGTGTCGACCGCGCTGTTTGTTCATGCCAATCTGGGGGCCGATCCGTGGGATGTTTTTCATCTGGGGATCGGCAACCAGTTCAATCTTGATTTCGGAACGGTGATGATTCTGACGGGCGCGGCGGTGCTGCTGCTGTGGATCCCGCTACGACAAATGCCGGGGCTGGGCACGGTAAGCAATGTGATTGTGCTGGGCCTGGCGGCAAACGCCACTCTGGCTATCCTGCCGCCGTTAGAATCGCTGGTGGCGCGTAGCCTGCTGTTGGCCGGGGCTATCGTACTGAATGCGCTGGCGACGGGAATGTATATTGGCGCAGGTTTCGGCCCCGGTCCGCGCGATGGGCTGATGACCGGACTGCATGCACGTACCGGATGGTCGCTGCGCGGCATTCGCACGGCGATTGAACTTTCCGTTCTGCTGATTGGCTGGATGATGGGCGGCAAATTTGGCGTGGGAACCGTACTCTATGCGATAACCATTGGGCCGTTGATTCAGCTCTGCCTGCCGTGGTTTCATCAGTCGGCTGCACGTAAGGCGCTGGCGAAACCGGGCGAGGCCATCTCCTGATATTAAGCTGCTATCCGCGCTGGAGACTAAACTTATCACTGCAGATACGGCCGGATTGCCCGGCGGTACTGTTCACTTCGGAGAGCATACTCATGAAGTACGTTGATGGTTTTGTTGTTGCCGTACCGGCGGAAAATAAGGAGGCATACCGCGCGATGGCGGCAAAGGCGTTGCCGCTATTTAAAGAGTTTGGCGCCATACGCGTGGTCGAGTGCTGGGCGGATGATGTCCCGGATGGCAAGCTGACCGATTTTCGTCTGGCGGTAAAAGCTGAAGATAATGAAGAGGTGGTATTCAGCTGGATTGAATACCCCTCTAAAGAGGCGCGCGATGCCGCCAACGCTAAAATGATGGCTGACCCGCGGATGAAAGAGTTTGGCGAAAATATGCCATTTGATGGAAAACGAATGATATACGGCGGGTTTTCCCCGCTCCTCGATGAGTAATTCATCTTTGCCATCCCCATAGTCGGTGGGGATGGCGATAGAAGCCCTACAGATTACGCCAGCCGTGCAGCAGCATATAGCAACCCACCACAATAATCAGCGCACCGGAAATCCACGGCGCTTTCCGTGAGAGATCGTTTAGTCCCGGCCAGCGGTTGGCGACGTGCTTCAGGCTCAGGGCGGCAATTGCGCCTGAAGCCACTAAGGTGAGCGCCAGCCCAACGCTAAAACTCATCACCAGCGTGGCTCCCAGCGAAACCTTTTTCAACTGGAGGCAAATAAGCAATACGGTAATTGACGCCGGGCAGGGGATTAGCCCGCCCGTCAGCCCAAACAAAACGATCTGTCCGGTGGTGACCCGCTGTCCGTTAAAGCGGCGGTTGATCTCCTCCGCATGCGCGCGCTGATGGGCGTCCTGCCACTCTGCGGTGGCCACCAGCGGATGCGCGTGAGGATGGTGTTGATGCGGATGATGGTGTGCATGATGGTGGTCGTGGTCGTGGTCGTGGTTATGGTTATGGTTATGGTTATGGTTATGGTTATGGTTATGGTTATGGTTATGATCACGATCGCGTTGGTGTGTACGAGATTCGAGCCAGGTACGCCGCAGCATCCAGCAGGCAATCAGCACAATAAGGATCCCTGAGATCAGCTGAAACCAGGGTTCTGACGTTTGCGCATCCCAACCGCGGCCAAACCACAGGCCTGCCATCGCTACCAGCCAGACCACGGCCGTATGCGATACCGTCGCCGCTAGCCCCAGTAGTACAGCCTGCTTCAACGTTCCGCGCACTGCCACAATAAATGCCGCCATCATGGTTTTCGAGTGTCCGGGCTCCAGACCGTGCAGCGCGCCGAGCAGGATCGCGCTGGGAATGAATAGCCAGGCATTCCCCTGTTGCAGCAGTGAAGTGAAATCGTTCATAACGTGGTCCCTTGCCAAAAGTGATCTCATGCTACTCCCCCCTAGTATATAAATACTACCCCCTGGTAGAAAAATACTCCCGGGGAGTAGAGCATGGTATGCTGGCCTTGTTACATACGGGGGTCGTTAATGGAAACGATCGAGTCATCAAAGAGTGGAGCGCGTAATGTCACATACTGTTCGTCACAAGAAGATGTTATTGACCCGACTGAAGAAAATTCAAGGGCAGAGCGCTGCGCTGGAAAAAATGCTCAACCGCGAACATGAATGCGCAGAGGTTCTCCAGCAGCTGGCCGCCATTCGCGGTGCGGTAAACGGCATGATGATGCAGGTTATTCAGGGGCATTTAACGGATCATGTCGTCAAAGAGCCGGAAGAAGGCCAGCGTGAAGCTGACCTTGAAGTGGTCATGCAGGTGATTAAATCTTATCTGAAATAGGCTCAGTAGGTATTTTTCGCAGGCGGCGTTGAATACGCTTTCAGGTTGTTTTCAGCCCACAGGATAAATTTCTCCTTTGGCAGCGCTTTGCTATAAAGCCAACCCTGGGCGTACTGCACGCCGTGAACGCGCAGCCAGTCGCGCTGGCTTTCGGTTTCGACGCCTTCGGCGACGGTCGCCAGATTAAGCGCTTTCGCCATGTCAATAATATGCGGCGTCAGCGGTTTGTACTCCAGCGTATCGACAAACGATTTATCGATTTTCAGAGTGTCGACGTCCAGTTTTTGTAAATAGCTCAGGCTGGAGTAGCCGGTGCCGAAGTCATCAATAGATATACGGTGTCCGGCCTGACGATAGCCGGCGATGACGGGCAGAGTGGTTTGCGGGTCAACGAAGCCGCGCTCGGTAATTTCAAGGATGATCTGCTGAGCGCTGATACCCCAGTGCTGGAGCTGCTCCTGCAGGAGTATCGGCAGCGTTGGCGAACGCAAATCATCGACAGATAAATTGATCGAAATATGCACTTCCGGGCGCTGGCGCAGCCAGGTTCCGAGATCGGCGAAAATTTTCCGCACGATATCTTCGGTTAACCGGGTTATCAGCCGGGTCTGTTCGGCAAGCGGGATAAAAATATCCGGCGATAAATAACTACCGTCAGGCTGCCTCCAGCGGGCAAGTGCTTCCGCGCCGGCGATTTTGCCAGTCTGTAGCGAAATAATAGGCTGATAATAGACCTGTATAGCATTGGAGTTCAGCGCGTCCAGCATCCCGTAACGCGGAGAGCGCAGCCTTCGCAGCAGGCGAAGAAGCAGGAATGAGGCCAGCAGGCTGGTGCATAAACCAATCGGCAACCACAGCATTAGCTGTTGATGTAATTTTTGCTGTAGCGGTAATGTTGATGACCAGGCCGCGATCGCCAGCCCTAGTTCAGGGATGCGGCGGAGGCGATAAACGGTGCTATCAAGCGTCAAGGTTTCGACATCCAGACGCTTGATGTGCTCCCAGGCGGCGGCCTCGAGCGGTTTACTGCTGATGATAATTTGATCGCGCTTCGTGCCAAACAAGAGAGTGTGAATCTCTTCCTGGCCTGACGGAATCACATCAATAAATGAAACCGGATCGATCATCACCACATGATGTTCGCTGCCCATTGCCGTCATTTTATGCTGTAGCCCGAGATCGCTAACCGAGGTGAGCCAGGTACGATAGCCGTCGGCAGTAATATGGTCGGGAGCAGGAAACGTTACTGATACCCGATGATCTTCAAGAGAAGAGCATTGCGGAATACCTCCATGTAACCACAACACTTCCTGCACGTAGCGGTGGGTGTAGGCAATCCGCCGCATATTAAGCAGATGCTGCGGACTGCAGGTCGCGGCGGTATCGGCATCCGCTTCGTTCAGCGCCTCTCTTGCCTGATCGGCTACCTGCTGAACGCGAGCCAGTACCCGAACGGAAAAGTTGTCCAGTCCGGTATAAAACTGCGCTTTGGCCTGCTGCATTGCCAACCAAATACTCAGCGCCACCGGCAAAATAATGGCCAGTATCAGTACCCCTGTAACCAGGCTCACCTGATGCCGGGTCGTCATGAGCATTTCCTAAATTTATTAAGGGGTGCGATGAGTATACGCGAAAGATAAAAAGGACGATTAGGTAAACGGGATAAAAAGGCCCGAACCGCGAGAGAGCAGCGAATTCGGGCTAACAGTGGATGATCCGCGACGCCCGAAGCTGTAAACGGCGCGGAGAAAAACGAGGGCTGGTATGCTGGCAGCCAATAAGCATCGCCAGCACAGGTTCATATTCTAAAGCGCAATCATGACAGCCAGATGTTGCGTTTAGTGGGCATCCGGCGCGGCGATGTCGGCGCTAATCCGCAGGTCGTTTTCGTCGAACACCATGCAGTAGCGATCGTCGAAGGCAACGCTGATTTTCTGCCAGGGGCGAAAGTGAACGTCGCCTGGCAGCAGAATTTTGACGTTATCGTGGCCGTAGCACTGGCCAAATAGATAGGTGTTATTACCCAGTCTCTCGACCACTTCACATTGAAACTCAACCACGGTACCGATATTCACATCGGTAGAGAGATGTTCAGGACGAATACCGAGGGTGACGGCAGCGCCGGGCTGCAGCGGTGAGGTGGTGATATTGAGCGTCAGATTATGATCTTGCGCCATCTTCACGCTAAGCTGGCCCGGCTGCCATGCGGTAACCGTCGCGGGAAGGAAGTTCATTTTCGGCGAACCGATAAATCCCGCGACGAATTTATTCACCGGGTTGTAATACAGCGACATCGGCGATCCCATCTGCTCAACTTTGCCGTAGTTCATCACCACGATTTTATCGGCGAGAGTCATCGCTTCAACCTGGTCATGAGTAACATAAACCATGGTCGTTTTGAGCTCGTGATGGAGTTTGGCGATATGCAGGCGCATCTCAACGCGCAGTTCGGCATCGAGGTTAGAAAGGGGTTCATCAAACATAAACACCCGTGGATTACGTACAATAGCGCGGCCGATGGCAACGCGCTGACGTTGACCGCCAGAAAGTTGCTTAGGCTTACGATCCAGCAGATGAGAGAGCTGCAGCGTTTTCGCCACCATTTCAACCTGACGGCGAATTTCATCTTTTGGTACTTTGTTCACTTTCAGGCCATAGCCCATATTTTCCGCCACCGTCATATGCGGATAGAGCGCATAGGACTGGAATACCATAGCGACGCCGCGATGGGCAGGAACGACATCATTCATCACCTCATCGCCAATTAGCACTTCACCTTCGCTGACCTCTTCAAGACCGGCAATCATCCTCAGTAGCGTCGATTTACCGCAGCCGGACGGGCCGACGAACACCGCAAATTCACCATCTTCAATATCAAGATTTACCTGATGCAGCGTCACCGTACTGCCGAACCGTTTGGTGACATTCCTCAGTCGTATATTGGACATCAACACTCCCCGGATTGTTAGCCATTTTTGCCGTTGGGATTTGGGCTGCGATGCGGAATTTGTATAACGTGTAACAATTCAGCCGAACGATGCTCAACGACACTAAAATCATGCAGCGACTATAACTTCCACGGTTTTAGCGCCATACAACGATGTTTCATTTCTGCAATGATGATCACACAACGAGTAGCTTCCAGTAGTTTTATCAGCCTTCAAAGCGTAGCGTATAACAAATCAAACATGACGGATGTTTTGTTTATGAACTGCCGTTAATCAACTTGCTAAGAGATTTTCTGAAGTCACATTACTTAATAAAAACCATTAAATTGTTATACCTTCACATGAGGTTGATAATGAAAAAGAACACTCTTGCTGCACTGATCCTTACCACTCTGGCTGCCGGGCAGCTAACGAGCCTGCAGGCGCACGCGGCCGGGCAGCTCAACGTTTGGGAAGACATCAAAAAATCCGCCGGCATCAAAGCCGCAGTCGGTGATTTTGAAAAGCAGTTCAACGTTAAGGTGAACGTGCAGGAGATGCCGTACGCCCAACAGCTGGAAAAGCTGCGTCTTGATGGTCCGGCGGGCATCGGCCCGGATGTCCTGGTGATCCCTAATGATCAGCTAGGCGGAGCGGTTGTCCAGGGATTGCTATCTCCATTGACTCTGGATCAGGAGAAGCAGGAGGCGTTTACGCCTGCGTCAATCAGCGCTTTCCATATGGATAACGTGCTTTACGGCGTACCTAAAGCGGTGGAAACCCTGGTACTGATTTACAACAAAGATCTGATCGACCAGCCGCTGGATAGCCTGCAGGCGTGGTTCGACTATTCGAAGAAGCAGCGCGAAGAGGGGAAATACGGTCTGCTGGCGAAGTTCGACCAGATTTATTACAGCTGGGGCGCTATCGGTCCAATGGGCGGCTATATCTTTGGCAAAAACGATAAAGGGGGCTTCAACCCGCAGGATGTCGGTCTCAACAAACCCGGCGCAGTGGAAGCAGTCACTTTCCTGAAAAAATTCTATACCGATAAGGTTTTCCCGGCAGGGATCCTCGGTGACAACGGGTTGAACGCCATCGATTCCCTGTTCACCGAGAAGAAAGCGGCGGCGGTGATTAACGGCCCGTGGGCTTTCCAGCCATACGAAGCGGCAGGCATTAATTATGGTGTTGCGCCTCTGCCGACGCTGCCGGACGGCAAACCGATGAGCTCCTTCCTCGGCGTGAAGGGCTACGTGGTTTCGACGTGGAGTAAAGATAAAGCGCTGGCGCAGCAGTTTATTGAGTTTATTAACCAGCCTCAGTATGTGAAAGCACGCTATGTGGCGACCGGCGAAATCCCGCCGCTGAAGGCAATGATTGACGATCCGCTGATTAAGAATGACGAGAAGGCCAGCGCGGTGGCGGTGCAGTCAGCACGGGCGACGGCAATGCCAGGAATACCGGAAATGGGGGAGGTATGGGGCCCGGCGAACGCAGCCCTGGAGCTGAGCCTGACCGGTAAACAGGAGCCGAAGGCGGCGCTGGATAACGCCGAGAAGCAGATCAAGATGCAGATCGAAGCCATGCAGGCCAGCAATCAGTAATCAGGTGAAGTAACAGAACGGGAGGAGGCCCTCCCGTTTTCAGAAGGAGTCGTGTGTGATTATCAATCCCAGCGAAAATATTGCCGAAGCGCGTGGCGCAGGACGCCACGCGTGGTGCGGCCTGCTGCTGGCTATCGTGCCGGGTTTTGGTCAGTTTTATCACCGCCAGTGGTTGAAGGGGATTGTCTTCCTGGTGCTGCTGAGCAGTTTTATGAGCATTTTCTATGACTTTCTCAGCGAAGGCCTGTGGGGGTTATACACCTTAGGCGAAGAAGTCCCGCGGGATAACTCTATCTTCCTGCTGGCGGAAGGAATAATCAGCGTGCTGATTATCGCTTTTGGTTTGTTAGTCTATTTCCTCTCGCTGCGCGATGCCTGGATTAACGGTAAAAAGCGCGATGAGGGTATGGCGCTGAACAGCGTACGCAAGCAATATCAGATGCTGCTCAGCGACGGTTTTCCCTATTTGATGATTACGCCGGGCTTTATTCTGCTGGTGTTTGTGGTCATCTTCCCGATTCTGTTTGGCTTTGCGATCGCCTTTACTAACTACAACCTTTACCACACGCCGCCCGCGAAGCTGGTCGATTGGGTGGGGTTCAAAAACTTCATCAACATCTTCACATTATCCATCTGGCGCTCGACCTTTTTTGATGTCCTGCAGTGGACGGTGGTGTGGACGCTGCTGGCGACAACCCTGCAATGCACCGTTGGTGTGTTGCTGGCGATTCTGGTTAACCAGAAGGATTTGCGTTTCAAGCCAATGATCCGCACGATTTTTATTCTGCCGTGGGCGGTGCCGGGGTTTGTGACGATTCTGGTTTTTGCCGGGATGTTCAATGATTCATTCGGGGTCATTAACAACGCCATTTTGTCTTTCTTCGGCATCAGTCCGAAGGCCTGGCTGACCGACCCGTTCTGGACTAAGACGGCGCTGATCATGATGCAAACCTGGCTGGGCTTCCCGTTTGTTTTCGCCATGACCACCGGCGTACTGCAGGCGATTCCGGACGATCTCTATGAAGCGGCCACGATGGATGGCGCCAGCGCGTTTACCCGGCTGCGGACCATTACTCTGCCGCTGGTGCTGTACTCGATTGCGCCAATTATTATTACTCAGTACACCTTCAATTTTAATAACTTCAATATCATCTATCTGTTCAACAACGGCGGGCCTGCGGTGGCGGGGTCGAATGCCGGCGGTACGGATATTCTGGTGTCGTGGATCTACAAACTCACCATGTCGTCTTCGCAATACGCTATCGCGGCCACTATTACGATCCTGCTATCGATTTTCGTCGTCGGCCTGGCGTTGTGGCAGTTCCGCGCCACAAAATCCTTCAAAAATGACGATATGGCGTAAGGGAAGCAACATGGCTAAATCACCGAGTATTAAACGCGAAAAGTGGATTCGCCTGTCACTCACCTGGCTGGTGGTCATCTTTGTCTCGACGATCATTATTTACCCGCTGGTCTGGACGGTAGGGGCGTCGCTGAACGCCGGGAACAGTCTGCTGAGTACGTCGATTATTCCTGAAAACCTGTCGTTCCAGCATTACGCGGATTTGTTCAACGGCAATGTGAATTATCTCACCTGGTACTGGAACTCGATGAAAATCAGCTTCATGACCATGCTTCTGACCCTAATCAGCGTGAGCTTCACCGCCTATGCGTTCTCCCGCTTTCGTTTCAAAGGGCGGCAGAACGGACTGATGCTGTTCCTGCTGTTGCAGATGATTCCGCAGTTCTCGGCGCTGATTGCGATCTTTGTCCTTTCTCAGCTGCTGGGGCTAATCAACAGTCATCTGGCGCTGGTACTGATCTACGTGGGCGGCATGATCCCGATGAATACCTGGCTCATGAAGGGGTATCTGGACGCGATCCCCAAAGATCTGGATGAATCCGCGCGGATGGATGGCGCCAGCAGCTTCCGTATCTTTTTCGAGATCATCATGCCGTTGTCGAAGCCTATTCTGGCGGTGGTGGCGCTGTTTTCATTTACCGGTCCGCTGGGGGATTTCATTCTCTCCAGCACCATATTGCGTACCCCGGATAAGTACACGCTGCCGATTGGCCTGTATAACCTGGTCGCACAGAAGATGGGCGCCAGCTACACCACCTACGCGGCGGGAGCGGTATTGATTGCCGTCCCGGTGGCGATTCTCTATCTGGCGCTACAAAAGTACTTTGTTTCCGGCCTCACCTCAGGCAGTACAAAAGGATAACCCCATGAAAAGATTAACACCCGCGTGGCTTGCTGTTTCTCTGGCATGCTGTTTTTCCGCCGGTACGCTGGCGGCAGATGCGCTGCAAACGCAGGCGTTTAGCAATATGCCCGCTGATTTTATTAAAGGCGCGGATATCTCTACGCTGCTGGATGCGGAAAAACACGGCGCGAAGTTCTTTAATCACAACAATCAGCAGCAGGATCCGATCGCGATCCTCAAGGCCGATGGCGTGAACTACGTTCGTCTGCGCCTGTGGGTGGATCCCAAAGATGCTAAAGGCCAGCGCTACGGCGGCGGCGATAACGATCTGGCGACGACGCTGGCGCTGGCGAAGCGGGCAAAAGCGCAGGGGATGAAGCTGCTGCTTGATTTCCACTACAGCGATTTCTGGACCGATCCGGGTAAGCAGTTCAAGCCGAAAGCCTGGGAGAAGCTGGACTATCCGCAGCTGAAAACCACGATCCACGATTATACCCGCGACACGATTGCCCGCTTTAAGCAGGAGGGCGTGCTGCCGGATATGGTGCAGATCGGCAACGAAATCAACGGCGGTATGCTGTGGCCGGAAGGTAAAAGCTGGGGGCAGGGCGGCGGCGAGTTCGATCGTCTTGCTGGGCTGCTGAATGCCGCCATCGATGGACTGAAGGAAAATCTCACCGGCGGTGAGCAGGTTAAAATTATGCTTCATCTGGCCGAAGGCACGAAAAACGACACCTTCCGCTGGTGGTTTGATGAAATCAGCAAGCGTAACGTCCCTTACGACATCATTGGTTTGTCGATGTATACCTACTGGAATGGCCCGATTAGCGCGCTGAAAGCCAATATGGACGATATCAGCCAACGCTATAACAAAGACGTGATAGTGGTGGAGGCCGCTTACGCTTATACCCTGGATAACTGCGACAATGCCGAAAATAGCTTCCAGGCGAAAGAAGAAAAAGATGGTGGTTACCCCGCCACCGTCCAGGGACAATATAATTATATTCACGACTTAATACAGGCCGTTGCCGATGTTCCGCAGCATCGCGGTAAAGGTATTTTTTATTGGGAGCCGACGTGGATTGCCGTTCCGGGAAATACCTGGGCGACGCCTGCCGGAATGAAATATATCCACGATGAGTGGAAAGAGGGAAATGCCCGGGAAAATCAGGCGCTGTTTGATTGCCAGGGAAAAGCATTGCCGTCGATGAAGGTATTTAATTAATTATTCAGTTTTACACTTCAGGATGTTTATTATGAAAAAATTTGCGCCTTTGAGTCCGAAGGTTAATACGCTATTGCATGGCGCCGACTATAACCCGGAGCAATGGGAGAATTATCCGGATATTATCGACAAAGATATTGCCATGATGCAGCAGGCAAAATGCAATGTGATGTCGGTAGGGATATTCAGCTGGGCGAAGCTTGAACCTCAGGAGGGCGTATTTGAGTTTGGCTGGTTGGACAGTATTCTGGAAAAACTGTATACCGCCGGAATTCATGTCTTTCTTGCTACGCCAAGCGGCGCGCGCCCGGCATGGATGTCGCAGAAATATCCTCAGGTGCTGCGCGTTGGTCGCGATCGGGTGCCAGCCCTGCACGGCGGACGGCATAACCACTGTATGTCGTCGCCGGTCTATCGTGAGAAAACCCTGAAGATTAATACCCTGCTGGCGGAACGTTACGCGCAGCATCCGGCGGTGCTGGGCTGGCATATCTCCAACGAATACGGCGGGGAGTGTCACTGTAGCCTGTGTCAGGAGCGTTTCCGCGACTGGCTGAAAGCGCGCTATGAAACGCTGGATAATCTCAATCACGCCTGGTGGAGTACCTTCTGGAGCCACACCTATAGCGACTGGTCGCAGATCGAATCTCCGGCGCCGCAGGGAGAAGTCTCAATTCATGGTCTCAACCTTGACTGGCATCGCTTTAATACCGCCCAGGTGACCGACTTCTGCCGCCATGAGATTGCTCCGCTGAAAGCGGCGAATGCCGAACTGCCGGTGACCACCAACTTCATGGAGTATTTCTACGATTACGACTACTGGCAGCTGGCGCAGACGCTGGACTTTATCTCGTGGGACAGCTACCCCATGTGGCATCGCGATAAAGATGAAACCACGCTGGCCTGCTACACCGCGATGTATCACGACATGATGCGCAGCCTGAAGGGCGGTAAGCCGTTTGTATTAATGGAATCCACTCCCAGTGCGACCAACTGGCAGCCAACCAGTAAGCTTAAGAAGCCGGGAATGCATATTCTCTCCTCTTTGCAGGCGGTGGCGCACGGTGCGGATTCGGTGCAGTATTTTCAGTGGCGTAAAAGCCGCGGTTCGGTGGAGAAGTTCCATGGCGCGATTATCGATCATGTCGGTCATCTGGATACGCGCGTGGGCCGTGAAGTGACGAAGCTCGGCGAGATGTTAAGCCAGCTGCCAGCCGTCGTGGGCTGCCGGACGGATGCGAAAGTGGCGATTATCTTCGATCAGCAAAATCGCTGGGCGCTGGATGATGCTCAGGGGCCGCGTAATCTCGGCATGGAGTATGAAAATACCGTCAACGAACATTACCGTCCGTTCTGGGAGCAGGGGATTGCGGTTGATGTTATCGATGCTGACGTTGACCTGAGTCCTTATCAACTGGTCATTGCGCCAATGCTGTATATGGTTCGTGAGGGATTTGCCGAACGCGCCGAAGCGTTTGTGGCTAACGGCGGTCATTTAGTTACAACATACTGGACAGGGATAGTGAACGAGTCCGACCTCTGCCATCTCGGCGGTTTCCCGGGCCCGCTGCGTAAACTGCTGGGCATTTGGGCGGAAGAAATTGACTGCCTGAACGACGGCGAACGCAACCTGGTACAGGGGCTGGCGGGTAATGAAGCTGGCTTGCAGGGGCCGTACCAGGTACGCCATTTGTGTGAACTGATTCATGCTGAAAGCGCGCAGCCGCTGGCTACCTATCGCGATGATTTTTATGCAGGAAGACCGGCGGTCACCGTCAATCACTTTGGTAATGGCAAGGCATGGCACGTTGCGTCGCGCAACGATCTGGCCTTCCAGCGGGACTTCTTCTGCAGCCTGATGAAAGAACTCTCTCTGCCGCGCGCGGTTGAGGCTGATTTCCCGCCGGGCGTAGTAGCGACCGCACGCACGGATGGTGAAACCGCCTACGTTTTCCTGCAAAACTACAGCGCGCAGCAGCATCGCGTGGTTTTGCCGCAAGGCTATCTGGACTGCCTCACCGGTACGGCGCTGAATACGCCGCTGGTCTTAAATGCATGGGATTGCCGTATCCTCAGTCGTCGCGCGTAATTTTTCTCTCCCCGCGCCTGCTCCTGCGAGCAGGCGTTTTTTTATCTGCTAATCAGGAGTCTGGTATGGTGAGTTTAAAATCCTTTCTGAATTACTTCTCGCAGCCTCGTGCGGCGGTACCTTTAAGTCATGCGGAGCAACAACAGATTGATTATTTAATTCAGGCGTTTGGTGGTGAAGGCAATATTATTAACGTTGACGCCTGCATTACCCGCTTACGCGTCACGGTGAATAATCTATCGATAGTTGATTCTCAGGCCTTACAGCAGCAGGGAGCGCTTGGGGTTATTATCCTGGGGCAGCAGGTGCATGCTATTTTCGGTAAGCAGTCGGATGCTTTACGGCAATTACTTGATGAGCACTTTGCCAGCCGGAAATAAAATAAAACGGGATAACGCAATAATGAGTTATCCCGAAAATATAACAGGCATTCAATGGCAATAATCATTACCGGAGGGTAATTAACAACTTTACAGTTGGCGATAAAACAGTTAAACGGCTATTACCACCAGGCTTCGACCTGTACACCAAAGTTCCATGTATTATTGGCGGTCCGATCTTCGAACGGCTTACCATTTTCGGAATCATTCAGGTATGAAGCGAAAATTCGTAGTTCCGGGCGCGACATAAAGTCAGGTCCATCGGCCAGGCCCAGCGCAATGGTGTATTTCTCACCGGCTTGTTTGTAATCGGTATTATTTTTGTAGCTATCTTTTTGGTAGAAGCCGCCCACTTCGCCAATCAGGCGCACATATTCGGTGAACTGATACTGCCCGCGCGCCACCAGCGACAGCATGCGTGTTTTATCCGTGTAATCGGTGATGTTATCCGCGGAGCCCCAGGTCAGGACGTGGTTAATAGAGAACTTTTCAGTAATCGGAATTAAACCGGTATTGATAACGCGGTAGCCGGTGGCGTCATTGACGTAGTTCCACATGTCATACCAGCCGCCCCCCTGGGACACCATGTTCTGCGCCAGTCCTTTGTTTGCGTATTGCAGAACCGTTTTGTTGTAACCGCCCAGCATATCCTGGCTGATTTCACCGGTTAGCATGACGCCGTTTTCAGCATCATAGAGTCCGCCGTAGGTATCCTGCTTTTTAGTGGTATTCGGCATCGCGTAGTCGATACCAAATTCGGTCCAGGATCCGGCCCACGGCTTCCAGCCCGCATAGCGCAAATCAAGATAGTTAATATTGACGTTGCTATCGCCATCGACGCGGTAGTCGACGTCATTGGCATCCCCGCGGATCCAGGCAAATGAAACGGCGCCCGGACCGAGCGTATAGTTTTCGATCCCGGCGCCGGATCCGGAAATATTCCAGTATTTCGTATCGATAATGTGCAGATCGTGGCGCTGATAGTAGCGTTTGCCGCCCCAGATGACTGCATTTGGATCGCCGGGGATCAGACCTTTAATTTGCAGGTTTAGCTGCCGCAGGCCGAACTGCGCATCGTCATCAAGCGTGGTTTCATTATCGTTTGAGCCGTCAGATACCATGCTGACCATACTATCGAGGTAGAAGCTAACGTCATTCTTCTTGTAGACCTCCGATCCCAGCTCCAGCTCGCCGTAGGTATCAGATTCGTTACCCAGACGGCCAATTTTATTTTTTTGCCATTCGGCCTGGCTACCGTCGCCGGAGACCCCAACCCCGGCGCGCATATAGCCATGAAAGTCGATACCCGGGAGGGTGGCGGAAGCAGCAAACACGGATGGTGAAATCAGCGCAGCGGCCAACGCAACGGAAAGTGTGCGCAGCGTAGTGTTCATGTCTATCCTCTTATTGTTCTGTATTACGTTCACATAACCGATGTCATAAAATGCCTAAACCTGAAATCAGGCAATTGAATGATCGCCATAGTGTGATTAACTGCAAATAAAAAGGCGGGTTTTGTTACGCAAAGTGAGTCCATTCACAATTTGTAGTATTGTGAGCGTAATACTTTTTATGGCTATGGTTGGAGGAGGAATACGGCAATGAGCGTTTTTTCACATTGCCCCTGTTACAATTCAGGGATAACAACACAAGGAACCGGACCATGAAGTCTAAAAGCGCGACCTTAGAAGACGTTGCACGCCATGCGGGCGTCTCCTATCAGACCGTGTCCAGGGTACTGAACAAATCTGCTAATGTATCCAAAGCCACGCGCAGCAAGGTGGAGAAATCCATTGAGGAGCTGCGCTATGTCCCGAACCGCCTGGCGCAACAGCTGGTAGGTAAGCAAAGTCGTACCGTGGGCCTGGTCACAATTTCCCTTGCATTGCATGCCCCATCCCAGGTGGCTGCGGCGGTAAAACGCTATGCGAACGTGGAAGGTTATCAGGTGCTCATCTCCATGATTGATGAGAGCGTCAACCAAAGTATCCAGGACTCTATTAATGAACTGAAGTCTCAACTGGTGGATAAGGTCATCATCAACGTGCCGCTGGAGACTGAACAGGCCCAAAAAATAGCCGCTGATAACGATGACATCGTCTGTCTTTTTTTAGATGTCGACCCCTACAGCTCGGTGTTTAACGTTTCGTTTAATCCGGCGGACGGTACACGGGCCAGCGTCAAGTATCTCTATGAGATGGGCCATCGGGAAATCGCGTTGCTGGCCGGCCCTGAAAGTTCGGTATCGGCCAAACTGCGTTTGAAAAGCTGGATAGAAACCCTGGAGGGTTACGGGCTGGAGCCGGTAACGGTGATTCGCGGCAACTGGGACGCGCAAAGCGGCTACGCTGGCGCGCTGCAAATGCTGCGGGAGACGCCAAACTTTACCGCCGTTTTGGTAGGTAACGATCAGATGGCATTGGGCGTACTGAGCGCATTTCACCAGCACCAGGTACCGATTCCGGGAGAAAAGTCGGTTATTGGTTATGATGACACTTATGAGAGTTCGTTCTTCTACCCGGCGCTAACCACGGTTTCGCTGGATCTTGATCTGCAAGGGAAGGAGGCCGTTCGGCGCATTCTCGACAGCGGCGATAACGAAACATCACATACGTCTTCTATCCTTCCGGCTCGTCTGGTTGTACGCCATTCTACCGGGCCAAAAACGGAGCCTGGCAAAAATCTGCAGTCTATTGCTGAGCAACTCCGGGCTCTGGCGCATCAGCTAAGTCCTTAATCTGCAAAGGGCGCTCTCGCCGCCCTTTCATCCTTCTCATTCTCAGGGTTGATCTTTGTCTTTACACGGTGTACGGTATTGTTATGTTATAACATAATGATTGAGGTCGCTATGAAACCCAATATTCATCCGCATTATCGTACGGTGGTTTTTCACGATACCAGCGCCAACGAATACTTCAAGGTCGGTTCTACTATCAGAACCGAGCGTGAGATCGAACTGGAGGGCGAGACGTACCCCTACGTGACGCTTGATGTATCGTCCAAATCGCATCCGTATTACACCGGTAAGCAGAAGGCCTTCAACAATGAAGGTAGTACCGCGCGTTTCCGTCAGCGCTTTGGCGGCTTTATTGATGCGAAGAGGGACAAATAATGCAGGTGCTAAACTCATTGCGTAGCGCGAAACAACGCCACCCGGATTGCCAGATCGTGAAGCGCAAGGGGCGGCTATACGTGATTTGCAAAAGCAATCCCCGCTTTAAAGCCGTGCAGGGACGCAAGAAAAGACGTTAACGAAAGCTCCCCAGCGTACGTAACTGCTGGCCGTCGGCGCTGAAGTTGTCAGCGGCCAGCCATTGCTGCATTGCCCTGTCTATCTGTGGCCACTCGGAATCAATAATGGAAAACCAGTCGGTATCGCGGTTGTGGCCCTTTATCACCAGCGCCTGACGAAATTGCCCCTCATACTGAAATCCCAACCGCAGCGCCGCCCGGCGTGACGGTTCGTTGAGACTGTTACATTTCCACTCGTAGCGCCGATAGCCGAGCGTATCAAAGACGTAATCCATCAGCAGCCAGTGGGCCTCGGTGGCCATTGCAGTCCGGCTCAGTAAAGGCGAGAAGTGAACGTGGCCGACTTCAACAACGCCGTTGTTAGCGTCAATTCTCATCAGCGCCAGTGAGCCCACGGGCTGGTCTGTTTGCTTATCGATCACCGCGAAGTGAATGGGGTCGTTCTGCCCGGAAACGCTCTCAATCCATGCGCGGTACTCCTCTACGCTGCTGTCCGGTTCGCGCAGCAGCCATGTCCAGCTTCGGGTATCCGGGGCTAAGCGGTGGGCGTCAAACAGCGCGCCGGCATGCGTGGAGCGCAAAGGCTCTAGCCGACAAAAGCGGCCCTGCAGGTTCACCCTTTCAGGATGTGGACAGGGCTGCCAGTCGGGCAGGGCGGTGCCAACGGGCTGATCGTATTGATTAAGATGGCTCATCAGGATTTCCTTCTATGGACGAATGCTGTGAGATTAAGCGCTTATTGGTTCCATAAAAAAGGGCCATAAGAGTATATTTTCGTAGTACCACGAGGAGCCAAAATGAATATTCCTGATGATGCTTTTTTTACTCTGTTGGAGCAGGCGCTGTGCGACAGAGGGCGTGAAACCCTGCAGCGCACGCTCTATCTCCGTCTGCGAGCGGCCATTTTGCAAGGTACGCTGGCGGGCGGTAGCCGCCTGCCAGGTTCACGGGCTATAGCGCAGCGTCTGAAGCTATCGCGCAATACCGTCAACGGCGCGCTGGAGCAGCTGGCGATGGAGGGGTATCTGCTGCGTAGCCGCCAGGGGACATACGCCGCGCTTTTGAAGTCGCAGGGAGAAAAGGAGGTTGCGGCGCGCGTGATTGTGCTCCCCGAGTATCTTCAGGGATTACCCGCCGCCACGCGTCGTGATTCGCCCACGCTGCTCTTTACGCCGGGAATGCCTGCGGTTAACTACTTTCCTCTTGCTATCTGGCGTCGACTCCTTGACCGGGTATTGCGCGAGGAGGGAAGTGCATTGCTGGGCTACGGCGATGCGCAGGGGGAACTTGCATTGCGCAAAGCGATTGCCCGTCATCTGGCGCTCTCCCGGGGTATTCGCTGCGAAGCCGGGCAAATTGTGATTACGGAAGGAGCGCTGGAAGCCGTTGATTTATGTACGCATCTGCTGAGCGTTGCCGGGGAGACGGCATGGGTGGAAGAACCCGGCTATTTAGGGGCAAAAAGCATGTTTCTTAAAGCCGGGCTTCACATCAAGGGTATACCCGTCGATCGAGAGGGTATGCGGTTCGATACCGATGATGATAGCGCAGCACCGCGATTAATCTTTACTTCACCGTCCCATCAATACCCCTGCGGTACGGTGATGAGCGCCGGGCGGCGACTGGCTTTACTGGAATACGCCCGCCGTCATGACGCCTGGCTTATCGAGGATGATTACGATAGTGAATTTCGTTATAGCGGCGAACCGATTCCCGCCATGCTGGGAATGGTCAGGCAGGCGCCGGTAGTTTATCTGGGGACATTCAGCAAAACGCTTTTTCCCGCGCTGCGTATTGGCTTTATGGTGATGCCGGAGGGGCTGGCGGATGCCGCAAGAGGCGCGATTGGTTCACTGTTACGCGGCGGTCATCGTGCTGAACAGCGGGCGCTGGCGCTGTTTATCGAAGAGGGGCACTACGCGCGTCATCTTGCCGCTATGCGCCGCTTGTATCGCAAACGCCAGCAGCAGCTGCGGGAAACGCTGGCGGCAGAGCTTACTCACCCTTATGAAATATCAGGCGGCGAGGGGGGGTTACACCTGACTGTCGTCGTCGAAGACGTTGATGATGAAGCTATTGTGCAGCAGGCCCGGCGGTTTCAGCTCGCGCCCGGCGCATTAAGCCGTTTTTATCTGAATGAAAAAAAGGCGAGAAGCGGCTTTGTTCTGGGCTACGGTAATACGTCCGCATCACGCTTTCCTTCTGCGATACGGACGCTGGATCGCCTTATTGCGCAGCACCGATGCGGGTAAGGGAAAAGACATCGTAAAATGAGAGTTCGCCTTTGGTGGCGATCATTTTTTGCAGCTGAGCTTTCTGCTCGCCATCGACGCGCGGCGACTGCAGGATTCGTTCGATGAGCTGACCGGGAACAAATCGAGTGTTGTACCACTCCCCGTTATAACAAACGCGGAAGTCCAGAACATCAATATCTTCATAGCGATAGCGCGGGTAAACGTCAAAGAAAAAGAAGCCGTTCAGCAGAACAAATAGTACGATTAATAGCCAGACCGAATCTACCAGCGTTTCAGAACGCAGCATCACGATGAGTGTTGCCAGGAAAGCCGCATACATCGCGACAAAAAGCCATGGATGGTTGCGAATAAAGCTTATGCTAAAGCGCGGACGGTTATCGCGCTTCTCTTGCACATTAAGCTCATCAATGGTGCTTTTCAGCAGCCGCTGTATTTCTGTCATTTTATTCCCCAAATTCTGCCATGAGCCCCTATGCAGACGCGGCGAACAGATGCGCGTTGGGCTCAGCCTGAAGGCTATTTTATGTTGCGTAAATCCGTGGGAAAAGTAACAGATTGGTTGCGGAAAAGCATAACAGTTACCGTTTTTCGCTCTCCACCATTTTTATGATTTGAGCCGGGTTTCCGCCGACGACGGCGTTGGCTGGCACATTTTTCACCACTACGGAACCGGAAGCCACGATGGCATTGTCGCCGATAGTCACGCCAGGATTAATTACGGCCCGGCCGCCAATCCACACATTGTGGCCAATAGTGACGGGTTTTCCGTACTCTTTACCGCTATTTCGTTCAACAGGGTCAAGGGGATGCGTTGCGGTATAAATATGCACACCCGGCGCCAGCATGCAGTTTTCGCCAATATGTATCGGACACACATCCAGCATCACGCAATCAAAGTTGGCGTAGAAATTTTTCCCGAGGAAGATATTGTAGCCGTAATCGCAGCGAAAAGTGGGTTCGATATAAGCGTCGCCTGCGTGGCCTAGCAGTTCCGTCAGTAATGCTTTTCTTAATTCACGCTCTTCAGGCGCTGAATGATTGTAACGATGCAACAGTTGTCTGGCCAGTAGACGGTCGGCCTTTAGCTCAGCGTCACCAGACACATACAGCTCACCGGCAATCATTTTTTGTTTTTCTTCACTCATGGAGGCTTCCCTTATTTCCTCATTGTAGGCCGCCACAGTATAAAAAAGAAACCGGTTTCATATAGGTACAGAAACAGCTTCTGTGACCGGTGTCGCATTTATCAGCAGCATGAGGGAAGGGCGTTTTCGACACAAGAGTTCGGGCTTTCATTTGAAATAATTAGCGGATGAATTTCCAGACCGATGGCGGGATCTTGTCATACAGTTTATTCATCGTCAGTTCAGCAAGACGATGATCGGCTGCTGAGTAAAATACCGCCAGTTCATTATCAGAAAGTTCATATTTATTTTTTTCAATTACGCGCTCCAGCGTATCAATTGTCTGACAACGTCGTAAGCGCATCAAATAGTCTATTTTGGTTAATGTTTTATCAGACATAAATTCACCTTTTGATTGTAATAATATTAACAAGAAAGACTGGCCGGGTTTTCCCGACTGGCGTTCACAAAGCAGCGGAATAACCTGTTGCCTGATTTACGCCATTTCTGCAGATCTGCAGTGTTAATGCCGTAGTTGCTGAACAACACGAAAGTGTCATCCAGATATTCGTCAAGCTGAGTCACCAGCTTATTATCCTCAGCATACTTAATTTTATAATTAAGTGCGAACGCGGCAATGTGCTCGATCAATTCATTAAGCTGAAGATTGACAGCTGAGGTTGGGTCATTAACCCAGCCATGGTTGCTCTCTTCCAGGTTTGCAAGACAGTCATGATACAGGGTTTCGCAGAGAAATTTAAGCTGCGCAATATCATGTCTTTTTGGCGAGTATTCGTCCATAACGCATCCCCCTTTTTAGTGGTTTAACGACGACTATCGACACCGTTGTGGGATGAACACGACTAACAGACCTGACACATACATTGTAATCTTGCTCTTTAACTATAATCCACTCTTAAAAAGATTTCATCGTGCTATTACGAAAAATTACAATTAACGCGGTCAATTTATCTTAAATGCCTCGGTCTTTATTATATCGTGCCTTTAACTACAACGGAAAAATCGAAGACTGACCTTATATATCATCGGGTTAGCCCGTGCGTTTAGCTGACACGTTGATACAACCATACATAATGTCAGTGATTGAGAATATTCTTAGTGTAGAGTTGAGGGAGTAAAGTCAGTGAAAAAAAGGTCATAGATAAGCAGCGGTAATCATCATTAAATATTATATCTCAGGTTATAAAATAAACAATCACAATCCGTGCGTTTTAAAGTGAGACAAAGTGAAAGGGCCGCGAATGCGGCCCTTAATGGAGAGATTAATGATGCTCAACCGGATGGCTGTGCTCAATATCCTCATTTTTCCTACTGAAGCGGCGACGCACGACCACGAAGAATACCGGCACGAAGAAAATCGCCAGAACCGTCGCGGTAATCATCCCGCCCATTACGCCAGTACCTACGGCATTCTGCGCGCCGGAGCCTGCGCCGGAGCTGATAACCAGCGGCATTACGCCGAGGATAAACGCCAGGGAGGTCATCAGAATCGGACGCAGACGCATACGAACGGCTTCAAGCGTTGCCTCAATCAGGCCTTTGCCTTCTTTATCCATCAGGTCTTTGGCGAATTCAACGATCAGTATCGCGTTCTTCGCCGACAGGCCGATAGTGGTCAACAGACCAACCTGGAAGTAAACGTCGTTAGTCAATCCTCGGAAGGTGGCAGCCAGCAGCGCCCCCACAACACCGAGCGGAACGACCAGCATGACCGAGAATGGAATTGACCAGCTCTCGTACAGCGCCGCCAGACACAGGAAGACGACGATCAGCGAGATAGCGTACAGCGCTGGCGCCTGGTTACCTGACAAACGTTCCTGATATGACATACCCGTCCAGTCATAGCCGATACCGGCAGGCAGTTTACCCGCCAGCTCTTCCATCAGGTTCATCGCTTCACCGGTACTCTTACCCGGTGTCGCCTGGCCGAGGATTTCCATCGATGGCAGACCGTTGTAGCGCTCCAGACGCGGCGAGCCGTATTCCCAGCGCGAGGTTGAGAAGGCGGAGAACGGTACCATCTGTCCATCGCTACCGCGTACGTACCAGTTGCCAATGTCTTCCGGCAGCATGCGGTATTTCGCTTCGGACATGATATACACTTTCTTCACGCGGCCACGGTCAATGAAGTCGTTGACGTAGCTTCCGCCCCATGCCGCGCCAAGCGTCGTGTTGATATCGCTTATAGACACGCCAAGCGCCTGCGCTTTTTCCTGATCGATATCCACTTTGAACTGCGGAGTATCTTCCAGGCCGTTTGGACGAACGCCGCTCAATACGTCAGGGTGCTGCGCAACCATTCCAAAAAGCTGGTTACGTGCCTGGGTCAGTTTTTCATGGCCCAGGCCAGCCTGGTCGATCAGCTGGAAGTCAAAGCCCGTTGCGGTACCGAGTTCAACAATTGCCGGCAGGTTAAAGGCGAAGACCATTGCATCTTTGATCTGCGAGAAATAGCCCATCGCGCGGCCGGTAATCGCCTCAACTTTGTTCTCTTCGCCTGGACGCTGGCTCCAGTCCTTCAGAGAGACGAACGCGATACCGGTGTTTTGTCCACGACCCGCGAAACCAAAACCGTTTACGGCGAATACCGATTCAACGTTATCTTTCTCTTTGGTGAGATAGTAATTGGTCATCTCATCCAGTACTTTCTGGGTACGCTCCTGAGTTGCGCCTGCAGGCAGCTGCGCCATGCTCAGGAATACGCCCTGGTCTTCGTCTGGCAGGAACGAACTTGGCAGACGAACGAACAGCCAGGCCATTCCCACAACGATGATCAGGTACAGCACCAGATAGCGACCGGTACTACGCAGGATGTTGCCTACGCTGTCGGTATAGTGATGCGTGCTCTTATCAAACATGCGGTTAAACCAACCGAAGAAGCCAGTGGTTGCGCCATGGCTGCCTTTTTGGATTGGCTTCAGCATCGTGGCGCAAAGCGCCGGGGTGAGAATCAGAGCGACCAGCACCGACAGCGCCATCGCGGAGACGATGGTGATCGAGAACTGGCGGTAAATCGCACCGGTGGAACCACCAAAGAAGGCCATCGGGATAAACACCGCAGAAAGCACCATCGCGATACCTACCAGCGCGCCCTGAATCTGGCCCATCGATTTACGCGTGGCTTCCTTCGGCGGTAGCCCTTCCTCTGCCATTACACGTTCGACGTTTTCCACCACCACGATGGCGTCATCCACAAGCAAGCCTATGGCGAGCACCATACCAAACATGGTGAGCGTGTTTATCGAGAAACCGAACAGCGCGAGGATGGCGAACGTCCCCAGCAGTACGACCGGCACGGCAATCGTCGGAATCAAGGTGGCGCGGAAGTTCTGCAGGAACAGATACATTACCAGGAACACCAGGATGATGGCTTCAACCAGCGTTTTTACCACTTCGTGAATGGAGATCTGCACGAATGGAGTGGTGTCATACGGATAAACAATCTTCAGGCCAGAAGGGAAGAAAGGCTCCATTTTCTTCAGTTCGGCGCGAATGGCGTTTGCGGTATCCAGCGCGTTCGCGCCGGTCGCCAGTTTAATACCCAGACCAGAAGCTGGCTGACCGTTAAACTTCGCGATAACGTCATAGTTTTCACCACCCAGCTCAATGCGCGCGACATCGCGCAGACGAACCTGGGAGCCATCCTGGTTAACCTTCAGCAGAATGTTGCCAAACTCTTCAGTATTGGTCAGACGAGTTTGCGCCACGATGGAGGCATTCAGCTGCTGGCCTTTCACCGGGGGCGTACCGCCTAACTGTCCTGCTGCAACCTGGGCGTTCTGCGCTTTCAGGGCGCTGATAACGTCAACCGGCGTCAACTGGAAGTTATTAAGTTTGTTTGGGTCCATCCAGATACGCATAGCGTACTGGGAACCAAACAACTGCACGTCACCAACGCCGCTGGTACGGCTAATCGCATCTTTCATGTTGGCGGCAACATAGTCAGAAATGTCATCCTGATTCATGGTGCCGTTAGTATTAATAACGCCGACAACCATCAGGAAGCTGCTGGATGCCTTTTCAACGCTAATACCCTGCTGCTGTACTTCCTGCGGCAGCAGCGGTGTCGCCAGCGCCAGTTTGTTTTGAACCTGTACCTGAGCAATATCCGGATCGGTACCGGATTCAAAGGTCAGAGTGATGGTTGCTGTACCGGTGGAGTCGCCATTTGAAGACATGTACATCAGGTGATCGATACCATTCATGTTCTGTTCGATAACCTGAGTCACGGTGTTCTGCACGGTTTCTGCGTCGGCACCGGGGTACATGGCCGTGATGGAAATTGCCGGCGGCGCAATCGTCGGATATTGCGCTATTGGCAACTTGAGGATCGAGAGCCCCCCAGCCAGCATAATGATGATGGCGATCACCCAGGCAAATATGGGGCGATCGATAAAGAAATTAGGCATGTCTTAACGGCTCCTGTTTAAGTTAAGACTTGGTTTGTTCTGACTGAGCGTTGCCTGCGGCTTGCTGTTTTTCATCAGAAACGACTTCCTGCGCTTTTACCTGTACGCCTGGTTTGACTTTCTGCAGACCGCTAATAATGACGCGATCGCCAGTTTTCAGCCCTTCGGTGACCAGCCATTTATCGCCAATCGCCTGAGTGGCGGTAATCTGGCGAACTTCGACTTTATCGTCTTCGCCGACAACCATCGCGCTGGCATCGCCGCGCGGGGTACGGGTTACGCCCTGCTGCGGAACCAGAATCGCATCAGGATTTACGCCTTCTTCCAGGCGCGCGCGAACGAACATGCCGGGCAGCAGAGTGTGATCAGGGTTCGGGAAAATCGCGCGCAGCGTGATAGAACCGGTGGTCTGATCAACGGTAACGTCGGAGAACTCCAGCGTACCGTTCTGCGGATATTTCAAACCGTCGTTAGTGACCAGTTCAACCTTCGCTTTACCGTTCTCCTGCTGCAGTTTGCCGTTAGCCAGCTCTTGTTTCAGACGCAGAAAATCGTTGCTCGATTGAGTCACATCCACGTAGATAGGATCAAGCTGTTGCACGGTCGCCAGGGCAGTAGTCTGGCCGTTCTGCACCAGCGCGCCTTCCGTGACCGCGGATTTACCAATGCGGCCGCTGATCGGGGAGGTCACCTTAGTGTAGGCCAGATTGATGCGCGCGGTTTCAACCGCGGCTTTAGCGGCGACGACGGCAGCGTTGCTCTGCTGGGCCGTGGCTACGGCAGTATCGTAATCCTGTTGGCTAATGTACTTAGTGCCTAACAGTTTCTGGTAACGTTTAACCGTCAGCTGATCCATATTGGCGGCAGCCTGCGCTTTGGCTAAATCGCCTTTCGCGCTTTCATAGGTGGCTTGATAGGTTGCCGGATCGATTTGATAAAGAGACACGCCAGCCTGGATATCGCTGCCTTCGGTGAAGTTACGTTTCAGAATAATGCCACTGACCTGAGGACGAACTTCCGCAACGCGATAGGCGCTGGTACGGCCCGGCAGTTCAGTAGTAATTTGTAGAGGAGCGGATTTGAGCGTCACAATACCGACTTCCGGCATTTGCTGGGCTCCTTGCTGAGCCGGTTTGTCGTCACATCCTGTTAGCGCTAAGCTGCCTGAGAGCATCAGAACGACCGCCAGAGGCGTTAACCCTCTGTTTTTGTTCATATGTAAACCTCGAGTGTCCAATTTCAAATTGTTCAGTGGCTCAATCGACCACAAACCCACTGCTGTGTTTCTATTATGGTCATGCTATGGTACATACATTCACAAATGTATGTAAACGTAACCTCTGTAAACTCATCGACCTATGGCACGAAAAACCAAACAACAGGCGCTTGAGACCCGGCAACATATTCTGGATGTTGCTCTGCGTTTGTTTTCGCAGCAAGGCGTATCATCCACCTCGCTGGCCGCAATTGCAAAAGCTGCCGGTGTGACGAGGGGGGCTATCTATTGGCATTTCAAAAATAAATCGGACTTATTTAATGAAATATGGGTGCTGTCAGAAGCCAATATTAACGATCTCGAAGTTGAGTATCGGGCAAAATTCCCCAACGATCCACTGTCAGTTGTGCGAGAGATCTTAGTGTATATCCTTGAAGCCACTGTGACAGAAAAACGCAGACGGCTGATGATGGAAATCATCTTTCATAAATGTGAATTCGTCGGTGAGATGGTCACGCTGCAAGAAGCGCAGCGCATTCTTTGCCTTGAGAGCTACGACCGTATCGAACAAACATTAAAGGAGTGCATCGTCGCGAAGATGCTACCCGCCAATTTATTAACCCGCCGGGCGGCGATCCTCATGCGCAGCTATCTTTCCGGCCTGATGGAGAACTGGCTTTTGGCGCCGAACGCCTTTGATCTGCAAAAAGAAGCGCGGGATTATGTCGAAGTCCTGCTGGAAATGTATCAATTTTGCCCCTCTCTGCGCAGTTCTGAAGGACTGGACGCTTAACCCAGCTAGCGGACACCAGAGGAATGATTCCTGCTGTCCGCCGCTATTTTAGTGATAACAGAAGTGCTATTCTTCGCGCTGCGACGACCCCCGGTATTCTCCGGCTTTTGCAATCACTCATGTTAACACTATGCTGCATACTATCCGTTGGCGAAATGCCCTCTCTGCTGTAGTTCTTACCCTGATGCTTATTATCGGCTGTATTAGCGTTAATTCGGCGCTGGCGGCTGATTTACCTGAACGCTCCGAGGTCCAGAGCCAGCTCACGACGCTGAACAAGCAAAAAGATTTGACTCCCCAGGATAAGCTGGTTCAGCAGGACCTGACTCAGACGCTGGAAACGCTCGATAAAATTGAGCGCATAAAGTCGGAAACGACGCAGCTGCGCCAGCAGGTCGCTCAGGCGCCTGCAAAAATGAATCAGGCTATCGATAGCCTGAACGCGCTAAGCGATGTCCCCAACGACGAGGCGACGCGTAAAACGCTGAGCACCTTGTCGCTGCGCCAGCTGGAATCGCGTGTCTCTCAGACTCTGGACGATTTGCAAAACGCGCAAAACGATCTGGCGACTTATAATAGTCAGCTTGTTTCGCTACAGACGCAGCCGGAACGCGTGCAGAATGCGATGTATTCCGCCTCTCAGCAGCTGCAGCAGATCCGTAATCGTCTGAATGGCACGACTACGGGCGAAGAGGCGCTACGTCCTACCCAGCAGAATTTGCTGCTGGCGCAGCAGGCCTTGCTGAATGCACAGATAGATCAACAGCGTAAAAGCCTGGAAGGCAACACGGTGCTGCAGGATACCCTGCAAAAGCAGCGTGACTACATCACCGCTTACAGCAATCGACTGGAGCATCAGCTTCAGCTGTTGCAGGAAGCGGTGAATAGCAAGCGCCTGACGCTGACGGAAAAGACGGCTCAGGAAGCGGTTTCTCCGGACGAAACGGCCCGTATTCAGGCAAACCCGCTGGTCAAGCAGGAGCTGGACATTAATCACCAGCTGAGCGAAAGGCTCATTTCGGCAACGGAAACGGGTAATCAGCTGGTTCAGCGCAACATCAAAGTGAAGACCTGGCTCGATCGTGCTCTGCAATCCGAGCGCGATATTAAAGAGCAGATTTCCGTGCTGAAAGGCAGCCTGCTGCTGTCGCGTATCCTTTATCAGCAACAGCAAACGCTGCCCTCTGCGGAGGAGCTGAGCGACATGACCAACCGCATCGCCGACCTGCGCCTTGAGCAGTTCGAGGTCAACCAGCAGCGCGATGCGCTATTCCAGAGCGATGCGTATGTCGCGAAGCTGGAGGAGGGGCATAGCAGCGAGGTGAATCCCGAAGTGCATGATGCACTTCTTGAGATTGTTGATATGCGCCGGGAACTGCTCGATCAGTTTAATAAACAGCTCGGCAACCAGCTGATGATGGCGATTAACCTGCAAATCAATCAGCAGCAGCTAATGAGCGTGTCAACCAACCTGAAAGCCATCCTGACGCAGCAGATTTTCTGGGTAAATAGCAACCGCCCGATGGACTGGGAGTGGTTTAAAGCCTTCCCGGAGGCGCTGAAAGGACAGTTTAAGGCGATGAAAATCACCGTAAACTGGGAAAAGGCCTGGCCTGCGGTATTTATCGCTTTTCTGGCCGGCCTGCCGCTGCTGCTGATTGCCGGTCTGATTCGCTGGCGTCTGAACTGGCTGAAAGCGTATCAGGCTAAGCTGGCGTCGCAGGTGGGGCAACTGCGCAACGATACGCAGCTCCACACGCCGAAAGCGATTCTTATCGATCTGATTCGGGCGCTGCCTGTGGTGCTGGTCATACTCGCAGTCGGTCTGATTCTGCTGACGATGCAGCTGAATATTAGCGACCTTCTGTGGGCCTATAGCAAGAAGCTGGCGCTATTCTGGCTGGTGTTTGGCCTGTGCTGGAAAGTGCTGGAAAAAGACGGCGTGGCGGTGAGCCACTTTAATATGCCGTCACAGCTGACCAGCCACTGGCGGCGGCAGATTGTTCGCGTGAGCCTTGCGCTGCTGCCGCTCAACTTCTGGTCGGTGATGTCGGAACTGTCGCCGCTGCACCTGATGGATGACGTTCTCGGGCAGTTCGTTATTTTCCTCAACCTGTTGCTGATCGCGGTGCTGGTCTTGCCGATGTGCCGCGAAAGCTGGCGTGATAAAGAATCTCACAGCCTGCGCCTTATCACCGTTACCGTGCTATCGATCGTTCCCATCGCCCTGATGGTGCTGACGGCAACCGGCTATTTCTATACGACGCTGCGTCTGGCCGGCCGCTGGATTGAAACCGTTTATCTGGTGATGCTGTGGAACCTGTTGTATCAGACCGTGCTGCGCGGCCTGAGCGTGGCCGCGCGGCGTATTGCCTGGCGCCGCGCGCTGGCGCGTCGTCAGCATCTGGTTAAAGAGGGGGCTGAAGGGGCCGAGCCGCAGGAAGAACCGACAATTGCTCTGGAGCAGGTTAACCAGCAAACGCTGCGTATTACGATGCTGGTGATGATCGCGCTGTTTGCGGTCCTGTTCTGGGCGATTTGGTCGGATCTCATCACCGTCTTCGCCTATCTCGATAGTATTACGCTGTGGCATTACAACGGTACCGAAGCCGGGGTCAGCGCCGTGAAAAGCGTTACCATGGGGAGCCTGCTGTTCGCGATTGTCGCTTCGATGGTTGCCTGGGCGTTAATTCGCAACCTGCCGGGACTGCTGGAAGTGCTGGTGCTGTCCCGACTAAATATGCGCCAGGGTGCGTCTTATGCCATTACGACAATCCTTAATTACGCCATTATCGTTATTGGCGCGATGACGGTATTTGGCGCTCTGGGCGTCTCATGGGATAAACTACAGTGGCTGGCAGCGGCGCTGTCGGTTGGTTTAGGTTTCGGCTTACAGGAAATATTCGGTAACTTTGTTTCCGGTCTGATTATTCTCTTTGAGCGCCCGGTGCGCATTGGCGATACGGTGACCATTGGCACCTTCTCCGGCACCGTCAGCAAAATCCGCATTCGCGCCACGACCATCACCGATTTTGATCGTAAAGAGGTGATTATCCCCAATAAGGCCTTCGTGACTGAGCGTCTGATTAACTGGTCGCTCTCCGATACCGTCACCCGCGTTGTCATCCGCCTTGGCGTAGCGTACGGTTCTGACCTGGATAAGGTTAAAGAAGTGCTGCTTAAGGCCGCGCACGAGCATCCGAAAGTGATGCAAGAGCCCGCGCCGTCGGTTTTCTTTACCACTTTCGGCGCCAGTACGCTCGATCATGAACTACGACTATACGTGCGCGAACTTCGCGATCGCAGCTATGCGGTGGATGAGCTTAACCGGGCGATCGATCGTTTGTGTCGTGAGAACAATATTGATATCGCCTTTAACCAGCTGGAGGTTCATCTTCGCAATGAGAAGGGCGATGAAGTCACCGAGGTGAAGCGGGATAAAGGCGACGATGCCACTCCGGCGATGAGCTAAGCATGGCGGGGCGGTAAATACCCGCCCCGCAGATTTTAATGGCTGAGCGAGGAGAGTTCTTCCTGGCTCAGACCCGTCAGCTCCATCACCATCTTAGGATCCTGCCCGCTGGCGAGCATTTTCAGCGCAATGCTGTGCGAGATTTCTTTACGGCCTTCCTGTCGACCCTCCAGTCTGCCTTCTCTTCTCCCTTTTTTACGACCTTTCTCTTCCAGCCATTCGGCAATCGCCAGCAGCGCAATCAGTATCGGTTGCAATTCGGCCAGATCGCGCTGGCGGATATGCTTCTGCAACAGTTCCAGCATCGCCATACGCTGGTGGAGGATGAATTGATTAACTGGCATAACGGTCAGGTCCACCAGTGGAAAATCACCGCCGTACAGCGCGCTGGTAAGCTCAGGATGGTCAAAGAGATGATGCCAGTTGAGCGTATGCGGCCAGGGACTGACGGCGCCGTGATAAAACAGAATGGGGACCACAAGGGGCAACGTATCGTGGCCAGCATCAAGGTGACGCTGTATGGCTACGAGCGTATAGCGCATCAGGCGAAAAGCCATGAACTTGTCCGGAGAGCTTTGATGTTCAATCAGCGCATAGATATATCCGGCGCCGTGCCGCGTTTGCAGAGAGTAAAGTATATCTGAGTAGCTGGAGCGCAGGTCTTCTTCGATAAAACTGCCTGAAGCCAGCTGCAGCGTACTAAGATCGCAGATACTTAAAAACTGCGCCGGGAGGTAAAGCTGTAAAAAATCGCGGGCGACCTCTTTCTGAGTCAACATTTGACGAAAAATGGCATCGTGCGGCGTACGTGAGAATCTTTCCATGAGCATTTATCCGTTTTGGTAAGGGCAGGCGATGACTCTGCCACCCCCAACGATCCGGCAACAGGCTACTCCGGCGCGTTTTGCGAGGCCTCTTCCGCACTTTTTACTTTGTTTTCATAATCGCGACGGATAATCTCCAGCGCAGCTAGCACGGTTTGCGCAGGGACATTATTTTCCTCAAGCAGCATGATTAAATCGACGGCCAGCTTGACCTCGTCAGGCGCATTTTCCAGCGACATCTTTCTTCCTCCACTTAACGTGTTAATCGGGCCAGCCTGTTTTCAATTTTTTCCAGCGCGTCGCGACAGCGGGCAAGGCGTGCGGCGTAGGCGTCAACTTCTTTTGCCAGCCGCTGCTGTTCATCAAGAGAGGTGGCTTGCGCCAGCTGTCTCTGGCGATCGTTGCGCATGGCCAGCAGACGCCGTTCATATTCCTGATGCTGGATACGCCGGCGCTGCCAGCGGCTAAGCGTCGGCGAAGCGCTATCCCAGGCGCGTAACGACCAGGTGGCCGTTTCCCGGCTAATGGCGGCGATTTGGGCCACAAGATGTTCCGCCAGCCAGGCAACCTGGGGGAGCTGCTGGCGTTCGACCGCCAGCTTTAACTCCGTTAAACGATCGCTGGCCTCATTGAGATAAGCCTGCATCTGCGTGCTGCGGGTCCGAAACAGCTGGCGATCGAAACGCGGGCTGAGGGTCGCGTGATTCGCCATTGGCGCTACCCGGACGGCCAGCTCCGCAAGCTGATTTTCCAGCGAATGTAAAAGCCGGGTGGTTTTCAAATAACTCCTCCATCCCCTGATAAGCAACTGTGCTACATTAGCGTTATCTTCTTGATAACGATTCGCATTATGCCACGTATTATTTTGATCATCATTGGCTGGCTGGCGGTAGCGCTGGGAACGCTGGGCGTATTTTTACCGCTACTGCCGACGACGCCTTTTATCCTGCTTGCCGCCTGGTGCTTTGCGCGCTCGTCGCCGCGTTTTCACCACTGGCTTTTGTACCGCTCATGGTTTGGCGGTTACCTGCGTCACTGGCAGAAATACCGCGCCATGCCGCCGGGAGCGAAGCCGCGCGCGATAGCGATGATTTTGCTGACCTTTGCTATTTCCCTGTGGCTGGTTAATCTTACCTGGGTGCGCATCTTGCTGCTGATCATTCTGGCCTGTCTGCTGATATTTATGTGGCGCATTCCGGTGGTTGATGCAAAGCAACAAAAGCACTGATGCGCAATAATGATGGTTGCAATTGTCGCTGACAGCCAGTAAATTCTGGCGTTTTCGAGCGCGGGTAAGCCTGGTCAAAGGTTAAACAAATGTTTCTTTGGCCCATTTGGCATGCCCGTGAGTAATACCGTTTTAATCAGGCATACACTTATGACCGCAACAGCACAGCAGCTTGAATATCTGAAGAACAGCATCCAAAGCATCCAGGACTATCCGAAACCTGGCATCCTTTTCCGTGATGTCACCAGCTTGCTGGAAGACCCGAAGGCCTATGCGCTCAGCATTGAACTGCTGGCCGAGCGTTATAAAGACGCGGGTATTACCAAAGTGGTGGGCACCGAAGCGCGTGGCTTCTTGTTTGGCGCACCGGTTGCGCTGGCGCTGGGCGTAGGCTTTGTTCCGGTACGCAAGCCGCGTAAGCTGCCGCGTGAGACCATCGCAGAAAGCTACGAGCTTGAGTACGGCACCGATCAGCTGGAAATCCATGTCGATGCGATCAAAGAAGGCGATAAAGTCCTGGTGGTTGACGATCTGCTGGCAACCGGCGGCACCATCGACGCCACCGTGAAGCTTATCCGTCGCCTGGGCGGTGAAGTGCACGATGCGGCTTTTATTATCAATCTGTTCGATCTGGGCGGCGAGCAGCGTCTGGAAAAACTGGGAATTAACTGCTATAGCCTGGTCCCTTTCCCGGGTCACTAAGCAAATCCCTCCACATAGCCTCGCTGATTGAGCGGGGCTGTGATAGCATGACCCCCTCGTGATTTCACCTTCCAGCGTTTCAGAGCCAGCCCATGAGTTATCAGGTCTTAGCCCGTAAATGGCGCCCACAAACCTTTGCTGACGTCGTCGGCCAGGAACATGTGCTGACCGCACTGGCGAACGGCTTGTCGTTAGGGCGCATTCATCATGCCTATCTCTTTTCCGGCACCCGCGGCGTGGGTAAAACCTCTATCGCACGCCTGCTGGCAAAAGGATTAAACTGTGAAACCGGTATTACCGCCACGCCATGCGGCGTCTGCGATAACTGCCGTGAAATAGAACAGGGGCGCTTTGTCGATCTGATAGAGATCGATGCCGCTTCGCGCACCAAAGTCGAAGATACCCGCGATCTGCTGGATAACGTGCAGTACGCGCCGGCCCGCGGTCGCTTCAAGGTCTATCTGATCGATGAAGTCCATATGCTTTCGCGCCACAGCTTCAACGCGTTGTTAAAAACGCTGGAGGAGCCGCCGGCGCACGTAAAATTTCTGCTGGCGACCACCGATCCGCAGAAGCTGCCGGTGACCATTCTTTCCCGCTGCCTGCAGTTCCATCTTAAGGCGCTGGATGTCGAACAGATTCGCCATCAGCTTGAGCATATCCTCGGCGTCGAGCAGATCGCTTTCGAACCGCGCGCGCTGCAGCTGCTGTCGCGCGCGGCGGATGGCAGCCTGCGCGATGCATTAAGCCTGACCGATCAGGCTATCGCCAGCGGCGACGGCCGTCTGACGGCTGAATCCGTTAGCACCATGCTCGGTACGCTTGACGACGATCAGGCGCTCTCGCTGATTGAAGCGCTGGTGGCCGCCGATGGCGAACGCGTCATGGCCGGCGTCAATGAAGCTGCCGCTCGCGGCGTGGAGTGGGAGGCTTTGCTGGTGGAAATGCAGAGCCTGTTGCACCGCATTGCAATGGTTCAGCTGTCGCCGTCGGCGCTGGGGGCGGATATGGCCGCGATAGAGCTACGCATGCGCGAACTGGCGCGGACGGTGCCGCCTACCGATGTTCAGCTGTACTATCAAACGTTATTAATTGGCCGTAAAGAGCTTCCATACGCGCCGGATCGCCGGATGGGCGTTGAGATGACGCTTCTGCGTGCGCTGGCGTTCCATCCGCGTATGCCGCTGCCGGAACCGGAGGCGCCGCCGGCACAGGCTATTCAGGCCGCCCCTGCACAGCAGTCCGCCCCGGCATCCGCTCCGCCGCCGCCGCCGCCGCAGAATTTGCCGCAGACCACCAGCCAGATGCTGGCGGCACGCAGCCAACTGCAGCGCAGCCAGGGAGCGCCCTCCCCAAAAAAGAGTGAACCGGCAGCCGCTTCCCGCGCGCGGCCGGTGAATAACGCTGCGCTGGAACGACTGAGTTCGATTACTGAACGCGTACAGGCGCGTCCGGCTGCTGCTGCGCTGGAAAAAGCGCCAGCGAAAAAAGAAGCTTATCGCTGGAAATCGACGACGGTTGTTGAAACCGTGAAAGAAGAAGTGGCGACGCCGAAGGCGCTGAAAAAAGCGCTGGAGCATGAAAAAACGCCGGAACTGGCGGCAAAACTGGCTATTGAAGCGGTCGAGCGCGATAGCTGGGCGGCGGAAGTCAGCCGGCTTGCGGTGCCAAAGCTGGTGGAGCAGGTCGCCCTCAATGCCTGGAAAGAGCAGGAGGGCAACCGCGTCTGCCTGCATCTTCGCCCGAGCCAGCGGCACCTGAATTCGGCGGGCGCGCAGCAAAAGCTGGCGGAAGCGCTCGGTATTTTGTACGGTACGCCGGTTGAATTGACCATCGTGGAAGATGATAATCCCGCGATGCGCACGCCGCTTGAGTGGCGGCAGGCAATTTATGAAGAAAAGCTCGCGCAGGCGCGTGAAGCGATTATTGCGGATAATAACATTCAGACGCTGCGTCGATTTTTCGATGCGGACCTGGATGAAGAGAGTATTCGCCCCATTTGATTGCAAGTCTGACTTGCGGTCAGCATCCTTAACGATGACCTACTGAGAGAGAAGCCTATGTTTGGTGGAAAAGGCGGTCTGGGTAACCTGATGAAGCAGGCCCAGCAGATGCAAGAAAAAATGCAGCAGATGCAGGAAGAAGTCGCTCGACTGGAAGTGACCGGTGAATCCGGCGCAGGCCTGGTCAAAGTCACCATCAACGGCGCGCATAACTGCCGCCGCGTTGAGATCGACCCGAGCCTGCTGGAAGACGACAAAGAGATGCTGGAAGATCTGGTGGCCGCTGCGTTTAACGATGCCGCCCGCCGCATCGAAGAGACGCAGAAAGAAAAAATGGCGTCTGTGTCCGCCGGTATGCAGCTGCCGCCAGGCTTTAAGATGCCGTTCTGATGCAAACCAGTCCGCTGTTAACGCAGCTTATGGAAGCACTGCGCTGCCTGCCGGGCGTCGGCCCGAAGTCGGCGCAGCGCATGGCGTTTACCCTGCTGCAGCGCGATCGCAGCGGCGGGATGCGCCTGGCGCAGGCGCTGACGCGCGCGATGTCGGAAATCGGCCACTGCGCCGATTGCCGCACCTTCACCGAGCAGGAGGTATGCAATATTTGCAGCAACCCTCGGCGGAAGGAAAACGGCCAGATCTGCGTGGTAGAGAGCCCAGCGGATATCTACGCTATCGAGCAGACCGGGCAGTTTTCCGGTCGTTATTTTGTGCTGATGGGCCATCTGTCGCCGCTTGACGGCATTGGGCCGGATGACATTGGGCTCGATCGCCTGGAGCAGCGTCTGCGTGACGAATCGATGCAGGAAGTGATCCTCGCAACCAACCCAACGGTTGAAGGGGAGGCGACCGCGAACTATATCGCCGAGCTTTGCGCGCAGTATGGCGTAGAGGCGAGCCGTATCGCTCATGGCGTACCGGTCGGCGGCGAGCTGGAAATGGTTGACGGCACAACGCTGTCACACTCTCTTGCCGGACGGCATAAGATTCGTTTTTAATCAAACGGAGGCGCTTTTCGGGGCCTCCGCTTGAAAACGTCTTCCTCTGTCCCCATCTCACCCTCAACGGTTTTTTTACCATTAACAATGGCATTGTTGAGGTTGATTTAGATGAAAGGACAAGAAACTCGTGGTTTTCAGTCAGAGGTTAAGCAGCTTCTGCACCTGATGATCCATTCTCTTTATTCCAACAAAGAAATTTTCCTGCGTGAGCTGATTTCCAACGCCTCCGATGCGGCCGACAAGCTGCGCTTCCGCGCGCTGTCCCAGCCGGATCTGTATGAAGGCGACGGCGAACTGCGCGTGCGTGTTTCATTTGATAAAGACAACCGCACCCTGACCATTGCCGATAACGGCATTGGTATGAACCGCGATGAAGTGATTGACCATCTCGGCACCATCGCCAAGTCCGGCACCAAAGCATTCCTTGAGTCCATGGGCTCTGACCAGGCGAAAGACAGCCAGCTGATTGGCCAGTTCGGCGTGGGCTTCTATTCAGCGTTTATTGTCGCCGATAAAGTCACCGTACGTACCCGCGCGGCGGGAGACAGCGCAGAAAATGGCGTATTCTGGGAGTCCGCCGGCGAAGGCGAATATACCGTTGCCGACATTAACAAAGCCGATCGCGGTACCGAGATCACGCTGCACCTGCGCGAAGGCGAGGATGATTTCCTCAACGACTGGCGCGTGCGTTCGATCATCAGCAAATACTCCGATCACATCGCGCTGCCGGTGGAAATTGAAAAACGCGAAGAAGTGGACGGTGAAACCGTCATTACCTGGGAGAAAATTAACAAAGCCCAGGCGCTGTGGACGCGCAATAAGTCGGAAATCAAAGACGACGAGTACAACGAGTTTTATAAGCATATTGCCCATGACTACAGCGATCCGCTGACCTGGAGCCACAACCGCGTTGAAGGCAAGCAGGAGTACACCAGCCTGCTGTATATCCCGTCGCAGGCGCCATGGGATATGTGGAATCGCGACCATAAACACGGCCTGAAGCTGTACGTACAGCGCGTTTTCATCATGGATGACGCTGAGCAGTTTATGCCGAACTACCTGCGCTTCGTCCGCGGCCTGGTCGACTCCAACGATCTGCCGCTGAACGTGTCGCGTGAAATCCTTCAGGACAACAGCGTGACCCGCAATCTGCGCACTGCGCTGAGCAAGCGCGCCCTGCAGATGCTGGAAAAACTGGCGAAAGACGACGCGGAAAAATATCAGACCTTCTGGCAGCAGTTTGGCCTGGTGCTGAAAGAAGGCCCGGCGGAAGACCACGCTAACCAACAGACCATTGCTAAACTGCTGCGTTTCGCCAGTACCCATACCGATTCCGCCGCGCAGACCGTGTCGCTGGAAGAGTACGTCTCCCGCATGAAAGAAGGGCAGGAGAAGATTTACTACATTACCGCCGACAGCTACGCCGCCGCGAAGAGCAGCCCGCATCTGGAACTGCTGCGTAAGAAAGGCATTGAAGTGCTGCTGCTTTCCGATCGCATCGACGAGTGGATGATGAGCTATCTGACCGAGTTCGACGGTAAGCCGTTCCAGTCGGTGGCGAAAGCCGATGAGTCGCTGGATAAGCTGACGGACGAAGTGGATGAAACCACAAAAGAAGCTGAGAAGGCGCTGGAGCCGTTCGTTGAGCGAGCCAAAACGCTGCTCGGCGACCGGGTGAAAGAGGTTCGCCTGACCCATCGTCTGACCGATACGCCGGCCATCGTTACCACCGACGCGGATGAAATGAGCACCCAAATGGCGAAACTGTTTGCCGCTGCGGGCCAGGCCGCGCCGGAAGTGAAGTACATCTTCGAACTGAACCCGCTGCATCCGCTGGTAAAACGCGCGGCGGACACTCAGGATGATGCGCAATTCGGCGAGTGGGTTGAGCTGCTTCTCGATCAGGCGCTGCTGGCCGAGCGCGGTACGCTGGAAGATCCGAACCAGTTTATTCGCCGCATGAACCAGCTGCTGGCGTCGTAATCTTTCCCCTCAGCCTCACCCTCTCCCTGTCAGGGGAGAGGGGACTTGCCCGGCATTGACATGCTGGCGCGGAGGCTGTCATCGTTTAGCCTGCTTCTCCCTGTTCCCCTGCTGGCTCCGGCGCGTGTTTTCTTCCTTGCCCTGCGGGAGAGGAGCGGAATGAGGGCAACAAAACGCACTCTACGTAAAATATCTCACCATTAACCGTTTCAGCCGCCCCGCCTTCCTTGAGCCATCCGCGTTCTGGTGGTATGGTTTAGCGTTTTTTGAAATATTGAATCAACTTTTGAGGGGATTTTCGTAATGCGTATTATTCTGCTTGGCGCTCCGGGCGCGGGTAAAGGAACTCAGGCTCAGTTCATCATGGAGAAATACGGTATTCCGCAAATCTCCACCGGCGACATGCTGCGTGCCGCGGTGAAGTCAGGCTCCGAGCTGGGCAAAAAGGCGAAGGATATTATGGACGCCGGTAAGCTGGTCACCGACGAACTGGTTATCGCCCTGGTCAAAGAGCGTATTACTCAGGAAGATTGCCGCAACGGATTCCTGCTGGACGGCTTCCCGCGCACCATTCCCCAGGCTGACGCCATGAAAGAAGCGGGCATTGCCGTAGATTACGTACTGGAATTCGATGTTCCTGATGAACTGATCGTTGACCGCATCATCGGCCGTCGCGTTCACGCTGCTTCCGGCCGCGTTTATCACATCAAATTTAATCCGCCGAAAGTCGAAGGCAAAGACGACGTGACCGGCGAAGAGCTGACCACCCGTAAAGACGACCAGGAAGAGACCGTGCGTAAGCGTCTGGTTGAGTATCATCAGATGACGGCTCCGCTGATCGGCTATTATCAGAAAGAAGCCGAAGCGGGCAATACCCAATACGCGAAAGTTGATGGCACCAAAGCGGTGGCGGACGTTCGCGCCGAACTGGAAAAAATCCTCGGTTAATTCCGTTAGTTCTCATCCCGCAGCGGCGGGGTGAGAACTCCTCTCATTTTACCTTTTTCTATGATTGGTTCCGTTTAGCGCCATTTCAGCTACAATTGTCAGCGATTCAAATGGTTAAGAGGCGGTAATGCATCAGACGAAAACAGGTATCTTATTAGCCAATTTAGGCACTCCCGATGCGCCCACGCCCGACGCGGTTAAGCGCTATCTACGACAGTTTCTTAGCGATCGGCGCGTGGTGGATACCTCCCGTCTACTGTGGTGGCCGTTGCTGCGCGGCGTGATACTGCCCCTGCGCGCCCCCAGGGTCGCTAAGCTCTATCAGTCCATCTGGATGGAAGACGGCTCGCCGCTGATGGTCTATAGCCAGCAGCAGCGGCAGGCGCTGGCCGCGCGGCTTCCGGATACGCCGGTGGCGCTGGGGATGAGCTACGGCTCGCCGTCGCTGGAGAGCGCGGTGGATGAACTGCTGGCGCAGGGTGTGGACCACATCGTGGTGCTACCGCTCTATCCGCAATACTCCTGCTCTACCGTGGCGGCGGTCTGGGATGAGCTGGGGCGTATCCTCGCCAGAAAGCGCGCGATTCCCGGCATCTCTTTTATTCGCGACTATGCCGATGATGTGGACTACATTCACGCGCTGGCCGCCAGCGTACGCGCTTCGTTTGCGGTGCACGGCGAGCCGGATTTACTGCTGCTCTCCTATCATGGGATTCCACAGCGTTACGCTCAGCAAGGGGATACCTATCCTCAGCGCTGTCGCGATACCACTCGTGAGCTGGTTTCAGCCCTTGGTCTGTCGCCTGACCGGGTCATGATGACTTTTCAGTCGCGCTTTGGTCGTGAGCCGTGGCTGACGCCCTATACTGACGAAACGCTGAAAATGCTCGGTGAGAAAGGGGTGAAGCATATTCAGGTTATCTGTCCCGGCTTTGCTGCCGATTGCCTGGAGACGCTGGAAGAGATCGCGGTGCAAAACCGGGAAATCTTCCTTGAAGCCGGCGGCCAGCAATATGAGTACATACCGGCGCTTAATGCGGACACCGCGCATATTGAAATGATGGTCAACCTGACGGCGAAATATCGCTGATCGCGCGTGCGGCGGGGAGTATGCTACTATTCCCCGCTTGTTCACTGTCAATAAATCGCCACTATGAAATTTCCCGGTAAACGCAAATCCAAACACTATTTTCCCGTCAACGCTCGCGATCCGCTGCTGCAACAAATTCAGCCGGACAATGAGTCTAACGTCGCCTGGGTCGTCGGCATCGATCAAACCCTGGTCGATATCGAAGCGAAAGTGGATGAGGCGTTTATCGTACGCTACGGCCTGAGCGCCGGGCATTCGCTGGTGATTGAGGATGATGTCGCCGAAGCGTTGTACCAGGAACTGGTCCGCAACGATCTGATTACCCACCAGTTTGCCGGTGGTACCATCGGAAACACCATGCACAACTACTCGGTGCTGGCGGATGACCGCTCGGTTCTGCTTGGCGTCATGTGCAGCAATATTGAAATCGGCGGCTACGCCTATCGCTACCTGTGCAACACCTCCAGCCGTACCGATCTGAACTACCTGCAAGGCGTGGATGGCGCGATTGGTCGCTGCTTTACCCTTATTAGCGACTCCGGCGAGCGCACCTTTGCGATCAGCCCCGGCCATATGAATAAGCTCCGCCCGGAAAGCATTCCGGAAAGCGTGATCGCCGGCGCTTCCGCGCTGGTGCTGACCTCCTACCTCGTCCGCTGCAAGCCGGGTGAGCCGATGCCGGACGCGACGATGCAGGCCATCAAATATGCGAAAAAGCACGATGTACCGGTGGTCCTGACCCTGGGGACTAAATACGTTATCGCTGATAATCCGGCGTGGTGGCAGGCGTTCCTCAAAGAACACGTTTCTATTCTGGCGATGAACGAAGAGGAGGCGGAAGCGCTGACCGGACTATCCGATCCGCTGCTGGCTTCCGACAAGGCGCTGGAGTGGGTTGACCTGGTACTGTGCACCGCCGGGCCCGCCGGGCTGTATATGGCCAGTTTTACCGAGGATGAGGCTAAGCGCAAAACGCAGCATCCGCTGCTGCCTGGCGCGATTGCCGAGTTTAACCAGTATGAATTCAGCCGCGCGATGCGCCACCAGGACTGCGAGAATCCGCTGCGTATTTATTCGCATATCGCACCCTATATGGGCGGGCCGGAGAAGATCATGAACACCAACGGCGCCGGCGACGGCGCGCTGGCGGCACTGCTGCACGACATCACCGCTAATAATTATCATCGCAATAACGTGCCGAACTCCAGCAAGCACAAATGCAAATGGCTGACCTATTCCTCGCTGGCGCAGGTGTGTAAATACGCTAACCGCGTGAGCTATCAGGTGCTGAACCAGCATTCACCGCGTCTGACCCGCGGCCTGCCGGAGCGTGAAGATAGTCTGGAAGAGGCCTACTGGGATCGTTAAGCCGGTAAATAAAGTCGGCCCCGGGGAGTCGGGGCCGGAAGCATTAACCGGTAATAAGCTCGCCGGCTGGCGGCGTTTCAAGCAGCTTAAGCATGGCGCGGGCGATTTCTCGCTCGCCCATCACTACCTGGTTGGCGCCGCGTTCAACAATATATTCCACCTCATCGTCGTAATGCGCGCGCGCGATGATCTCGATATTCGGGCACTTCTCGCGCGCTGAGGCCACGATCTCTCCGGCCTCGTAACCGTTAGGGATGGTGAGCAGTAGCCAGCGCGCGCAGTCCAGATGCGCCAGATTCATTATCTCTTCATTGGCGGCGTTACCTAAAACTGCGCGAATACCCCGCGCGCGCAGTTCGTCAACGCGGGTGCGCGATGTTTCGATAACTACCAGCGGTATCCCCTGAGCCATCAGTTTTTCACCAAGCAGGCTCCCGACGCGACCGAAACCGACCAGCAGCGCATGGTTACAGATATCAACGGGGATCTGTTTCTCATCTTCCAGCACTTCTTCCAGCGTCTGTTCGTCCAGCGTCTCCGTTTTATCGAGGTATTTTTCCAGCAGGGTAAACAGGACCGGGTTGAGCATGATGGAGATAATGGCGCCGGCAAGCACCAGGTTCTGCCCGGCCTGCGGCAGCAGATCCAGCGCCATTCCCAGACCAGCAAGAATAAAGGCGAATTCACCGATTTGCGCCAGACTGGCGGCAATGGTCAGGGCAGTGCGCGGCGAGTGGCCGAACATCCGCACCAGGAAGAAGGCGGCAGCCGATTTACCGAAAATGATGATAGCCAGCGTCGCCAGTACTGCCAGCGGCTGCTCAAGCAGAATCATCGGGTCGAACAGCATTCCGACGGAGACAAAGAACAGCACGGCGAAGGCGTCGCGCAGCGGCAGCGTATCGTGGGCCGCGCGATGGCTGAGCTCGGATTCATTGAGCACCATACCGGCGAAAAAGGCGCCGAGGGCGAAGGAGACGTCAAATAGCTCAACGGCGCCGAAAGCGATGCCGAGCGCTAACGCCAGTACCGACAGCGTAAACAGCTCGCGTGAACCGGTTGCCGCGCTGCGCGACATAATCCACGGCACCAGGCGGCGGCCGACGAGCATCATAATGGCGATGAAGGCGACGACTTTGCCGATGGTAATACTCATATCGAGGGCCAGAGAAGCCAGGCCCACGTCGCCTTTCTCGGTCATGCCGGCAACCGCCGGCAGCAGCACCAGCGTCAGAACCATCACCAGATCTTCAACAATCAGCCAGCCGATGGCGATTTGCCCCCGCTGGCTATCAATAAGCTGCCGTTCTTCCAGCGCGCGCAGCAGCACCACGGTACTGGCGGTAGAAAGACACAGACCAAAAACGATACCGGTCATTAACGACCAGCCCAGCATGGCAGAGAGCGCCATACCCAACAGGGTCGCTACGGCTATCTGGGCGATAGCGCCCGGGATGGCGATGGCCTTAACCGCCATCAGATCTTTTAAGGAGAAATGCAGACCCACGCCGAACATCAGCAGGATCACGCCGAGCTCGGCCAGTTCCGGCGCCAGCTTGGTATCAGCAACAAAACCTGGGGTAAAAGGTCCGGCCAGCACGCCCGCTAATAGATATCCCACCAGAGGAGAAATACGTAGCTTATTGGCAATCATGCCGAGAATAAAGGCGAGCACAAGGCCGCCGACAATGGTGGTGATTAGCGGTGTTGCGTGGTGCATTCCGTCTCCTTGCAGTGGTGAGCTGATCCATTTTCGGTACATACCCGTCATGCTTCAATTTGCATGGGCGTAGGCTTTATTACTTAGCTCATCCATGAGCCTCGCCCTTGGGGGCCAGCGCCAGCGCTGTTCAAGGCACAAGTGGCTTGTCCTGCAACTTGAATGAATTAGGGTATAAAACCAAAAAACCGAATAATAGTTTATGACACTTTCAGCGGTTTTGTTTATGAATAATCGTTGAATTTTGCAGAAAAATGCAATTGACGTGCAAAAAAGCACGGAGCGCAAAATGGCAGCAGCTTATGCGGGGTAATGCTGGTGGGGTAAGGGATTGTGGTAGCCAAAGTTACACTTTGGCTACCGAAGAATCATGACTTTTGATGGTTGTTAGGTAGAAATATCGTCAGGATGCCGATTAGAGGCAGGAAAGCGCAGATTTTATAGACCAGTTCGATGCTGGTATGGTCAGCTAAGAGCCCCAGTACCGCGGCGCCAAGGCCACCCATGCCAAAAGCAAAACCGAAGAACAAACCAGAAACCATGCCGATCCGCCCCGGTAATAGCTCCTGGGCATAGACCAGAATGGCGGAAAAGGCTGAGGCAAGGATAAAACCAATTATCACCGTTAAAATCCCGGTCCATTCCAGGGATGCATAGGGTAAAACAAGGGTGAACGGCGCTACGCCAAGGATAGAGCCCCAAATAACATATTTGCGCCCAATCTTATCGCCGACAGGCCCGCCAATCACCGTTCCTGCCGCGACGGCAAAAAGAAAGGCAAACAGATGAAACTGGGCATTTTGCACCGACAATCCGAATTTTTGCATCAGATAAAAGGTGTAATAGCTGCTGATGCTCGCCATATAGAAGTATTTCGAGAAAATCAGCAGTAACAGGATACTGACCGCCAGAATAACTTTGTTTTTTGGCAACGGATTTACAATCAGCGCCTTCGGTTTACCTTTATTCATCCGATGCTGAGCGGCATACCAGCGGCTGATTTGCGCCAGCACGACGATTGCCAACAGCGCTGCCAGGACAAACCAGCCAACGTTACCTTTACCGTAAGGAGCGATAATCAGGGCCGCAAGCAGCGGGCCTAACGAGCTGCCAAAGTTGCCGCCGACCTGAAATATCGACTGCGCCAGGCCATGGCGACCGCCGGAAGCCATACGCGCCACGCGTGAAGACTCCGGATGAAAGACCGAAGACCCGGTGCCGACCAGCGCGGCTGCCAGCAGAACCATACCAAAGCTCCCCGAGATCGCCAGCAGCACCAGACCGCTCAGGGTAAAGCACATGCCTATCGGCAGCGACCACGGCATCGGATGTTTGTCGGTCAGATAGCCGACGACCGGCTGCAATAGCGATGAGGCCAGCTGGAAGGTGAGGGTAATCATACCTATCTGCACAAAGGTCAGCGAAAACTCGGCCTGCAGCAGCGGGTAGATAGCCAGAATAAGCGATTGGATCATATCGTTTAGCAAATGGGAGAGGCTGATGGCGCCGAGAATGCGAAACGAGGTGCGTGCTTTTTGCGGCGCAGCAGCAGGGCCGGATAAGGGTTGTGCGGTCTGATTCATTGCCATAGGTTCACTTAAGTGTTTTTTATAGAGGATGCAGGTGGAATTATTATCTGCCTAACATACCTGCCCCTAAGGTTTGAAGGAAGTCGCAATTCTGAAAACATATTTGTCTAATCGGCCAACTCGCTATACTTTCGGCAGTTGTTACTTCGTCAGGGAGAGAAATATGCACTTTATGAAGCAAGGCGTTGCGCTGGCGCTATTTACGGCGCTATCGCTGGGGAGCCTGTCAGCGCAGGCTTATGAGCAGGATAAAACTTACAAAATAACCATCCTGCATACTAACGATCATCATGGCCACTTCTGGCGTAGCGACTACGGCGAATATGGGCTATCCGCACAAAAAACGCTGGTTGACGGTATTCGCAAAGAGGTGGCGGCAGAAGGCGGCAGCGTGCTGCTGTTATCCGGCGGCGATATCAACACCGGCGTGCCGGAATCCGATTTACAGGACGCGGAACCTGATTTCCGCGGGATGAACCTGATTGGCTACGATGCAATGGCGGTGGGTAATCATGAATTTGATAATCCGCTTAGCGTACTGCGTCAGCAGGAAAAATGGGCGAAGTTCCCCTTCCTTTCGGCGAATATTTATCAGAAAAGCACCGGCGAGCGTCTGTTTAAGCCGTGGGCGCTGTTCAAACGCGGCGGGCTGAATATTGCGGTTATCGGTCTGACGACCGACGATACGGCTAAAATTGGTAATCCCGAGTTCTTTACCGATATCGAGTTCCGTAAACCGGCGGAAGAGGCCAAACTCGTTATCCAGGAGCTGCAGCAGAATGAAAAGCCGGACGTGATTCTGGCTACTACCCACATGGGCCATTATGACAATGGCGCTCACGGTTCGAACGCGCCGGGCGATGTTGAGATGGCACGCAGCCTGCCTGCGGGAGCGCTGGCGATGATCGTCGGCGGTCACTCGCAGGACCCGGTATGCATGGCGTCGGAGAACAAGAAGCAGGTGGATTACGTTCCGGGTAGCCCGTGCGCGCCGGACAAGCAGAACGGTATCTGGATTGTGCAGGCCCATGAGTGGGGTAAATATGTTGGCCGCGCCGATTTTGAATTCCGCAACGGCGACATGAAGCTGGTGCGCTATCAGCTGATCCCGGTCAACCTGAAGAAAAAGGTCACCTGGGACAACGGCGAGAGCGAGCGCGTGCTCTATAGGCCGCAAATCCCCGAAAATCCGCAGATGCTCTCCCTGCTGACGCCGTTCCAGAATAAAGGCAAAGCGCAGCTACAGGTGAAAATCGGTAGCGTAAACGCGCATCTGGAGGGCGATCGCAGCAAAGTTCGTTTCGTGCAAACCAATATGGGACGTTTGCTGCTGGCGGCGCAGATGGCGCGCAGCAATGCTGATTTCGCGGTGATGAGCGGCGGCGGAGTGCGTGATTCGATTGAAGCGGGTGATATCACCTATAAAGATGTGATGAAGGTCCAACCCTTCGGCAACGTGCTGGTCTATGTCGATATGAGCGGTAAGGAAGTGACCGAGTATCTGACCGCCGTGGCGCAGATGAAGCCCGATTCCGGCGCCTATCCGCAGTTTGCCAACGTCGGTTTTGTGGCTAAAGACGGCAAGCTCAATAATTTGACCATCAAAGGCGAACCGGTCGATCCGGCAAAGACCTATCGTATGGCGACCCTGAGCTTTAACGCCACCGGCGGCGACGGCTATCCGCATATCGATACGAAGCCCGGCTATGTTAATACCGGCTTTATCGATGCCGAAGTGCTGAAAGAGTATATCCAGAAAAACTCACCGTTGGATGCGGCAGCTTATGAACCGAAAGGCGAGGTAAGCTGGCAGTAACGTTTGAGCCAAACCCCGGTTGCGTAGCTACCGGGGCTACAGGTCTCAGCGGTTTTGGATTTTGTAGCCCGGACAAGGCGCGTCAGCGCCGCCTCCGGGATTATCCTCTGACGCAAAACCGTCAATTAATCGCGCCGCGCGATATCGGCGAATTTTGCCTCAAGGATCTTCGCCAGATCGCTGGCCGCCAGCTCAATATCCAGCCCGCGTTTGCCGCCGGAAATATAGATGGTGGCAAACGCCTGGGCCGGTGCGTCAATCACCGTCGGCAGACGTTTTTTTTGCCCGAGCGGGCTGATACCCCCCACCAGATAGCCGGTAACCCGCTGCGCGACCATCGGGTCTGCCATATCCACTTTTTTTGCGCCTAAGGCCTTCGCCACTTTTTTCAGATCCAACTGACCCGCAACCGGGGTCACTGCAACGGCCAGATGCTTCATGTCGCCGTTAACGGCAACCAGCAGCGTTTTGTAGACCTGGTCGGCGTTCAGTCCCAGCTTACGCACCACTTCGTCACCAAAATTGGTTTCGTTCGGATCGTGATCGTAGCTGTGGATTTGAAAACTAATTTTGTTTTTTTCGAGTAATTTTACGGCGGGAGTCATCGTTATCCTTCTTACCAACCGATTAAATGTGACATAAGCATACGCCCGACGGCTGTCTAAAAAATAGTATCATCTTGCGCAATAGTATTGGCAGTGATGGTCACTTTGAGCGACAATCAGACGATCCGGGGCGCGAACCCCGGAATAATAATAATGATGAAATTCCTCTTTGACGGGCCAATAGCAATATTGGCCATTTTTTTACGTCAGCATGTCCGGCAGATTCCCTTCGCCGTATAAATGCAGCGCCCCGACGGCAACCACGTAGCGTCCCGGCGGCAGCGCCAGCAGCGTTTCCCGCCAGGCGAGGTTGCGCTGGTGCATCAGAACGTCATACAGCGACTGGCTAAAGGTTGTCGGCAGCGAGGTAGCCCCTCTTGACGGCGGCTGATCGAGCCACCAACCGATCATCACCTGCAGCAGACGCGCATTTGTGCGCCAGTGGGTGAGGGTATCCTCCAGCAGCGCCAGACCGCCATCGGGCAGATCCCGCAGCAGCGCAATCTGGCTGTCGGCTCCCTCCAGCTCCATCACGCGGATATGGCTCTCGCGCGCCGCCATCAGCAGTTGATAATCAATGCCGTAATCCGCCCTGAGCCCCAGTTTTTGCGCCTGAGTTGCCTGCAGTACCATCGCTACCTGCCACAGCGGTTGACTGTCGAACAGCGCGACAGACAGGCCCATTTCTGCCGCTCGCTCTTGCAGTGCAGCAAGCTGGGGGGCGTTCAGGCGTTCCGCCAGCGGCGGACAGGAGGGGAGGTTGCTGAATGGCGTTTCGCTGCCGCTAATATCCGCTTCCACAATCAGCGCATCGGCCTGACGGATCTTTTTTAACAGCCGGGCGGGCGGCGGCGACATATCGCGGGTGCCCATATGAATACTGCCGACCAGGTGCAGATAGCGTTCCCCGGGAAGGGTGATATCCAGCGCGGGCCAGGAATAAGACGAGCCGAGGGCGGCTTGCCACAGCATTTTTATTCGGTTTAACAGGCCCATACGTGCTCCGTAGTGTGAAGCTTTCATGCTAGCGCCTGGGGAAGAACGGCGCAAGGAAAGTCCTGGGAAAGCGTCTGCGCGCAGGCACTGGCTTATCGGCTGGAGCACTCACCGGAACGAGCAGAATGACTGAACGTCGGCGTCTGGTTATTTTCTCGCACGGGTACACGGTCATCTGCGGTTGTGCTCCCGGCTAAGGCGTTGACGCCGCCAGCCGGGAATCCAACCGCACGGTGGCTGAAACGACAGGAGCTTAGGCTTCCGGCTTAGGATTTTGGCTTAAAGCGCAGCAGGCGGTTGGCGTTGCTCACGACGGTAATCGAAGAGAGCGCCATGGCGGCGCCCGCCACCACCGGATTGAGTAGCGTTCCGGTTAGCGGCCACAGGATCCCGGCGGCAATCGGAATGCCCAGCGAGTTATAAACAAATGCCCCCAGCAGGTTCTGCTTCATGTTGCGCAGCGTGGCTTTGGCGATCTCCAGCGCATCGGCGACGCCGTTCAGGCTATGGCGCATCAGGGTAATCGCCGCTGTCTCAATGGCGACATCGCTGCCGCCGCCCATGGCGATCCCCACATCGGCCTGCGCCAGCGCGGGCGCATCGTTGATACCGTCGCCGATCATCGCCACCTGATGTCCCTGGCCTTGCAGGCGCTTAATCGCATCGGCTTTACCGTCCGGCAGAACCCCGGCAATCACCTCATCAATGCCCGCCTCTTTAGCGATAGCGTTGGCGGTGGTTGGGTTATCGCCGGTCAGCATGACCAGACGATAACCCTGGCGGTGCAGCCTGGCTAATGCCGCCACGCTATCTTCACGCAGCGGATCGCGGATGGCGAACAGCGCCGCCGCCTGACCATCTACCGCCAGTAGCACCGGCGTCGCGCCCTGTGACGCCTGGGCGTTCATTTCGCCTTCTATTTCAGCCGTTGCTATCTTTTGCTCATTAAGCAGCGCCTGGTTGCCGAGCAGCAGACGGTGGCCTTCGGCTTCACCGCTGACCCCCAGTCCGCGTAGGGTGCGGAAATTATCTACCGCAGGCAGGCGTTGATCTGCGGCTTTGTCGAGGATGGCGCGCGCCAGCGGGTGGCTGGAGCCTTGCTCCAGTGACGCCGCCAGACGCAGTGCGGTGGTTTCATCGATGGCGGCAAAGGTTTTTATCGCCACCACCTGCGGTTTACCCTCGGTGAGGGTACCCGTTTTATCAAAGACCAGCGTATCCAGGGTGCTGGCGCGCTGCAGCGCATCGGCATCGCGCACCAGAACTCCGTACTCCGCCGCGCGGCCCACGCCGGAGATAATCGACATCGGCGTTGCCAGCCCCAGGGCGCACGGACAGGCGATAATCAGCACCGTGGTGGCGATCACCAGGGTATAGACAATTTGCGGCGCCGGACCGAAAAAGTACCAGATCGCGGCGCTGAACAGGGCTATCGCCACGACCGCCGGGACGAACACGGCGGAGATTTTGTCCGCCAGCTGGCCGATTTCAGGTTTACTGCTCTGCGCCTGACGCACCATGCGGATAATACGCGCCAGGGTGGTCTGGCTGCCGACGGCGCTGGCGGTAAACAGTACGCTGCCGTCCTGCACTACGGTCCCGGCATGCACGGCGTCACCGTCGCCTTTTTGCTGCGGCACCGGCTCACCGGTGAGCATCGCTTCATCGAACCAGGCCTCGCCCTGGCTAATGATGCCATCGACCGGAACGCGATCGCCGGTGGTCAAACGCAGGGTCATTCCCGCCTGAACTTCCGCCAGCGGCAGATCTTTTTCGCCTTCGTCGGTGACCACCCGCGCTGACGGTGGGGTTAAATCGAGTAGTTTTTCCAGCGCTTTTGAAGAGCGCTGACGTGCACGGGCTTCCAGCATATGGCCGAGGTTAATCAGACCGATAATCATCGCGCTGGCTTCATAATAAAGGTGGCGGGCTTCCAGCGGAAACCACTGCGGCCACAGATTGACGCTCATCGAATAGAGCCAGGCGACGCCGGTACCCAGCGCCACCAGCGTATCCATCGTCGCGGTGCCGTTTTTCAGGCTTTTCCACGCGCTGCGGTAAAAATGGCCGCCGGCAAATACCATCACCGCCAGCGTGACAAGGCCGATAACCAGCCACAGGGTACGGTTATCATCGCTGACCATCATGTTGTCGCCGATCATCCCCCAACCCATCACCGGGATCCCGACCAGCAGGGCGACGATAGCCTGCCAGCGGAAGCGCTTCATCGTGGCGATGGCGGTTTCCTGCTGACGCTCGCGGCGTTCGAGGTCGTCTTCGATAGCCTCCGCGCCGTAGCCCGCTTTCTCTACGGCCTGGACTAATTCTGCGGCGGACGCGCTGCCCAATACCAGCGCAGTGCGTTCCGCCAGGTTGACCCGCGCCTGCGAGACGCCCGGCACCGCGGCGAGCGCGTTTTGTACCCGGGATACGCAGCTGGCGCAGCTCATGCCGTTGATTAACAGCTGCTGGCTGTCATCTTCGTCACGGGCTGCCGGAAGCTCAGTGGTGGCCGCTGTCAGTGCTTCCGGCGGGATTGATGATTCTGCCAGCGGTTTAGCCTTTGGGTGGCTGAGCTCCGCGCCGTATCCAGCTTGTTTAATGGTCTCAATCAGCGCTTCCGCGCTGGCGCTGCCCGTGACGTGGGCTTCGGTAACGGTAACTTCCGCCTGCTCAACGTCGGGACGCTGCTCCAGGCTCTCTTTCACCCGTTTAACGCAGTGGCCGCAGGAGAGGCCATCAAGCGCGAGGTCGATAGTGTTAGACATAAATAACTCCTGAATAAATTTCCGGTTAATGATTGACCGAACACACTCTTTCATCGAGTATTAGCAAGGTTAAACCTTCCAGCAAGGGGAAGGTCAAGGGGGAAACATGAATATTAGCGATGTGGCGAAAAAAACCGGCTTAACCAGTAAAGCGATCCGTTTTTACGAAGAGAAGGGACTGGTAACGCCGCCGCTGCGTAGCGAAAACGGCTACCGCAGCTACAGCCAACAGCATTTGGATGAACTGACCCTGCTGCGCCAGGCGCGTCAGGTGGGGTTCAATCTGGAAGAGTGTCGCGAGCTGATATTCCTGTTCAACGATCCGTCGCGGCACAGCGCTGACGTGAAGCGCCGGACGCTGGAGAAAGTCGCGGAGATTGAGCGCCACATCAGCGAGCTGCAGGGGATGCGTACGCAGCTGCTGGCGCTGGCGGACTCCTGTCCCGGCGATGACAGCGCGGACTGCCCGATCATCGATAATCTCTCGGGCTGCTGTCACCGCAAAGTCCAGGCCTAGCGGCCGTTAGGGAGCTCCCTTACCCGCAGCGTAATCCCCTCGACGGCGACGACTTCAACCTTACTGCCCGCCATGAGGTCGTCATCGGCTATTACCGGCCATGAACTGTCGCCCACGCGGACGTGTCCTCGGCCGTTAACCAGCGCCGTTTCCAGCGTAAAGCGGCGGCCAAGCAGCTGCTGTCCCCGCTGATTAAGCTGAGCGTCCGCCGGCTTCTGGCGTTTTACGCGGTTACGCAGCCAGCGCGACCACAGCCAGGCCGCCAGCAGGGTCAGCACGGCGAACAGCGTGCCCTGCCACTCCCAGCTAAACGGTAGCATCCAGACCAGCAGCCCGGTTACGACGCCGGCAATTCCGCTCCACAGCAGATAGCCGTTGCCGCCGAGCATTTCCGCCGCCAGCAGCAGCCCGCCAAGGCTGAGCCAGAAAATATGCGGGTGGGTGAGAATCAGCGCGATCATGATTTTTTCTGGGCGCCAGCCCCTTCTTTAATCAGTTCGCTGATCCCGGCGATGGAGCCCATCAGGCTGCTGGCATCCAGCGGCATCAGCACCACTTTACTGTTGTTCGCCGCGCCAATTTGCTGCAGCGCATCGGTATATTTCTGCGCGACAAAGTAGTTGATGGCCTGAATGTCGCCGGAGGCGATAGCGGACGACACCATCTGGGTAGCGCGCGCTTCCGCTTCCGCAGAACGTTCGCGCGCCTCTGCCTGTAAAAATGCCGACTGGCGTTCGCCCTCGGCTTTGAGGATCTGCGACTGTTTCTCGCCTTCGGCTTTGAGAATTTCCGCCTGACGTATCCCTTCGGCTTCCAGAATATAGGCGCGCTTGGTTCGTTCGGCTTTCATCTGGGCGTTCATTGAGGCGATCAGCTCCGCCGGCGGGCGTACGTCGCGGATCTCGACGCGGGTAATTTTGATGCCCCACGGGTTGGTCGCTTCATCGACAATATGCAGCAGACGGGTGTTGATGCTGTCGCGCTGGGAGAGCATTTCATCCAGTTCCATGGAGCCCAGCACGGTACGAATGTTGGTCATGGTCAGGTTGATAATCGCCAGCTCGAGGTTGCTGACTTCATAGGCGGCTTTCGGCGCATCGATAACCTGAATAAAGCACACCGCATCAATGGTGACGTTGGCGTTATCGCGCGAAATCACCTCCTGTGAAGGGATATCGAGCACCTGCTCCATCATATTAATTTTGCGCCCGATCCGATCCATAAAGGGAACCACAAGACTCATACCCGGCTGCAGCGTTTGCGTATAGCGGCCAAAGCGCTCTACCGTCCACTGGTAGCCCTGAGGAACAATTTTTACCGACGCTCCGACGATAACCAGCGCGACGAAAATAAGAATGGGGATAAAAATCAGCATCAAAAACCTCCTGTCTTGTTGCCTGTTGATGCGCCGGGAGAGTGGCGCGCGTTTAACCAGAGTATATCTTTCCGCGCATCCGGGTGAAAGGAAAGTGGAGTAAACTAGAGGCGTTGTTGAAAAACTGGGAATAATAATGACCGAAAGTAACGCTATTTTGCGCCTGGAGAACGTGGGGTTTCAGGCCGATGATGTCACCATCCTTAATGAGATAAGTTTTCAGCTCAGGGCAGGGGAATTTAAGCTAATTACCGGTCCTTCCGGGTGCGGGAAAAGCACCTTATTAAAAATAATCGCTTCGCTGCTGAGCCCGACGTCGGGAAAAATTCTCTTCGCGGGTAAAGATATCAACACGTTGACGCCGGAAACCTATCGCCAGCAGGTTTCCTACTGCGCGCAAACCCCGGCGCTGTTTGGCGATTCGGTGTATGACAATCTGATCTTCCCGTGGCAGATTCGTAATAAACAGCCTGAACCCAAAGCGCTGGTCGCCGATCTGCTGCGCTTTGGGCTGGCGGAAAATACGCTGGAAAAGTCAATCAATGAACTTTCGGGCGGGGAAAAGCAGCGCGTTTCGTTGATTCGCAATCTGCAGTTTTTGCCGCAGGTGCTGCTGCTGGATGAAATTACCAGCGCGCTGGATGAAAGCAATAAAACCAATGTGAATGAGATTATTCATCGCTACACCAGCGAAAAAAACATCGCCGTTCTGTGGGTCACTCACGATAGCAATGAAATTGCCCATGCGGATGAAGTGATTACGCTAAAGCCTGCTGGCGGAAGAGCGCAGGAGGAGAAAAAAAATGAACGGGCATAATATTACCAATGAGTCGCTGGCGTTATCTATGGTTCTGGTACTGGTAGCGATCGTGGTTAGCTACCGGGAAAAGCTGGCGCTGGAAAAAGAGATTATCTGGAGCATTTGTCGGGCAATAGTGCAGCTGATTATTGTCGGCTATGTGCTGAAATATATCTTTAACGTTAATCACGCCGTGCTGACGCTGCTGATGGTGCTGTTTATCTGCTTTAACGCCGCGTGGAATGCGAAAAAGCGTAGCAAATATATCGACAAAGCCTTTGTCTCCTCGTTTATCGCGATAACGACCGGCGCTGGGTTAACCCTGGCGGTGCTGGTTGTTTCCGGATCGATTGCTTTTGTGCCGATGCAGGTGATTCCGATTGCCGGGATGGTAGCCGGCAACGCGATGGTGGCGGTTGGACTTTGCTACAACAATATGGGGCAGCGTTTTAGCAGCGAGCAGCAGCAGATTCAGGAAAAACTGAGCCTGGGCGCAACGCCGAAGATGGCGTCTGCAAGGCTTATACGCGATAGCATTCGTGCCGCACTGATCCCAACGGTAGATTCGGCAAAAACGGTGGGGCTGGTGAGCCTGCCGGGGATGATGTCGGGGCTGATTTTCGCCGGGATTGATCCGGTAAAAGCGATTAAGTATCAGATTATGGTGACGTTTATGCTGCTGTCGACCGCCAGCCTGTCAACGATTATCGCCGGGTATTTGACCTACCTGAAGTTCTTCAATGCGCGCCATCAGCTGGTGGTGACGCAGCTGAAAAAACGCGCGTAAGGTTTTTTCCCGGATACGGCGCTGAACGCGCCTGTCCGGGCCACGAGAACATCCATCCTGTAGCCCGGCTACGCGCAGCGCGAGCCGGGTGATTATCATTAATAAAGCAGAGAATAGAGCTGGCGGCGGTACTTCGCGGCCAGCGCGTCGCCGGTGCCGAGTGCGGAAAGGATCTCTTGCAGCAGTTTGCGAACCTCGCCGTTTCCGGCGCCTAAATCTTTTTGCAGATGGCTGAACAGCAGCGCCAGGGCTTCTTCGTTACGCCCCACCTGATGCAGCTGTAATGCCAGTTGGGAGGCCAGCGCCGCATCTTCCGGGTTCTGCTCAACCTGCTGCTGCAGCTGCTGAATTTCCGGCGTGTCGGCGGCTTTTTTCAGCAGCTCGATCTGCGCCACCAGCCCCTGATAGCGGGTATCCTGATCCTGCAGCGGCACGGTTTTCAGTACCGTTTCCGCTTCATCGGAACGATGGAGGGCAATCAGCGTTTCCGCCAGCAGCAGGCCGATCTGGCTCTCCTGATTCGACATCTGCCAGGCGTCTTTCAGCAGCGGCAGCGCTTCGGCGTAGTTCTCTTCCTCCATCAGCGCCAGCGCCTGCTGCGCTTTGAGCTCCTCTTCACGCGGCAGGAACTTATCCAGCAGCGCGCGAACCGCTTCTTCCGGCTGCGGGCCTTCGAAGCCGTCGACCGGCTGACCGTTCTGGAACAGGTAAACCGTAGGGATAGCGCGCAGGCCAAACTGCGAAGCCAGCATTTGTTCGGCATCGCAGTCAACTTTAGCGAGGGTAAACAGGCCGTTGTACTGGGCGGCGAGGCTCTCCAGTACCGGCGTCAGCTGCTCGCAATGCTGGCTGCGCGCGGACCAGAAATAAAACAGCACCGGCGTTGTCGCGGATTGCTGCAGCGTCTGGTGTAGATTAGCTTCGGTAATATTGACGATATTCTGTGCGGACATGAGCAAGTCTCTTTAATCGATATTTGTATAGATATATGGGGACGGCGGCAGGTGCTTCAACTCAGCCCTGGATAACTTTGTCCATCGCGCGGGTCGGCAGCAGCCGCTTAAGCAAGGCGACCGCGTGCGTCACCAGGGTTACCGGATAGCGTAGTTTCGGTTTATCGCTGACAAAAGCGTGACGCACTTTTTCCACCACCGCTTCCGGTCCGAGCGTGAAGCGGGCGGCGATACCGGGATTTTCCACCGGCTTATCGGCCTGAGTCTGGTTGACATTGTTGGTGAAGCGGGTGCGGATGGGGCCCGGCTCAATCAGGCTGACCTTAATGCCGCTGTGGCGCAGCTCCATGCGCAGCGCATCGGACCAGGCTTCCAGCGCATATTTGCTGGCGGCATAGGCGCCGCGGCCCGGGCTGGAGATAATCCCCATTACCGATGAGGTCATCACGATACGCCCTTCGCCGTGCGGCTCCATGGCCGGAAGCAGTAGCATCGTTAGCTGATGAGCGCCAAAAAAGTTGGCGGAAAACTGCTGCTCCATCTGCCGGCGGCTGATGGTCGGCAGCGGGCCGTAGACGCCGTAGCCCGCATTGTTAAACAGGCCGTACAGACGGTTGTCGGTCAGGGCAATCACCTCGGCGGCGGCGCGTTCAACGCTCTGCGGATCGTCGAGATCCAGCAGAATACCGGTCAGCCCCAGCGCCTGCATCCGTGCGACATCTTCCGCTTTGCGGCAGGCGGCCAGCACGTTAAAGCCCTGGCGCTTTAAATCCAGGGCGCTTTCAAGACCAATTCCGCTGGAACATCCTGTAACTAAAACCGATTTTTGCATAACTTTACCTGCAAATGACTCGCTGTTATCAGGAGTCATGATTAACTAAGGGAGCCAGGCGCGTCGCCATCCAGTCGGCAATAAACGGCTGTGCGTCGCGATTCGGGTGAATTCCATCATCCTGCATCCACTGCGGTTTCAGATAAACCTCTTCCATAAAAAAGGGCAGCAGAGGAATATCAAACTCTTTGGCCAGTGCCGGATAAATAGCGCTAAAGGCTTCATTATAACGGCGGCCATAGTTGGCGGGCAGGCGAATTTGCATCAGTAGCGGCTGGGCGTTCGCCGCTTTGATATGCTCAATAATGGTACGCAGCGTCTGTTCCGTCTGCTGAGGCGGGAAACCGCGTAGCCCGTCATTACCGCCGAGCTCAACCAGCACCCAGCGCGGCTGATGCTGCTTAAGCAGGGCCGGCAGCCTTGCCAGCCCCTGCTGCGAGGTATCGCCGCTGATACTGGCGTTAACTACCGGCGTTTTTGTCTGCCACTTATCGTTTAGCAGCGCAGGCCAGGCGGTATTGCCCGCCATACGATAACCGGCGCTCAGACTGTCGCCGAGAACCAACAGCGTGTCGGCCGCCATGGCGCGGCAGGTAAACAGGACCAGAAACAGGAAAGGCAAATGCCAGCGGAAAACATACTTGAAGTTCATCATCTTAAGAAATCCGTCGGTCAGGGTGAGCATCAGCTTTCCATCCTTACCGGAGTTGAGCTGGTTGTCAAACAGGGGCAGACCATCGCCCTGATTGGCGAGTCGGGGTCCGGTAAATCGACGCTGCTGGCGATCCTCGCCGGGCTGGACGATGGCAGCAGCGGGGAGGTTTCGCTGCTCGGACAACCGCTGCATCAGATGGACGAAGAGGCGCGGGCTAAGCTGCGCGCTAAGCACGTCGGCTTTGTTTTTCAATCTTTTATGCTGATCCCCACCCTCAATGCGCTGGAAAATGTCGAGCTTCCGGCGCTGCTGCGCGGCGAAAGCGATAGCCAGAGCCGCGGCAGCGCCCGGGCACTGCTGGAGCAACTGGGGCTGGGTAAGCGCCTGCATCATCTGCCGGTACAGCTTTCCGGCGGCGAGCAGCAGCGGGTCGCGCTGGCGCGCGCGTTCAACGGCCGCCCGGAGCTGCTGTTTGCCGATGAACCCACCGGCAATCTCGACCGTCACACCGGGGATAAAATCGCCGACCTGCTGTTTTCGCTGAACCGTGAGCACGGCACCACGCTGATCCTCGTCACCCACGATCCGCTGCTGGCGGCGCGCTGCGACCGACGGCTGCGGCTGGTTGATGGCCAGCTGCGGGAGGAAGCATGATTGCCCGCTGGTTCTGGCGCGAATGGCGCTCGCCGTCGCTGCTGATCGTCTGGCTGGCGCTGAGCCTGGCGGTGGCCTGCGTGCTGGCGCTGGGCTCAATAAGCGACCGCATGGAGAAAGGACTTAGCCAGCAAAGCCGGGAATTTATGGCCGGCGACCGCACGCTGCGCAGTTCGCGCGACGTCCCTGGCGCATGGATTGATGAAGCGCGCCGCCTTGGTTTAACCGTCGGCGAGCAGCTGAGCTTTGCCACCATGACGTTTTCCGGCGATACGCCGCAGCTGGCGGATGTCAAAGCGGTTGACGACACCTATCCGCTATATGGCCAGCTGCAAACTCAGCCGCCCGGACTGAAACCGCGCGCCGGCACCGTGCTGCTGGCGCCGCGATTAATGGCGCTGCTGAATCTGAAAACCGGCGACACCATCGACGTGGGCGACGCCACGCTGCGCATTGCCGGCGAGGTAATACAGGAGCCGGATGCCGGTTTTAATCCTTTCCAGATGGCGCCGCGGCTGATGATGAACACCGCCGATGTGGCGAAAACCGGCGCGGTGCAGCCCGGGAGCCGCGTCTCCTGGCGCTATAAGTATGCCGGAACCCCGCAGCAGCTGGCGGACTACGAAAAGTGGCTGCTGCCGAAGCTGGGGCCTGAGCACCGCTGGATTGGCATAGAGCAGGACGACAGCGCGCTGGGTAAATCGCTGCAACGTTCGCAGCAGTTTTTGCTGCTGTCGGCGCTGTTAACGCTGCTGTTAGCGGTCGCCGCGGTGGCGGTGGCGATGAGCCATTACTGCCGCAGTCGTTACGATCTGGTGGCGATCCTCAAAACCCTCGGCGCCGGACGGGAGCAGCTGCGCAAACTGATTGTCGGCCAGTGGTTGATGCTGCTGGCGCTGGCGGTGGTCGCCGGCGGGGCGATGGGCGTCGGGCTGGAGCATATTCTGCTGGCGATGCTTAAGCCGGTGCTCCCGGCGGCGCTGCCGGCGGCGAGCGGCTGGCCGTGGCTGTGGGCGATCGGCGCGATGGTGGTGATTTCCCTGCTGGTCGGGCTGCGTCCTTATAGACTGCTGCTGGCGACGCTGCCGCTGCGGGTGCTGCGCCAGGACGTCGTCGCCAACGTCTGGCCGCTGAAGCTCTACATCCCGATCGTGTGCGCGGTGGTGGTGACGCTGCTGGCGCTGCTGATTGGCGGCAGCCCCCTGCTGTGGGCGGTTCTGGCGGGTGCCGTAGTGCTGGCGCTGCTGTGCGGCCTGGCGGGATGGGGCGTGCTGTGGTTACTGAAGCGTTTGACGTTAAAAGCGCTGCCGCTGCGCCTGGCGGTGAACCGTCTGCTGCGCCAGCCGTGGTCGACCCTGAGCCAGCTGGCGGCCTTTTCGCTGTCGTTTATGCTGCTGGCTCTGCTGCTGGTGCTGCGCGGCGATCTGCTTGACCGCTGGCAGCAGCAGCTGCCTCCGGAAAGTCCTAACTATTTCCTGATTAACATCGCACCGGAGCAGGTGGTGCCGGTAAAAACCTTCCTCGCCGAGCATCAGACCCGCGCCACCGAGTTCTATCCCATCGTGCGCGCCCGCCTGACGCAAATTAACGGCCAGGCAACGGAGGGCAATAAAGATGAAGCCCTGAACCGGGAGCTTAACCTCACCTGGAGCCGCGAGCGTCCGGATCATAATCCGCTGGTTGCCGGTAGCTGGCCGCCAAAAGCGGGTGAGGTGTCGATTGAAGAGGGGCTGGCGCAGCGTCTGGGCGTCAAGCTCGGCGATAGCGTGACCTTTACCGGGGATACTCAGGACTTTAGCGCGAAGGTGTCCAGCGTGCGTAAAGTCGACTGGGAAAGTCTGCGGCCGAACTTCTTCTTTATCTTCCCGCAGGGGGCGCTCGACGGCCAGCCGCAAAGCTGGCTGACCAGCTTCCGCTGGGATAATGGCAACGGGATGCTCACGCAGCTCAACCGCGAATTCCCCACCGTCAGCCTGCTGGATATCGGCGCGATTTTGCAACAGATTGGCCAGGTGCTGACCCAGGTAAGCCGCGCGCTTGAGGTGATGGTGATTCTGGTCACCGCCTGCGGCGTTTTGCTGCTGCTGGCGCAGGTACAGGTCGGGATGCGTCAGCGCTACCAGGAGCTGGTGGTCTGGCGCACGCTGGGTGCCGGTAAGTCTCTGCTGCGCACCACGCTGTGGGCGGAGTTCGCGCTGCTGGGCGTGGTATCCGGCGTCGTGGCGGCGATTGGCGCAGAGGTTGCGCTGGCGCTGCTGCAAAGCAAAATCTTTGACTTCCCGTGGTCTCCGGACTGGCGGCTGTGGGTGATGCTGCCGCTGTGCGGGGCGATACTGCTGTCGCTGTGCGGCGGCTGGCTGGGGCTGCGTCTGCTAAAAGGTAAAGCGCTGTTCCGCCAGTTTAGCCAGGGATAGAGTGAGTTATGTAGCCCGGGTAAGGCGTTAGCCGCAACCCGGTGTTTTCACCCGGCTCGCGCTGCGCTTAGCCGGGCTACCGTTTCTCAGCCGTCTGCGGGAAAGTCGCCCGGGTAAGGCGTTAGCTGCAACCCGGGAGGGCTTCGGGCCACGGATGCGAGTTGCTATTACAAATGGCCGTGGTTCAGCGCGGTGAGCGGCTCATTAACGTCGAAAACTTTACAGATAACCTCGTTTACGCCAAGCGATTTGAGGCGCGCGGTGTGCTTGTTGAGGTAAGCAAGCGCGGTTTCTTCATTCTCAAAAAGGTAGATCCCGCCCGCTTCCTGATTTTTTTCGTTTTCTGTCCAGACCTTCCAGATAAACCCTGGTTCCTGATTGATGGACTCGGCCAGCTCCACGAGCTGACGGGACATCTCGCTGCCGAAGGGACCGTTAAAAGCAAAGTGCAGCTGCAGTAGTTTTTTCGACATATTTCCTCCATGGATGATGTTCGCGCGGTAATAGACCATTTTAATGACATGGCGATGAAAAGATAACCACAGATTTTTTAAGGGCACAAAATGATAAGTTGCTGATTTTTAACCGCACAAAACATTAAAAACTCAGCAACACGCCATACTCAATCGCAGTTAATATTCAGCTGGAAAATATAAGGTTGCTTATTAATCAAGGAAAAAGTATGGCACATAAAATAAAAGCGCTGGCGATAACGATCGGCGCAGCCCTGGCGTTAACCTCTTTTGCATCCCAGGCGGAAATTACGCTTTTAAAACAAGATCCGCAGGCGGGCGATCCGTTAAGCCGGCTTAATTTTACCGTCGGCGGGAGTATCCGTCCCCAGTTCAACATGATGTCCGGCGATGGCGACAAAGGCTCATATAAACGTAACGGTTTCGATGGCGGAACCCGTTTCCGCTTCGCGGCCGACTACTATCTGTTTGATGATATTAGCTGGATCAGCTATTACGAGCTGGGCGTCAATATTCCGGCACTTTTCGACTGGGATAACCACTATGCCGAAGGCGCGAATAACACCAGCCGCCGTATGCTCTATACCGGCCTGAAAAGCGATACCTGGGGGACGTTAACCTACGGTCAGCAGAACAGCGTTTATTACGACGTGGTCGGGGTAAAAACCGATATCTGGGATTACGACATGATTGGCCAGGCGCCGGGTAACGGCATTAACGGCGACTACGATGGCTCCTATCGCTCACGTAATATGCTGAAATATAAGAAAACCGTTGGCGATGTCGATCTCTATGCCTCTTATCTGTTTGAGGACAGCGAATATCTGCCGGGCAACGGTCTGCGCTATAAACGTAAAGGCGGCGGTTCCATCGGCGCGGATTATCACATTATGAAAGATCTGACCTGGGGCGCCGCGTGGAACTATACCCGCGCCGATATGCGTAACCCGTCCAGTTCTGACAGCAAATCATACGATCAGAATATCGTTGGTACCGCGCTTAGCTGGACGCCGGATAACTGGACCTTCTCCTTGGGCGGCGGTTGGTATCAGAACTTCCTGACCACCAAAAAAACCGATGTCCATAACTACTTCGCGGGCGATGCCTGGGGGATTGAGTACTTTGCGGGTTATAAATTCCCGATTGGCCAGTATGCGGTGAAATCTATTCAGCCATACTTTATGGGCGACCGCCTGCAGTACGTGAACGGCCGCAACTATCAGCGTATCGATAACGGCGTCGGCGTGAGTTTCCAGCTGGATTATGGTTTCCGCGTTGACTATGAACACGTCTTCACGTCGAGCACCGACAACCTGGGCGATATGAACCTGGTGCGTCTGCGCTACGACTTCTAAGCGGTAACCATTCCCCGGTGACGCTGCGCTTACAGGGGCTACAGGTTCACCGCCGTCTGCGGACCCGTAGCCCGGCTAAGGCGTTTACGCCGCAAGCCGGGACAAGAGAGGATGTGATTACTTCGCCAGCCAGGCGGCAACTTCCTGCCAGCTGCCGCGGAAAATAATTTTCTCCGCTTTTTTGCCGAGCTGGTAGCGGTACATCGGATCGTAATACTCATTCAGCAGGGGAACCAGCCAGCTGAAATGCGCTTCGGTGTCGGTGGTTCGCTGCTGTTCAAGCAGCGCTTCATCAAGCCTGGCGGTGAGCTGGGCAAAACGCTGTAGCCCGAGGCGGCGGCGGATTGCGAACAGGCCATGATGCAGATATTCGCTATACGCCTGCCAGCCTTGCTCTTCGCCGTAGGCCGCCAGGAAATCGCGATGCATGCGCGCAAAATACTCTTCCCGCAGTCGTTCAAGACGGATAGCAAACGGATCTTCCACCACCGCCAGCGGCGACTGCGCCATGCGAAGACGCATACACTCCGGCAGGTGATTGGCGCCGATCATATGCCCCTCATCCTCCAGCACCCAGCGCGTCTGCTGCCCGGACTTTTTAAGCATCGCCACGGCCAGATGATTTTCAAAGGTAGCCTGCTGATACTGCTCCTGGAGGGTGCGACCGAATGAAGAGCCGCGGTGATGGGCAAGCCCTTCGAGATCGATACCGTCCGGTTGAGCGCAGACCAGCTGAGTTTTGCCATTGCCGGTACAGCCGCCGATCAGCACGATAGGGCGCTGTACCAGCTCTTCGGTAAGCTGTATGGCGGCCTGGCGCAGCGCTTTATAGCCCCCGACGATCAGAGGGTAATCCACGCCAGCTTCTTTCAGCCACTGCTGGACGATATGCGAACGCTGGCCGCCGCGAGCGCAGCACAGGTAGCCTTCTGGATAACGCGCGCAGGCCTCTTTCCAGGCGGCGAGGCGGCCGGCGCGAATCTTACCATTCACCAGCTGATGGCCCAGTGCGAGAGCGGCTTCCGGCCCTTGACGCTTATAGCAGGTACCGACGGCAGCGCGCTCGTCATCGTTCATCAGCGGCAGGTTGATCGCTGCGGGCATGGCGCTTTGCCTGAATTCAACCGGGGCACGTACGTCAATCAGCGGCGTATCGCTGGCAAGAATCTGCCGAATATTTTGTGGGACTAATTCCATCATTTAAACCGTTAAGCCATTCAGACGCGTCGCTCGACGCGATAATCCTCCTATTGTACGCGGTGAGCGGCAGGCTGGATTGATTTTTCACGGTGTATCGCTGAATAGCGTCAGGAATCCCTGGATTTCCGGGGCGGAGTGACCGAATAGCGAGGTGATATCCTGCACCGCTTTACCATGATGATCTTTACGCCAGGCGAGGCTCAGAGGAGAGGGGGGACGCATGGTCGGTATCTGCCGGGAAACCAGCTCGCCGCGCGCGATAAGCGGCTGGCACAGCGGCTCGGGTAAAAAGCCGATGCCGACGCCGGCGATATGGGCGGCGACTTTGGTTTCGATATCGGGAACCACGATCTCTTTTTGACCCGGCAGGCGCCAGACAACACGTTTGGTTAATCTCCGCGCGCTGTCTTCAATGTTGACCGCAGGATAGCGGCGCAGCTGGGCCTCCGACAGGGGGGCGGTTTGCTGGCTTAGCGGATGATTCGGCGACATCACGAACAGCCAGGTGACTTCACCCAGCGGGGCGACGGCAATATTCTCCGCTAACGGTTCGGTGCCGGTGACGCCGATGGCCAGCGAAAAGTCATCGTGCAGGAGCGTATCCCAGACGCCCATGTAAATTTGTCGTGAAAAATGAAATTGCGTAAAAGGGTAACGCTGGGTGAGCCAGGCCAGCAGCCGCGCAATGGCCTGAGGGTCATACATCAGGTTATTCACCACAATATTCACCTGGCGCTCCACGCCGTCGTTAATCTGCTGCAGCTCGCCGGGCATACTGTCAATCCAGCCCAGCCACTCTCTGGCCTGCGCCAGGAGATGCATTCCGGCAGGAGTCAGCAGGACGCTGCGCGTAGTGCGCGAAAAGAGCGCGACGCCGGTGTTGTCTTCCAGCAGTTTGATGCGATAGCTAATCGTGGCGGTCGTTTTATAGAGTTTTTCCGCTGCTCTGGAGAAGCTGCCGGTCTCCGCGACGCTGACAAAGGTACGTAGTGTTTCGGGGTCTAGCATCGCCTTATTCCTCGTAATTTAATAATTCACCCATGATTTTTAAGTATTTTTTCATAATAACCTTCTCAATTATGTGGCTTAAATCAGGTTTTGGAAAATTATTCCAACTTATAGTTGATACCACTTTGAGATGGCCATGAATTGACCGGTACATCGATCACCCTCAAGGTATGAGGAGGGCGACGGTTTTTAATGACTAAGGAATATTGCAATGAAGCTAGAGGTATTGCCGCTGACGCGCGAAGCATTCCGTCCCTATGGGGACGTTATCGAAACGGAAGGGCAGGATTTTTTTCATATTAATGATGGCAAAGTGCAGCGTTTTCACGATCTGGCCATGGTGGAGACCCTGCAGCAGGATCGCACGCTAATCAGCATTAATCGGGCCCAGCCGGCGGTATTGCCGATTGTCGTCACCGAGCTGGAACGTCATCCGCTGGGCACCCAGGCGTTCGTGCCGATGAACGGCGAAGCCTTTGTGGTGGTGGTTGCGTCAGGAGGCGATGAGCCGGACATGACCACGCTGCGCGCGTTTATCTCCAATGGCCGCCAGGGGGTAAATTATCATCGCAATGTCTGGCATCACCCGCTGTTTGCCTGGCAGAGCGAAACCGATTTTTTAACCGTCGATCGCGGTGGAAAAGATAACTGCGATGTCGTGGAGATCCCGACCGTGGAGCTGAGCTTTGCGTGAGGTTGCACGTGACGCTGTCGATTATCTTGCATAACATGTGGGCGCTTACACACTATTTATGCTCAGGTTTTGAGCCGGAGATAATCGAGGTATGACAGAAGTGAGAAGGCGGGGAAGGCCGGGCCAGCAGGAGCCTTCCGCGCAAAAAGGCGCACAGGCGCTGGAGAGAGGGATCGCGATACTGCAATACCTTGAAAAGAGCGGCGGCAGCTCGTCGGTCAGCGATATTTCCCTGAATCTGGACTTACCGTTATCGACCACTTTTCGCCTGCTTAAAGTGCTGGAGGGCGCGGATTTTGTCTATCAGGACGCGCAGCTAGGCTGGTGGCACATCGGGCTTGGCGCATTCAATGTCGGCTCGGCGTACATCCATAACCGGGATGTTTTATCCGTCGGCGGACCTTTTATGCGGCGGCTGATGCTGATGTCAGGGGAAACGGTAAACGTGGCGATTCGTAACGGCAACGAAGCGGTGTTGATTGGCCAGCAGGAGTGCAAATCGATGGTAAGGATGTGCGCGCCGCTCGGCAGCCGGCTGCCGCTGCATGCTTCTGGGGCCGGAAAGGCGCTGCTGTACCCGCTGTCCCCGGATGAGTTGGTGGATGTGATTGTGAAGACCGGGCTGCAGCGCTTTACGCCGTCGACGATCGTCGATTTACCGGTCCTGCAGCGAAACCTGGATGAGGCGCGCGACCGCGGCTACAGCATTGACCAGGAGGAGCACGTGACAGGATTAAACTGTATTGCTTCAGCGGTTTACGATGATGTCGGATCCGTAGTGGCGGCAATTTCGATTTCCGGGCCAGCGTCCCGCTTAACCCCGGACCGTTTTGTCAGCCAGGGAGAGCTGGTGAGGGAGACGGCAAGGAATATCAGCACCGCGCTGGGACTGAAGCCCCAGGCAGAGTGATCGCCGAACCGACCCGCTCTGAGGAGCGGGAATTTTTAGGCTTTGTTCAAGTTTGGAAAAATTTTCCAATATAGTGAGGTAGTAAAAAATGGCAAAAATGAGAGCCGTCGACGCGGCAATGTATGTACTCGAAAAAGAAGGGATTACCACCGCATTCGGCGTGCCTGGCGCAGCGATTAACCCCTTTTATTCCGCCATGCGTAAGCACGGCGGGATCCGCCATATTCTGGCTCGCCACGTGGAAGGCGCGTCCCATATGGCCGAAGGCTATACGCGTGCCGCAGCCGGTAATATCGGCGTATGCCTGGGGACATCGGGCCCGGCGGGAACGGATATGATCACCGCGCTCTATTCTGCCTCCGCGGACTCGATACCGATTTTGTGCATCACCGGCCAGGCGCCGCGCGCGCGTCTGCATAAAGAAGATTTCCAGGCGGTCGATATTGAATCCATTGCTAAGCCCGTGACCAAGATGGCGGTTACCGTGCGCGAAGCGGCGCTGGTACCGGGCGTGCTGCAGCAGGCTTTCCATCTGATGCGTTCCGGCAGACCGGGACCGGTATTGATCGACCTGCCTTATGATGTTCAGGTGGCGGAAATCGAATTTGACCCCGAGCTGTACGCGCCGCTCCCGGCTTATAAACCCGTGGCGACTCGTCCGCAGATCGAACGCGCGCTGGCGATGCTGCTGATGGCGGAGCGTCCGGTGATTGTCGCCGGCGGCGGGGTGATTAATGCCGATGCCGTAGCGCTGCTGCAGCAATTTGCTGAGATTACGCAAGTTCCGGTCATCCCAACGCTGATGGGCTGGGGCTGTATCCCGGATGACCACGAATTGATGGCCGGGATGGTCGGCCTACAAACCGCGCATCGCTACGGTAACGCCACGCTGCTGGCCTCCGACCTGGTATTCGGCATCGGTAACCGCTTTGCTAACCGTCATACCGGTTCCGTTGAGAAGTACACCGCAGGTCGCAAAATCATCCACATCGATATCGAACCGACGCAGATTGGCCGCGTGCTGTGCCCGGATTTAGGCATTGTGTCCGATGCGAAAGCGGCGCTGGCTCAACTGGTAGATATCGCGCAGCAGATGCAAAAAGAGGGCCGCCTGCCGCGTCGCGAGCGCTGGGTTGCCGAGTGTCAGGAGCGCAAGCGTACGCTGCTGCGTAAAACCCACTTCGATAACGTGCCGGTCAAACCGCAGCGCGTTTATGAAGAGATGAATAAAGCCTTTGGTCGCGACGTGTGCTACGTCACCACCATCGGGCTGTCGCAAATCGCCGCCGCGCAGATGCTGCACGTATTTAAAGATCGCCACTGGATCAACTGCGGCCAGGCCGGGCCGCTGGGCTGGACGCTTCCTGCCGCGCTGGGCGTTTGCACCGCCGATCCGGAGCGTAACGTGGTGGCCATCTCCGGCGACTTTGACTTCCAGTTCCTGATTGAAGAGCTGGCGGTGGGCGCGCAGTTCAATATTCCTTACATCCACGTGCTGGTAAACAACGCCTATCTGGGCCTGATTCGTCAGTCGCAGCGCGCGTTCGATATGGATTACTGCGTCCAGCTGGCGTTCGAAAACATCAACTCCAGCGAAGTGAACGGCTACGGCGTCGATCACGTCAAGGTTGCCGAGGGTCTCGGCTGTAAAGCGATTCGCGTCTTCAAGCCGGAGGATATCGCGCCCGCCCTGGCGCAGGCGAAAGCCTGGATGAAAGAGTATCGCGTACCGGTTGTTGTGGAAGTGATCCTTGAGCGGGTCACCAATATCTCCATGGGTAGCGAGCTGGATAACGTGATGGAGTTTGAAGATGTTGCCGATAGCGCCATCGATGCGCCAACCGAAACCTGCTTTATGAAATATGAATAAATGAGGTGAACCTATGTTGCGCTTTTCAGCCAACCTTTCGATGTTATTTCTGGAATATGATTTTCTGGATCGTTTTGAGAAAGCGGCGGCCTGCGGTTTTCGCGCCGTTGAGTTTATGTTCCCGTATGATTATGCGCCCGAGGTATTAAAGCAAAAGCTGAGCGACAACCGGCTGGAGCATACCTTACATAACTTACCCGCCGGCGACTGGGCGGCGGGAGAGCGCGGCATAGCCTGTATTCCCGGTCGCGAAGCGGAGTTCCGCGAAGGCGTGGATGCCGCAATCCGCTATGCCAAAGCGCTGGGCAATCGAAAAATCAACTGCCTGGTGGGTAAAACCCCGCCTGGCTACCGCGAGGATCATATTCGTTCCACGCTGGTGGCGAATTTACGTTTTGCCGCTGCCGCGCTGGCGCAGGAAGGTATTCTGCTGCTGATCGAACCGATTAATTACTTCGATATGCCGGGCTTTTATCTGAATACCACTCATCAGGCGCTGGCGCTTATTGATGAGGTCGGCAGCGATAATCTGAAAATTCAGTACGATATTTATCATATGCAGCGGATGGAGGGGGAGTTAACCCATACGATGCAAACTTATGCTAACCGTATTGGTCATTTACAGATTGCTGATAATCCGAATCGCGGTGAGCCGGGGACCGGTGAAATTAATTACGATTATCTTTTTAAATTTATTGATAGATCAAGCTATGACGGCTGGGTGGGCTGCGAATATAAACCGCTGACCACCACCGAAGCGGGTTTGACATGGTTTAATCACTACCGCTAATTTTTAATTTATCTTTGGGCAGTATTTATTATTCCAGACGCAGGGGTTTTATTTCCTGACAACAGGAAGGGATAACTATTGCCCGGGTAAATCGAAACAGAAATTCTGAGAGGAAACTTATGAAACTGGGATTTATTGGTCTGGGTATTATGGGCACCCCGATGGCGCTCCGACTTGCCAGGGCAGGCCACGCTCTGCACGTTACTACCATCGGCCCGGTTGCTGACGACCTGCTCAAGCAAGGCGCGCAGCATCTGGCTACCGCCGAGCAGGTTGCGGCGCAGTCGGAGATTATTTTCATCATGGTTCCGGATACCCCACAGGTTGCCGACGTTCTGTTTGGCGAGCGCGGCTGCGCCAAAGCGGCGCTGAAGGGAAAAACCATCGTGGATATGAGCTCTATCTCGCCGATTGAAACCAAGCGGTTTGCGCAGCAGGTGCGCGACCTGGGCGCGGATTATCTGGATGCTCCTGTATCCGGCGGCGAAATCGGCGCGCGTGAAGGCACGCTCTCAATTATGGTCGGCGGCGATGAAAACGTCTTTGCCCGCGTGAAACCGCTGTTTGATATTCTGGGTAAAAACATCACCCTCGTAGGCGGTAATGGCGACGGTCAGACCTGTAAAGTCGCCAATCAGATTATCGTCGCGCTGAATATTGAAGCAGTGTCCGAGGCGCTGGTTTTCGCGTCTAAAGCCGGAGCCGATCCCGCTCGCGTGCGTCAGGCGCTGATGGGCGGCTTTGCCTCCTCGCGTATTCTGGAAGTGCATGGCGAAAGAATGTTGAACCGGACGTTTAATCCCGGCTTTAAAATTTCCCTGCACCAGAAGGATCTTAATCTGGCATTGCAGAGCGCGAAAGCACTGGCGCTTAATTTACCGAATACGGCAACCTGTCAGGAGTTATTTAACACTTGTGCCGCCCACGGTGGTAGTGAATTAGACCACTCGTCTTTAGTTCAGGCGCTGGAATTAATGGCCAATCATAAAATATCGTAATAAGAAAATGCTGCCGGTTCCGGCAGCGTTTTTTAAACCTCACGGGTGAATTTATGGATACTATCAATAAAACGGGTATCGACTATTGGAAGAAAATAGTCGTGGTCATGAGTCTGGGCTGGGTGGCAATATGGATTTATCGTACCGTATTAACACCTATTTATCCGGAAATTCAGGCGTCCTTAGGTAACGTCAGTAATGCTGAAATCGGCGCGATTGCCAGCTTCTATTTTCTGGCCTATTGCGGAATGCAGATCCCCTGCGGCATTCTGGTCGATAAGCTGGGACAAAAAATTATGCTGATGTGCGGTTTCTCGCTGTTTATTATTGGTACGTTGAGTATTGCTAATGCGGGAAACCTGACGCTGATTTATATCGGCTCGCTGCTGGCCGGCGCTGGCTGCGCGTCGTTTTTTAGCTCCGCCTATTCGCTCTCCTCGGCCAATGTGCCGCAGGAACGCCGGGCGCTGGCGAACGCCATCATCAACAGCGGCTCCGCCATCGGCATGGGGATTGGCCTGATTGGCTCAAGCATTCTGGTCAAAAGCATGCATATGGCGTGGCAAAATGTCTTGTTTATCGTCGCCGCGATCCTGGTGGTGATGCTCTGCGTGTTTACCCTGGTGATTCGCCGCAAGCTAAAAGAGCCCGCCGTAGCGGAGAATAAGCCTGGCGCAGCGGCTGCCGCTCCGGTCGCTGAAGAGAAATCGGCGCCGCTGTTTTCGCCGCTGCTGTGCAGCGTCTACTTTCTCTATTTCTGCACCTGCTACGGCTACTACCTGATCGTCACCTGGCTGCCTTCTTATCTTCAGACCGAACGCGGCTTTGACGGCGGCGCCATTGGTTTTGCTTCCGCGCTGGTGGCGGTGGTCGGGGTGCCGGGCGCGCTGTTCTTCAGCCATCTCTCGGATAAGTTCCGCGACAGTAAAGTCAAAGTGATTCTCGGGCTGGAGATTGTCGCTGCGGCCATGCTGATGTTTACCGTTCTCTCGCCGAATACCACCATGCTGATGATTAGCCTGGTGCTGTACGGACTGCTGGGCAAAATGGCCGTAGACCCGATTCTTATCTCGTTCGTTTCCGAGCAGGCGTCAGCGATAACATTAGGCCGCGCCTTTAGCTTGTTTAATTTCTTTGGCATGAGTTCGGCGGTGGTCGCACCGACGCTCACCGGTTTTATTTCCGACCTGACCGGTTCAAAAGAAATTAGTTTTGTGATGTCTGCCGGGTTGGTTATTACCGGAACGATACTGTTTGCGCTAATTACCTTGCGTAAGAACAAAATACAGTCAAAGACAATCCCAGTATAATAAAAAATAAATAATTAAAATTTGTTGTTCCACATAGCTAAACCTACAAACGTAATCCGATGCGTATTAAGAGGGAATTATGGAACAAACTCAAGACCTGTACAAAGCCAGGGGTTACAGCGACGATCTACTGCCCAAAGTAGCCTCGCAGCGTAACTGGAAAACATTTAACTATTTTACCTTATGGATGGGCTCCGTACACAACGTGCCTAATTATGTAATGGTTGGTGGTTTTTTTATTCTCGGGCTATCAACGTTTAGTATAATGATGGCGATAATATTGAGTGCTTTTATTATTGCCCTGGTTATGGTGTTTAATGGTGCTGCCGGAAGTAAATACGGCGTCCCCTTCGCAATGATATTAAGAGCTTCTTATGGTGTGCGTGGGGCATTATTACCCGGCCTGCTCAGAGGCGGCATTGCGGCAATTATGTGGTTTGGTTTGCAATGCTATGCCGGCTCGCTGGCATTCCTGATCTTATTAGGCAAACTGTGGCCCGAGTTTCTGACGCTCGGCGGTGATTTTAAGCTGCTGGGACTGTCGTTTCCGGGGATGATCGCCTTTCTGGTTTTCTGGCTGATTAATGTGGCGATTGGTTTCGGCGGCGGAAAAGTTCTCAATAAATTTACCGCAATCCTCAATCCCTGCATCTATATTGTCTTCGGCGGCATGGCTATCTGGGCTATCTCGCTGGTCGGGATCGGTCCGATCCTTGACTATCTGCCGACCGGGGTGGCGAAAGCGGAGCATACCGGCTTCCTGTTCCTGGTCGTTATCAATGCGGTCGTTGCCGTCTGGGCCGCGCCGGCGGTGAGCGCCTCGGACTTTACCCAGAACGCGCGTTCGTTTCGCGAGCAGGCCGTTGGGCAAACCCTTGGCTTAGTGGTGGCCTATATTCTGTTCGCGGTGGCCGGAGTGTGCATTATCGCCGGTGCCAGTATCCATTACGGTATGGATACCTGGAACGTACTGGATATTGTGCAGAAATGGGACAGCCTGTTTGCCTCGTTCTTTGCGGTGCTGGTGATATTAATGACCACGATCTCCACCAACGCCACCGGTAATATTATTCCTGCGGGCTATCAAATTGCGGCGATTGCTCCCACGAAACTGACCTATAAAAACGGCGTGCTGATTGCCAGTATTATTAGCCTGCTGATCTGCCCCTGGAAATTAATGGAAAATCAGGACAGTATTTATCTTTTTCTCGATATTATCGGCGGCATGCTGGGTCCGGTTATTGGCGTAATGATGGCGCACTATTTTATCGTCATGCGTGGGCAAATTAATCTTGATGAACTTTACACCGCGCCTGGAGATTATAAATATTTCGATAATGGATTTAACGTTACCGCATTCCTGGTAACGATTGTGGCGGTTATTTTATCGCTCGGTGGAAAATTTATCCCGCTGCTCGAACCGTTCTCCCGCGTGTCGTGGTTTGTTGGTGTTATTGTCGCTTTTGCCGCCTACGCCTTGCTGAAAAAACGGGCCCAGCCGAATAACCTGGCGCGCCCCAATGCTGTGAATTGATTTTATTACAACCAGGAAAGTTTATTTCATGGATGAAGCTTCAAGAGCCAAAGCCATTGGTATTGCGGTGTACGTGGCTGCAAACAGAAGTATGGCGGCTTAATCGTCTGTACACATACAAGGAGTTTTATATGTCTTTTGATTTAATCATTAAAAACGGCACCGTCATTCTGGAAAACGAATCCCGGGTGGTCGATATCGCGGTTGCTGACGGCAAAATTGCCGCTATCGGTGAAAACCTGGGGGACGCGAAGCAGATCATGGATGCCACGGGGCTGATCGTTTCGCCGGGGATGGTCGATGCGCATACGCACATCTCTGAGCCGGGTCGTACCCATTGGGAAGGATACGAAACGGGTACCCGCGCGGCGGCAAAAGGGGGCATCACTACGATGATTGAAATGCCGCTGAACCAGCTGCCGGCCACCGTCGATCGAGAGACCATTGAGCTGAAATTCGACGCCGCGAAAGGCAAGTTGACCATCGATGCCGCGCAGCTTGGCGGACTGGTCTCCTATAACCTTGACCGGCTGCACGAGCTGGATGAAGTGGGCGTGGTGGGGTTCAAATGCTTCGTCGCGACCTGCGGCGATCGCGGGATTGACAATGACTTCCGCGACGTTAACGACTGGCAGTTCTTCAAAGGCGTACAAAAGCTGGCCGAGATGAAGCAGACGGTACTGGTGCACTGCGAAAACGCGCTGATCTGCGATGAGCTGGGCGAAGAGGCGAAAAGAGAAGGGCGCGTGACCGCCCATGATTACGTCGCCTCCCGTCCGGTATTCACCGAAGTTGAGGCGATCCGCCGCGTTCTGTATCTGGCGAAGGTCGCCGGTTGCCGCCTGCACGTGTGCCACGTCAGCAGCCCGGAAGGGGTCGCCGAAGTGACGCGCGCCCGTCAGGAAGGTCAGGATGTCACCTGCGAATCCTGCCCGCACTACTTTGTACTGGATACCGAACAGTTTGAAAAGATTGGCACCCTGGCGAAATGCTCTCCGCCGATCCGCGACGCGGAAAATCAGAAAGGGCTGTGGGAAAAGCTATTCAACGGTGAGATCGACTGCCTGGTGTCCGACCACTCTCCGTGCCCGCCGGAAATGAAGGCGGGCAATATCATGCAGGCCTGGGGCGGGATTGCCGGTTTGCAAAACTGTATGGACGTCATGTTCGATGAAGCGGTGCAGAAGCGCGGTATGCCTTTGCCGCAGTTTGCTCGCCTGATGGCGACCAACGCCGCGGATATTTTCGGCCTGAAGCATAAGGGCCGCATCGCGCCGGGCAAAGACGCCGACCTGGTGTTTATTCAGCCGAACAGCAGCTACGTTCTGCAGGCGGAAGACCTTGAATATCGCCATAAAGTCAGCCCTTACGTCGGCCGTACGATTGGCGCGCGGATCGCCAGAACCCTCCTGCGCGGCGATGTGATCTATGACAGCGAGCAGGGCTTCCCGCACGCGCCGAAGGGGAAATTTATCCTTAAGCATCAGCAGTAACGGGGATCCGGTGAATTCCCTGATTGCGGCGTAAACGCCTTCTCCGGGCTACGAGCCGATTTGTCGCCCGGATAAGACGCAAGCCGCGACCCGGGGAATCACTTGCCCCATTCCATGCTCAGCGCCTGTTTAACGGCAGGCGCTTTTTCAGGATTCAATCATGGTGGTATTTCCGCTCAATAAACGAAACACCCTGGCGGGATTTCAATGGTTCTTCTTTATTTTCTGCAACACCGTCGTGGTACCGCCGACGTTACAGTCTGCTTTTCAGCTGCCCGCCAGCGCGCTGATTACGCTGACTCAGTACGGTTTTATCACCACCGGGCTGGCCTGCCTGGCGCAGGCGCTGCTGGGCCATCGTCGGGCGATTATGGAAGGGCCTACGGGACTATGGTGGAGCACTATCCTGACCGTCACCGTCGGTGAAGCCGCGCGCGGCACTCCATTTGCCAGCATTGCGTCAAGCCTGGCGGTTGGCATCTCTCTGTCGGCGATATTCACCATCATCATCGGCGTGAGCGGCATCGGTCACCGCCTGGCGAAGCTCTTCAGCCCGACGGTCATGGTCTTTTTTATGCTGCTGCTCGGCGCGCAGCTCACCACGATCTTTTTTAAAGGCATGCTCGGGCTGCCTTTCAGTTCGACCCAGGCTAACGTGGGCGTTCAGCTGGCGCCGTTTAGCCTGGCGCTGGCGGTGATGCTGTTGGTGCTGGGGATGATCATTTTTCTTCCGGACGGCATTGCTCGCTATGCCCTGCTGTTTGGCACCCTCGTAGGCTGGGCTGGCTGGTACCTGCTGTTTCGCACTCCGCCCGCCACGATGGCATCCGGGCCGATTCACTGGCAGTGGTTTCCACTTGGCTACGGCGGGGAGTTACGCCCCGGCATTATTTTGACGGCGCTGCTGGCGGGGCTGGTGAATATTACGAATACCTACGGCGCAATTCGCGGTAGCGACGTTTTTTATCCCCAGCAGGGCGCCAGCAATACCCGCTACCGACGAAGCTTTATTATCTCCGGCCTGATGACCTTAATAACGGTTCCGCTCAGCGTGGTGCCGTTTTCGCCTTTTGTTTCATCGATAGGTTTATTAACCCAAACTGGAGAGACTTCGCGCCAGCCGTTTATTATCGGCTGCCTGTGCTGTCTGCTGGTGGGACTATTTACGCCGCTGACCCACTTTTTTACCACGCTGCCTTTGCCGATTAGCAGCGCGGTCATGCTGGTCTCCTATCTTCCGTTGTTATATTCCAGCTTATCTTTCAGTAAACAAATCACCTTCACCGCACGAAATATCTACCGGCTGGCGCTGCCGTTATTTATCGGCATCTTTTTAATGGGCCTGCCGCCGGTCTATCTCCAGACGCTGCCCCTAACAATTCGACCGCTATTAGGCAACGGCTTATTAATCGGCGTGCTGCTGGCGGTGGTGATGGAAAATCTCATTCCCTGGGATCGTATTAAGTAATGACATTAAAAAGGATGAACCATGAAAATAATTATTGCACCGGACTCTTTCAAAGAAAGCGTAAGCGCCAGCCGCTGCGCCCAGGCGATTAAGGCGGGCTTTACCTCTATTTTCCCGCAGGCGGAGTGCATCTGTCTGCCGATCGCCGACGGCGGCGAGGGGACGGTGGAGGCAATGGTTGAGGCCACCGAGGGTAAAATGGTGATGCTGCCGGTCATGGGGCCGATGGGCGATTTTGTCGGCGCTTTCTATGGCCTGAGCGGCGACGGACACACCGCGTTTATTGAGATGGCGGCGGCCAGCGGACTCATGCTGGTTCCCCCCGACGAACGCAACCCCCTGCAGGCCACCAGCTACGGCACCGGTGAGCTGATTCGCCATGCGCTGGACGCCGGCGTCCGTCACATAATTCTCGGTATTGGCGGCAGCGCCACGGTGGACGGCGGAATGGGGATGGCTCAGGCGCTGGGAGCACGCTTTGTTGATGAACGCGGCGAGAGCGTCGGCCTCGGCGGCGGAGCGTTAGAGCGGCTGGTCAACGTTGATTTACGCGATCTCGACCCGCGGCTTCGCGAGTGCCGGATTGACGTAGCCTGCGATGTGGATAATCCGCTGCTCGGCGAACGCGGCGCGGCGGCGGTCTTTGGCCCGCAAAAAGGGGCCTGCGCAGGCATGGTCGCCGTTCTGGAGCGCGGTTTAGAAAATTACGCTCAGGTGCTGCTGGCGGCAACCGGTCAGGATGTGACGGCGATGGTCGGCGGCGGCGCGGCCGGCGGGATGGGCGCGGCGGCTCGCATATTCCTTAACGCCACGCTGAAATCGGGCATTGATATTGTGCTGGAGGCGGTTCATCTGGAGGAGGCGCTGCGCGATGCGGACCTGGTGATCACCGGCGAAGGGCGTATGGATTCGCAAACCGTCGGCGGCAAAGCGCCGGTTGGCGTGGCGCGGATCGCCAAAAAGCACGGCATTCCGGTTATCGGCATCGCCGGCGTGCTGGGTGACGGCGTCGAAGCGGTGCATCAGCATGGTATTGATGCGGTCTTTAGCATCCTTCCCGCGCTGGCGCCGCTGGCCGAGGTGCTGGATCGCGGCGAGCAGAATCTTTACGCCTGCGCGCGCAATATCGCCTGCGCCATCAAGCTTGGCCAGACGCTGCCTGCCTGAATAAAAAATGCCACGGTTCACACCGTGGCAAAATCCAACATAGCTAAACAAAAAAGTGAATTCTGGGCGTTTGATAACCAACCTGTTTTGAACACTGCGCCCGCTTTTTAGCGGCTGGCGCCTTTACCCGGCCTACGAAATTGACGATAGCAAAAAGTTGTACTGAGTCCGTAGGCCCGCGCCAGCGGGCAATAGTAACGTTTGCAGCTTGTCAGCCATCAGATCTCAACGTCGCGGTTGCAGTCTTTTGAATAGATGTAGCTGAACGTTTCCCGTCCGACGCCGTATCCCGCCTGCAGGGAGTAAGCGCCCATAAAGATATAATCGCCTTGCTTGACCGGAACCCAGCTGTTGTCGAGGTTATACACTCCCTGGCCGGAGAGAATATAGGCGCCATGCTCCTGGACGTGGGTTTCAATGTAGCCGTGGCTGGCCCCCGGTGCGAAAAAGAGAATATGCATATTCATATCGAAGCCCAGCTCTTTTGGCAGGAAATCGATCAGAATAACGTCTTCCATTCCTTCATAATGAATACGCTCCAGCTGGCTGACGTTGCCGGTGACCAGATAAGGCGCATGGCCCTCTGTTGGAATATAGCGGCGCTTATAGAGGAAGAGCTGGCTATCGGCTGAATGGTTATTACTGAAAGTCATCCGCTCACCCGGCGGGCAGTAAAGATAACCGCCTTCGGTCAGCGCGAAGGATTTACCCTGAGCCCCGGCGATGATTTCTCCCTTAATCACATACAGGAAGGTCTCGATGCCTTCGCCGCCAAAACCGCTTTGATGACCGCCGTTTTCATGCAGCGTGACCAGATAATCAACAAAGGTGGCGCCTAATTTCGGCGTTGACAAAATAGTCACATCGCAATGTTCAAAACCCGGAATAACGTTCTTGACCAGACCGTCCGGCGTCAGCAGCGCGTAATTGCCGTGGCGCACGATGGAACGGCTGGCCAGTAAATCATCGCGATAGCCAAGCACATTATTTAAATAACCCATGATCGTTTCCTTATTCAGTCCAGGCCAGTTGATGCAACATTAAGGCGAGCGTTTTTACGCCTTCCGCCAGATCCTCGATATGCGTGCTTTCCGCCGGGTTATGGCTGATGCCTTTGATGCTCGGCATAAAGATCATGCAGGTCGGGAAGCAGGGAGCGAATATCTGCGCGTCGTGTCCCGCGCCGCTGTGCATCACGCGGAAATTCACCTTCTCTTTTTCACAAAGCGCGGTGAGCTGGGCCACCAGCTTCTTTTCCATGGGAACCGGAGCCTCATCCATCCACAGGTCGATCTCAATGCCGATATCCATCTCCTGGCAGATCCGCCGCATATCGGCCTCAATGACCTCAGTAAATGCCGTTAACTCCAGAGCATCGGTATGGCGGCAGTCCATAGTGAAGACGGTTTTGCCCGGCACCACGTTGACGGTATTCGGCTGCGGGTCGACTTTACCGAAGGTGAGCACCAGCGGGTCACCGTGGGCTTTTGCTTTGGCGATAGATTCGCAGCAGATACGGCTAAAGGCGTGGACGGTATCGCGACGGTAGCCCATTGGCGTCGTGCCGGCATGGTTAGACTCGCCGGTGAGGGTGATGGTGTAGCGACGCTGTCCGACTATGGCGTTGACCACGCCGATAGACTGCTTGTTGGTTTCCAGCACGCGACCCTGCTCAATATGCAGCTCTACGAAGGCTTTAATATCCCGGCGCGGCGCCAGCGGAGCGGCGGGTAGGCTGAAACCGCACTGCTTCATGGCATCGATAAACGCCACGCCTTTAGCGTCTTTAATTTCGCGTACGTCCGCTGGATTAGCGATGCCGACGATATTTTTGCTGCCCCAGAAGACGTAAGGGAAGCGGCTACCTTCTTCTTCCGCTAACGCCAGCACTTCCACGGTGCGCAGCGGCGCCCCGTAGGTCTCTTTTAGCCAGCGAACCGCCAGCCAGGCCGCCAGCGCGCCGAACTGGCCGTCAAGATTGCCGCCGTTAACGACGCTATCAATATGCGAACCGCTGAGGATAACCTCATCGGGAAAGCGCGTGCCGGGCAGGCGACCATAGAGATTGCCCACTTCATCAAAGCGCGTTTCCAGTCCGCTTTCGCTCATTCTTTGTTTGAATGCCTGCTGCGCCTGCAGCCATTCTGGCGAATAGAGCAGGCGGGTTATGCCCCCGGTCGGGTCGGCGCCGAAAGAGGAAAGCCAGGGCAATGTCTCTTCTATTGCCTGTCGAAAATAATGAGCCATACGCAACTCCTGTATTTTAATTTATTGAGCAAACGGGGAATTGGTTTCATAAGAGCGGTTATATAAAGCGTCCGAAACCAGATAGTCATAAATCTCATCAACGATCTCGATACCGTTGACGGCGCTGTTTTTCTCATTGATATCCAGGTTCTGCCCGGGGTAATACACCTGGTTAAATCCGGGCGCTGGCGTAATGGCGTTTAATTCACGCATGGTGTCGCTGATATGCTGGCGGAATAGCGCGCTGGAGGAGAAAAATGCCGGGTTGATGACGATATGCAGCTGGCCCAGCTCGCGTCCCTGGCTCAGATTGTCGTACATAGAGCTGACCTGGCGGCCGAAGGGGAGGTTGAGCAAAATGCCGGAGAGGATGTCGATCATCATCATCAGGCCGTAGCCTTTCGGGCCGGCTGCCGGAAGCAGGGCGTGAACGGCAAAAGGATCGCGGGTCGGCGCGCCGTTTTTATCCACCGCCCAGCTATCGGGAATGGTTTCATGGCGCGAGCGGGCGTCGAGAATTTTCCCCCATGCCTGCACCGTGGTGGCCATGTCGAAGGTGATGATATCATCGCCCTCGCCGGGCGCGGCAAAGGCCAGCGGGTTGGTTCCGTAATAGATTTCCGCCCCGCCAAAAGGCACGACCATCGGGTCTGACTGGCACAGCGAAATCCCGATTAGCCCGGCGCGGGCGGCCTGCCGGGTGAAGTAAGAGATCGCTCCGCTGTGGCCCATACGCCGGATGCCGACCACGGCCACGCCGTTTTCCCTGGCCAATTCTATCGCGTGCTCCATGCCCATTTTGGCGGCCACCTGACCGGCGGCATTATCGGCATGCAAAATACCGCTGCAGGGGCCGTTCTTTTCAAAGGTGAAGGTGGGATGACGATTGGTTCCGCCTTTTGAAATACGTTCCGCATAATATTCAACGCGAACCGCGCCGTGCGAATGAATACCCCTGGCATCGGCATAAACCAGTACATCGGCAATGATATCCGCGTGATTGCGAGTAAGCCCTGCTGTATTCAGCTTATTGGCAATAAGCTGATGAAGTGTTTCCCGACTGACTTTCATCTGTCTTCCTTTTAACGACGGTGTAGAGCCTGACTGCCAAATAAAATACGGGGAAAATAAACTTAAATTGTGATCTGTATTGGTAAAAATAGTTAGTTAGATTTTATTTAATAATCACCGTGGGTTTGTCAGAAGGGACCCGATTAATCTATTCATTAAAAAACTCGGGCTAATGCCTTCGGCTTTATTTGAAAGCGTCTTGTAATAATTCTCATGTGATTCCGGTCACGCCGTCGATAATTTTATCCCGTTAGCCTGATGGCAGATTAACCATGCTCATTCAATTGCAATGGGTGCAATTATTGGGGAGTTATTATGATCCATGCCTTTATTAAAAAGGGCTGTTTCCAGGATTCGGTCAGCTTAATGATTATTTCACGCAAGCTGAGCGAGTCGGAAAATGTCGATGATGTTTCAGTCATGATGGGCACACCGGCAAATAAATCGCTGTTGGAAACGACCGGGTTCTGGCACGACGATTTTGCCAGCGCGACGCCAAATGACATTTGCGTGGCGATCCGCACCGATTGCGCGGATGCGTCGGTTACGCAAATGATCGCTGCCCGTCTTGATGAGGCCCTTACCGCCCTGGCGCAGGGGAGCGGGCAAAGTCAGAGCCTGAGCGTGGTTCGCCGCTGGCAAAGCGCAACGCAGAAGCTACCGCAGGCCAATATGACCTTAATTTCCGTTGCCGGGGAGTACGCCGCGGAGCTTGCCCATCAGGCGCTCAGCAGCGAGAAAAACGTCATGATCTTCTCCGACAACGTCACGCTGGAAGATGAAATCGCGCTCAAAACCCGCGCCCGTGACAAAGGGCTGCTGGTCATGGGGCCGGACTGCGGCACCGCCATGATTGCCGGCACGCCGCTGGCTTTCGCCAACGTTACGCCGGAAGGCAACATCGGCGTTATTGGCGCGTCCGGCACCGGTATTCAGGAGCTGGTCTCGCAGATTGTCCTCGGCGGCGAAGGGATCAGCCATGCGATCGGTCTCGGCGGCCGCGATCTGAGCGCCGAAGTGGGCGGTATCAGCGCGCAAACGGCGCTGGAAATGCTGACCCAGGATGCGCAGAGCCAGGTGCTGGCCTTTGTTTCTAAACCTCCCGCCGAAGCGGTGCGTCTGAAGATCATCGCCGCCATGAAGCGCAGCGCGAAACCGGTGGTGGCGCTATTTCTCGGCTATACGCCGCCGATCGCCCGCGATGAAAACGTCTGGTTCGCCCGCACGCTTGACGAGGCCGGGCGTCTGGCCTGCCTGCTGGCGCGAGTGGGGCGGCGTCAGGCAAGCCTTCCCGCGGTGGCGGGCAAGCAGATTCGCGGCTTATACACCGGCGGTACGCTGGCTGCTGAATCCGCAGGATTGCTGGCAGAACGGCTGAACATTACCCCTGATGCGCATCACCCGCAGGGCATGATGCTCGACGCGCAGGGGCACCGGGTCGTCGATCTTGGCGACGATTTTTACACCGTCGGCCGTCCGCATCCGATGATCGACCCCTCCCTGCGCAACCAGCTGATTGCCGAACTTGGCGCGGAAACTCAGGTTGGCGTACTACTGCTGGACGTGGTGATTGGCTACGGCGCCACCGCCGATCCGGCCGGCTCGCTGGTCGAAGCATGCCAGCGGGCGTGGGCGACCAGAGCCGACGATAGTCCGCTGCACGTTATCGCGACGGTGACCGGAACCGAAAGCGATCCGCAGTGCCGCTCCCGTCAGATTTCAGTCCTTGAAGATGCGGGGATCGCCGTGGTCGATAGCCTGCCTGAAGCCACCTTGCTTGCCGCCGCGCTGATTAGCCCGCCGCGGAAAGCCGCTCCTGCCCCGCGCGCCGGCCTGCTGGACGGCGTGTCGGTGATTAATGCTGGCCTGCGCAGCTTTGCGCTCGATTTACAGACCGCCGGAACGCCGGTTGTTCACTATCAGTGGGCGCCGATTGCCGGTGGGAATAAGAAACTGGCTCGTTTATTAGAACGTTTGCAATAAGAGGTCTCTATGTTTACATCAGTGGCGCAGGCCAATGACGCAGTAATAGAACGAATTCGTAATGCACGTCCGCACTGGCTGGATGTGAAGCCGGCGGGTTCTTTAATCGGGGCGCTGAATCAAAACAAAACGCTGCTCCACGCCGGGCCGCCGATGCGCTGGCAGGAGATGACCGGTCCGATGAAAGGGGCCTGCATTGGCGCCTGCTTGTTCGAAGGCTGGGCGCAGGATGAGAAAACGGCCCACGCGATGCTGGAAAACGGCGAGATTACCTTTATTCCCTGCCACCACGTTAATGCCGTAGGGCCGATGGGCGGTATTACTTCGCCGAATATGCCGATGCTGGTCGTGGAGAACATCGCCGAAGGTAACCGCGCGTATTGCAACCTGAACGAAGGCATTGGCAAGGTGATGCGTTTCGGCGCCTACGGCGAAGACGTGCAGCAGCGCCTGCGCTGGATGCGCGATGTGCTGATGCCCGTTCTCAGTGCGGCGCTGAAACAGATGACGCGCGGCATTGATCTCACCGCGATGATGGCGCAGGGCATCACCATGGGCGATGAGTTCCACCAGCGCAATATCGCCACCTCCGCGCTGCTGATGCGCACGCTGGCACCGCATCTGGCGCGACTCGACCACGACAAACAACAGATCGCCGAAGTGATGGATTTTCTCGCCATCACCGATCAGTTCTTCCTCAACCTGGCGATGGCCTACTGCAAATCAGCGATGGATGCCGGGGCGCAGATCCGCGCCGGCAGTATTGTCACCGCGATGACCCGCAACGGCGATATGTTCGGTATTCGCGTTAGCGGACTGGGCGACCGCTGGTTTACCGCACCGGTGAATACGCCGCAGGGGCTGTTCTTTACCGGTTTCTCTCAGGAACAGGCCAACCCGGATATGGGCGACAGCGCCATTACCGAAACCTTCGGCATCGGCGGCGCGGCGATGATTGCGGCGCCGGGGGTGACCCGCTTTGTCGGCGCTGGCGGAATGGAGGCGGCAAAATCCGTTTCGGAGGAGATGGCGGAAATCTTCCTTGAGCGCAATATGCAGCTGCAGATTCCTGGCTGGGATTTCCAGGGCGCCTGTCTTGGACTGGATATTCGCCGGGTGGTTGAAACCGGCATTACGCCGCTCATTAACACCGGGATCGCCCATAAAGAAGCGGGGATCGGCCAGATTGGCGCCGGAACCGTCAGAGCGCCGCTGGCCTGTTTCGAGCAGGCGCTGGAAGCGCTGGCGGACGAACTGGGCGTGAGCTGAGGTAGCGCGATGGAGAGGATTCGTCCGCTGATAGGCAGCGTCGATGCGCCGGATCATCGCCAACCGTGGCGAACCGGCGGCCTCTGGCGGCGCACCATTAACCTCTATGTTGCAGGCGGCGCGCTGCTGACGCTACATCATCGGGGACAGGGCGTGAGCCCCGGCGGATGGGTTGTTCGTCATCGCGATTTTATCCGGCTGCACGCGGCGCTGCGGACGGGGGCGTCGCCGATAGCGCGGAATGACGGTATTCAGGTCGGCGATCTTTTGCTGATGCCGCCGCGCAGACGCTGCTCCCTGCGGCTCCGCTGTCAATCCGTAAGCGCTTATCTCCCGCCAGCGCTGATGAGTCGACCGGAGGAGACCGGGCTGTTCGGGCCGCTGTCGCAGGCTATCGAACTGCGGCAGCATCCCGAGCTGCGCCAGCTTCGCCACTGTTTTGCCTCCGCGCTGGCCGGCAACGCCGTCGACTGGCGGCTGTGGCTGGGCAAGGGGCCGGGCCTGACGCCCAGCCTGGACGACATGCTGATCGGCATGATGCTGGCGGCGTGGCGCTCGGGGCGCATGTCACCCTGCGGCGGAAGGGCATTTTTTCGCGCCTCCGGCGATCTGCGCGCGGCCACCACTCAGGTGAGTGTCAACTATTTACGCTACGCCAGCGAGGGGCGCTTCGCTTCGCCGTTGATGCATTTTGCCTGCGCCCTGCAACGTGGACGACGTCTCGAGCCCGCCGTCGAAGCGCTGCTGGCGATGGGGCATACCTCCGGCGCCGACACGCTTCTGGGATTCTGGCTGGCGCAACATCTTATCTAAGGACTTTTTATGAAAACGCTGGTTGTTGCCCTTGGCGGCAACGCTTTATTACAGCGCGGGGAAGCGCTGACCGTAGAAAATCAGTACCGCAATATCGATAGCGCGGTTCCCGCGCTGGCGCGTCTGGCGCAGACGTATCGGCTGGCCATTGTGCACGGCAACGGGCCGCAGGTGGGTCTGCTGGCGCTGCAAAATCTGGCCTACGGCGACGTTGAGCCCTATCCGCTGGACGTGCTGGTCGCGGAGAGCCAGGGCATGATTGGCTATATGCTGGCCCAGCGCCTGGCGCAGGAATCACTCATGCCGCCGGTATCGACGGTGATGACCCGCATTACAGTCTCGTCAAACGATCCGGCCTTTTCGGCGCCGGAGAAGTTTATTGGTCCGGTTTACGATCCGGAGCTGCAAAAACGGCTGGAAGATGAGTACGGCTGGAGGATGAAGCGCGACGGTAAATATGTGCGTCGGGTGGTTCCTTCGCCGACGCCGGTGAGGATTGAGGAGAGCGAGTCGATTGAGCGTCTGCTGGGTGAGGGGCACGTGGTGATATGCTGCGGCGGCGGCGGAATTCCGGTGCTTGAGAGCGGGCAGGGCGCAGAGGCGGTGATTGATAAAGACCTCGCTGCCGCGCTGCTGGCGGAGCAGATTGATGCCGATGGCCTGGCGATCCTGACCGACGCGGATGCGGTATATGAACATTGGGGCACCCCCATGCAGCGACCGATCCGCGAAGCGACGCCGGAAGAGCTGGCGCCTTTTGTCCGCGACGACGGCGCGATGGGGCCGAAAATCGCGGCGGTAAGCGGCTACGTGCGCCGTCGGGGCAAGCGGGCGTGGATTGGGGCGCTGTCGCGTATCGATGACACCCTTGCCGGGCTGGCGGGAACCTGCATTAAGCCCTGATGCACAGGTAAAATCACGCGCCGAAGCAGACGCTGAAATATCCTGCGCTCTTTCCCCGGGGGCGGCGCTCGACGCGCCTTGCCCGGGCTACATGTTCGTGCGGTTTGCGGATTTGGTTGAATGGCTACGGGGCAAATGATGGTTGGTCTGGTAGCCCGGCTAAGGCGCAGCGCGCCGCAAGCCGGGATTCTGACGAAGGATTATGGCAGAGAGGTAGCCCGGGCAGGTGCGCAGCACCGCCTCCGGGACTATGGAGAGCTGGATTACGCCAGCTGCGCCTGCGCCCAGAATACACCGCTGGCGTATTCCGGCGGCAGCAGCGGCTTCAGCGCTTCCAGCGTCGCGCTCAGGCGATCGGTATCGCTGTCGGTCAGGTTCAGGTGACCGACTTTACGTCCCGGACGCACCTCTTTGTCGTACCAGTGCAGATGCACCAGCGGTAGCTTCAGCCAGTCATAGTTGAGATCGGTACCGATCAGGTTGATCATCACCGACGGGCTGTTGACCACCGGCGGCGGCAGCGGCAGATCGGTAATCGCCCGCAGATGAAGCTCAAACTGGCTGATGGACGCGCCGTTCTGCGTCCAGTGGCCGCTATTGTGCACGCGTGGCGCCAGTTCGTTAATCAGCAGACCATCAGCGGTGACAAAACACTCCATCGCCATCACGCCAACGTAGCCCAGCTCATTCATGATCGCCGTCAGCATCTGTTCGGCCTGCGCCTGCTGGAGGGCGTTGGCCTGCGGAAAGGCGACGCTGGCGCGTAAAATACCGTCCTGATGCAGGTTGCGGGTCAGCGGATAGAAGACCGTGCTGCCGTCCCGGGCGCGTGCGCCGACCAGCGACACTTCGGCGGAGAAGTTAATCCCCTGCTCAACGATACACTCGCCGTAGTTATCATCCGGCAGCTGCGCGGTTTCATTTTCCCGCAAACGCCACTGACCGCGGCCATCATAGCCGCCGACGCGGCGCTTAACGATAGCCAGCTCGCCGAGACGGGCGAATACCGTCGGCCATTCGCTTTTCTCCGCCAGAAGCTGCCACGGCGCGGTAGCGAGCGCCAGCTTATCGAACAGCTGCTTTTGCGTCAGACGGTCGGCGATAACCGGAAAAACGTCGCGGTTGACGAAGGCGGAATGACGTGCCAGCTCGCGGGTCAGCGCCGTTTCCGGCCAGCGTTCAATCTCTGCGGTAATCACGCTTTGCTGTACCGGCACCGCTTCCGGGTCGGCTTCGAGACCGACCGGCCAGACCGCAATACCCAGCGGTTCGCCAGCCTGGCGCAGCATTCGGCCTAGCTGGCCGTTACCGAGAACGCAAACTTGTTTCATGCCGCACCCCGCGGATCCGGGTTATCCAGCACTTCATCGGTTTGCGCCTGGCGCCAGGCGCTGAGGCGCTGGTGCAGTTTCGCATCGTGCTGGGCGAGGATCTGCGCCGCCAGCAGGGCGGCGTTGGCGGCACCAGCTTTACCGATAGCCAGCGTACCAACCGGGATACCGCGCGGCATCTGAACGATGGAGTAGAGGCTGTCTACGCCGCTCAGCGCTGCGCTCTGCACCGGCACGCCCAACACCGGCACCAGCGTTTTCGCCGCAATCATGCCCGGCAGATGCGCCGCGCCGCCCGCACCGGCAATAATCACCTGAAAACCATTGTCTTGCGCGCCTTCGGCGAAGCTGAACAGTTTATCGGGGGTGCGGTGGGCGGAAACCACTTCGACATGGTACGGAACGTTCAGGGCATCAAGGATTTCTGCGGTAAACTGCATGGTAGCCCAGTCGCTTTTGGACCCCATCACGATGGCGATACGCGCCGAATTATTGCGGGAAGACATGCGTCTTAAAACTCCTGTGGGTGTGTTGCACACTGCTTTAGAGGCCACAGAGAATAGCATGAACTCCCGGCAAGGAAAACGGTTGCGTGCGCATGGCTAGCCCTCTTTTGTCTCGTCGTGACTGGGGGCAACGCGCCGGTTATGGGCGGTGGTCGCGCTGGCAAAAAAGGTAAAAACCAGCACCACTCCCCAGGGCAGCATAAGAATGCTCATGACCAGCATGTAGATTTGCACAAAGCGCTCATCGTGCGGCCGCGTACAAAGCAGATAAATCGCGTAAAAATAGAGGATCCAAAGTAGCGCTGCGATTCCCGGCACGGTCAGCGAACCGAAGTAGATAAACACCAGGCCAAAATAGCTGGCGGTAATCGGGCCGATGACGGCGATAACCATGCCCCAGATTAGGGGCTGACTCCATTTTTGCATGCTCGTTCCTTGAGTGTGGTTTGCTGGAAAATTAACCTGGGGTTAAACGTCAGGACAGCCATTCTGCTGCCTGAAGTGCTTTTTCGGAATAGTGCTTGCTGGAACTCAGAAGGGGAACTGAATCAGTTCGACCTTTTCGGCCGTCACTTTGACCATGGAGCCTTCGTGATGCCATGCGCCCAGAACCACGCGATATGCGGATTGACCGTTGGCTTCTAGCGGATGGACGGCAGGACGGTGCGTATGCCCGTGAATTAGCCATTGAACGTGATGTTTTTCCATAACGTCAACGACCGCCTGTGGATTCACATCCATAATTTCCATCGACTTGCTGCTGTTGGCCGCTTTGCTGTCGGCGCGCATTCTGGCAGCGATACGGCGGCGGATAAACAGCGGTAGGGCCAGAAACAGGCGTTGGATCCAGGGATTGTGCACTTTCGCGCGAAACGCCAGATAGCCGGCATCGTCGGTGCAGAGGGTGTCGCCGTGCATAATCAGCACCTTGCGCCCGTAGAGGTCGAGAAGCTTCTCTTCCGGCAGCAGGGTCATGGCGCTTTCGCGGGCAAAGCGCTGACCGACGAGAAAATCGCGGTTGCCGTGAACGAAGTAGCAGGGGACGCCGGAATCGGCCAGCGCTTTCAGCGCTGAAGCAATTTGCCGATGCAGCGGGTTGGGATCGTCATCGCCGATCCAGGCTTCAAACAGGTCGCCGAGGATATACAGGGCGTCCGCCTTGCGGGCTTCCCCCTGTAAAAAGCGCAGAAAACCGGCGGTAATCGCCGGTTCTTCCGTTTGCAGATGTAAATCCGCAATAAAAAGTGTCGCCACGAATTATTCGCTGACGGTGACGCTTTTGATCACAACATCTTCTTTCGGCACATCCTGATGCATGCCGCTGCGGCCGGTGGCGACCGCTTTGATTTTGTCGACCACGTCCATACCCTCAACGACTTCTGCGAATACGCAGTAGCCCCAACCCTGCAGGCTTTCGCCGGAGAAGTTCAGGAAGTCGTTATCGGCGACGTTGATGAAGAACTGCGCGGTGGCGGAGTGAGGCGCCTGAGTACGGGCCATCGCCAGGGTGCCGCGGGTGTTTTTCAGACCGTTGTTAGCTTCGTTCTGAATAGGAGATTTGGTGGTTTTCTGATTCATGCCCGGCTCAAAGCCGCCGCCCTGAATCATAAAACCGTTGATGACACGGTGGAAAATGGTGTTGTCGTAGAAACCTTCACGACAGTAGTCCAGGAAGTTTTTAACTGTTTCCGGCGCTTTGTCGTCAAACGTCTTGATTACGATATCGCCATGATTGGTGTGGAAAGTAACCATTTTTGCATCCTGTTCCGATGATTGTGGTGCCTGCACCCGGTGTCGGGTGAGATATAGGGGGCTGTTATAGCATAACCGCGAGGTTGGATCACCTTGCAATGTGTGCTGCTTCGGGGTTGAATTAAGGTTAGAATACGCGACTTATATCCACACACGTCTACACGGAATCTTCGATGTTAAAAATTTTTAATACACTGACGCGCCAAAAAGAAGAATTTAAACCTATCCATGCCGGGGAAGTTGGCATGTACGTGTGTGGTATTACCGTTTACGACCTCTGTCACATCGGCCATGGCCGTACCTTCGTCTCCTTCGACGTGGTTGCGCGTTATCTGCGTTTTTTAGGCTACAAGCTAAAGTATGTGCGCAACATCACCGACATTGACGACAAAATCATCAAGCGTGCCAATGAAAACGGCGAGAGCTTTGTTGCGCTGGTGGACCGCATGATTGCCGAGATGCACAAAGACTTTGACGCGCTGAATATCCTGCGCCCGGATATGGAGCCGCGAGCGACTCATCACATTGCGGAAATTATTGAGATTACCGAGCAGCTGATCGCTAAAGGCCACGCGTATGTTGCCGACAACGGCGACGTCATGTTCGATGTGCCGACCGATCCGAACTATGGCCAGCTGTCGCGTCAGGATCTCGACCAGCTGCAGGCCGGCGCGCGCGTTGATGTCGTTGACGTCAAGCATAATCCAATGGACTTTGTGCTGTGGAAGATGTCGAAAGAGGGCGAGCCAAGCTGGCCGTCGCCGTGGGGCGCGGGCCGTCCAGGCTGGCACATTGAGTGTTCAGCGATGAACTGCAAACAGCTGGGCAACCATTTTGATATTCACGGCGGTGGTTCGGATCTGATGTTCCCGCACCATGAAAACGAAATCGCCCAGTCCACCTGCGCCCACGACGGCGAGTACGTGAACTACTGGATGCACTCCGGGATGGTGATGGTTGACCGCGAGAAGATGTCAAAATCGCTGGGCAACTTCTTTACCGTGCGCGACGTCCTGAAGTTCTATGACGCGGAAACCATTCGCTACTTCCTGATGTCCGGCCACTATCGCAGCCAGCTGAACTACAGCGAAGAGAACTTAAAACAGGCGCGTTCCGCGCTGGAGCGTCTGTATACCGCGCTGCGCGGAACCGATAAAACCGCAGCGCCGGCCGGCGGTGAAGCGTTTGAAGCGCGCTTCATTGAAGCGATGGACGACGATTTTAATACTCCGGAGGCTTATTCCGTGCTGTTTGATATGGCGCGTGAGGTTAACCGCCTGAAAACCGAAGATGCCGCCGCGGCCAACGCGATGGCGGCGCATATGCGTAAGCTCTCGGCGGTGCTCGGTCTGCTCGAACAGGAGCCGGATGCCTTCCTGCAGAGCGGCGCGCAGGCGGACGACGGGGAAGTGGCGGAAATCGAGTCTTTGATTCAGCAACGTCTGGACGCGCGTAAAGCGAAAGATTGGGCGGCGGCGGATGCCGCGCGTGACCGTCTCAACGAGATGGGCATCGTGCTGGAAGATGGCCCGCAGGGTACCACCTGGCGCCGTAAGTAGTCTCATTCTCTCTTTTTAGCCGGGGCCATCCCCGGCATTTTTTTGCCCTGACTCAGGCTAAGAAACGAAGCGCGGTCCTGATTTCGCCTTCGCACGCTCCCAACCAGCGGCTGAAGCGTTCGTCGGGGAGAAGTGGTGTCAGGCGGAAGTGCAGGTTGCCGGAGGCAGCCAGGGGACCGGCTGTGCTACAAAGGACGTGGTATCGGAAGATGGCGGCGCTGACTGAAGTGCAGGAAAACGAGAGACCATCTGTCGGGATGGGGGGACAGGCGCCGGTTGCGGCGCCTGAACCTGTTACTCGGTAACGGTAACGCTCTGACCTTCAAAGCTGACCGTCTGACCGGCGACGATTTTACAGCGTTTACGGGTTTCCACCGCACCGTCGACTTTGACCAGACCGTCGGCGATAGCGATTTTAGCCTGCGCACCGCTTTCGCTCCAGCCTTCCAGCTTCAGCAGATCGCACAGTTCAACGTGCGGGTGTTTGCCTAAAGAAAAATTCGCCATCTCAGGCCTCCTGAATATCGTGATACTCTTCACACGCCTGCAGCGTGTTCTGAATGAGGGTGGCTACGGTCATCGGGCCGACGCCGCCGGGAACCGGCGTAATGTACGACGCGCGCGCGGCGGCATCTTCATAAACGACATCGCCAACCACTTTGCCGCTTTCCAGGCGGTTAATCCCGACATCGATCACGATCGCGCCTTCTTTAATCCACTCGCCCGGAATAAAGCCCGGTTTACCTACAGCCACAATCAGCAGATCGGCGTTTTCAACGTGATGACGCAGGTTTTTGGTAAAACGGTGGGTTACGGTGGTAGTACAGCCTGCCAGCAGCAGCTCCATGCTCATCGGGCGTCCGACGATGTTGGAGGCGCCAATGACCACCGCGTTCAGGCCGTAGGTATCAATGTTGTAACGCTCGAGCAGCGTGACGATCCCGCGCGGCGTGCATGGACGCAGGCGCGGGGCGCGCTGGCACAGGCGGCCAACGTTATACGGGTGGAAACCGTCAACGTCTTTGTCCGGCGAAATGCGCTCCAGCACTTTGACATTATCAATGCCGGCGGGCAGCGGCAGCTGAACCAGGATGCCGTCGATAGCGCTATCCGCATTCAGGGTGTCGATAAGTTCCAGCAGCTCTGCTTCGCTGGTGGTTTCCGGGAGATCGTACGAGCGGGAGACGAAGCCTACCTCTTCACACGCTTTGCGCTTGCTGCCGACATAAATCTGCGATGCCGGGTTGCTGCCGACCAGCACGACGGCCAGGCCTGGTGCTCGAAATCCGGCCGCCACGCGAGCCTTCACTTTTTCCGCAACCTCAGAGCGTACCTGCTGCGCAATCGTTTTACCGTCAATAATTTTTGCTGCCATCAGAGAGAGGATTCCATCTGTATCTTTACGAAAGGGGGATGGCGATATTTTGTCAGAAGCCAGCCTCGCTGTCAGTCTTCGTTTAAGATTTTATCTTGCTTTGGTAAGGCGACCGCTGCAATCCCTGCATAATCCTGCCGCGAGCGGAGCCAAAAAGCGCATGGAGTCGAAAGCAAAGTTACCGTGCATAAACATAAGGTTGAATAAACTTTATACTCCTTTCGCAGCTAAACCAGGCAGGTTGCACAGACAACCGCAGTTTCGCGGCAAAATACATTGACTCATCAGGCGTGGACCGTATAATTCCGGCGATTGCACATCACGAAGCTCCCGCTTCTCAATGCGCCCTTAGCTCAGCTGGATAGAGCAACGGCCTTCTAAGCCGTAGGTCACAGGTTCGAATCCTGTAGGGCGTACCATTTTCACTTCTCTTAACGTCTCCTGAAGTCTACTAAATCCAGCATACATGCGGCATTCGCCAATATCTCATTATCTCAACGTCTACTATGGTCTATTGAAATCCACATTCATGTGGGGGTACATTTGGGGGTAGATTCCTGTTCAATGAAATGAGATACCCCCAAAATGAAGCTCACAGCCCGTCAGGTCGACACATCCAGGCCCAAGGACAAACCCTATAAGCTGTCTGATGGCGGCGGTCTTTACCTGTTGGTGAACCCCAATGGCTCACGATACTGGCGCCTGAAGTACCGCATCGCTGGTAAAGAGAAGCTACTGGCGTTGGGGGTATATCCTGATATCACTCTGGCGGTAGCCAGACAGAAGCGCGCAGATGCAAAAAAAGTTCTCGCTGCTGGTGGTGATCCGGGACAGGAGAAGCAGGAAGAGAAACAAGCGAAAGAGCAGGCTGTGGCAAACAGCTTTGAGCGCCTGGCGATGGAATGGCATACCCATAAAAGCACATCGTGGTCAGAAGGCTATGCCGAGCATCTCCTGATGTACCTGAAGAAAGACATCTTCCCCTTCATCGGGCAAAAGGCGATTACGGATATCAGCCAGGTTGAAATGCTTAACGTCCTGCGAAAAATGGAACAACGCGGCGTTCTGGATAAACTCAAGAAAACCCGTCAGGCCTGCCGGCAGATATTCACCTATGCCATTATTACCGGTAGAGCGGAGCACAACCCTGTATCCGATCTGGCTGGCGCGCTGAAGTCGCCCAAGCAACAGCACTACCCACACCTTTTAGTCGACCAGATCCCGGATTTTCTCCGTGCGCTAAGTGAATACAGCGGCAGCACCATCACCCGCAACGCAACTCGACTGTTAATGCTTACCGGGCTCAGGACAATTGAGCTCCGTGCCTCTGAATGGGTTGATATCGACTTTGACAAAGGGGTCTGGAATGTCCCCGCAGAGCGAATGAAGATGCGGCGCCCACATCTCGTTCCTCTCTCAACTCAGGTTCGCGAGTTGCTGGAAGAGATCCACCAACTTACCGGGCGAGGGAAGTATGTTTTCCCCGGGCGGAATGACGCCGGCAAGCCAATGAGCGAGGCCAGTATTAACCAGGTGATTAAGCGTATTGGCTACGACGGTAAAGCGACCGGGCACGGCTTCAGACATACCATGAGTACCATACTCCACGAACAGGGCTATAACACCGCCTGGATTGAAACGCAGTTGGCCCACGTCGATAAGAACTCCATCCGTGGGACATATAACCACGCTCAGTATCTGGATGGCCGCCGGGAAATGCTCCAGTGGTATGCCGACTATATGGCGGCTCTTGAGAATGGTGAAAATGTGGTCCATGGCTCGTTCGGAAAACGTGCCTGACTGGATGCATAGACAGTATATGCAGACGATAGTAGACTTAGGTAGACGAACAAAGAATAGGCTATGTCTAGACTGATCCCCGAAAACCCGTATACCTCTGCGGGCTGGCATAGCCGCCAAAATAGAGGGCGTGAGGTAGCATATGCCTATTGTCGAAAATCTTCCTGACTTATCCCATTGGAAAACAGTTCAAGAGTTCAGTATTTCCCAAGCCGCTTTATTACTGGCTGGAATTGATCCATTTGATTTTGATGAAGGAAAAGAGCTTGATCAAGTACGGGCATGCAACCATGAACGTTGGAAGCAAGCATGGGGAATGAGTTCGGGGATTTTAACGGCTATCAGGCGAGGTATATTAACACCGATCCTGTGCTATTCAGAGCAAATGGTGGAAAATTGGAATGGGCCTGATTATATTGAATATACGCCGATAAAACCAACTGACAGAAATTGCGAAATTTCAAAGAGTAAAACTATTATAACAAGAGACTCATTGTATGCATGGATTGAGAATGAGAGTGTTGATTTTGTGCGCAAGTCAGTTCCAAAGAAAGTAATTTCTTTAAATCGCGAAGTAATCTCCCCTCCGAATATCATTGATGTTGTTCCCGAGTCAGTCGATGACGGTATTTTATTGCTTCCTAAGTATGAGCATCAAAGTGAAGGTTTAGAGTTTGTTCAAGATGCTATAAAGGAACTTTGGTCAACTTATGATGCAGATGAACCACAGACGGCGCCAACTAAAAAAGAAGTAATTGACTATTTAACGGAAAGGGGGGCTGGTAAAAACATGGCGGAGGCGGTAAACCTTGTTTTGCGTCCTGTCTGCCTGCAGGGAATAGGGAGAAGGGTAAGAAAATCAACATGATAATATGTGCCCATCATTCATAGATAATGGTGGGTACTCTACCTGATTTTTCTTGTTATTGGCCATCATAAGCATGTTTTGCATAGGTATCATTAGTACCCACTGATAAATTTAGTCTCCTCTTGAAGGGGGGCATCCCACAAAATCGTACCTACCTATATTATGATAATTTTTAGTGTAACTATCTCGTAAACCGCAATAGACGTTACGAGGTAAATATGTCCCAATCATTAATCCGATTTTCTGAGGTTCAGAAACGTACTGGCTACAGTAAGGCATGGTTGTATCGCCTTATGAGTGAACAGCGTTTTCCCGCGGCAATTAAAATTGGCTCCCGTTCAATCGCCTTTATTGAAAGTGAAATTGACGATTGGATTAATCAGCGCATTACTGAATCTCGTGGTGAGGTGGCCTAATGCAAAAAGAAAACCGCCCATTACAGGCGGCTAACACAGATACTCGCGGATCTGATGTTACGCCACCAGCCTACACCGTTCAAGCCTCAAAACGCACCCCGAAGAAACACCGTGCCCGTACCTACATGCTGCGTTGTGGGGCTGGTGGGTGGACAGAAAACGATATCCTGCGCAATTGCCGCCTCTCATCTGGCCGCAACTATGCGAGCGAACTTGAGCGCGAGCTTGATATTTGCCTGGAACGCCTGGAAGAGAAAAACCCTGATGGTATCGGTGCGCACATGCGTTACCGGTTTGCGTGCCGTGGTGACGTGCTGAAGGTGATTCAGTTCGTTAACCGCATGGCCGCAGTCAACCAACATTACGGGCTTTCTAAGCAGGATATAGCCGACATTCTGAACCTCTACCCGGACAACTTCACCGCCGCATAACGGAGCCGACAAAATGAAAATCGAAAAAAGCAGATTCAATTCTGAGGCCTCCCCTCAGCCTGTAGCCAGCCAGAAAGAGATATTCCAAGCCGAAGATAGCGATATTTCAGTTATTAAATTTGAGGGGTATACCGTGCGCATTGTGAATGTTTACGGTGAGCCGTGGTTTGTTGTCTCAGACGTCTGCCAGGCGCTGGAGATCAGCAATCCAACCAGTGCCGTTTCCTCTCTGGACTGTGACGAGGTAATGACCCTAACTTTAACTGAGGGTCATTCGGGTAAGCGCGGCGGGGCGCGTAGCTGGAATATGGCCGCAGAATCTGGCTTCTATAAACTGATTGCCCGCAGCCGTAAAGCCTCCGCGCCCGGTACGTTCGCCCACCGCTTCAGTAACTGGGTATTCCGCGAAGTCATCCCTTCCATTCGTAAAACCGGCTCCTACGGTGTGCCGTTCGCATTCCTGAATGACCATACCCGCCGCAAAGAGATTTACACGAAGAAAGCCAGCAAGCGCGGTAAAGACCTGCAGTCGTGTAAAGGTGAGAAGGCCCGCCTTGCTGCTGAGGAAATCGAGCTATGGCGTAAGTATCAGCCTGGATTGCCGGAGGTTCATTAATGGTTAAGTCCACCAGCACGCCGCTGCCAAATCACTCCTACCGCGACGCTCACGGCCAGATGGTGAGCGTGACCGCTGTAGCGCATAACCGCGTGACGTTCTATCGCGAGGGCTATCAGTTCCCATGCGTACAGCCCATTGAGCGCTTCATGAAGGAGTACACGGAGGTAAAGCAATGATTACCGCCGCCCGGCGTAAAAGCCTCTCTCTGGCTGGCCTGATGTATGCAAAAGTTAACGCTCTGCAGGCGGTGCGCCACCGTGGGAACCTGTCAAAACCTGTCATTCTGTGGGCCACTGATAGTGGCTCTGTTGAAGTGTATTTCGAGACAAGTAAGCGCGCGGGTAAGCGTTCGGAAACTGACTATCTGGAAGATAGCGTGTCCGGCGCCGGCGGTAGATGCGGGGCCCATCACACCGCCAGCTATAAATTGCCGCGCCGTGACAAAAAGGGCTTGCGGTCTGAAGGTATCCCGGTCTATGGTTATAGCGCACCAGCAAAATCTGGTGCCGGGATTGGCGTCCTGGTAATTCGAATGGCGACACATGACGCGCCTAGCGTCTTTTTTTGTGCCGTTAGTCTGACTCACCCTTTTTTTGAGCGTTGGGATATAATCCAGCGCCTCGCAAGAGCAATGGTGGCTCAGGCAGGGGCTTCTTCGGAAGCGCCGGTATCCATTCGAGCCGGTTACGCCAACCCTGCTTGGGCTACCACCAGTGAAATTGGCGTTTCCGGTGGTAGCGTTACCCGCTATCGAATGGAGGCTGCCGCATGGCTACTACCCTCACCCAAAATCCGCAATTTATTTGGATTATCGCCGCTGTTCGCCGCGATATGCCGACAATTACCGCAAAAATTCACCATATTGCCGCGCCTTCTGAGCGCGAAGCCCGCCGTTCTCTGGTTCGGGATCACGTCTGCTTTTTCGCTGGTCGCATCCGTCTGGAGGTGGCTCATGCGTAACTATTTCCGCATCACCGGCTACGCCGTTAATAAGCGCGGTTTAACGGTTGGTATCGGCTATCAGCTCATATCCAGCGACACCAAAACAGCAACGGCCCACGCAGTGCTTCAGGCGCAGCGTGAAGGTCTCAGCCATGTGCGCATTACCCGCGTTCAGGAGGTATCGGCATGATGAATATTGCTCAAAGAGATCGAATCCTGGCGTCTGTAAACCAGGTCATTGGGCGCAAAGAGAGTGTTGTGCCTAATACCCCAGAAAATAATTCTCACGATCGTTTATTGCGGATAAGCGCTGGTCTCTTGCACCTGTTAAATGAGGTTCTCCCTGGCATGGCCAATACAGCTGAACGCGACGAAATAGCCGTGTGGGTAGATGCGATGTATTCCATCACGATGATAGAAGCGTTGGATGCAAAACCACCTACGCCCACCACCGTGCCAGCCTTGCGCAATGAGATACCAGTGCCGACTGGTAATGATGCCGCAACCACAGTGCGTTATGCCGCAGAACTGCAGGTATTGTGGGAGCTTCATCTTGATACTCGCTTGCGAGAAGCCAACCCCAAAGCTGGCGCCAGACTATGGACGCTAATTAACGAACTTAACTACGCAGCTCAGCGTACGGAAAGCAGATACAACCGCCTGTTGTTAAAGCTGGAGGGCATGAAATGAGAGAGTTTCGTGTGTTTTCCACGTGTCTCGATCGTGCCGGTTACCCGGTGCCTGTTACATGGCGCGGGTATGCCAGTAGTTCAGATGTTGCGATCAGAAAAATGGAGCATGAGGCTAAAAGCAATGGCTGGAGCGTTGCGCTGATTGTTTTTGTACAGCAAAGAAGAGTGGCGCGCGATAAGTCGCTGGTGGAGATAAAGGCATGAGCAATATTTACCCACTCCCGAAAAAGCCGGGTAGTACCGATCCATTCCGTGCAGAGCCTACGCCTGAAGGGCTGAGAATAACCAGCTCTGGTGGCGATGGTCGTGAAACAGTTCAGCTTATCGCTTATGACGAAGCCGTGAACCGTCTGGACGCGGGAGATTATGACGATTCCAGCACGGGTTATGACATTCACCTTGCTGTAGCAGAGGGCGGAAACTGTGGATATTTCGACTTTACCGCGCAGCATAACGTCACTATGTGGCGATGGCTGATTGCCGCGGCGTTCATCACCGAGATGAAGCTGAAAAACGGTACGACCATTGTTACTGAGCCGGACGGCACGTCATCGCAGGTGGCGGTTTATTCCAATGGCAAAGCGTCTATCACGGTTTATCCATTCTCTGAGCGCCTGGCGATGGCAAATAACATCGAGGGGGCAATGATTGAACGCTACGGCTCAGAAGAGGGCGCGGAAAACGCCATTGTGTTTTATCAGGCCATGCTGGATGTGGAGGCCGGAGAACTAACCGCATTCGGACGAGAAACGCTGGCAGAACTACACGATCACTTCATCAGCGATCTGCAGCAAAACGGATGGCCTGAAATGCCATTGACGCACTGAGGGGGCCAGATGATTACTAAGAACTTCCGGCTTAATGCGCTGGCGAACCAGTACGCAGCGGCGCTGTATGACCATATTACCGCCACCAGCCACGGCGACTACTTCATGATTGATGCGGGTGGTGAGCCTGTGCGTGTAGAGATTGCTGGTGGAGTGAAAGGTATCCGTAACCTTATCGACGGCTACGCGCTGGAGGCGCTGAAAGAACATTACCCGCAGTGGGAAAGCGTAGGGATCGAGCTGCTTAGCCGCTGCGTTACCGCTGCCGGTCTGACCGGTCGCGGTCGTGAGATATGGCAAAGCATGGTTAACGATATGGGCGCAACCGTGGCAGGCAATCACGGGGGTAAGAATGCGTAATATCGACCTTATTCGCGAAGTGACTCATGCCGCCGCTGGCCGCTGGCCTTCGGTGCTGGCGGGCCTGCATATCAATGTGCCGGATTCACCGCGCAGGCATGGCCCGTGCCCGTCCTGTGGCGGTTCGGATCGCTTCCGTTTCGATGATGGCGGCCGCGGCAGCTTTATCTGCAACCAGTGCGGCGCCGGTGACGGCCTTGACCTAATTCGAAAGGTGAACAAATGCGATACCTCAGAGGCCGCGCGACTGGCGGCTGATGTGCTGGGTATTGATTACCGGGCAGCAGTACAGGACGACGCCACCGCCAGCCAGAGGCGGGAGCAGCTGGAAGCCGAGCGTACACAACTGGAGCAGGAGCGCCTGCAGCGGGCGGCAGTGGACGCACAGCAGCGCCGGGCTACGTTTTCCCGTCTGTACGATGAGAGGCGCCAGAACGCCACTCAGGGCGAATCTGAATACCTGACTGATAAGGGGCTGAACGGCTTCACCTTCCCCATTCTTTCCGATGGTTCAATTTTGCTGACCCTGGTAGATGAGGCTGGCGCAGTCGTGGCAGCGCAGAACATTACGCGTGAAGGAGTGAAGCGGCTGGTGGCCGGCTCTGCAAAGCGCGGCGCATATCACGCCGTGAACACGCCAGAAGACCCGCAGACCGTGTTAATTGCCGAGGGGTTGGCTACTGCTCTAACGTGTCACTTAATTTGCCCTGATGCTCTGACAGTAGCAGGAATAGACGCGGGCAACCTGCTGCCCGTCGCGGAAGTGATGCGCCGAAAGTACCCGCTGGCGCAGATCGTCATTGCCGCCGATAACGACAGATTAGACGACAAGCCCAACACTGGCACAGAGCGTGCCGAGAAAGCGGCCTTATCCGTGGATGGTTATGTATCCGTGCCGCCGACAGACTATAAGGCCGACTGGAACGACTACCACCAGCAGCACGGGCTGGCAGCCGCTACAGCAGCCTTTAACGATTCGATGTATCAACCGCAGGGGGACCGCGTGAAACCGCAGTTACAGGCCATTGAGGGCGGAAAGTCCGGTCAGCCAGAGAAAGACCCGCTTAAGCCGCATGTTGAGAGCCGCGCAGACGGCGTTTTCTGGGTAACACCGAAAGTGGACAAGGACAGCGGGGAGGTTATCAACCAGGAAGCGTGGCTGTGTTCGCCGCTGGAAGTGGTGGGCACCGGCCGGGATGATAAAGACCAGTACCTGATTATCCGCTGGCAGGCATTCGGTGTCAGCGCGCTGACGACTGCCGCAATCCCCCTGGCTGATATTGGCGAGCGTGAAGGCTGGCGCACCCTGAAGGCGGGCGGGATTAACGTCACCACCAAAAGCAGCCTGCGCGCGATCCTGGCCGACTGGCTACAGCGCAGCGGCGCGCGGGAGCTGTGGCGCGTTGCCCACGCGACGGGCTGGCAGTGCGGGGCATACATCATGCCGGACGGCGAGGTTATCGGAACGCCGGAACATCCGGTGCTGTTCAACGGCCGCAGCTCGGCGGCGGCCGGCTACACCGTCAAAGGCACTGCTGAGGACTGGCGCGGCAGCGTGGCGCACCTGGTAGCCGGTAACTACTCCATGATGACTGCGACCGCCGCAGCGCTGGCGGCGCCGCTGATTGGCCTGGCGGGCGCCGATGGCTTCGGGATCCACTTCTATGAGCAGTCGAGCGCGGGCAAGACCACCACGGCGAACGTGGCCAGCAGCCTATATGGCAACCCGGATTTACTGCGCCTGACGTGGTACGGCACGGCGCTGGGGCTGGCGAACGAAGCCGCCGCACACAATGACGGCCTGATGCCGCTGGATGAGGTCGGCCAGGGATCCGACCCGGTAAGCGTGTCGCAGTCTGCCTATGCGCTTTTTAACGGGGTTGGGAAGCTGCAGGGTGCGAAGGAGGGCGGCAACCGGGACTTAAAGCGCTGGCGCACCGTGGCAATCAGCACCGGCGAGATGGATTTGGAAACCTTCATCGCGGGCGCCGGCCGCAGGACCAAAGCCGGGCAACTGGTGCGGCTGCTGAATATCCCGCTGAGTAAGGCGGTTCACTTCCATAAGCACCAGAACGGCAAGCAGCACGCGGATGCGCTGAAGGAGGCATACCAGCACCACCACGGCGCCGCTGGGCGGCAGTGGATTAAGTGGCTGGCCGACCACCAGCAGCAGGCTACAGAAGCTGTCAGGGAGTGTGAGGCCCGCTGGCGCGGCCTGATACCTGCAGACTACGGCGAGCAGGTACATCGCGTAGCCGCCAGGTTCGCTATTCTGGAGGCGGCGTTGCTGCTGAGCGCCGAGATCACCGGCTGGGATGCACAGACCTGCCGGGATGCGGTACAGCACAGCTATAACGCCTGGCTGCGGGAGTTCGGCACCGGCAACAAAGAGCATCAGCAGATCATCGAGCAAACGGAGGCGTTTCTTAACGCCTACGGCCTGAGCCGGTTTGCGCCGTTCCCTTACAGCCCGGCCGACCTGCCAATAAAAGAACTGGCCGGCTACCGGCGGCGCCATGGGGAACACGACGAGAGCCCGATATCGTTCTATACGTTCCCGGCAACGTTCGAGAAGGAAATCGCCGCGGGCTTTAATCACAAGCAGTTTGCCGAAGTGCTGAAAAGAGCGGGAATGCTGACGCCGCCGAGCAGCGGCCGCGGATATCAACGCAAGTCTCCACGTATCCAGGGCAGGCAGATCAACGTTTACGTCCTCAGCTACCTGCCGGAGGACTACGACCAGCCAGAGGAATAGTATTCCTCACATGCGAGTAAAAGGTGTTGGTTCAGTTGGTTCAGTTGGTTCAGTAATTAAAGATTACTGTTTTATAAGGATTTTAATTATGAATCTGAACCAACACTGAACCAACAAATGCCTGTTTTGAACCAACGCCAGCGCGTAGAGTTTTTTCCCTGGCAGGCGGTGAACCAACAGAATGCCCCGCTGAACCAACGCAAAATTACTGAAGTTGGTTCAGGAAAACCCAGTAACGGCGCGGGCTGGCGGGCAGTGAACCAACTGAACCAACTGAACCAACACTATTTCTGTTTATTATCAGAAAAAAACAGAGACTGACCGAAAGAGAGGTGAGCATGACGGCACAAATTTCAGCATACGGGCGGCTGGTGGCCGACCCTGAGACCCGGACAACGGGAAAAGGTACGAACATGGCTATGGCCCGGCTGGCGGTATCGCTGCCGTGCAATGCCGCAGCGGACGGGCAGGCTACCTTTTGGCTGGGCGTCATTGCCTTTGGTAAGCAGGCTGACGCGCTGGCCAAACACCATAAAGGCGACCTTGTCAGCGTGGCGGGCAATATGCAGCTCAATCAGTGGGCTGGTCAGGATGGCGGTACACAACAAGGCTATCAGGTCATTGCCGATAGTGTACTCAGTGCCAGAACGGTACGCCCTAGGGGTAAAGCAGGACAACAAGGACAGGCTACTGATGCTCTACGCAGGGCTCATGAGCAGCAACTACCCACTACCGGGTATGAAGGATTCGGCCAGACGCCACCGTATGACGATGATTTTTAGCTAGGGAGTCAAGTGATTGGCATATTTCAGCTCTGTTCTATAAACGTATCAGTTACCATGTAAGACACTGTTCATCCTCTGGTGTCTACTTGCTTTATATAGCTGCATACCCCTGCATGAGGTAAGAGAAAGCCCCGCTAGAGCAGACGGGCCTCAGTAAAAATATTTATCGCACAACCATGCGTTTCCAGCAGTAGGTCCGCGCATATCTTTATCGCGGATCTTCTGGCGGCGGTACCAGTGGCGGTTGTTCTGGCTGGCTGGGTGCTAAACTGGGTGCTGGAGCAGTTGCTTGTTGGAAGTACATATCAATATCATAGACCCCCATTTCAATACCTTTTATTATATCGTAACGCTGTTGAGCTAACGCCCTTAACTCTGAAGACACCGACTTATCACTTTTCCCTCGCCAGAGTTTGAATTTCAAGAACTTAAGTCTAATTCTTAATCTGATTTTATCAGCATCCAAGGATACCAATTTAGTCAAAAAGGTAAAAATCTCCCCCAAAAGAAGCGCGAAAAAAGGTATCGCTGCGATATAAATATTCCGTTTTGTTTCATCCATAATTAGTGGGGCTAATTGGGTTAGAAACATTCCTACGCCGCCACCACCAGCAATCCCAACAGCTCGGCTACCACCTGCTTTACTATCTTCAGCCATGGGATTTCCCCTCATGACTGCTCTTGCGCGCTATATCATCTAATATGTTAAGCAGATCATCATTTTTCTTGAGATAAAGCTTTGTCTCGAACTTTTCACCATTTTCTGAATGATAAGTAACTGTGACTTTTTCTTTATAAAAGATGCATGAAATCAATAGTTTAGCAAGAACCCTGATAGTTAAAATAATGGCAGGTAGCGCTGCCAGAATACCTAGCAAGCTTACAAAGTTAAAGTTATGTAGCATAGCCACCTCAACCAAGGTTAAAAGTTAACTCTTTTTACCACCCAAGCGCCTGCCAACCTTCACAATCTTCAGGGACTCAGTTACATCACCACCAGTGTTTTTAACTTTCTTTTGTATCGTAACAGCATACAGTTCCCCAAAAATATTGGGGGTATCCTTATTCTTTAGACGAAGCATGAATTCTTCATCATCCATCCGCACAGTCCGGGATTCCTTATTCAGCATCACTCGCCAGCCAGTCTTCTTCTCGATATCCGCTGAAAGGAAAGTAACCGTTGTTTCGGATTCATCATCTTCCTCTTTCGTCTCGAAAAGGACCCGCGGTGATTTGAAGTTGTCTGCGTTTTCCTTTTTTACCTCTAAAATAACATCTTTTGAATTTTTAGACGGTTTGACAACTAACCCTTCGATTCCTTCTTTAAGTAGTGGTTGTCTGATGAACGAATCTACAGCTTTGCGAATCTCAGGCGAGTTAACAATCTTTTCTACATCTTGACTGCAAACAATTTCCTCACCGTCAACCAAAAGTTTAACCTTTCCCGATGATTTATCAGTTTCAACGATGTCGATCTTGCGACCATCCAGTTTCTCTAAAACTTCCAACACTGTTGATTCGCCAATAATAATCTTTGAAGCCTTTAAGCCAAAAAGCTTCAGCACATCCTTTGCATTGCTCAAATGTTGTACAACCTGAAGTTGAAAGCCAAATGAACCTGCAATAAGTTCAGCATCAACATTCACTTCAAATTTTTCATCCCCATTCAGCAAAATATTAGCTTCATAAAGAGCATCCCCTAATCCCTTAAGGCTCTGCGCTAATGCCAATATGTCCATTTTATGGGTATCTAAGGCTTTGCCAGTATATACAATGTTAAGAGCTTCAACTTGGGCTGTCATTCAAATGTTCCCCACATAAAAAATGGCTGCATTCTACGCCAACGCAGTATGATTAACCAATCGGTAAACTTGTTCTTTTGAGTATAATCTCATAAATTTTTGGCATTTATCGACTACCATTTCGGTGCGTCTAGCCCCCTTCCTGACTGGCAACATCCAGACAGTCTTTCGCTTTCTCAGCACTTACTAACTGCCATAAGTCTAAGAGGCGAGATTCTTGATAAAAGGCTACCTGATTGTGGCCTACCTGACGGCGATTGCCGCTTGGCCAGTCACACTGGCGTTAATTGGTCTCTCTGCAGGAGCGGCATTCTATATGAGACGCAGGGGGCTGGGTGTAGTCCTCGTCGTTCTGTTCATGCTGGTGGCCATCGCTGCGTGGCAGTTTGAACGCTACATGTAAAACCATACCGCCCCATGAAAATGCCTATATCTTATTTATAGGCAGAAACGGTGTTTTCTGGCTATGTATGGCAGAAATGGTGTGTTCTGCCTATAGATAGGCAAGCTTGACGTGTTCTGCCTATAAGGACTGATAGCGCTCGAAAATGGTCGCTGAGAGGGGCATAGATGGAGATAGTTAAGCGCCCACCAGCCCGCGCGGAAGATTTCGGCGGCCTTCACAAAGCCGCGAAGGAGACCCAGCACCGCATGGGAATAGCTCAGCCCAATGGGCAAGCGTTCAGGTTAAAAACAAGCCGATGAAGGTGAATGTATTGGATTAATCTTCTTCGATGTTACGATAATACTTTATTTACTTTTGGGGATAAGTTGATGTCAGTATGGAACATCATTGTTTTGATATTCGCTATTATCATTTATGTTCTTCCCGGCGTTATAGCCAGTTCAAGGGAGCATAAAAATGCTACGGCAATTTGGGTGCTAAATATTGTCTTGGGCTGGAGCTTCTTGGGTTGGATAGCCGCGCTTGTCTGGTCCTTCACAAACCCAGGAGTGGTAAAGCTCGAACCACAGGTGCTTGGTGTGGAATCTGCTGGCGCTGGTTCAGTAGGCGATACTAAAAAATGCCCGTATTGCGCAGAAACAATAAAAAAAGAAGCAATATTGTGCCGATTTTGCGGAAAAGACCTACCATAAGTATTAATCATCCAGAAATAGAACCCCGCTTCGGCGGGTTTTTTTGTACCTTTATGTTTCATAAAACGCAATGCTTGCCATTTATGTTGCATAAACTACAATATAAATTGACTGTATAAATATCAGGGGTAAGCAGATGAACCGATCACAAATCACGGTAGCACTTTGCCGGGAGCATCTTCAGTCCATTCGTGAAATTCAGGAAGAGGAGCGCAAGCGTTCTCCGATTGGTGTAGCACCAACGGTAAACGCTATTGCCCGCGCATTGGTCGCTAAGGGCCTTGAATCCGTTAAGCGGGGTGGGTGATGGAGCAACTACAGAGATTGGCTGAAGTTATTGCCGAAACCTATATTCGCGATCTGCGCCGGGAAACTGGCTCCAACATTATTAGCATTGGCGGTGTAAGTGGCAACGTTGAAAAACACCTGCTCGCCGCGGGGCTTGTCGATAACACAATATATGCCGCTAAAGATGAATATGGCGCGACATTTGAACGAGAAGCCTATCGCATGTTAATGAATTTTATATCATTTGATGGCCCTGAATATCGCCTTACCGAACATGGTCGATTAGTCATAAATCTTCTGAACACCAACGCTCTGAAAAAAAACAAAGTAAGAACCCTACACTGAGGCGCTCATGACAACTGATTTTGGCAAATACACCATTGAGATTGAAGCCGATGCGGCCAAACTGCTGGCTGGTCAGGCGAGTGCAGATACAGCTTTAAAGCAAATTGAAAACTCAGTCAAAAAGACAGCTAACTCTGCTGACAAGCTAGATAAAAGCCTGGATAACTTGGGTGGAGGGTTTTCGCGCCTTGCTGTGGCCGTGAAAGGATACATATCAATTCAGGCGCTGATAAAGCTCCAGCAGCTTTCTGAGGAATTCACGCTACTTCAGGCGCGAGTAACGCGTTTATCCTCTAGTTCAGAGGAAGGGGCGCGGAGCTTTCAGCAGCTTGTGAGTATTGCTTCGACAACCGGGGCCAGCCTTGGGGATACCGTCAACCTCTGGCAGCAACTCACCGCCACACTGAAAACCGTAGGTGCTACTAACAGCGATGTTAACCGGCTCGTGATGACGCTGCAAAAGATTGGCACTATCGGTGGCTCATCGGCTCAGGAAATGGCTAACGCTCTCAGGCAATTTATGCAATCGGTAGCGTCAGGAAGAATTCAGGCGGAAGAGTTTAACTCGGTACTGGAACAAATGCCTGAGTTGGCTCGACAGATTGCCGACGGCATGGGAATTCCGTTTAACGAGCTTCGACAATTGATGCTGGCCGGCAAGTTAGATATTGGTGAAGTGCTTGCGGCGATCGAAAGACGGTCGGATGAAATTAACCAGCAGTTTGAAAAAATGCCTCGTACCGTCACGCAGGCTACCAACGCGTTGGTTACTCAGTTTGGTGTGGCAGTTTCAAAAATAGATGATGCTATTGGGGCTTCACGCTACTTGGCGAAGTTATTAGACGGCGCCGCGCTAAGTATCAGCGTAGCAACCGGAAACGCTCCAGACGCTGTGATGCTAACTCAAAAGCTTGAGCAAAATACTGAGCAACTTGCTGTGGCTGAGTCTGATTTAGCTAAGGCGAGAAAGGCGGGCTTGGGCTGGGGAGTAAAACAAACAGAGCAAACGGTTGATAGGCTTAAGGCGGAACGTGCATTGATCCTAATGGCACGACAGGCAAGCAAAGACTCACAAAGTGTTTACACGCCGTCTAAAGGGGAGAAGCCCGCATATATCACCAATCTCGAAAAGAAAACTGCAGAGAACAACGCCAATTCGATCATTAAATCTGGTCAAACAGTCGTCGATAAGCTCACCCAGCAGCGTGAACAGCTAAGCAAAGACAAGGCCAAAGGGCTGATTGACGATAAGAAATATGCTGATGCTGCTGCTGTTCTGGATAAGCAAATTGCCGAAGCCAAGAAAAAGCAGGATAAGCCTGCGAAGAATGCCTTTGTTCGCGGCGACGATTCAATCGACAACCTGCAGCGGCAGATTGCCGTTTTGACAATGCGCTATGACGAGAACACCAGAGAGGCCGCACAGTTTAATGCCGTGGCCGCTCTCGGAGCTAAGGCTACCGATGCACAGAAGGAAAGAGTGCGTGAGTTGGCCGGGCAGTTATTTGACGCTCAGCAGCGACAGAAAGACCTTAATGATGCGATCAGCAATGACCCGCTCAGGAAGGAAAATAAAGCCTATTCTGACGGCAGAGATCAACTTAAACGCCAGCTCGATGGCCAGATGATTGATCAGAAGACCTATAACCAGCAATCGGAGTTGATGGAACAGCAGCACCAGGTCAACCTAGCCAAAATTCGTGCGCAGCAGGTCGTTACGCCACAGCAACAGGCAGCCGGCGAGGTAGATCCAGTACAGCGCCTCGCTAACCAGCATGCTCAGGAACTTGCGCTTATTCAGCAGTTTGAACAGCAAAAGACAATCACTGAACAGGAAGCTTTAGCTCTCAGGAACGCTGCAAACAATACCTATGAAAAACAGCGAATTGAGGCTCAATGGGAGATATTCCGCAACCAAAGCACAACTAACGAACTTATGGCGGCGGCAGTTGATGGTTTTGCCAGCCAGGCCGCCAGTTCGATGACGGGATTAATCAACGGTACGCAAAGCGCCACAGAGGCTTTCAAGAATCTGGGTAACGCCATTCTTAATAGCGTCATTCAGGCTCTGGTTGAAGTTGGCATTCAATACCTGAAAAATGCTGCGATGGCGATGATAGCCGATAAGATGACATCTAACTCATCACAACAGGCCGGTGCGCAAACCGCTGCCGCGTGGGCTCCTGCCGCAGCCGCAGCCTCTATCGCTACATTCGGTGGCGCAGCTATCGCCGGTATAGCCGGCATGGTAGCAGCGTTCGCCATCGGTGCCGCTCTGGCCGGCAAACGAAAAAATGGCGGAACGGTAGGTGCTGGTGGCGCGTACCAGGTTGGCGAAGGGAATATGCCTGAACTCCTGCAGACCAAGAACGGGTTAATTATGATTCCTGGTGACCGAGGCCGAGTGTTCAGCAATAAGGATGTTACAGGTAGTTCTCCGACGATCCAGAAGGCGTCTACGGGTAAAGAATACCTACCAACTTCATCAGCATCATCCAGCCAATCGGGAGAGAACTCTAAGCGGCCGATACAGGTAAATATCCAGCTGATAGATCAGACAACCGGCAGCCAGCACAACATCACTGGCACTGACGCTTTCCAGCAAGGTGACGTGGTAACAGTTACTGGATTTCTCAATGACGTGGATACAGGCGGCCCAATGTCCACAGCGATCGCAGATGCGCACGGGCTTAGACGGCAGGCAAGGGGATCCTTTTAATGTGGTCTAAGGGGGGAGGTAAACCCTCTCCCCCATGCTTTACAGGACTGCCAGTTTAAGAGCATTTTCACCCGTCGGAAATAAGAACTTTTTTTCGCGTGAACGCAGCCAGTAAACAACCTACCCCATGAGAGGGTGACAAAAGTTGACATCGAAAGGCGATCCCGTGACTAACGACGAAAAGCGAAAACTATACCGTGCGTGGGCTGATGATATCGGCGGCGGAACACCTTTCCCGGACGCCTGCAGGGATATGACGTGCGGAGCGACGACGAGGAAAGGGACACCGTGCAAAATGACGGTGCTCTACGCTTCTGGGCGCTGCAAGTTACACGGCGGCATGAGCACCGGCGCAAAGACGCCAGAAGGTAAGGCGCGGCAGTTAGAGGGATTCCGCCGCTGGCTGGAGAGAAAGCGGCAGGCCACCAGCCAAGGTGCTGGTTCGCATTGAGGTTTGCACCGAAAACGGCTTTAAAATATTGGACTGTTCTTGACGGATTTAAAACGCGGTCATTCTGAAACCCGCGCCAGTAGCGGGCTAATAACAACAATGAGACCTGAGCCGTCAAAGTTTTTAGGTTCGTAGTACGCAACACGGTACGCAGCAAAATGAAGGTTTTTTCAGTGCGTACTTGTTTAAGTGTGTTCTGCGCGTGGCGATGTAAGTTAATGATTAGGCTTAATTATAGCGAAGAGCGATAATCGGGGTAGCGAATATGGGTATTAAAGGCAGGGGCATGAACAACATTCGGCGCAACATGAATGCGCTAGTGAGGGACATTACCGGGCGGCGCTTACCTCGCGCAATGACAGCCGCTTTGCATGAGGCCGGATTCGTAGCCGCAATCTATACGCCAGTTGACACCAGCACGCTGATTAACTCGCAGTTTAAAGAGGTTATTACTAACGGGACGCGCATCACTGGCCGCATCGGATATTCAGCGAATTACGCAATCTATGTCGCAGATCCGACTATCCCGCAGAAGTTCACCCTGCCCAGGGCCAGGAAAGAGTTTTTGCAGCATGGTGTTGCTGATGCAAAACCGCAGATGGAGGCAGCTTTCCTGCGAGAATTATCAAAACGCTGATTGCGGAGAAAACGAAACCGATACATGCGCAGCAGTTGCTTACCCCATGAGTGGTTAACAATTGTTAAGGTTCTAGCGACGATTATTAGGCCGTATTCGCAGTAACCAATTGTGCACAACTCATATAATTTCGTATTCATTTGCGGATTTTTTTAGCGAAGATCTGAGCCAATGAGAGAGCAGACGCGGGTTTATACCTCTGCGCTACCACGGATTAACCTCCAGTTTCTGGCAGGTATGCAAAGAAAGCTGGTGGATTCGAGCCCGAAAACACAGATTTTTTGTGATACCGAGAGCGGAAGGGTGTACTTCTCGATGGTCTCTGGTGGCTACAGCGCGACAATCAACGGAGTAATGCGGGTTATTGGCATCACGATCACCCGGGCAGGTTTTGGCTATCGGCGATGGTACATTTGCCCGCATTGTGGTGGCCGGGTTGCGAAATTATTTATTGGCCGGAAGGATATAGGGTGTCGTAAATGCTGGAGCCTTCACTATGCCAGCCAGAGTGAAGATGAGACCGCTCGCTTACGGCGCAGTGTGTGGAAGCAGAGGCATGATCTATGGGGGGATGATTACCCACCCGCGGGCAGCCTGCTAAATAGCCCGCTCAAGTTTCCGAAGCCTGCCGGCATGAGATGGGATACCTTCGAGAAAAAGCGCTCTCGACTGCTAAAGACTGAATCAGCTTACTGGCGGTTGAAAGAACCGAGGGACGCTAAAGGGTTTGCCCGGGTGATGCGCAAAGCTGAGGCGTCAATGCGTTCATTTGAACGGGCATCGAAAAGGCTAACACCAGGCTATCAGTAGAGCATGTCAGGGCAAAAAGCTGAAAGAAGAAAATGTAAGCACATTGATAGTTAAAACCTATATAACCATTCTGTAGGGCATAACAACTTGAACATAAACTACATATAGTGTTTATAGCCATTTTTAGGATGGTTTTTCGATGCTTTTCCGTAACACGCCACATTGACATGCCGGTAACTTAAGGTACATTTAGCATCAACCGAGCCCGATCCCCTGTTTCTCCGTAGCCAATTTGGTTTGTGAGTCTCACGGTCGGGCCTTTTACTATCTGAATCCGTATAACTGAATGATTGCAGCCAAGCCGCATAAAGAATATCGCCAGCAGCTCGAACTTTTGTTGAGCCGCGGCATGGTTATTCATGACTCTCAGCGCGCGATGAGAAAGTTATCTCAGGTTGGCTATTATCGCCTTTCTGGGTTCTGGTATACCTCACGAATTATACGTACCAGCGACGAAGGACTGTCATTCAGGAGTGACGATTTTCTTCCTGGCACATCATTTGAACAGGCTTACGATCTTTATCTATTTGATAAAAAACTTCGAATGCTGATGATGGATGCCCTTGAGCGAATTGAGATTCACATTCGGTCAGTCATCGCTCATGAGGTTGGTAGGTATGATCCTCTTGCTTACAGAAAGGAATCCTACATGAACCAACGCCTCCTAAATGATGGTCGGAATGGGAAACCCAGTACTTTTGAAAAATGGCGTAATAAACTGGATCTGAAAATTCAGGACAGTAGAGATGAGTGTATTATGTGGCATCTCAGCCAACAAAAAGAAATCCCTTTCTGGGTTGCTGTTGAGACTTGGGATTTTGGACAGATGTCTAAATACTACGCCATGCTTAATGGTGGTATGCAGGCAAAAATTATTAAACGCCTTCAGCTGGATAATAAACAAACCCTGACGAAGTGGTTACAATGTCTCAATTTACTTCGTAATCGCTGTGCCCATCACTCCCGTATCTGGAATCGTAAGCACGCAGTTGTTCCAATTCCGAAATCTATTTTTTTCGATGAACTAAAGATTGACGCCAGAGCCTGTGAACGTCTATACAGTGCCATATGCATAATGTGGTACCTAGTCAAAATGATTGGCCCTGGGTCAACTTGGATCAGACAAGTTGCAGAGCTCTTCGATAAAAAACCTAATATGCCCGGCTGTTCATATGAATCGATGGGCGTTCCGAAATCAGGCTTCCCTAGAGCCAGATTCGGAGACGCGCTTGGATTCGTGCATGCAGACAACGACCCGCTTCACGAGGGCCAAGAAGGGGCCTAGTTCAGTTCTTACAACATATCTCGTGCGCTTCTGTTTCCTTCATCCATGGAGCTATGAATATAGCGCTACTGATAACTTCTTAGCGTTGCGCCCCTGACGCTTCCAGGCGCTGTAAATGTCCTTATCCCACGCCTTGCCCGCTTTAGTCTGATAACCGGCCTCATTGAGCCGCTCAGCGATAATGCGGCCATTGTCGAACCCTTCCCGGATAGTATCAGCAACAATCCCGATAACAGCCGCTTCATTGTATAGAGTCGGCGGGATCCCCTGCTTACCACCCGCCAGCGCAGCCGCCGCAACTTCCATTCGCTCCACCAGTTCAAGCATACGCAACTGTGGGTTGATATCTGGCTGGTTCAGTTTGCTGCGCAGGGCATCGAGCAACCACGCTGTCTTGTCACCGCCCGCCGCTGCTACAGCCTGATTAAATACGCCATGCAATTCAGCCGGAACGCGGAATGCTACCAGATTAGATTTGCTCATGAGGGGCCGCCATATCAGTGTTTTCGGTCTATACAGTATACCACTGTATAACACTGTTATACGGATGAGGTTTCGTATTACTGACTGTTTTTTCCATCCATCCTCGCTTTTGGTGTGCGGCGCTGGTGGTCATAAATTTTGGAATACTTTGGAAATTTGGGAGATACCGACGGCAGAAGGAACCGCGCTGGGGATAGTCTTAAGTTGAAATACTTACCAGGGTCATCCAAAAAAGATGCGTGTTAAATTTATACTGTTTGATACAGATTTGGATTGCTCTGATTGGCAAACGTGCGTCGCGGTTGGCGCTGCATACTATAGTGGCGATCGAGCGTATTAAATTTTCCGGGCCCGTACATGCGGGAATATTCCGGATGTAAGAGGGAACCTTCCAGGCGAACAGGGTAACCGTTAGTTACTATGTTGTTGGCTAAAGGTGGGATTTCCCCACCTTTAGCATCATCCCTAGAGTACATGTAGGGCTAGGCGATTAACTATAGGATTTATGGTGATAAGTCTTTTCTCACTGCTATCTCCTGTTTTAAATGCTTTCTTGAGTGACGATCTAAGGCTCAACGTTGACCTACCTTTTTTAACAGGGCACAACGTGCAGTTGCGAAAGATCAATATTGACCAATGTTTCAACGCATACCTTGGATGTTCACCTACCGCTCGGAGAGAGCCAAATGAGCATCAAGTTATTCGCTGTTTCCATACTCGCTGCCGCTTTCGTCTTTGTTTCAGATATGGCTATCGCCAAATCGAATCAGTTAACTGATGACCAGGTTAAGCAAAAAATTATCGACGACTCTATAGCATCCTACCCAGGCACTTGTGCTTGTCCGTTCAATACGGCACGGAACGGAAGCTCATGCGGCCGCCGCAGCGCCTGGAGCAAAGCGGGAGGTTATTCACCCACCTGCTACAAAAAAGAGGTCACGAAGGAGATGGTCAAAGAATGGCGTCAGCAGAATCAGTAACGGTAACTGTCTGCTGAATGTGTGATTTTGCTGTCTTAAACATCGTGAATGTTGGTTCAACCCGCTAAATGTTGGTTCAAAATAGGGTGGTGTTGGTTCAGTTTTTTGAGAAATATATAAACAAAACAATGGTCTTTACGTATTGAGGCAACTGAACCAACCGAACCAACACATTTTGCATGTATATAGAGAAATTTTTCCGCACATAAATTTGGGCGCGATTTTGTACCGGTGGATATTACCGACATGTGAGAAGGTACCCTGAGCCCCAAATTGCACGATAAATAGTCAATTCTCATCCGCAGAAAAATAAATGGGGGTACATTTGGGGGTATGTGTGATTTTATGAATCTATATAGTTAAATAAAATCAATTTGTTATGTTTTTATATCGAATCCTGTAGGGCGCCATTAAGAAACAATAACTTACGCCAGTTTTAAACCAGCCTGATTTCCTCCTTGTGTCGTATTTGTGTCGCTAGCGCCAAAAATGGCGTCAATTTTGCGTGCGTGTTCGGTCAGGTGGTTCGGCGCCAGGTGAGCATAACGGCGCACCATCTCGATGCTCTCCCATCCTCCCATTTCCTGCAAAACAGAAAGCGGGACGCCGGACTGGATCAGCCAACTCGCCCAGGTGTGCCGGAGGTCGTGAAAACGGAAATCCTCAATCCCCGCTTTTTTCAACCCAGCGCGCCAGGCGTTATTGTCATCCACCCGCATTTTTCGAACTGCGGGCGTCAGCGTTCCATCCGGTCGGTGCTTTGCCGTGGTGTGAACGAACACCCACCGGGAATGCTTCCCTATCTGATCCCTTAATACCCTGCATGCGGTATCATTCAGAGCTACGCCAATCGCCTTGCCCGCTTTTGCGTTCTCCGGATTTACCCATGCAACCTTTCTCTGCATATCGACCTGCTGCCACTCAAGCCCGATGATGTTTGAGCGGCGCAGGCCGGTTGCCAGTGCAAATATCACCACTGGCTTAATGCTCTCCGGCATGCACTCGATCAACCGTTCAGCTTCTTCTCTGGTCAGCCACCGTATCCGCTTACTGATCGGTTTACGGGTTTTGATAACAGGGGCTGTTTTTATCCAGCCCCAGTCATTCGCAGCAGCCCTGAGAAGGGAGCGAATGAAGGAAAGGTGTTGCGCCTTCGTCGCCTGAGAAACCTGCCGTGGTTTGTACTCAGGAACCGGCTTACCCTTCCTCACCGCGGCATCACGTTTACTCTCCCACACCTGCAGGTGCTTGCGGTTGATCATCCCGTTAACAGCTTCGTGGACTTCCTCAGCCGTTATCTTCGAGACATCACGACCGGAAAAATGCTGCAGCCAAAACTCAATTTTGGTTTTGTCATCATCCAGCGATCGCTTATGGTCTTTCTCCCGCAACCACCGGATGCAGCACTCTTCGAAGGTTCTGACGGGCAGGTCGCCGATCTGGTCAACCCGCCACGCTTCCGCCTTCAGTTTGTCGTGGAGCTCCTGAGCCTGCTTTTTGTCCCCCGTGCCAAGAGATCGCCTAACTCTTTTTCCTGACGGCGTAAAGAAATGACAGTGCCACACGCCGCCCCTGAGGGTGATTGACATAAAACTTCTCCTTTATGTTCACCCGCGTTCGCGATGACAGGATCGCGCGGGGTTTTCAAATATGCAATACACGCCGCCTCGGTCGTTCTGTACTTGTTGCCGACCTTGCGGCCGGCGAGTTCTCCAGAATCAATCAGGCGGTAGATCACCCGCGCCGACACGATGAGCAAATCGGCGGCCTGCTGTGCTGTTATCGGTTTGTCAGACGCCATATTTCCTCCCGGTTACGCCGCCCGCTGGGCGCGCAGTTTCTTAATATGTTCGCTCTGCTCCAGCTCTGCCTTTATCTGCTGGGCCTCTTCGTGAGAGAGCGGCTCGAAGTCATTGTTAAAGCGGTCTATGCTTGCGGTGTTGATCCGCCCCTGCCGCCAGTAGCGAACCGTCTTGTCGTCGCTGCTGGCGATAATTACCGGCCATCCGTGGCAATCGGCAAAGAGCTGACCTCTCTGAATTAGTTTGAACATCACGGCCTCCGATGCTTCCCACGTTCTTCAAACTCTTCCTGACAATCAGCGCAGCGCTGGCAGCCAGCCACCAGTTCCCGGCGACGCTGTGGTATCTCTTCCCCGCAGTCGTGGCAGTGAGTGGCCGATACTGCGTTATGGTTGATGCGCATGTTCTGGATGGTCATTTCCAGACGGCGCTCTGCCAGCTCGTTGGCCTGATCGATGATTTCTGCGCTCATGCTGCACCGCCTTCAACACGTTTGAACTCGATAACCCAAACCCATGGATTGGCTTTCCAGCTTTCCTCGCCGTAGATGGATTCCCATAACTGTGCGAAGTTGTCATATGGTGTCCAGGCCTCTCCGCCACTATCCGGGTCAGAGTATGTTGGCCGCCACCCGGTAAGCTCCATACCTTCAGCTTGTGCATCTTCCTGGCTAATGCTGTTCAATCGCTCAACCCGAACGTCGGTGATTTCCAGCAGAATGCGGCTGGCCCAGCGAGGCATGTGGATTGCAGGTGTCCATCGTCCATCAAGAGGCTGGCCGTTGGCCGTAGCGCGATAGTCAGGGGAATAGCTACCATCCTCAGCATCGATACTTTCTGGCGTCCATGTCTCCCGCACCCAAATACGATGACCCGGCTTACCAAATGCGCTATTCAAATAGTTTCCCGCCGCCAGCTCCCCGGCCAATTCATTGCCAGCCAGCTCGCACCCAAGATTTCTATCCAATATCGGAAACTTTACCGGGCGCCGTGTCTGCGTCTTCCGGCCGTTGAGAATGGCCCTCACCATTTCCCCGTTAAAAATCATTCCGCGTTCTTTCATGATTCCACTCCATACCGCCCATTCATGCGGCCAATAACACTGACAAATTTCACCAGACTGACGCCCATCGGCTTTACCTTCTCGTAGTGCTTGCGAAGGATGGGGGGGCATACAGCGTTCCACTTCGGTTTAGGCTTTACGCTCATCGCTTTGGTTATCTCTTCGGCGCAGCGACGAGCCTGGGCGCGGAGAGCGTTTTCTTTTTCTTCTGGCGTCATGCTGCCTCCGTCTTCACTACGTCGATGGCGCAGCCGGGGATCAGCTCAACGGAAGCGGTGGCGCACTGGTTGCCCCAGTGGCTCCAGCCTGGCGCTGCGCTGCGGCTGAAAAGCTCAATCCGTGGCACGTCGCCGTAGAGCAGCTCCAGGCGGTGGCGAACTTCCCACGGTTTCTCGCTGTGCGCGCCGAGCGGGCTGTAGACCACCTGCTTAATGCCGGCGTGCTTGCGCTCCAGCCCGGCGCCGCGGGTGGCGATCAACACGTCTTCGGTATTGGCGCGGGTGTGGTTTCCGCCGTTCATGCGCGTCTCAGCATTCAGCAGGTCGAGGAAGTCGTAAAAATCTGCGATCTCTCCCTCTGCCAGAGCCTTGGTAATGCGCAGTTCGGCCAGCTGGTTCAACTTCACCCAGGTGAAGCCCTTCATAGTGCGCACCGTAAAACCCCAAGCCTCGGCCAGCTCGATCGCCTCCAGGTTGTGGGTGCCGGTGTACCACATCGCCAATACGGCGTTATCCGCGGCGAGCTCCCATACCGGGAGCCGCTTCATATCGAGCAGGCTCATGGTGGGGTAGTGGTCGACAGCGGCGCCGTTGCTGACCGTGTTCCCGTAAGACCAGGCCGGGTCGGCATAGATAAGTGAGTAGCGGTTCATAGGACTGACTCCATTTCATCGATATAGAGGCCAGATGCGATAAGCCGGCGGCGCCGGGCCGCTTTATCAATACATTTCTGGCGGTTGCCAGAGGCGGCTTGAGCTATCGATCGCTTAGTGAACAGGCGCGTTTTACCCTGCGGGGTAATGACCTTTGGTCTTGTGATTAGGTCAAAGGTGCGATCGCATATGCCGTCCTCGTTGAGCCAGGTTTCCGATGCGATCAGCTGCGCAATGCGGCCTTCTCCTCTGGTTATACCGTTCGCAACGCGGTTAAATTCGACAAGCGTCACGCCGAACTTCTCCGCTATTTCGCTGCCGGTTACAGGGCGGCCGCGCGTCTGAATCATCCAGATCACGCGCTCGCGAAGGCCGGAGAATTTCCCCGCTTTTCCGGGCCTGCGGTAAAATGGAGTGCGTTTCATTTCCACTGCTCCCCGAAGGTAAAGCCGATCTCCGCCAGCGATTCGTCCATCTTGCTGATGAACTCCGGCACCATTTCGTTGAAGTCGGACATGTATTTGTCGTCGCGCTCAACAACCACGTGATGAATGCCTTCTCGCTTCATGCGAGGGTCATAATTCGCGAAATACCAGGCGTCCTTCCCGGTTACCCACATGCTGAATTGCACCTGGGCCATGTAGGCGGATTTGATAGCCTCGAAGCCGCCAAGCCGGAACTTCATGAAGTCGCGAGAGGTGAAAGGGCATTTCAGCTCAAGGCCGCGACCATCACTGCACAGGCCGTCTGGTGAGCAGGCAGTGCGCATACCTTCGTCACGGAACAGAATCGGCGACTCGGCGACCTGCACGTCAGTGGTGAACTCAAACAGGGTGCGAGCGTCGTCCTCGTACTGTTTCCCCCACGCCAGAGCCTTGGCGTTAACTTCCGGCGCTGCGCCGGTGCAAACCTCTGCGAGTAGCGAGTGGAAATAGGACATTTTCATGTCAGTCCACTTTGTGCCAGATCTCGGTTTTGAAATGACGTTGTGAACTTCTGAGGCGGTTATGACGCCAAGGCGCAAGCGGTGCCAGGCTTCATCGCCCTGTTCAACGCGGGTAACGTCAATGCCGGTGCGTGCAAGGATGATTTCAGGTGTCATGCTGCCACCTGCGCTTTTTTCTGAAGGAAGCTAAAGCCTTTCTGCGCTTCTTCTTCGGTGAGTTGTGATGCTTGGAAAATGTCACGCTTGAAGATGTTGCTGCACAGAGGCAGGAAGTCCTGATCCCAGTCCTTATTCAGTGACGATAAGAGGTCAGTGATTGCCTGCAGCGTTTCATCGCTGGCCGCCAGAGGGAGCGACTCTGTAGCGCTGCGCGGAGTAACGTCACGCGCATCCACTTCCAGAGTTTTACCTTCCATCTCTTCGGCGGTGGGCTGCTGTCCAATTTCAGGCCACGCCTTACGCAGAGCCTGAGCCTCGGCACACTTCGCCAGCTGGCCATAAGGGCGCTTTTTCCACATTGCGTTTGGCGCGGTAGTGTCGCGTCCGGCGGTGGCGTAGTTTTCAACCCAGTATTCTTTCGCGCTGAATTCGACGATTTCCCCGCTCGGCATGCGCTTGCTGACTGTGTACTTGCACCATTGAGGGACTGTCACCTCAATACCAGTAAGCGTCAGAGTGACGTCCGGGCCGAACTCTGGTTCTTTAGCGCCAGCGTAATCACCGGAGCGATCGGCCTGAATCCGATAAAGCCCGATGCCAGGCATAACCACATCGCGCCACTCGCTTTTACCCGATTTCGAGTCCTTAACGCTCATTGGCACCAGATGAACGGGCTTCAGAAGCGGATCGAGGTTTCTGGCCCGGCAGTAGTCCAGTGCCATCATCACCGACTCATCCTTTGCGCCAGGGTAAATACTGTTTTTGAGGGCGCTCCAGGTGGCGCCGTCAATGCCTCGCTCAGCAAGAGAGCTGGCTGTAATCACAAGTTCGTTAGCCATTGCTATTCCCCAAAGTTAAAACGGGCAGCCGGTGCGGTGATCCCAGTCGTATTCCGCCTGGGCGTAAGCTACTGCCGAGATGAGATCGTTATATGCCTCGCCAGCTGCATCGCTGCGGAGGCCTTCGTATGGGCTGTTGTCCATCGGTACAGAGAAGCGGAACAGGCCTGACGGCTCTTTCGGCAGGGCGTCGATAATTTCCTGCGCGCGATCTTCAATCCACTTTTCCTTCTCTTCGGTGAGCAACTGTTCAGCCCACTTACGCTCTTCGATCACGTCATATGCGCGGTATGCGTTCATAAGCACCTCAGTAACTGATACTGGTATGAGGGATATTTCCGTCTTTAATCGCAGTCAGGACTTCAATCGCCTGATCGCGGGTTAAGCTGGTATTGGCCAGCAATGCCTTGACGATTTCAGTCCCCACAAACTTGCGGTGCTTAACGTCGGCTTCGCGGCGTGCCTGCTCATCGGCTTTACGTTTCTCTTCAGCCAGACGGGCCTGTTCACGCTGCTCTGCCTCTCGGCGGATGCGGTCGGCTTCTTCCTGAGCCTTGCGGCGCTCAGCATCGATAGCGGCCTGTTTGTCAGCCTCTGCTTTCTGCTCAGCTGCAATTCGGTCTCGCTCTGCCCGTTGCTGCGCTTCAATGCGCTCACGCTCTGCGCGCTCTTTGGCTGCTCTTTCCTCAGCCTCGCGGCGCGCTGATGCTTCCATTTCCGCGCGGTGTTTCTCCTCCGCTTCACGTTTGGCTTTCTCTTCCGCCTGACGCTTAATCTCTTCTTCGCGGGCAATGCGCTGGCGTTCGGCTTCGGCTGCTTTATCTGCGCGTTCGCGGTCAATATCTTTATCCATCAGCAGGGCCATTTCGTGGTCCGCTTCGAACTTGGCCGCCAACTCCTGATCAAACTTGATGTTCATTTCCAGCGCTTCGGCGTGCATCGCGTTCATGGCTTCTTCGGCCTTAATGCGTTCCTGCTCGGCTTCCCATTCGGTCAGTGGCCGGCGCACTTCATCTTTCAGCGCATCGAGACGTTCGCGGACAACGCGGCGGCTTTCGTCAATCTGCTTTGGCAGAGCCTTCAGCTCAGCGACAAGGTCTTTACCTGCGTTGTCGATGTAAGTTTTAGAGCGCGCAACCTTGTGAGCCATGGATGCGATAGCGTCGCGGCCTTTTTTGGTGGTCACGTCAGGCACCAGACTGCGAGCCTCTTTTTCGATTAGTTCGATAAGTGGGTCGAGCTGGTCGTTATTGGTGAAAACCGCCATCGCGTTCTTTTTCTCGATGACGACTAAATCCGTTATTTCGCTCATGGTTTCCCCTGAAATTTGGTTGTAAGAATCCCCGGCTCGATATAAGCCGCCTGATAGCTCAGTTAAATTCGTGCGCTGATATGCGCGGGTTAATGCGTCCCGGCGGGTACCAGGTTTGGCTCGACGTTTCGTGATGCGTATGGCCGGCGAATGTGGCGCAAATTGCCTTGTGGCTCGTGCCAGTAGCTGCCGTCGCGGTAGTCGAAGCTGACAAGCCAGGCGGCGCCGGTGCGGTTATTGCGCATCATCACGGCACGACCGTTGTTAGGAATTGAGTTAGCCATTGAACACCCCCGTAACGTGCAGAATTTTGATGATCGCCGCTGTCCATATAACGCCGCAGACCAGCAGGCAGTAAATCAGTGAACGAATACCGTTTCTGCTCATACTTCCTCCCGCGCTTTCAACATTGCATCAGCCATCAGGTAAGAAAGTTCAGCAACCATGTTTTCATGGTGAGTAGCTACAGGGTGTTTGTCTCTCTCTGGATAACTTGCTAACCAGCCCTGCATCGCCTGTGCCGCAAAGTAATCACGCACCGTCAAACCTTCGTACCCTTGATTTGGATATGCAGGGCCGCCATTGTTTTCTTTGCTCATTTGCCACCCCAACACGGATAGCTAACTGCGATTACAGCAACCAAAAACGGAACGACCTTTAACCAAAAATTACGCCATGCAGGCTTGTCTTCTTCGCGGATCATCTCTTCACCTTTGCCTTATCGCGGCTAACGGAGCGTTGTTACCTATTACCGGCGCCAACGTTGTTGTTTGGATGAGATGATAATGTACTAATGGTTCATCAATGTAAAGTACCAAAAGTACATTTTTAATTTAGCAATAGTTCATTTCAATGTAAGTCAATGAACTTAAAGTATATTTATTTTACGTTTTGTTTTTGGTGATGGTTGTTTGGCAGTAGAGCTGGCACTGGACGTGCTGCTGCCGAGGGAAGAGTAGGGCAATAAAAACCCGGCGCGGTGGCCGGGAATAACATTTAGGAATCAAGGTCAGGCAGCATGATTTTCTCAATCAACGTCAATGCCCTTTGGTCTCGTTCTGCAAAATATTTAGGAGCGTACTGAGGCAGCCACACTTCGTTGAAGTGTTGTTTGAAATCTGCAAGATATTCGTTTGGGTATAGACGTACCGGGAATGTCCGGCCATCTGGGTACTCATGGTTATATGTTGGGAACGTCTTCGGCTCAATACCCCGGTTTTCACGAAGCCATTGCGAGAAAACCCTACCTTCTGAAATATCAGGGACCATTTTTTCTGGCAGCGTATATCCTGCCTGCTCAAGTGGCGCAACCAAGTTAAACGTCAGTTCATTAAGCATAGAAAAGTGGGTATGAGGAACCCTGCCTCGGTTTGTCATATACCGCTTAAGGTGGATAGGGAGTTCGGCAGGCGCTCTTTCGCCTGACATCCACTCACGCACCCATCTCGATACTTGCACTGCAAATTTTGGAGATAGCCACTGAGCTAAGTTAATTGCGATGTCTGGATGAACCCAAGTCCCTTGATTCTCTGCTCTTCCGCCTTTAAATGATTGAATTAATTCCGATATGGGAATCCCCATATCGCGGGATAATTCATCAAAAAAATCTTGCGTTGTTTTTAGTCGTGTATAGTCAGCAAGTAGCTTCCCAGCAGACTTGCACATTGCGGTGGCATTGATGTAACCGTCTTTGGTGCGAAGATGGATGACTTCTCCATCAACTTCTCTGGCGATTAATGCAAGTTGGAACTGTGTCATAAATCATCCTATTGCTGTGAAAAATAAAATAATCACCCAAACAGCTCATCAGGCCACCATAAGCACGATAGCAACAACCGAGAGCAAAGTAACCACGCCTACTATCAGATATTCTCTCATCACCCAAACACCTCATCAGGCCACTTGCCGGCTACCCATGCTTCCTGTACGTCTGCGGCATTACCAAAAAAACATAGAACTACCAGTCTGGCTCACTTAAAGTCATCCCGCTCATCCTTCCGCTTGAAGAAAACTTTATCCAGCCTGAGCACTATCCCAACCAGTCCGATAATCAGCAAAGTAATGAGTATTGGGATAATCAGATCAGACATGCTTCCTCTGCGTGCTAAGGCTTTACCCATGCTTCCTGTACGTCTGCGGCATGCTGCCGATCACCTTGCCGAACACGAACACCCGGTTCATCTCGTCTTTTTCGATCGGGTCCCAGGCTGCATAGCTCTTGTTATCTGAGATAACCAGCAGCTTGTCCTTCATCTTCTGCAGGCGCTTGACGTGAGCAGTGTCGTCGTACAGGAAGGCGTATATCCCGTCGCCGTCGAAGCTCTTAACGCTGATGTCGACGAACAGCAGATCACCCGGCTCAATCGTGCCGGACATGCTGTCACCCCGGACGTTGATGATCCGGATGTTCTCAGCCTTACGCCCATCGAACATGTGCCGGGCTTCCGCTGGCGCATATTCAACGGAGTGGAGAATCTCCACGAACTCCTGATTGATAACCCCGGGGCCAGCGCTAACCGTTATATCCAATAGGTCAATGCGAAAGACATCCTTAAGGGTTTGGGTTGCCTCTGTATCGATTCCATCCTCATCGACATCACCGAGCAGATACGACGCTGACGTACCAATGTGAGACGCCAGTGCTTTCAGCGTTCCGCGTCTTGGAATCGACTCTCCATTGAACCATTTGCTTACGGCCTTAGGGGTCAACTTCATCCTCTTGGCGATCTCAGCCTGTCGGCCATGTGGTATCAGTCCAGCTTTATCGCAGGCCAGCGCTAGCCTCTGAGAGAATTCTTTTCGCGCTCTTTCTTCATGAACCATATGTTCAATCATAATATCACTTGCGTGAACTATCAGTTCCGACTTAATATGTACTTACAGTTCATTATCGAGGGTTAAACATGGCACCGAATAGTCTTGGCGAAATCATCAAAAAGATTCGGGTTCCTGTCGTAGCTGAAGCCTGTGGTTGCTCGCCGCGCGCAATTTACAAATGGATTGCTAACGGAAGCCTGCCGAGGACGGATTACACCGACGAAACCAACTACGCAGAAAAGATCGCTCTCGCTTCTGGCGGCCAGTTTACCGCTGCTCAGATCCGGGAAGTCAGCAAGCCTAAAGCCGCCTAACCGGCGGCCTTTCAATCAACACCAGAGGAAGTATCACAGATGGAGAGTTCAACGACACGCAACAAAGTGGAGGCTCGCAGGATAGAAAGCTGGTTACACAGCCAGATAGCTGAACTGGGAACCACGAATATCGCCAAAGTGGCCGGAGTGAATAAGTCGACGGTGAGTCGCTGGCGGGAAAGTCTGCTGCCGAACATGTCGCTGCTGCTGGCCATTCTGATTTCTAACAGGCCGGGAGAGAAAGGTGACTTTGAAGCATGAGTGGGAACAGAAAGGCGAAAGCCGCAGTGGGCAAACACTAACGGCTTTCAGGTGCAAAAACGAAGAGGTAATTGCGAGGTAATTATGCCTGGTAAATCTGTAAGAGTAAACAATCCGGAGGTAGCACGTGAGCATGTCACTTATGGCGAAAGCAATGGGGGTCAAAGTGGGAAACTCACTGCGTAAGCTCGTTCTTATCAAGCTGGCCGACAACGCCAACGACAAGGGCGAATGCTGGCCTTCGTATCAACACATTGCCGACCAGTGCGAATGCAGCAAATCCGCTGTTCGCAACCATATTGATGCGCTTGAGGATATGGGGCTACTCAAGCGTGAAAATCGCGTTGGGGTCAACAACGGGAAAGGTAATACATCCAACGTGTATTATCTGAACCTTGATGCTACCCCTATGCCACCAAAAAGCACAGGGGTATGCCATGAAATAGCACCCCCTATGCCATCTGATGGCACACCCCCTATGCCACCAGATGGCACCAGAACCAGTCACTCTTTTGAACCAGTCACTGAACCAGACTCTCTCTCTGCGCGAGGGCAGTTTATCAGCGAGGCTGCAAAGCGACGGATCGGGATTTCACCCAACGGGGAAATACCTTTCCCTCCTGCCTTCAAGCCATCGGCAGATCACATTGCGATTGCCTCGGAGAAAGGGATCAACATTGAAACCGAGTTGCTGAATTTTCGTGATTATCACCAGGCCCGCGGCACAAAGCTGATCGACTGGAACTCGGCATTCCGGGTGTGGCTCAGGAACGCGAGAGTTAATCCGCTTTCCGGGCGCCAGAGAAGCGAACCTGATTCCCCACACTGGAACAGCCCTGAAGGCTGGAAGGACTTCATATGACCACTCAGCTTATGACCGCGATCAGCAATCGCGATGGTGATGCGCTGGCCAGAATGGCCGCAGGGAGTACGGAGCCGCAGAGGCTTCTTGATTTCGAGGCTGAAAGGCTGGTTGACTCCCTGTTCCGTCAGCTGAAGCAGATCTTCCCGGCGTCAACGCAGACCAATCTGCGCACCGACGCCGAAGAGAAGACAGCGAAGCGCCAGTGGATTGCAGCTTTTGCCGAAAACGGGATCCGCACCCGCGAGCAGTTATCCGCCGGCGTGCGACATGCGAGAGCCAGCGAATCGCCGTTCTGGCCATCGCCGGGCCAGTTTATCAAGTGGTGCAAGGATAGCGGCACAGTGCTCGGCGTGACTCTTGTCGACGTGATGAACGAGTTCCACCGCTACAGCCGTGAAAAAGGGCTGCATACCGGCGGTGCTGAGCGCTTCCCATGGTCTCACCCTGTTATGTACTGGGTTGTTACCGATACCCGGCGAGCAATGTACCAGCGCCAGCTCAGCGAGGCAGAAACCGAGAAATATGCCGCTAAAAAGCTGGAAGACTGGGCGCTGAAAGTCGCCGCCGGAGAACAAATACCGTCGCCGGTACTGGCTCTGGAGAACAACCAGGAAGCCATCCCCACAAACCATGTCAGCCGTCAGCAGGGTTTTCACCCTGAAGGCAAAAGCTTCGGATGCATGCCAAGCGCGGCATCGCTCGGCGCGTTAACTCCGGCTCAGTGGTTGTGGGATGAATACCTGCGCGGGAAAGAGAGAGGACTTATCTGATGAAAAAGAACTCTGGCAAACAAGCCGTTATTAACTTCATCGGTCAGCACCCTGGGTGCTCGTTCAATGAGATACGCCACGCTACTGAACTGGATCCGTCTGTGGTCAATTCAGCGCTCTGGCAGATGAACAGGGATGGGCAGGTCAAGCGCGAAGGGGAGTGTAGGCACTACCGCTACACCCTGATCGACACGACAGCTGTAACCGAAAGCGATCCGTCTTTTGAGTATCGCCAGCGTCCTGGCGGCGTAAACCCAATGACAAACCTGTTTAACCAGTGCCTGGCAGGAGTGAGAAAATGAACATTGAAACAGTAGACGAGCTCATTCAGTCGCTGGAGAGCGCAGGCGAGCTGTCAATCAAAGAGCGGAAGTATCTGGAACTGGCGAAAGCGTACCAGCAGCTGGCTGCGGAGAATGTGGGACTGAAAGCAGCATTTAACAAACCAGACGCATGGCTGTCCTGGCATTCTATTCCGCTGACATATCAAGAGCCAGACCGCGGCGGTGAGTATCTTGCAGTTCATGAGCAGCCTGGTGAGAAAAACGACGACGGCAGTGATTCGTGGGCCGTTTATAGCAAGCCTGGCCTCGAAACCCCCGCCACCGATCGCATCGTAGCCGGGATTAAGGCTGATGGTCGCGCCGAGGGTATCAACTTTGCAGCAAGCCGCCTTGCAGCCGCTTTCAACCACGGATTCGTTGATAAGCCAATGGCAGAAGTTTTTGACGTGGTGCGCATGATTCTGACTGCAAAAGAGGATTTATCCAACAACCCAGCAGAAGATGGTCTGTCAGGAGAGTATGCAGAAAAATCACTGGCTGAATGGGAAGGTGTGCTGCGCGAGGGGGCCAAATGAGAAACGCTGAAGATGTAAGCACCCCACATGAATGCTGTCAAAAGTGCCGTTGTTACTATCATCCCAGCGAACGAAAACAGCATGTTTGTGTGTCGCATGAAGATGAGTTTGACGATCACCCGGCTGATGAAATGAGCCAGTACCAGGACCATTCATATGACAAATGATATCACCGAACTGGCGCAGATGAAGGGGCAGAAAGTCGAAGGGTCTTACTACCTGGCTGAATGCACCGACTGCGGGAAAATGTATCCGAGCAACAAACTGAATGGTGGAGAACCTCTTTTCTGCGGTGATTATGGCGAATGCTACTGCCCGCACTGCAACGCTGATGATGCCGCTATTGGCGATTGTGGTGATACCGCAGCAACAGCGTGGAACTATCAGCAGAACCGCATTGATGCGCTGGTAGAGGCGCTGGAGAAGGCGCAGGCCAAAATCATCGAATTGCAACAGGGCTGCGAAAACGATCCGCGTACTCACGAAATTATCGACCTGCAGGAGCGCATCGCAGAGCTGGAGTCCCGCACCGTCACCGTGAAGCCGCCGGAACCTTACGGTTATCTGCGAGAAAACGATGGACAAATCCAAATCTCCATAGGAGCAGAGCGCCCAAGCGACCGCTCAGGAGGCTATGCCTCTCCATGGTTTGCCATCTATACCGCCGCCGGCATCAAGTGGGAGGCTGAGTGATGTTCAACCCAAATGATAATTTCTGCGCTGTATTTCTCGTCTTGGGGATAATCTGCGGCGTTGTTGGCTGGGGAGTAATTGAGTTCATCCTCTGGCTGTTCTCGTTCGTTCACATTTCTTTCGGAGGCTGAGTGATGGCTGAAAAATCATCTTTGGAACGTTTGCGGGAAATCAATGCGGACAATCAACGCAGGGTCACGGTCAGCGTCGGGGTTCTCAAGGCGGCTCGAAGCGAAATTAACGCCCATGTCTCAGTGAATGGAAAGGGTATCATGACGGATATGGTTCTCAACGCCCTGAATGCGATTATCGAAGGAGATAATTAATGACCAGAAAATTAACCCGAGAAGAACTACGCAAACGGGCAAAAGAAAATATCAATAACTTGAGGTTCGCATCAAAGCAGCGAGCCTTCGAAAGCGCTCGTAAAGAAATCCTGGCCGATCTTCAACTGGCAGAATATGCACTGGAAGCAATGGAAAGTGAGCCATACGGTTTCACTGAAGGTGAGCGTTTTGGAATGGTTTTAGAGCCGCGACAATGGCCTGCTCCAAAAGACGGAGAACCTCAACTGCATATCAAAGAGCAACCAGGGCCAGATATCGACACGTTACGACATGCTTTCGAAACGGAAGAGCGAGAGGAAACTGGCGGATTTAACCTACACAAATCTGGTATTGACTATGTGGATAAATCAACTCAAGCGCAGTGGGAGGCATGGTTAGTCTGCCGCGCCGCCATGCTCCAGGCTGGCATCTCCGCGGTAATTCCGGATGGTTACGTGATGGTGCCTAAGGAGCCAACGCAAGCCATGTGCGCTGCATTTAACGATAGCGACTACGGACGCAAGTCTTTGCGCGAGCGTTATGTCGCCATGCTCGCCGCCGCCCAGCAACCACAAGACGAACCACAAAATATTCCTGAAATTATTCCGGGATGGATTCCGGTAAGCGAGCGGATGCCGGATGATGATGACTTTGTCTATATCTGGCCTCGCCCTGACTTTGGTGTTGAGCTTCACGTCGGTCAGTACTGCGAATGTAGCCCTAAAGGTGACGGCTGGTATGCTCAGGTTTATGAGCAAAACTATGGCATTGAGTGGTATCCAATCACTGTAACCCACTGGATGCCGCTGCCAGCCGACCCGCAGGAGGTGAATCATGGCTGAGTTACGCGCAGGTGGGTTGGCTATAATTATCGGTCTAAAAATAAACGTTAATCTCAATGGTAAGTGCGTAGTGCTCCAGCAGCTGGTGAGGCACCTGGATGAATTTATTTCGCCAGTCAATGACTGCATATGGATTCATGATGACCCACGTAATGCGTGGATTGTTACTGGAGATGTTACACACCCAAGTGGGGAATATGGTTGGAGCTCATTATCTCCGGCAAACCTGATACCTATCGACGGCGACGACTTCAGCAATGAAGACGAGCACCAGAAGGAGCGGGAGCATGCCTAAATCCCCCGCAGCACGCAAAGCCTCCAGTTGAAATCAAGCCCCTCTCCGGAGGGGCTTTTCTCGTATATGCTCATTTTGCTTTTATCCCCGGGAAGGGCGATAATTACCTCGTCAGCCTGAGCAACTGACACGATTATCCGGCGCCAAGTGGGGACACATGGCGCACAAAACCTTAAAGCAAACCCTGTCACCGATGGCGAAAGTCACCGGCGATTTTTTGCATTCATCGTTTTACCTCTTCGGAGGTGAAGCGTGAAGCAACAATTCTGCCTCATCAACGACAACGTAAAGCGTAACGTCGTCAGCTTCATTGAATCCCTTCCTGTCGATCGCCGTTCTCCAATCATCATTGAGGCGCGCGAAGAAAGCCGTTCAGACAAACAAAATCGTCTTATGTGGCCACTTTTGAAGGACCTGAGCGATCAGGTTTCCTGGTACGGCGAAAAGCTGGATCCGGCAGAGTGGAAAGACCTCATCACCGTTCTGGTGAGCCAGATGCAATCCCCGGAGAAAGAGCAGAAGTCTGCGCCAGGGATTAACGGCGGCCGCGTGTATTTCGGCGTGCGTACATCCCAGTCCAGCAAGCGCTACATGGTCGAGGTTATCGAAGCTATTTTTTGGTTCGGTACCGAGCACAACGTGAAGTTCAGCGAGAAATCCAATAGCCGCATTGAATGGGCTCAGGAGTGGAGGGCGTCGCATGCACAGCCCACTCGCTAAAGTCATGGAGCGTTCGATATTCCGCACCTCCAGCCCTCGTAAGCGCAAAGTCGAAGTTAAACCTTCCGACATTCCAACCTTTCACTATACGGCCCACCTGGCGGATGTCCGCTGGCTGCGCCACGCTGCCCGGAGAAAAATTCATGGCTGATTTACGAAAAGCGGCGCGTGGGCGCGAGTGCCAGGTCCGCATCCCCGGCGTATGCAACGGTAACTCCGGGACCTCAGTTCTGGCGCATATCCGTATTGCCGGGCTATGCGGAACAGGAATCAAGCCGCCAGACCTGATTGGCACCATCGCATGCTCATCCTGCCATGACGAAATTGACCGCCGCACCCACCTGGTAGATGCGGAATATGCGAAGGAATGCGCGCTGGAGGGTATGGCCCGCACGCAGGTTATCTGGCTGAAAGAAGGGAAGGTGAAAGCGTGAGTGAATATCGCATCTCATTACCATGGCCGCCGAGCAACAACCGCTACTACCGGCATAACCGCGGGCGTACGCACATCAGCGCAGAAGGTCAGGCGTACCGCGACAGCGTCGCCAGAATCATCAAAGACTCAATGCTGGATATAGGCCTGACCACGCCACTGAAAATCCGTATTGAGTGCCACATGCCGGATCGCCGGCGCCGTGACCTGGACAACCTGCAAAAGGCTGCATTTGACGCGCTGACCAAATCAGGTTTTTGGCTGGATGATCAGCAGGTGGACGACTATCGGGTGAAGCGTATGCCAATCGTGAAGGGGGGACGCCTTGACCTGACCATCACCGAACTGGAGGCCGCATGAGCCGTGACGTTATCGAACGCATCCGCGACCGCTGGCAAAAGCTGCGTCTATGCCGGTACCGTGGCACCGTACTGGTTGACTACCGAATTTTGAAGAATTTCGTCCGCATCTATCAGGCTTCAGGAGAGAAAGCATGAATACCCAATACCTCCAGTATGTTCGCCAGCAGCTGATAGTGGCCACCGCCGATCTGAGCGGCGCGACGAAAGGGCAACTGGTAGCCTTTGCTGAGAATGCTCAATTCGCGGCGACGGCGCGCAGCCGGGGAAGGAAGAAAGTAGCCGATCCGGTCACCGGGCGCATGGTAAACCCATCAAACCCGCCAATCCCCGGACAGCAGTCCCGCGCGAAAGGTTCAGCAATCGCTCTCGTTCTCCCCGTTGAGTACTCGACAGCCAGCTGGCGCCGCGCGCTGCTGTCGCTGGAAGAGCATCAGAAAGCGTGGTTGCTGTGGAACTACAGCGACAATATCCGCTGGGAGAACCAGGAGACGATCACCCGGTGGGCGTGGGAGCAATTCAGCCAGCAGTTGGCCGGCGTGCGCATTGCAAAGAAAACGGTAGATCGCCTGCGTCAGCTTATCTGGCTGGCGGCGCAGGATGCGAAAGCGGAGCTGGCAGGGCGCGACCAGTATCAGTACGCGGACCTTGCGGCTATGGTGGGTGTAGAGGTGAAAAACTGGTCCAAGACGTTTACGGTGCACTGGGAGGCTATGCTTGCGGTGTTTGGTCAGTTGGATCGAGAAGCATTACTCACCTTAACAAAAACACGTTCGGAACAAAAATCGACATTTTCGCAGCGGAGTATTGCAAAAGTAGATTAAATACGTCATATTTAAGTCTACTTTGATATGCTGCCTTAACTTTAAGTGGCGGCATGAAGTTTGAAAAAAGTTGGTCGCCAAGCCATCAGTAAAAAGCAGTTAGACAGCGGCAGTCTCTAAAAGCAACGTGACGGCTCGAAAGTGAGCAAAAATACAAGCCCAAGGTTAACGCCTTGGGCTTTGTCATTTCTGCAATCTCAGCGCTGTTTAAAGGTTTCATACCCACAGCTGGAGCATTTGTAATAGTCTCTCTGAACTCCCAACCCAATGAAATCGGGGTCATCTACAGTTCGGTCAAGGCTATAGCTCATCTTTGAGCATCTGGGGCATTTCTCCCCACCGCTGGATTTGATGTATGACTCAAGCTCGGCGACCTGCTGTTTGAGACGATCCACTTCGTCGGGCACTGTTTTTAACCTTTTCCACAGTGGGATTTTTTCCAGTAAAGAATCCAGTTCGGAGAGTATTCCCATGAGTCACCTCGTTAATAAGACGCTAGTTACGACAGGCGGCATTACGCTATGCAAGCCTGATATTTATGCCCTTGATATCACTACTGATGATAAGGGGAGTAAAGAACTCTACATTCTCAAGAATGGCGAAGAATTGATCCACTTCGAACTTACAGAAGAGAGTACGGAAAAGTTGTTATCCTTGCTCCGAGAGTAGGCCTATTTGCATTGCATCAGTACCCCTGTCACATCGTCGTAGAGCATTGAAACGAGTTTCATCAGATGTTAAAATTTTGGTGTGGTGAATCCCCCTATGCGGAGGGGCATTGCCAGTCTGATATGTTTTTTTGCGCATTGCGAGTCGTCTGAGGACTGGCGGCGACTTACCGGGAGGCACCCGGCACCACACTCCATGTTTTTCTTGTTTTACGTACTATACTTTTTGTGTGGTTGCATCGTTTCGCTAAATCCTGAAATAACGTGCATAAGACGTTGTGGCAGAGCTGGCGGTGTAACCTCCACTGAACAAACTACCATTTTGCCCACTTCGACGAGTGGGCTTTTTTTTGCTCAGACATATAAAGGCCGCGCATTTGTTCGGCCTTTTCTATTTGTGCCGCCAGAACGTCACTCACTCTGTGTGTTGTCGTAAATCCATCTGGTGGCCATTCCCTATACAGGGCTCACCGGCGACGGCTCATAACCCACCCGTCGGGCGCTTGCGCAGAGCTCGCCCACTTCTTTCACGCACAGCACCCGCTAACAACGCGAGGTGGAGACTATGAAAATGCCTGACAAAATCTTTTCGGCGGCCTCGTACTGCACGTCAGGCGGCCTGATATGTACCGGACTGGCGCAAACCTATGACTGGTTTCACGGGCTGGACTGGAATTTCATAGCGCTGGCGAGTGGTGTAGTAATCGGTGTTGCGACATACCTGACCAATCTGTATTACAAGCGCCGCTGGACAAAAATGTATCAACAGTCTCTTGACCGCGGCTACGGCGGCCCACCTCCCCAGGATAATTAACATGGCCAATCTGAAAACAAAACTCAGTGCGGCCATGCTGGCGCTGATTGCTGCTGGTGCCTCAGCTCCGGTGCTGTTTGACCAGTTCATTAGCGAGAAGGAAGGTAATGCGCTGGTGGCAGTTGTTGATCCCGGCGGTGTGTGGTCATTGTGCCACGGCGTTACGGTCATCAATGGCAAGGCCGTCATCAAGGGGCAAAGAGCAACAGAAGCGCAATGTAAGCAGGTAAACGCAATTGAGCGCGACAAGGCGCTGGCGTGGGTAGACCGGAATATCAAGATGTCGCTCACTGCTCCGCAGAAAGTGGGCATCGCGTCATTCTGTCCGTATAACATCGGCCCCGGTAAATGTTTCCCCTCTACATTCTATAAGCGCATCAACTCCGGCGACCGTAAAGGTGCCTGTGAGGCGATCCGTTGGTGGATTAAAGACGGTGGCCGCGACTGCCGCCTGACAAAAGGGCAGGCCACCGGCTGTTATGGCCAGGTCGAACGGCGAGACCAGGAAAGCGCGTTGACGTGCTGGGGATTGGATCAATGAGCCGCTTAACCGCCATTATCAGCGCAGTGGTTATCTGCCTGATAGTCAGTCTTGGGTGGCTGGCTAGCCACTACCACGACAACGCCGCCGAGTTCAAGAAACAGCGTGATAAAGCGACTGAGCAGCTCAACCTGGCAAACGCCACTATCACCGACATGCAGATCCGTCAGCGTGACGTCGCTGCGCTGGATGCCAAATACACGAAGGAGTTAGCCGATGCGAAAGCTGAAAATGATGCTCTGCAGCGTAAGCTTGATAATGGCGGTCGGGTGCTCGTCAAAGGCAAGTGTCCAGTGTCAGCCGCAACCCAACCCGCCGGCGCCGCCAGCATGGGCGATGATGCCACCGTCGAACTCTCTTCAGTTGCTGGACGAAACGTTCTCGGTATCCGGTCCGGAATCCTCAGTGACCAAACAGCCCTGAGGGCGCTGCAGGAATACATCAGCACGCAGTGCCTGAGGTGATCATGCTTCTACTCTTCATTCTCCTGTCGATATGGCTCTGTCGACTACCGGAGAAGACGGCCTGGCTAGCGGTTAGGCCAAATATCTCAATGCTGGCGCTCGAAGATGAGCATCCGGCACGCAGTAAGGGGCTGCGCTGAGATAAGAGCCTGCATTACAGGAGCCATTCTCCGAGTGGCTTCGATAATGCTTACCCGACAAGAAGCATAGATCTGGTGTCGACCAAAGAGGTGATCCACATCTTGACGGCTCGCAAAGACGAGAAGTGACTGAGCAACTCTGAGAAGAAGTGGCAATGTTGCGTTTATAAGATTCTGCAGGTGGTGCCTGTAAAGTGCCATTGGCAGAGTTTTATGTAAGTTTCATGAGTTGCCGGTTAAATAATTCCCCGGCAAGTATCCGAACAACCCAGAGGAATGTTCTGTATGGCTGAAGTTGAAGACCGCCGACCATTCCCTCCCGTCAACTTCATTGGCGAAAACTGGCTACCGTATACGCGGATTATCCCGGCCACTGAAATCGGAGAGTGGGTAAATCAGCACATCCTCTCTGAAGAGGGTCGACTCCATAACCCTGACCATGATCACCTCGCTAATGCACTTGCTGACGCTGATATCTCGTTTATGTGGGCGTCTGGTGCATTCGCCAAAAGTGGCCGCGTTGTGCTGGGCCAGTGTGAGCAGGTAATGATGCGCGCCGGCGGATGGCAGAAGTCCCGCATGGAACAGCAGATGCATGAATGGTTCGGGCGCATCCCGAAGTACATCATCACGCTGGCAGCCGATTACTGCGAGCAATGCAGCGATGTCGAATTCTGCGCGCTGCTTGAACATGAGCTCTACCACATCGCCCAGGCTACCGATGACTATGGCGCGCCGAAGTTCAACAAAGAGACCGGTATGCCGGTGCTCACACTTCGCGGACACGACGTCGAAGAGTTCGTTGGCGTGGTCCGGCGTTACGGCGCCAGCAAAGACGTGCAGGAAATGGTGGATGCGGCGAACAGACCGGCGGAGGTTGCTCATATCGATGTTGCCAGGGCTTGCGGGACTTGCATGCTGAAACTGGCTTAATAATTGGACTGTACTGGACGGATGGTGAAACATGGCTGCACTAAAACCAGAAGTGAAAGCCTTCATCATTCAGATGCTTGCGTGCTATGACACGCCCTCTCAGGTGGTCGAGGCTGTCCAGAAAGATTTCGGTATCACCATCACCCGTCAGCAGGTTGAAACTCACGATCCGACAAAGGTCAGCGGTAAGACGCTGGCGAAAAAATGGGTCGACATGTTCAATGCCACCCGCGACCGCTTCCTCAATGAAATCTCCGACATCCCGATCGCCAATAAAGCTTATCGCCTGCGCGTCCTGCAGCGAATGTCGACGACTGCCGAGAACATGAAGAATATCGGCATGACCGCGCAGCTGCTTGAGCAGGCTGCGAAAGAGGTCGGCGAAGCATATACCAACAGGCAGAAAGTGGAGCACACCGGCGCTAATGGTGGCCCGATCGAATCGACCACCCTGACGAAGGACGAATACAAGAAAGCTCGACAGGAGATGCTGGAGGATGACGACTGTTGAGCAGCGGAACTTTGCCCGCAAGATAGAGTGTGAAGAGGACGGGCTTTACTACTCCCGCTATTTCTTCAAGCAGCGCACCGGCGGCAAGATGATCATCGCGCCGCACCACCTGGCAATACAGCGAGCGCTCGACCTGGTTATTAGTGGCGAGATTACGCGGCTGGTTATCAACGTTCCGCCAGGCTACACCAAGACAGAGCTGGCTACCATCAACATGATGGGCCGGGGGCTAGCGTTGAATAAGCGCGCCCGTTTCATGCACCTGTCCTACTCGCACAACCTTGCGCTGCTGAACTCCTCAACTGCGCGCGGCATGATTAAGTCAAAGCTCTATCAGACAATGTGGCCGATGGAGTTGCGCGACGATGCCGATAGTAAGGCGATGTGGTGGAATGAGCACGGCGGCGGAGTCTACGCGTCGTCAGCTGCAGGGCAGGTTACAGGCTTTCGTGCCGGGCATATGGAGCCCGGATGGCAGGGCGCACTGATTATTGATGACCCCGTTAAACCTGACGATGCTTATTCAGATATCGTTCGTAACGGAGTCAACAACCGCTTTAACGAGACAATCAAATCACGACTGGCGATCGAGACGACGCCGATAATCGTGATTATGCAGCGTATCCACTACCACGACCTGAGCGGCTATCTACTGCGCGGAGGTAGTGGTGAGAAATGGCATCACCTGAACCTGCCGGTGATTATCGATAACAGCCAGTCATACGCTGCGCAATACCCAGAGAACACCCATGCAATACCCATTGACCATGGGCTGCCTGATGGATGGCTCTGGCCGTTCAAGCATAACGAATCGCACCGTGTATCGCTGTTCTCGCACCGGCGCACCGCCGAAGCTCAGTATATGCAGAAGCCTCGACGGTTTAATGCTGAGGGCGCACTGTGGACTGAGGTGATGATAAGTGCGGCTCGCGAGCTGCAAATTCATCAAGATAAGGTTCGAACGGTTGTCGCCATTGACCCGCAGGCAACTAACAGCGATGAAAGCGATGAAACGGGGATTGTTGTTGCTAGTTCATATGGTGCTGGAGATAAAAAACAGTTCTCTGTTGACGGTGATTACAGCGGGAAATATTCACCGGCTGGATGGGCAAAGAAGGCTATATGGGCTTATGAGCAGCATGAAGCCGACGCGATAGTTATTGAAACTAACCAGGGCGGCGACATGGCGGAGGAGACGCTCCGCAACGCCGGGTTTAAAGGTCGCATCATCCGTGTCCATGCCAGTAAAGGGAAATATGCTCGAGCTGAACCAATCTCTGCGCTATACGAACAGGGGCGCGTGGCAAATCACGGCAATCTCTACGTGTTGGAGAACCAGTTGATGGAATACATCCCCGCCACCGCGAAGAAATCACCTGACCGCCTCGACGCGATGGTTTACGCACTGACTGAACTGAATGGATCGCAGCCTGTGGGGATGATGATTCCGAAACGCCTTCGCTAACCAAACGGACAAACCATGAATGACAAATTAACTCTCGCCGTCAACCATGCGTTGAACGATGCGCGGATGGCGCGTGCCCGAATGGGGCTGATGGCGCCAACAATGGGGCTGGACAATAAACGCCACTCCGCATGGTGCGAGTATGGCTTCCCTGATCAGGTAACCTACGAAAACCTCTATGCCCTGTACCGCCGCGGTGGTATCGCTCATGGTGCGGTAGAGAAGTTGGTAGGGAAGTGCTGGCAGACTAACCCGGAAATCATCGAGGGTGATGATTCCGATGAGAGCAAGGATGAAACCCCTTGGGAGAAGAGCGCCAAAAAGGTTTTCACTAAGCGACTCTGGCGCGCTTTTGCTGAAGCAGACCGCCGCCGTTTGGTAGGTCGCTATGCTGGAATCCTGCTTCACATCAACGATTCCAGAAAATGGGATCAGCCGGTTGTTCGCGGAAAGTCACTCAAAAAGGTAACGATCGCATGGGCCGGTTCGTTAACTGTCAGTCAGTGGGTTACTGACGAGAGTTCGGCAGACTACGGGCAGCCAAAACAGTGGAAATACGTTGAGAGTCTGCCAAACGGCGGGACAAATCAGCGCTTTGTACATCCCGATCGCGTCTTCATCCTTGGTAACTACTCTAATGATGCTATTGGCTTCCTTGAGCCACCTTATAACGCCTTTGTCAGTCTGGAGAAAGTAGAGGGCGGTTCTGGTGAGTCGTTCCTGAAAAACGCCGCTCGCCAGCAGAACATCAACTTCGATAAAGATATTAACTTTGGCGAGTTGGCCTCGATGTATGGCGTTACAGTCGACGAGCTTCAGGAACGATATAACGATGCCGCCCGAGAACTAAATCAAGGTAATGACACTCTGCTCATTACGCAAGGCGCCAGCGTTACTTCGCTAGTTTCTCCGGTATCCGACCCATCACCAACTTATGACGTAAACCTGCAAACCGCCGCCGCCGGGGTGGACATCCCTACGCGCATCTTAGTGGGTAATCAGCAGGCTGAGCGTTCCAGTACTGAAGACCAGAAGTATATGAATGCTCGCTGTCAGTCACGGCGCGGCGACCTATCATTCGAAATTGAAGACTTCAGCGACAAGTTAATCGACCTGAAAATTATTGATGCAGTCAGCGAGAAGACGGTTATCTGGGATGACCTTAACGAGCAGACTGGAACTGAGAAGCTCGCCAATGCTAAGACCATGGCAGAGATTAATCAGACGTTCCAGGGTAGCGGAGAGAACCCGGCATTTAGCCGCGAAGAAATACGCACAGCAGCTGGTTACGAAAACGGCGATGATTTCCCGTTAGGAGAAGAGGATGGCAACGAAGAAGACGAAGCCGCCGATTCTACCGCGTAACTATCAGGACCCGACCGGAGCCGACGCGCTGGAACGCCGGGCGATGAAAGACTTCGCCAGGCGCATAAATAAGATTGGCAAAGCGTACAAATCAGCACTCGACAAAATACCGTCCTCCCTCGCAGTAAACGCCAGATACGAATACCAGTTAAACCCAACGCTACTCTCCATCATTCTGAGCGATGCCAGTTACCTGGTAGATCAGGTGCTGCTTGAGGGTGGCGATTATGATCTGTGGTTTTACGAGTACATCGACCTGGCATCGGAGAAAGGTTCGGGGCAGTCATTCTACAACCTTAGCCAGCAGTCGCCGGCATATGCAGCCGGTCGCGAATCTCTGGCCTCTATCCTCGCAAGTGACCCATATCAGCAGCGCATGGCGCTGGTGCATGCCCGTGTGTTTGAGGAAATGAAAGGGCTGAGTGCTGACGTTAAGCGCGACATGGCGCGAGTGCTGACCGATGGTGTTGGTCGTGGGCTTAATCCGCGTGAAGTGGCGCGGAACCTGACCGAGCAGGTGGGAATCGAGAAACGAAGGGCGAACCGGATAGCACGCACTGAGGTTACCACTGCGCTGCGCCGGGCTCGATGGGATGAGGCTGAGTCATCAATGGATGATCTCGGATTAAACATCAGGCTTCTCCACCTTTCCGCATTAAGCCCCACAACGCGATTAAAGCACGCCCTGAGACACGCGCACACATACAAAGTCCAGGAGGTAAGGGACTGGTACGCCGTTGATGCGAATTCAATAAACTGCAAATGCAGCCAGGTAGAAGTACTTGTTGATGCAGATGGTAAGCCGCTTTATCCGAACGTCATCGAGTTGGCTAAGAAGGAATTCGACAGCCATTGGAAGAAGATGAAGGTCAATCATTCAGTTTGTCATTGCTGCAAAAAGGCAGCTTGAGGTTAAACCATGCCAATGCAGGTAAATATCACTACAAAGGTGAATAGCCAGTATATCCGGCGCGAAACATACAACGGCCGTGAGCATCTGGTTCTGCCGAGTTACACGCTTCCGGCGAACGTCGTCATGAATGGCGGACTGTACACACAAGAAGAAATCGACGCACACTACCAAGGGCTTGAAGGCACTCTGGCTCCGCTAGGGCATCCGCAGGTTAACGGCCAGTTTGTATCTGCCTTCTCACCGGAGGGCATCAATGCCGGCCATATCGGCGCATGGAACCGCAACGTTAAGAAGTCCGGTAATCGCATATACCTCGAAAAGTGGGTTGATGTGGCACGCGCCGGCGAGTCTGAAGGCGGAAATGAGTTGCTTGAACGTGTCGCCGCTATTGAGCGAGGTGAAGACGTCCCGCCCATTCACACCAGCGTTGCCGCATTTCTCGACCAGCTTGAACCGAACGAGCAGCAACGCGCTACCGGCGCCGATTGGGTGGCAAAAATCCACAGCATGGACCATGACGCGATCCTGCTTCATGAAGTTGGAGCCGCTACCCCTGAGCAGGGCGTCGGCCTGATGGTTAACGCCGACCTGGCGCAGCCGCTAAAAGCTAACTCTGGCGCACTGGTTGGCGAATCATATCGGGAGCGAGAGCAACGACTCGATCGAGCAGCCAAAGCTAAGTTTGCACCCGGCCAGGATGAATACGCCTGGGTGGCTGACTTCACTGACTCGCAAGCGGTCATCATCCGTAATGGCGGCAATGCTGAGGTGTTTGGCTACAAGTCAGAAGGTGGGGTTATCACCTTCGATGATACCGGCACTGCAGTCGCACGACAGGAGTCGTGGGTGGCCGTTGTCGCCAACAAACTCAAGTCTCTATTCACACCGCAGGAACAGCCTGCATCAAACCACCAAACGGAGGGCGACATGCCTTTAACCAAAGAAGAACTGGAACAAATCGGCAGCATGATCGGCCAGGCTGTTGCGACCAATACCGAAAAGGCGCTGAAGCCTCTGACGGATAAAGTTGACGCGCTGCAGGTCAACCAGGACAAACTCGCGGAAACACTGACCGCCAACTCCCGCGCCGAAGAGAAAACCAAGCGTGACGTGGTGGCGAAGGTCCACGGTGAGATCGTCGCGAATGCGCTAACGGGTGAAGCGCTTGATGCGATGTACAAATCTCTGGGTGAAGCCGCAGCTCTCGGTACTAACGCAGGTCAGCAGCATAAAACAACCGGCGCGCCTACCGCTGAAGAACATTTCAAATAAGGAGCCGCAATAATGGCACGTTATCGTCGCGTTAATATCGACGGTCAGTCTCTGTACAAGACCGAAACCCGAACTACTGCCGCTGCGTTGCTTCCTGGCACCGCCGCAACCATTAACTCATCTGGAAAGTTTGCGCAGGCCACCGCGCTAACCGGCCGCCTGTACATCATTGATGTCGGTTACCACCAGGGCCTGAACATCACTGAAGCAATCCCGTCCGGGGACTCCGCAGTAGGCAACTACGTCGAAGAAGGCCGCGAACTTGCTCTGCGCTGCCTGCCGGGTGCGTATAAGAAAGACAGCCCGATCAAGCTTGGCACCGCTGGCCAATTCACCCTTGCGACATCTGACACTGACTCGGTGATCGGCTACAGCCAGGACGAATACACCATCGCTGCAAGTACCACCGATTACATCCGCGTGCGTATGCGCGTTGGTACCGTTGCCGCTGGCGCATAACAAAAGGATAACCAGATATGTATTTCTCCAAAGAGACGCTGGCGACTAACTCCCGCCTTGGTGGTCACTGGAACGAGCTGTGGGCTAACCGCAATATGTGGAACCTGCAGAACGATTCCATTATTGCGGCTAACCGCGCGATTATGACCCCGGAAATGCTGGCCTGTAACGCAGTAGGCGGCTTTACTCGCGACTTCTGGGCTGAGATTGACCGTCAAGTGCTGCAGCTGCGCGATCAGGAAGTAGGGATTGAAATCGTTAACGACCTGATCGGCGTGCAGACTGTCCTTTCTGTCGGCAAAACTGCGAAACTGTATAACGTTGTCGGCGATATCGCTGATGATGTTTCTGTCAGCATTGACGGTCAGGCGCCGTTCTCCTTCGACCACACTGAATACGCCAGCGATGGTGACCCGATCCCGGTATTCACCGCGGGTTACGGTGTTAACTGGCGCCATGCAGCTGGCATGAACTCGGTCGGCATTGACCTGGTTCTGGATTCGCAGATGGCGAAGATGCGCAAATTCAACCAGAAGCGCGTTAACTACTACCTGAACGGTGATTCAAAAATTCAGGTTCAGTCCTACCCGGCGCAAGGTATCAAGAACCACCGCAACACCAAAAAGCTGAACCTTGGCTCTGGTGCCGGTGGTGCAAACCTTGACCTGACCACAGCCACCATGACTCAGTTGTTTGAGTTCTTCGGTAAAGGTGCGTTCGGCACTCTGGCCCGTGCTAACAAAGTTGCAGCGTACGACGTGATGTGGGTATCCCCGGAAATCTGGGCGAACCTCGCGCAGCCGTATGTCGTCAACGGTGTAGTCAGCGGAACCGTCCTGCAGGCTGTCCTGCCGTTCGCGCCGGTTCGTGAAGTCCGTCCTACCTTCGCCCTCAGCGGAAACGAGTTCATCGCATATGTGCGCCGTCAGGACGTCATTTCCCCGCTGGTTGGCATGGCCGTTGGCGTTGTTCCATTGCCTCGTCCACTGCCGAACGTTAACTACAACTTCCAGATTATGTCTGCTGAAGGTCTGCAAATCACCGCAGATGAGCAGGGGCTGTCTGGCGTAGTCTACGGCGCTAACCTGGCGTAAGGGGATGGCATGGCTAAGTACCAGGTTGTCAGGCCGTGGCATGGCGTAAGTGCCGGTCAGGTGGTTGAAATGGAGGGATTGCACCCATCATTAAAACCGCACGTCATCCTGATTAGCGAAGGGGAGTTAACTCCCGCGACGCCAGAGGCCAAAACGGGCCGGAAGCGCAAAGCAGAAAGCGAAGAAGAATAGCCGCGAAAGCGGTTTTTTTATGCCCTGTGAAAGCAGGGCTTCATTCTCTCGGAGTCGATAATGGTCACTCTCGAACAGGCTAAGGAATACCTCAGCGGGCAGGGCATCGAGATTCCCGACTTTGTCCTGCAGGCGTTCATTGACCAGGCGAACAGCATTCAGGAATGTCTTGATGCGCATTACCCGGCATCAACAGCCTTGCTGATTCAGCTTTACTTGCTGGCTCTAATGGGGCTCGGGAGTGGCGATAAGTACATTTCCAGCCAGACTGCTCCCAGCGGCGCGTCTCGATCGTTCCGCTACCAGTCATTTTCAGACCGATGGAAGGCCTCTGTAAACCTCCTTCGTAGTCTGGATAAATACGGATGCGCTAGCGCTCTTATTCCTGCCGATCCGACTGCTGCGCCAGCATTTGCCGGTATATGGATAGGCAAAGGCGGATGCATGTGCGGGGATAAGTAATGGCCTGGATTTCAGCTCAGCAGCGGCTGCCGCGCACTTTCACCCGGGTGTGGGTGATCACCGATACCAGCCAGCAAACGACAGCGTACGTGAAAAGCGACGGTGAGTGGTTCATTAACTGCGACCGCATACGAGCCACAGGCGCCGTTGTGTTGCGATGGAGGGATGACTGATGTCATCGGTAGCCAATTGGTCATATACCGCGACGGCGACAATCTGGCGGCGCATACGCGATGCTGACGGTAGCGATACCGACGGCGGAGGTCAGCCGTATGGGTGGGAAGCGCCGATCGCTATCCTCTGCGACTACCAGGGCGGACTCTCTGCAAAAATCGGTGACCTTGGCCGGGAGCTTGTGGTTAAAAATACGATATGGACCGAGTACGCAACGGCGCGGGAAGGGGATTACATCCTGATTGGCGCGTCGACCGATGCGGCTCCGCCGGATGAGGCCGATGAGATTCGGCAGATCGTCCAGTTCGCAGATACTTTCGAGCGACTGGCGGACGATTTCGCACTGATTACGGGAGTCTGATTATGGGCGCTAAAGTACGCGGTATCCGCCAGGCTAAGGCCAATCTCGACCGAATCATTAAGGATGTGCAGGGGCGCAAGGTTGTGCGCGCGTTGCAGTCGGCGATGCTTATCGGTAGCGCGCAGGCGGCGCTATATACCCCGATCGACACGTCGACGCTTATCAATAGCCAGTTCCTGGAAATCACTGCTAACGGTGTACGCGTGACCGGGCGCGTCGGCTATACAGCTAACTATGCGGTGTTTGTTCACGACCCGGAGGTGAAGCAGAACTTCAGGCGCACGACGGCGCGGAAAGAGTTCTTAACGAAAGGCTTCGAGGACACCCGCAGCCAGATTGATGCGGTAGTGAAAAAGGAACTCATGCTATGACTCCGGCTATGTATATGCGCCTGAAAGACCTGTTTGTGGCTGCGGGACTTACCACGGATTTTAAGGTGCAGTGGCGGCAATGGCGCGATACCGGCAAAGACGCCGATCAGTTCATCGTGTTCCGGCCGTCCGGCGGTACCAATATCGAGTACGACCGCGGCGGCGACTGGTATGTGATGGTTGATGTCGTTTCCTCGAAAGCAAATCCTGATGCTGCTGACGCCGCGGTAAATGCCATCGTCGAGTATATCAGTGTGCAATCGGGTGCCGATGACTGCGTCGGCGCGCTGCAGCTTGTCGGCAATGTTCCGGCAGCTATCCCAACCGAAGAGGGCCGGTTGGTTACCCGGCTACTCATCTCTTGCACATACGGGGAGTAAGCATGATTTACCCATTCGATGCGTCCTATGCGCAGAAGGTGCTGAGAATCCATTACGAATATGCTGGCGTCATTGTTCGCAAGCGGGAAAGGCTTGCGGCAAAGGCAACAGGATTAATCGCTCACGACAGAATACTTGCGGCCGCTGAAAATGATGTTGCCAACGCGGAGAATCGCAGAGAGCTTTCATTAAACACTCAGCGGATAGAAGCCCGGGCGGCTTAAATCGCAATAAATCACTAACAGGCTGCCATCTGGCGGCCTTTTTTATTTGAGAGGTACACATGCAAGGCTGTGCTAATGATACCGGCAAGCTGATTGGTAAGGTGGCCGTGCTACGCATGGCTATGGGCTGCGCTGATACCGTTCCGGCCCTTTCCGAATGGAAACGCCTGGGCGCGCTAACCACGAAAGGTTTCGACTATTCCATGAATACCGTTACCTCTGAGGCTGACGATACGAAGGGGCTGGTTGAGAACCTGGTCAACAACATGGATTTCACCATCTCCGGTGAAGGTGAATTCCGTAAGCAGGATAAAACGACTGAAATCGGCGCCATTGCTATCTCGAAGTATATTTTCGATGAGGTGCAGGCCGGCCGCCAGCCGACGCTGTGGGTTCGCTTCGACTTTGTTGGTGAAGACGCCGGAACCTACATCATGGGGTACTTCAACACCACTTCATGGTCTGGTGATTTTGGTACGTCCGATATTTCCACCTTCTCCGGTGAGTGGAAGGTCTACGACGCCGACACTGTCGTGTTTGAAGTCGCTCCGCCGGCACTGGCGTTCACTACCAACCTTCCCTCCACCAAAAGTGTCGCTACCGGGTCTGCTCTGAACATGGCGGTAGTGGTTGAAGGCGGCACGTCTCCATACACCTACGTGTGGAAAAAAGACGGCTCCGTCGTCAGCGGGCAAACCACTGCAACGTTTAACAAAGCGAGCGCCGTGTCTGGAGACGCCGGGGTTTACACCTGTGAGGTCACCGACTCCTCAGCGACGCCAGTCAAAATTACCTCGGTGGCGTGCACGGTCACGATCAGCTAACAACATCGTGAATAGTACAAAGGGCGTCCCGGCGCCCTTGATACTGTTTATGGAGCGACTATGACCCCCATTAAAGAATTAGGCGAATGCGTTATCGGTGCCGATGACCGGGAATTCTTTTTCCGGCCGTCATTCCGCAACATGGCGCGCATCGGCGAGCCTGCTGAAATCGTCCAGACGTTCTATGACCTGTGCAACGATGAGGCGACGCCACTGGTACAGCGCGCAGCACAGGCCTATATCCACGACGAGTACAGCCGTCTCCCGGATTGCGTGCTGAGATATATCCAGAGCGGGCTACTGACCCGCAAAGCGATCATGGCCGCGCATACGGTACTGACAGCCTGCTGTGACGACGATATCGGCGATCTGGTTGGCTGGATGAAACCGGGGAAATCACGTAAGCGTGGCTTTGTATGGCGCCCGGGCAGCATGCCGCCGGAAAGTATGGTCATCGTCGCGCAAAACCTGATGATGCACGGCATCATCGGCAAAGCGAAGGTGCGCAAGCTGCAGCGTTACGAAACGAACGAGACAACCGCAGAATTTCGCGCAGCCGACTACATCATGGCGGCCCGCAACCATTTCGGCATAAGCCGGGAAGAGGCTGAGAACCTCACAATGACAGAATTCAGCTTACTTCTGAATGCTAAATATCCAAACCAAAAGGGCTTCACGCGCGAAGAGTACGATACGGTCATGGACGAAGACGATCGCCGCTGGCAGGCGATGATGGAAAGACAGGCAAATAATCAAGCAAGAAATTAGCAATTCGTGCTATTGAAAAATTTTTTTTCATTCATCCAGGTTCACCATAGTTAATCACATCTCATCATAGTTAATGATAGATAACTTAGCGTAAATGGATGAAATTTATGACCTATTTACTTGAGCGACGGCAGGCGCTTTAATGGCTCCAGCAGCCGCTCTTTAACAATTAGTTGGGGATTTTACTTTTCGTGATCCAGGTATCCCATGCGTCTACCAAGTATTGCTGCAAGTCTCCTGGCGTGCTCTTCACCTTCGCGCAGGATTTCCGCCGTGAACGGATCTTTTTTCGCAAGAGTGGTTAAGAATATTTCTTTTTCTTCAGGCGTTGAGGTGGCATTAAAAGCAGCCTGAGTTGAGTCGAAGTCAACCAGATCGCTTTCAGAAATAGCCTTATCGGTATCAAGCGCTTCTTGAAGTATCTGAACGATCTCTGAGTTCATTGACCTGCCGTTGGCCTTGGCGCGCTCAGCTATTGCTTCACGCATTCCTGAGGGCAGCCTTACGTTAAACCTGTCCATTTCTTGGCTAGGGAATCTGCTCATAAGTCCTCAAATTTGCAATTATGACGACAAACAATAGCACCAACTTGACATCGTTTTAAATAGTGCTAAATTGGTTGTAGAGCCAAGTTGACACCATAGAAGGAGACAGTAGATGCAAGACGTACTCTATACCGGCCGCAAGAACGACAGTTTCCAGCTTCGCCTGCCAGAGCGAATGAAGGAGGATATCCGGCGCTTAGCTGAAATGGATGGGATTTCGATTAACTCTGCAATTGTGCAGCGTTTGGCAAAAAGCCTGCGTGAGGAGCGCATGAATGGTCAGTAAAAACGACGAAGCCCTAACTACTTGCGATAGTCAGGGCTCCTTATCGAACAAATCCCGGAAAGGAAATATCGACATGAATATTGTACAGAACAAAGAGCTAAGTTTCCACAATACCAATTTTTCATATATGGAAATGGGCGGTCAGGTCTGGCTTACGGCTACCGAGGTTGGTCAGGCACTGGAGTATGCCGACGATAAAGCAGTTCAACGTATTTACTCTCGGCATGCTGATGAATTTACAGCGCAAATGACAGGGGTGGTCAAACTGACCACCCCTTCAGGAAAGCAGGAATCACGCGTTTTCTCTCTGCGTGGCGCCCACCTTGTTGCGATGTTTGCTCGCACGCCAAAGGCAAAAGAGTTCCGCCGCTGGGTGCTGGATATTCTGGATCGTGAAGTGGCTCATTCGCCGATTGCGAAGCAGTTCAGCGATGATGAGCTTTGCTCTCTGGCATGGTTATGGCGAGCGAGTGACATCATGCTGACAGCCTGTGAGAGCGTTACTCCATTGCTGAAGGTGGCCGAGCATCGGCAGGCCGGGCGCTTTCACACAATCGGTCAGGAGTTGCCGCGGACAATTAACAAGGCAAGGGCGCTCATTAGCCGCGAGACGGCGCATATCGAGTTTCACCCATGGAAGGATGACAACTGGAGCAGGGTATTACCGCACCTGCGTCAGGATATGTTGCAATGATGCAAAAAGAAAAACCGCCAGTTGGCGCTGGCGGCTATCACTAACATACATAGAAGGCAAACTCTATGAATTCGATTATCAAACATTTTGAGTTTAAGTCAAGTGAAGGTATGGGTGTAAGCATTGATGCAGCCCGCTTCAAAGGAAAGCCTGTGTTTCTTGCGGTGCCGCTCGCAAGAGCGTTGGGATACACCAACCCAGCAGATGCATTGAAAAAGCATTGTAAGTCGCTGATTAAACTTAATTATAGCGAATCGCGAGAATTGGGGTTCGGTGACAACCCGCGGGGCATTCAACTTGCTGGTCAGGCGGATGTATTTCGCCTCATCATGCGCAGCTCACTCCCTTCAGCTGAACGTGTTCAGGATTGGGTATGTGAAGAGGTGCTCCCGGCGCTGATGGATACGGGAACTTACAACATTTCGAGGGACAAGACTTCATCCGGACTTCCTGAGTACCGTCTTGCCAAAGCCGAACAGCTTAAAGCTCAGGCGCTGGAGAAAAACATCGCATCAGCTCGGGAGTTGATGTCAATGTTTCCGCGGCTTGGTGAATCGGCTAACCAGGTGATTGTTGCCACCCTTGTTAACCCACTTCTCGGTCACGAAGTTGTGCCACTGCCGGCGATTGAAGAGCATTACTCAACGGCGGGTGAAGTGGCAGCGCAGCTCGGTTGCACTGCGAACAAGATCGGTCGCGTGGCCAATAAACACAACCTGAAAACTGAGCAGTACGGCAAGTTCTTTCTGGATAAGTCGAGGCACTCGGATAAGCAGGTTGAGGCTTTCCGGTACAACGCCGAGGGGGTTCAGGCACTTCGCCATCTGATTAACGGTGCTGATGTTGCCTAACTGCCTGATAATAAATCGAAGCACTAATTAGTGCTTTGGTCTCTCAAACCCGCTTAACTGCGGGTTTTGTCGTTACCGCTAGATGGTGAAAAAATGAATAATAAAATAAACGGCATTGTGGATGTAGGTGAAAAACAAGAGAGTCCAACCCCAGGCGAGCGCGCGGAGCTTGGTGATATAGGGGCCGATATTAAGTCCATGGAAAACAGGATTGTTGACAAAATGGACGAAAACCAGAAGTGGCTGATTGGCCTTTTGGTGTCGGCAATACTGGTGCCTTTGTTCATCGCGTTGGTTACTAAGTAGCGCTGCGGCGGGTTTTGTCGTATCGCTTCCCCTCTGCTACGATTGCCGCATCATTTACTGATGGGGATAGGGATATGAAAAAGGTTCTATTGGTTGCAGCAATAGCGGTTGTACTTGCCGGTTGTGCTTCTGGCGGCAATAAGTCGATTGAGCAAGAAACGCAGATTGGCGTTCAGAGTAAAATAATCAAAGGAAAGACGTCGAAGCAAGAGGTTAAGGCTGCATATGGAGATCCAACTGGGGTATCAATCTCCAGTGATGGGAAAGAACAGTGGCACTATGTTTTCACAAACACACAGGTCAGCGGGAAAGCATTTATTCCCATCTATGGACTATTTGATAACGGCGCTACTACCAACATGAAGCAGCTTATAATCGTGTTTAAGGGCGATATTGTAGATAATTACTTATTTAATAATTCAAATACAGAAGTTAAATCAGGCCTCCTAAACTAACCAAGTTCCATGTTATAGACCTCGCTCCGGCGGGGTTTTTTATTGCCCGGAGATAGCAAATGGCTGAGAACGCTGGCGGTATTTATTACGACATTGAAATGGATGTGCGCGGGCTACTTACCGCTCAGCAGCGCGTTAACCAGCGCCTTGATCTGATGGAACGGGGATTTGATAAAACATCACGCTCTATTGACACCACTGAGCGCTCTATGTCGAGCTTGTCCCGTGTTGCGGTTGCACTGACAGCAGCTCTTTCTGTCCAGCAGGTGGCTGAATATGCTGACGCATGGGCCACGGTTAATAACAAATTATCCAACTCTCTTCGGCCATCAGAGCAGTTAGCAGACGTAACCCAGCGAGTTTTTGATGTTACTCAGGCTACCAGAAGTAGTCTGGATGCAACTGCTACATTGTATGCTCGACTGGAAAGAGGGACGCGGCAGTACAATACATCAGCCGAAGATCTGGCAAAGCTCACCACAATAATTAACCAAGGTTTTGTCGTTTCCGGCGCTACAGCCCAGGAAGCAGAAAACGCAATCATCCAGTTGTCCCAAGGTATTGCCTCTGGTGTTCTGAGGGGGGAGGAATTCAACTCGGTAGCTGAGCAGGGTAGTCGCCTTATGGTTGCCTTGGCTGATTCTTTAGGTGTTGGTATTGGCGAGTTGAGGGCGATGGCGGCTCAAGGCAAGCTAACTACTGACGTAGTGGTTAAGGGTCTTTTATCTCAGGGATCGGTTATCGGAGCTGAGTTTGCTAACACAACCACGACTATCAGCCAGGCTCTTCAGGTTGCGGGCAATAACATCACTAAGTTTTTCGGCGAAAACTCTACCGTAAAAACCGGTGTGGCAATTTTCAGTGATGCGGTCGTTACTATCAGTGAAAATATCGGCGGCCTGAGCGCTTTGCTGACAGGCGTCGCGGCTATTCTTGGGAGTCGGTATGTCGGCGCCTTAACTATGGCTACTGCGGCTAAAATCAAAGCAGCTGCCGCATCACGCACGCTTTCAGCAGAAGAATCATTAGCAGCTCAGGCTTCCGCGAATAAAGCAGCGGCAGACCTCAGGGCTGCAGCGGTCGCAAAACAACGGGCCTTAGATGAGATAAGGCTCGCAGAAATGATGCGCCTTACTGCTATCAGCGAAACCAACGCTGCGGCAGCTGAACAGCGCTTGTCCGTTGCCAGGGTTGCGGCTGCCGGTGCGGTTGATAATTATAATCGAGCACTGGCGGCAAACAGGGCTGCTCAAATGGCTCTCTCATCTGGTGCCAGCCTTGCTAGCAGGGCTCTCGGGTTAATTGGTGGGCCTGCCGGAGCGGCAATGCTTGCTGCTAGTGCAATCCTTTACTTTTCACAGCGCGCAAAAGAGGCCAGGAATGACGCTAATGCCCTTGCAGATAGCGTTAACGATCTGAGCTCAAAATTCCAGACGATGTCGCATACAGAGCTGGCGGCAACGATAGGAAAGCTAAGCCAAAGCCTGCCTGAATTAAGTGACGCGGTATCAGACGCACAAAAGGAATTCAATGACGCGACATCGGCTGTCCAGCGACAGCAGCGAGAAATTGCAAACTGGGGTACGAATACAACGAGAGGGCGGCAGGCTGCCGAGGCGCTTAGCGGCGCACAGGATAACCTAGCTATAGCTACCCTTGAGCTGGAGAAGGCCCAGAACAGACTGAGTCAGACCCAAAACGCCATTAACATTGGCCGCGCTACGCTAAACGGAACGATGAAGCAAGGTATCGATTTGCTGCGCAGGGATGGGCAGGAAGCGGGAATTGCTGCCGGCATGATGAGCAAGTTGGGAGATATGATTAATTTTGCGGCCAAGGCAAAAGACAAATTCAACTCCAGCAGCCTCATGGTTGAACGCCCGAAAGATGTTCAGGAGTATCTGGATAAGCTACAGGATCAGGTAACACTTCAGAGCGAGCTTAATGACAGGAAGCGAGCGCAATTAAGGGCTGAGCAGGACATTAGGAAACTCGGTGGATCAGAGGCGGATGTTAACCTTGCTCGTGACAGAGCAGCAGCTGAATTCGATGCTCAACAAGCGCAGCAAAATAACAAAAAGGCCACCAAGGAAGCGGAATCTGAGGCTAAGAAACTTGCTAACCAGCAGGAATCGGTAAACCAAAAACTTGAAAATCTGCGCCAGCAATCAGAGCTCGCTGCTGGCTCAACGCAGGAGTTAAGCCGGGAGCAGGCAGTATTACAGGCTCAGCAATCACTAGGTAAGGGAGCCACCCAACAGCAAATTGCTCTTGCCGGTAAATACCGTGGAGAAATATGGGATACGGCTAATGCCCTCAAAGCCCAGGCTGCGGCAGAAAAACTGCTCCCTGAAGCCAGAGAGAATGCGTCTTACCAGCAGGATGTTAAAGATCTGCAAACTGCACTGGCCGCCAAAAAAATCACTCAGCAGCAGTACAATCAGACCAGTGAGCAACTGGAGGCTCAGCACCAGGTTAATCTGGCTAAGATACGCGCTCAGCAAACTGTAAGCCCCATGCAGGAAGCTCGGGGGCAGATTGACCCTGTCCAACAGCTGGCTAATCAGCATGCTCAGGAGTTGGCTCTCATCCAGCAGTTCGAAACGCAGAAGGGGCAGATAACCCAGCGCGGTCTTGAACTGATGAATGCCGCTAACACTCAGTACGAACAACAGCGCATAGCGGCGCAGTGGGAGATATGGAGGCAACAAAACGCAGGATATGAGGTAGCTGCTGCGGCATTTGATTCATTTGCAGGAAACGCCTCTAATACCCTCACTGGCATACTCACTGGCAGTATGTCTGTCAGCGAAGCCATGAGCTCACTCGGATCAACTGTCCTAAACAGCGTTATCAACTCCTTTGTCCAGATGGGAGTTGAGTGGTTGAAGTCTGTAATTATGGGGCAGGCTGGAATGACCGCCGCTTCTGGAATGGCTATTGCGCAAGGGCAACTAATAGCCGCATCCATGGCTCCGGCTGCTGCAATGACCTCCCTTGCCACGGCTGGCGCTAACGCTATCCCCGCTCAGGCAGGAATAGCTTCAACAGTTGGCATGGCGCAGGCCCTTTCAATAGCCGGCGCTCGCTACAACGGCGGCCCGGTATCAGCTGGCGGCCTGTATCAGGTCGGCGAGAAAGGTAAACCAGAGATTTACCAGGCCAGCACCGGCAAGCAGTACATGATCCCCGGCGATAACGGGAAGGTCATCAGCAATAAGGATATGCAGGGCGGCGGCGGGTTGAATGTTCAGGTAGTCATCAACAATCAAGCGTCCAATGCTGAGCCGCAATACATGGGGGCCACTCAGAATGACGGTAATTATGTGCTGGAATTCCTGATTTCTGATGCGGAACGCAATGGGCCTTACATCAGCACGCTACAATCGACGCTTGGGTTATCTCGTAAAGCAAATGGAGCGTTTTGATGGGGAAAGATAATATCTATGGGCCTGGAGAAAGTTTTAGTAGGGGTATGGAGATAGGCAAGACTACCATTTTCCGCCAAAACAGACCGGTAAAATTCCGTCTGGAAATGGTTAACGGGAGTGTTGTGGAGGGGATCATCCCGGCTAACTCTGAATTTAAGATTACGCCTCAGGATGGGGATATCAAAAAATTCGACATTATAATCGAAGATACTCCTAAGTCTCCGCAGGCAATTGAATAACTATACCAAACCCGCTCCGGCGGGTTTTTTAATGGGTGAACATTATGAAAGTAGCAATCGAAGTTAATGGTGAGGTTATCTGGTACCGCGACAGCGATAAACAGGAGGGGGTGGCGTCGTTGGGCTACTTGAAGGACGGCACACAGCAGAAAATCATTGCCGCCCTTGAAGAGGCATTATTCCAGGCGAAAGGGCAGATGCTATTGCCTGATTACGTTGATTGAATATCTGTATGTAGCGCGATGCCCGGCAGGGAGAGCCAGAACGACATTCCAGTGACCGGAGTGCGGCACCACAATGTTGGCGGGAAACTGCTTATAGAATCCGCCATAGACTTTGCAGCTTTCACCTCTCTTGTATCGGTTATAAGCAGCGTCATCCATAACAAGGACGTTGATTTGGTGGGAGCACTGAACGGAAACGATTGATCCGCCCTCCATGTAATCCCTGCTGTGCGTGTAAGACATATGACCTCTCTTGCTGTGTGTGAAAAATACACAGTATCAGCGAGACACATTTAGCAACATCCTGATAAAAGATCAGTGCCGCAGCTGCGGCATTTTTTATGCCCGGAGGAAACGTGGCAACAGTTCAATACCCTCCGTTCCTGCCACTGCCCCAGCGTGCCGATCAGAACATGAGGCAGGATACAGCCTGGCAGACGACGCAGACGGCAGTCGGTCCATTGATAATCACGCCGGTCACCACGGACCTGAAAGCGACCTGGACGCTGCAGTGGATATTCACGCTCGCGCAGGCCGAGAGGTTTAAGTCGTGGCTTCGCTCGCCGACGTACTGCGACCGCGGGCGTAACTGGTTCCAGATGCCGATCGACCTGGGTGATACGCAGGGCGTTCAGCAGCAGACGCTGCATTTCGTCGAGATGCCGGTGCAGACCAGCAAAAACGGCAACATTGTCACCTGGACCGCAACGGTTATCAGCAACGGTATCGAGGACATAACCGAGGACTATGACGACTGGATCGTAGAGGCCCAGCCTGGCTATGGATACTGGCTGGATTACCTGATAACCGAAGTGATGCCGAGGTCTGACTAATGCCGACTTTGAGAGAATGGAAAGAGCAGCGGCCAGCCAGTGATATCAAACGGACAGTGGAGTTTTACCATCCGGCTTTCGGTTATTACCGGGTAGTAAATAATCTATTCCGCCCGGCGACGTTTGGCGGCAACTCGTTCGAGCCTGCGCGGTTCAGCGTGACCGAGCCGGCGCAGGACGGAACGGCAGTTATATCCATGACAATCACCTTTGTCGCCGCGACGGAGCACGTGAGGCAGACGCTAAAAAGCTGGCGCGGGGCGGCGCGAATGACGCCGATAAAATGCCTTTATCAGCAGTGGGATGCGATCGGTGATGCATCATCCCTGAAAGACTGGACGCTTTACGTGAACGACATTTCAGCCGATGCCAGCAACGTCACTGTGACCGCCGGCAAGACCAATCCGCTGACGCTGGCCAACTCCATCATTTTCACCACGAAAGACTATCCAGGGCTAATAACCGTATGACACAGAGCGACTTTATCGGGCTTGTTAACGGCAAGCCATGGGCTAACCGCGCCTGTAGTTTTGAGCAGATGGACTGCTGGGGACTGGTGGTTCTCTATTACCGGCATGTGCTCGGCCTGGAGCTGCATCACATCGCTGGCTACGAATCGGGCGCGGATTTCATTACCTGCTACGAACAGGAACACGCCCACTGGCGGCGTGTGCCGGTGGCGGCAACCGGCTGCATCGCCGTTTTTTACCGCGGCGAAGTGCCGGCGCATATCGGTGTGATGATCAGCCCGGTTAAGTGCCTGCATGCCCGCGGCGAATTCGGTTTCGTGCGCTGCGACAGCCCGCTGGCATTACTGAAGGTTTACAGCCGCGTGGAGTACATGATTCATGGTTCGATATGAGTTACAGAGGCTGCCTGGCGCGCCGATGCAGCGGGGGACGGTAGATGTCGGCACCACACTGGTGAGCCTGCTGGATTCTCTGCAGCTGCACCGCGATGTTATCGTGAAACTGAATGGCAGAGCACTGCCGGACGATTACGACATCAGCCGGCCACTGCGATCTGGCGACGTGGTGGCTGTGTTCGACCAGCCAGAGGGCGGGGTTGGCAAACTCATCACCACGATATTGCGTCCGGTCACGAAAATTCTCTCCGGCGCGCTGAAGGTGTTCGGCCTGTCAAATAAGCCCAGCGCGTCAGTATCGGTGGCGACAGGCGAATCCCCGAATAATGATCTGACCGGCCAGACTAACCGCGCGCGACTCTACAAGGGGCGCCCTAACATTTACGGCCAGTGCCGCGTCTTTCCTGACCTGATTCAGGAAGCACTGTTTGAGTTCGTCGACAATAACAAACAGCTTACTGAATGGTTCGAGGTGGGTTACGGCCGGTACACCATCTCATCGATCCGCTACTCGGAATCGAACCTCGGCAGCCTGGCGGGAGCCAGTTCTGCGATTTATAACCCGGGCGATGTGATCGGCACGATTGAAGTCGGCTATCAGTTCGATGACGTCGATAACGAGACAGTCCCCGGCCTGAACGAAAGCCAGGACTTCCCGGCCCAGACAGCTACCACGACGGCGCCGACATCGGTGGCGATCGAGAGTAATCAGTTAAAGGCTGTCGTGCTGTCGAACGATGACAACTTTGCCTACTTCGCTGCGCTGGCGGTGCCGCATCCAGTGTCATTCGTCATCAACGCCACCTGGAACGACGGCGGAACAAGCGTCACACGGAACGTCACCGGCGCCGGGAATATCATCTCCTCTGAGAGCTTTATTGGCGCCGACACGCTGTCGTACACGACGTTCTATATTGGCGAGCTATCCGGAGAGATTACGTCTCTGCCGGGCAATGCGGTCATCAACGCGACTCTGTTCACACTGAATGACCAGACCCCACTTGTTATCGGACCTTCAGTGTCGCCAATCGTCTCGACGCAGGTCTGGGTGCATGTGCTGGTTCAGCTCGGCGCGACGGCCGGCACAACGCAATACCGGATCAAGTTCTGGCAGGTCGATGACGACAACAATCAGGTGCCTGGCACGTCAGAGCAGCACGATTATTTCTTCGATAACGACTTCCAGGTGACGACCCGGTATTTCCGCACAACGCATAAGTTCGTTCCGGCGGCCGGGGCGGGGCGCTATGCGGTGACCATCGAGCGCCTCGACAACAGCAATGACGCTAACGTTGTGACACTGATGGCGATCCATGCGGTGAACGTGCGCGAAAACGTCGTGTATCCGGAGGACACAATTGCCCGCATCACGATCAAGGGCTCGAATGACAGCAACAGCAACCGCGAGCAGAAGTACAACATGCTGGCGCAGCGGCATACCATCAGCTACGACCGGACAACCGGCGCGGTCGATTATACGCTGCGGCCGAGTCGCTCGTTTGCCGACGCCATCCTTCACGAATGGGTGATTGTGGGTAAGCAGGACGTGGCCAGTATTGACGTCGCGGCTCTGTATGCCATTGCCGATTCGCTGCCGGATGCTCAGCTTGGGTATTTCGATTACACCTTCTCGGATGAGAAGCAGCCGTTGGGTGAGCGCATAGCGACGATCGCCAATGTGTCCCGCGTTGACGGCAACAATATCGGCGATGTGCTGACGTTCTGGCGCGATGAGAAAGTGACAAATCCGGATGCGGTTTTTGCGCGCTCAAACATGTTCTGGGACGAGTACAAAGTGGCATGGCAAATGTCTCTACCAGGTGGTTATGACGGCGTGGCACTGGACTACGTAGACCCTCTGACGAACAAGAAGGCGTACATCTACCTGCAGATCGACAGCAGCGGCATCACTGAGGCTGAGGACGCTACCGTTAACGCGATGCAGATCAGCCTGGACGGCTGCCGCAACGCCACTCAGGCAACCGATCGGGCCTGGCTTGAGGCGAGGAAAATCCTCTACTCACGCCTGACCATGACGGTGAAAGTGCTGGAAGAAACTCAGGTCGTGCGCGGTACGGTGGTTCAGTGTCCGGACATGTACGACAACGCGCAGCAGACCGGATACATCACCGGGCGCTCCGGGGATGTGTTCTCGACGTCAGAGCGTATCGACTTTTCTCTCGGCGATATGTGGGTGGTAATGACCGACAGCCTCGGCAATTACCGCGGGCGCTGGCGAGCCTATCCGGTAAACGGCAAGCCCAAAGCATTCCAGGCTGCAGCCGATACCTTCGATCTGAATATTTATGACCGCAGCACGGTGCAAAACCCCAGCCGGTATTTCATCGCTACCGACTCGGAACTTAACTCCACTATCTGGCGCGTCGATAGCGCCAAACCTAACGGTGACGATACTCAAACCCTCTCACTCACTGAGTATTCAGACTCGATTTATCCGTAACACACAGCAGTAATTACCAACCTTCGCGCACACCATCAGGTTCATATCTGAGGGCTTCGTGCGCCTTTTATAGGGCGACATGCACAATGGCAGAAGTACCGTTACCAACTCCAACCGACAACCCGGTGCCAAGTACTGATATTCGGGACGCAGTTTATGCTGGCGCCATGCTGGATAAGGTTGTCACCAGTACCGACTTGACATACACCGATCGCCTCGGCGGTGAGCACTACACCGTAGATGGAATGAAGGCTGAAGGGGACAAGGTTGTCGAAGAAACGCGGCAGAACCTGATCCCTCTCAGCCGGCAGTATATGACCTTGGCAGATGCTCAGGCAGATATTGCTAATATCCCTGAAGGTAGCACCACTTATTATCGCAGTCCGGACGACAGCGCCCTCGCGATCGAGGTCATGAACGTTGACGGCACGCTGCAGCCTACCGGACGAAAAATGCCATCCGCAATGCCAATGGGTTACCAGTCTGCTACAGCTGTGAGTAGCGGTGCGGCTAATACCATTGCTATCACTATCCCCGGATTATTAGTGGATGGCAGTTTGATTTATTTCCTGTCTCCTATTTTGAATACGGCGGCTGTTAGCGTTACCGTGACAGATGCCAGGGGGAACTCGGTTACTCGGGCAATACAGAAACAAAATAATGCAGCTTTAGTTGGGAATGAATTGCTTCTCAATCAGCCCGCACTGATGGAATTCCGCACTGGGACTGCTAACAATTTTGTCCTTGTGGCATCCGGCCCAGTAGCTGCTGAACTTGCGTCAAGAATTTCCACGCTTGAATTAAATAGCGTAGCGTTATTGTCTGGCGTTGCTAATACTGGAGATGCCTATTCCGGTACCGCATCTGCAATCCCTGGAATTGTTGCGTCTGATCGTGTATTCCTTTTTACTCCAAGCGCCACTAACACAACTCGCACTCCAACTCTTTCTGTTAATGGTGGTACGGCAAGACAGATTAAGCAAAATAACGGGACTAACGTCGCTGCGGGCGATTTGGTAGCGGGATATACGTATCTCGTTAAATTCAATTATGCATCAGCAGATTTTCGGCTGCTGACCTACCCGGCTGACAGAAGTCGTGTACTTAATGGTTATTCAAAGGCAACTGTTACCAGCGATGCTACCAGTCCTAACTCAGTAGCATTAACAATTCCCGGGTTACTTGGAGATGGAACTCAGCTTACTTTTGAGCCGGTTGTTGCAAATACCGGTGCTATGACTTTGGTCATCACCGATATGTACGGTAACACAGTCACGCGTAACTTATTCAAAGGGGCTAATACTGCGCTAACTGGTGGAGAGCTGCGGGCGGCAATGCCAGCCACTGTGCAATACCGTGGCTCTCCGCAGAATAACTTTAAGCTGTTGTATGCCGGTGATCCAACCACGGATA